>Ga0065721_10000301_pt1 | contig 651287 bp, 563 predicted proteins | sample Mesricmetagenome_FD_59108 | JGI IMG/M metagenome (GOLD analysis project Ga0065721, IMG submission 59108) | Mesophilic microbial community from rice straw/compost enrichment Sample: eDNA_1 v2 (version 2) | ecosystem: Engineered > Solid waste > Grass > Composting > Bioreactor | place: USA...
TCTGAAATGGTCATGAAACGGGATCTGGGCCCTCCCGATGAAGTTTGTGTCATACGCTTTTGCATTTAATGACGCAAACATAAATCCAAATAGCCGAATCTTGAAGATGCTGTCTACCGGGAGCTTACAGGACAAAGATCATTACAGACAACCTGAAACAAATATTCAGTGAAATAAAATCAAGATCCGGAAGAACCTAAGCCGGATATAAAACATATCAGCGCGCAAACACTGTCTTAAACCCCCATCCTTCCCCTACCTTTTTAGGCTGGGGAGCGGCCCAGTTACTCCCGCCATCAAGATATCCGTCATGGCGGGACCACAACAGCTCATTCTTGGGATTAACCGCGTAGATCACGCCGCCTCCATCAGAGAATACCTGTTTGAAACCCCAGCCCGTACCGATGGTCTTCCCTGAACCTGCCGCCCAGTTGAAAGAACCGTTACCGCGCCCGGTATGGCGGTACCAAAGCAATTCGTCATTGTCTTTGACCAGGTAGATCACGCCGTCGCCGCCGGAGAAAACATGTTTGGCGGTCCAGCCTGTACCAACAACGTTCCCTGATCCTGCCGCCCAGTTCGCGCTGCCGTCTTTGTGCCCGGTATGTTTGTACCACAGGAGATCGCCGTTGTCTTTAACAGCGTAGATCACGCCATCACCGCCTGAAAACACATGAGGGAAGTCCCATCCTATTCCCACCACATTACCTGATCCTGCCACCCAGGCATTACTGCCGTTCCCATGTCCTGCATGACCGTACCACAGCAGGTCGCCATTTTCTTTGATGGCATAGATCACGCCATTTTCACCGGGGAATACCTGTTTGAAATCCCACCCTACGCCTACGGCCCTGCCATCAGTGGCCCAGCTGATGGCGTCGTTATCACGACCGGTATGATGGTACCACATCAGGTTTTTATTATCTGCCACTGCGTAAATTATGCCATTGGAAGCGCCCGAACCAGCGGGCAGATTTGCCACGGGCGCATTATTATTTTGGTTGCTCATCACCCGGTCTCCGGCGGAGGCCGCTTTGAGCGGATACTCCATTACTGCGGATGTAAGCACAAGCTCACCCGGATCGATCTGGCTATCAATACCTGTTGGGAATATCACCTCCAGCTGCAGTAAAGTTCCGGGAGCCACGGCGCCGGGTGGGTTCCAGCTCCACCTGTTGTTGGAATTTGCGCTTTTAGTGAAATCGCCGCTGAGATGGGTTTGAATGCGTAACCGGGTGGATGATCCGTAGCGCAGCTCCACTTTGCGCAGGGAAGGACCGGATCTGCTGGTGCGGAAGTGCAGGGTAAGTTGCTGCATATTGGGCGCTGCTTTAGCCGCCGGGGGCAGCGGCACTTTCGCACTCAATACCAGCTTTGCCGCCGGCTTGCCGCGAAAGCGCCTGCCATCGGCCACATCGTCGATAACCGCCTGGCTGGCGGATCCGACCAGTGAAAACGAACGGCCGGGAATCGTTACCTTGAAAAGAGATTGAGCGTACAACAGCGGCTGGATGAAAGGAAGGATCATGAAAAGCGCTGTTAACAACATCTTTTTCATAATGGGGTTTTTACAAATGGAGAACAAAAGTATATAACAAACTATGCAGTCATACTGTCTGTCTGGTGTTGTTAAAGTTAAACAATTCCCCCGGACTAAAGTACCAGCGTAACCACCGACCTGCCCGGAATATTGACCGGCTGGTCAGCATTTGCATACGTACCCGGTTGCAGGCTGCCTGCTGCAGATGTGGTATAACTGCGTACCTGTTTTCCTTTTGCATGCTGATAGTTCAGCTTAATATCTACCGCCTCTGCTTTGCTGTTCACCACTACCAGGTTCACTGAATTGTCTGTGTTCCGGTAACCGGATACCAGCAGGCCGTTATGTGCAGCGCTGTCCTTTACAGTGGCCTGTATACGTTTGGCGCCCGGGCGGATAAACCGGCTGTAGTTGCCCAGCACCCATAGCATCTTGCTGTCCTGCAGCTGGCCGTCTGTTGCCTGTTTATCGATGTATATGAGGGCGTCTTTGTAATCATAGGGAGAGATAGCCAGCCAGTATTGCCAGGCAGCTGCGTTGGCTACGGTGAGATCGTAATGGATCACACGTGCCAGGTAGAGAGCCGCTGTCATTCCCAGGTCTTTTCCGCTGCCGTTGATCTCACCGTCATTGTCGCCCAGAATGCAGTATTCTGACTGCCAGAATTCGAGCCCCGGTATGGTGGCAATGCTGGCAGCCAGCCGGCGTCTCATGGCTACCTGGTCTTTTTCGGGAGAGGTAGTGAAGTAGCTGTGCGCCGCAATGCTGTGTTGTACATTGGGCAGATTGCCCAGGTAATTGGCAGAGCCTTTGCCGAAGAAGTTTTTTACCTGTTCACCTTTATCCTTTTTATCGTGCAGCTCATAGAGGTAATTGATTTTTCCGGCTTCAGCAACAAGTATGCGGGTAGACAGTTGCTTAGCTGCAAAAGTGGCGCTGAGCGATTTTACCAGGCCTGCCAGCTGTTCATTGTTATAGGGGCATCCTTCCTGTCCGCCATCGCTCCAGTCCCATTGCGGCTCATTTACCGGGCTGATATAGTTGAACTGTACGCCCGTGGCCGCTTTTACTTTTTGGATGGCTTGTACCAGGTAGGCGGAAAGATCTGCATACCTGTCTGCACTGATGTTACAATTGCCATTGGTAGCAAATGCTTTTCCATTCGTGGTAAACTGTACGGGAGGGCTGTTCAGGAAACCGAGGAACTGCTGCACTCCTCTTTGTAGTGCCGCCTGCAAAAACCAATACTGGCCTTCCAGTTTCTTTTTACTGCTGTTATCAGCTGCTTCCAGGGAAGGTGCGCGGCGCCATTCGTCTTTGATACCGCTGGCTGCTCCCTGTTCAGCGCTGCCTGCACCAATGTTGAAACGCCACATCGAAAGACCAATGCCTGCAGGCTGTCCCGTAGCGCTGGTGTCTGTGCTGAACAGCCAGTCGGCCATCCTGTTGCGTTTACTATCCGGCCAGTTGCCGGCAAACTGGCAGGACCATGCGTCAGAGGCGGCGAAATTATGAATGGTCTGATAACTGATGGCCGGGTCAATATCTACGGTAACGCTTGTACGATGTTGCTGCTGTGCCACAACTGATTGTAGGGCCAGCGCGCCGCACAGTAATAATATAACATGCTTCATAGCCTGCATTCAATTTTAGGATCTGTTGCTATAAACCGCCTGCACTGAAAAACAGCAGTGCAGGCGGTGATCACTGTACTATACTTAGAAGATAAAGGAAGATCAGTAACCGGTGTTCTGGTCGAGGTTGCCATTGGAAGACAATATCTCAGAACGGGGGATGGGCAGCCAGTAGTGCTTCTCTGCAAATGCACGGCCGCTCAATGCTACTTTACGTGTGTACGTAGTGGTGGCGCCACTCCGGGTAACGTCTACGCCATAAGCAGGTACGTTCTCCGTTACATTGGCAATCTTCCAGCGGCGTACATCGTAGAAGCGGTGTTCTTCAAAGGCCAGTTCTACCTGGCGTTCCCTGCGGATAGCCTCTCTCATCTGTGCCTGTGTAAGACCCGTCGGTAGCGCCGGTTGCATTACACTGGATCTTTGCCTTACCTGGTTAACGGCGTTGTATACACTGGCATCCGGACCAGCGGCTTCATTCTGTGCTTCTGCATAGTTGAGCAGCACTTCTGCATAGCGCAGGTAGATCCAGGGTTGCAGCCCTGCAACGTCCCAGGGATTATCGATCGGGTTGTTATCATCCATGAACTTGCGCAGGTAGTAGCCTGTTTTAGTAGTGTTCCAGTTGGAAGGACCATCTTTACTGTCCTTTCCGCCGGGGGTGTAGATGTCTACGGTACTGCCCCTGTAGGAAGCGCCATTATACAGGATGGTGGCATAGAAGCGGGCATCCCTGTTAAGGTAAGGCGTTTGCTCATTATAACCTGATGTGGCGTCGGTGATCACTTTACCGTTGTTCATCTCATAGGCATCAACCAGGTTTTGCAGGGGTGTATTACCTGCCCAGCCGCCGTAACCATTGGGCGCATTGGAGATCTCCAGGCAAACGTGCCGGGCGCCGATGGCGTACAGCCTTTCAAAAATGATCTCGTTGCTGGTGGGTGTGAGGAACAGTTTGGCGTAATCGGGCGCCAGTGAATAAAGGTTCAGGTCTATCACTGCTTTGGCGGCAGCAGCGGCATCTGCCCAGCTGCCTGCATTATACAGCGGACTGGCAGCATACAGCAGCAGGCGGGCTTTCAGGGCTAATGCAGCGCCTTTGGTAGCGCGGCCCAGGTCCCAGCTCTTATCTGCATTGGCCAGGGGAAGGTCTCTTGCAGCAGCGTCCAGCTCAGCGATGGCATAGTCAAGTGATTCCTTGATAGTGGCGCGTTTGAACAGCGCCTCATCGGTAAGGTTGTCTTGCAGGTTGTATACTTTTTCGCCTGCCAGTACAACGCCGCCGTAGTTGCGGATCAGGTCATGATAGCGGTAAGCGCGGATAAAGCGGAGCTCTGCACGCAGCAGGGTGCGTTTGGCATCGCTCATCTGTACGCTGTCTATATGAGTGAGTGCATAGTTACATTCACGGATGCTGCGGTAGCTTCTTCCCCAGATGGTACCGGCAATACCGAGGTTTTCCGGGGCCAGTTGCCCGCGTTGTATTACCCAGGTATTATCGTCATTGTTATAGATAGACTCGTCGGTGAGCGAGCTCCATAAGCCGTATTCAAAGCCGCGGCCAAAGCCGGGAGGCGTGCCCTCCGCTTCTTTGTCCTGCAGCCTGACACCCATGTAGCGGTTGATCACAAAGTCTTCAAAAAGCGCGGAGTCTGCCAATAAGGCCACATCTGATATACGGTCTGTAGGTACGATGTCCAGGTAGTTCTTTTTACAGGAAGATAAAATTCCCGCGGCTACGAACACCAGGATATATAGTAGGTTGCTTGTCTTCATTGCTTAGGTCTTTACGGTTTAAAACTTAACATTTGCGCCAACATTGATGATGCGTTGCTGCGGGTAGAATTGTCCGCTGCCCTGGATGCCTTCCGGATCATAATCTTTTACAGGCGTGATGGTGAACAGGTTGAAGGCGCTTGCGTAGATGCGGAGCCCTGCAATTTTGATCCTGGATAAAATATCTGCATTGATCGTATAACCCAGTTCTATGTTCTTAAGGCGGAAGAAGGAGGCATTGTTCAGCCAGAAATTGTTCCTGTAAAGACCACCATTGATGGAAGAGGAAGCACGTTCATCCACACGGGGATAAGAGCCGTTTGGATTGGTAGGGCTCCAGCGGTTATCTGCCCAGCTGCTGTAAAAGTTGCCTATCGTACCGGATTCCGGCAATACATACTGGCTTACGTTTGTTTGCCCGGCAAATACGGCAGACAGGTCAAATCCTTTATAGTCGGCGCCTAATACGATACCGTAGGTGATCTCCGGAATGTTGCCGTATTTGGTCCTTACCTGGTCGTCAGCCGTGATCTGTCCGTCGCCATTGTAGTCGCGGTAGATCAGATCGCCCAACTGGGCCTGTGGCAGGTGTGCGTATTTGTTAAGGTCATCCGCTGTTCTGAAGATGCCGATTACATCATACAGCAGGTCGGTGTTCAGCGGACGGCCTGTCTGGCGTTGATGTGCCAGTGTACCGGATGCTTCATCGATATCTATGATCTTGCTTTTTGCATAGGTGAAGTTGCCGCTGATACGGTAACCAATACCGCTTTTGGTGCTGTTGCTATATCCCAAAGAGGCTTCTATACCGTTGCTGTTGATCTTGCCGATATTTTCAGCGGGCACCAGCGGATCGCTGTCGTAAGGATTTACGATGCCGGAGCTTTGCGGGATGGAAGCATTACGCTGTGCCAGGATGTCTGAACGTTTCTGCTGGAAGTAGATAACCTCCAGGTTAAAATGGTTAAGGAACAGCGCATTGATACCCACATCAAGTTTCCTGGCCCTTTCCCAGCCGATGTTAGCGTTCGCCAGTTTGGTAATATCAATACCGGGGCGTATGGTGCCGTTGCTTCCCAATACATACCGGTTATTGAAAGAGTAGTTGTCAAAATACTGGAACAGTTTCACGTTATCGTTACCCAGGGTACCGTATGAACCGCGCAGTTTCAGGTCGTTGATGAATGAAACGGAGCCGAACCATTCTTCTTTTGAGATACGCCAGCCTGCAGATACAGAGGGGAAGAAACCATACTGATTGCCCGGCGGGAAGGTAGACGATCCGTCAATACGGGCCTGCAGTTCCAGCAGGTATTTCTCTTCGAAGTTATAGGCTACCCTGCCGATGTAGCTTTTGCGTGTAAAAGTATAGCTCTTGCCTTCGCTGCCCTTGTCTGCCGCAGCAGGACCACCTTGTGACAGCTCCGGTGTTTGTGTGGACGGGAAGTTGAGCCTTGAAGCGCTCAGGCTGTCCATCACTGTTTTGCTTTGTTCGTAGGCAACAAATGCATCTACATTATGGCTGCCGAACTGGCGGTTAAAATTCAGCTTGATATTGGATACGCGCATCTCCTGGTTCTGTTGTGTTTGAAACAGGGTAGCCGCCTGGTTGGAGCCGCCTACCACCACCTTGTTGTACGCATTACCGGTGGGATCGTAGTTATAGAGTATATAAGGCTGGGAGAAGGATTTGCTGAAGGACCAGGATTTATCTACCGACAGGAAACCATCCAGTGAGAGGCCATCAATGCCCGGGATGGCGTAGCTGCCTTTCAGGATGCCGTTGAAAACCTGGGTAGGGTTACGGTTGGTACCGCCAATATCTGTTACCTGCATGGCCGGGTTATTATTTTCTATACCGCTGGTAGGCAGGCCGTTCGGATAAAATGCTGCCACGGTAGGATAGGCGCGGTAAATGGAACGGAAGATATCACCGGCGCTGGTTTGCGGATAGATACGGTCTTCCTGCCTGCCCGACAGGTAAAGGCTCACTTTCAGGCGTTTGGTCACATCCGCATCGATATTTGACCTGAAATTGTACTGGTCATACTGGGTTACCCCCCTTTTGTACAAGCCATCCTGGCCAATAATGCCCAGGGAAAGGAAATACCTTACATTGTCACTGCCCCCGCTGATAGAAAGGTTGTGCTGATGCTGCCGCGCCGTATTTTTCAGCGTGGCTTTCTGCCAGTCGGTGTTCGGGTAGTTCAGCGGGTCAGACCCATCCCGGAATTTTTGTACCTGGTCTTCAGTATATACCTGGTTAAGGCCACCTGCCTGGTTATTATAATATTGTATCTCATTTCTGAGGGTGGCATACAATGCAGCGTCCGCCATATCGGGCAGGCGGGTAGGAGAGGTGAATCCCTGGTTGAAGCTGTAGCTGATGGAAGGTTTACCGGTCTTACCCCTTTTGGTGGTGATCAGTATAACCCCATTGGCCGCCCTGCTGCCATATACGGCGGCGGAGGCGTCTTTCAGTACGGTCATGCTCTCAATATCATTGGGATCCAGTCTTTGCAGGCCGCCTATCTGGCCGGGCACCCCATCTACCACCACCAGTACATCATTATTACCTGTGGTGGCAAGGCCCCTGATCAGGAGGTTGGAGCCGTCAAAGCCCGGTTCACCGGACCGGTTATTGGCTATCAGGCCGGAGAAGCGTCCTGCCAGGGAGTTGGATACGTTGGGCTGCGGACTTTTTACGATCTCCGCACCTTTCAGCGTGGAAATGGAACCGGNGAGGGTAGCCTTTTTCTGGGTACCATATCCTACTACCACTNCTTCGCCCACGTTCTGGGTATTAGGTGCCAGCGAGATATCCAGCCTGTCGTTCCCGGTAACCGGCACCTCCCGCGAGATATAAGAAATGTGGTTGAATACCAGGGTATCCCCGATGGCTGCCTGTAAGGAGAACTGTCCGTTCACATCGGTGGTGGCTCCCTGGCTGCCATGTTTCACCCGAACGGTTACGCCGGGCACCAGCTCACCGGCAGCACTTACCTTTCCGCTGATGGTGGTACGCTGTTGCGCCCGGGAACTTACTGATAAAACAAGGAAGAAAAGGAAAAAGGACAAAATAGACCTGTATTGTCCCGACAATGGTCGATTTTCTTTCATAACGAGAATTTGTTGGTTGAATGTATGCAATTTAGGCCGCCTGAACAGAGCGGTAGAGGGGGTAAATCGTTTAAAAAAGGGGGTAGAATCGTATTTGGCAACAGCTGGGAGCTAGCAGCTGTTTTTAATTACATTGTAGTCTGCGTTAAAGGAGTGGCGGTATTTCCTGATGTAGTCGGAAGGGTTCATGCCGAATAGTTTGACGAACTGCTCCCGGAAATACTTGATATCCCCGATGCCTACCTGCATGGCTGCCTGGTTAATGGTATAATTCTCTTTCAGCATTAACATGGCGGCTTTTCTTAAACGGATAGACCGGATAAAGGAGTTGATGGTTTGGCCGGAGACCGCTTTTACCTTTTTATAGAGGCTGGAATGGCTCATACCGATGGCCTGGGTGAATGCTTTAATGGAAAACTCATCGTTATCCAGGTTCTCCTCTACGATGGAGATACACTTTTTCAGGAAATCCTGGTATTCGGCAGGTACACGTATACCACTGTTCTTTAATGTGATCTGGTCCAGGAAGAATTGGCGCAGCAGGTTCCTGGTTTTCAGGATGTGCTCCACTTTGGCCAGGAGGAGATCCTTTTCAAAAGGCTTGGTGATATAATCATCTGCTCCGCCTTCGATCCCCTTGATCTGGACATCGGGGGAGGAGCTGGATGTCAGCAGGATGACAGGAATATGGCTCAGGTGATCCGTTTTACGGATACGGCTGCAGAGCTCCATGCCGTCCATCCCATCCATATGCACGTCGCTGATCACGAGGTCGGGCATGCATTTGTTGACCATGGCAAAGCCGGCGTTCCCGTTATCGGCTTCGTAAATGATGTATTTATGTCCGAAGATCTGGTGGAGGTATTTCCGGATCTCCTGGTTATCATCCACCAGCAGGATAGACCATTTACCGGTGACCAGCTCCTCTGCCGCCGGTTCGCGTTTGATCCAGTCTTCCTTTTCTTCTTCCTGTGGCTGCGGACCCGTTTCGGTGTTCAGCTCTTCGAGGATGGCTGATTTGGGGGCAGCATCCGCCACTATCCAGGCGGCAGGCAGGTGGGCCGTTCCCTTCTTCAGCCGGATAAAAAAGGTAGTGCCTTCCTGCAGGCGGCTTTCATAGCTAACCGTGCCCCGGTGGCCTTCGATGAAATGTTTTACCAGGTAAAGACCGATACCAAAACCGGTTTGCAGGCGTTCAGCGCTGCCGTTGGCACGTTTGAACTTCTCGAACACCGCGGCCCCTGCTTTCTCATCGATGCCGCAGCCGGTATCCCGGATGCTGATCAGCACTTCTTCGTCCTGGTTTTCCAGCCGGAAGGTAATGGCGCCGCCTTCGGGTGTGAACTTGAAAGCGTTTGAGAGGAGGTTGAAGAGCGCTATCTCGATCTTCTCATAATCCGCATAGATATAGTTTTCTGTATCCGTGCTTTCGAATTCATAGCGGATATGTTTTGCTTTGGCCTGCTGGCTGAAGCAGAGGTAAACTTCGTTGCAGAGCTCTACGATGTTGGTACGGGCAATCTTCAGCTGATCGCCGCCTGCATCCGCTTTGCGGAATAGCAGCAGCTGGTCTACCAGGCTCAGTAAGCGGCGGGAGTTGCGGTATACCACGTTAAGATCGGTATGCCTGATCTGTTCATCCTTGTTGGCAATAAATTCTTTCAGGGGGTTGATGATGAGGGTGAGCGGCGTTCGCAGCTCATGCGAAACGTTGGTAAAGAAGCTCAGTTTTCTTTCGTTCAGCTCTTTCTCTTTTTCATTTTCCAGGTGAGCGATCTTTATCTCGTACTTCAGGCGTTCCTGGCGTGTTTTGTATTGTATATAAAAATAGATGGCGGCTGCGAGGGCGGAAATATACAGCAGGTAGGCCCACCAGGTTCTGTACCAGGGCGGGAGGATGATGATCCTTACCGTGTCGGCTTCCTGGCCCCAGGTACCGTCTGTATTGGTGGCTTTGATTTTAAACAGGTAATCGCCTTCCTGCAGGCGGGTATAGTTGGCAGTGCGTGCTTCGCCAACATAGTTCCAGTCTTTGTCCCACCCTTCCAGGTGATAGGCATAGCTGATCTTGTCTGGCGAGGTATATTCCAGCGCTACGAAATCCAGTGAAACGGAGGCTTTGTCATATGGTATCCGCAGCTCGGTCACATCTTCCCCGGTACGCCCGGAAACGTAGGAGGGATCCTGTTCTATGGGTGCGTTTACCACCTTGATACCGGTGAGCAACACAGCCGGGGTGTTGGCCTGTTCATATACGCTGTCTGGATGGAAGATGTTAAAGCCTTTGATGCCGCCTACCATCATTTCGCCGTTGCGCAGTTTCATCGCTGCGTTGTAGGTGAACTGGTTGCTTTGCAAACCGTCTGACTGGGAGAAGTTGCGGCAGGTGCTGTTTACCGGGTCAAAGCGCGACAAGCCGTTGTAAGTGCAAAGCCAGAGATACCCGCTGTTATCTTCCAGGATGCGGAGAATGGAATTGTTGGGTAATCCGTCTGCTTCGGAAAAGCGGGTAAAGCGCCCGCTCTCTACATCAAAAAGCAGCAGGCCGCCTGCATCGGTGCCCAGCCAGTAATTGCCCCGTTTATCTTCATGAATGGCGCGTATGGTGTAGCCGATGTTATACACCTTATGATGTTTCCTGTTGCGGTCTATCCTGATCAGGGAAGAATAGTTGCCGCCCCAGAAATTGCCTTTACGATCTTCCAGCAGGCATTGTATGTTGGAGATGGTATTGTCGAATATCTCGAATCGGTTGGCAGCCCGGTTAAAGGTGTATAACGTACCGTTGTTGGTGGTACTGGCCCAGAGGGTTTGCCGTGCGTCTTCATACAGTAGCCATACATTGTTCTCTTCTGCCTTGGTGTAAGGATTGAAACAGGTGAAATGTTCAAAAGTACCCGTGCTTTTGTTGAAGCGGTTGATGCCGCCAAACCAGGTAGAGAGCCAGGTATCTTCCTGCTTGTCTTTTAAGATGGTGGTGATGAAATTACTGCTGACGCCTTTGTTGTTCTTTGGATCGTAGGTATAATCTTTCCAGGTATTGGTTTCGCGGTTCCAGTATTTGAGTCCGCCGCCGTCGGTACCTATCCAGAAATAACCGTCTTTGTCTTCACAGAAAGAGAAGATAAAATTATTGGTAGGGCTGTGAGAGCGGTTGTTGTTGAAAGCGTAAAGCTGGAAGGGCGCCCGTTTAGGTTCAATGATGTTTACGCCGCCGCGTAAGGTGCCGATCCATTTTCGCCCGTTCTTATCTTCATAAATAGAGTAGACCACATTACTGCTGAGCGGATGTTTATCATCCGGGAAAGTAAAAGCAGCAGCCTTGCTTTCACCCGGGTGGAGCAGAAATACACCATTGCCATCGGTACCTATCCAGAGTACGCCTTTATTATCTATACAGAGGTTCACTACTTTTAAATTCTCTTCCATGTAGCTGGAAGAAAAAGTATTGGTATGGGGGTTGTATTTGAAAAGACCGTTATTGGCGGCCAGCCATACGTCGCCATGGCTATCTGTTTTCAGGGAATTGCAGCGGGTAATGCTGTTGTTAACCATGGTGAGGGTTTTGCTGCGGACATGGTAGCGGCAAAGGCCTTTGTTTTGTACGAATACCCATGCATACTGTTTGGCGGCATCGAAGTCTATGCCCATTACCTCGTAGTCTGCCAGTTTCTCTGCGCCGTTATAGAGAATGATCTGGCGGCCGGTTCCGCCACCGGGACCAAACAGCACGAGGCCGTTATTCTCGGTACCGGCGAGGATGATGTCAGCCTTGTCTGATCTGATCACATGGATGTTGCCGCTCAGTTTTTTGGCTGTGGCAGCGCCGGCGGGGATGTAATTAACGGCAGAGAACCGGTCGTTAACAGGATTGAGCACGCAAACACCTTTCCGTCCGCCTACCCAGAGGCGGTTGGTTCCATCCTGTTCTATGGTCCATATCCCGTTATCGATCAGGGAGGTGCTGTCACCTATTTTATTGCGGTAGATCTTAAACCGGTAACCATCGTACCTGTTTAATCCATCGTAGGTGCCAAACCACATAAAACCTTTATTGTCCTGGTATATGTTCACAACGGCATTATTGGAAAGGCCGTTCTCTATTCCCAGGTACCTGATCGGATAGTCGGCAGCGGATAGGGTTTTAGTTAATATCAGTAATACCGGGAATAACCATAGTTTTCTTGTCCACGCACACATACATCGATTTTTAGATGCTGTAAAAATATTGAAAAAGCAACAATTGAAATACGAAGCTGCTTTTGTCCCCTTTTTTATTAAACTGTCAATTTAACACTTTTTGTTATTATTTCAGAGCACGTTTTAGCAGTGAATTTATTTAAATCTTCCAATAAAAAAATAAGTACGTTATGGTAAAGAGAGGGCTTTGCTTACAGCTGCTGGTAGTGATAGCAGTCAGCGCTTTTGCGCAGCAGCGGCGAAACCCCGTATTAAAGGGGTATTTTGCAGATCCTGATATCATTTATGCGGAGCAGACCCGGAAATTTAATATCTATCCAACCAGCGACGGGTTTACCAACTGGAGCGGTACTTATTTTAAAGCATTTTCCTCTCCCGGCCTGGTTCACTGGAAGGATGAAGGCGTGATACTGGATATTGGCAAAGAAGTGAGCTGGGCTAAGAGAAATGCCTGGGCGCCCTGTATCATTGAAAAGAAGATCAACGGGAAGTACCGGTATATGGAATTAAGATGGGCGACGCCGTGGGGTATAACCGCGAAGTGTGTATAGATCAACTGGAGTTTGACAGGCTGGGCAGGATTGTACGTGTAAAACCTACACATGAGGGAGTTGTAAAAGCAGTAGTTCCGCATTAAATTATCATCGTTCAGATAAGGCAGTTAATTCCGAAGCATGAAAAGTGTATGCGCTTTTCACTCAGCTTGCCTGCGCCTATACCTAACTATGTATGCGCTTTTACCATAGATAACACTAAGGTAGCACTAAGCACCCACCCGGTGTTTACTAAGATACCATGCGGGAAGGTTGCGGATAACATACGGTAACAACAAGGTTCACACATGGACTCACTGCGGATAAACTGTGGTATTCACAGCCTGCTGATGTGGTAAAAACGCTCATTTCTGATGATTCAGGTGAAAATGTATCATCTTGTATATAAACGTACTTTTAGTGACGTTTTAGGTTGTAATATTTGGATGATATTGCCTGTCGTAAATACCTTTGTTCCGTTAATTAATTCTTTACTTTAAAAACAAGTTTATGAGTAAACAATGTGGGCCGGTGTATATCACCGGCACGGTAAAAGGCATCTGCTATTACCGGATGAACGGGAAGTATTATGCCCGAAGAAAAAGCACCTTAAGCAGGAAACGGGTAAAGCGCGACAGGGCTTTTGCACTCACACGCAAGTATGCGGCATTACTGGGACAGGCATCGGCTATAGCGGCGCAGGTGTACCGCTTGTTACCGAAGGCGCAGAAGAAACTGGACTTATACCGGGCGATGACGGGCCAGGCAATCGGGATGCTGAAACAGGGGATGAATGAGGGTGAAATTAAGGCGCGGCTGGAACAGGATATGAACGGGACGAAGGTGACGGTTGCTGCAAAGCCGTTGGTACGGATGCATAGTAAGACGGAAGGGATGCATGTGGTAAGAACGGTATGGAGAAAGGGTGGGAAGGGATTGGTGGATGAGGGAAAAGGAAGGAAGGTGCCGCCGCCGGTATGGCGGGTGATGACGGGGAAAAGGGAGTATGAGGTGAAAGTAGGGTCGATAAGCAACTACAACTGGTTGTAGTTAACCACCTCAACATCCTTCGCTCTTTCTTCCGGAATCACTTTTAGGGAGATAACTTTTCCATCTTTCAATACCCCTTCCACCGTCGTATTATAAGGCGCATGCAGTTTGAAATGTACATTCCAGTTATGCGGCCATGCAGGGAAAAGATAGATCTTCTTTCCATCGGTCTGCATCAGCATTTCCTGCAGACCAATCATGCCTGAACCTCCCTGGTTATGATCCGGTGTCCAGTCAAATCCCGGGCCCCAGAATGCGGGGAACCTGGTGGCGGCATTTTTCAGTTTTTCAACGGTGTAATGGGCGGCGGTATCGGTGAGGCCTAATCGTGCACAGAAGATATTGTCCTGTTTCCAACCAATATAGCTCCGGTGTTTAACAGCGGTGGTATCATACAGCCAGGTATTGCGGGCGGTGTCCAGTCCGGGTTTACCGATGCCGAATAGTTCCGTAGGGGAATACGGGGTAGAGCTGCGGCGTTTCAACGTTGTTGATCCGTTCCCATGTCCTGGCGGGAGCAATGGTGGTATGTCCCTGCACCTGGCGATAGGAAAGCGGCGGAATGCGTTTCAATAAACCAGTCAGCCGGGTGCGCGTGCTATCAGGTAGATAATGTGCAGGCAGTTCCAGCATCCTGGAGGTAACGGTATATAGTCCCGCAACAGTGGTAACGGAGTTGTACGTCATTTTGTAAGTCTCGCAGGCGGAGCCGGGATATAGCACCAGGTGGCCATCCCCGTCCAGGGCTTTGGAACCGCGACGTTTGGCCAGGTATTGATAATGTTCATCGAAGAAGGTGAGGCTGCTTTCGATGAGCGGGAGGTAAGCGGAGATATTGGTTCCGGAGAAGCGTTCCATGTCGAGTATCATCAGGCAGAATTCCAGTACGGTATCCCATTCATATTCCAGCCAGCTATTATACTCTACCCCGGGATCTGCGTAAGGCGGGCGTTTCCAGCCGTATTCACTGGCAGCGGGCAGGCCAAAGTTTTCCATTTGTTCGGCAAAGCAGGCGCCGTGATGGCCCCAGTAAAACTGGCTGCGGATCTCCGCGTTTCGCAGCAGGCGAAGGTAGAAATCAAACTGTGACCGCATCAGGTCAAAATCACCGTTTTTGAGCATGGGCCAGTATACTAGCCGCTGATTCTGTGCGGTGAAGGTACCGCCGCCCCAGTTGCGATGATCGGGGGTGAAGGGATATTTCGGGTTAACGAATACAGGATCGTAGGTGAAAAGTCCGCCGTTGAATTTCGTAGGGTAGGCACCGTAGGCATTACAGCCCAGCATATACCTGAAGAGCTGGTAGTTCCGCCCGGTTTGCCATGCAGCAGATGCAGTATCGTTGCCGATGAAGATATAGCTTCTGCTCCAGTATTGCCGCCACCAGGATTTGGTTTGCTGAAAGGCTGTTCTTCCGGCAGCTTTGGTAGCTTGCTGTTGTTGATCGAGGCCATGTGTCCATGCGGCATAAGAGGGCGCCTGTGCGGTATACAGCAGCACCTGTATGTGGTGTTGCCGTGCAGGACGGACGCTTTGCAACTGCCAACCCGTATAGGGTGTATTGATATACTGACCGGAGGAAGTGCCGGCGGGTTGCATATTATCGCCCCACATCATCCCCCCGGAAGTAAGTCCCTGCAGCGGGTTCCATAGTTGAGACGCTACCTGTTGCAGACCCTGTTGCTGTACGGTAAAGTTAAATATAAGCGCTTCGTTCCTGTTGCGATGACAGAACAAAACCGCTTTATCACGGAAGGCGATGCTGTCGCGGTAAGCCGTTACGGTTACCGGCGCTCCTTTGTATCCTGCGCAGGCCACCAGTTCGGCTTTCGCCAGGCGGCGGTCTGCCGTTCTCCAGCTTTCGTAGGTGGCGGTAGCACTGAGAGGAATATTGCTGTTCACTTCTATATGGGACAGGGGATGGTGAACATCTGTCCATACCCTGATGTCTGTACGTAGTTTACCTTTTTGTGCGGAGATAGTGATATAACCTTCTTCGAGGTGCAGTGTCTGGCGGAAAGTAGCGCCTGTTTCAAAAGGGTTAGGCGACAGTTTCACCCTGATGCGGCCGGCTTTCAGGAAAGTATTGTTTTCGTCAAACGAACCGCTGCGGGAGAGATAACAGAGCAGTTCTCCGTTCTCCATCCATACATTCATACCAATGTCACCGCCACCGCAGGGCATGGATTCGCTGGAATTCTGGCTCTGGCTATTCCATGTGATATTATAGTTGTTGAGTGCAGGACGCTGGGCAAACAACGGCAAAATACCGGTTGCCAGAACAAAAAGACAAAAGATTTGTTTGGTATACATCATAGCGGCGTATCCTCTGTGAGAAAAATAGTCATTAATTTCAACAAAACCATCCTTGTAAATTAACCATGAAACCTTTTGAGAAGCTGTTTACAGTCTTAATGGCTGTGTATCCATTGTCTGATGAATTAAAAGAGTATCTCTCCCAACATGTAAAATTACTCAGGTTCAAGAAAAAGCAGATCCTGCTGAAACCCGGTGAAGTAGCCAATCACATCTATTTTATCAGCAAGGGATTGCTGCGTGCCTACTATACGGACGGAGATGGTCCGGAGCAGACATTCTGGCTGATGAAGGAGCTGGACATGATGGCTTCTGCATTCAGCTTTTTTACGCGGGTACCTGGCGATCTGACAATAGAGGTGATCGAGGACTGCGAGCTGATAGCGATTGATTATGATACGCTGGAGGAAGTTTACAGAACATTTATAGAATTTAATGTGGTAGGAAGGGTATTGACGCAGAAGTACTATGCGCTGAGCGACGAAAGGGCAATGATCTTACGAATAAAGAAGGTGCCCGACCGTTACCGTTATATGGAGCGTCATCATCCTGACCTTTTGGTCAGGGTAAAGCAGAAATATATCGCTTCCTACCTGGGTGCAACCAGCGAAACGCTTTCAAGAATCAAGAAAAAAAAGCAAAAACCCCGAATTTAATGATCTGGATCAATTTTTTTCTCGTTTAAGCATCTTAGCTTTGCATTACTGTTTTAGCTAAAACAAACGTACAGCGTATTTTATTACCCCCGGACCATATCCCCGGTAAACCAAAATCTTGTTATGAAAAGGATACCCCTTTTTTTGTGGGCCATTGTTTGCCTTGTTTTTAGCTATTGTCGGAAAGATCATCCTGTAAAAGGAACAGATAGCTATCAGATCACTATTGATGAAGCCAGGAAATTCTTTGATGAAGAACTGGCTAATACCACCAAACTTACGAAACGGCACGAGCTGATGGAACGGCCCGACTGGCAGCATGCTGCGGTAAAGCAGGCGGGCGGCAGGGAAGTGGTGGTAGTTCCCCTGGTATTTAAGCAGGATCTTACGATCCGTTCAAATGGAGACAGCGTTGCGTTGTCGCTTCAATCACTCACCAAATTGTTACTTTATAAAAAAGCCAGTGATCAGATTGTATCGGAGCTAGTCACTACCATTCCAGATAAAGCTTTCCTTAGTAATAAGGATGCTGCCACGAGGTTTACGGGCATGGTCTGGATTGAGGCCTGGAATGGTAGTGCTATTGGTGGCAACCGGTATGCGGCGGATGGGAGCATTACAGGTTTTGAGCTGGGCGCTGAGCGATGGGAGGATTCGCTACTGAAAGAGGCTGATTTTGAAGAGCAGTGGTGTTATGTAGATTTCTTTTATTGTGTGGATGCATCAGGGTATGTGACTTGTCGTTATAATTTTTCGCAGGCATATCGTTGTGGAGGAGGGTCTGTACCATATGGGCAATTGCCTGGGGGACTTTACCCGGTGTATGGAAGTGGGGGAGGGAATGGCAGTGTGGGAAGTATGCCGCAACCGGATGCAACGATAGGGATTGGGTTGAATACGGTGATTTTGGCGGCGCCGGATAAGCCGATAGTGGATCCGTATCAGTATAAGAGGTGTTTTAATAGGGATAGCAGGAATACATATAAGATAATTTTGTATGTGGATCAGCCGAAAGCAGGGACGAGAGCATTGGTATCGGATGATGACGGCAACACAGATCTAAAATCAGTAAAGAATGATAGTAAGAACTTTGGACATACGTGGATCACTTTTGAAGAGAAAAGACCAAATGGAGCGATTGTCCGAAGGTCGTTAGGATTTTGGCCAAGTACGGATGTTGATTTAAGAAGCCATGCGGCCCCGGGTATCCTTAATGATGATGGAGGAAGAGATTATGATGTAAGTTTGGAGATAGGATTAAGAAAAGATGCATTTTTTGATCTATTAGATGATTGTAGTTTGGGAAATTTAGAACGATACAACCTTAATATTAATAATTGTACAGGATGGGCAATTGACAAGCTTTACAACAATGTGTCTATTTCTTTACCGAAGACTATTGCTTCTTGGGGATTAGGACGTGGCGAAGGACCTACACCAGGAAATTTAGGCGAAGATATCCGACAACTCGATTTAGGAAGTATTCTTTACAATTCAAAGGTTACAAGTGTAAAAAGGGATGTATTAATGGGTATAAGTTTGAAAAATTTTGGAAACTGTCCAATTTCAGCTGAGCCATAGTATATAATGCCAGGGCATGAGTTCAGTTATTCTATTGTAACTACAAAAATTCAAAGCGACATGAAACCAATTTCCGTTGCTGCAACACTTATTCTCTTTACAATTTTTTCTTCTTGCCGTTTTTTCAATTTCACCTCAGAACCTAAATGGGATAATTTGACAAGCTTCAAAATGTATGCATTCAACTATGCAAAACCTTTGAACGAGCTTAAAGATAGTGAAATGGACACTCTTGTCTCTATTGATATACCATTAGAGGAGGCGAAGAAAATATTTAAAGACAGAGTAAAACCTACATATAGTTTTTCATTGTACAAAACAATGATATTGTGTAGGTTAACATTTAAAGATGCTCCTGATAGACGCTTTATTATTAGTAGTTATGGCGCATTTTTTACTGACTTATATGCAGATCGTTTATATAAGGTTAAGCCGGAATTCCACGAGGAATGGAGGAGTTTTGTGTCCGGTTATGAGCGCATGCTGCTCGATAAGAACTATCGAAAACATTTTCCGAATGAAGATACCACCCAATGGTATCGCGGAGATTGACTAACCATCCTTTTTTCCAACGCTATATACTTATACCACACGAGAGGTTTCCACCTCTCTGGAAAAATATTGACTTGAGGGTTTTCACACGAAAAGCACAAAAGAAAACCCGGGGGGTATCTACCCCCTGGTATCCTATTATCCTCCTATACCCATGTATCTTTTTTCAATGGTGTAAACAAATACGATGTAAAAAGGGTTTCTACCCTTTTATAGCTTTTGTTTCATACTGAATGTAGGGTGTAAGATAAGGAGGGTGTCCACCCTCCTCCATTTTAACTCATGATACAAAATAATAACGGCATTTTGGTTGATCATAGTTAGCATATCAAAAACAGTAAGCGTACCAGGGAGGGTGTCTACCCTCCTCTGGTTTTATTTTGAGTTGTTAAAGTTTAATCATGGAATAGTTTAACAAACAGGCGGAGTATATACTCCGCCTGACTTATTCCGGCAACGTTTGCGTAAAAAAAATTCCCTTTTACCTGCATATTTCCGTAGCTTAACCCACGCCGCCAGCTTAAAATTCCATGTTGATGAAAGTACTTGCCATTAGCATTCTTATATTGTTCCGCACTATGCTGCTGTCTGCACAAGACAAGCCATATACTATTGTGGTAGCCGCAGACGGAACAGGCGCATTTACCTCCATACAGGCTGCCGTTAACAGCATCCGCGATTTTACTCCCCTCGCCCCCGTAAAGATCTTCATTAAAAAAGGCGTATACCGGGAGAAACTGGTGATCCCCACCTGGAAAACAGGCATCCATCTTATCGGCGAAAGCCGCGATAGCACCATCATCACCAATGCGGATTTCTCCGGTAAGCCCTTCCCCGGGAAGGATTGGATGGGCAAAGACAAATTCAACACCTTTACTTCTTATACCGTGCTCCTGGCAGGCGATGATTGCCGCCTCGAAAATCTAACCATCGAAAATGCCGCCGGCCAGGTGGGACAAGCCGTTGCCCTCCACGTAGAAGGAGACCGCTGCATCGTCAGCAACTGCCGCCTGCTGGGCAACCAGGATACCCTGTACGCAGGCAGAGCAGGCAGCCGGCAATATTTTACCGGCTCCTACATAGAAGGCACTACAGATTTTATCTTCGGCGCCTCCACCGTGCTATTTAACAATTGTACTATCCACAGTAAAAAAGATTCTTACATTACCGCTGCTTCCACCACCAGCCGCCAGCCATATGGATTTTGTGTTCCTGCATTGTAAACTGACAGCCGTCAACGCCGCTGCAAAGGTGTACCTCGGACGCCCCTGGCGCTCCCACGGGGCGGTCATATTTGCGGAGTGCTGGCTGGGCGCCCACATCCTCCCGGAAGGATGGCATAATTGGGACAATGCAGCGAACGAACAAACCGCCCGTTATGCAGAATACAACAACAACGGGCCGGGCGCCGGTACGAAGGGGCGCGTAAAATGGGCGCATCAGCTGACAGCTGCAGATGCCCAAAAATTAACGGCAGCAACCATTTTTGGCGACTGGGATCCTTTGCAGCATTGACAGCTGAAAAGTGCCCCGCTTTATTATTGAAACGTGAATATGTTTTTGTCCTGATGAATAAGTGTTATTGTAACAATTATATAAAGATTGCCTTCGGCATATTACTGTTATTCGCTTCAAACGTACACGCCCGTCAACAGCCGGTTATCGATTGGGGAGGAGATAAGCTGCTGAACGCCTATCTTATGCAACATCTGCATCAGCGTTATGATGTGCGTACACAGCAGGTACAGAAGGCCCTGCAATCTCCCGCAGGGGTCAGATCCTATCAGCAGCATGTACGAACCGCTTACCGTGCTCTCCTCGGCGCACTGCCCGTTAAAACGCCGTTGCAGGCGGTTGTTACGGGACAAATACAGCAGGATGGATACCATATTGAAAAGATCATCTATCAAAGTTTTCCTGGACACCATGTTACGGCCAATCTTTATGTGCCGTCTGGCAGCGGACCGTTTCCGGGGCTGCTGTTGTTTTGCGGCCATGAGCCGGAGGCAAAGGCCACGCCTTCTTACCAGCGGTCAGCGATTCTCCTGGCCAGGAAAGGTTTCGTGGTGTTAGTGATCGACCCGGTGTCCCAGGGAGAACGTCACCAGTTAACGGATAGCAAAGGACATCCGCTTACCAGGGGCGGCACCACTGAACATACTTTGCTGAATGCCGCCGCAGCACTGGTAGGATCCAGCGTAGCGGCGTATGAGTTATGGGATAATAAACAAGGCCTGGAATACCTGCTGAGCCGCAAGGAAGTAGATACCACGCGCATCGGCTGCCTGGGCAACTCCGGCGGCGGTACACAAGCGGCCTGTTTTATGGCATATGACAGCCGTATAAAAGCGGCCGCCGTCTGCAGTTATATCACTACCCGGGAAAGAACGTTTGAATTGGCAGGGCCGCTGGATGGTTGTGTACAGCTACCCAAGGAGGGAAAGATGGGCATAGAGATCACGGATTATATGCATTTGATGGCCCCCAGGCCATTGCTGGTGCTCTCCGGCAGGTATGATTTTGTGGATTATACCGGGACTGAGCAGGCTTACAAAGAGGCCAAACAGTGCTATCAGGTATTGGGAGCTGCAGATCATATACAGCTGGTAACGGTAGATGATGGTCACGGCATCTCCCAACCCAAACGCGAAGCAGCCGCCCGCTGGTTCAGGAAATGGTTCTACAATGATGATCAGCCGGTAGCAGAAGCACCCGCTGCCGTATTAGCGCCTGCCGCTCTTTTTGCCAGCAAAACCGGAGAAGTGAACAACAGCTTTGCCGGAGAGATAACGGTGCAGCAACATATCCTGCAGCAGGCTACAGCGTTCGCACAAAAGCGCAGGCAATTCCTGAACAATACTAACGGCAACGCTTTTGCCGATACCCTGCGCCATCTGCTGGGCATTGCGCAACAGCGCGCAGGCGTACAGGCAGCGCGGCTAAAGCCTGGAGCCGGACAAACAGAAAGGCTGTTGCTACGATCTGAAGGTGAGCCGCCGCTGCCGATTGTTATTGTCCGCCCGGCGCCGCAGCTGCCGTTGAAAGGAATAGTTGTATTGCTGCACGATGAAGGGAAGCAGCGATTGCAGGACAGCAGTGCACTAATTCAATCTTACCTGCAAAACGGATATGCACTGGTACTGCCCGATCTGCGGGGCATGGGCGAAACTGCCGATAATCCTGCATTCAACCATACAAAGTTCTATAATAAAGAATACCGGAATGCTATCTCTTCGCTTCACCTGGGAAAACCTTTGATGGGACAACGGGTAACGGATCTGCTACTCGTGCTGGACTATCTCCGGGCAGATAGTTTACTCCGTACATCCCGCATCACCGTGCGTGCCTCCGGGCTGAGTGCGCTGGTAGCACTGCATGCAGCGGCGATAGATGATCGTATCGATCATCTGCAGGCAGATAAATACCTGCCCTCTTTCCTGGATATCCACCGGAATGTAATTGAAAAGAACTGGTACAGCTATGTTATACCAAATGTGTTGCAGTATTATGATGTTCCGGACCTGGTCAGGATAGTTGATAAGCGGTTTGCATTTCCGTAATTATCCGGTTATGTTTGTAGGTAGTACACTATAGTATAGATACGTTGTGAAAAATTTTTAATCTTTCGATCAGCATTCAATGTCTCTCAGATCTTTTTTATTGACCGGTATAGTTACGATCATGGTGTTTGGCTGTTCATCACCGCCCGCACAGCAGGAAGAACAGATACAAAGCCTGCCGATGGAGATCCTTTCCCTGGATCAGCTGGATGCATTTGCTCCTGCAAAGGGCGCCTGGCAGCTGGCAGGCAATGTATACGCTAACCCGGATCAGCCTTACAGCATGGAGCTCGCAGAAGGAAGCGGCATACTCGCGGGTATTCATCCCTCCAACGCCGCTGATACCACAGCGATCCATACCAAATGGGAACATCGTGATATGGACCTGGAACTGGATTTTATGTTGTCTGCAGGTGCTGCGGGCGCGATTGTTTTCCAGAATGATTATCCTTTGTTATTAACAGACAGCTGGCTGAAAGACAGTGCTACGGCAGATCTCTGTGGTGCTGTACCCGGGCAGCCGCCGCTGTTAAATGCGTGCAAAGCGCCGGGTCTGTGGCAACACCTTGAAATAAAGTTCCGGGCCAAACCCGCAGGGCAGCAATATGCAGCGCAATTTGAAATGGTGAAGCTGAATGGCAGTATCATTCATGATACTACGCTGCAACGCATGCTGCCCGCTGAAGGAACATTGGGATTTCGTGTAACGAAGGGCAGTATCGCTTTCCGCAACATCCGCTACAAAACATATAACGATGAACGGGTAAAACTGGCGGATGTACAGTATCGTGTATACAAGGGCGTATTCAAGAACCATGATACGCTACAGCAATTTACGCCTGTGAGAACAGGACGTACTGATTCACTGACGTACCGGGTGGGTGATAAGCGCGGCCACCTCTTACTGGAAGGTAAGCTGATTGTACCTGTAACAGGACAGTATGTTTTTCGTATACAGGCCGGCGGCCCTATCTGCCTGAAAATAGATACGGTGGAGATCGCCAGCAACGGTGGTACCAGGGATTTTCAGCGGCCGTTCTATGGTGATACTGTTTTACAACAAGGCGAACATGCTTTCCAATTGAGCTATGCTAACTACGATGAAAGCATGGTACTGTTATATGAAGGTCCGCATATCCCTTTCACTGCTTTAACAACGCCGGCGTCTGAACGTAGCGTGGAAGCAGATCCTTTAATGGAGTACGTGGTAAAGCAGGAGGCGGTTACACAGCGCGGTTTTATGCGGCATCACGGCAAGGTGAACCCTTACAGCATGGCCATCGGTATACCGGGCGGATTGAACTATGCATACGATATGGTGAATTACAGTCCGCTGATGGCATGGCGCGGTCGCTATTTAGATGTGGCGGAAATGTGGCATGAACGGGGAGAGAAACAACTGGCTAAACCTTTGGGCGCCGTACTGGAGCTGGCGGGCGTGCCCTGCATTGCAGCACTATCTTCCCCGGATGCTGACTGGCCGGATGCTATCCGGGAAGACAGCAGCAGCTATACCAATCGCGGCTACCGTTTACTTCCCAATGGCCTGCCTGTATTCTTCTATACCTTGCATCAATGGCAGGTAGAAGACCAGTTGTCGCCCCGCGAAGATGGTAAAGGGCTGAACAGGGATGTTACTGTTATCACGCAGGAAGCTGCGAAAGAAACGGGCTACTGGCTCCTGGCCAGCGGCGGTTTGATTGAACAGCTGCCGGATGGCAGCTATGCCGTAGATGATAAAAGCTACTATATAAAAACAGACGGCGATGTGCAGCTACAGCAGCACAACCATCAATACCGTTTGCTGGCGCCTTTGCCATCCGGCACAGGGTCTTTTAAAATACATTATTCCATTAGCTGGTAAATGATCATGATGAGGAAGTTATATAGTCCCATTTGCTTATTGCTCTGTATTGCACTGCTGCCGTTTACAACGAATGCACAGTCGGAGATGAAGGCCAGGGAAAGTAAATACTACACTATTTCGGATGTACCCATACCTGATAGCGTGATCCTGGAGGTAGGCGGACTGGCATTTACGCCGGATGATAAACTGGGTGTGGTTACTCGTCACGGCGAGATATGGGTGATCGCAGATCCCTACCAAAAGAGATCCAGGCAACCGCAGTACACCCGTTTTGCAAAAGGTATGCATGAAACGCTGGGTCTTGCCTGGCATAACGGTTCCTTCTATACGACGCAGCGGTCGGAACTCACCCGTGTAACTGATACAAATGACGATGGTAAAGCGGATGTATTCCAGACTATCGCTTCCTGGCCTTTGTCGGGCAACTATCATGAATACTCTTATGGTCCGCTGTTCATGCCGGATGGCAATATGATCATTACGCTCAACCTCTCCTGGATAGGAAGGGGCGCCAGCCTGGCCAAATGGAGAGGCTGGATGATGCAGGTAAAACCGGATGGCAGTATGCGCCCGTTTGCAGCGGGTATGCGCTCTCCTGCAGGTTTTGGATTGATGGAGAACGGTGATCTTTTCTTTGCTGAAAACCAGGGCGACTGGATAGGATCAGGCAGGATCACTCACATAAACTATGGTGATTTTGCAGGGCATCCCGCAGGGCTGCGCTGGGCGGGAGAGTATGGTTCGCCCATCAGATTAAGGCCGGAACAGTTCCCGGATTCTATTGGCCTCATGCATGATTTTGGCCGCGGCAAACCAGGCTTCAAAGAGCCGAGTGTATGGTTTCCGCACACACTAATGGGTATTTCCACTGCCGATATACTGGCCATCAATACAGATGCATTCGGTCCCTTCCGCGGCCAGCTGCTGGTAGGCGATCAGGGCCACAGTAAAGTGATGCGTGCCTTTCTTGAAAAAGTAAATGGTCAGTACCAGGGCGCCTGTTTTCCTTTCCTGGAAGGTTTTTCATCCGGCGTACTGCGCCTGGCCTGGGGCAGCGATCACTCTTTGTTTGTGGGAATGACCAGCCGTGGATGGGCGTCTACGGGCCCCAGGCTGTACGGCTTGCAGCGCGTTTCCTTCAAAGGCAATACGCCATTTGAAATAAAGGCAATGCGTGCGCAGAGCAATGGCTTTGAACTGGAGTTCACGATGCCGGTTAATAAACAACAGGCGGCGAACGCGGACCTGTACAGCATTACCGGCTTTACCTACAGTTATCACAGTAAGTATGGAAGCCCTATTATCAATCAACAACCCTGTGAGGTTGTTAAAAGCGAAGTGTCGGAAGATGGACGCCGTGTGCGCATTTATGTAAATGGCCTGCGGGAAGGCTATATTCATGAGCTGAACGTAAAAGGGCTGCGCTCACAATCAGGAATGACGCTGTTGCATAATGTTGGCTACTACAGCCTGAACGCTATTCCCAAGGGCAGCGGCCCTGCCTGTGCGATCACACCGCAAAGCCTGGCAGCAGCGGGTAGTAACAAAGGCGGCTGCGGCAGCGACCCGGAAAAATGTGTCACCACACAACCGGCTTCCTGGACAAAAGGGGCAGATGTAGTGATACAGATCGGCACCAAACCGGGATTGAAATTTGACATAGAACAGATACAGGTGCCTGCAGGCAGTAAAGTGAAGCTGGTGTTCAATAACAATGACGACATGCTGCACAACCTGGTGATCGTAAATCCGGGTAAAGGTAACGATGTTGGAAAACTGGCAATGGATATGGGCCTCAGCGGCTCGCAGCAGGCATATGTACCGGCATCAAAGGATGTGTTGTTCAATACGTGTCTGTTGCAACCGGAAACATCACAGACCATTTATTTTACAGCGCCCAACACACCGGGCGACTATACATATGTATGTACTTTCCCCGGACACTATGCCGTGATGAAAGGTATCTTAAAAGTTGTAAAGAAAGTTTAACAGTTTGAGCGTTTGAAAGTTGGAAGCTGCCCGGTTATTTCAACCTTCTTCAAACTTTTCAAACCCTCAAATCTTCAAACAAAATCTGTATGAAGCGTATTTTGCTGAGCTGTTTTTTTCTTTGGTCGTTTGCGTATGCACAGGATAAGGCGGCGGTATTGAATACCGGCAAGCTGGATAAATATGTGCGCTATTTTAACGGGATGGATAAAGAGGAGGTGAAGAATTATGTGCCGGATGAGCAGGCGTCCCAATGGCTTGGACAAAACATTCCTTTACTGGATTGCCCGGATTCAGTGATTGAGCAAACCTATTATTATCGCTGGTGGAGCTTCCGTAAACACCTGAAGCAAACACCTGCGGGATTCATCTTCACAGAGTTTATCATTCCTGTTAAGCATGCAGGACAGTATAATGCATTAAGCTGCGCTACAGGTCATCATATTTACGAGGGGCGCTGGCTGCGTGACGGGCAGTATATTGATCAGTACATCCGTTACTGGCTGGAGAAAGATAAGCTGCAGCAACGCCCGCGCTTTCACCAGTTCAGCAGCTGGGTGGCAGATGCCGTTTACAACCGCTACCTGGTGAATGGCGACAGCGCCTTTGTGGTGAGCCTGCTGGATTCGCTGGATAAAGACTATCGTTTGTGGGAGCAGGAAAGAGCCTTGCCCAACGGGCTGTTCTGGCAGCATGATGTGAAAGATGGTATGGAAGAATCCATCAGCGGCGGCCGCAGGGAAAAGAATATCCGTCCCACCATCAACAGCTATATGTACGGCAATGCCAGAGCGCTCGCCATGCTGGCTGCGATGGCAGGTAATGATACCCTGCAGCAACGTTATACCCGGCTGGCGGCACAGCTTAAAAAACTGGTGCAGGATACGCTGTGGGATCAACAGGCGGCTTTCTTTAAAGTCCGTAAGCAGAAAGGTGGTGCACTTTCAGACGCCAGGGAGGAGATCGGGTTTATTCCCTGGTATTTCAATCTGCCGGATGATGATCCAAAGTATGCAAAAGCCTGGCAACAGTTAACAGACCCTGAAGGATTTAACGCACCCTGGGGCATCACTACCGCAGAGATGCGTCACCCGGCCTTCCGTTCTCATGGCAGCGGCGGCTGCGAATGGGATGGCGCTATTTGGCCCTTTGCCACTACACAAACGCTGAAAGGCCTGGCTAATCTATTGACCCGTTACCGTTATCATAACGGCCTTACGGCGCAAAACTATTTGCAGGCATTACACACCTATGCGCGTTCACATCAGAAGAATGGAAAGCCCTACCTGGGAGAATACCAGGACGAACAAACCGGTTACTGGTTGAAAGGAGATGATCCGCGCAGCAGCTATTACAATCACTCCGGCTTTTGCGACCTGGTGATCAGCGACCTGGCAGGTATCAGGCCCCGCAGGGATGACAAGCTGGAGTTATACCCGCTGATACCCGCTTCATGGGATTGGTTTACGCTTGACCAGGTGCCGTATCATGGCCGCCTGATCACCATCATCTGGGATAAGACGGGTAAAAGATATGGAAAAGGAAAAGGTGTTCACATACTCTCCGATGGAGAGGAGATCTACAGCGCTCCGCAGTTGAAGCATATGCTTGTTCAGCTTCCGGCTAAGCAACAGGCACAAACATTATGGTATAACAGCCCGGCAAATAAATGGACCAGCGCATTACCCATCGGTAACGGCCGTTTAGGTGCAATGATCTACGCAGGCGCACATACAGAGCATATACAGTTCAATGAGTCTACACTGTGGACAGATGGCCCCCGTGAGCATGCCCGTCCGGGTGCGGTAAAATACCTCCAGCAGATCAGAGACCTGCTGGAGGCCGGTAAACAAAAAGAAGCAGAAGACCTGGCAGGAGAGCAGTTTATGGGGTTGAAAAGTCGCGCCACCGGCGTCCCGATATGAGGCCGCTTATCAACCCTTTGCTGACCTGTGGCTGCGTTTTCATGACACCATGGCAACGCTAAGTAATTACCGCAGGGAGCTGGATCTTAATACGGCCATCTCACGTACTTCTTATACGGCAGATGGAGTAAACTACACGCGCGAATACCTGGCCAGCGCTCCGCAACAGGCCATCGTAACACAGCTGAGAGCCAGTAGCCCCGGTCACATCAGCTTTACAGCGCAGCTCACCACCCTGCACAAGGAGTATAGCACCCGCAGGATAAATGACAGTACAATAGCGCTTTCATTGAAAGTGGCCAATGGTGTACTGAAAGGAGAAAGCTGGCTGAAGGTCAGCACCAAACAGGGAAAGGTAACTGTTAACGACAGCAGCATAGTGGTTACTAACGCCAATGAAGCTACGTTATATTTGACAGCAGCCACAAACTTCTGCAATTACAAAGTGGTATCGGGTAACCCGGCTGCGTTGTGCGGGCAGACTATCGCCAAACTGTCCGGACTAAACTATAACAGTATTCGTAAAGCGCATATTAAAGACTATCAGCGGTACTTTAATACTTTCTCGCTTAACCTGGGCAATGGCCAGGTGCAGCTGCCTACAGATCAGCGTATCAGGCAGTTCAGCGCTGCCACCGATCCTGCGCTTGCGGCGCTGTATGTACAGTATGCCCGCTATCTCATGGTATCCGGCTCCAGGCCGGGATCGCAGCCGCTGAACCTGCAGGGTATCTGGAACGATCTGTTGTCGCCCCCCTGGGACAGTAAGTATACTACCAACATCAACCTGGAAATGAACTACTGGCCGGCGGAAGTGTTGAACCTTTCCGCCTGTACAGAACCGCTGGTGCGGCTGATCCGCGAAGTGTCTGAAGCAGGCCGCGTAACAGCCAGGGAACATTACGGCGCCTCCGGCTGGGTACTGCATCATAATACAGATCTGTGGAGAGGTACGGCCCCTATCAATGCATCCAACCATGGTATATGGGTAACGGGCGGCGCCTGGCTCAGCCATCATCTATGGGAGCATTACCTGTATACCAGGGATAAAGCATTCCTGCAGCAAACGGCTTACCCGGTGATGAAGGAAGCGGCCCGTTTCTTTGTGGACTTCCTGGTAAAAGATCCTGCAACGGGATGGCTGATCAGCACACCTTCCAATTCACCTGAACAGGGAGGTTTGGTGGCTGGCCCTACCATGGACCATCAGCTGATACGCGATCTGTTTGCCAACTGCGTACAGGCCAGCGAAATATTACAAACGGATGCAGCCTTCCGTAATACGCTGCAGGCAAAGTATAAGCAGATAGCGCCTAACCAGGTAGGTAAACATGGCCAGCTGCAGGAGTGGATGCAGGATATTGATGATCCGAAGAATGAACACCGGCACGTATCTCATCTCTGGGGTGTATTTCCCGGTACGGATATCACGTGGGATCGTTCACCTGATCTGATGAAGGCTGCACGTCAATCGCTCATCTACCGCGGTGACGGCGGCACCGGCTGGAGCCTGGCCTGGAAGATCAATCTCTGGGCGCGTTTCAAAGATGGCAACCATACGCTGAAGATGATCAACACCCTGTTAACACCGGCGGAAGATCCGAATGGAAGAGTACATGGTGGTTCTTATACCAACCTGTTTGATGCACATCCGCCTTTCCAGATAGATGGTAATTTCGGCGGCGCTTCAGGTATTGCAGAAGCCCTGCTGCAAAGTCATATGGAGTATATTGAGCTGCTGCCCGCCTTGCCGGATGCATGGCCTGCAGGTGATGTAAAGGGCATCTGCGCCAGGGGAGGATATGTACTGGACTACAGCTGGCAGCGCGGACAGCTGCAGCAACTAACGGTAAAGGCTACTGCAAACGGTAACTGCGAGTTAAGATATAAGCAGGAAAAACTGCGGTTTAATGCGCAAAAGGGAAAGGCCTATCACTTCCGTATAGCAGATGGCAAATTCGTAAAATCCTGATGCTATGCTGAGACTGGCTTGCCTTACATTTCTTGTACTATATTCTGCTGGCTTATCTGCACAGCAGGTAAAACCGGAAGCTACAGAAGACTGGTCGTACAAACCACCGCTGGTTATGCCGGGTAAAAAGGGCCGTCCGCCTTCTGATGCTATTGTACTCTTTAGCGGTCAGAAAGACCTGGATCAATGGGAGCACCCGGACAGCAGCGCTGTAAAATGGAAAGCGAAAGGGCGTACACTCACCATTGTGCCAAAAACAAAGGATATACGTACCAAACGGGCTTTCGGTAATATGCAGCTGCACATAGAATGGAAAACGCCGGATCCGAAGGAAGATAAAGGCCGTAATGACGCAGGTAATAGCGGCGTACTGTTTATGGGCCTCTATGAGCTGCAGATCTATGAATCATATCAATATGCTACCCGCATCTATTATAATGGCCAGGCGGGCAGTATCTATAAACAGTATGCGCCACGGGTAAATGCCTGTTTGCCGCCTGAAAGCTGGCAGGTGTTTGACGTGGTGTTTGAAGCGCCGGTGTTTAACCCTGATCAGACCCTGAAAACACCCGCCTGTATCACGGTCTTTCACAACGGTGTACTGATACTGCATCATGTGGCTATCAAAGGCCCCATGGTATATGCCGGCTATCCGCAGTATACGTATCATGCCAACAAACTGCCGCTGGTACTGCAGGAGCATAACAGTCGTGTGAGCTTTCGCAATATCTGGGTAAGGGAATTATGAAATACGGGAAGTTTTGTATATTGAGTGTGAGGTACCCTTTTATCCCATGAACCATTTTAAGACCGCTGTACTCCCGCTCCTGCTCGTGTTGTTTTCCCTGCAAGCTTTTGCCCAGGAGGAAGGTTTCCCGGAACACGTAGGTGAAATATTATTTGACAGCCTGCAGGATGACCCCCGTTTTACTATATGTAATGCGAAACAGGTGTTCCAGTACTACAACACCAATTCTTACTACAAGGAACATAAGCAGGAGATCGTAAAATATTTGCTGAGCCACTATGAGCCTGAGGGCGACCTGGATGATCAGAACGGTTATCTCACCGTTAAGTTCATTATCAACTGTAAAGGTGAAACAGGCCGTTTCCGCATTTTTGAGATAGATAATAATTATCAGCCGGTATCATTCAACAAGGCTTTGTCGGGCCGCCTGCTCAGCCTTGTAAAACAACTTCGCGGATGGCAGCCGGCTGTTTATAAAGGACAGATATACGATAGCTACCAGCATATTACTTTCCGTATCAGGAAGGGTAAAATAATCAGTATTACCCCATGAAACACCTATACCTCCTCCTTTGCTGCGGTATGATCAGCGTAGCGGGAAAAGGCCAGCTGAACTGCGATGCATTTACAGATTCCGCCTCCGTACGTGGCTGCAGGCTGTATAACTATGCCATCACGTTTTACCAGGGCTCCAGGCTTAACCAGCAATACCTGGACAGTGCCGTAGGGGTATGTCCCACCCTGGCAGAGGGCTGGCGTGCACTGAGTGTGCCATATCTTAAGAGAGGTGATTTTGCTGCCTGGCGCAGGTACCTGGATAAGGCAGTAGCATTGGAACCCCTGAAAACACTGGATGTGCGCGGCTGGTGCAGGTTCAAGTTCCTGCGCGATTACGAAGGCGCGCTGCAGGATCTGAAACGCTTTGATACCCTGTCTGGCTTTGCCCACCGGCATACAGGCGATGGCACTTACAGCCTGTATGTAGTGATGGCATTATGCGAAAGAGAGCTGGGAAATTATGATGCCGCCGCCCGTTATTTCGCCAAAGGAATTGACAGCATCTTTTATATGAAAGGGAAGGACTTTATCGGGCTCTTCGATTTCCTGCACCGGGCGGTAATGAAGATCAGGATCGGAGATTATAATGGCGCGCTGGCAGACCTGGAGCAGGAAGAAAAGATCTGTAAAAACTACGTGGAGGTAGCTTATTACAAGGGTGTTGTTTACCGCGCGATGGGCAAACATCAGCATGCGAAAGAACAGTTCGAAGCCGCCCGCCGGCGGTGCAGGGACGGTTTCCGCATGACGGATATCTATTGTGAAATGCATGACGCAGTTTATCCTGCGGATATAGACGAAGCGCTGGCGCAACGCGAACTATGATGGAGTAGGATGAAATCCTGCCGCAAATTGCTTATATTCCAACACTTGTATGGATTATTCACGTTACGAAGCGGAAGATTTTGCGGCCAATGCGTCGTATCTGCGATATTATTTCAAACTAGACCCGGTAGATGTATTTTTCTGGCAGAACTGGATCAGCACGCATCCCGAAAAACTGGATGTGATCATGCGGGCAGACCGCCTTATCCGGTATACGGCCATGCATTTACCGGAGGGAGAAGCAGCGCAGCAACTGGAAAACACGCACCGTACACTGGCCGGAGATGCTCCCCGGGAACTGGCGCCCGCTGCACCCACTATGCAGAGCCGGCTCACCCGCCTGTTTGCCGTAGCGGGCATTTTGGCCGCTGTGCTGGTGGGCATTGCGTTTATGTTCCATTACAGTACCCGTCTTTCAAAAGCTGCCCCATCCGGTATGCAGCACAGCATCAACAACAGTCATACGCCACTCACTATTCACCTGGAAGACAGCAGCAGGGTTATCCTGCAGTCAGGCGCCAGGCTTTCTTATCCGCGAAAATTTGCCGGCGATAAAAGGGAAGTGTTCCTGGAAGGAGACGCTGTTTTTGAACTGCGTCATGATGCACGGCGTCCTTTCTATGTTTCCAATAACAGGCTGATGGCGCATTTGCAGGGAAGCAGCTTTTCTGTTAGCACCAACCGCCGGCGTGGCACGATAGCCGTCAGCATCAGCAATGGCAGGGTGGAAGTGCATGAAAGAAAGGATCAATAACAGCAAGGGAATGATATCAACACGCATGATCAAAGTTATTTGTTGCCTGGCTTTACTTATACAGGGTGCATTGATGGCCGGGGCCCAGGAACTTAATGAAAACTATTTTCAGCAACCGCCGTCTGCCTACGGCATCCGCTGCTGGTGGTGGTGGCTCAACGGCAACGTCAGCAAACAATCCATTACGCGCGACCTGGAGGCGATGAAGGAAAAAGGTTTCAGCGGCGCCAGCATTGTAGACGCTGGCGGACAGGATCAGCGGGGCAATGCCACGGTGCCTGCGGGGCCGATGTTTGGATCGCCCGCCTGGCAGGAACTGTTCAGGCATGCAGTAAAAGAAGCAAAGCGGCTGGGCCTTGAGCTCAGCCTGAATATACAGAGCGGCTGGAACCTGGGCGCCCCGGATGTGCAGCCGCAGGAGGCCGCTAAACACCTCAGCTGGTCTGAAACAATAGTAAGCGGCAACGGCGTACATACACTGCCGTTACCCCGGGCCGTACATGGGTTTTATAAAGACATTGTAGTACTGGCCTTTCCCTTGGGAGATACCGCAGGTATAAAACCCCTGCATCATCTGCGGCTGAAAGCTGCTTTTGATGAAGCAGGTATATCTGCTCCCGACACCCGTTACCTGCTGGAAGAAGATACTACCGCAAATTATCGCGTACATGCAGACAGCAGGAAAGTGATCGACATTTCCCGTCTGATGGATAGTACGGGCAGGCTTTCCTGGAAGGCGCCCGCAGGTAAATGGGTGGTGATCCGCATGGGGTATACGCTCAACGGCGCGGATATCTCTACTTCCAGCGATCAATGGAAAGGGCTGGTGATCGATCATATGAGCCGCCGGCACTTTACCCGTTATTGGGACACGCACGTAAAACCGCTGCTGGAAAGCATAGGCCCGGATGCGGGCACAACACTCCGTTACCTGCAGACAGACAGCTGGGAGCTGGGCGGCATTAACTGGACGGAAGATTTTATGCAGGAATTCCGTCGCAGGAGAGGATATGATCTGAAGCCTTTCCTGCCTGTAGTAGCAGGTAAGATCATAGACAGCAGGGAGGCGAGCAACCGTTTCCTGGCAGATCTGCGTAAAACGATCAGTGATTGTATAGCTGACAATCATTATAAAGTGTTCAGGGAAAAGGCCGCTGCCTATGGTATGGGTTTACAGGCGGAATCAGGCGGGCCGCACGCCGGGCCTTTTGACGGGCTGAAGAATTTAGGGCATAGCGAGATCATGATGGGCGAGTTCTGGTCGCCATCCCCCCATCGCCCGCGGCCGGAAAACCGCTTTTTTGTAAAACAGGCGGCCAGCGCGGCGCATATCTACAATAAGAAGTTGGTTGGAGCAGAAGCCTTCACCACCATTGGCCGTCACTGGGATGATGTTATCTGGGAGCATATGAAGCCCAGCTTTGATCATGAAATATGCGCCGGGCTCAATCTGACGGTACTGCATACCTTCACCAGTTCGCCGGCAGAGATGGGCGTACCCGGACAGGAATATTTTGCAGGCACGCATATTAATCCCAATGTTACCTGGTGGAAATATGCCGATGCTTTTTTCCGCTACATGGCGCGTACGCAGTATATGATGCAGGAAGGCCGTTTTGTAGCGGATGTGCTGTACTACTATGGAGATCATATACCCAATATTGTGCGGCGTAAAGAAGATGATCCCGCCGGTGTGCTGCCCGGCTATGATTATGATGTGATCAATGAAGAACGTCTGCTGGCGCTGCAGGTAAAGGAGGGACGGCTGGTATTGCCCCATGGCATGCAATACCGGGTACTGGTATTACCCGCGCACCGCGTGTTATCATTGGCTGCACTCCGCAAAGTACATCAGCTGGTGTTGGCAGGAGCAACGGTGATCGGTTCGCCCACACAGCGGATCATAAGCCTGGAACAGGGGCAGGCAGCACAACAGCAGTTACGGCAGCTGGTGGCAGCGTTATGGGGAAGGGATACTTTAAGCCGGGGCAGCCGGCAGGCAGGGAAAGGGCGTATGGTTTGGGGATATACCGCTGCAGCGTGGCTGTCGTCACAGGGAGTAGCGGCAGACTGCCATTTTGATGCGCCTGATACCGCATTTGGATATATCCATCGCCGTTGGAATGATGCCGACTATTATTTTGTCAGCAGCAGGCAGCGGGAAGCCTCTGCCGCGAAGGTAAGCTTTCGTGTAAGCGGCCGCCTGCCGGAGCGCTGGGATCCGGTAACCGGTCATACACAGCCGTTGGCAGCCTATACGCAGGCCAATGGCATTACTACAGTGCCGCTGTCTTTTGCGCCGTATGGGTCCTGGTTCATAGTGTTCAGGAAACCCGTTCCTGTTACGCAGCAGGGAACTGCCGTCGGCAACTTCCCGGAAATACGCCCGGTGGATACATTACACGGCCCCTGGCAGCTGCATTTTGACGAGCGCTGGGGAGGCCCGGCATCAGTAGTGTTCCCTGCCCTCAGCAGCTGGACCGAACGGCCGGAAGAAGGGATCCGTTATTACTCTGGTACTGCGGTATATCGCAAGGAATTTTCGGTAGATACAGGTAAACTGCAGGCAGGAAAGCCGCTGTACCTGAACCTGGGAAGCGTGAAGGATGTAGGCATTGCCAGTGTAACGCTCAATGGCCGGAAGCTGGGCGTACTATGGGCCCCACCATACCGTGTATCCATTAGCGGTATAGTGCAGGCAGGCAATAATGTACTGGAGATTGAAGTGATCAACAGTTGGCGTAACCGGCTGATAGGCGATCGTAATAAGCCCGAAGCGCAGCGTTTCACAAAAACAAATATTACTATCCGCCCGGAGTGGGCTTTGCAGGAATCGGGATTATTGGGACCGGTAACACTGGAAGCAGCGCACTAAGTATACAATTTTACACGTTCAAGTAGGCCGCGCAGGATCCTGAGCGCGCGCGCCAGCTGATGTTTCACCGTGGAAGGGCTGATGCCCATCAGCTCAGCCACCTCCTTGCGGGTAAAGCCTGAAACATAAGTAAGCTGAAATACCTTGGCAGACATAGGAGGCACTTTAGGGAGCACCAGTGACAGTTGATCCCATAGTTCGTCATGTTGTTCCTCATAGCCGGCGCTTGTTTCTTCGCCCACCAGGAGCTTTTTCAGTTTCTTTTTCCTGAGGGCCTCATTCCTGAGTTTGTTGAGGCACCTGTTACGGATAGAGCAATGCAGGAAACTCTTCAGCGAAACGTTGACACTGGTAAACAGTTTTCGTTCCCAGCAGTCCATAAAGAAATCCTGTACGGTGTCGTGAGCTTCCGTCTCATCATCGAGCATAGTAAGGGCTACGTAGACAAGCCACCTGCGGTACAGTTCGAAGAGTTGGGCAAACGCGGTGTCATCGCCATTCTGTAACCTGTTTAATAAAAGCTGGTCGTTTGTGTTCATGCAGCAGATATGATTGGGTTGGTAGATTAACATAATACACCAATCGCAGTCAATGCTATCAGCATGGAGGGAGGGCAGTAAAAATCACGGGCAGTTGGTAGAATTAAGAATTAATGACTAATAATTAAGCATCAGAGGGGCTTGTGTCCGGATGGGCACAATGGCATTGGAATTATTAACTATTAATTGTTAATTCTAGATTAATATACGGAGGAATGGGGAAGGCGGATTTTGAGGGATGGTAGAAATCGGGCCAAATATGAGAAATTGCGCAGTGCGTTAACAAGCTATTAACGTGCTGCGCAATTTTGTCCTGATGGGTGTGTTATATTGAGCAGTGCCAGTTTACCTGAAATGCAGAACGCCGTTATCATCAATATAGTAGTCTATGTTTACGGCGTTCTTCAGGCCTTCCATGAATGCTTCTACAGGTTCATGTTTGTCTACCATACCGCTGAAATGCTTTGTCTGTGCGGGTGAGCCGCTGTCTACTACAGCGGTGACGCCCAGGTGGCGGCCCAGGATGGTGCATATTTCTGCGATAGGCGCCTGTACAAAAAAGTGTTTGCCATCGCGCCAGCTCAGTACTTTCCCGGGATCGAAGGCCTGGGTAATAAGGCCTTTCCCGGCTGTATACACGGCTTCCATACCGGGTTTGATAATAGTGGTATGTTGGCCTGCGTTCATCTTTACAGCGCCGCTTACCAGGGATACCTTTACCTTATCCTGCTCATAAGCGTTGATATTGAATTCCGTGCCCAGCACCTGTATAGTACTTTGCGGGGTATGGATGATCAGCGGTTTGGAAGGATCTGGCGCTGCTTTCACATAGGCTTCCCCGTTCAGCAGGGTGATTTCCCTGGTGTTGCCATTGAAGCTGAAGGGAAACCGGAGGCGCGAATCTGCATTGAGCCATATTTCTGTGCCATCTGCCAGTATTACTTTATAATCTTTGGCAGCGGGAACGATCAGGGTATGTTGCCCGCTAACGTTGAATGCATCTTTCGCATCGAAGTGTAATGACTGCGCCCCGTTATACAATTGTACATCCCCCAGGCTGATCAGAGATGGGTGCTCCGGCAGGGGAATCGTTCGCTGGCTGGCGAGTTTGAGCTGAACATGCTCAGAAGCAGCATGCGGCGCCGTTCCTCTTGAAAAATAGTAATACCCCGCGCCGCTGAGTATCAGTCCGGCTACTACGGCGGCAGCCATCAGTTTACCGGGACGGAAAGATGGTGTGGCGGTGATATGTTCCGGGGAATGAGGTCTTATGTCGTGCAGGATATTATTCCATTCATCGTCGTGTTGAAGGCGGTCAAGGTCGAGGTCTTCTTCGTCCCCCAATGCAAAAGCCAGTGTCTGTAGCGCCTCCTGCATGAATTCGTCTTTGGGGACTGCTGCTTCCAGGTAGCGGAGGTCTTTCGGACTGATAATGCCGGCCATTTTTTCGCACATCAGTTGCCAGATATGCTCGTTTTGCTGTACGCTGAGCTTTGGTTTCACAGTAATAGTGTTTCGGTTGTACCATACAGGAATAACATACAAGTGTTTATATGGTCCTGCTGGCTGAAAATCTTATTGGGGTACTCAAGGGATAACCGGGTGCAACGCATGCTGTTTTCTGCAACGTTCGGTAAAGGCGCGGAACAGGAAAGTCCTTAGCGGTACATCTACATGTTTAAAGAGCTGCTGCTCCCAGCATTCAATGAAAAAGTCTTCCACCATTTTTTTTGCCTTTGCAATATGCGCCTTATCAGACACATCAACGTCGGGGATAGTAGCAGCGGCTACCATCAGCAGCCATACCCGGTATTGTTTGAAGGTATCATTTAATGCATTTGGGTCGCGCTTCTTAAGTTTACGTAAAAGCTGCCTGTCATCCTTCATGACTGTTGGTTTCATGCGATGAAGTTTGTTGATGTTATAATTTCCACACAGGTACCAGGGGGACTTTGAGGGAAGAGCGCATCTAAGTTCAGGACAGAACATTAGTGTTTATCTGACAGGCAAAAAAAGACCCATCTGTTTAAAAATACGCAAAATACCAGTTTACAGATGTTAACATGCCAGCAATTTTTCCGATATCGTAAAATCTTTTCCCGATTTCGTAAACCAAATTGTCTTAAGAGTAGGATTTTTGCGGCGTCAAATCAATTGTTTTAAAGAATGGGCTTTACAATGGGTAAGGGATTATTAGTGTTTATTTGCATGTTTTTAGGCCTGACTACTATCGCATTGGCCAGCGAAGAGGATCAATTTTCACATATTAAAGGAAAGGTAATTACAACTGACGGGAAACCGGCGCCTTACGTTAGTGTACAGATAACAGGCACCACCAAGGGGGCTGTTACGGACGAGAACGGTGAATTCAGTATCCGGAGGCTGGTTCCCGGTACCTATACCCTGCGTATTTCCTTGGTGGGCTTTGCCCCGGTAGAAAAGCAGGTTGCTGCAGTGGCGGGGCAAACCGCCGATGTGTCTTTTGAATTGCAGCTGAATGACAAGCAGTTACAGGAGGTAGTGATCTCCGGGCAAAGGAGGCTGAGGGCTTCCTCCAGCGACTATGCCAATAAAATGACCCTGAAGAACCTGGAAAACGCCCAGACAACTGTTTCGGTATCAAAGGAATTAATGAAAGAGCAGGTGGTGCTTACTGTTGACGACGCTATGCGTAACGTACCTGGTCTTACCAAAATGTGGGATGCCACCGGCCGCAGCGGTGACGGGGGCAGCTATTACAACCTCCGCGGCTTTATTGTACAGAGCCAGCTGCGTAATGGTGTAGCCGGTAACGTATCCAGCAGGATCGACGTAGCGAACCTGGAAAAGATAGAAGTGCTGAAAGGCCCTTCCGCCACTTTATTTGGTAACGTACTCACCAGCTATGGTGGCCTGATCAACCGTATCACTAAAAAGCCTTATGATGCATTCGGCGGTGAAGTGAACTTTACCGCAGGCAATTACGGGCTGTATCGTATGGGAGCAGATGTAAATGCTCCGCTGGATAAGGATCATAATGTGCTGTTGCGCGTGAATTCCGCCTATTCTTATGAAAACAGCTGGCAGGACAACGGTTGGGCAAGGAATTTCGTATTTGCGCCTAGCCTGTCTTATAAGGTAAATGATAAGCTGTCATTTTTATTCGATGCGGAGTTTGCGCAAGGTACCAATACCGGGATGAACGTATTTTTCTTCCCCTGGGGACAAACCATGACGGCCCTGGGATATGACCGTGCAGACCAGCTGAAGATCGACTACAAACGTTCTTATGTAAACGATGATATCTACCAGACTGCCAGGAACATCAACTTCTTCGGGCAGATGAATTATAAGATCTCAGGTAACTGGACTTCCCAGACCAACTTTACAATGACCAACAGTTTTTCTGACGGACCCTCACCGTACTTTTACCTGCTGCCAAACAACATGATCTCCCGCAATGATCAGTATACGAATAACAGTAAGGACCAGGTGATTGAGATCCAGCAGAACTTTATAGGTGATTTCCAGATCGGCAGCCTGCGCAACCGCCTGACAGCCGGTCTTGACTTCTTCTATCGTAACTCTGATCAGTTCTTTGGCGGTAACACACTGGATACGATTGATGTAAGCCTGGATGTTATTCCCAACTACGGCGATTTCAACCGTATTAACCTGGATAGGCTTTACCAGGAGAAAGGTAATTCTTTTGTTTACCCTTCTATATTTACCAGCAACACTTACAGCGCTTATGTGTCTGATGTATTGAACCTGACAGACAACCTGCTGGTGCTAGGTGCGTTACGTGCAGATCATTACGTTTACAACGGCGCATATGATGCCACTACCGGTAAGTCAGACGGCGCCTATAACCAGACGAAGCTGTCTCCAAAAGTGGGTATCGTATACCAGCCCATCAGGGATGCTGTGGCCCTGTTTGCCAACTATCAGAATGGTTTCACCAATAATGCGCCCGGACTTGATCCCAGCACAGGCAAACAGATCTCTTACAAACCCGAAAATGCCAACCAGTGGGAAGCCGGTGTGAAACTGGATCTGTTTGAAGGAAAACTGACCAGCACCATCAGCTACTATGATATCAAAGTGAAGGATATATTAAGACCATCTGACAGACCTAACGTATCTGTACAGGATGGTACCCAGTACAGCAAGGGTATTGATGTAGATCTGATCGCAAATCCTTTCCGCGGCATGAGCGTAGTGGCAGGATTTGCCTATAACGATTCAAAACTTGAAAAAGTCGCCGATAAGAATGTGGAGGGCCGTCGTCCCGGTACCGCAGGCGCTCCTTATGTAGCTAACCTCTGGTTGAGCTACCGTATACCTGCCGGTAACCTGAGCGGTCTTGGATTTGGTTTTGGCGGAAACTATGCTGCTGACAACAAGATCATCAACGACGCTGCACTCGGTGTGTTTACACTGCCTTCCTATACGGTCCTGAACGCATCTGTGTTTTATGATCAGCCTAAATTCAGGGTGTCTGCAAAAATGGATAACCTGACCAATGAAAGATACTGGATCGGGTATACCACGGTAAATCCGCAGAAATTAAGGAGCTTTGCAGCCAGTCTGGCGTTTAAGTTCTAGGCAGACCAGGAAATACTAACCTATATAATGCGAACCGCTAACCTGATATGACAAAAGAAAAGAACGTAAAATACTGGATCGGAAAGATCCACCTTTGGCTCGGACTCAGTTCCGGGCTATTGGTTTTATTCCTGGGCCTGACCGGCTGTATACTCGCCTTTCAGCGGGAGATAGAGAGCGTAACGCTTTCCTTCCGGGATATTAAAAATGAACAACGCGCCATGCTTGCCCCTTCTGAACTGAAAGCACTGGCAGAGAAGGTATTGCCGGGTAAAGCAGTACACAGCGTTAGTTTTTATAAGAAGGACAGGGCCGCAGAAGTGGCGTTCTTTAGTTTTGAACCTGCCTACTATTATACCGTATATATCAATCCCTATGATGGAAAAGTGCTGAAGGTGAAGGATATGAATAAGGATTTCTTCCGGGTTGTGTTGCTGGGGCATCTTTATTTATGGCTGCCGCCTACGATAGGTACACCTATTGTGGGAACTGCCACGCTGGTTTTCCTGGTGATGCTGATCTCCGGCCTGGTGTTGTGGTGGCCCAGGAACAAGGCGGCACGCAAGCAGCGGTTTTCTATCAAATGGAATGCAAAATGGAGAAGGGTCAATTACGACCTGCATAATGTAATGGGATTCTATATCACCTGGGTAATGATCTTTATTGTTATTACCGGTTTGGTATGGACCTTCCAGTGGTTTGCGAAGTCGGTATACTGGATCAGCTCCGGCGGTAAGAGTAACCTGGTGGCCTATTACGAGCCCATGTCTGATAAGGCTGGGAAAGCAACAGCATCCCTGGCAGATGCACCTGTAGAGGATAAAGTATACAACATCATGCGTGCGGAATATCCTGCTGCAGAAATGATAGAAGTGCATATACCTGAGAACGATACTGTTTCAGTGGCTGGTGTGGCCAACCCGGATATTGATACCTACTGGAAGATGGACATCCGCTATTTTGATCAGTATACTCTGAAGGATATTCCTGTGAAACATTCCTATGGGAAATTCGCGGAGGCATCTGTGGCGGATAAAGTGGCCAGGCTGAATTATGACACGCATGTAGGACAGATATGGGGACTGGCAGGAAAGATCATGGTGTTCTTTGCCAGTTTAGTGGCAGCGAGCCTGCCGGTGACGGGGTTCTATATCTGGTGGGGCAGGAAGTATAAAAAAGAAAAAAGAAAGCCGGTAGGGGTGAAGCAGGTGGCGGTGGCGTAGGTACGAGTAACTTATCTCCGTACCTTTACGCTCTAAATTTAACACGTCATGAAATGGAGCAACTTGCCTGAGTCCCCTGTGCGGAAACTGATCGGCTGGACATTCCTCGCCGCGGTTATTACAGCCACTATGCCCACACAGGCGCAGCAGCGCCCCTCACAGAAAAAGCAATTCATCACCAGCCTGATGGCGAAGATGACATTAGACGAGAAGATCGGTCAGCTGAACCTGCTTACCAGCGACATGGATGTGACCGGCCCCTTTATGAAACCCGGTTATAAAAAAGATGTTGAATCCGGTCTCTGCGGTGCTATCTTCAACGCATATACCCCGCAATATACCCGCCAGCTGCAGGAAATGGCTGTTAAAACCCGGCTGAAAATCCCGCTGCTTTTTGGCTACGATGTTATTCACGGGCATAAGACCATTTTCCCCATTCCCCTGGGTGAAGCCTGTACCTGGGATATGGCCCTGTTGGAAAAAAGCGCCCGTATCGCCGCGCAGGAAGCCAGCGCTGACGGCCTTCACTGGACCTACTCGCCTATGGTTGACATTGCCCGTGATCCCCGCTGGGGCCGCGTAGCAGAAGGAGTAGGAGAGGATACCTGGTACGGCACCCAGGTGGCCAAAGCCAAAGTAAAAGGCTACCAGGGGTCTGACCTTGCGGCTGCCAACACGGTGCTTGCGTGTGTAAAACACTTTGCCTTATACGGCGCAGTAGAAGCAGGACGCGACTATAACAGTGTAGACATGAGCCGCCGCCGGATGTACCAGGACTACCTGCCTCCCTATAAAGCTGCCATTGATGCCGGTGTGGCTACTGTAATGACCTCTTTCAATGATATTGACGGCATACCGGCCACCGGTAATAAATGGCTGCTGAAAGAACTGTTGCGCAAGGAATGGGGCTTCAAAGGTTTTGTAGTAACAGACTATACCGCTATCAATGAAATGATCAACCACAGCGTGGCCAAAGACGAATACGAAGCCGGCGGCCTGGCCCTGAATGCTGGTGTGGACATGGATATGCAGGGAGGGGTGTACGCAGGGCAGCTTAAAAGACTGCTGCAACAAAAAAAGGTAACGCAAAGCCAGATAGACAGCGCCGTATATCGCGTACTGGCGGCTAAATACGACCTGGGCCTCTTCCAGGATCCCTTCCGTTACTGCGATACCGCCCGGGCACAACGTGAGATCATGAGTGCAGAAAATCTACAGGCTGCCCGCGAGATCGCACAACGTTCTATTGTACTGCTGAAGAATGAAACACAGCTGCTGCCGCTTAAAAAACAAGGTACCATTGCCCTGATCGGCCCCCTGGCAAACAGCCAGCGGGATATGATCGGTAACTGGTCTGCCGCCGGTGACGCTTCCAAAGCGGTGACCCTCCTGCAAGGCATTAAGAATAAGGTGGGCGATGGAGTGAAAGTGCTCACTGCTCCCGGGGCCTATATTACCAGCGATACCGGTCTGCTGAAGAAGGCCTATCAGAAAGCCCGCATTGAGGCAGCCGATACTGCCAACGCGGCGCAGATGCTCAATGATGCAGTGGCCCTGGCCAAACAGGCAGACGTGGTGATCATGGCTCTCGGAGAATCGCAAGGTATGACAGGCGAAGCTGCCAGCCGCTCCAACATCAGCATACCGGAGAATCAGCAGCAGTTGCTGAAAGCGGTGCATGCTACCGGCAAACCCATCGTACTGGTGTTGATGAATGGCCGCCCGCTTACACTGGAATGGGAAGATGCTAACATCCCGTCTATACTGGAGACCTGGTTCCTTGGTACAGAAGCCGGTAATGCGATTGCAGATGTGCTTTTCGGCGACTATAATCCCGCAGGTAAGCTCACCATGACCTTTCCGCGCAATGCAGGGCAGATACCCATCTACTATAATCACCGCAGCACCGGCCGTCCGCTGGATCCAAACAATAAATACACATCCAAATACCTGGATGTATCCAATGATCCTTTGTATCCCTTTGGATACGGTCTTAGTTATACGAAATTCACTTACGGCACCCCGCAGATCGATAAGCAGCAGCTGAAAGCCGCTGAAACGCTGCGTGTGAGTGTGGAAGTAAGCAATACCGGTGATTACGACGGAGAAGAAGTGGTACAGCTTTATGTCAGAGATAAAACTGCCAGTGTTACCCGCCCGGTAAAAGAACTGAAAGGATTTGAAAAGATTGCCCTGAAAAAAGGAGAGAAGCGTACGGTTTCTTTTACTATTACCACGGACGACCTGAAGTTCTATGACAAGAATATGAAGTGGACCTATGAGCCGGGCGATTTTACCGTGTTTGTAGGTACCAACAGCAGGGATGCGGAAGGGGTTGATTTTACTTTGGTGCCATAAGCGCTGGTGTTTTGAAAGCATTAAAAAGGTCTTACCAGACAACCTGGTAAGACCTTTTTAGCGTTGGCGGAAACAAGTTAAGCAGTGGTTTTCAGCTGTTCCCCATTTACCCTTGGTAAATTGGGATCAGCTCTGTAACCAGTCCACATTTCAATCTTGTCTAAATCCATCGCAATCTTGACCAGATGCCCATCAACAACATAAAGCCTTCCATCGATGACCTGAAGATGTCCTTCGATGATATTGACCCGTCCCTCAAGGGTATCAAGTCGTTGTTCAACTTTGTCGAGCCGGACTTCGATTTTGTCTAGCCGCTTTTCAACCTGGTCAATCCGGACTTCCACCTGGTCCAACCGGACTTCGATTTTGGCAAGCCGCTTTTCAACCTGGTCCAACCGGACTTCGATTTTGGCAAGCCGTTCTTCAACAGCGTCAAACCGTTTGTCGATGGCGTCAAATTTAGCTTCAAATTTAACTTCCATAACACTCAATTGGGAAATAATGGATGATAACATCTCTCTTTCAGACATACATGGTAGTTTAAAGAGGTTAATAGTTAAAATCGAAGGTAAATTTTCTTCGGATCACTTCCAAAATAAAATAGCTAGTTATACAATGATTATCAATATGATATGATGTATTCGTTTTCTTGATCTGCATCAATTTTTCAAGGCAGTTGCTCCACTTTTAACCCCAATTAATTTTGATTTTCCGCATTTCTTACTATTTTTGCCCCGTCATTATGATTATTAACGTACATATCCATCATCACCATCATTCTTACCGCGCTGGTAGGCTGGGATGATATTATGTATAAGAAACATATTTAAACATCAAAGGCTTACCTGCAGAGGTAGGCCTTTGTTGTTTTCAGACATAGCGGGAATATATCACGAACCAATAAATAAAAACATAACAACGGATGAAACTGAAAATTGCCATCCAGAAATCCGGCCGCCTGCACGAGGATTCTATGAAGCTGCTGAAAGAATGTGGCATAGACATCAACAACGGGGTCAACAAACTTAAAACAGAAGCCAGTAACTTCCCCCTGGAAGTCTTCTTCCTCCGCGATGATGATATCCCGCAGTATATTGAAGACGGCGTAGCCGACCTGGGTATGGTAGGAGAGAACGTGGTCCTGGAAAAGAACAAACAGGTAAACGTGGTGGAAAAACTGGGCTTTGGCAAATGCCGGTTGTCCGTTGCTGTTCCCAAAACCCTGGAATACGAAGGGGTCAATAATCTCGCCGGTCTCCGCATCGCCACCAGCTACCCGGTGATCGTAGCGCAGTTCCTTAAGAAGAATAAGATACAGGCAGAGATCCATGAGATCAGCGGATCTGTGGAAATCGCCCCCGGCATTGGCCTGGCAGACGCTATCTGCGACCTGGTAAGCAGTGGTTCCACCCTGTTCATGAACGGCCTGAAAGAAGCAGAAGTGATCCTGAAATCAGAAGCCGTACTGATCGCCAACAAAAGCCTCAGCACTGAACAGCAGCAATTGCTGCAGAAACTGCTGTTCCGCATCCAGGCAGTGAAGAAAGCCAAGAACAACAAGTACATCCTGCTGAACGCACCCAACGATAACCTGCAGGAGATCATCCGACTGCTGCCCGGAATGAAAAGCCCCACCGTACTGCCGCTGGCAGAAGAAGGCTGGAGCTCTGTACACTCCGTGCTCAATGAGAACGAATTCTGGGATATTATCGAGAGCCTGAAAGCCGCCGGCGCACAGGGAATCCTGGTTGTGCCAATCGAAAAAATGGTAATTTAAAATTGACATGCAAATATTCCAGCATCCCGACAAATCTACCTGGCCGGCGCTCCTGCAACGTCCGGTGATGGATACTACCGCACTGGAAAACAGTGTAGGCGCTATCCTCCGCGAAATAAAACAGGATGGTGATAAAGCCGTACGTAAATACGCCCTGCAGTTCGATAAAGTTCAGCTGAACGATCTGCAGGTCACTGAAAGTGAATTTGCCCATGCTACCGCTACCCTTGAACCTGCTCTCAAACAAGCCATCCTTCAGGCTAAGCATAACATCGAAACCTTTCACCGTGCACAACATGAAGCCGGCAGGATCATAGAGACCATGCCCGGTGTGCAATGCTGGCGAAAGTCTGTAGCTATTGAAAAAGTAGGTTTATACATTCCCGGTGGTTCCGCACCTTTGTTCTCTACCATCCTCATGCTGGGCATTCCCGCTATGATAGCCGGTTGTAAGGAGATCGTACTTTGTACGCCTTCCAATGCTGCCGGAGCGGTGCATCCCGCAATCCTCTTCGCTGCCCGGCAGGTAGGGATAGACAGGGTGTTCAAAATAGGAGGGGTACAGGCCATCGGCGCCATGGCCTATGGCACGGAAACGGTTCCTAAAGTATTTAAGATCTTTGGTCCGGGTAACCAATACGTCACCTGCGCCAAACAGCTGATCAATAAAGATGGCGTAGCGATAGATATGCCCGCAGGCCCCTCTGAAGTGGCCGTACTGGCAGACGATAGCTGTGTACCGGCTTTCGTTGCAGCCGATCTTTTGTCGCAGGCAGAACACGGTCCGGATAGCCAGGTGCTGCTGGTTACCACATCCGCCGCCGTGATCAGCGCCGTACAGGCGGAAGTGAACACCCAGCTGGAACAGCTGCCCCGCCGTGATATTGCCGCCCAGGCTTTACAACACAGCCGCCTGGTACTGGTAGCGGATATGACAACCGCCATGGAGCTGCTGAACGCCTATGCCCCCGAGCACCTGATCATTGCCTGTAAGGATGATATTACCCTTGCCGACGGTGTGGTGAATGCCGGCTCCGTTTTCCTGGGTAACTATTCGCCTGAAAGCGCGGGCGATTATGCCTCCGGCACCAATCATACGCTGCCTACCAACGGTTATGCAAGAGCTTATAGCGGCGTATCTTTGGATAGCTTTATTAAGAAGATCACCTTCCAGCGCCTCAGCCTTGAAGGCCTGCAGCAGATAGGCCCCGCCATCGAAGCAATGGCCGCCGCAGAGGGACTGGATGGACACCGCAATGCGGTGACCATCAGAATTAAGCATTAATAATTCTGACGGCTTGATCGCCATTACTAAAGTAAGTGCCTTGCAATGCTATAATAGTATTCAACGAACATCGAGTTCACGCTGAACATTACCTTTACTATAATTAATTATTAATTACAATGTTCGATCTCAATAAACTGCTACGCAACAACATCCGGCAGCTGGTGCCTTACTCCTCCGCCAGGGACGAGTTCAAGGGCGCCGCACAGATCTTCCTGGATGCTAATGAGAACAGCTTCGGCTCTCCGCTGCCCACTGCGTACAACCGCTACCCCGATCCTATGCAGTGGAAGGTGAAATACAAATTGGCGGATATTAAAGGCGTGCCGCCTCAGCATATCTTCCTGGGTAATGGCAGCGATGAAGTGATAGATGTGCTGTACAGGGCCCTCTGCAACCCGGGGGTAGACAATGTAATACTATGCCCGCCCACTTATGGTATGTACGAAGTAAGCGCGCATATCAATGATGTGGTGATCCGCAATGTGAGCCTGACAGAAGACTTCCAGCTGGATATGCCCGCCATGCAACAGGCTATTGATGAACACACCAAGCTGATTTACATCTGCTCTCCCAATAATCCTACCGGTAACTCCATTAACCGGGAAGATATAGAGATGCTGCTGAATAACTTTGACGGCATAGTGGTAGTAGATGAAGCATATATCAATTTTGCCCGCCAGAAAACCTTCATCCAGGAGCTGACAGAATATCCCAACCTGGTAGTGATGCAAACGCTTTCCAAAGCATGGGGCCTGGCAGCATTACGTGTAGGCATGGCCTTTGCCAGCGAAGAGATCATTCATGTGATGAACAAGATCAAGCCGCCTTATAACATCAGCCAGGCCGCACAGGAACTGGCTCTGCAGGCGCTGGAGAATGTTCAGCAGGTAAATGAATGGATCCGCGAAACAGTGATAGAAAGGGATAAGCTCTCTGCAGCGCTGGCACAACTGCCGCTGGTAACAAAAGTATATCCCAGCGATGCCAACTTCATACTGGCCCGCACTACCGATGCCAAAGGTATTTATCAATACCTGGTAGGGCAGGGCATAGTTGTGCGCGACCGCTCCAAAGTGGAGCTCTGCGCCGGCTGTCTGCGTATTACCGTAGGAACGCCCGAAGAGAATGCAACGCTGATCAACGCACTATCTGCCGTCGAAAGCCTGAAAGTGTAACTCATCCATGCCCGTCATCTTTTAACACAATCAATTAATTTGATGAAACGAGTACTTTTCATAGATCGCGACGGTACCCTTATCAAAGAAGTGCCGCCCACCTACCAGATCGACAGCCTGGAAAAAATTGAATACTATCCCAAAGTGTTTACCTATATGGCCAGGATAGCGGCAGAAATGGATTATGAGCTGGTAATGGTCACCAACCAGGACGGGCTTGGCACCGGGTCTTTTCCTGAAGCGCATTTCTGGTTGGTACAAGACCGGATCATCCGCGCTTTTGAGAACGAAGGCGTGCGCTTCAGCGCCGTACACGTAGATCGCACTTTCCCCCATGAGAACGCGCCTACCCGCAAACCGGGCACGGGTATGCTTACAAAGTATTTCTCAGCTGAGTATGACCTGGCTAATTCCTTTGTGATAGGCGACCGCATCACCGATGTAGAGCTGGCCAGGAACCTGGGCGCCAAAGCCATCTGGATGAACGAAGGCACAGGGCTGGGCAGCGGCGAGATCAAAGGTGCAGCAGACGCCCTCAAACCGGTGATCGCACTGGAATCTACCGACTGGGCCAAAATATACGAGTTCCTGAAACTTGGCCTGCGTACCGTTACGCACACACGCACTACCAAGGAAACAGATATCAGTATCTCCCTCAACCTGGATGGTAAAGGCCAGGCACACATTGAAACCGGTCTTGGTTTCTTTGACCATATGCTGGAGCAGATTGCCCGGCACGGCAACATTGATCTCAGCATCAAAGCCAAAGGCGACCTGCACAGTTGATGAACATCATACCATAGAAGATACGGGCATTGCCCTGGGCGAGGCCATGGCAAAAGCCCTGGCAGACAAAAGAGGCATGGAGCGCTATGGTTTCTGTCTGCCCATGGATGATTGCCTGGCGCAGGTGGCCATCGACTTTGGCGGCCGCAACTGGATTGTATGGGATGCCGCATTCTACCGCGAGAAGATAGGCGAGATGCCTACGGAGATGTTCTTCCACTTCTTCAAATCGTTTGCTGATGCCGCCCGCTGTAATTTGAACATCAAGGCGGACGGTGAGAATGAACATCACAAGATAGAAGCCATCTTCAAGGCCTTTGCCAAAGCCATCAAAATGGCCGTAAGGCGGGATCCGATGAATTTGCAGCTGCCAAGTACCAAAGGGGTGCTATAAGAGCGGTTAGCTGTTGGCTATTGGCTTTTAGCAGTGATTTGTGGGGAGGGTACCCGATATACCGCGCATAGCTAATAGCCGGCAGCTGGAAGCTTAAAAAAAATTTGCATTTCTTGAAAAAACCACCCATATTTGCGATGCAATGAATAAGAACATGACATACAAACATTGGTGGTGGCACAAGATCAAATCCTGATACTGTGTTACAGTGCCGTGTTTCGTAAGAAATAAACTCATTCTGAAGGCTCGCTGTTACACAGCGGGCCTTCTCTCTTTTAAGCCCATTGCGAAAAGCTAATAAAGCCTAAAGCTCAAACCAACATGCGTACCATTCAAGTAAAAACGAGATCCAAACAGATGCTGGCGGATGTATATACCCCGGTTGGCATTTACCTCCGGCTGCGCGATAAGTTCCCGGGCACCGTATTGCTGGAAAGTACAGACTACCGCGCCAGTGAGAACAGCTTCTCCTTTATATGCGTAAAGCCCATCGCAGGCATCGAAGTAACTTCTACCAGCAATTTTGAATTCAAGTATCCCAACCTGCCTGTAGAGCGCAAGCAGCTGAAAAGTAAGGAGAGCGTGCTGGATGAGCTGCAGCAGTTCCTGGGTAATTTCAGCTTTACGGGCCAGTCGCCCCTCCCGGTGGTACGCAGCCTGTTTGGTTACACTACTTTCGATGCCGTACAGTTCTTTGAGACCATTGAATTCAACAAGCAGAAGCCCAATGGCAGTACCATACCGCTGATGCGCTATCGCTTCTATCAATACGTGATAGCGATCAACCACTTCAAGGATGAACTGTATCTCTGCGAAAACCAGGTGGATGGACTGGACAGCGAGTTTGAGCTGATAGAATCGCTGATAAAGCACAAAGATGTGCCTACCTACAGCTTTACAGCACTGGGCGATGAAGAAAGTAATATGACGGATGCCGACTACATGCAGATGGTAGAACAGGGCAAACAACACTGCTTCCGTGGAGATGTGTTCCAGGTAGTGCTTTCCAGGGCCTTCCGTCAGCAATATAAAGGAGACGAATTCAATGTGTACCGCGCCCTGCGTTCCATCAATCCTTCCCCTTACCTCTTCTACTTTGATTATGGCGATTATAAGCTGATGGGATCCTCTCCCGAAGCGCAATTGGTGATAAAAAATAAGAAGGCCACCATCCACCCCATAGCAGGCACCTTCCGCCGCACGGGAGATGATGTGCAGGACCAGCAGCTGGCCGATAAATTACTGCTGGATCCCAAGGAAAATGCCGAGCATGTGATGCTGGTAGACCTGGCCCGTAATGACCTCAGCCGTCATGCATCTAACGTAGAAGTAGCGTCTTACCGCAAGATTCAGTACTACTCTCACGTGATACACCTGGTGAGCGAAGTAACAGGCCAGATCAAACCCGATATGAATCCCTTCTCACTGCTGGCAGCCACTTTCCCGGCAGGTACCCTGAGCGGGGCGCCCAAATACAGGGCCATGCAGATCATTGATCAGTATGAGCCTACTGCCCGTGGCTTCTATGGCGGATGTATCGGCGCTGTAAGCTTCAACGGCGACTTCAATCATGCCATTATGATCCGCTCCATGCTGAGTAAGTCCAATACATTGTATTACCAGGCAGGCGCCGGAGTAGTGGCCAAATCGGTAGCCTCCTCCGAGCTGGAAGAAGTGAACAATAAACTCAATGCATTAAAACAGGCCATACTGCTGGCGCAAAAGCTCTGATGATGACAAATATTCTGGTGTTCGATAACTACGACTCTTTTACCTATAACCTGGTGCACCTGGTAGAAAAGATCATTAACGGGAAAGTGACCGTATACCGCAATGATGAAATACCGCTGGAAAAGATCAATGATTACGATAAGATCATCCTGTCTCCGGGACCTGGTATTCCTGAAGAAGCAGGTCTGTTGCTGCCGCTTATTAAACAGTATGCACCCACTAAATCCATTTTGGGCGTATGTCTGGGGCAGCAGGCTATCGGGCAGGCATTCGGGGCCAACCTGGTAAACCTGAAAGATGTGTATCACGGCGTAGCCACACCCGTCGAACATCGTTTCCCGCGAAGGCCGCCTGTTCAACAACCTGCCGGATCAGCTGGAAGTTGGCCGTTATCATTCCTGGGTGGTGGAAGAACAAAGCCTGCCGGCGGAACTCGCCATCACTGCCCGCGATGAACACGGGTATATCATGGGGCTGCAGCATACAAAATACGATGTAAGCGGTGTGCAGTTCCACCCCGAAAGCGTGCTGACGCCGCAAGGTGAAAAAATATTGAGGAACTGGCTGAATATATAGCCATTAGCTACTGGCGATTAGCTTTTAGCTGATCGCACCAGGCTAATAACCAACAGCTAACAGCCAACAGCTAATACTTCTAATGTAAGTCACATGAAAAAGATATTAAACTACCTTTTCGAACATAAGACCTTCACCCGCGAAGCGGCCAAAGATATTCTCATCAGCATTTCCAAAGGCATGTTCAATGAAAGCGAACTGGCTGCTTTCATGACCGTTTTCCTGATGCGCAGCATTACAATAAATGAGCTGCTGGGTTTCCGTGATGCACTCCTGGAGCTTTGCATACCGGTAAACCTGAACGGTTACGAAGTGCTGGACATTGTTGGTACGGGCGGCGATGGTAAGAACACCTTCAATGTCTCTACGCTGTCCTGCTTCATTGTAGCCGGTGCGGGCGGTAAAGTGGCAAAGCATGGTAACTACGGTGTATCATCCATTAGCGGAGCTTCCAACCTGATGGAGACAGCCGGCTATAAATTCAAGAACGATGATGCTAAACTGCGCGCAGAACTGGAAGAAGCAGGTGTATGCGTTTTTGCATGCGCCCCTGTTCCACCCTGCATTGAAACACGTGGCGGGCATCCGCCGCCAGCTGGGTGTGCGTACCTTTTTCAATATGCTGGGCCCACTGGTAAATCCTGCATTTGCCCAATACCAGCTGATAGGTGTATATAGCCTGGAAATGGCCAGGGTATATAACTACCTCTTCCAGCAAACAGACAAACAATTTGTGATCGTACACAGCCTCGATGGATATGATGAGATCTCACTGACCACCGACGCCCGCATTATTACCAATAAAGGAGAGCAGGACTGGACGCCGGAACAGCTGGGCCACCGCAAAGTGCACCCGGAAGACATCTATGGCGGCAACTCTGTAGAAGAGTCTGCGAAGATCTTTATGAAGATACTGAAGGGAGAAGGCTCCTGGGCACAGAACTCCGTTGTGCTCGCCAATGCTGCTATGGGATTATATTGCATGGGTAAGTATGCAGACTATGCAGATTGTTTCCAGGCGGCGGTTACTTCCCTGGAGTCAGGTGCGGCACATGAATCATTCAAAAAACTGATCAGTTTACAATGAAAAATATCCTCAACGAAATAGTAGCGCACAAACAAACAGAAGTAGCCGCCAGGAAAACAATGCGGCCGGCTGCCGAGCTGGAACAGGCGCCCTGGTTCAAACGTACGCCGCTTTCTTTAAGCAGATTCCTGCAGGACCCTGCTAAAACAGGGATCATTGCAGAGTTCAAACGGCGTTCTCCTTCCAAGGGGCTTATCAACGGCAATGTAACCGTGCAGGAAGTTACTACTGCGTATACCCGTTACGGCGCCGCCGGTTTGTCTGTACTGACGGACGAGAAATATTTCGGCGGTTCATCAGATGATCTGCAGCAGGCGCGTACCCTGAATAATATTCCTATCCTCCGGAAGGATTTTGTGATAGATGAATACCAGATACTGGAAGCAAAAGCTATTGGCGCAGATGTGATCCTGCTGATAGCGGAATGCCTTACCGCAGCAACGGTAGCACGGCTGGCAAAGTTTGCCGGCGGTCTCGGACTGGAAGTGCTGCTGGAAGTGCATAGCGCATCCCAGCTGGAAAAGGTGACGGATGATGTGCAGCTGGTAGGGGTTAACAACCGTGACCTTACTACCTTTAACGTGGATTTTAACCGCTCCTGTGAGCTGGCGCCTATGATCCCCGCGGGGAAGATTAAAGTGGCAGAAAGCGGCATCAATGATCCTGCGGCCATCGCTACACTGCAGCAGGCCGGTTTCCAGGGCTTCCTGATAGGGGAGTACTTTATGAAAACAGGAAAACCCGGCCCGGGCATTTGAAAGCTTTGTAAATACGCTTAGGCTTAACGCATAACGCAGGCAGCGTTCAGCGTTACGACTTCAGCCTTCAACAGAAAAAATGGATAGTCAACTCAACATAAAAGTATGCGGTATTACCCAGGCACAAGACCTCAGGGCGCTTGTAGAATATGGGGTGAACTATGCAGGCTTTATCTTTTACGAAAGATCTCCCCGCTTTGCGGGCAATAAGCTGGATGCCCGCACGGTAAGAGAAACTACCGGCATCCTGAAAGTAGGGGTGTTTGTAGATGCCGACCTGCAGCTGGTAAAACGTACCGTGGCAGATTACAGCCTCGATATGGTGCAGCTGCATGGCAATGAATCACCGGAGTATTGCGCTGAGATACGCCAGCTGGTGCCCGTGATCAAAGCTTTTCGTATAGGCAATGAGATAGACTGGCAGGAAATGACCCCGTATGTGCCCGTTACCACCTATTTCATGTTTGATACGGCGAGTGCACATGCTTACGGTGGTACCGGTTTACAATTTAACTGGCAGCTGCTGCAAAGCTATCCCTTTCAGCAGCCCTTTTTCCTGAGCGGTGGTATTGGTCCGGAGCATGCTCCCGAACTAAGCAGCCTGCAATTGCCGCTGTTGTATGCGGTAGATGTGAACAGCCGTTTTGAAAAGTCGCCGGGCATTAAAGTGCTGCCTGTTGTGCAGCAGTTTGTAAAAGCAATTCAATCAAGCGATATAAAACAACAAAGGATGGAGATTGCGGTAAACACTAAAGGCTCCAGGTATCATGTAGATGAAAATGGCTACTACGGTAAATTTGGAGGAGCGTATATACCTGAAATGCTGTATCCTAACGTGGAAGAGCTGCGCCGGAACTACATGCAGATCATGGCAGACAGCACCTTTCAGCAGCAGTTCACGCAGTTGCTGAAAGATTATGTGGGACGGCCTTCCCCGCTTTACCTGGCCCGCCGCCTGTCTGAAAAGTACCAGGCCAATATCTACCTAAAACGTGAAGACCTGAACCATACGGGTGCGCACAAGGTGAATAACACCATTGGCCAGATACTGCTGGCTCAGCGCCTGGGTAAGAAACGCATCATTGCAGAAACAGGAGCCGGGCAGCACGGCGTGGCTACTGCTACCGTATGTGCTTTGATGGGTATGGAATGCGTAGTATACATGGGCAGCGTAGATATTGAAAGGCAGGCGCCCAACGTAGCCCGCATGAAAATGCTGGGGGCTACCGTAGTACCTGCTACCAGCGGCAGCCGCACCCTGAAGGATGCTACCAATGAAGCCATCCGCGATTGGATCAACAACCCGGTGGATACGCACTATATTATCGGCTCTGTAGTGGGCCCGCATCCCTACCCGGATATGGTAGCGCGTTTCCAGTCGGTGATCAGTGAAGAGATCAAACAGCAGCTGTTGGAAAAAACGGGAAGCGCCTTCCCGGATTATGTGATGGCTTGCGTAGGCGGAGGCAGTAATGCTGCCGGCGCTTTCTTTCATTTCCTGGACAATGAAAAGGTGCAGCTGATACCTGTGGAAGCCGCGGGAAAAGGTGTGAACAGCGGCTACTCTGCCGCTACTTCCCAGCTGGGTAAACCAGGCGTGATACACGCCAGCAAAACCTTGCTGATGCAAACGGAAGACGGACAGATCGTGGAGCCGCATTCAATTTCAGCAGGGCTGGACTACCCAGGCGTTGGCCCGCTGCATGCCCACCTTTTTGAAACAGGCCGCGCCCGCTTCATGCACGCTACTGATGATGAAGCACTGGCCGCAGCTTTTGAGCTGACCCGCCTGGAAGGGATCATCCCCGCGTTGGAATCATCTCACGCGCTCGCCCGCCTGAAAGACCTGGTACTGAAACCGGAAAATGTGGTGGTGGTATGCCTCTCCGGCCGCGGCGATAAAGACATGGCAACTTATATGAATCACTTAAAATGAGCTGCCGGCGGCTGGCCACCAGTTGCTAACAGCCAACAGCTAAAAGCTATTTATGAACCGCATAGATCAACTTTTTGCCAATAAACAGCACGGAATCTTAAACATCTACTGCACGGCCGGTTTTCCCGGTCCGGAAGATACTTTGCGGGTGATGACCTCCCTGCAAACCGCCGGCGCCGATATGATTGAGCTGGGTATGCCCTTTTCTGATCCGCTGGCAGATGGCCCCGTGATCCAGGAAAGCAGCACACGTGCTTTACAGAACGGCATGAGCCTTAAAAAACTGTTCACCCAGCTGAAAGATTTCCGCAAAACCATCCACCTGCCGGTGATCCTGATGGGCTACCTGAACCCGGTGTTGCAATTTGGTGTGGAAGCATTCCTGCAGCAATGCGCTGAAACAGGGGTAGACGGGTTGATATTACCCGACCTTCCAATGGCGGAATATGACAAAGAGTATAAACCACTGTTTGAAAAGTACGGCCTGCACCTTATCTTCCTGGTAACACCCGAAACCAGCGATGCACGTCTTCGCGAAATAGACGCGCACAGCAAGGGTTTTGTATACGCCGTATCTTCTTCTTCCACCACCGGTAAGGATAAAGATATGAAAACACAGCTGGCCTACTTTGAAAGGCTGAAGGCCATGCAGCTGAAGAACCCGGTGCTCATTGGTTTTGGTATTAAGGACAAAGCTACCTTTGATACCGCCTGCACTTACAGCAATGGCGCCATCATTGGCACCGCTTTTATAAAGGCCATTGAAAACAATAAAGATATTGAAGGAACAGTGCAACAGTTTGTTCAATCTGTAAAAGGAGCATAAATAAATTATGAAAACAGCTATCATAAAATATAATGCCGGTAACATCCGCTCAGTGCAGTTTGCGCTGGAGCGGATAGGCGTTAACGGTATTGTGACCGACGATCCTGAAGAGATCCGCTCTGCAGATAAAGTGATCTTTCCCGGCGTGGGAGAGGCCAGTACGGCCATGCAGTATCTGCAGCAGAGAGGGCTGGATAAAGTGATCCTGAGCCTGAAACAGCCGGTGCTCGGTATTTGCCTGGGTATGCAGCTGTTGTGCAAACATTCGGAAGAAAATGATACCAACTGCCTGGGCGTCTTTGATGTAGAGGTAAAGCGCTTTCAGTCGCCTGTAGCCAACCTGTTAAAAATACCACAGATAGGCTGGAACAATATCGCCAACCTGCACAGCACAATATTTGAACACGTGCCGGAGAACAGCTACATGTATTTTGTGCACAGCTACTATGCGGCGCTGTCGCCGGATACCGTGGCTATTGCCAACTATGTGATCAACTACAGTGCTGCACTGCAGAAAGGCAATTTCTACGCGGTACAGTTCCACCCGGAGAAATCGGCAGACCTGGGACAGAACATTTTGGACAGTTTCCTGAAATTATAAGACAATGGCACCTTCGATATCTCTAATAAGACACATCACTACTGAAGAGGCGCTGCCGCTGAGAAGGGATGCCCTGTATCCCGGTCAGTCGCTGGATTCCGTGCGGTTACCCGATGATGACCGCGCACTGCATTTTGGCATATTCGGACCGGATGGCCTGGTATCGGTAGGCTCCCTTTTCGTTGACGGACAGCAGGCCCAGTTAAGAAAGATGGCCACCGCTCCTGCATCGCAGGGAGAGGGATATGGCTCCTTCCTGATAGGTGAGGTAAAAGAATACTGCTGGGATGCGGGCATATCGCTGCTATGGTGCCACGCGCGGCAGACAGCAGAGGACTTCTATGCACGCAATGGGTTTTACCGCGAAGGCGAATACTTTGAAAAGAATAGTATCATCTATTGCAGAATGGAACTGAGGCTGAATAAAGAAGAGGGTTTTACACTCATACCCGCCATCGATATTATCGGCGGTAAATGCGTGCGCCTTACGCAGGGCGATTATGCGCAGCAAAAAGTATATAACGAGCATCCGCTGGAAGTGGCCAAATCGTTTGAGGGCATTGGCGTAAAACGACTGCACCTGGTAGACCTTGACGGCGCTAAAAAAGGCGCGGTGGTAAACTGGAAAGTGCTGGAAGCCATTGCCACCAAAACCTCCCTGGTAATAGATTTTGGCGGTGGCATCAAAACCGCGGAAGACCTGCATATTGTATTTGAAAGCGGCGCAGCAATGGCTACCATCGGCAGCATTGCCGTAAAAGACCCGGAACTGTTCTACGGATGGGTAAAGCAATATGGCGCAGACAAGATCTTCCTGGGCGCCGATGTAAAGGAAGAGAATATCGCCGTTGGCGGATGGCTGGAAACCACCTCGCTCTCTGTGTTTGACTTCCTGGAACAGAACATTCAGAAAGGCGTGCATCACATCTTCTGTACAGACATCGCCAAAGACGGACTGCTGCAAGGTCCCTCCGTTGACCTGTACCGTAAGATCCTGGAGCGCTTTCCAAACATCGACTTTGTAGCCAGCGGCGGCGTTAGCAACAGAAAAGACATTGAAACATTGCAGGAAATAGGCTGCAGCGGCGTCATCATCGGTAAAGCCATCTATGAAGGCAATATCCCGATGGCGGAGCTGCATCAACTACTAAACAAGTATCACTAAAACGGCGTAACACATGTTAACTAAGCGTATCATCCCCTGCCTGGACATCAAAGACGGGCGTACCGTAAAAGGGGTGAACTTTGAGAATATACGCGATGCAGGGGATCCTATAGAGCTGGGGGCGCTTTATGCGCAGCAGGGAGCTGATGAGCTGGTGTTCCTTGACATTACCGCTACTAATGAGCGGCGCAAAACCTTGTCAGAACTGGTGTCGCGTATTGCACGCCATATTAATATACCCTTTACGGTGGGTGGCGGCATTGCCGCGGTGGAAGATGTAAATGTGCTGTTGCAATCCGGGGCGGACAAAATATCTGTAAACACCTCTGCTTTCAAAAGACCGGAGCTGGTGGATGAGCTGTCACGCGAGTTCGGCAGCCAGTGCATAGTGCTCGCTATAGATACCCGCTTTGAAGATGGCGACTGGTACGTATATCTCAACGGAGGCCGTGTAAAAACCACCACCAAAGCTTTTGACTGGGCAAAGGAAGCGGTAGACCGCGGCGCAGGTGAGATTCTCCTTACCTCCATGAACAATGACGGCACCAAGCAGGGCTTCGCGCTGGACATTACCGCGCAGCTATCACAAAATCTCAACGTACCCGTCATCGCCTCCGGCGGAGCCGGTACCATGGAACACTTTACAGAAGTGTTTGAGAATGCCCAGGCAGACGCTGCCCTGGCCGCCAGTATCTTTCACTACAAAGAGATTGAGATACCAGCCCTTAAAACATACCTTTACAATAAAGGGATCAACATAAGATTTTAAAGCGCTAAAAGCTTCTTTACATGGATATCGATTTTAAGAAATCACCCGATGGCCTCGTGCCTGCCGTCATACAGGATGCAGCCACCCTGCGGGTACTGATGCTGGGATATATGAACCAGGAAGCGCTGGACAAAACCCTGCAGGAGAAAAAGGTGACCTTCTACAGCCGCTCCAAACAACGTTTATGGACCAAAGGCGAGGAAAGCGGCAATTTTTTGCTGCTGCAGGACGTTAAACCAGATTGCGATAACGATACCCTGCTCATTAAAGCCAACCCGGTAGGCCCGGTGTGCCACACCGGCGCAGATACCTGCTGGGATGAACAGAATGTAAGCAATGATTTCCTGGCCAAGCTGGAAAGCGTGATCACCGACCGGAAGAATAATCCTTCTGAAAAGTCTTATACCGCCAGCCTCTTTGCCAAAGGCATCAACAAAATAGCCCAGAAAGTAGGAGAGGAGGCAGTGGAAGTAGTGATAGAGGCAAAGGATGACAACGAAACGTTGTTCCTGAACGAAGCGGCCGATCTGCTGTTCCACTACCTGGTGCTGCTCAATGCCAAAGGCTACCGTTTATCTAATGTGCTGAACGTGCTGAAAGAGCGACACAAGTAGATTATTTTTTATATATTTATACAATGAAGCAGTTATTTTTAGCGGTCTGCGCTGTTGCCTGTGCCACGGTTGCCAACGCTCAATATACCATATCCGGAACGCTTAGTGGTGCTGATGGGAAAAAACTCTACCTGTTTGACGATGCCGATAATGCACCAAACGACTCCGTTGTGCTGAAGAACGGGCAGTTCAGTTTCAAAGTAAAGGAAACCAAGGAGCCCTCAGTGCATGCGCTCATCCTGGAAGGAATGGACTACCCAATGTTATTTGTGCCAGGGCCAACACCCCAGGAGCTGAGCACCAGCCTGGACAAATACCCGATTGCAAGTACTTTAAAGGGGAATGACAATACCAAAGCCCTGCAGGAATATCAAAAGCTTTTCCAGCCCCTGATTGCCCGGGCGCAGGCGCTGAATGCAGAAGCTTCCGGTATTGCAGGGGATGATGAGACCGCCAAGGAGGCCTTCCGTAAAAAGGCCGCCGGTTTCAGTGAAGATGTGGTAAGCATGGGAAGAACCTTTATACAGCAACACCCTAAAGCGCTGGCCAGTCTCTGGATGCTCATTAACGAGCTCAGACCCCGCCTGCAGCCCGACGAGTTTGAACGCCTGTTCACCGGCCTCGATAAATCCCTGCAAACCAGCAAGTATGGGGAAAGCGTAAGCCAGTATATCAGGAGCCTGAAACTGAGCGGTATTGGTGTGATGGCAGAAGATTTTGCCCAGAATGATGTAGATGGCAAACCGGTTAAATTGTCCTCTTTCCGCGGTAAATATGTGCTGGTAGACTTCTGGGCCAGCTGGTGTGGTCCCTGCCGCCAGGAAAACCCGAACGTAGTAAAGGTGTTCAATAAATACAAGGATAAGAACTTCACCATCCTCGGCGTATCCCTTGACCAGGATAAGAGCCGCTGGACCCGCGCCATCAGCCAGGATGGCCTGTCATGGACCCACGTATCTGATCTCCAGGGCTGGAACAACGGCGTAGCTGTACAGTACGGCATCCGTTCCATTCCCTCCAATTTCCTGGTAGATCCGCAGGGCCGCATTGTTGCCCGTAATCTTCGCGGCGGGGCCCTGGAAGCTAAGCTGAATGAAATATTGAAATAAGTCGTTAGTTGTTAGTCCTTAGTCATTAGTCCTTAGGGTGCAGGCAGGCCTTGCTGCACGCCCTGATCACTAATAACTAAGGGCTAACCACTTTTTACAACCCGCTCCGCTTATCACAATCAGTTTGACTTTGCCCTGCTGTTTCCCCAAATTTGTCATTCGAAAGCAAAATGGAGTAATACTATTATGAAGAGAGCTATACTGACTGCTGTGCTATTGGCGCCGGTAGTCTTGTTTGCACAGGGTGAGAAACCGTTTACTATTGAAGGAACAGTGGCGCAGCTTAAAAAGCCTGCTAAAGTATACCTGAAGATACGTAGAGGCGACGACGCCTCACTGGACAGCGCTACCGTAAAGGATGGCCGCTTCACGTTCAGGGGCTCCATTAAGGAGCCGGCGATGGCCAGCCTCATGATGGAGGTGGAGCAGCCTGCCGATATGCCCCGTACAATGAAACGCGACGTACTGACGCTTTTTATGGATAAGGGCGTGATCACCATCAATACACAGGATTCTATCAGCAAGGCCGTTGTAAAGGGCTCTGCAGCCAATGACGCTTATGAAGAGCTGAATGATATGCTGCAGGATGTTACCACCCGGATCAAATCCCTGCAGGCAGAATACCGCCAGCTGTACATGTCTAAGGATGAAGAAGGCATGAAGAAGCTGGAGCCCCGTTTCGATGAGCTGGAGGCAAAGGAGAAATCCATTACCCGGCAGTATCTCGACAAAAACCCCGCTTCTCCCATCGCCATGTACGCGCTGAATGAATATGCTGGCTATGAGATCAATCCCGCCGATGTAGAACCGGTATTCAATAAATTGTCCAGAAAAGTGAAGCGTTCACAGGCCGGGCAGGCATTTGTAAAACGCCTGAACGCTGCCAAGAGAACAGCTATCGGGCAGCCCGCTATCGACTTCTCACAGGCCGGTGCCGATGGCAAACCGGTAAGCCTGACTTCCCTCCGGGGTAAATATGTACTGGTAGATTTCTGGGCCAGCTGGTGTGGCCCCTGCCGTGCAGAAAACCCGAATGTGGTAAGGGCCTACAGTAAGTTCAAGGAAAAAGGCTTTGAAATACTGGGTGTATCCCTCGATGATAAAAAAGACAAGTGGCTGGCCGCTATCCAGATGGATAATCTTTCCTGGATCCATGTATCCGACCTGAAAGGCTGGAAGAACGCCGCCGCAGAATTATACAGCATACGTGCCATCCCCCAGAACCTGCTCATAGACCCCCAGGGTGTTATCATCGCCAAGAACCTTCGCGGTGAAGCCCTCGAATCCAAATTGGGGGAAGTCATAAAGTAACTAATACAGTTTAAAAAGTTTGAGCGTTTGAATGTTTGAAGGCGTCCTGCATTGGTAGGGCATTATCAAACGTTCAAACGCTCAAATTTTAAAACCTTTCCTGTCCGTTTCGGAGAAATAATGTCCGCAAACGGACAGGATAAGATATTGGAAGCACTGCGTTAGTGTTGACTGTTAATGTATTAGCAACTTTCTCCTGATTGGCATCCTGTTAGAGATCAACTGATTATTACTTAACGCTAAAACAAGCGCATTATGAAAAAGTTGATCCTGGCTAGCATTGATCCTAGCATCATCTGCCGCAATGGCCCAAACCGGTGGCAACAGGAAAGTAAATGCAGGTTTCCATACTGCCTTCCCCGAAGCTTCCAATGTATCGTGGAACGAGAAAAAAGCTTTTGTTGTTATCAGTTTCACGGAGTGCAGTCAGCCCGTACAAGCCTATTTTGACTATGACGGTAACAGGATTGCCGTAACCCGTAACGTTCGCTTCAACGGCCTCACCCTGCCCGCATTGAGCGCGATACAGAAAAAGTATACAGGCTATAAGTACGTTGGCGGCGTGGAGATGAACCATGCTATTGACGGCCACAGTTACTATGTTTCCCTTCAGAAAGACAGCCGCCGCGTAATACTGAGAGTATCGCTGGATGGCGATCTGAAAATATTCAAGACCCTCAGGGTAACAGATATCCAGGTTCCCGCCTTTGCACTGTCTGAAGACATGCAGCAGTAAAACACGCCCGTTAAATACTGTATAGTTATCCTGAAAAATGATTGAAAACGTTCTGCTCGTAAACATGTTTGCAGGTCAAAACCGGCCAGCCATATTTTTATTTGTTTAATTACGAAATATTCGTAGATTTACGAAAAGGTCGTAAATTAGTATCCTAAACAGCAATATATGGAAAAGCTGACGCAGCAGGAAGAGGCCGCCATGTTGGCGGTATGGCAAACCGGCAAAGGGATCGTAAAAGATTTCCTGGAGGCCCATATGGCCCCGGCGCCCCCCTATACCACGCTTGCCTCCACTATCAAGAACCTGGAAAAGAAAGGCTTTCTGCAAAGCCGTAAAACAGGTAACGTATATGAGTATACGCCCCTGATAGCCGAGGAGGAGTATAAAAAGAAATTCATGAACGGTTTTGTAAAAAGCTATTTCGAAAACTCTTACAAGGCCCTGGTCACTTTCTTTGCCAAAGAAAAGAAGATCAGTCCAGAGGAGCTGAAAGAGATCATCAAGATGATTGAAAAGAACGGATAAAAACCTGTTAACATGCCTGCATTATTGATATACCTGTTAAAAGCCAATATAGCCCTTACGCTGTTCTTCCTTGCTTACCGCTGGGGGCTTAGAAGGCTCACGTTCTATGTGCTGAACCGTTTCTTCCTGCTGGCGGGCATCGTGTGCTCTTCCATATTCCCGTTGGTAGATGTGAATAACCTGCTGGAAAGCCATCAGAAGATAGAAGAGGTAGTAGCCTATGTGCCAGACCTGGGCGCCCTGCAGGCGCAACCGGCAGTCCGGTTTTACCTGGTGGCATCTGTTGGTGTATATTTTCTGGACAGGCGTGGTGGTAATGGCTATCCGTTTTATGGTGCAGTTGTCCGCCTTGTGGCGCATCCATCGTACATCGCAGCGAGGCCTGCTGCAACAGCATCCGGTAAAGCTGCTGCACAGCCGCATCAATCCTTTCTCTTTCTTCCGCCATATCTACATCAATCCTTCCCTGCATCAGCCGGCTGAGCTGGATGCCATCCTGCGGCACGAGCTGGTGCATGTAAAGGAATGGCATACCGTAGACGTGCTCACGGCAGAGCTGAATAATAGTTTTCTATTGGTTCAATCCCGGCGCCTGGCTGATGAAAGCCGCCATACGGGAGAACCTGGAATTTATTACAGACCGCCGCATGCTGCAGCAGGGAGCAGATCCCAAAGCATATCAATACAACCTGATAAAAGTTAGTGGAATTCCATACGCGACGGCCATCGCAAACAATTTCAATTTCTCACATCTGAAAAACAGAATTAAAATGATGAACCAGAAACGTTCCGCAAAGTATAACCTGCTGCGCTACCTTGTATTGGGTGGCGTGGTGGCGACGGCCTTGTTGTCGCTGAATTTCAGCCGGGCTGCCTTCCACGGTAAGCAGCTTACTGTTGTTGCCGATACGGTGCCCGCTCCGCCGGCGCCTGTTACGGCCCCGGCACCTGTTGCACCCACAAATCCTGACCAGGTAGTACCGGCAACGCCCCCGGTGCCCGCTGGTCCCGGTAATGTGCCTGCTCCACCTCCGCCTCCTCCGCGCGTTCCCGCTCCATCTGGTAAGCACGCAACGCCTCCGCCACCACCGCCTTCTCCGCAAAAGGTAGTGACATTGGATGTGCCATCTTCAGACCCGGCAACAGCTCCGCTGTATGTGCTGGATGGTGTAAAACAGGGGCGCACTATGCCAATGCAGGTAGATAAAAATGATATTGACGCGATCAACGTCCTGAAGTATGACCACGCATTAAATCGTTACGGCGAAGAAGGCAGAAATGGGGTGATCGAAATATATACAAAAGGCTACAAAGGCGCAAAAACCGGATGCGGGAGTATCCAGGACTTATCCCGGGAAAGAGGTGCAGCTCAGGGCGGATACTGCCATACAGGCTGCCTTCACCCTGAGAGGGGTAGACAGCTCACATCAGCCCTTGTTCCTCATAGATGGTGTTGCCGCATCGCCCACTGCTGTAAATACCCTGCAAAAGGATAAGATTACGTCTATCGAGGTGCTGAAATCAAGCGATGCCATCTCAATATATGGCAGCAAAGGTGCAAAGTGGCGTTATAAATGTAAAGACCATCGAAGGCACTAAGTAATAAGCCTACTTTATATCTTTCACACAACGGAATCCAAGGTTAGCCAGCCCGGATGTAGGAGTGGTCTTCATCCTTGCTGTTACCCTGTAACCACTGCAATACTCATCGCTGCACATAAAGGAACCACCCCTGACTCACCCGTTTGGGCGCAGAAGGGTCTGCGGGATCGAATCCTTTTGCCGGTCCCTCAGGGTTCTGTGCAGCGTTGGGTACTTGCTGGTAGTAATTGGCATCGTACCAGTCTGCACACCATTCCCATACATTACCCGCCATATCGTACAGCCCGTAACCGTTAGCGGTATAGGTTTTTACAGGCGCTGTATTGTAAAATCCATCGGTCTTTGTATTCTCATAGGGAAAATGCCCGTTCCAGGTATTGGCCTTTGGCTGGCCGGCTGTGATGGCTTCTCCGCCCCAGGTAAAGGGTTGCTCTGCAAGGCCGCCACGGGCAGCATACTCCCATTCTGCTTCTGTGGGCAGCCGCTTTCCCGCCCAGCGGGCATAGGCGTTGGCATCGTCCCAGGAGATATGTACCACCGGGTGTTGTTCCCTGCCAGTGATGCTGCTGCCAGGGCCTTCGGGATGCCGCCAGCTGGCGCCCGGTACAAAGGCCCACCATTGCGATACATCATCCAGCGGTACTGCATGATCTGGCGGTGAGAATATCAGCGAACCGGCCTGCAACAGGCTGCTGTCGGGTTCCGGCGATCCGGGGGGTAACTCCCGCATTATTTCTTCCTTGCTGATCGGTTTTTCTGCCGTTGTTACATAATGTGTGGCAGCCACAAAGGCGGCAAATTCAGCATTGGTGACTTCGTGCTCATCCATCAGGAACGAATCAACGTGCACGGTATGCACCGGTTGTTCATCTGCCAGTGCCATATCATCGGCTGCACCCATCACAAAACTGCCGCCCGGGATCAGCACCATGTGCTGCAGGCTGTCTGTAGTGGTTGTCGTATTCGTACTGTCTGCTGCTGCAGGGGTATTGGCGCCGTTCCCGCAGGAGGCCAGCACGCCGGCACATAGCATCAGGAAGAGAAAGTTTGGTTGGTACATAGTATAAAAATAAAAGCCTTAACAATAAAATAATGATTTTTTTAATTAAAGAATTGTAAACTGCATTGTTTTGACCATATGCAACAGTTTACCGCACCTTTCAGCCGTCATGATTTCGGGGATGATTTTCAATGGGGCGTTACAATTTCTGCTTTTCAGAATGAAGGCGCACATGATAAAGACGGCCGCGGTAAATCCATCTGGGATACTTTTGCACAGCGTAAGGGCAGGATCAGGGACAAGAGCCATGCCCGTATTGCCACAGATTTTTATCATCGTTACCCACAGGACCTGCTGCTGGCCAGGCAGCTGGGCTTCTCCGTTTTCCGCTTCTCCATTTCCTGGACACGTATACTGCCCAACGGCACGGGCGCCATCAATCCCGCCGGCATCGCCTTTTATCACCGGCTGATAGACGCCTGCCTGGAGCTGGGCCTGCAGCCTTATGTAACCCTCTATCACTGGGATCTGCCGCAGGCGCTGGAATCCAGGGGGGGATGGTGCCACCGCGGCGTTGTCTTTGCCTTCGAAGAATATGTGCGTATTGTGGTCAGGGAGTACGGCGATAAGGTAAAGCATTGGATCGTGCTGAACGAGCCATTTGGTTTCACCTCGCTGGGATATATGCTGGGCGTACATGCGCCTGGTAAATTCGGCCTGTCTTATTTCCTGCCTGCCGTGCATCACGTGGTACTGGCGCAGGCCGCCGGTGCAAGGGTGATAAGGGATGAAGTGAAGCAGGCAGTTATCGGCACTACCTATTCCTGTTCGCATATCGTTCCCTATACACAGAGTGAACAAGACCTGCAGGCGGCACGCAAGGCAGACGCGCTCTTTAACCGCATGTTCCTGGAACCTGCGCTGGGTATGGGTTACCCGGTACAAGATATGCCGCTGCTGCAACGGATAGAACGGCGTTATGCGCTCTGGCGCGATTGGGATAAGATGGCCTTTGATTTTGATTTCATAGGCGTACAAACCTACTTCCCGCTGGTGGTGCGCTATAATGCATTCATGCCCCTTATAGGTATTTCTGAGGTAAAGCCCCGGTACCGTAAAGTACCGGTAACAGCCCTGGGCTGGGAGATCAGCGCCTCCGGCATGTATGCGGTGCTGAAACAGTTTGCCGCTTACCCGGGTGTGCGCCGTATTATGGTAACAGAAGGCGGGGCGGCTTTCCATGATCAGCCCAACGGGGCAGCTGTGAGGGATACCGCGCGTATCAGTTATTTCCAGGATTATCTTGGCGCCGTACTACAGGCCAGGAAAGAAGGCGTACCGGTGGATGGCTATTTTGCATGGACGCTTACTGACAACTGGGAGTGGGCCGAAGGTTACCGCGCACGCTTTGGCCTGGTATACGTTGATTTTAATTCACAGCAACGGATCATAAAAGATTCGGGGTATTGGTTTAAACAATTACTGACGGGTTAAAACATCCCTCTTTGAATCGGTCTCCTGTCGCGTCATTGCGAGGCCCATCGGGCCGGGGAGCCGGGCCGAAGCAAACCTTTAAAAAACAAACGGGTCTTCCTCCCCGCCAGGGAAAGAAGACCCGCAAAAGCATCACGCGCTTACCAGTTATCATTCTGTGAAATATTCGGACTAATAGACCGCTCACTCTGCGGCACCGCCCACAAATAACTCCCTCGCAGGGTTAAATGAGCGCTGCTCCACCAGTACATGCTGACCGTAATCCGCTCTTTCATTGTTAAAGTTATTCAGTATGCCATACGCAGGGCCAGACATTACCGTTGCGGCAATCTTCCAGCGGCGTATATCAAACAGGCGATTATCTTCCAGGGGAAACTCCACATGTCTTTCCCTTCTCACTACTTCCCTCAGCGCTGCCTGTGTAGGCGCAGTGGCAGCCGTTACGGCAGGCATTACACCGGTACGCTGACGCACGCGGTTAATAGCATCATACACCGTTCCATCTATCTGGTTCTGCTCAATTTTAGCTTCCGCATAAGTCAGCAGCACTTCTGCAAAACGCATCAGCACAATATCGTTGTAAGAGTTGCGATCCCAGCTGCCGTCAATATCTGCAGGCACATACTTCTTGTAGTAGTAGCCGCTGAACGATGCATTGTTCTTGCTAAGCGCATCAATAGAATTGGGTTTGGTAACATCGATGGTCAGGCCGTTTACGGTTTCTCCCGGAACAATAACGGTGAGCCTTAAACGGGGATCACGGTTATCAAACGGATGAGCAGGATCATATACGGCAGATTGATCGATGGGTTTACCGTCGGTAGCTTCATAAGCGTCTACCAGCTTTTGCAGCGGCACTACCTGCGACCAGCCGCCCAGTGTAGGACCGCCTATCCAGGTGGCCGTTGCATTGGGCAGGGTGTTCTTAACATACTGCGCAGCCAGGATGATCTCCCTGCTGGTTTTGTTGGTGCCATTGAACAGGCTCAGGTAGTTATTGTCAATGATGTAAGTGTTCAGGTCCATCACTGCTTTGGCGGCATCTGCTGCTTCGGGATATTTGCCTTCGTACAGCAGGGTTCTTGCTTTCAGGGCCAGGGCAGCGCCTTTGGTGGCTCGTCCGTAATCAGCGGCGGGGTAGGAAACCGGCAGGAAATTGCTGACAGTGTCCAGCTCTTTTACAATGAAATCTGCTACCTGTGCCCTGGGCGTACGGGTGGCATTGAACTCATTCACTGCAAGGATATGCGTTACCAGGGGAACGTCACCGTACAGGCCTATCAGCTGCTGGTAAGCAAAGGCACGGATAAACCTTGCTTCGCCGATCAGGCGGTTGCGCAGGCTGTCGTCCAGCGTTGGTACGCGGTGTATGTTCTCCAGCACATCATTGCAGGAGGCGATCATCCGGTAAAAATTACTCCAGAAATTGGCAAACATACCTGTACCTGCGGTAGCGCTGCCATTACCCACATATTGTACATCGCTGGGCCAGTTGCTCCAGGAATAGCTGTCGTCTGTAGCGCAGGAAATGAACAGGCGGTTATCTACATCTCCCAGCCTGCGGTAGCAGTTGTTCACGGCATTAACGGCATCGGAAGTGGTTTTCCAGTAAGACTCACGGGATACGGCATCCTGTGGCTGCTGGTCCAGGAAATCTTTTTTGCAGGCTGTAAACGAGAAACAGGTCACTGCTGCTATAAGAAGTATGCTTAGTTTTTTCATGATTGCGTGCGTTTAGAATTCCACATTTAATCCAAAAGTGTAGGTCCTTACCTGCGGGTAATACCTGCTGTCATTAGGCGCTTCAGGATCTATATCACTGGCCAGGCTGCTGAAGGTGAGCAGGTTTTGCCCGCTCACATAGAAACGGCACCTGGAAATGCCCACCTGCTCTAACAGCGTTTTAGGCAGGGTGTAACCCAGCTGCAGGCTTTTCAGCCGCAGGTAAGCGCCGCTCTTAACCCAATAGGAGGAAGACTGGTAGTTCTGTACGCCGGTCACCAGCCTGGGGAAAGCCGCGCTGGTGTTCTGCGGTGTCCAGCTGTTGGCGTGGATGGCTTTAAAGTTACCATCGCTGCTGGTTGGCGCTCTTTCCAGCACCAGTGTCTGGATGTCCACTTTGCCTACGCCCTGCAGAAAGCCGGTAAAATCAAATCCTTTGTAGTTGGCCCCCAGGTTAATACCGTAGGTGTAGCGCGGAATGTTGCTGCCCAGGTATACCATATCGCCGCCTACGGTGGCGTCACCTTCTTTCACCACTTTATCATTGTTTACGTCTGCATATATCAGGTCGCCGGGCCCTGTACCGGATACAGGCTGCGGCGCATGCCCCGCTACCTGGTCCTGGCTCTGGTAGATGCCCTCTACGCGATAGCCGTAAAATGCGCCGATAGGCACGCCGGTTACGTTACCGGTGTAGATATTGTTATTGTCCCTGGATACCCGGTCGGCTCCGCGCAGATCGATCACCTTGTTCTTTACATCAGAAAGATTGGCGCCGATGTTATACCGGAACTCCTTACCGATCTGGCCGTGGTAGTTAAGCGCCAGCTCCCATCCTGTGTTCTGTACTTCGCCGGCGTTCTGCACGGCAGCATCCAGCCCTACGATGTCGGGTATACGCAGGTTGAGGAGGATATCCGTCGTATTTTTCTTGTAGTAATCGAATGTTACATCCAGGTTTTTCAGCACAGTTATATCCACGCCCACGTCTGTCATCCTGGTGGTTTCCCAGGTGAGGCCGGAGTTGGGATATACCGTGATACCTGCTGTGGGGTTGAGACTGCCGCCAAAAGGATAGCTGTTATACTGGTAAGTACTCTGGTAAGGGTAGTTGGTACTGAGGTTCAGGTTGGGACTCACAAATACATCATTACCCAGCTTACCCCAGGAGCCGCGCAGCTTCAGGTTGTTGATAAACGTTACATCCTGCATGAACTCTTCACCCGTTACGCGCCAGCCTGCGGAGAAGGAGGGGAACCATCCCCATTTCTGGTTCTCTGCAAAGCGGGAAGATCCATCCCTTCTGATGTTGGCTTCCAGCAGGTATTTATCATGGTAAGCATAATTCAGCCTGCCAAAGAAAGACACCAGGTTATAGGCGCTGGCAGTTCCCCTGGCCTGCTGACCGTCTGCCGCACCGGCGTTGATCTGCTCAATCTCTCCGTTGGGAAGGTTGGTGCGGTAACCGCTCAGATCATCGGTGGTTTCGGTTAAGCGCGAAGCGCCGCCCATCAGCTTAAAGGCATGAAGGCCAACATTCTTCTGGTACTCAATTAATCCCTGGAAGTTGCGGAACCAGTAGCCCTGGTAAGCTTTGGTGATGTTGTTTTGTCCAACAGTGAGCACATTGCTGTTATCAGGAAAATCCGTGAAATAGTCCAGCGCACGGTTGTGCGAGCTGTTGTAATCAGAACGGTAGTTCACTGCCGCCAGACCGGTCAGCGTAAGGCCTTTCAGCAGCTCGTAGTTGGCGCGGAAGTTACCGGTAAAGAGATTGCTTTTGTATACATACAAGCCACCTTCGTCCTGCAGGCGGATCGGGTTCTGACCGCCGCGCACCAGTCCCCAGGTACCGTCTGAATACTTGTTCACGGTAAGCGGGTTGATGATGGCGCCCTGGCCAAACTGGTACCAGGCAGAGCCTTCCTGGCCCTGCGGCTCCTGCCGGTCGCCCAGGCGTGTGGAGATGTCTGCACTGAAATTCAGTTTGTCCGTTAACTTTATATCAGTGTTCAACCGTACGGTGATACGGTTGTAGTCCATTATTTTTAATAAGGCCATGCTGATCAAAATAGTTGGTAGAGAACAGGTATTTCACATTCTCTGATCCGCCGCTTACATTCAGGCTGTGCGACTGCTGAAAGCCGCTGCCTGTGAGAATGTCTTTCAGCCAGTAGTTATCAGGGTAAAGGTCTTTATTGCGGTTGGGATCATTATATGCGTTGATCTGTGCATCAGAATACTGGGCGCTGGAGCCTGAGTTTTCCCGCATCAGGTTCACCAGCTGCATGAACTGCTGCGCGCCTACAAACTTGGAAAGGCGTGCGGGGTCCTGCCAGCCGAAGTAGTTGGAATAAGACACCTTTGCTTTGCCGGTGGCGCCGCGTTTGGTAGTAATGAGGATAACGCCGTTGGCTGCACGTACACCATAGATAGAGGCGGCGGCAGCATCTTTCAATACTGACATGGAAGCGATATCGTTCATATCAATATCGTTGATGTTGTACTGCACACCGTCTACCAGTACCAGCGGATCATTATTGTTCAGGGTACCAATACCGCGTATGCGGATAGTGCCCTGGTCTGCGCCGGGTTGGCCGGAGCCCTGTTTCACCGTTACGCCGGAAGCAATACCCTGCAGGGCGGCTGATACCTGGCCTACCGGTTTCCAGTTAACATCTGCACCGGATAATGCCGTCACCGAGCCGGTGAGGTTCACTTTTTTCTGTGTGCCGTAACCCACTACCACTACTTCTGACATAGACTTGATATCCGGTGTCAGTTGTACGTTGATGGTAGTGCGGTTTGATACGGGCACTTCCTGTTTTACATACCCCAGGTAAGAGATTTCAAGTACGGCGTTGCCATCGGGCGCCTGGATGGTATAGCTGCCATCCGGACCGGTAGCGGTTCCGTTGCTGGTGCCTTTTACCACTACAGTGGCGCCGGGAATAGGCTGACCTTTTTCATCGGTAACCTGTCCTTTTATGATGATCTGCAGGGCAGCTGCGCTGTACAGCATACCTGGCTGCGGCAGTGCGGGAATGCCGTTATTGGAAGGCAGCTGTGCATCAGGCGCTGTTTCATCTTTACTGTAGATGATGTAGAAGCTTTCCCTGATCTTTTTATATTTCAGTTCATTGTTGCTGGTCAGATAGTCCAGTGTGGCTTCGAGGGATGCTTGTTTCTCCATATCGCCGGTGCTGAGCTGTTTCTGTTCCAGCTCGCTTTTGTAGATAAAGGATACTCCGAATTTTACTTCCAGCTGGTTCAATACATTTTTCAATGACTTTGTTCTTGCTTTTGAAGCAGGCTGGGATTGCTGGCGATATGCTGCCATATCCTGGGAATTCGCAGGCGCTCCGCAGTAACAGGACACACTTATGGCTGTTACCAGTGCGGTAATAAATTTGTTCATAACACTTTTGGTTGAATGTTATCTAATGTTTACGAATGCTATTGACGGTTCCTTTCAATGTTTACAGTTACGTCTTTCCTTTTTATTTTAAGATTAAAGAGCTGCGACAGGCCATCCAGCAGGATGTCTGCACTGCCGCTGGGCACGGTTCCGGAAAATTGCTGATGAAGGAGTGTCGTGTCTGCTATTGTCACTGTCAGTCCGTATGTTTCCTGTAATACCTGTGCCACCTCTTTCAGGTCTGCATTGTGGAATTGTAGCTTGTGGCTTTTCCAGGAAGCATATTGCTCAGTGTTCACCTGTTGTTGCTGATACGTGCTGTTCTTTTCCTTAAATTCTACCAATTGTCCCGGTTGCATAATGATAGGCGCCTTGATGGCAGCTGCGCCACCGCTTAAGCGAACCTTTCCTGTGTTCAGCACCACCTGCATGCGCGTATCCCTGTCCAGTACATTAAAGCTGGTGCCCAGTACCTCCACGTTGATATGGCGGGAGGTGTGCACCACGAAACCTTTTTTGGAGGCCGGCTTCACATCGAAGAAAGCTTCTCCCTGTATCCAGATCTCGCGTTGGGCTGCCTTATCCCAGTGCCTGCTGTAGCGCAGGGTACTGTTGCCGTTAAGCGTCACAACAGATTGATCGGGCAGGGTAATGGTACGGATCTCGCCGTAAGCAGTGGTGTAGGTAACAGTCTTGTTGTCCTGCCGTAACAGTTGCCAGGCAGCAAAGCTGATGGCAATAACACCTGCTATAACGGCGGCAGCTTTGAGCCTTCCTGTTCCCCGCGATCGGTCAAACCATCGCCATTGTGGCGATGTAGTGTCCTGCGCGCTGGTAGCAGCAAGGATGCGCTGGTATATTTCCCCGGAACGTTCAGTACGTGGCAGGGTGTGGCCTTCACCCTGTTCCAGGTCCTGTTGTATGGAGGAGCTAAGCCAGGCACGGCCTTCCGGCGTATCCAGCCAGGCTGTTACCTGTTGCCGCTCTGCTGCGGTGCATTGGTTGTTAAAGAATTTTGTGAGTAGTGCCGGATCTATCGGCTTCATAACGTTGCCCTCCTTATTACATACTACACCCGGACAAGCGGAAAGTATTATATGGGTAGAAAAAAAAATTTTCAGAGCAGGCAATAGCAGAGAACCAGGATGAGGGTATTGCTGAAGATCCTGAGGCAATGTTTCAGCAGCTGACTGGCCTGGGAAAATTGCAGTTTAACGGTATTGATGGAAATGCCCAGTTTGCTGGCTATCTGTTCGTTGGTCAAACCTTCTACGGTCCTTAAACGGAAGATATCTTTTTTGCGGGGAGAGAGCTTTTCTATGGCCTGTTCCATTGCCCTTTTATAGTCATTGAACAACACGGCATGTTCAGGTTCTTCGTGGGAGGCGGATACCTGTTGGGTGAACAGCGTTTGTTTGCTGAGCGCACGTTGCTGGTCGCGGATCACATTCAGCACATGGAACTTCAGACATTTGAAAAGGAAATTCTTTACGCCCTGCGCGGGGTCCAGCTGTTCGCGGTAGAGCCAGAGTTTTACAAACACCTCATGCACGGCGTCTTCGGCCATGGCAGCGTCTTTCAAATACTTACAGGCAACACCGTACAGTAACTGGTGGTATTTGTCGTATACCTCCTTAAATGCAACGTGGTCACCCGTCTGAAGATCCGTTGTTAAAAGCTGGTCACTATCAGTATAGTGTGCAGGCACTATGTCCCCCTTCTGTTTGTTTACGAGTTTTAGTTTAGCCGCCCTCGGCACGCTGTACTAAATTAGGTAAGGGGGGGACGTATGGGATGATGTTAAATTAACAATTAATAGTCAATAATTAACCCATTCTCCGCTACTCATACACTCTGCGTATAAACCATACATCCTTCAGTGAAAAATGGAAAACTGCATTCAGGTAATTCTCCTTGATCAGGTTGTTGGCCGTTGTGCCGCGCTGCCCTATTTCCAGTCCCAGGTAATAACGCAGGTTGCCGGTGCGGTTGGGAAGCGACACCCCCAGTGTCACGCCTGTTTCTGCAATGTGATTTCCCTGTACGACCAGGTAAGAATTGTTGCGGGAAAAGCCGGCCTGCAGAATAAGGCCTTCATAGGTGCCATTATAATAATGACGCCGGAAAGCGTATTCCACTCCGCCGGCTATACGATCCGCATCTGTAAGCCGGTAGCCGGTGGTGCCGGCGTTAAGACCGCTCCATGATTGTTTCCGGTAGTCGGCTACCAGTGTAACGTTGTTTTTGTTCAGGGAAAGACCGAATCCGTATTGCCGGGGTACTTTAATTTTCCTGGTGTCCAGGTCGTCTTTATACAGCACCTGTTCCGAGCTGTTGATCACATTCACGCTGTGCTGGAAACGCATGGTGGCAGGCAGGCGGTAAGTAGCGCCCAGGCCTATTTCCCAGTCTTTTATCCTGCCGTGGTATTGGAAACCGCCTGTAAAGTTCAGGTTATAGGCGTATTGTTTGTCTACAGTAGAAACCGTGTCGCTGCCCAGTGTTTCGGTGGTATTGACCGGGCCAAAGAGAAAAGCGGACGAAATGCCGGCGGAAAAGTTCTTTGTGATCTTCACCCCATTGGAAATGTATACCTTATTGATACCGCCATTACCCTCTGTTACGGATTTGATAGCGGCATCACTGCCGGCTACGTAGCGGTCTGCCAGTACCTTGTAGTCTACCGTGCTGTAGGGGGTAAGACCGGCGCTCACACCCCAGCGGTTATTCACTTTAAAGCCAATGGCCAGCCTTTTGATGGAAACGTCCAGCGCGCTTTGGGTGGTATTGGCGCCTGTATAGCTCACACTTCTGCCCAGCATCGATACATCGAACATAAAATTCTGCTTGGGAATGGCGGAGTAAGAGGCCGGGTTCAGTTCATTCAGGTAGAAAAGGGAGGGACGTGCAATACCGGCGCTTCCCAGGCCGTAGTTGCGGGAGTAGTCATGCTCTTCCAGGTCGCCGATGCCAAAGGCAGAATACAATGAATTGACGCCTTTGCTGCTTTGGGCCTTTGCCTGTACGCACAGTAACAGCAACAATCCACACATACCGGTATATTGTCTTATTTGCATGTTCTTTCTAAAATGCTTTTATGATTTAATTGTACCGCAGGTAATATACCTGTACGCTGATCTTGTTCTGCTTACGTTTATTATCACCCAGCACCACCCTGTCAAAGCTTGTCAGGTAGGCGCTGCGGGGCGGTATGATCAAAAGCCCGCGTGAAAAGGCGTCTGTACTGGCAATCTCGTTGATGCAGTAATGTGTAATGTCGTAAGTGTAGGCCGTTTTTTCCTGGTACAGGTTATCGATGAACAGGTTACCGTACATAATGGATCCCAGTGTGCTGGTAAGCGTGTCTGTCACATTGTTGTTCTTGTCTACTTCGCAAATGGTCAGGTTAGGCGGCAGGCTGAATGGCGGCTGATAAGAGCCCGCTACCGGCTGTATGGTGAGCGAAGCGCGCATCACCTTGAAAAAGCTGCCCACGGAAGCAAGGTTCTTTAAGGTGGGCAGGTCTATGCGTGTAGCGATGCCTGTTAGCGGCTGTATGAAAGACATATTAGCCGTTTGCGCGGAGGACAGCGATTTGTTTGCCGCACTCAGGCCGGATAGCGGTGTGCCCGATCTGTCTGCCGATACCTGGTTAAACTGTACACTCTGATCATACACGTTCAGATCCAGGTGCCTGTCTGTAAAGAAGGGGTCCTTGTTGTGATAATGCATGCGCAGGATCACGGAAGTATCGCCGGTATTGAAGCCCAGGATATTGCCCGCATTATCGCCGGCTTTAATGGCCAGGCCTTTATAGTATTTCAGGAAGATATCCTGTGTGGATACCAGGGTGGATTTGTCTTTAAAGAGTTTGAACAAGGGCGCTCCGTAGGTATCCGCCAGCTGGATCTTTATTACCGTATCTATATGCGGGCGCACCACTTGCTGTATACTGCCCAGGGGAGTGCCGGAGGTCTGGAAATCGTTATGGCTGTATATATAGTAGGCGTTGGTATTGCGCTGGATGGTTTGTTGTACCTCGTATACATTGATATGCTGGGAAAGGCTGGAATCGCCGTAGAGTTTTTTGTTGGTATACAATACCAGTTCTGTGTAGTCGTAGGTAGATGTAGCATCCAGCGTTTTATCCGATGGCAGCTGTAGCTGGAAGAATGACCCGGCGGTGATCTTACCGAAATACGGATCTGCCAGTTTACCGCTCAGCGCCACATTCGTACCGGAAGTGGGGATGGAGTCCAGCCGGATGGTCTGCATCCGGATAGTTAAGGTATCTGCAATAATATAATTGGAGGACTGTTCGCCGCCTGATATATCGTAGTCGAACCCTTCCTTGTCACAAGCGCTGTTGGCAGCAGCTAACAACACTGCTATCATTAATCTGATGTAGGGACGCGCGCACCTGGAACCGCAAAAAGTATTGTTCATGGAGCGCAATTTTAGCCAGGAACCCTACTCCCTATTGATCTAATATGCCAAATCCGGTTTTTTATCGATGAATGCGCATTACCGATCCTTATACAGCCTGTGCCCCCCAATGAGGACTAAAAGGCCAAACGCTGCCACTGGCAGATAAAAAAGTCTTTTCCATCCCCTGAAAAAGGGCATATGTCTATTTTATATTTATGCTAATACAACGGCGGATAATTTTGGCAACTATTAAAAATTGTAAAATGCTAATGCGTTATTTAACAGGTTTATGTTTGCTGATGGCCGTGGTACTGTTCGCCTGCTCTAAAAGTAGTGATACTACCAGCACAGTAGGGAACTGGGTACACCGGGTGGATTTCAAAGGCGTAGCCCGCCAGGAAGCGGTGACCTTTACTATCGTTGACACCGCCTTTGTTGGTACCGGGCTGGATGTTAATAATGATACACTGAGAGACTTTTACTCCTATGATGCAGACAGAAATACCTGGACGCAGCGGGCCTCCTTACCCGATGGCGCCCGCGCCCGTCACAGCGCAGTGGCATTTGCAACGGAAGGGAAGGGCTACGTGGGTACAGGTACGGACGGTGTGGTAAAGCTGAACGACTTCTATGCCTACAATCCCGATGGTAATTACTGGGAGCCCATTGCGCCATTCCCCGGTACCGCCCGTGTAGGCGCCGTAGGCTTTGCCGTAAAGACCAATGGCTATGTAGCTACCGGTTATGATGGCAACTGGCTGAACGATTGCTGGCAATACCGGCCTGCTGAAAATAAATGGTATACCCGTTCAGATGTACCCTTGTCAAAAAGGGCCGATGCAGTTGCTTTTGTAATAGCAGATAAAGCCTACATTGTTACCGGTCAGAGTAACCTGCAGCTGAACAATGAACTGTCCATGTACGACGCCGATAACGACGTATGGACGCTGAAACGCGCCATCACTAACGTGAGCGACGACAGCTATGATGATGAGTACACCAACATCACCGGCTACAACTGCGTGGCTTTTGTGATGAACAACAAAGCATATGTTTGCACCGGTAACCGCGGCGGCAGCATCTCCACCGTAGCATGGGAGTATGACCCGGTAAATGATCTGTGGGATCTGAAGCAGGCTTTTGAAGGATCCGCGCGCACCAGCGCCGTGGGCTTTGCCGTCAGGAACAGAGGATTTATCACCACCGGTGTGAGCGGCAGTACGCCATTGAGCGATACCTGGGAATTTCAGCCAAGCGTAGAATATAATAAGAATGATTAAGCGAAAGACCGGGAATATGCTATTACTCGCGGGGAGCCTGCTGCTATTGGCTTTTGCTGTGTTTAAGACCATGCAGCGCGGCTTCCCCGGAAAACCAACCGCAATGCAGGATAGCATTGCGGTTGTCACTTTCCGCACGCATGCGGGATGGGGCTATGCCGTGAATGTGGGCGCACACGCCTACATCTACCAGGACTTTATCCCTGCCATACCCGGCAGATATCCTTTCCTCAGTAAGGAAGATGCGGAGCGCGTTGGCAAACGCGTAGCAGAGAAACTGCGCAAACAACAGGTGCCCGCCATCAGCAGGCAGGAACTGCTGGAAATGGGGATCACGCATTGACAATTCAGACAGTTAAAGTTTAAACGTTTTAAACGTTTAAACTTTAACATATAGTTAAATGCTGTTAACAAACTTTAACAGACGTTTAACCCTATGTAATGTATGTTTACCGCGCTTTTCAGCGGCATGATAAACTTCAGACATATTTACCGGAACAGGCTTTTCATCATAGGTTTGCACATCGTTGCATGGACCTGTTTCCTCCTGTTACCTTTTTTCATTTACCGCCTGCGTATACTGCATCCCTCGTTCTTTATCAGGGAAGTGATAGATAATTTATTCCTGATCGGGGTGTTCTACCTCAACATCTATGTACTCATACCGCGTTTCTTTACCCTGAAGAAGATCGTATACTATTTTGCCTGCGTGCTGGCAGTGCTGGTGTTTATTACTATGCAGCAGGCGGTGATGGACCATTACTTCGTGCGTTACCTGGCAAAGCATGAGTATGAGCTGGGCCTGCATGCTGGAATAACAGAGAAAGGCGCAAGAATGATCAGTGTAGACAGCAGCGGGAATGTAACTTTCAGGGGGCCCCGTGCGTTTATGCGATATCGCGCTTTTTCGTCGGCAAACGGAGGCATTTATGCTTATACAAAAGGACGCCCGTTGGGAAAGGAAGAACTGAGGTTCTCAGGTGGCATTGGCCATGGTCCGCGTCTGCTCATCAGGAACGATTCTGTTGCCACCGCCATGGCAATGCCCGCAATGCCGCTGGGACCACCGCCCTTCTGGCAGCGGATGCTGTTCCCCGAAGCACTCCGGAAACCTGTGCTGGCCGCCTTGTTAATGCTGCTGATGAGCGGGTTCATCAAAATAGCACAGGAGTGGTTCAAGAGTGAACAGCAGCGGGAGGCCCTGAAAGTGGAGAAACTGAACGCGGAATTAAAATTTTTAAAGTCACAGATTAATCCTCACTTCCTTTTTAACTGTCTGAATACTATCTATTCGCTGGCGCATAAACATTCCACGCAAACGGAACACGCCATTGTAAAGCTGTCCACCATCATGCGGTATATGATCTATGAGTCCAACGAGGAGATGGTGCAGCTGCAGCATGAATTGCAGTACCTGAGGGATTATATCGATATACAGCGTTTAAGGCTGCCGGCGGGCATACAGGTGGATTATACGGAATGCGGCGCGCCGGATGGATTGTGGATTGAACCGATGCTGCTGATCCCCTTTGTAGAAAACGCCTTTAAACATGGGATCAGCTATACCGATCATTCCTTCATCAGTATCGCGATCACTATTGAACAAACAACCGTGCGGCTCCTGGTAAAGAACAGCCTGTTCCCCCAACGGGTGGCAGAGCAGGGCGGCATTGGCCTTCAGAATGTATTGAAACGGCTGGATTTGCTATATACCAACAAGCACGAGATAACTGTAACGGAAACGGACAACCAATTTATTGCTGATCTAAAAATAGTGTTGAAAAATGATTAAGTGTATTGCAGTGGACGATGAACCATTGGCACTGGAAATCATTACGGACTTTGCCCGTAAAGTTCCCTTCCTTTCCCTGGTGCAGACCTTTGAAAACGCGGCAGAGGCCATGCGCTTCCTGCAGGATGAAAGAGTAGACCTGGTATTCCTCGACATTAAAATGCCGGACATCAACGGGATCCAGTTCCTCAAATCCCTCAAATACCCTCCCATGGTAATATTCACTACCGCCTACGGTGAATACGCGCTGGACGGCTTTGACCTCGATGTAGTGGATTACCTGCTGAAACCCGTACCCTTTGAACGTTTTCTGCGGGCCGCCGCCAAAGCACAGGAGTATATGTCTGTTACCCAGCAGAAGAACGGCGACAGCAATGGCCATGTAAATGATTACATCTTCATCAAAACAGAATACAAGATCATTAAGATCAACCTGGAAGACATCCTTTTCATTGAAGCGCTCAAAGACTATACAAAGATCTATACACCTTACCAGCCGGTATTAACATTACGCAGCCTTAAATCCTTTGAAACGCGGTTACCCGCAGACAAATTCATACGCGTACACCGTTCCTACCTGGTGTCGCTGAACAAGATCAATTCTGTTGAAAAGAATACCGTGATGATAGCGAACCAGTCTATACCCATCAGCGATGGGTACAGGGACAGGTTTTATGAGGTGATCACCAGGAACTCGTAAAATGTTTAAGATCTGTTACGTGTTCCTGTCATAGCCTTCGCAATCGCTTCCAGGTGCTCGTTAAATGCGCTTAACTGCAGCAGCATTTGTCCGGATGTATCATTGGCTTCCAGCCCCGCGAACTTATTATTCTTGCGGAAGATGTCCCTGATCTGCTCCCAGCGCGTTGCTTCCGCATCGGTCATGAAACCGGCGAGGGCCTTTAGTTTCAGCAGGTTGGCTTCCGCATCGGAGGTCAGTGTCTGTGATTCGCCTTCGTAGTGGGAACGGATAAGCGTATTGATCTCTTCTTTGTTCATCAGCGGCACCACTCTTGCGGCCAGCTTATTCATATTACGGTAAGATCCCTGCAGTTTAAACGGTGGTTCCGTGCGGTAGGCATCTTTCATGGCGGCGCTGGCGATGTAGTGCTGGTTTACCTGCATCACCACATCCCGGATATGCAGCATGTTCTTCAACACGGCAATGGCATCATCGGTTTCCTGCTGGTTGTAGTTGCCTTCCAGTTCGGGCAGCAGATCGCCACCCTGTTCTGCATAGCTGATGAGCTTATAAAGGTCGTCAAAGCTGCGGTTGGCAATACGCTGCAGCCAGGCGTTCTCCGCCACGGCATTCTCTATCAGGCTAAGCCTGAAGAGGTGATCCGATCCGCCGATCACATCCCCCAGGTTATACACGTCTGCCCGGTTGGCCAGCATATCCGGTATCTTGAACTGTTCCCCGCTTTCTGTATAGGGGTTGCCTGCCATCACCACGCAGAACCGTTTGCCGCGGAGGTCATAGGTTTTGCTTTCCCCTTCAAAGATGCCGTCCATCTTGCGCTGGCCATCGGCCAGGGAAATGAATTTCTGAAGGAATTCTGCGCTGCAGTGCTGGATGTCGTCAATATACAGCATCACATTGTCCGCCATTTCAAACGACAGGTTGATCTTTTTCAGTTCTTCCCTTGCACCTGAGGTGGTGGCCTCCTGCGGATCGATAGACGTAATGTTATGCCCGATGGTAGGGCCGTTTATCTTCACAAAATGCAATCCCATGGTTTTGGCCAGGTATTCCATCAGCGTGGTTTTACCATACCCCGGCGGTGATATCAGCAACAGCATGCCCATCCGGGCAGTACGTTTATCGTCTCCCGCTGCGCCGATCTGTTTGGATAAGTTCGCACCGATCAGGGGAAAATATACTTCGCTGATCAAACGGTTGCGCACAAAGGAACCCAGCACTTTGGGCTCCAGCTCGCCTATTTTCAGCTGTTGGCGGTAACTGTTGGCCAGCCCGGTTTTCAGGTCATTGAATGCAGTAAATGCGGGAACAATGGTTGCAAAATACTGCCGCATCTTTTGCATGAAATGATGATAGCTGAGCAGGTATTTTCCTTCTTCCCGGATAACCGCATGCGTGCCTTTCAGGCCGTCTATCTGCAGGGTATCCGATGCAGGACGTTCCTTATAAGTATGATCCCTGAACAGGAGCAGGCAGACCGTTTCCCCGGTATACTGTATGTCCGTTCCCGTTACCTGCGCCTGCATAAAGGCTTCCAGCCAGCTCTGGATCATATGGAAACGTTCCATGGTGCTGAATGCCGGGTTATTGGCCTCCTGTAAGAACAGGTCTGTGCGTTTGTGCGATTGCAGGTAAGCAGTGAACTGCTTTTTCAGCTGCAACGCCTGCTGGCTGCAGGTAAAATGCCTGCCCCCAGCGCGTTCCCGGTACAGGTAATGTGCTACATCCTCTGCGCTGGCCGTTTGCAGCATTGGGGAAGACTGCAGGTAGTGGGCGGCAATCTCTTTTTCCACAAAGGGCGTACGGCGGCTGCCCGGGAAACTATCCTCGATGGCGTAGGCCGCGGAGATCAGCTGCTGCAGTTTTTGCTGTGTGGCTTCATCCAGTCCGAACCAGCACAACTGCCCGGCTACACGAACTTCCGGCGCGTATTGCAATATGCCCAGTTCCTCCTGTAATTTTTTCAGCCCCTGGCAGATCAGCGCCGCATCGGTATTGTGTACGCCTTTCAGGTAGGCGGCCGCATAATCCCGCTCCGTGCGGTCGTTGATGAACGCATCGGCATTCCAGCCGGCGCCCTGCTGCAGGCTTTCCGTAAATGCCTGGTAAGCGAGGTATTCAGCGCGGTACACTTCGCTGTTCTCGGAGATCAGCTCCTGTTCCCAGATGCTGCGGTACTGGTAGAGCGCTTCGGCCGTTACTTCTTTATAAAAACTGGTTCCGGTCAGATGGTAGAAAAGACGGTCATTACGCCGTACAATAGTGAGGTCAGGCACCTGCTTGTTCACCACGAACTTATGAGCGCCCAGCGATATGATGTTCTGGCCGTCCGCAAAGAGATCCGTTTTATCTTTCAGGCTGCGCAGCGCAGTTTCCTGGGCCACTTTCACCAGGTTCTCCAGGTTCTCCGCCTTGGCCACATCGCCCAGCGTTCTCAGCTCTTCTGCAAGGCTGCGCACCTTATCGATCATCATGTCCGTGGAAAAGAAAGCGTAGATGCTTTCCTTATCGGTAAATGACTGCGCCTTGTTTTCGATATTCTTCAGCACCCGTATGCCGATCTGCTCCAGGCCGGATGTACGCTTGTTGATCTGCGCTACTAGCATTTCCTTTTTGCCGTTGAACGCTTTGATCACCTCATCACGCTTGTCGGCTATTTTCAGCACAAATTCTTCAAAATCGGCGAACCTGCTTTCCAGCTCTTCGATCTGTATGCTGATCTTCGTATAGTAGCCTTCGCATTTTTCCGGCGAAGTAGAAAGGTCCAGGAAGTTAACAATACTTTGATCCAGCAGCGTCAGCTGCGCATGAAATGCTGCGGTAGACTCGCGGATACGGAGTACTGTTGTAACCCGCACCAGGTCTGCCTTTACTTCATTCAGCGACGCGAAGATCAGCGATATTTTCCCGATGATACGGGTGGTTTCCGTTGTATCGCCGATCTTCAGGCTGTTCAGGATATCTATCAGCATTTCCAGCCCCGCAGCAATGCCGTTCACCGCTTCTTCTACTGGCTGCGCCTCCGTTACTTTGGTAACACCTGCTACGGCCTGTTTCTGTTGCACCACCATAGCTTCGTAGGGGGCCAGTGCCTCATCTTTCAGCAGGAACTGTACCGTGTCCTGCGACAGCGAAGCGTTATAGTCCTGCAGCGTTGCCTTCATGGCGTTCACGGCCGCTGTGTCTATGTACTTCACATTGAGCAGGTCTACCACTGTGCCCTGCATGCTGCGCGTGGCGGCCAGCAATGTTACCAGCTGGTCCAGCGAGGTAACGGATGCGTTCTTTACATCTATCACCAGCTGGTCTACCCGTTTACCCGTGGCCTGCAACACTTCCCGGGCATGCTTGCGCTGCGCCTGTACCTTTGCGAATTCGTCGATAGCGGTATTGGCGATGTTACGTATCTGCGTCAGCGGTGCGGCCAGGTCAAAAGTGGCCGGTTCTTTTATCCAGAAATAGGCGTCGAGGATATCGTTGGCCCGTTTATGAAGATCCTCATATAGGTTCTCATAACTGTCTTCCTTCTGCAACAGCTGGATGATCTCCTGGCTTTCGCTCATGGCACTGACAATATCCTTATTCCCGATCTTGTACAGCACATTATCGCGCATCTCTTTGTTCTCCTGCAGGCTGGCGGTATAGGGCGTTTGCCATATCTGCACCTGGTGATGCCGCAGGGCTTCATTCTCTGACCGGAAATACACCAGCATGCCGTTATCAAATACGGTGAAACCGTTACAGATGATCGGCGTTTCAACCTGCTGGGCGATCACGTTGTAAGACATCAGCAGGTAGGTGTTCGTAGCCTTCTGGTAGAAGATATACAGGAAATCTTCCCCGTTGGGCGAGGCCATGCTGCGGATGAATTCCAGTTCCGTGACAGCAGACTCAAACAGCTTGTACTCGCCGTTCTGCAGGTAGTACCCGTTCGGAAATACCAGGCCCTGGTTGTCTGGCAGCAGCACGGCGGCGTTCAGCAAAGTGGGAATGGTCACCACCTCCTTGGTGCGTACATTGAAAATGTAGGCCCGGAAATCTTCCTGGTAAGGTTTTATCTTGATGGCAATGAGGTTGCCCAGGTCTGCATAATGATACTCCGCGTCATCCAGCTGCTGGTCCCTGTTGCTGACCGGGTCAGAAAAGATGCCTTTCCCCGTTTCCGTATTGTTCTCTATCTTGAAGGTGATATCCCCGTTCAGCGCTTCAATAAACACCTTGTCCAGCACGGATATATGCGGATGCTTTCCCAGCCGGCGATGACTGAGATCCGTACGGATCCACTCAAAATCATACTGCGGCGATTGCTTCACCTCATGAATACTGCGGTCGTCAATATACAGCAGCTTATCTTCCTTTATCAGCCATTTAAAGGCTTTCCGGTCGTCCGGGTTCCGGCTTGTCTGGAAGATCATGTACAGGTAATGCTCTGTTCTGGTGAACCTGGCAAAGATCGATTCCCGGTAGTACTTATAGAGATTGGTAAAGTCCGTAATGAAATCGGGATCTTCAATGAGCACCAGTGACTGCGGTTCAAAATGGTTACCCGTGAATTTGTAGATGCTGAACACATCGCTCAGCATAATATCTTCCCGGAGGCCAAAGTGAACGTTATAGGCAAAGATGGCAAGGTCTCCCAACGCCATGATACCGCGCGCCGTGCCGTTGTTCTCCGTAGTGATACGCTGGTTGGCGATCAGCTGGAAACCGGATGAACTGAATATCTCCTTCCTGGCCGCATTCAGGCTGGATAAACGCTCCACCAGGTTCTGCCGCTGTTCTGCGAGGCGGTTGCGGATGATCTCGTATGTACCGGAATCCAGTATGGCCTTCCCGTTGTTGTCTAAATCTGCCATTACACTAGCTATAAGAATACCTTTTTCTAAAATAATGCCGTTCTGCGAGCGTTAAAGTTTCTTGTTGGAGATGCCCAGGGTGCTGGCCAGCTGCGCCAGGTTGAGCAGCGATGAGCGGTCTCCTTCCGTGCTGTTCTGCTGCATTTTCAGAAGAAGGCCGGAGATGGTCAGATTTTTTATGTCGTTGGATGAAATGTTATACTTTTCTGCAAAGTTCCGGATGCGTTCCAGGAGATCGCCGCCGCCGTTGCTGCCGTCGCCGATGAGGGCTGTTTTGATGTGCGAAGCATGTTCGCTTTCATTGATCAGCCGGTCAAAACCGCGGGCATTGGACACCTGGTTAACGATGTTCCTCGGAAGAACATGGTCTCTCCGCCAACAATGTCGATCCTTGCGTTCTTCAAGGCGTCTCCAAGCACCATGGCCTGTGCTTCCGCAATATCCTTCTGGATATTGATCTGGGCGAGCGCCACGTCCTTGTCTTTAGCCAGCAACAGTTTGAATTCTTCGTGTTCTTTGCCGACAGCGTCCAGCTTTTTCATGGCTTCCGCCTTTTCCTGGATACCGGCTGCTTCTGCCAGTGCTTTTTCTTTTGTTACTTCTGCCTGGCTCAGGCCTTCCTTGCGTTTTGCATCCGCTATCTTTTCGATCACGGTTGCGTCTACCAGTCCCTGTCTTTCTGCCGCTTCTGCTTTGGCGATCATTACTTCCGCTTCAGACAAGCCCAGTGATGCCTCTTCCCTGGCTTTTGCTTCGGCCAGTATCTTGCGGGCTTCTGCTTCTTTTACGGCCGCTTCTTTCTTCGCTTCCGCATCTATGATCAGCTGTTTGGCTTTTTCTTCCGCAGCTTTCTTTTCCGCTTCGGCGGCCTTTACGGTGTAGATCAGCTGTTCTTCCGCCTGGCGGCTGGCCTGCGTGATGCCCACTGTTTTCTCGCGTTCTACCGCGCGGAAGGCTTCCAGGTCTTTCACGCCCTGTTGTTCTTCCACCACTCCTTTTTCCAGCTTCACGCGTTCGCGGATCACATCCTGGATATTTTTGCGTTCCACCTCCAGTGTACGCTCTTTTTCTATCTGCGCCAGTGTAACGATCTTTTCACGCTCTGTAGCTTCCAGTGCACGGTCTTTCTCCACTCTTTCCGTTTCTACTGCATCGGTGCGCTGCTTGTTCTTTTCCGCGATGATGATCTGGCGCAGCTTGTTTTCTTCCTGTACGGCCAGTGATTCATCGGTTTTGATCCGTACGGTTTGTGCTTTCAGCCTTTCTTCTTCGCGTACCTTGATGATCTCTGCGTTCTCGCGCGCCCGGATGTTATCGATTTCCCTTTTCTGTTTCTCTTCTTTTTCCGCCATCTGGCGTTCCAGCTCCAGGATGGCTTCACGGGCTTCCACATCCTGTTTTTTGATCACTTTCTCTTCTTCACGTTTGATCAGGTTGGCCTTGATGTTTTGTTCAGCCGTCAGCTCTGTGATCTTCTTGATACCCTGTGAATCCAGGATGTTCTGGGCGCTGAGGTATTTGATCTCCGTTTGTTCCAGGTAATCGATGGCGCAGTCGTCCAGGATATACCCGTTCAGGTCTGTCCCGATGATGTTGAGGATCTCTGTCCTGAATTCGCGGCGGGCTTCATACAGTTCGATGAAATCAAACTTCTTGCCCACGGTTTTCAGGGCTTCAGAGAATTTGGCTTCGAAAAGGTTGCGCAGGGTTTCCACATCGCTGGCCCTTTCCGTACCGATGATCTGCGCCACATTGAGCACATCGTCTACATTCTTGTTCACACGAACGAAGAACGCTACTTTAATATCTGCGCGGATATTGTCTTTACAGATCAGCCCTTCATTTTCCAGGCGGTCAATCTGCAGTTTTTTTACGGAGATATCCATGATCTCCATTTTATGCAATACGGGGATCACGTACATGCCCCTGTTGAAAGCCACCTTACCGCCGCCAACGCCTGTACGGACGATGGCTTTGCCCTGTGGTATCTTTTTGTAAAAAGCGGCAAATGCATACAGTATAATGAACAGCAGAAAAACAATGCCTCCAATAAACAAGAGGCTGATTCCTCCCAGAGTGCCCATAGTCTTTAAATGATTTTAGGTGAGATAAATGTATTGGTAATAGTGTGCTTAAACGATGTTAGCGAGATTGATCTCCGGTACCACGAGATAATATTTTTTGTCGGGGGATTCATCGGCGATCATCACATCCGCATCATACCCGATAGTCTCGCCGGTTTTGCTTTGAACGTTGATGCGGATCAGGTCTCCCTGCACTTTGAGTTCTGCAGCCCCGATGGTGGCGCCTGAAATAGTGGAACGCATGCGGGCGGTGCGGCCCAGCAGGTCGTAGCCTTCTTCTCCATTATAACCCATGGCATGATACACTTTAACGAGTGGTTTGGTGGCGAAGCGGGTGATAACAAATGCCACTGCAAACACGGGCAGCAGGATAAATACGGATTTCCAGCCCCAGCTGCCGAGCCCCAGCAATACGGAGCTTCCCAGGGTAACGATCCAGGAAATGAACTTGAAGGTAGACAGCACCATCATGAACGGCACTTTACCGATGTTCACAAACTCGAAGGCTTTCTGCAGGAAGGGCTTTTCCCCGGCAATGTCGCCGTGATCCATGTCCTGATCAATGTCATGATCAGCATCGGTATCCAGGTTAGCGCCATGTGCGTCGAGGTCGGCGTCTCCATCACCGAAAACGCTGCCTCCGATAAAACTGAAGATCCAGTAGATCGCTGAAATGCCCGTGAGTACGGTCATAACAGCATTGCTGAGCGGATGAAATAACAGGTCAACTAATTCACTCATAGGCTTAGGATGGATTTTCGGCGATACCCAGTTTTTCCTTGATCGCCTTCAGGTCTTTTTCGATAGATAATGAATCGTCCTTTAACAATGTATTCAATTCGTCTTTCAGGCTGTTTTTGTCACGGGCAATTTCTCCATAGGCCTTCGCCAGCGCTTCCTCGTCTTCCACCTTGGCCTTCATACGTTCCAGCATGGCAATGGTGCCGTTGTTATCCAGCTGTGCCAGTTGCTTGTTCACCTGTTCGGTGGCTTTGCTCACTTTGGCCCTTGCTTTCAGCGTACGGAGCTCTTTCTCCCATTTTTCCATGTTCTCTCTCAGTATCTCCGTGTTGCGGAGCATTTCTGCGGAGGATTGCTGCAGGGCAACCACCTGCGCATTGAGCTCCTCTGATTCCGCATAGAACTTGCGCCGGAGCGAAAGGGCTTCGCGCGCCAGCTCTTCGGCTTTCACCAGGTCAACTTGTCCAGCCTGCGCCTTTTGCATGATCAAGATAGCTTTTTCTGCATAATTCAGCGATTCTTTCTGGCAATGTGCCTGTTCATTTTCTGTGCGGATGGCCAGCGCTTTCACTTTGGCATATGCCTCGGTGGCTTCCACCAGGTCCTGCCGCAATTCGCGCAGGCCCTGTTCCGTCATTTTAACGGGGTCTTCCATTTTTTCAACGGCAGCATGGATCTCTGCCTGGCCTATCCTGAGTAGTCGTTTGAATATGTTCATGACTCACTATTTATAGTTTTGAAAAATCAATGATCTGTTGTGCATATTCGCTTAGCAGTAATCCCAGCGAATTAATGGCGCCTTCAAATTCGTTGAAGTCGATGTTCTCCAGCTGCATGGTGTACCGGAACAACACTTTATTGCCGTCTTCACTGATCACAAAGGCGCCGTGAATGGTATCCCTGTTCTTCTGCAGCAGTTTTTTAAACATATCCGCATGATCTTCCCGGAAAGAGAACAGGTATTGCTCCATGATCAGTATCGGCGGTGCAATGCCGATGATAAGGTTATGAATGCCATCAGGCTGGTTATCGATCTTCAGGATGCCGTTCTGTTCGTTCTTATAGACGATCCTGCAGTTAAGCCTGGTGGCAAACGTTGCTATAGTGTCGAAATGATTCATCGGGGTGGATTTGGTCTATTGTGAAACAAAAATACAAAACTCCCGGAAAATTGCAAATTAAATTAGCAACTTTGATAAAAGAATTAACCTTATCTTTGCGGGGATGACAAAAATAGGAGCCAATATCAAGAAGATACGTACTACCAAAGGCCTTAGCCAGCAGGCTTTTGCGGATCTGTTCGAGCTGACCAGGGGGAATATATCCTCTTATGAGGAGAATCGCGCCGAACCGAGGATAGAGACCGTCGTGCGGATTGCCAATTATTTTTGCATACCCCTGGATAATTTTATCAAAGAGCACCTGACGATCAACGAGATCCTGAAATTTAATGGCGACAAGCTGATCGGGGAGGAAAATCATATCATCAACCTCCAGTTACGCGAGGTGCCGTTCCTCAATGATAACATCTATATGAAATGCTGCAACGGCGAGATGGCGTATAACGACTGGAGCGCATTTCCCAAACTGGTGCTGCCGGAACCCGGCAATCGTCACCTGGTGGCGCTCACCTTTAACCGCAACATTCCGCATCATGAAGCCATGCCGCCCTGCAAAATGAATGATGTGCTGATATTCGAGGCCGTTACGCAGGAGAACATTCACCTTTGCCAGCATAACACCGGGCTGTATGCGGCAGGGAAGGAGATCATGATCGGGAAGTATGAAATAAAAGGTGAAAAGATAGAACTGGTGCTGAACGATTTTAAGAAACAGCGTTTCGATTTTAAAACAGCAGACGTGTTCTGGAAATTGTTCGCAATATATGGCCATGTGGTGTAACAGGCGGCTTCACTTCATTTCCCTTATCCACTGTTTCACCAGCTCCAATCCTTCCTTATGCGTTAGCTTACGGCTTAGCTCCGGCATCATGATACCCGGATCAGTTGATGCCATGCGGTAAACAAGAATAGACTTTTCCGGGTGCCCCGGCACAATATCATACTTAAGATCTGCCGCACCGCGGCCAGCTGCCACGGGCGGTTTCAGTATACCTATCTTCGTAGGGTCATGTTCGTTAATGTTCAGAAAGAGCCCGGATGTTCTGGCAGGACCATCCGGTTTATGGCAGTGTGCACAATTGATCTCCAGCCAGGTACGTGCCCGGTCTTCCAGGCTGCCGCTGGCGGGATCGTTCCATACCGGTGCGCGGGGCGCCTGCGCTGCAGCGGTGAGTCCCCGCAGTATGCCCGCCTTTATCCAGTGCTGCAGCTGGTTTTCAGGCCCGCTGCCGTAGGGATAATCGCCATTGAGCTGCCGTGCAACAGGCCCTATGGGCATTAATACTTCGTTGGTATTATGACAGCCTTTGCACTGGTTCACATTGGGAATAATGTAATCAAAAGCAACATCGCGCCCCTTAAGATCGGTGAAGCGAACGGGTTTACGGTCTCCGGCTACTTCCAGGTACGCTTCCGTTTGTTCATCGTTCCAGATGTAGGTCCACGCTTTCCACCCGCCCGGTGTGTGCACCAGCAGGCGGGTTTCCAGGAGGCGCCGTCCTTTTTCAGGATGCCGCATATCATGGGGGTAATAGAATGTTTTGATGAGCGTAGCGCCGATAGGGATATACATTACATCTTCCGGGTCATAAGTGATCACACTATCCGGCGGCAATTGAATAAAACGCAGCTTTTCCGCATAATCAGAGAACAGGGGGGTGTTCAGCTGGTAGGGCATAATGCCTGCTACCGGTACCTGGTCTGCCATATTGCCTTTAAAGAAGCCGTATTCCGAAAGGGTTTCCTTAGGCGCGTACACATTACTGCGTGCATGCGGCCCGGAGGCCAGTAAAGCGGTCAGCCATCCTGCGCAGAGCAGGCCGTAGATGATATAACGGATGCTGCTCATTGCGCGCTGGTAGTAGTGGTAATGGTATTGGCGCAGTTATAGGGCTGCATATCGCGCGATACGTTTTTGAACTTGTTGCCTGCATCCAGGTTGGCAAAGCTGGCGTTGTTATTTGGACCGATACAGATGCGGTATTCAGGTTTATACTGTCCATCGGGGCCTGTCCAATCCTTGTTCAGGATGCCGTCGTATATAATATGCGGCACGTTCTTACCGAAGCGCAGCTTGAAGCGGAACAGCATNCCCATGCGGCCTTTTCCCTGGAAGCGCACGTTCTCCCGCAGGTAATCATTGTCGTGTATATACACGGTGGCAGGGTAGGGCATATAGGTAGTATCCTTAATAGGGTTCTCTGTCATGAAATAGCTGATGATGGCGGTACCTGCGCTGTTGTTGTAATGGATCCTGTTATTGAACACCTCTACATGACTGGTGGCCAGCACCATGACGCCCGTACCGGCGGGCACTTTGGCCACGGTATTACCTTTGGGCGCAAAGTTGGGCAAATTGTTATGGTGAATGTTGTTGTTATACACCTTTACATATCCGCCTTTTTTCTGCACCAGGTCTGGCAGGTCAAATACCAGGATGCCGCCGGTGTTCTCATAGGCTTCGTTCTGGTATACTTCTGCATGGAGGGAGTTCTCTATTTCAATACCGGCTACATTGTGCCGGGCAATACTGTTGCGCACCACAATGTCTTTTGACTGGCCAATATACAGGCCTGCATCAGAAGCGCCGATGGCGGTGCAGCTGTCTATCAGCACCTGTTGGCACTGTACGGGGTACAGGCCATAGGCGCCGTTCTCTTTGGCCGGCGGGCCTGTCCACTCCACCTTCACCTGCTTGAAAGCAATACCGGTGACGTTCATGGTTTTGATACCGTCTCCCCTGGTATCCTGCACGGTAAGGTCGCGGATGGTAATATCGCTGGCATTGGACACACGGAGGCCTTCAGCGCCTTCTGTCTGCCCTTTAAAGCTCAGGATGGTCTTATCCATACCGGCGCCGCTGATCAGCACTTTTTTCTTACCTTCAAGGGAGAGGGTGGAAGACAGCTGAAAGGTGCCTGCGGGCAGCTCAATAACGGCTCCGTCTTCGGCGGTGATCAGTTGTCGCTGGAATTTTTTTCTGTATGTCCTGTTGGGCATAAAGGGGCTGGTGGCAGATGATTGTCAGCGCGCCCAGGGTTAAAATGGGGATGAAGCGCATAGAAACGTGGTTTTACAGGCTGATTTAAATATACGGAAAATAGTTCAGTAAGGGTAGGATAGCCTCCCAACTCGTTCCGCACTGCACTTACACCCGGGGATATAGTACCCATATAGTACCGATATAGTAGCGATATAGTAGCTCTTATAAGAGGTACGTCATCTATACGACATTTATACAAAATTGCTGCGGTATTCCGGGATGCAGCTGCAGCTGCAGCTGCAGATGACAGGGAGAATACCACGAATAAACAGGCCTCCGCACACCGGTACGGAGGCCTGTTTACTGAAAAATGTTATTTATACCAGTTCTTTCAGGCGTTCTATCACGGTATCCACTTCTTCCTTTGTATTCTGCCGGGAGAAGGAGAACCGTACGCTGATGCGGTTAGGATCGCTGCTGATGGCGCGGATCACATGAGAGCCCAGATCGGCGCCGGAGGTACAGGCGCTGCCGCCGGAGGCGCAGATCCCGTTGATGTCCAGGTTAAAGAGGATCATTTCACTCTTTTCAGACTTCGGGAAAGACACATTCAGCACGGTATAGAGGCTGCGCCCGCGCAGATCGCCGTTGAAGGTGATGCCGGGCAGGTGTTTTTCCAGCTGATCTGCCATGTACATACGCAGGTCGTTAATATAACGGCTGTGCGCTTCGTAATGTTCAGTGGCCAGTTCAAGTGCTTTGGCAAAGCCGATGATGCCGTAAAGGTTTTCCGTGCCTGCGCGCATATTGCGTTCCTGGGCGCCGCCCTGCAGGTAGGGGGTGATCTTTACGTTCTCGTTCACGTAGAGGATGCCTATGCCTTTGGGACCATGAAATTTATGACCGGCGCCATTGATGAAATGTACGGGGGTGTTGCGCAGGTCAAAAGGGTAGTGGCCAACGGTTTGTACGGTATCGGAATGAAAGATGGCATCAAACTCTTTGCAGAGGTTACCCACGGCATGGATGTCCAGCAGGTTGCCTATTTCGTTGTTGGCATGCATCAGGGTGACCAGGCATCTTTTGGAGGAGCCGGCCAGCAGCTGGCGCAGGTTGTCCATATCCACATGCCCGTTGGGGAGCAGGCGTACGTAGGAGAGCTGGATGCCCTGTGACTTGCTCAGGTATGCTACGGTGTGCAGGGTGGCGTGGTGTTCGATCTCTGAAGTGATGATATGCCTGCAACCCAGGTCCCTGACAGCGGCGTTAATGGCAGTATTGCTGCTTTCCGTGCCGCCGGAGGTAAAGAAGATCTCTCCCGGGTGGGCGTTCAGTATTTTAGCAACGGATTTACGGGCATTTTCAATACCCAGTCTTGATTCCCGTCCGTAGGAGTAGATGGACGACGGGTTGCCGAATTTGTCCGTCATATACGGCAGCATTGCATCCAGCACGGCCTGATCCAGCGGTGTGGTAGCTGCATTGTCGAAATAAATTCTTTTCAAGGTTGGTAGGTGGTTTTTGATAATTGATAGTAAATCACAACATAAAATAAAAATGGGCGCTTATTAAGCGCCCACAAATGTCGTATTTTTTTAGCTATCAGTGCATAAACTCCCTGATATCGGCCATGATCCTGCGGGCAATGTTATCTGCCGTGGTTTCAAACTGGCTTTCGGCGTAGATGCGGATGATAGGCTCTGTGTTGGAGGTACGGAGGTGCACCCAGTCTTTTTCAAACTCTATCTTAAGCCCGTCTTCGGTATTGGTGGGCTGGTTCTTATACTTGCCTTTGATCTTTTCGAAGATGGTCTTTACGTCTACCCCTTTATCCAGTTCTATCTTGTTCTTGGAGATGAAGTAGTCCGGATAGCTGTTACGCAGGTTCTTCAGGTTCTTTTTGCTGTGCGCCACATGGCTCAGGAACAGCCCGATACCGATCAGTGCATCACGGCCGTAGTGCAGGTCCGGAACGATGATGCCGCCGTTGCCTTCACCGCCTATTACGGCGTTCACTTCTTTCATCTTTTTCACCACGTTCACCTCACCTACGGCAGAAGGATGGTATTCGCCGCCGTGTTTCAGCGTAATATCCTTCAGGGCCTGGGTAGAGGAGAGGTTGGAAACGGTATTGCCTTTTTTCCTGTTCAGCACATAATCGGCTACGGCCACCAGGGTATATTCCTCACCGAACATGCTGCCATCTTCACATACAAAGCAGAGGCGGTCTACATCGGGGTCTACCGCGATGCCCAGGTCGGCGTTGGAGCGGTTTACCTCGTTAGACAGGGCAGTAAGGTTTTCGGGCAGCGGTTCGGGGTTGTGGCTGAAGCGGCCATTCACTTCACCGAAGAGCACTTCCACCTGGTTTACGCCCAGGGCTTTGAGCAGGGCGGGAACGAAGATGGCGCCGGTAGAGTTTACGGCATCCACTACGATCTTGAAATCGCGGCTGCGGATGGCGTCAACATCCACCAGGGGATGGTTCACCACCAGGTCAATATGTTTCTGCAGGTAGCTGTCGTCAGCCTGGCAGGTACCCAGCTTGTTTACGTCGGCAAAAGAGAAGTCTTCGCTCTGGGCGATCTCCAGCAGCGCAATTCCATCTTCCCCTGAAATGAATTCGCCATCGCTGTTCAGCAGTTTGAGGGCGTTCCATTCTTTGGGGTTGTGGCTGGCGGTGATGATAATGCCGCCGGCGGCCTGTTCCATTTTAACGGCAATCTCTACGGTAGGGGTGGTGGAGAGTCCCAGGTCAACGACGTCCAGTCCCAGTCCGTTCAGGGCAGACACGACCAGGTTCCTGACCAGTTCACCTGAAATACGGCCATCACGGCCAATTACCACCTTTTTTATTGTCTGATTGCTGTTTGGTTAACCAGGTTCCGTATGCTGCCGTAAATTTTACTACATCTAATGGAGAAAGTCCTTCACCGGGCCTGCCGCCAATGGTTCCCCGGATGCCGGATATCGATTTGATCAGTGCCACAAATTCAATTTTAAGGAAGGCAAAGATAAAAAAATCCCGTTCAAAATCGGGTTATTTAATAAGATGTTGAAACGTTGATACGTTGAAACTTTCCTATCTTTGCAGCTATGCCTTAAAATTTTTTATAATAAGCAGGCAGACTAATAATAAACGTTTAAGTATTACATGAACTACTTGTGGAAGAATATACCCCGGTATATTCGGTATGTGTTGGTCCAGACACTGTACCTCTATTTACTGACGGTGTTTTTTCGCCTGATCTTCTACTTCTTCTTCTTTACATCTACCATAACAGACAGCGGCATCATTGCAAAAGCCTGGTACCTGGGGCTGAAGTTCGATCTGCGCCTTACCCTGCTGCTGATCATCCCCCTTGGTCTCCTGGCAGTGTTCAGCAGGAACCGTTTCTTTACATTGCCTGTATTCAAAAAGATCAGTTTCGTATACCTGTTCGTGGTATACCTGCTGCTCACCTTATTATATATACTGGACCTGGGGCATTATGCTTACCTGGGGCTTCGCCTGGATCCTTCCGTTACCCGCTTCCTGGCCTCCGGCGAGCGGGCAGATAATGCCAGGATGGTATGGCAGAGCTACCCGGTAGTACGGGGCATGATCGGTATTGCGCTGTTCCTGTTCCTGGCATACCGCCTGCAGGTGTTCACCTTCCGTAAACTGTCGCAGCAGCCGCCTGCTACGGTAAAGGGCTGGCGTTATACCGGCTGGATTGCCGGGCTGGTGCTCTTGTTTGCCGCAGGCATCTATGGCAATTTTGCCTACTTCCCGCTGCGCTGGAGCCAGGCCATGTTCACCAGGGACAACGGTATTACCAGCCTGGCACTGAACCCGGTATTGTACTTCGTGAACAATTTCAGTGTGAAGGGCGATACCTTTGACGAAAACAGGACCCGCCGGTTTTACCCCTATATGGCGGAATACCTGCGGGTGGATACGCCGGATGTGGCGAAGCTGAATTATGTGCGTAACGTGGCGGGAGAAGAAAGAGCGTCCAGGCCTAATATTGTGCTGGTGATGATGGAGTCTACCGGCGCATCGGTCACCAGTATGTTCAACAACCCGATGCAGGGCACGCCCAACATGAAAAAGCTGGCCGACAGCGGTATCCTGTTCAGGAATTTCTATGTACCGGCCGTAAGTACCGCCCGTACGGTGTATGGCGTTACTACCGGACTGCCGGATATTACCGTCAATAAAACTGCCAGCAGGCATCCGCAGATGGTAGACCAGCGCATTATCATGGACCAGTTCAAAGGCTATGAAAAATATTACCTGCTGGGCGGCAATACCAACTGGGCCAATATCCGGGCCGTGTTCACCAATAACGTGGAAGGTATAAAGATCTATGAAGAAGGATATTTCAAGGCTGCCAAAGCGGATGTATGGGGCGTTTCGGATTATGACCTGATCAAAGAGGCCAGCGAGATATTCAAAGACGCCCATGAGCGTAAAAAGCCTTTCATCGCCTTCCTGCAAACGGCAGACAACCACGCGCCCTTCACTACCACCGCGGGTGCGGGCGATTTCAGGAAGGTAACGGAAAAGGATATAGACATGAACAAGTTCAGGGAATCAGGCTTTGTGTCGCTTGACCAGTTCAATGCGCTGCGTTACCTGGACTATAACCTGGGCCAGCTGATAAAAATGGCCAGGGAAGGCGGGTACCTGGACAATACGATCTTTGTATTTTTCGGCGATCATAACTGTATCCAAAACCCGTATCATCACATGCCTTTCCCGGAGTATGAGCTGGGCAGCGGTATGGAACATGTGCCCTGTATCATCTACAGCCCTAAGCTGATTGCGCCGCAAACCATCACCCGGCCCGGCAGCCTGCTGGATGTATACCCTACCGTGGCCCGGCTGGCCGGTATACCTTACAGGAACTATACCCTGGGTACAGACCTGCTGGATACCAGCTATACCAGCCGTTATGCGTTTATCTCTTACGTAAAGAACCTGCAGTGGTATATTGCTTCCATCGGTGAGCAATACCTCTATGAGATCAATATGAAGAGCGGCAAAACAGCGCTGTATAACCTGAAAGGCGATGCCCTGAAGGATGTACAGGCCCAGCATGGCGATACGGCTGCCGCGCTGAATAATTTAACGCAGGGGTTTTATGAAAGCACACGATATTTGATGTTTAACAATAAAAAATAGCTGTTGGCTGTTAGCTTTTTACCATTGGCAAACATTTTTTGCCAAAAGCTAACAGCTAACTGCTAACAGCTCCAACACCATGGACGTCCACAAACAATGGTTCAAAGACTGGTTCAACTCTCCTTATTACCACCTGTTGTATAACAACCGGGATGAGAAGGAGGCAGCTGCCTTTATAGATAAGCTGCTGGCCTACCTGCAGCCGGCGCCGGGAGCGCTGATGCTGGATGTAGCGTGTGGCCGCGGCCGTCATGCCAGGTATTTGGCAGACATGGGCTTTGACGTAACGGGCATTGATCTTTCCATAGAAAGCATCAATGCCGCCAAAAAAATGGAGAACGATCATCTGCATTTTTACCAGCATGATATGCGCCTGCCTTTCCGCATCAACTATTTTGATGTGGTGTTCAACTTCTTTACCAGTTTCGGCTACTTTGATACGCAGCGGGATAATGACAATGCCCTGCGTATGTTAAAGCAATCGCTGAAGCCGGGCGGCCGTGTGGTGCTGGATTACCTGAACAGTCCCTATGTGGCGGCGCACCTGGTGCCCGGCGAAGTGAAACACATTGGCCAGGTGGTGTTTGACATAAAGCGGGAGATGGAAGATAACCGTTTCCTGAAGGAGATCCGGATAGAAGACCCCGGAAAAACCGCTGCGAGCGGTGTTTACCGAAAGTGTAAAGGCGTTTACCCGGGATGATTTTGAAAGGATGTTCCGGCGGCAGGGATTAAGGATATTGGATATCTTTGGGGATTATCATTTTAACGCTTATGATGCTGCCCGCTCGCCAAGAATGGTGATCATCGGGGAGAAATCTAAAAACTAGGACTTATGCTGGACTGGCTGCTACGATTGGATCTGAAATTGTTTTTCCGTATTAATAACCAGTGGGCCAATTCCTGGTTCGATGCGGTGCTGCCCTGGGTGAGGGAGCCTTACCTGTGGGCGCCGCTGTACCTGTTCCTGGCGCTGTTTGCAGTCATTAACTACAAATGGAGAGGCTTTTTCTGGATCGTGTTCTTCATTGTTTCTTTCGGAATAGCCGACCAGGCCAGCAGTTTTCTGAAAGATGCCGTGGGGCGCATCCGGCCCTGCCGTGATCCGCTGCTGAGCCAGTTTGTAAGGGTGCTGGTAACTTATTGTCCCATGAGCGGCAGCTTTACCTCCAGCCATGCGGCCAATCATTTTGCGCTGGGTACATTTTGTTTCATAACTTTAAAACCGGCTTTTCAGCGTTTCGTGTGGCTGTTCTTCGTCTGGGCCATTGCCATTGGCTATGCCCAGGTGTATGTGGGGGTGCATTATCCCCTGGATATTGCGGGCGGGGCGCTGCTGGGCATTTTGATAGGCTTGTTAAGCGGCGGATTTTTTCAGCGCCGTATCAGACTGGAAGCAGCAACAACAACATGAACTGGAGTTATTTGATATTAATACTGGCAGCTACGATTGGCGGCGGAGTCATTCCTATGACCGTTAAGCGGCTGCATCCCAATTTACCTATATACCTCCTGGCCTTTACCGGTGCATTTCTTTTCGGGATCACGATCATGCACCTGCTGCCGGAAGTGTACCAGGAACTGGGGCATACGGCAGGTGTATATATCGTACTGGGCTTTTTCCTGCAGGTATTCCTGCAGCAGCTGTCGCATGGCATGGAACATGGTCATACGCACCTCCCGCCTGCCACCGGCCACCATCACCATATATCCGTTAGCCCGCTGCTGGTGGGATTGTCTATCCATGCCTTTATGGAGGGTATTCCGCTGGGGTTGCGGTTTGAAGACAGGTCTGCCCTGCCTTCCCTGGCGCTGGGCATTGCGGCGCACAAGGTGCCGGAGGCCCTTACCCTGATCACGGTGATGACGCATGCACATCAGCCTCGTGCCGCCTTATGGCGGATACTGGCCCTGTTCTCGCTGGTAACGCCCCTGGCGGCCCTGCTGGCAAGCCTGCTGGGCGATCAATCCGCCACCCTTACCGCATCACTGGTTTACCTTACCGCCCTGGTAATAGGCGCATTTCTGCATATTTCCACTACTATATTCTATGAAAGCGGCACCCGTCACCATGAATTGAGCAGGCGTAAAGTACTGGCGTTTGCTGCGGGGATTGTTTTGGCATTTCTTACCTTAATATTTGAATAATTTTTTATTTTTAGCCTTTATATCATGGAAGTCGTCATTATCCTCATCCTGATCCTACTGAATGGAATTTTCTCAATGTCAGAGATAGCCATGGTTTCCGCACGTAAGGTCAGGTTAGAGCATCAGGCCAACAAAGGCGATGAACAGGCAAAGGCAGCGCTAAAACTGGCCAACAACCCGGATAAATTCCTTTCCACCGTTCAAATAGGCATTACACTGATAGGTATCCTTACCGGTATCTACTCCGGCGAGAACCTGAAAGCTGACCTGATGGCATACATCAGCCAGATTGAAGTATTCCGCCCCTACAGCAGCGGTATTGCTACCGGCGTGATCGTGATCGTTATCACCTACTTTTCACTGGTGCTGGGAGAGCTGGTACCCAAACGCATCGGACTGGCCCGCCCGGAATTCATTGCCAAAACCATGGCGCAGCCCATGACCATGGTGTCGCGGCTTACCTTTCCCTTCATCTGGTTTTTGAGCGTTTCTACCAACTTAATTGTCAGGGTCTTTAAATTAAAAACCTCCGATCAGCATATAACGGAAGAGGAGATCAAGGCCATGATCAACGAAGGCACCAGCTCAGGGGCCATTGAAGAAACGGAACAGGAGATCATTGAACGGGTATTTCACCTGGGCGACCGTAACATCACCTCCCTGATGACCCACCGTACCGATATTGTATGGCTGGACATCAATGAACCGGTTGAGAGCTCCAAACGCAGGATCAATAACAGCCTGCACTCCGTTTACCCGGTGTGCGAGGGCCAGATAGACAGCATCAAGGGCATCATTTCCATTAAAGACCTGTATGCCGCGGCGGCCAGCAACAATTTTTCGCTGAAGCCGCTGATCCGTAAACCCCTGTTTGTACCGGAAAATAATACTGCTTACCAGGTACTTGAAAAGTTCAAGGAAACCCAGGTACATGCCGCCTTTATCGTGGATGAATACGGCACCTTCCTGGGGATGATCACCCTGAACGACATCCTGGAGGCGATTGTAGGCGATATGCCTGAAACCGGCCAGCCCGAAGACTATGAAATGGTAAAGCGGGAAGACGGCACTTACCTGGTAGACGCACAGATACCCTTCTACGATTTCCTCAGCGAATTTGACAAGGAAGACTGGATGGCCGAATTCGAGCAGGAATTCGATACCCTCGCAGGCTTTATACTGCACCACCTGGAACATATCCCCCAAACAGGTGAGAAATTTGAATGGAGAGGATTTACCTTTGAGATCGTCGATATGGATGTTCACCGCATTGATAAAGTGATGGTGACAACGCCACAACCAACAGACGCGGAAGAATAAACGTTTGAAAGTTTGAGGTTTGAGGTTCGTTGGAAGTCAGCGGTTAAGGGCAAAGACTTTACCTGATACAGGTTGCTGATCAGGTAAGACGGCAATTTTTAACCTTTAACCTTCAACGAACCTCAAACCTCAAACGTTTAATCCCTCAAACTTTTGAACTTTCAACGGGACTATTTTATTACCTTTGTGCGTTTTTACATATAGTAAATAATTTAATTTAAAATAATGATCCTAGTAGGAAGTAAGGCGCTTTCCTTAGATGAAGTATACCGTGTGCTGTTTGGGCATGAAAAGCTGGAGCTGGAAGAAGGAGCTTTACAGCAGGTACGGGATAATTTCCTGTTCCTGCAGCAATTCTCTGCCAAAAAACTGATCTATGGTATCAACACCGGTTTTGGACCTATGGCCCAGTACCGTATACCGGAGGCAGATACGCTGCAACTGCAGTACAACCTGATCAGGAGCCACAGCTCCGGCGCGGGGAAATGCCTGGCCCCGCTGCTGACCAAAGGCCTGATGATTGCCCGCCTGAACAGTTTTATGCAGGCTCATTCAGGGGTGCACCCGGATGTGGTGATCCTGCTGAAAGAGCTGATCAATAACGATGTTTATCCCTGTGTGTTTGAGCACGGCGGGGTGGGCGCCAGCGGCGACCTGGTACAGCTGGCGCACCTGGCGCTGGTGCTGATAGGAGAAGGAGAGGTGCTGTATGAAGATAAGATACAGCCTGCGGCAGCGGTATTTGCCAGGCTGGGGCTGCAGCCTATGAAAGTGCATATCCGCGAAGGCCTGGCCGTGATCAACGGTACTTCGGCCATGACGGGCGCCGGGCTGGTAAACCTCATCGAGGCCAAAAAACTGCTGGGCTGGAGCTGCACCCTCTCTGCCATGATTAATGAAATAGTGGAAGCTTTCGACGATCACCTGTCCTACGAGCTGAATGTGGTGAAGCAACACCGGGGACAGAACCGGATCGCCGAAGTGATGCGCGATATGCTGAAAGACAGCAAAATGATACGGCACCGCCCGGACCACCTGTATAAAGAGCTGGAAGAAGAGATCTTTAAAGACAAGGTGCAGGAGTACTACTCCCTGCGCTGTGTGCCGCAGATACTGGGCCCTGTGTACGACACCCTGCAGCAGGCAGAGAAAGTGGTGACACAGGAGCTGAACTCCGTCAGCGATAACCCGGTGGTAGACCATCATCACAAGAACGTATATCACGGCGGTAATTTCCATGGCGACTATATCTCCCTGGAAATGGACAAGCTGAAGATCGCCATCACCCGTTTAAGCATGCTTTCTGAAAGGCAGCTGAACTACCTGATGAACGACAAGCTGAACCACAAGTTCCCGCCCTTTATGAACCTGGGCAAGCTGGGCTTCAATTTCGGCATGCAGGGCGTGCAGTTCACCGCTACCTCTACCGTGGCGGAGAACCAGACACTGTCTTTCCCCATGTATGTGCACAGTATTCCCAATAACAATGATAACCAGGATATTGTGAGCATGGGCTGTAACGCCGCCCTGATGGCTAACCGGGTAATAGAGAATACTTTTGAAGTGCTGTCCATCCAGGTAATGACCATGCTGCAGGCTGTAGATTACCTGAACTGCCAGGACAGGCTCTCCAGCTTCTCACAGCGCATCTACCGGGAAGTAAGGGCTATTTTCCCTAAATTTATCGAGGACAGCCCTAAGTATAAGGATCTGCAAAAGATCAAGGAATACCTGGTAGAACAGGTACCGGTGATGGTGTAGCTGTTAGCTATTGGCAGCTGGCTAAATGCTAACAGCTGATAGCTGCTATTAATAATTAAGCAACCTGAATTATATGAACTGTGCTTTAGTTACCGGCGGGTCAAGAGGAATAGGACGGGCAATATGTTTGAAGATGGCCGCCATGGGCTATTATGTGATCATCAACTATAAAGGCAATGCGGCCGCTGCGCAGGAAACCCTGGATGGGGTACGTGCGGCGGGCGGCAATGGAGCGTTGCTGCAGTTTGATGTGGGCAGTGAAACGGACGTGCAGCAGGTGCTGGGCGCCTGGCTGGAGAGCAATAAAGATAAACAGGTGGAGGTGCTGGTGAATAATGCGGGTATACGGGAAGACAACCTGCTTTTCTGGATGAATAGCACCCAGTGGCACAATGTATTGAATACCAGTTTGAACGGATTCTTCTACGTAACCAAGCAGGTGCTGAACGGCATGTTGCTGAAGCGTTACGGCCGGATCATCAATATTGTTTCATTATCAGGTATCAAGGGGTTGCCCGGGCAGACCAATTATTCGGCCGCCAAAGCCGGTATTATAGGCGCTACCAAGGCCCTGGCCCAGGAAGTTGCCAAAAGAGGGGTAACGGTAAATGCAGTGGCCCCGGGCTATATCAAAACAGACATGACCGCCGAGCTGAATGAAAAGGAGCTGGCTACCCTGGTGCCGATGAACCGTTTTGGCACGGCAGAAGAAGTGGCGGATGCGGTGGGCTTCTTTGCCTCCAAAGCATCCTCCTATGTAACGGGTGAGGTACTGTCTGTAAACGGGGGATTATATACTTAAGATAACAGCGGTTAGCTGTCGGCCACCGGCCATTAGCCCTTTGTGGCTGCCGCAGACAGCTAAAAGCAAAAAGCCAATAGCTTGCATATGACTCGTGTAGTGATAACAGGTATGGGGATCTATTCCTGTATTGGTAAGAACCTGGAGGAAGTAAAGGATTCGCTGTACCATGGAAAGTCAGGAATTATCATGGATCCGGAAAGGAAGGCGTTCGGTTATCGTTCCGCCCTTACGGGGTATGTACAACGGCCTGATCTGAAGGGATTGCTGGACCGCAGGGCGCGGCTAACCATGCCCGAGCAGGCGGAGTTTGCCTATATGAGCACCCGGGAAGCGCTGGCGCAATCGGGAATAGATGCGGATTATATAGACCGTACGGAAGTGGGTATCCTGTTTGGTAATGACAGTACCGCCAAACCGGTGATAGAATCTATGGACATCATACGGGAGAAAAAGGATACAATGCTGGTGGGTTCAGGTTCGGTGTTCCAGACCATGAACTCTACCGTTAATATGAACCTGGCTACCATCTTCAAGCTGAAGGGCATTAATTTCAGTGTGAGCGCAGCCTGCGCCAGTGGCTCGCATGCCATCGGCCTGGGCTATATGTTCATCAGGAGCGGCATGCAGGATTGTGTGATCTGCGGAGGGGCCCAGGAGATCAATATGTACGCCATGGGCAACTTTGACGGTATCGCTACCTTCTCTGTACGGGAAGATGATCCGGCAAAGGCGTCCCGACCTTTTGACCGCGACCGCGACGGCCTGGTACCCAGCGGGGGCGCTGCTACCGTGATCCTGGAAAGCCTGGAATCAGCGCAGCGCCGGGGCGCCACTATCCTGGGCGAAGTGCTGGGCTATGGCTTCTCTTCCAACGGCGCGCATATTTCCAATCCCACGGTGGAAGGCCCGGTAAGATCGCTGCAGATTGCCCTGAAAGATGCAGGCCTGGAACCGAAAGACATTCCTTACATCAACGCCCACGCTACTTCTACCCCGGCAGGCGATACCAGCGAGGCAAAAGCCCTGTATGAGGTGTTTGGCGCCTCCAGGCCCTATATCAGCTCTACCAAGTCGATGACAGGCCATGAGTGCTGGATGGCGGGCGCCAGCGAGATCGTTTACTCCATGCTGATGATGCAGCACAGCTTCATTGCCCCGAATATTAACCTGGAGCACCCCGATGAGGACGCGGCTAGATTAAATATAGCCGCCAGTACCATTAATAAAGATTTTAATATAGTTTTTGTCTAATTCTTTTGGATTTGGCGGTACAAACTCGTCCCTGATTGTCCGCAGGTGGGAGGGAAAATAGAATATTAACCCCGTTACTTAAGCGCTGTGCGATAACTTATAATATATTATTAACTTTGGAGCCGATTTACCATTGAAACAATTGGGAAAGGCCATTACTGTTCACATTATTTAAATATTTTTTAATCAACCTTAACCTATACTGGAAGGAGTTACACGAACTATGGACATTAAAGAGATCATACACACAACAAATGCGTTTTTGGTGGAGGAGTTTGAAGCTGACCCCGCTAAAATCTCGCCTGAAGCCAATTTGAAGTCAACCCTTGAACTGGACAGCCTGGATTATATAGACCTGGTGGTGGTGATTGAGAATAATTTCGGGTTTAAGGTGAACCCGGAGGATTTTCAGAGCATCGTTACCTTCCAGGACTTTTACGATTATGTAGCGCATCGTATTAAACAAAAAGAGTTGGTATAATGCCATCGTGGCAGGGGAAGTCCAAGGGTAACAAGCTGGGATACCGCATTTTCATCGCATTGTTGCGTTACGGAGGAGTAAGGCCTGCTTATTTATTGTTAAGGTTTGTGGCAGGGTATTACTTTCTTTTCTCCTACAGCTCTTCCCGTCCCATCTTCCATTATTTTCATACAAAAATAGGATATAACCGCCGCCGCTCGCTGTTGGGCGTATACCGGAACTACTACCTGTTCGGGCAAACACTGATAGACAAGATAGTAGTGATGGCGGGCATCCCCAATAAATTCACTTTTCAGTTCGAGGGGGAGCATTATTTACGGGAGCTGGTGGCCGCCGGAAAGGGTGGCATTATGCTAAGCGCCCACCTGGGTAACTGGGAGGTAGCCGGGCACCTTTTTAAACGCCTGCAGACCCGTATCAATATCGTGATGTTTGACGGTGAGCACCAGCGTATTAAAAGCTACCTGGAAGGCATTACCGGCGAACGGAATGTAAATGTTATTGTAATTAAGGACGATTTATCGCACATTTACGCTATTAATGACGCGCTGAGCAATAATGAGCTGGTATGTATGCATGCAGACCGGTTCATGGAGGGCAATAAGACGGTGAAGATGCGTTTTATGGGCGGGGAAGCGTTGTTTCCCGCCGGGCCTTTTTTTACTGGCGGCTACCTTCAGGGTACCGGTATCGCTGGTGTTCGCCTTTAAGGAAACCGGCACGCATTACCACCTGTATGCCACCCCGCCCCGCGAATACCATGGGCGCAGGCAACAGGGCGTAGAGGAAGCCGTGGCAGAATTTGTAAGCGCACTGGAGGAAAAAGTGAGGAAGTACCCGGAGCAGTGGTTTAACTACTATGACTTCTGGGAGATAACGGAAACAGCACAATTGTAAGGTACAAAGAGTTAGAGATGTTCATACACACAGACGATATTACGGCATTCATCCCGCAGCGGTCACCCTTCGTTATGATCGGCGGGATCCTGGCTGCGGAAGGCAGGACTGTGCGTTCGGGACTGCATATCAGCCCGGACAATATTTTTGTACAGGATGGTGTGCTGACCCCACCGGGACTGATGGAGAACATTGCGCAGACCGCTGCCGCCAGGGCAGGCTGGCTGGCCTCGCAGGAGAGCAAACCGATCTCACTGGGATATATCGGGGCCGTAAAAGACCTGGAGATCTTTGAACTGCCGCCTGTGGGCGCTTTCATAGAAACCGTGGCTGAAATAGGGCAGCAGGTACTGAATGCCACGATGGTAACCGGGCAGGTAATGCTGGATGGTAAACTGATCGCGCAATGCGAAATGAAAATATTTATCAGCGCCTGATGGCTGAACGAAACGGGGGAGGATTGGATGAAGGGCTGGTATAACGAAAAGAAAAAAAGCCGCCTCCGAAGCACCTGGGGTGCGCAAAGCAAAGATCATGGAATTAACTGAGCGGGCAAACATACTGGTGAAGTTCAATGAGGCAGATCCCCTGGGGATTGTGTGGCACGGGCACTATGTACGGTATTTTGAAGACGGCAGGGAAGCTTTCGGAGAAAAATACGGCTTGCGCTACCTCGACATTTTTAAGGAAGGTTATACGGTACCCATCGTAAAAGTAGAATGCAATTATAAACGCTCCCTCCGTTATGGCGACCGCGTGATAGTGGAAACAAAATATACAGACACGCCCGCCGCCAAGATCAGGTTTGAATATACCCTGTATAACGCCGCCACCGGTGAGCTGGTAGCGGACGGTTATTCATTGCAGGTTTTCCTGGATACGGAAACCTCTACCCTGCAACTGACGATCCCGCCTTTTTTCAGGTCGTGGAAGGAGCAGATGGGATTGTTGCAGATAAGTGGCGGGTGATTAGCTGGTAACTGATAACTGACTATGAGTAATGTGTATGTTATAGCGGATAACATTGTATCGCCACTGGGCGTTTCGGCAGCAGCCAATTTTGCGGCTGTTACCGGCGGTCATAGCGGTATACGGCTGCATGACAATACACGGCTGTCGCCCGCGCCGTTTTACGCCGCCCTGCTGTCTTCCGAACAGCTACAGGCGTATAGTGCAGCTGCGGGCTTACAGGGATATACAAAGTTTGAGCAGCTGCTGATATTATCAGTAAGCGACGCCTTATTTCAAAGCGGCATCGATATCAGCTCACCCCCGTACTGCTTTTCTTGTTTCCACCACCAAGGGCAATATTGAGCTGCTGGAACAGCAGCCGGACGAGCCGCGGGTGACGGAGCAGATGGAACTGATGGTGACCGCCCGTAAAGTGGCGGATCATTTTCATTATACTGGTACGCCGCTGGTGATCAGCAATGCCTGTATATCGGGCCTGCTGGCTATTTTAACGGCGCAGCGGCTGATCGCTTCCGGGCGTTATGATCATGCCGTGGTAACAGGCGCTGATGTGGTTACGCAGTTTGTGCTGTCGGGTTTCCAGTCTTTCCAGGCGGTAAGTCCGGAGCCCTGCCGCCCCTTTGATGCAGACCGCAAGGGGGTTACCCTGGGCGAAGGAGCCGGTACGGTGATCCTCAGCAACCGGAAAGACCTTGCCCCGGAGGGCGCTGCAATGGTAAGGGCGGGATCTGTAAGCAACGATGCCAATCATATTTCAGGCCCTTCAAGAACCGGCGCTGAGCTGGGAATGGCCATGCGCCTGGCCATGCTGAACAGCGGTCTTACACCCGAAGACATCGGTTTTGTATCCGCACATGGCACCGCCACCCTGTATAACGACGAAATGGAGGCCAAAGCGCTGCACCTGGCAGGTTTGCAGGATACGCCGGTAACCAGCCTGAAAGGTTATTACGGGCATACCCTGGGGGCGGCCGGCCTGATAGAGGCGATCATCGGCATACGTGCACTGCAGCAGCAGGTACTGATACCCACCAGCGGTTTTGCACAGCTGGGAGTAAGTATGCCGGTGAAGGTAATAAAGGAATTGGAACAACGGCCCATGCAGCATTACCTGAAAACCGTATCTGGTTTCGGGGGATGCAATGCGGCGGTGGTCTTTTCGCTGAACGCTTAAAGCGGAAAGCGGCACGCAATGATTATACAGCGTGCTGCAGGCAGCATGGCAGTAAGGCGGTAAGCATTTAGCATAAAGCGTTAAGCAAAGAGCATATGGAATTTTTCAGTAAAGAAACGAAAACAGCATTGCAGGCTAAGGAAGCGGCTTTACAACTGGCATTTGCGCCGGTGGCTTTCCAGGCCGCCAGGGCATTGCGCGACTTTGGCATCCTGAAACTGATCAGCAAAAGCGGCGGCAAGGGTATGACCATTGATGAGATCATGCAGGAAGTAAAGCTGTCCCGCTATGCTATCAGGGTACTGGTAGAAGCAGGGCTGGGTATGGAACTGCTGATCGTAAATGAGAAGCGCTATTCGCTTACCAAAACCGGTTACTTTATTGAGCATGATACACTGACCCGGATCAATATGGATTTTGTACAGGGCATATGCTATAAAGGTATGTATCACCTGCAGGACAGCCTCCGCGAAGGACGTCCGGCAGGCCTGCAGGAGCTGGGGCCCTGGGATACCATCTATCCCGGTCTTCCGCTGCTGCCGCCCGAAGTAGGCAAAACCTGGTTTGATTTTGATCATTACTATTCAGACCTCGCTTTTCCGCAGGCGCTGGCGGCTGTTTTCAGCAGCAAGCCCCGTACCCTGCTGGACATTGGCGGTAATACCGGTAAATGGACCCTGGCCTGTACCGCACATGACCCGGAAGTAAAGGTCACCATGTTTGACCTGCCCGGTGAGATTGCCATTGCGCAGCGCCGGGTGGCAGCAGCAGGGGTGGCAGACAGGGTGTCTTTTCACGAGGCAAATATCCTTGATGAAAGCCTGCCTTTCCCGAAAGGATTTGACGTGATCTGGATGAGCCAGTTCCTGGATTGTTTCTCAGAGGCGGAGATAGAATCCATCCTGAAACGTTGCCGCGAGGCGCTGACAGAGAACGGGGCTATTTACATACTGGAACCGTTCTGGAACCGGCAGCAATTTAAATCAGCGGCTTTCTGCCTGCAGCAAACATCGCTGTACTTTACAGCGATGGCCAATGGCAACAGCCAGATGTACCATACAGATGAGTTCTTCCAGTGCATACACAACGCAGGGCTGAAGATAGTGGAAGAGAACGACCAGATGGGATTGAATTATACGTTACTGAAATGCGTCAGGAACGCGTAACGCATCATGCAGGCGCGTTCAGTGTTCAGCATTCAGCATAAAAAAAAGCAAATGAAAACAGAACAAGTGGATGTACTCGTTATCGGCGCAGGCCCTGCAGGCACTGTAGCCGCATCCATCATTCACCAGGCCGGGTATAAAGTGAAGATCGTGGAGAAGCAGCAGTTTCCCCGTTTCGTGATCGGCGAAAGTCTGTTGCCCCGTAGCATGGAGGCCCTGCAGGAAGCAGGATTCATTGACGCCATCAAGGCCAAAGGCTTCCAGGAGAAGTATGGCGCCAAGTTCGTAAAGAACAATGCCGTGTGTGATTTTACCTTCAAAGAGCAATATACCGCCGGCTGGACCTGGACCTGGCAGGTGACCCGTGCAGACTTTGATAAAGCGCTGGCTGATACCTGTGAGCAAATGGGTATTCCCATTGCGTATGAAACAACTGTAACGGGCATACGCTTTAACGGCCAGGAAAGTGTGACCACCGTAGCAGACAGCCACGGTAACCAGCACGAGATACAGGCCCGCTTCATCGTGGATGGCAGCGGTTACGGCAGGGTAATACCCCGCCTGTTCAACCTGGAAAAATCTTCCAGCCTGCAGCCGCGCAGGGCGCTGTTTGCGCATACCAACGACGTACGCCGTTCCATGGCCGACGAGCCAAACCGTATTACGGCGGTGGTACATCAGAAAGGCGTGTGGATCTGGATCATCCCCTTCTCTACCGGTGTTACCTCGCTGGGCTTTGTAGGCGATCCGGAATTTTTTGCGCAGTATCCCGGTACGCCGGAGCAGCAGTACCGCGCATTGCTGGAAGCTGAGCCTTTTACCAGGGAACGCTTCAGGGATGTGGAACTGGTGTTTGAGCCCCGTGTACTGGAATCCTGGTCTGCCACGACCGATAAATTTTACGGGGAAGGATTTGTGCTCACCGGTAATGTGACCGAATTCCTGGACCCGATCTTTTCATCTGGCGTAACTTTGGCCTGTGTATCCAGCCAGACGGCCGCCAAACTGGTGATCCGCAAGCTGAAAGGAGAACAGGTAGACTGGGAGAAGGAGTATATGGAGCCTACCATGCAGGGCGTAAATACTTTCCGCTCTTATGTGATGGCCTGGTATGAAGGTACACTGGATACCATCTTCTTCAAGCCTGATCCGGATCCGAAAGTGAAGCAGCAGATCTGCTCCGTACTGGCGGGTTACGTATGGGATATGAGTAATCCTTTTGTAGCCAACCATGATACGGCGCTGAAACGCCTGGCCCGCACCATTGAGCTGACAGAGAAAATAAAGGAAGGGAATCTTGAATAATCAAACCGCATATATCACCGGTCATTGCGTGATCCGCCAGCAGCGGGTATACTGCAATGGCCAGCTGTTGTGGCAGGACGAATCTGCGGCTTCGCTGCAGGAATTCCTCCGCAACGGGTATGATCGTTTTGCGGGGCAGTATCCCAAGTTCCATAAAATGGACAACCTCTGTAAGCTGGGATGGCTGGCGGCAGAGGTATTGCTGCAGGCGGCGCCTGCTGTAGACCATCTGCCTGAGCAGGTGGCCCTGGTGCTGAGCAACCGCAGCGCATCGCTGGATACGGATGTGCGGTACTATCAATCAGTAAAGGATATTCCAAGCCCGGCGCTGTTTGTGTACACACTGCCTAATATTGTGATCGGGGAGATCTGTATCCGTCACGGGTTTAAAGGGGAGCATGCATTTTTTGTGAACAACCGTTTCGATGCAGCACAGGTATTTGCCTGCGCTGCACTGCTGCTGGGCAGCGGTGCAGCTACCGCCTGCATCTGTGGCTGGCTGGAAGTAATGGATCAGCAATACGAAGCGGTATTGTATATGGTGGAGCGAAAGGACGTGGAGGGGGCATTGCCCTTCACCGCAGACAACCTTCAGAAAATATTTGAAAGTTGAAAGTTTAAAAGTTTGAGCGTTTGAAGGTTTTACCGTTCGCGAACGTATCAAACTTTCAAACGTCCAAACTAACAATAAAGTCTTAATGTTTTTATGGAAAAATTGATGGCCGATCTGAAAGCGCAGATCGTAGCGCAGTTGAACCTGCAGGAAGTAAAACCGGAAGATATAGGGGATGACCAGCCGCTGTTCAAGGAAGGGCTGGGCCTGGACTCTATAGACGCGCTGGAGCTGATCGTGTTGTTACAGCAGCATTATCACATCCGCATTGCCAACCCGGAGCAGGGACCTGAGATATTCTACTCTGTGCGTTCTATGGCGGAATTTATTACTGCGCATCAAAAACAGTAGTCATGAGCGGGAATGTATGGATTGCCGGCGGTGGTGTTATCTGTGGTATCGGGACTGACCTGCAGGCCTGCCTGGAGGCTTTTGCCCAAATGCAGCCGGGCATGCAGGATATGCAATACCTGCGTTCCATACATCGTGGCGTACTGCCGGTGGCGGAAGTAAAAGCGGATAATGCCGCTTTGGCTGCCAGGGCGGGGATGCCGGAGCACATCAGCAGAACGGCCCGTGCTCAGCAAAATAGTCCGCGGAGGAGGCCTGGGCGTCCAGTGGTCTGGGCGCACGCGCACAATACCGGGTAGGTTTCGTTTCTGCCAACACGGTTGGCGGGATGGACAAGACAGAGGAATTTTTTGCGTCTTACCTGCAGCATCCGCCATCAGGCGGGCGTTTACAGCAGGTAGTGCACCATGAATGCGGCAGTGTTACAGAGCTGGTGGCCGATGCCATGGGTATCCGCCATCATGTAACTACCATCAGCACCGCCTGTTCTTCGGGCGCCAACGCACTGATGTACGGGGCAAGGCTGATCCGCAATAATATTGCAGATGTAGTGATTGCCGGTGGTACGGATGCATTGACGCGTTTTACCCTCAATGGTTTCAACACCCTGATGATACTGGACCAGGCGGCCTGCCGTCCCTTTGACGATACCCGTACGGGGTTGAACCTCGGGGAAGGCGCCGGCTATGTGGTGCTGGTGAGCGATGCGATTGCTGCCACGCTGCCTCAGGCGCCGTGGTGCCGGTTAAGCGGCTATGCCAATGCCAACGATGCCTATCATCAGACCGCATCATCGCCCGAAGGCACAGGAAATTACCTGGCCATGAAAGGCGCGCTGGAAATGAGCGGGCTGCAACCCGAAGACATTGCCTATATTAATTTGCATGGTACCGGTACGCAGAACAATGATGATTCGGAAGCCAGGGCTATACAGCGGTTGTTTGCGCCGCATTATCCTCCCATGAGCTCTACCAAGTCATTTACCGGCCATACACTGGGCGCCAGCGGCGGTATAGAAGCCGTATTTGCCGCACTGGCCGTGCAGCAGGGGATCATCTATCCCAATGCACATTTTACTACTCCCATGAAGGAATGTCCGCTGGTACCCGCTACCACTTTTTCAAGCGGCAACCGGATACCACATGTGATGTCCAATTCTTTCGGGTTCAGCGGCAGTTGTTCGTGTCTCGTTTTTTCAGAGACTGTTTAATTAATAATTAAGAATCAATAATCGAAAATATGAGCGTACAAGTGTCCGGATTTATTAATAGTGACCGGTTAGTGATAAGGAGGATATAGTTGTTAATTATTCATCATTAATTAATAAAGATGAACATTTTCATCCAGGGTATGGGATGTGTATCGCCGCAACACACCACCGGCGGCCCCTTCCTGGCAGAGATCAGGGAGTATGAGGGCAATCGCCTGAAGGCGGTGGAGCCGGATTACAAACAGTGGATAGATCTGAAGCTGATACGCCGTATGGGACGTGTGGTCAAAATGGGGGTAGCGGCTGCGAAGCTAAGCCTGCAGGAAGCTGCGGTGGTCATGCCGGATGCGATCATAACCGGTACTGCCTACGGCTGCCTTGATGATACGGGGGTGTTTCTCAGCAAAATGATCAACCAGCAGGAAGAGATGCTGACGCCAACGGCGTTTATCCAGTCTACCCACAATACGGTGGGCGGACAGATTGCATTACTGCTGGGTTGTAATGCCTGCAACAATACATTTGTACATAAAGCTTTTTCCTTTTGAAAGCGCCTTGCTGGACAGTATCATGATGCTGCGGGAAGGCGCTGTTCAGCATATACTTACCGGCGGGGTGGATGAGATCACGGATCACAGTCATGCTATCCTGTCCCGTTTTGGTTTGTACAAACAGGCGCCCATTCGTAATACTGCCCTGCTGCAAAGCGCTACAAAAGGCACGATTGCAGGAGAGGGAGCTGCGTTCTTTACATTGGGCACGGAAATGACTGCGCATACGGTAGCGCGGCTTACAGGAGTGAGCACCCTGTACAGGCCTGCTGACATACCGGAGATCACGGGCGCATTACAGGTGTTCCTCTCCTCACATGCCTGCGGCCCGGAGGATATAGACCTGCTCATCTGCGGGCGTAATGGCAATGCAGATGAAGACGGTGTTTACGAAGCGATCACGCAGGCCCTGTTCCCGCAGACGGCGGTGGCAGGCTTTAAACACCTGAGTGGAGAATATCCTACTGCAGCTGCCTTTGCCACCTGGATGGCGGCGCGTATACTGCAGCTGCAGGAGCTGTCTCCCGGTGTGTTGATTAGCGGCACTGCGCCTGCAAAGATCAGGAAGATCCTGATCTGCAACGGGTACCAGGGCACGCATTATTCATTCATATTGTTGGCGCATCCAAATATATAGATGTTATATCGCGTAACAAATATCATCACCTTTGTGCTGCTGGCGGTATTGCTGGCATTGCACAACCTGTGGGCGCCATTGCCCTGGTGGATATTTGCTTTGCTGCTGGCAGGCTATACGGCTATCCTGGTATGGGGATCTATGAGCATTGCCGCTGGTTTCTATCTGCCGGTTACCTGTAAGGTGAACACGGCGGAGAAAGTGGTGGCGCTCACATTTGATGACGGGCCGCAAGGCAGTTTCACCCCACAGGTGCTGGACATATTGGCCGCGCAGCATGCACCCGCAGCATTTTTTTGCATCGGCAAAAACATTGAAGCCAATGAGCCGCTGCTGCAGCGCATGCATGCAGAAGGGCACCTGCTGGGTAACCACAGTTATTCCCACCATTTCTGGTTTGACCTGTTTGGTGCAGGGCAGATGCTGGAAGAGCTGCGGCTGACGGACACGCTGATCGAAAATGCTACGGGGCTCAGGCCGCGTTTTTTTCGTCCGCCTTATGGCGTAACCAATCCCAACCTCCGCAAGGCGGTAACAAGGGGTGGCTATTTTCCGCTGGGCTGGAACATCCGCTCGCTGGATACAATAGCCAGGAAGGAAGAAGAACTGCTGCACCGCATCATCAGCAGGTTGCAGCCGGGCAGCATCATATTGCTGCACGACAGTATGGACATCACGGTAAAAATATTGCCGGCGCTGATAGAGGGTATCCGCAGTAAAGGATATGCGATTGCGCGGATCGATAAAATATTAAATGTACCTGCTTATGTGTAGATGGATCTTATTGTGCTGCTTTTTATGCGCACTGAACGGATATGCTCAAACCGGTGCCTATAAACCGGTGGCCGATGCAGCTGCCTTCAAAGAGCAGTTTGCCAAAGCTTCACAGGCCACACAATCCATACAGGCCGATTTTGTACAGGAGAAAGAACTGAGCATGCTGTCTGACAAGATCGTATCCAAAGGAAAGTTCTGGTTCAGGAAAGATAACAAGGTGCGCATGGAATACCTGCAGCCGTCTTATTACCTGATGATCATGAACGGTAAGGAGATCATTACCCGCGACGGGCAGCAACAGCGTACGGTAGCTGCCAGGGGTAACAAACTGTTTGAACAGATCAACCGTATTACGGTGGACTGTGTGCAGGGCAATGTACTGAATAACCCGGATTTTACATCGAAGGTGCTGGAGAACGCACAGTATTACCGCCTGGAGCTGACGCCGGTATCCAAAGCATTACAGCAGTATTTTAAAGTGATACAGCTGATGGTAGACAAGCAAGATTATGCTGTGTCGCAGATCATCATGCAGGAGAATGGCGGTGATAATACAAGCATCAGTTTTTTACATAAACAATTGAATGTACCTGTAGCGGATGCAATATTCACGGCTAAATAAACTACTGCTGGCCGGCGCCTGTGTTTTATGCAGCTGCAGGTCTGTTTACAAAGGCCTGGAGGGTACAGCAGGTGATGCTGCCTGTATACAGCAGTTCAGGCCGCAGTTCAGCAATACGTTATATAGCACGAAGGTGGATGTGCTGCACCATCACCTGAGCGGCTTGCTGTTCTTTAAGCAGATGCCCGACAGCAGCCTGCGGGTAGTGTTTGCCAGCGAAACGGGCTTTAAGTTCTTTGATTTTGAATTTGCAAAGAACGGCGGTTTTGTGAAGCACTACATGATGCCCGCGATGGATAAAAAGCCGGTGGTAAAAGCCCTGCAGAAAGACTTTGAGCTGGTGCTGATGCGGGCAGACCTTCGGCAGGCCAGCGTATTGCGTGAGGGACCATTTAACTATGCAGCCATTCCGACGCCAAAGGGTAATAATTATTATATTACTGATACGGCATGCACACGGCTGGAGCGGATAGAAAAATCATCACGGCGTAAACCGGTGGTGAAGGCGTGGATGTACAACTACCGGGAAGGGGTGCCGGATAGCATCAGCATACAACACCAGAACTTTACATTCAACATATCATTACAACGAGTCGAAAAATAATGCTGGCAGGAAACTTATATACGATCTTGGAAACGCAGCAAACGGAAAACAGCTTTGCTGCATTACTGGCCCTGAACGCGGCCCATCCTATTTTTGAAGGGCATTTTCCCGGGCAACCGGTCATGCCGGGCGTGTGTATGATGCAAACCATACAGGAGCTGCTGGAGAAAGGCCTGCAGCGTAAGCTGCTGTTGCAGAAAGCGGCCAACATGAAATTCCTGGTAATGATTAACCCGGTGGTGCAGCCGCAGGTAAGTACTGAGCTGCAGTACACCTTACAGGATGATGGTACGGTGAAGACCACTGCTGTTATTAAAAGCGAAACTACGGTCTTCATGAAGTTTCAGGGAACGTTTAAAATCAGTCATTAGCCGTTGGTGAATATAGCCGTACTCATACCTACTTATAACAATGCCGGTACGCTTGCGCAGGTACTGCAGGATGTGCTGCTGCACACGCCGCATGTAATAGTGGTGAACGATGGCAGCACAGATCATACCCTGGAGGTGCTGGACCAATTCCCGGAGGTGCAGCGGGTAACATACGACGCCAACAGGGGCAAGGGCATTGCCCTGCGCCGCGGCTTTGCCTATGCACGGCAGCAGGGATATGAGTATGTGATCACAATGGATGCAGACGGGCAGCATTTTGCGTCAGACCTGCAGGTATTCCATCAGCGGCTGCAGGAGAACGGCGATGCAATTATAATTGGCGCACGCAACCTGCAGCAGGAAAACATGCCGGGCAAAAATTCTTTTGCCAACAGGTTTTCCAATTTCTGGTTCTATGTAGAAACGGGCATGAAAGCGCCGGACACACAATCCGGTTACCGCATGTACCCACTGCGCCAGATAGCGCCTATCCGTTTCTGGTGCCCGCGCTATGAATTTGAGGTGGAGGTGCTGGTACGCGGCGCCTGGAAAGGCATTAAGATAGACTGGGTGCCGGTGAAGGTATACTATCCCCCGGCGGAAGAACGGGTATCGCATTTCAGGCCCTTCCGCGATTTTTCCCGTATCAGCGTGCTGAATACGGTGCTGGTGCTGATCACTTTCCTCTACATCAAACCACGCAATTTTATCCGCTTCCTGCTGAAGAAGGAAAGCTGGGTATGGCTGTGGAAGGAAGTGGTGCTGAACCCGCATGAATCCAACGGCAAAAAAGCGCTATCAATCGGGCTGGGTATATTTATGGGCATTGTGCCTGTCTGGGGATTCCAGATGCTGGTGGCATTGCTGCTGGCCACTTTGCTCCGGCTGAACAAAGCGCTGGTACTGATAGCAGCCAACATCAGCATACCGCCTGTGATACCGCTTATTATTTTCGGCAGCTTCCAGATGGGCCGCGTGTGGGTAGGTTCTGACGCTACTTTTGTTATATTCAATAAACACCAGACAACGGAAGCCATCCGGCAGAATGTGCTGCAATATCTCTATGGCAGTGTTACACTGGCGGTAGTAGCAGGGCTCAGCGCATTGCTGGTATCTTACGTGTTGTTAACTATATTCAGAAAGGAGAGACCGGATGGGTAATTTCTTCACAGGCATCTATAATTTCTTTACCCGGCATAAGGCCTGGTTATGGATCAGTGCCATCACCTGTTTTGTGGTGACAGGCCTGCTGGCCTCGCGCATTCAGCTGGAAGAGGATATTACCCGTATACTGCCGCAGGATAAAACACTGGACAAGCTGCAGCAGGTGTTCAACGATTCACGTTTTGCTGATAAGCTGGTGCTGATGATCTCGCAGCAGGACAGTACCCGGGAGCCGGCGCCCGACAGCCTGACCGCTTATGCAGATGACCTCACAAATGTGCTGGCAGACAGCAAAGCGCTGGCGCCTTACATCCGCAAAGTGCAGGAGAAGGTAGAAGATACGATGGTGCTGAACATGATGCAGTTGATCCAGGATCATTTACCACTGTTCCTGGAAGCAGCTGATTACCGCAGCATTGATTCGCTGATAGCCCCTCAACAACTACAACAAACATTACAGCATAATTACCAGACCCTGGTATCACCCGCAGGGCTGGTGCTGAAAAAGGTGATACAGGCAGATCCCGTAGGGATGTCATGGATAGGCATCCGGAAATTACAGCAGCTGCAGCTGGATGAACAGTATGCTTTGTATGACGGGTATATCTTGACCAGGGATCAGCGGCATTTGCTGATGTTCATCACACCGGCTTATCCGCCCAATGCTACGGGAAAGAATGCAAAGTTCCTGCAACTGCTGCAGGATACGATGCAGGCAGTGCAGCAGCGTAATCCCTTCACCGAAGCGTCTTATTTTGGCGCTACAGCAGTATCCGTAGGTAATGCAAAGCAGCTCCGGCAGGATACCATGTTCACACAGGGCATTACAGTAGTATTGCTGGTGGTATTAATTGCTTTCTTCTTCCGAAAAAAGCGGGCGCCACTGCTGGTGATGCTGCCGGTAGCCTTTGGCGCGCTGTTCTCACTGGCATGTATCTATCTGCTTAAAGGAAAAATATCTGTGATCGCACTGGGTGCGGGCGCAGTGGTGCTGGGCATTGCGGTGAACTATTCACTGCATGTGTTCAACCATTACCGTCACCTGGGTGATATCAGGGAGACTATCCGCGACCTGGCTACGCCGATGACCATCGGGAGTTTTACCACTATTGGCGGTTTCCTGTGCCTGCAGTTTGTGCACTCGCCCATGCTGAAAGACGTAGGCGTATTTGCAGCATTGAGCCTGGTAGGCGCGGCCCTGTTCTCGCTGATATTCCTGCCGCACTGGATCACTACCGCCAATACGGCAGCAGGCGCAGCTGCCGCACACCGGTACACCTGGCTGGATAAGCTGGCAGACTACCGTCCTGAAAAAAATAAATACCTGGTCGGCGGTATTGTACTCTTAACAGTGCTGTTCTTCTTTACGGCGGGTAAAGTGGGCTTTGAAAGCGATATGATGCGCATGAACTTCATGAAGCCGGAGCTGAAGGCTGCAGAAGCAAAACTGAACCGTTTAAATGCCTACACGGCACAATCCGTATATGTAGTAACAGAAGGCGCTACGCTGGAAGAGGCCCTGCAGGAAAACGAAAGGATGCTGCCCCTGGTGCAGCAGCTGGAACAAAAAGGTGTTGTAAAGCAGTATGCCGGTGCGGGTGGCTTGTTATTATCCCGGCAACAGCAGCAACAGCGCTTACAGCGCTGGAACTATTTCTGGACAGCGGAGAAGAAACAACAACTTATTGCCTATCTGCAGCAGGAGGGGCCTGCAGCCGGTTTTAAAGCCACTGCCTTTGCACCCTTTGCTGCCTGGCTGCAAAAGGATTTTACCCTGATGCCTGCGGAGGCGCAGCAACAACTGCTGGCCAGCTCCCTGGGAGATTATGTAACAGCGAAGAAAGACCGGGTATCGCTGGTTACCCTGCTGAAGGTAAACCCGGCTGAGAAGAAGTCGGTGTATGAGGCCCTGGCTTCACAGGCACATACTACCGTACTGGATAAACAATATGCGGCCAACCGGCTGGCAGAAGTGATCCGCAATGAGTTCAACAGTATTGCCTGGATGACCTCCCTGCTGGTGTTCTTTGCCCTGCTGCTGAGTTACGGCAGAATAGAGCTGGCGCTGATCACCTTCATTCCCATGCTCATCAGCTGGATATGGATACTGGGTATCATGGGGATGTTCGATATAAAGTTCAACATCGTAAACATTATCCTCAGTACTTTTATATTCGGCCTGGGAGATGACTACAGCATATTTACCATGGATGGTTTATTGCAGCAGTACCGCTCCGGCAGACAGCAGTTATCTTCCTTCCGTTCTTCCATTTTCTTTTCTGCCATTACCACAATACTGGGCCTGGGGGTGCTGATATTTGCAGAACATCCGTCACTGCGTTCTATTGCCCTGATCTCTATCATCGGGATAGGCTGCGTAGTATTGATATCACAGGTGCTGATACCCTGGCTGTTCAACTGGCTGATCACAAACAGGGTACGTAAAGGCTATGCGCCCTGGACGCTGAGCGGATGGCTCCTTTCCGTAATAGCCTTCACCTATTTTACCCTGGGTGCATTTTTACTGACCTTCCTGGGATGGATACTGATCAAACTGAACCCCTTCAACAAGCAGCAGGGAAAGTATATCTATCACAAGATCCTGTCATGGTTCTGCTGGTCGCAGTTGCATATCATGGGTAATGTGAAGAAGCGGGTGATCAATCCACTGAATGAGCAGCTGGAAAAACCGGCGGTGATCATCAGTAACCATCAGTCTTTCCTGGATATACTGCAGTCTGTTTCCCTGCATCCTAAAGTGATACTCGTAACCAATGAATGGGTATGGCGTTCTCCGGTATTTGGGGCAGTAGTGCGCATGGCTGATTATTACCCGGTGGCAGAAGGGATAGAGGGTAGTGTAGACAAACTACGCAGCCTGGTAGAACAGGGTTATTCCATCGTGATATACCCGGAAGGTACCCGCTCTCCCGACCCGGTGATCAAGCGTTTCCATAAAGGCGCATTCTACCTGGCAGAACAGCTGGGACTGGATATTCTGCCGGTGCTTATTCACGGTACTGCTTATACGATGAGTAAGGGCGATTTTCTATTGAAGAACGGAACCATCACGGCGCAATACCTGCCACGTATTCACCCGCAGGATACGCAATGGGGCAACGGGTATTCGGAAAGAACGAAGAAGATCAGCCGTTACTTTAAAGAGCAGTATGAAATATTGCGCAGCGCAACAGAAACACCGCGCTATTTCAGGGAGCAGCTGATCTATAACTATATTTACAAAGGGCCGGTGCTGGAATGGTATATGCGTGTGAAAACGCAGATGGAGAACAACTATGCGCTTTTTGATCAGCTGGTTCCGAAGAGCGGGCGGATACTGGATATAGGCTGCGGCTACGGCTTTATGCCGTACATGCTGCACTTCCTTTCCCCGCAGCGTACAATCACCGGTGTGGACTATGATGAGGATAAGATCGCCACGGCTGCACACTGTTATCAGAAAAATGACCAGTTGGCATTTGTGCATGCAGATGTGGTGAATTATACATTTGGCAGGCACGATGCATTTATCATCAGCGATGTACTGCATTACCTGCAGCCGGAAGAGCAGGAGCAGCTGCTGCTGCGCTGCTGGGAGCAGCTGGAGCCGCATGGTGTGATCATTGTAAGGGACGGAGATGCAGGCCTGGGAAAAAGACATGAAGGCACGCGCTTAACAGAGTTTTTCAGTACCCGGGTGCTGGGCTTCAATAAAACAAAGACATGCATTATCCTTTTTCTCTGCAGAACGTTTAAGGCAGATGGTCGCCGGAATGGGCGCCTGCCTGGAGCAGATAGACAATACGAAGTATACATCCAACGTAATATTTGTAATAAAGCGATGCAGTACGATGTAGCCATAATAGGTAGTGGCCTGGGAGGTTTGGTGTGCGGCGCTTTACTGAGCCGCAACGGTTACCGGGTGGCTGTATTTGAAAAGAACAAGCAGATAGGCGGCTGCCTGCAAACCTATGCGCGTGACAGGGCGGTGATAGATTCCGGCGTGCATTACATTGGCGGGCTGGGAGAGGGGAAGAACCTGAATAAGATCTTTACCTACCTGGGCATCATGGATAAGCTGCGGTTGCAGCGCCTGGACGTGGAAGGCTTTGACCATATTACATTTGGTAAAGACCCTGCCACCTATCGCATGGCGCAGGGCTATGACAATTTCCTGCAGGAGCTGCTGAAAGCTTTTCCCGGGGAGCGCAGGGCATTGGAAGAGTACTGTTACACGATGAAAGACGTGTGCAGCCGTTTCCCGCTGTATAACCTGCGTACGGGTTCTTATGGTGAAAAGCAGGAAGTACTGGGCATTAATGCCAGCACCTATTTTAAACAGCTTACAGATAACGAGCGCCTGCAAAATGTGCTGGCGGGCAATAACCTGCTGTATGCCGGCGTCAAAGATAAAACACCATTTTATGTACACGCCCTGGTAGTGAACAGCTATATAGAAGACGCCTGGAGATGTGTGGATGGCGGTTCGCAGATCGGCAAATGGCTGGCCCGCGCTATTACGGAAAAAGGCGGTGTGATCTATCGTAACACACCTGTAAAACAGATCATCGGCGAGGGCAATGAGGTAGCGTATATAATGCTGGAAGACGGGCGCCAGGTAAAGGCGGCGCATTACATTTCCAACCTGCATCCGCACCAGACCCTTGAAATGACGGAGAGCGACCTGATACGCGGCGCCTACCGCACCCGCATCAGCAGCCTGGAAAACGCTATTGCGCCTTTTATGCTCAACATTGTGTTGAAGCCGGGCGCTTTTCCTTACCTGAACTATAACTATTACCATCACCAGACCAACGATGCATGGGCCGGGACTGATTACCATCAGCACAACTGGCCGCTTACCTACGGGTTGTTTGCCGCTGCGAGCTCCCGGCACATGCCTTATACGGATACTGTTTCCGTGCTGACCTACATGCGTTATGAAGAAATGGCGCCCTGGCAGCATACCTTTAATACTACTACAGCGGAGCAGTCCAGGGGAGCAGATTATGAGGCGTTCAAGCGGGAGCGCGCGGAGCAATTGCTGGATGTGGTGGCGCAACGTTTCCCTGAGCTGCGGGAGAAGATGATCGCTTACTACACCGCCACACCGCTGTCTTTCAGGGATTACCTGGGCACTGCAGACGGCAGCCTGTACGGCATACAGAAGGACTACAGGGATACGTTAAGGACCATGATCCCCCAGCGTACCAAGTTAACCAATTTGTATCTTACGGGGCAAAATCTGAACTTGCACGGCATCCTGGGTGTTACCATCAGCGCTGTGATGACCAGCGGGGAAATACTGGGGCTGGACTGGCTGATAGAACAGATTAACAGGTAGGTAACCGAAGCGCAGCAATATTTAATGATAATGATAAAGAAGAGAAGCGGCTGGAAGAAATTTGGAAGGATCGTACTGTATGTAACAGGGAGTTTCCTGTTACTGATACTGGTATTGGTGATCTACGTTGTAAGCGTATCGCATATTGATCCGCCGGAGATTGCAGACAAACATGCCCTGCAGCTGCAGCGTACGCAGCTGGACACTTCCTGCTACACCATCGGCAATAACTGGTTCCGCAAAAGCAACAGCGGCCTGTATGAGATGTATGTGGAAGGAGCGCCGTTTGAGAGAGGCGTGGTCTATGGCAAGCTATCTGCAGAACTGGTGAAAAGACAGGAGGATATTTTTGTGGACCAGATCCGCAAAATGATCCCTTCACCCACCTACCTGCATTTTCTCAAATATTTTGTAGGATGGTTTAACCGGCACCTGGCCGGCAATATAGCGGATGAAAACAAGGAAGAGATCTATGGCGTTTCTTTTTCCGCTTCTGATCAGTATGATTTCATCGGCAGTAATTATGAGCGTATCCTCAATTATCATGCAGCGCATGATATAGGCCATGCGCTGCAGAATATGATGCTGGTAGGATGTACTTCTTTCGCTACCTGGAACGACCGCTCTGCAGACAGCAGCCTGATCATCGGCCGCAACTTTGATTTTTATGTGGGAGACCAGTTTGCGGAAGACAAGATCGTGGCGTTCTATCATCCGGACAAAGGCTATCGTTTTATGATGGTGACCTGGGCCGGGTTTACGGGCGTTACCTCGGGCATGAACGAAAAGGGGCTCACTGTTACCATCAATGCAGACAAGAGCGAGATACCCACCGGCTCTGCCACACCGGTATCGCTGGTGGCAAGGGAAATACTGCAATATGCCGGAAATATACAGGAGGCCTGGGTAATTGCGCAGCGCCGCAAAATGTTCGTTTCTGAATCTTTCCTGATCGGTTCTGCCGCAGATAACCGGGCTGCGATAATTGAGAAAACACCGGAGGGTATGGATATGTATGACCCGAAGCGAAACTTCATTACCTGCGCCAACCATTTCCAGGGCGATACACTGAGCAAGCTGGCGTCTAACCAGCAGCAGATGAGGGAGAGCGCCAGTCCGTACCGCTTTCAGCGTTTAAGTGAACTGCTGGCGCAGAACGGCCCTAATACCGTACAGAAAACGGTTAACATCCTGCGGGACCGTTACGGCCTGCAGAACAGGGATATCGGTATGGGCAATGAGAAGGCGCTGAACCAGCTGATTGCTCACCACGCCGTGGTATTTGAGCCGCAAAAGCAGCTGGTATGGGTATCTACCGCTCCCTGGCAGCTGGGTAAATTTGTGGCTTATGATCTTAAGAAAATATTCGCCATGCATGGCCTTCAGCAGAATAAAGAAGTGTACGACAGTGCACTGACCATAGCGGCAGATACTTTTCTGCTAAGCAATGAGTACCGTTCTTTCGTTACCTTCCGTAACTTAAAGGCCCGGATCATGGAAGGTAAGGAAGTGAACCTGCAGGAGCTGATCGCCTCCAACCCGGAATTCTATCATACTTACGTGCTGGCGGGTGATTATGCCTTTAAGCATCAGCGCTACCAGGAGGCAAAACAGTATTACATGACAGCGCTGACAAAGGAGATCGCTACCAAGCCGGAAGAAGCGCATATACGAAAACAGCTGAAGAAATGTGACCAGCCATGATATACGGTATAGGAACAGACATAGTAGAAGTGGAGCGGGTAGCCGGTAAGATACGGAAAGCAAACGGTTTCCGGGAACTGGTGTTCACCCCTCATGAGATTGCCTACTGCGAACAGCAGGCGGCCAGCTATGAGCACTATGCCGCACGTTTTGCCGCCAAGGAAGCCCTGCTGAAAGCATTGGGCACGGGCTGGGGCAATGGCGGCGTACACTTCAATGAAATAGAGATCCGTAATGATGCAGCGGGCAAACCGGAACTGCACCTGACAGGCAATGCTGTCAGCCGTTACGATCAGCTGAACATTAAACAGATACTGGTATCATTGTCGCATGTTGCATCCACTGCCGTAGCGATGGTGATCATAGAGGTTTAAAGATATGTATATACCTGACATAGAACTGCAATCTGCCGCCGCTATCCGGCATTTCCAGGAAAGGGAGGTGCTGCACCTGATAGGATACCTGCGGCAATTTTCTCCCTTTTACCAGGAGTGGTTCGCAAAGCATCATATACAACCCGGTATGGTGAACAGCCTGCAGGACCTGGCGAAGATACCGCCGGTTACCAAAGAAGACCTGCAGCAGCGCAACTGGGATTTTCTTTGCACAGACAGGAGCAAGATAGCTGAATATACCACTACCTCGGGCACACTGGGCAAACCGGTGATCATTGCGCTGACCGCCAATGACCTGAACCGCCTGGGTTACAACGAATACATTTCTTTCTGCTGTGCAGATGGTACGGATGAAGACATTTATCAACTGATGCTGACGCTGGACCGCCAGTTTATGGCGGGTATGGCGTATTATACCGGTATCCGGAAACTGGGCGCGGGGGTGCTGCGTGTAGGGCCGGGTGTTCCTTCCCTGCAATGGGAAAATATCCAGCGCATACGCCCTACCACTATTGTAGCCGTGCCTTCGTTCATTTTGAAGCTGATCGCTTTTGCGCAGGAGCATCATATTGATATCAATGCTTCTTCTGTGAAAAAGGCAGTGTGTATAGGAGAGAACATCCGCAATGTGGATTTTTCACTGAATGTGCTGGGCAAGAAGATCACTGAACAGTGGGATATCAAGCTGTATTCTACCTATGCATCTACCGAAATGCAAACCGCGTTCACCGAATGTAAAGCCGGCCGCGGTGGTCACCATCACCCGGAACTGCTGTACATTGAGCTGCTGAATGAGCAGGATCAGCCCGCAGGGCCCGGGGAAGAAGGAGAAGTGACCATCACCACCCTGGGTGTGGAAGGCATGCCACTGCTGCGTTACAAGACAGGGGATATTTGCAGGTATGAAGCAGACGCCTGCAGCTGCGGTCGTAACACGATCCGGCTTTCACCGGTGATAGGGCGTAAGAAGCAGATGATCAAGTATAAGGGCACCACACTATACCCGCCTGCACTCTTTGATCTGCTGAATGAAATGGAAGAGGTGAAGGAATTTGTAGTGGAGGTGTTTTCTAATGAGATAGGCACGGACGAAATACTGCTGCATTTGTGGCCGGTGTCTGAGTCGGAGGACACGGACAGAAAGATCCGGTCTTACCTGCAGGCAAAGCTGCGGGTGATACCGCAGGTACGGTATTGCGGGCAGGCGGAAATTATGAAAATGCAGCTGCCGGAGGGCAGCAGGAAGGCGATGAAGTTTGTGGATAACAGGAAGGTGGGTTAAAACACAAATTCCGCTTCCTTTTCAGGGTTATCCAGCTTGGTGCTTTTACGCTCTTCTTTCACGATCACATGCATCATATTGATCTGGCTTTCGTGCTGGCTGTAGAGTATATCATTTGTTACGCGCAGCTTTTTGACTGAGGGCACCTGTTTTGCTTCCAGGAAGCACCAGGCAGCTTCTTCCTCTATCTGGTAGCCCAGGAACTTAAGGGTCACCGGTTTACCATCTACCGTAATATGCAGGTGTTGCTGCAGGTAATTGTTAATAAAGCCCTCCACTGTTTTCCGGTTGGCGGGATGGATAATATCTACGGATGTTTTATTTGCTGCTTTCAGGGCTGCTTCCAGATCGTCCGCGAAGATGCGGCAGCTCACTTCCAGTTCCTGTCCGGCGGCATTGTGCCGTATTTCTGTCACACTTACGTAGAAGGGGTGTACCAGGGCAATCCACATCGGAACCAGCCATTTACATAATATTAAGCCCACTTGACTAAAAAATTTTAATTTTAACGGTTTAGTTTATATAATTACCAAAATTAGACAAAATACAGGCAAATGAGCGAATTCGCCACGTATTTCAAGATCGGATGGCAGCATATAGTGGCGTGGGAAGGATACGACCATATTTTGTTTATAGTAGCTTTGAGCGCTATTTACCTGCTAAGCGACTGGAGAAAGGTGTTGATATTGGTTACAGCATTTACGGTAGGACATTCTATTACGCTGGCTTTAAGCGTTTTAAATGTGGTAAGGGTATCTACCCGTTTGATCGAGTTCCTTATCCCGGTAACGATCTTTATTACCGCTTTGTTCAACATTATCCGCCAACCAAAGTCAGAGCGCCCCGGCGACTGTACAGCTCAATTATTTTTTCGCCCTGTTTTTCGGGCTTATACACGGCATGGCTTTTTCCAACCAACTGAGAAGCCTGCTGGGGACAGACACCAGCGTGGTAACACCATTGCTTTCATTTAACCTGGGCCTTGAATTTGGCCAGGTGCTGATCGTGATAGTAGTATTGCTGGCATCCGGTATTGTAGTGAATCTTACCGGGATCAAACGGAGGGACTGGACCATGTTCATTTCCTCTGCCATATTTGGGATTGCTTTTATGATGGCAATAGACCGTTTTAGAGAACTAATGATATAATTTAAACCGCTAATGGGAAATAAGCATTTCTTGCTGCCGCTTATATGTTGCGGCTTTGCTAATCTATTGATGGCACAGGCACCTAATCCTAACGGCTCCAACCACGGCACCCGCTTTGAGCAGCTGGGCACCATGCTGCAGGATCCGAACATGTACCGCTCCGCTTCCGGCGTACCGGGGCCGAAATACTGGCAACAGCGTGCGGACTATGACATCAGCGCCACTCTGGATGATGAGAAACAGAAGCTCACCGGCTCGGAAACCATCACCTATTACAACAATTCTCCTGACCCGCTCACCTACCTCTGGCTGCAGCTGGACGAGAATGAGCATGATCTGAAAAGTGATAACAACCACTTTGACGGCAGCCATATGTCTGATAAAATGTCTATGTGGGATGTGAATCGCATATTGAAAACAGACAAAGACCTTGGCGTAAAGATCGTCAAACTTACGGATGCCGGCGGCAACGCGCTGCATTATACCATTAACCAGACCATGATGCGGGTAGACCTGCCCAAAACGCTGATGCCGGGAGAGCAGATCCGCATTAAAATTGACTGGTGGTATAATATTTCCAACCGCATGTCTGAAGGCGGCCGTGGCGGATATGAATACTTTGCAGAAGACAAGAACTACCTGTATACCATGGCACAATGGTATCCCAGGATGGCTGTATATTCTGATTTCCAGGGCTGGCAGAACAAGCAGTTCACCGGCCGCGGAGAATTTGCGCTCACCTTCGGCAATTTCCGTGTAAAGATGACCGTACCTGCAGACCACATTGTAGGCGGCACCGGCGAATGTCAGAATTATAAGGAAGTGCTGAGCCCCGCCCAGTTTAACCGCTGGCAGCAGGCACAGAGCGCCAAAACGCCGCTGGAAGTGGTAACGCTGGATGAGGCGAAAAAGAGCATGCAGGGCAAATCATCTGCCACCAAAACCTGGGTATTTGAAGCCCAGAACGTGCGCGACTTTGCCTGGGTAAGCTCCCGCCGCCTGGTATGGGACGCCATGGCTACTAATGTAGAAGGCAAAAAGGTAATGGCCATGTCTTACTATGGTCCGGAAGCCTATCCGCTATACAGCCGTTACTCTACCAAAGTAGTAGCGCATACACTGAAATCCTACTCTGCACATACCATCCCTTACCCTTACCCGGTTGCTATCTCCGTAGAAGCGGCCAACGGTATGGAGTACCCGATGATCTGTTTCAACTATGGCCGCGCTGAAAAGGACGGTACTTATTCTGAAACAGTAAAGAATGGTATGATAGGCGTGATCATCCACGAAGTAGGCCATAACTTCTTCCCGATGATCGTTAACTCTGACGAACGCCAGTGGAGCTGGATGGACGAAGGCCTGAACACCTTCTGCCAGTTCATGGCAGAGCAGGAATGGGATAACAACTTCCCTTCAAACCGTGGTCCTGCGCATAAGATCGTGGACTATATGAAAATGCCCAAGAACCAGCTGGAGCCTATTATGACCAACTCTGAAAACATCATTCAGTTTGGTCCTAACGCTTATGCCAAGCCTGCCACCGCGCTGAACATACTTCGGGAAACGATCATGGGCCGCGAGCTGTTTGACTTTGCTTTCAAGGAGTACGCCAGACGCTGGGCATTCAAACATCCTACACCGCCTGATTTCTTCCGTACCATGGAAGACGCCAGCGCAGTAGACCTGGATTGGTTCTGGAGGGGCTGGTTCTTTGGTATCGAGCCGGTGGATATCTCCATCGACAGCGTGAAATGGTACCGGCTGAACACACAGGAGCCTGGTGAAGTAAGTAAAGACGACAAAGCCGCATATGATAAGAAGCTGGACCATGTTGCCCGCAGCCGTAACAGGGCTGCAGGCGTGAAGTTTGCCGTAGAGCAGGATACTGCATTGCAGGACTTCTACAGCAAATGGGACCGCTTTGCAGTAAGCGATGAAGACAAGGCAAAATATAATGAGCTGTATGCTTCCCTGTCACCGGAAGAGAAGAAGCTGTACGACAGCAAAAAGAACTTCTATGAAGTGTCTTTCTCCAATGTAGGCGGCCTGGTAATGCCGCTGATCATTGAGTGGACCTATGCAGACGGCAGCAAGGAAACAGAACGTATCTCCGCCTATATCTGGCGTAAGGACGAATACCATGTTACCAAGGTGTTTGCAAAAGATAAAGAGGTAGTGTCTGTTAAACTGGACCCGCAGCGTGAAACAGCTGATATTGACGAGGCCAATAATAACTGGCCCAGGGTTTCCGTGCCCTCTAAGTTTGAGCTGTTCCGTCAGAGAGAGCGTCCAAGAGGATCTTCCAGCGGCGTTACTCCCATGCAAAAGGCGAGAATGGCTGGCAGCAAATAATACATTCTATTATCATAAGTGAATGACAAATGTAAAAGCGGCTTTGCTTTTACATTTGTCATTTTTATATTGTACCAATAAAATTCCGGTTTTGTAATATGAAGAACACGCTCCTGTTGTTTACTTTTTTGCTGGTAAGCTTTTCTGCAACATACGCCGCTAAGGTAGACACGATACAGATCTACAGCCAGGCCATGCATAAACCTGTCAAATGCGTGGTGGTTATCCCTGACACCTATAACAGGAAAAAAGGGCTGCAATTTCCCGTGATATACCTGTTGCATGGCTATAGCGGCAATTATGCTGACTGGGTACGCAAAGCGCCCGGATTACCTGCCCTGGCAGATACTTATCAATGCATGATTGTGTGCCCCGACGGCGGCTTTGGCAGCTGGTATCTTGACAGCCCGGTGGATAGTGCCTGGAAGTACGAAACCTATGTAGGAAAAGAAATACCGGCTTATATTGATAGTCATTACCGCACGCTGGCCGACCGGCAGCACAGGGCTATTACGGGCTTAAGCATGGGCGGGCATGGCGCCTTGTTCCTGGCAATCAGGCATAGTGATACCTTCGGTGCGGCTGGCAGTATGAGCGGCGGGGTGGATATCCGTCCTTTTCCGAAGAACTGGGATCTGTCGAAAAGACTGGGAAGTATAGAAGAGCATCCGGAGCACTGGAAGGAGTATGCGGTTGTGACACAGGCGGAGCAATTGAAAGATGGCGTGCTGTCGCTGATCATAGATTGCGGGGTAAAGGACTTTTTTATTGATGTGAACAGGAGTTTACATCAGCAGTTGTTGCAGCAGGGAATAGCGCATGATTATACGGAAAGACCGGGCGAGCATAACTGGGCATACTGGAGTAATGCGGTGGAGTACCAGGCGCTGTTCTTTCACAATTTTTTTGAACGGAGTAAAGATAAGTAAGCTTAATGCTGATCTGACAGTAAAAAGCCGGCTCCTTTATGGGCCGGCTTTGCTGCTTTTGCTGCAATTGGTATATGTAACAGGTATATCTGTAAAGTAACCTTCAGTGGTTTTTAAATGAAGGCCGCCGGCGAGATCACCAGCGGCTTTTTCAAACGTGTGAAATGTAGATAGAGAGTATAGTGGTGGATTATGGCTTATCCCACCACAGTCTCGTTCCTCCGTTATCAGGACCGCCTAATAACTGGGTAGCTTTTTGCACTTCTCCCTGGTTGGTAGTATACTCTGCCTGGGGGAAGGCGATCCTTCTGATCTGTATAGCAGTGTTGATCGTTCCGTTGCTTTCGTTATGCACTACCGGGAACAATTTAGGATACCCGGTACGGCGGAATTCAGACCAGGCTTCCTGGCCTTCGGGGAATACCGCCAGCCATTTCTGGGTGATGATGCGTTCCAGCTTCACCTCAGTTGATGCAGCTTCATCCCATTTAACAGTAATGGTTGAAAGCGCAGGTGAATTGTTTTCGGCATTCCTGGGATCTACGTAGTCTGCAGGTCTGCTGGTAGCATCATTGATGTACGCTGCTACCTGGTCTGCCACACCCCATTGGTTGAACGAAGTGGTGATACCGTTTTTCATATAATGATTGTGTCGGATCCGACCGGCGTTGGCCCAGCCGCGCAGGGCAGCTTCTGCTCTCAGGAAGAATACCTCTGCGGAGGTCATCAGCTGGGAGCGGCGTGTTTTCCCTGAAGGTTTTGGTCTTGGCATAAGCCAGGGTAGAGAACCCGTTATAGCCCGGTTTGGCGGTTACTGCCGCACCGATGCGGATACCTTTGTACTGGCCCGGATAATCGGAAGCAGGATCAAAGTATTTGCCTATGCGGGGGTCATGGTAGCCGCTCAGGTAAGATTCTATGGAAGCGCCCATGCTGATATCGCTCCAGCCATCTTTATTGGTAATGGTGTACAGCGGATGTTTTATCCCGAAGCCAGACACCATCACATTGTCTGCGAGGGTTTCCATCAGTCCGCCGTTATCAGCCAGCGCTTTTTCGCCTTCCGCTTTTGCCAGTGTGGCATCTGCTTTAACAATACGCAGTGCCAGGCGCAGGCGCAGTGAATTGGCGAATTTGATCCACTGGCCATAATCGCCGCCATAGATCATATCGAACTTAGTGAAAGGAGAAGCGTCGGGATTTGCGGCCCTGTATGCTTTCAGGTTAGCTACCGCCGTATCCAGTTCCAGGAAGAAACGTTTGTAAATATCCTGCTGGCTGTCATATCCAACGGAGGTACCGCCCTGTCCGTACTGGCTGTAGGGGATAGGACCATAGATATCTGTTACACGGTGCATGGCTTCTACTTTCAGTATCAGGGCTACTGCCCAGAAATCGGGTGCTGCGCTTTGTGCGCCGCGCCTTTTTATTTCTGAAATGGGCGCCATTACGCGGTTGTAGGCCAGGCTGAAGGGGAAACCATTCCAGTCGGGCACCAGCGCATAGGTAAGATTGCTGATGTTACCCCTGAACGGGTTGGCAGACATCATGTAACCGGAGTAGACATCGGCTATGAGGTTCTGCTGCAACTGGTATTCCCATACGGTGTTGTTATAGTTATAGTAGATGGCTGACTGGATCTGCGGGAAAAAGCCGCCGATGAAGTTGAAGTCAGGTTTCAGCTGATCTTCAGTCAGGCCGGTAGGATCTGTATTATATTCTTCGAAATTCTTGGTACAGGCGCTGGCCCCCAGCAATGCCGCCAAGGCAAGCGCCGCCAGTGATTTATATTTATTGCTGATCTTGTTCATCTTCCTTTGTTTTTTTAGTGAGTTACTTAAAAGGTCACATTCAGGTTAGCGCCAAAGCTGCGTGTAGCAGGCAGGCTGAATACGTCAACACCTGAAAGCCCGTTACCGGTAGACATGGTCACTTCCGGATCATAGGGCGCCTTTTTGTGGAAATAGATCAGGTTACGGCCGATGAGCGACAGTTTCAGGTTTTTCACAAAGCTGCCTTTCAGAATGGAAGCAGGTAAGGAGTAACCGATAGCAGCTTCGCGCAGTCTTACAGTAGAAGCGCTGTAGATATACTCGCTGCTCACGCCTGCACGGCCGCCGATGGTAGTGTACCACACTTTAGGATCGATGCTGGTAACAGCTTCTTTGGTATCTGCGCTTACACCGTTAATGGCTACACTGCCGTTGGCGCGTGCATCGCCGGTTACTTTAGATACGCCGTACTGGTCTAGCATGGCCTGTGTAAGCGATAGTACCTGTCCGCCAAATTTGCCATCCACCAGGAAGCTCAGGCTCAGGTTCTTATAGTTAAAGCTGTTGTTCCAGCCGGCCTGCCATTTAGGATTGGGGTTGCCGATGTATTGCTGATCGCCTTCTACCAGCGGAACGCCGTTGGCGCCGATCATTATGCGGCCCTGTTCATCGCGCTGGAACACCCTGCCGAAGATATCACCATAGGAGCCGCCTACTTCGATCACAGAAGTATAGGCATTAGATCCGGGATCTGTGAGTACAAAGCGGTCGATATCCGGTGCCAGTTTCTTTACCTCGTTCTTATTGCGGGAGTAGTTGATGGTGGTATTCCATTTAAAGTATTTGGTCTGGATAAGGTTGTAACCCAGCAATACTTCTATACCGGAGTTCTGTATATCGCCTGCGTTGATGTAGCGGAAGCTGTAACCGGTGCCCGGTGGTACCGCGATCTGGAAGTACTGGTTGGTAGTATTGGTTTTGTACCAGGTAAAGTCCAGGCTCAGCGCGTCTTTCAGGAAGCGCCATTCAGTACCGATTTCAAGTGATTTGGTTTTTTCAGGTTTCAGGTCATCGAAAGGCTGAATAGTATTGAAGTCGATGGTACCGCCTACGGCGCCCAGCCTGTTCACCGGATAGGTAACGTAGATGGGCACGGAGTTACCTACTACTGCGTAAGAACCTCTCAGTTTTGCATAGCTCACCGGCTCGGGCAGTTTCAGCATATCGTGCAGGATAAAGGACAGACCTACGGAAGGATAGAAGTAAGAACCGTTAGGTGTGCGGCTTAATTTAGATGACCAGTCGTTACGCCCGGTAAGATCAAGGAACACCAGGTCTTTATAAGAGATGCTGGCGTTGCCAAATACCGCCTGCAGCTGTTCATGACGTGCAGGTTCTGTAACGATGGCGCTGCCCGGTGTCATGTTCTGGATGGTAAAGAAGTTGGCGATGTACAGGTTACCGTTATAGGAATCTGCGCGCATGCCTTTGGTTTTGGTATCAGTGATGCTGCTACCTACCAATGCGTTCAGCTTGATATCATTGAACGATTTGGAGAAGTTCAGGATCACGTCGCCATAGAACTGTGTAGTGGTGAGGTTGCTGGTAATGTATCGGCCGTTGGGACCAGATAATACGCCGTGTGTACCTGCGTAGATGTTTGCATCGTAGGTATCGTTGGTACGGTCCATATTGCCGCGTGCCTGAATGTTCAGCCAGTCGGTGAACTCATAGCGGGCGCTTGCGCTGAAGAGCGTTCTTGTACGCTCGGTGATGCTGGCATTGCGGTGGATGATCCAGTAGGGATTTTGTTGTACGTCTTCATTGAAGGGCCAGTTCTGCAGGTTGATCTGCCTTACTTCGTTGAACTTTTCGATATTGTCTTTATACGGTTTTAAATCCAGGCCTCTTGGGAAGAGATACAAGCCGGTAAGCGGGTTGAAATACAAACCTGTTACCGGTGCATTGTTCACCTTCTGAATGATCACGTTGGCGCTTCCGTCCAGCGTCAGCTTGTCGTTAAGGAAGCGACCTGTTTCGCGGAAGGTGATATTGTGACGTGACAGTTTATTTTCAGGTATGATACCGCTGGAGCGGGTATTGGCATAAGAGAAATAGGTTTGTGTTTTCTCTGTACCGCCTGAGAGACCGATGGAATTGATCCAGGTATTACCGCTGCGGTAAAAGTCGTCCAGGTTATCATGGCCGCCGTTAATAGCAGGGCCCCAGCTTTGTGTGGCAGCATCGGGATCCTGGCCATATGCGTTCTGGAACTCGGGCTTGATAGCTACTTTATCTACTGTGAAGCTGCTGGAGAAATCTACTTTGGTAGTACCTGATTTTCCTTTTTTAGTGGTGATCAGGATCACACCATTACCTGCCTGGCTGCCATATAATGCGGCGGCAGAAGCTCCTTTCAGCACAGAGATGCTTTCAATATCATCGGGGTTCAGGTTGGAAATACCATCGCCACCATCGCGGCCGGGAGCATAGCTGATGTTGCCATCTCCACCCCAGGTGCTGTTGGGCTGCTGTACAGAGTAGTTGGTCATGGGGATACCATCTATTACATACAGCGGCTGATTGGTGCCCTGCGCGGATTTATTACCGCGCAGCAATACTTTTACGGAGCCGCCCGCGCCGCCGCTGCTGCGGCTGATATTAACGCCGGCTACTTTGCCGTTGAGGGAGTTCATCAGGTTGGGATCCTTGGCAGTGGTCAGTTCTTCGCTGCCTATGCGCTGGGTAGAATAGGTGAGTGACTTGGGCGCCTTTTTAACGCCGAGGGCAGTTACCACCAGTTCATTCAATCCTCTTACATTTCCCTGCAGGGTTACATTCATGGTAGTACCATTACCAACAGGTACTTCTGTGGCAACAAATCCAATGGAGCTGAACACCAGTACGTCGCCGGGGTTAGCGCTGATTTTGAAGATACCATCAGCATTGGTCTGGGTGCCTTTATTACTGCCTTTTACCTGAACGGTAACACCTGGCAGCGGCAACCCCTGTGCATCGTGCACGGTTCCTGTGATTTCCTGTTCGGCCGCTTTATAGGTCAGGGTTGTGGCGGCTGCAACAGCATGCAGTTGCGCATCTCCCGCCAGTATGAGGCAGAGCAGAAGACTTGCAGGTTTGCATGTCCATGAGAGACGTGATTTTCTGTTCATATGTGTTTTTGGTTGAATTGTTCATGTATGGGCAATACTTCTCCCCCTCAGCATATAGCTGTGTTTTTTAAGTTATTCATAACTTCATTTCACTAGTGTTAATGCAAGTGCATGGCCGTATCCAATGGCGGATGCAGAATAGGGGTCGTGCAAAAAGAAAGGAAGTACTATCGTGCCGGAAAACTTTTTTGATTATAATATCAGGGCTGCCCGGCTTCGTTGGCTTATGTATTTTTATGGATACACATTTTTCAGTGCTTTACTATATGCTTCCAGGCAACGTTGACGGGCAAATTCATGCGCTACAACCGGTTGTGGATAATCAAGGCTATTCAGTTCTGGTATCCATTTCCTGATATATTCCAATTTAGGATCAAATTTCTTTGCCTGAAGGGTGGGATTGAATATCCGGAAATAGGGCGCTGCATCGCAACCGGTACCGGCGGCCCATTGCCAGTTCCCGTTATTGGAGGCCAGCTCATAGTCCAGCAGTTTTTCAGCAAACCAGGCCTCGCCCCAGCGCCAGTCTATCAACAGGTGTTTGGACAGGAAGGAGGCAGTGATCATGCGCACGCGATTGTGCATAAAACCAGTTGCGCTGAGTTCGCGCATACCTGCATCCACAATAGGATAGCCGGTAGTGCCATTGCACCAGCGTTCAAAATCCGCTTCATTATCACGCCAGTTGATATGATCGTATTCCGGTCTGAAAGCCTTGCCTTGTCCTACATGGGGAAAATGCCAGAGGATCATCTGGTAAAACTCGCGCCATACCAGCTCTTTCAGGTAAACGGGGCTCAGTGCTGCTGCCCGGCGTACAAGATCGCGGATGCTGATGGTGCCAAAGCGCAGGTGCACACCTATCCTGGTGGTGCCTTCGAGAGCCGGAAAATCGCGTTGCTTTTCGTATTGCCGTAAAGTGTTGTCATCCGGTATGGCATCCGGAAAGGGCTGGCTGCCTGGCCTGAACCCGATGGATGCCAGGGAAGGCAGCTGTTTTGCGGGCTGATGAAAAAAGTTGCTGAGGTGCCGTTTTACCGGGTAACCTACGGTATGGTGATCATCCAGTGTGGCCAGCCAGCGTTTGCTGTAAGGTGTGAACACGGTGTATGGTCTGCCATCATCCTTCATCACTTCGTTCTTCTCAAAGATCACCTGATCTTTGAAGGTATCAAAAGCAACGCCGTTATCCTGCAGTAATTTACGTACTGCATTATCCCTTGCAATGGCATAGGGTTCGTAATCGTGATTGGTGAATACGGTACCGATGTTGTATGTTGAGAGCAGTTGTTTAAATACCTGTAAAGGTTTACCATGATAAACTTCCAGTGTAGTGCCGTTTTCTGTGAGCTGCTGTTGCAGCTTTTCAAGGGCGGAGTGAATGAATTCCACGCGGAGGTCTGCTTTATTATCCAGCTGGTCCAGGATATCGGTATCAAAGATAAAGACGGGCAATACGGGTTTATCTTTTTTCAGTGCGTGATATAATCCTGCATTATCTTCCAGCCGCAGGTCGCGGCGGAACCAGAAAACGTTCACATCCATAAGCGTGGTATGGTTTTCTTAAAGGTACGCCTTATTGCCTGTCCCACCATAGGGGAGTTCCGCCATTGTCCGGACCGCCAAGGGCCTTAACTGCTCTTGCAACGCCGGCCGGGTTGGTGGCATATTCCAGCTGTGGAAAGCTGATACGGCGGATGAACTTGTCTGTAGGGATCTTTCCCCCGCTGTAGTTTACTACAACGGGGAATAACCTGGGGATAGCCGGTTCGGCGGAATTCAGCCCAGGCTTCTTCCCCTTCGGGGAACATGGCAATCCATTTTTGTGTAATGATGCGTTCCAGCTTTTCGGCTGTGGGTGCGTTCTTTTCCCACTGGATAGTGATCCTGCTCAGGTATGCGCTGCCGGAAGGTATATTGTTGACAGCATTCCTGGGATCTGTATAAGGTTTGGGCTTATAGGAATGATTGCTGATATAGGCCGGGAAATAGCTGTTAAGCTGGTATTGTGCAAAGGAGGCCTGAACGCCGTTCTCATAGTTGCGGCCTGCATCGCCTGCATTCTTCCAGCCGTAGAGTGCAGCTTCCGCTTTCAGGAACCAGGCCTCAGCAGCAGTCATCAGCTGGATCCTGTTATCGGCAAACTGGCGTACAGACAGTTTGGAGAAGCCGCTGTAGGTATCGCGGCTGGTAATGTTCACACCATTACGTATACCGTTATACGAAGAATCGCGTGGGTCTGAGCATGCAAAGTAGCAGGGCAGCCTGGGGTCGTGATAGCCGGTCATGATAGACTCCATGGGGGCGCCCATGCGGATATCGTTCCATTTGTAGCAGATCACATATAACGGGTGTGATACCGGGTTAATGTTGATGCTGAAATTATCTGCGGGGGTACTGAGCAGTCCAAGCGGGTGATTTAAAGCTGCTTCACCTTCTGTGCGCGCCTTTTCGGGGCTGACCGCCGAGATGCGGATGGCTAGCCGCAGGCGCAGGGTATTGGCGAATTTTACCCATTTTGAATAGTCGCCACCGTAGGCCAGGTCAAATGCTGTGAAGTTGCTGTTGTAATGCTGCACAGCATAGGAGGTAAGCGTGTCGATAGCCTGTGCAAGGTCTGAGAAAAAGGCGTTGTAGGCCTCTTCTTGTGTATCGTAATCTATGCTGCGGTCTGGATTGATCACGCCATATTTAGTATAGATAACCGGGCCGAATACATCACTGACGCGATGCATGGCGGCTACGCGCAGCAGCTGGGCCCATGCGTAGAAATCGGAATACAGGCCTTTGGATTTTTCCTGTACAAATCTGCAGTTAGGCATGACGTTGCCATAGGCCACTGTCCATACTTTATTGTTCCAGTTATCCAGCAGATCGTAGGTAGTATTGTTACGGTTGGATTCAAAAGGTGTGGGCGTCATCATATAACCGGAGTAGATGTCGCCTATCAGGTTTTGCTGTACCTGCGCTGTGGCAGGGTCATTACTGACGATGATGCTGAGCATGGTTTGCACCAGCGGTTCGCCCAGCAGTTTCAGATCGGGCTTCAGTTCATCCTCATTAAAGTCATAAGGGTTCCTGTTAATATCCTCGAAGTTTTTGGTGCATGCGCCGCACAGCACCTCACACATGAAGGATACCAGTATCACACGTTTGAACATATTTTGTACAAACCACATTTCACTAATTAAATTTCACTTGTTAGCTTAAAATCCCACCCTGATATTCATTCCAATACTTCTTAATGCAGGCTGGCCATATACATCAATACCCTGCAGGCCGTTACCGGAGCTCATGGATACTTCCGGATCAAATGGCGCATGCAGTTTAAAGAAGCAAAGGTTCCTGCCTGTGATGCCAGCCTGCAGGTGCCGTATCCATTTAGCATGGATGGGCAGCTGCCAGCTGAGCGATATTTCCCGCAGGCGGATATTGGTGGCATCGTACATATACAGTTCGCCGATACCTGCGCGGCCGCCTATGGTATTGTAGTATTTCTGTGCATCGTATTTACCGGAGAAGGGCTCGCCGTTCTCGTTCACGGCGTTCAGTGCCACACCGCCGTTGTCGCGGGCGCGGGCGCTGGCTTCACTCACCCCATATTCATCCAGGATGGCCTGTGTAATGCTCATCACCTTGCCGCCAAACTTGCCGTCTACCAGGAAGCTGAAGCTAAGTCCCTTATAGTCCAGGGTATTATTCCAGCCCAGGGTAAAGCGCGGGTTGGGATTGCCTACATTCTTCAGCAGGTCTTTATTGGTTTTCAGGTGGCCGTCGCCATCTATTACATACTGGCCTTTATCATTCCTGTACAGTTCTTTATTGCTGTAGATATCGCCCCAGGAGCCGCCTTCCTTGATGAAGGAACCGTACATGTTGGTCTGGAAATCGGTCAGGATGAAATAGTTATCCGGCCCGGCTCCGGGTATGTCGGGATCGGTCAGCCTGATTACTTTATTCCTGTTAAAGCTGTAGTTGACAGCAGACTGCCAACGGAATGTTTTTGTGCGTATGGGCACCAGCGTTATAGTAGCTTCCAACCCCGTATTCTGTATGTTGCCCAGGTTGGTGGAGTAGAACAGGTAACCACTGCCAGGGGGTGCGGGTACTTCCATATACTGCTGGTAGTTATTGTTCTTATACCAGGTAAGGTCAAAGTTAATGCGGCTGTCCAGCAGGCGTACTTCTGCACCTGCTTCCACAGAGCGGTTGTCTTCCGGTTTCAGGTATACGCCGGGGTAGGGTGCGCGTGTGTTGAATGCGATCCTGGTGACACCGGCTATCGTCTGTAAGGTGAAACGGGAGGGATTTGACATATATGGCGCAATATCATTGCCTACTTTGGCATAGGAAACGCGCAGCTTGGCAAAATTAACTGCTGCCGGCAATTTCATTATTTCACTCAGAATGGCCGCCACCCCGGTGGAATAGTAGAAGTATCCTTTGCCTGCGATAGGTGTGTAGGCGAAGGCGCTTGACCAGTCGTTACGGCCTGTCAGGTCCAGGAAGAGATAATTTCGGTAGGCCAGTTGTGCGCTGGCAAATATGGCCTGCAGTTGCTTACGTTCAATGTATTGCTGCGCGTCGAGGGCTTTGCTGGAAATATCTGCTACAGAGAAGTGGTTGGCAATACTGAGGCCCGGGTTGGCATTCTGATTGGTGCTGATCAGCGTTCTGTCATGCGCCTTTACATCCATGATGCTGGTGCCCAGGGTGGCCGACAGGCGCATTCGATCATTCAGCTTACGGGCGGCGCTCAGTATGAGATCTCCATACAGCTGGGTATTGGTCTCTTTTTCCAGTGTATACCGGCCGTTAGGCGGCGACAATACCGTTTGGGTACCTGCATAGGCTTTCAGCTCATACTGGTCATAAGAGCGGTCAAAACTACCCCGGGCCTGTATACTCAGCCAGCTGGCCAGCTGGTATTTCAGGGAGAGAGATCCCATACTGCGGGTACGGTCTTCTTCGCGCAGGCTTCTGTACAGGAGCCAGTAGGGGTTCTGCTGATCATCCTGGCCTATCCATTCCCTATCGTTACGGATGTTCCACCAGTCCTGGAGCATGAGCCCGCGGGAAGTGTCGAAATATTCATATTGTTTATAGGCTGCAAAATCAAGTCCCCTCGGGAAATTATATACACCTGTCAGCGGGTTGAAATAAAGACCGCTGGCAGAGCGGTTCAAGGCTTTCTGCATCATGAAGGTAACGTTGCCGTCAATCAGCAGGCGGTTATCCAGCAGTCGCAGTGAACCACGGTAATTGAAAGTATGACGGTCCAGCTTACTGTTGGGCAGTATGCCTTTATTGGTGGTATTGGAGTAGGAGAAGTAGGAGGGCGCCTTATCCAGACCGCCGCTGAAAGAAAGAGAATTGGTAAAGGTAACGCCTGTATTAAAGAAGGGCTTCACATGCTCCGGCGCATTTACCGGTGCGCCCCAGCTATCTGCCGAACCCGGCTGGGGATTCCCTTTATCATCTGTATATGGCCGGATGCTTTGCCCATAGCGGTATTGCAGTTTGGGTAGATGCATGGGTGTTTCGATGCTAAGATCGGAAGAAAGGCTGATGTGCCCTTTGCCGGGACGGCCTTTCTTGGTAGTGATCACAATTACGCCGTTGGCAGCCTGGCTGCCATAGAGGGCGGCGGCGGAGGCGCCTTTGAGTACGCTGATGGTCTCAATATCATCGGGGTTCAGGTTGGAGATGCCGTCACCGCCATCGCGTCCGCTGTTGCCTACAATGCTGGAGGATTCTCCCCAGATATTGGCCGGCTGGGAAGGCGTGTAGTTGGCCATGGGTACGCCGTCTATGACATATAAAGGCTGATTCTCGCGGGTAGATTTGTTACCTCTGAGGATCACCCTGGCAGAGCCGCCAATACCGGACGCACTGCGGAAGATATTGACGCCGGCTATTTTGCCGGAGAGGCTGTTGATCACGTTCACATCTTTTACGCGGGCCAGGTCTTCATTGCTCAGCTGCTGGGTAGCGTAGGTAAGTTCACTGGTTTGTTTGGAAATACCCAGGGCGGTTACCACAAATTCGTTCAGCCCTTTAACACTTTCTTCCAGGGTGATATGGAATTCGTTATTATCGCCGATGGCGGCTTCTTTATGCAGGTGACCTACGGAGCGGAACACCAGCACGTCAGCTGCGGTACCTTTAATGGAAAAGGTACCGTCTGCCAGGGCCTGTGTGCCCCTGGTGCTATTTTTTACCAGTATGGTGGCGCCTGCCAGGGGACGGCCCTGTGGGTCGGATATTCGTCCGGTAACCTCTTTTTCGGCCAGGGAAAGTGTTTGCAGCCCGGTATCTGCAATGGTTCCGGCGGCTGCTCCTACAATGATCTTGTCTTCTTTTAAAAGGAATTTGAGCCCTGTCTGGCGGCTTAGCAGTGCCAGTACTTCTTCTATGGGGGTTTTACTACAGTGAAGGGTTATTTTCTTTTTCAGTTGCTGGCTCAGGTCTGCTTTATCATAGTGAAAGTTCAGGCCTGTCTGGCTGGCAATCTCCGTCATAACTGCCTCCAGCGGTTTGTTCCGTGCGTCGATGCTCACGAGTATAGGTAAAGCAGCGCCCGCAACCGGCAGCAGCAGTAGCAGCAGGCCGGCAGTCATACCTGCCAGGCGGAAGTATGATCTTACGGTCGTGGGCATTTGTGTAAGCTATTGGCAGTCGGCTTCTAGCTACTAGCTGTTAGAGTTGGCAAGGGCTAAGAGCTAATGGCTAAACGCTAACGGCTGTTTTTCAGCACGATGGTGTCGTTGCTGATAGAATAAGAAAGGGACTTGGCAAGGCATATGGTCTCTATCACATCCCGGAGGCTTTCCTCTTTGAAGAAGCCCGTGTACTTCCATTCCTTTTTGTCACTTTGGTTGATGATGGTAACTCCGTACCGGTTTTCAATTTCGGTTATAACTTCATTGTATGACGCATCTTTAAATACCAGGTAACCCTGTTTCCACCCGGTGATCTCTTCCGGCCTGGTAAAGGTGGATTTTACCAGCTCAAGGGATTGCATATCATAATGTACCTGTTCATTGGGCATTAATATCACTGCCTTACCACCCGCGGCGCCGTTATGGGTTCGGTCTATCTTCACTTTGCCGCTGATCAGGGCTACGGTAATCCGGTTTTCATGGGCATAATCCCTGATATTGAAGGTGGTGCCCAGGGCAGTGGTATGAATATCGCCTGTGTGCACGGTAAAGGCACTTTCCTGGTTGGGGGCTACCGTGAAGAACGCTTCTCCTTCTTCCAGGTAAACGTCTCTGCCGGCGGCAGAGAATTGTTGCGGATAGCGGATGCGGCTGGAGGCGTTCAGCACAATGGTGCTGCCGTCAGCAAGCACGATACGCTCGGTAGCGCCTTTTGCCGTACTGAGCTCCACAAAGCCGTTCTTTACGCTGCGGCTGCTTTTGACCGGCGAGGTTTTTGCCATGGGCGCTGTGGCGGGTGCAGCAATGCGGGATGTTTTCAGGTATGTAAACAACCAGGCGCCGGTAACCAGCAATAGGCTGGCGGCAGCGGTTATATAGTAAAAGGGGCGCAGCCGGCGGGAGCGGGGCACCTGTATCTTTTCCTGTATGCTCTGCTTTACCGCTTCCAGCTGCAGGGACAGATCTTCGTCGGGCACGGGGGGCGAACTATGCCTGTTAACGCCTTCAAACCATTGCTCAATGACTATGGATTCTTCAGCTGTGCATTGCCCCTTCGTATAGCGTTCCAGTATATTTTTAATATGTTCTGTATCCACCGTTTCTCATTTAAGGTTTACAAGTAGTCGTACAAGCGGTTTATTGGTACTACCCGTTGCCTGTTTCTGTATGTGAGCGCAGAATTTTAAGCGCTTTAGTGATCTGGTTTTTGACGGTTTGCTGTGAAAGCCCCAACCTTTGTGCAATTTGTTCAATGGATTGATGCTCAAGGCGGCTTAGCATAAATATTTCCTTCATGCGATCCGGCAAATGATTGATGGCCTCCAGTATTTCCTGGTTTTTGGCCTTATAATCAACGGCTTCCGTAATATTTTCCGGCTGAGCGTCAAAATGTTCAATGAGTTGCTGGAGGTATTTGCGGTAAGAGCTGTTCTTCCGGTAAATATCGATGATCTTATGCCTGGCGCCCTGGTAAAGGTAGGATTTGAGCGACTCGCTGATCTGCAGCTGTTTTCTTTTTTCCCAAAGGGAAACAAAGAGGTCTTGGAGTACATCCTTGCTGATCTCACTGGTTTCCAGCTTGCTCAGGATATACAGGTACAAAGGTTTGCTGTAACGGTCATAGATGGCGTTAAAAGCCGCAACATTGTCGGCTTTCAGCAAGTTAAGTAACTGTTGATCTGGATAGTTGCTGTACATCAGGGCAATTACAGGTACAAGAAATGGTTGATAAAAACGATAACAGCGCTTTTTCCTATACTACCGTGGAATGAAAATTAGGATAATGTTTTCAAAGTAAAAAGTAAAAAAGTAAAAAGAAAAAAGGGTTTAAATTTAATCTTTCATGCTTCCTTGAGTCTCAGTTCATTTTTATATTCCTTAGGTGTCTTACCCACTATTTCCTTAAAGAAGCGGTTGAAATTAGAGAGGTTCTTGAACCCGCAGGAGTAGGCGATCTCCGCGATCGACCAGTCTTCTTCGGTCAGCCGTTTACAGGCGTGCCCGATCCTGACCTCGTTCAGGAACTGCACAAACGATTTTTTGGTGCGGTTCTTAAAGAAGCGGCAGAAAGACTGAGGAGAGAGGTTGGTGATGCTGGCCACGTCGTGCAGGGATATTTCCTTGGAAAAGTTGTTCATCACGTACTTGAATACCTCGTCTATCTTATGGTTATCCTTAATATTAAAGGCATGAGAATAGCCGGTGCTGGCCAGGAAATAGAAATCTTTGGTTTCGGAAAGCGTTTTCAGGATGTTCAGCAGGGAAATGATCCTGTCCAGCCCCTCTTTTTTGGGAAGAGCCAGTATTTCGTCTTTTAGTTTGTCATGGGTTTCGCCGATGATCTTCATGCCCCGCTGGGCACGGTGGAACAGCTCGGAAAGGGCTTTGGTCTCCGGCAGGCCGTAGAATTTGTCGCCAAAGATGTCTTTCGGGAAGTAGATTACTACAGACCGGGCTTTGAGCTGCTCCACGCCTTTGTAATATTCTTCTTCATTATACCACACATGAGGGATATTAGGCCCGAGGAACACCATGTCGCCTACGTCAAAGCTTTCAATACTGTCTCCTACAATCCTTTTGCCGTTGCTTTCGGTAACATATACCAGCTCGCATTCCGGGTGAAAATGGAAGGGTGTATTAAAATACGGATCACAACGCTCTATAATGGTGATCTGGTTGTCGGCAAAAGCGCCAACTTTAATGAGGATGGGTTTCATCCGTTTATGCTCGGTTTCATTTGAAAAAATGTATATTTTACTGTCCTTAATGGAACTTCCTGGCGGCAGAATGATCGTTTTACACTCCTGTTGGTCAAACACCCTTCCCCGCCCCCCGCGGGAATCTTTCCTGTGATTGATGCCAATTTATTAATTTTTGGTTAAAAAAATATCATTTCCTGTAATTTAGCTATTGTAAAGCCTATTGTAATTTTGACAACTAATTTTGTATTTTACACAGGGCTAAATCGATTGAGCGGCTTGTACCCGTGCTCAGTTGGAGATTCAGGCACACCCGGACCACAAACTATATTATAACCAGATTATACTAGACGGATGAAAGGAATTTCTATAAAGGACATCGCCAAACAGGCGGGGGTGTCTCCTACTACTGTTTCTTTTGTACTGAACGGCAAGGCTAAGGAGAAGAGGATCAGCGATCAGGTTAGCAAAAAGATACTTAAAATTGCCAACAAGCTTAAATACAAACCTAACCAGCTGGCCAGGGGCTTACGTACTGGTAAGACTAAAACCCTGGGGTTGATCGTGGAGGATATTGCCAATAACTTCTGGGCGAATGTGGCGAAAGTGGTGGAGGATGAAGCCGACAAGCATGGATACAAGGTGCTGTACGGCAGTACGGAAGACAATAGTGAAAAGGCGAGGGGACTGCTGGAGGTACTGAAGTACCGGCAGGTGGATGGGTATATTATTACCCCCACCAAGAACATGGAAAAGGAGATCGAACTCCTGAAAATGGTGCGCAAGCCGGTAGTACTGATGGACCGCTACCTGCCCAACGTGGATTCCCACTACGTAGTGGTGGATAACTACCAGGGTGCTTTTGCCGCCACCAGCCACCTTATTGCCCAGGGGTATAAGAAAATAGCGATCATTACCACCACGTCAGACCAGGTGCAGATGAAGCAGCGTATGGAAGGATTTGCGGCCGCACTGAAGAAACACGGTATCACCTTCAATAAGACCATTGTGAAGAAACTGCCTTTTGACCTGGACCGGGCAGGACACACGCAGGAGATCACCAAATTTCTTAGGGCCACAAAAGTGGACGCCATCTTCTTCGCAACCAACTATCTTGGAATATACGGTATCGAAAGTATCCGCTCACTCGGTCTTCGTATAGGGGCCGACGTCGGCATGGTAAGCTTTGATGATCATGACCTGTTCCGCCTGCATAGCCCTTCTATCACCTGTGTCTCCCAACCTATCGGGGAAATTGGACGGCAGATAGTGGATGTTCTGATGAAAGAACTGAACCATGCTTCCAACACATCACATCATTTAGTATTATCACCTACACTTGAAATACGCCAGTCTTCCATTAGAGAAGAAAACAATAAATGAAATATCAAATTCCAAATTCTAAAACCGGGAACCAGCAGCTAAAAAATGGAAATCTGAAATTTGAAATTTGGTAATTGAATTTTTTTATCTAAGTTTAACAACTAATTAAAAGAACCTAGTGAACTACCAATGAAATGTGTGTGTTGCGGGTTCTTTTTTTATTTGATGCCTATACTAAATGGTTTTAGTGTGGACAATGAGCGTTATGTTACCTGTGACTAACACGTATGAACGTATAACCGTTAAATAAAAAAAATCGGACCATGTATATGTAAATCGGAAATGACCATGCGCATGAACGGAAACCGCGCGTAGTACAACAAACATCGAAAACAAATCTAACCAGGACTACTGCATGTAAAGCGTATTGAACATACGCCAGGGGGATTTATTTCATCACCTATTTAACTATTCATTAAAAAAACACAGAAAATGAAGAGATCGCTATTGTTATGCGCTTTCCTCATGCTGCTGGGGTATGCTATTGTCTCAGCACAGGAAAAGAAAACAATTACAGGAACCGTGCAGGACTCCACAGGGAGTGCACTGCAAGGTGTTACCGTACAGGAGAAAGGTACCAGCAATGGTACCGTTACAGACGCTAAAGGCGCTTTTACCATTCAGGCAGGACCCGGCGCTACGCTTATTTTTACCTTTATAGGTTTTGGACGCCGGGAGATTCCCGTGAACGGCCAGTCAGCACTGGACGTAAAGCTGGCGCCTGATACCAAAGGATTGGGAGAGGTAGTAGTAACGGCATTGGGTATCCAGAAAGAATCACGCAAACTGGGCTACGCGGTCAGTAAAGTAGGCGGCGACCTGATGGATAAGGCCAGGGAGTCTAACGTTGCTTACTCGCTGGAAGGCCGTGTAGCCGGCCTGAATGTAAGCGGTGTTAGCGGTGGCCCGGGCTCTTCTGCCCGTATCAACCTGAGAGGGGTTACCAGTTTTAACGGAGGCTCACCCCTGTTTGTAATTGACGGTGTGCCGATGGATAATACCAACCGCGGCACCGCCGGCCAATACGGCGGCGCAGATAAAGGCGATGGTATCAGCAGTATCAATCCTGATGATATAGAGAATATGACAGTGCTTAAAGGCGCCACCGCCGCGGCTTTATATGGTACCAGGGCGTCCAATGGCGTGATCCTGATCACCACCAAGAGTGGTAAGAAGGGCGGCAAACTGGCCATAGAATACAATACCAACCTGCAATTTGACCAGGCGGTGAACAATACTGACTTTCAGTATGTATATGGACAGGGTGCACAGGGCCAACGTCCTACAGACGCCGCTATGGCAGCAAGAACAGGTATCAGCGCCTGGGGCGAGAAACTGGATGGCAAACCAACCATACAGCTGGATGGGAAAGAGTATCCTTATTCGCCGGTTACTGATAACATCCAGAAATTCTATCGCCTGGCGCCCACTTTCACCAATACGGTTTCTACCAGCGGCGGATGGGAAACCGGCGCATTCCGTCTCTCACTTTCCAATGTCAACAACCAGTCTATACTCCGGAACAGTGGCCTTGACAGGAAAACTGTCAATCTGAACCTCAACCAGCAGGTAACGGATAAACTGAAAATTACGGTAATGGCGAACTATGTGGACGAGACAAATAAGAACAGGCCATGGCTGAGTGATGCACCCCAGAACGCTAACTACGGCATCACCCTGCTGGCGCCCAACGTAAATCAGCTGGCTTTGCAACCGGGATACGACGCCAGCAAAAGAGGAGCGGAGATCGTATATACCGATGATATTTACAAGACCAATCCATGGTTCGTAGTGAACCAGTTTGTAAATAATATTGACAGAAAGCGTTTGATCAGCGCCGTAGCCGCACGTTACGACTTTACTGACTGGTTGTATGCACAGGCCCGTGTAGGATACGATCTTACCAACGAAAATTATCTTACCGTAGAACCATGGGGCACTGCCTACAGCAGCGGTGGTACCGGCAAGCTGAATGATCTTTCCAAAAGGCAGATATCAGAACTGAATACAGATGTGCTGATAGGTGCGCACAGGTCTATCACCAAAGATATAGAAGGCGATTTCTCCGTGGGTGGTAACATTCGCAAATGGGTAGATCAGAACGTGGGCATGAACGGCAGCCAGTTCATTATACCTTACCTGTATGTGCCGTCTAACCTCACTAACCTGGCATCCAATTACCTGTACCAGGAATTGCAGACAAATTCAGCATATTATACTGCAGACTTCACCTATAAGGGTTTTCTGAACATCGGAACCACCGGCCGGTATGACGTGTTCTCTACTTTACCCAGCAATAACAGGGGAATTTTTACACCGTCAGTAACCGGTAGCTTTATTTTCTCTGAGCTGACTCACCTCCCTTTCCTGAGCTTTGGTAAATTGCGTGCTTCCTTCGCGCAAACCAGCGGTGAGGCGCAGCCTTATAAAACGCAGCAGTACTATAAGATATCCAATACCATTAACGGTCAGCCGCTGGGCACCTTTGACGATAACCTGCCCAACCTTGATCTGCAGCCTTACCGCCTTAAGGAATTTGAAGTTGGTACAGAGCTGAAGTTCCTGCAGAACAGGCTGGGTCTTGATGTCTCCTATTTCCGTCGTCAAACCAACGGAGAGATTATCTCTGCGAGCATTTCCAACGCATCCGGTTTCCTTACGCAAACGCTCAACCTGGGTGCAACCCGTAACAGCGGTGTGGAAGCAATGTTGAGCGGCACGCCCATACAATCCAAATCATTCACCTGGAACGCTTCCTTCAATATTACCTACGTGAAGAACCTGGTAGTGGATATAGATGGTACGGAAAATCCTGCAGCTATTAACCTGACTGCCTACAGGCCTGGCAACGGCAATGTGGCTATTGTAAAAGGATTGCCTATAGCGCAGATCCTGGCGTATGATTATAAGCGGGATGATAAAGGCAATGTGATCATTGGCGATAACGGCATTCCTGAGCGTGGCGATCTCAAACCGATGGGTTCTGCGCTGCCCAATGTGTTCGGCGGTTTAAACAACGATTTTGCGTATAAGAACTTCAACCTGTCTTTCCTGATAGATTTCAAGTATAACAACAAGATCCTCTCCGCCACCAACTATTATTCAATAGTAGATGGTCTTAACAAGATGACACTGGACGGCAGGGAAACAGGTGTAGTTGCGCCCGGTGTAACAGAAAGCGGAGCGCCCAACACTACCAACGTAGCCGCTTACAATTATTATCCCCAGCTGGCACAGAATATCTCCGCTTTGTCTGTTCTGGATGGCAGCTTTATCAAATTGCGGCAGGTGACCCTGGGATACACATTCCCCACTGCATGGTTTGAGCACACGCCCTTCCAGGCTATTGCTGTTTCTCTGGTGGGAAGGAACCTTTGGACCATCATGAAACGTACACCCAATATTGATCCGGAAGCAGGCTTCTCTTCTGATATAAAGGCGGCGGGCCTGGAAGGCGGCAACCTACCGGCTGTACGGACCTATGGTGTGAATGTGAACTTTAAATTCAAAAAGTAGTAATGAGTATGCAAAAGATTTGTTTATATATCGGCATCGTGACGGTGATACTGCTGACAGGGTGCACAAAGAAATTCGACGAGATCAATACAGATCCAACGCAGGGTACAGAAGAGAATTTTGATCCTAATTCCCTGCTTAGTTTTGCACAGTATAACTTTGCCAGTCCGGGTTATTCGCAGTTGCTATATCCCAGCACCAGCATACAGATACTGGCTTCTACCTTCAACTATTATGGCAATGGAGACAAGTATATAAATACCGGCGGCTCTACTGATTACCAGGGCAGGATCTTTTCAGAATGTTATTCCAATTCCAGCAGGATCTACGAGATGATGCGGCTTACGAAAGACAAGGATGTAAACCTGTATAACATTGGCAAGATCATGTATGTGCTGATCCTGCAGCGTTGTACGGATGCTTATGGCGATGTGCCTTACACAGAAGCAAACCGGGCAAAAGAAGGGATCACCAAACCCAAGTACGACCGCCAGCAGGATATCTATAACCTAATGCTGAAGCAACTGGATACCGCTATTACTGCGCTGGACCCCTCGCAACCGGCGCCGGTGAACGACCTTTTCTATAAAGGCGATATTGCCAAATGGAAAAGGTTCGGCTATTCATTAATGCTACGTGTAGCCATGCGCTTAACAAAGGCAGACCCTGCTACCGCGCAGCAATGGGCTGAGAAAGCAGCTGCTGGCGGCACTTTAAGTGGTGTTAATGATAACGCTTATGTAATATGCGATGCTACCAAGGCGCAGGACAATACTTCCAACGCTTTGCTTACGGGCGATGATTTCAGGGAAGTACGCTGGAGCAAGACCTTTATTGATTTCCTGAGGGCCAATAATGATCCCCGCCTGGGCGTGATAGGGGAGGTTCCTCCCGCAGGCCTGGCCAACAACAGCAATGAGACACTTACCGGTAATACGGACTCCAGTATGCAGATAGGCTTACCCAATGGGTATGATCTGCTGGGCGGTGCAACGGATATCCGTAAACGGGCAGACTATCCCGGCGGCACAGGTACAGGTGGGGACATTGCCCCGCTGGGTAAATACTCCCGCCCGCGTGTAAATGTATTTATGAAACGTAATGGAACTGATTTTGTGCTCACCTATGCAGAATCTGAACTGCTGCTGGCAGAAGCAAAGATCCGTAACTGGAATGTGCCTGGTACCGCAGCGCAGCACTACGCCAACGGGGTAGCAGGCGCTATGCAGCAGATGGCGCAGTTTGATGCTGCAGCTGCCATTGCTCCCAATGATATCCAGGATTACGTAGCAGCGCACCCGTTAGACGAATCTTCGGTGGAAACAGCGCTGGAAAAGATCAATACCCAATATTGGGCGGCAACGATCTTCAATTTTACGGAAACCTGGAGTAACTGGCGCAGGTCTGGTTATCCGAAACTGACGCCGGTGGTGTATCCCGGTAATATAACCGGCGGTACTATTCCCCGGCGGATGATCTATCTGTCTACGGAGCAGTTAAGCAATGCGGACAACTACAGGGATGGCGTAAGCCGCCTCACGCCTGCCGCAGATCTGCTTACTTCCCGTGTGTGGTGGGATAAATAGCAAGATGGTTTAGTGGATTTATAGGTCATGGCCGGTGCTCCATCGTCCATAACATGTACGGTAAGGCAAACTATCTGCCTGTTTACGGATATGCTATGGACGATGGATCACCGGCCATGGCTTTTTTAACATTTTGTTGAAAATGATGGTATAACCTTGTAAATTATAAAAAATTTATCTATGTTTGGGTGTCGTTAACTGACTGTATAATAATCAATCATAAATGATTAATGTTCTTTTATCATAAGACTTAATTAGATGTATTGGGTTATAGTGCAGTTATACGGCCAGGTATTGGGAGTATCACATTAAACAGGAATAGGTTAGGAAAGCGCTGGTTTTTGCCAGAGACAATGATTAGCCCTGAAGGGACAACAGTGACAGACATATAATAATTTTTACTATTATTCAATAAATTACTATATTACATCATATTATAATACCTTTTTGTTGTAAAAACTATACTATGAATATCCGCTGAAAAGCCTGTTTTGTTAGTAGTGCCAACAGTTGGATTCCCTTTTTAAAACCTAATGAAAACCTATGAGTATGAAAAAAATTTACCCTTCTCTTGTAACATGAACCAGGCGTTGCATAACGCGTAAGCGTGCGGCAATAATTATTCCTTATGCCTGAAATGTAGACCTGGTGCGAAACAGCGAATAACTATTGTTAGCCAACAGATGATCATCCAAACAGGATGCAGATAAACTATGCCAATCATTGATCGTATATAACCGCTTTCAACACTATAAGTATTAATCTAAAAAAGAGTAAAATGAAAAGATCGCTCCTCTTTTGCGCGGTACTTTTCCTTTTGTGCACCAATATTGTTTTGGCACAGGAAAAGAAAACCATAGCTGGTATCGTGCAGGATGAAAAAGGAAGCCCGCTGGTGGGTGTGAGTGTACAGGAAAAAAATACTTCCAACGGTACGCTGACAGACCAGAATGGTGCTTTTAGACTGAGTGCCGACCCTGAGGGAGCACTCGTTTTCACGTATATAGGTTATTTAAAACAGGATGTGCCCTTAAATGGCCGTGTGTCATTGGCTATCCGTATGACCCAGGACAGCCGCGGCCTGAATGAAGTGGTGGTAACAGCTATGGGTATCAAAAGAGAACGCCGTAAGCTGGGGTATGCAGTTTCTAACGTATCTGGCGAGGATATTCAAAAAGCTAATCCTACGAACTTTGCCTCTGCATTATATGGTAAAGCTGCCGGTGTAAGCATTCAGACTGCACCTGGTGGTGGTACCAGTGCCGCTGTAATCAAGATCAGGGGCCTGAACTCGATCAATGGTGATAACCAGCCGCTGATCGTAGTGGACGGTGTACCTATTCGTACTGACCAGGTGAATATTGAAAGTTATGACGTAGATAGCCGTATTCGCGGTAATAGCTTGCTGGACATTAACCCTGACAACATCCAGAATGTGGATATACTGAAAGGTGCTGCCGCAACAGCATTGTATGGTTCCAGCGGAAGTAACGGCGTAATAATGATCACTACCAAAAACGGCTCAAGAAAAGCAGGTTTGGGTGTTGACTTCAACTATTCTTATGGTATAGAAAAGGCATCTGTGCTGCCTGATATTCAGACTGAATACGGTCCTGGCCGTCCCCGTCTGCAGAGCATGCTTGACTACGGCACAAATGCCGAAGGATGGTTGACTAATGATGTGACTGGTGATGGTATCGGCGATGTAAGGCCCAATTATCGTGCAGAAGGTCAGTTTGGTCCTAAATTCGATGGAAGAGAGGTTTTATACTGGGATGGCAGCATGGTTAAATATGTAGCACACGATGATGTATGGAAGAAGTTTTACCAGACGGGTTACAGCTCAATAGCTAACATAGCGTTAAGTAATTCAAACGAAAAGGTAAATTATCGTTTCTCGTATACACGTAACGATTATAAAGGTGTACAGATCGGTGGTAAACAGGAGAAGAACACCTTTAACTTCAACACTACCTATAAAGTTAATAATAGGCTGAGTACTGACGTGGTGGTTACCTATGTAAATGAGTTTGTCCATAACCGCCCCGAGCAGATCAACCGGATCACTGCTAACTATGGTGGTTTCTTCAGCGCAGCAGATGATATGGATGTTTATATGAAAAAATATCAGACTTCCAAAGGATATAAATGGGTAAGATTTGATGAAACCCAGAAAGACCCAGAAGAAGCACTGAAAGTAAATATCCGTGCCTATGACTTTATGGACTTCCTCTGGAAGCAGCTGAAGAATAGTTATGATGAAAGATCTAACCGTGTAATATCCAGCTTTACCCTGAACTATGATTTCGGAAAAGGACTGAAATTCCGCGGTCGTATGGGTAACGACTTTACCGGGTACACTTCAGAAACTAAAAACTATTCAGAGTATCCGCTCGCATTCGGTGAATCCGGCATGTACGGTACTGCTGGCAATCAGTATAGCATTGCTTATGGTGATCTGTTGTTATCTTATAACAAAGACCTTTCTTCCAAGTTCACCCTGAATGCCAGCTTAGGTTACCAGGCGCGTAAACAGGATAACCGCTACAGCCTGATGGAAACAAAAGATGGCCTGTTACAGGAAAACTGGTTTACTATGAACGCTTCGAAAAGTGCGGTTGAAGGAAAAGATCGGAACAGGCGAACTTCCTACCTTCAGGATGGTGTATTTGGCATCCTCGGCCTGAGTTACCGCAACTTCCTGTTCCTGGAAGGTACCGGCCGTTATGAAAGAGTTTCCACACTGGCCCCGGGCAACAACACTTATTTCTATCCAAGCGTAAGCCTTTCACTGGAACTGAGCCGTGCGTTACGCTTGCCCAATTTTATTGACTACAGCAAGATCAGGGCATCATACGGTGTGGCCGCAACACCTCCCGATCTGTACAGGGCAAATGTTGTGTATACTGGTACTTCTGTTAACTCTGTGGGCTATATGCATGCCAACTACGAATATGGTAATGATGGTTTAAAGCCGGAGTTTAAGCAATGAGTTTCGAAGTAGGTTGGGAAACCAAAATGTATGAGAACCGTCTGGGCTTTGACGTATCTTATTATAACAATACGATCAAAGGGCAGATCGCGAAGATGGACGTACCTACTTCTACCGGCGCCAGAAACATCTGGCAGAATGTCGGGGATCTGAACAACTACGGTATAGAAGCGGCTATTTATGCTACTCCGATCGCTCAAAGGGATTTTGAATGGAACATCCGTGGTACTATCGCACATAACAGGTAACAAGCTTAAAAGTTTGACAAGCGGACTAGACCAGCTGATGCTGTTAGACCTGGATGGTGGATCTGCACAGATAGTAGCTAACATTGGCCAGGCAGCGGGTGATATCATCGTTTGGGATTATAAAAAAGACGCAGACGGTAACTATATAGTTAATGACAGAGGTTTATACGACAGTGATTTCGACACCCGCCTGAAAGTTGGTAACATCCAGGCCGACCTCGTAGGCGGCCTTGGCAACAATGTTCGTTATAAGAACTGGAACCTTAACTTTCTGATAGACTTCCGTTGGGGAGGCCAGATTCTTTCACCGACCAACTACTACGCTACCGGCGCCGGGATGTTTAAGAGCACATTACAGTATCGGGATGCTGCCCGTGGTGGTTTAACTTACTACGAGGATGCCACTGGGGCCGAAAGCAGGAGCCTTACTCCTATTCCGGGTGGAACGAAATACGATGACGGTATCATACTGGAAGGCGTTGATGCAACCGGTAAAAAGAATGAGAAAATCATCACCGCCGGAGAATATTACTTTAACACTTATACCTGGGGCAATTATGCAGGTGGGTCCAGCACTAACTCTTATAAAACTGCAGTGTATGACAACAATTTCATTAAGCTGCGTGAGGTGTCACTGAATTATACCCTACCAGTAAGGCTTGCCAACAAAGCAAAAGTACAGCACCTGACTGTAGGGCTTTTTGGACGTAACCTGTTTTACTTCTATAAAACCTTGCCTAACCTCGATCCTGAAGTGGGTATAGGTACCAGCTTTGTAAGCCAGGGTATTGATCGCGGTACAAGTGCTGCGTCTCGAACAATCGGCGCAAATGTGAAATTGAGCTTTTAATTGACAAGCCAAAAAACTGAAAAACATGAAGAAAAATATTCTGATAATATTAATGCTGGCCCCGGTGCTTGGTTTTATTTCAGCGTGTAAAAAGTCGTCTTTCGACAGTAAATATTACAACCCTGAAAAGTCTACAAGAGCTACCATAGACGGTTTGTATACCGGTGTCTTCAAAAATAGGAGGGTGTTTCCTGATTACTGGAATCTGTGGACATTTGTTTCTTCCACCCTTGGCGCATATACTCAAACAACTGGTACTTTCAGTGATGGCCGCAGGTATGAACAACCTGGAGGCTATCTGCAGGACCGTTGGGATGATTTTTATACAGCAAATCCCGGCGGAGGTAACTGGACATCTCCTTTGTCAAACTATCGTGAAATGGAAAAGCTTTATAATGCGCTTGAATCAGATGCAGAAAGACAAGGTTACCAGACTGTTCATGCAGACCGCCCGCATNTTCCTTTATGACCAGGCCATACAAATGGTGGTACATGTGGGGTGATATTCCCTTTTCTAAAGCAGGTGCTCTAAACGCTACCGGTGAGTTGGTACTGCCTTCCTATGATAATGCTAAAGATGTATATGACTCAGCGCTCACTAACCTCAAAGCCATCAGTGAATGGTTGGCTAACGTTCAGCCGTCTTCATTTTATCTGAGCAAATTGACCAAACAGGACATTCTGCTGAAAGGTGACCTGCTGAAGTGGCGCCGTTATGCCAATTCTCTCTTACTGCGTTTGGCAATGCGTATATCCTATGTGGATGAAACCAGGGCAAGAATACTAGTACAGGAAATATTGGGTAATCCCACTTTATACCCGGTACTCAGCGACAATAATACTGATAATGTGCAACTGACCGCCGGCAAGCCGGATCTGGTTAGCGATCTCCGTAATGCGTTCAATGAAAATCGCAACTATGCACCTGATTACATGGTAGATTCTCTATTGGAGCCGTCAGGCGACCCTCGGTTAAGGATCTTCTATACAAAGAACAAGAATGGAATATATCAGGGTCTGCCTAAGACAATGAACAGGGCTCAACAGGATAGTATGATCAGCAACAGGCTTGTTTCTGTAATGGACAGTACTACATTTGTCCAGAATCAGTTCTTCCCCGGCATCGTTTTTACGGTTGCGGAAGTGAATTTTCTGAAGGCTGAAGCTTATGAAAGATGGGGTGGTGGATCTGCTAAGACATATTATGATCTGGGCATCCGCCAGTCCATTGTTTACTATTACCGAATCCATGAACTAAGCGAGTATGGTACGCACCAGACTCCGTACACAGAAAGTGAGATTACTTTACTGCTGGCTCATCCGCTGGTGGCGTATGGTACAGTAAGAGAAACTAACCTGAATAAGATTGGTCTGCAGAAATGGGTGAATTTCCATGTAATGCAGAATAACCAGGCCTGGGCTGAAATGAGAAGAAGCGGTTATCCCAAACTTTGGTTCCCAACCGATCCCAGTTCTGCTATTGTGCCTACACCCGCATACCGTATACAGTATCCTGCAAATGAACGTAGTAGGAACGCTGAAAATTATGCGAAAGTGGCTGATAAAGATAAAGCGTACACTAAGATATTCTGGATGCCATAAACTGCTTTATTCCTATACCTATAATACAGCTATGACAGGTCCCGGGCTTATGCCCGGGACTTTTTTTTACATCCGGATGATGTATTTTGTGCATTTAACGCTATGAAGCTTCGCCTTACCATATTATTTTCCATCCTGAGCGCCGGTATACTACAGGCGCAATCCAAGCTGCTGCTGCACTATGTGCAACCGCTGACCGGCACTGCCAACAGTACCACTGCTGCCGCCCTGAAGCACGGTGAGGGCACCGAACGCCTTGCCAATACCATACCGGCTGTAGGCACCCCCTTCGCCATGACGCAGTGGACACCGCAAACCCGCACCAGTGAGCAAAAATGCCTGGCTCCCTACTACTACAAAGATGAAAAGCTGAGCGGTTTCCGGGGTACCCACTGGCTCAGCGGCTCCTGCACACAGGACTATGGCAGTGTTACCATTATGCCCATCACCGGCCCCCTGCGCACGCAGCCGGCTGATTTTGCTGCGCCTTTCTCCCATGAGGAAGAAACAGCTGCACCAGCCTACTACCAGGTAAAGCTGAACCGCTACGGCATCAATGCGGAGATGACCGCCCTTACCCGCAGCAGCCTGCTGCAGTTCACCGTGCAAAAGGCAGACAGCTTCTACCTGCTGGTAATGCCCAACAGCGATCAGCAGGAAGGGTATGTAACAATAGATACCGCCTTGCGGGAGATCAGCGGTTATAACCCTGTTCACCGCATTTACCAGGGCTGGGGACAAGCCGCTGGTTTCAGCGGCTATTTTGTAATACAGGTAGAGCGGCCGTTCAATGTAAAAGGTACATTCAACAACGGCGCTTATATCGGCTTTAAGGCCAGGGCAGGAGAGCGGGTGCGTGTCCGCGTGGGCACTTCCTTTACCAGCATTGCTGCCGCCCGCAGGAACCTGCAGGCAGAGATCCGCAGCTGGGACCTGGCAGCCGTCAGGATGCAATGCGCCTTCATCTGGGAAAAGTCATTGCGGCAGATCCAGGTACGCGGCGGGGATGAAAGACAAAAGCGTATTTTTTATACCGCTCTTTACCATAGCCTGCAACATCCCCGTTTGTTCAATGATGTGGATGGAACATATCCCCTGTTTGCACACCAGTACGAACAGGGACAACTGAAGGAAGCAGACTATTATGATGATTTTTCCATGTGGGACATCTACCGCGCGCAGCTGCCACTGCTGGAAATACTTTTCCCGGATAAAGTGAATGACATGGCGGCTTCTCTTGTCCGCAAAGGACAACAGGGCGGCTGGCTGCCGATCTTTCCCTGCTGGAATAGCTACACTGGTGCCATGGTTGGCGATCATTCCATCGCTTTTATCGCCTCTGCCTGGCTGAAGGGGATTAACAGTTTCGATGTACTTAGCGCTTACGCACTGATGCGCCGCAATGCATTTGAAACGCCGCCCAGTGCCGAATACCGGGATGGTAAAGGCCGCCGTGCACTGGCATCTTACCTGCAATATGGCTATGTTCCCCTGGAAGACAGTGTGCCAGACGCTTTTCATAAAAAAGAACAGGTGTCCCGCACGCTTGAATACGCCTATGATGACTATGCCCTTGCCATGATGGCCAAAGCGCTTGGCAAGGAAGAAGACTATGCTTTGCTGATGCAGCGGGCCAAAAATTACCGCCATGTTTTTGATACTACTACCGGTTTTACGAGAGGACGCTATGCCAACGGGAACTGGTATACGCCCTTTGATCCCGACCGGAAAATGTCTTTCATCACAGAAGGCACACCCCGCCAGTATACTTTTTACGTCCCGCATGATATAACCGGCCTCGCAGCTTTGATGGGTGGAATGCCGCAGCTGGAAGCAGCGCTGGACAGCCTTTTTGAAAAAGGAGAATACTGGCACGGTAACGAACCGGGCCACCAGATACCTTTCCTCTACAACTATACGGCCTCGCCCTGGAAAACGCAGCGCGAGGTAAGCCGTATCCTGGAAACAGAGTATGCAGATGGTCCCGGTGGATTGAGCGGTAACGATGATGCAGGCCAGATGTCTGCCTGGTACGTATTTGCTGCCATGGGCCTTTATCCGGTAGATCCCGTATCCGGTAACTACGCGCTTTGCGCGCCATTGTTTGACAGCATCAGTGTGCAATTGCCCGGTAACAGAACCACCCTGATCGCCGTACATAAACCAAACGCACAGGCCGCCTATATAGACCGTGTGATATGGAACGGCGTGCAGCTTAAGAGTCCATTTATTACGCATCGCCAACTGACTAGCGGCGGCCGTTTTGATATCTGGCTGAAATAGGCTTGCATAGCGCCGGTTTTATTACTAATTTTTGAAGCTAATTGTTAATCATTCAATTCCACTAATGAAAAAGTTCATCATTTTCCTGTTTCTTGTACTGTCACTGAATGCATCCGCCAGCGTTACCCTTCCATCAGTGATCGGCAGCAACATGGTGCTGCAAAGACAATCTGAAGCGGCCCTCTGGGGAACCGCCACCGCGAACGCTAAAGTAACGGTTACCACCTCCTGGAACAAACGGACCTATGCTGTAAAGGCAGGACCAGATGGCGCCTGGAAAGTAAAAGTGCAGACACCCGGAGCGGGTGGTCCTTATGAGATCAGTATTTCAGACGGACAGCCGCTAAAGCTGGAGAACATCCTCATTGGCGAAGTATGGTTATGCTCCGGCCAGTCGAATATGGAAATGCCGGTCAAAGGTTTCCGGAACCAGCCGGTGCTTCATACCGCTGATCTGCTGATGGAAGCGGAAAATCCCCAGATACGCTTGTTCAATGTGCCCCGCATGGCGTCCAGGAAGCCGCTGAGCACCTGTAATGCATCCTGGCAAGCGGCAACTGCCGAAAGTGTTGCGGGATTCAGTGCTGTAGGTTACCAGTTTGCGAAGATGCTGCATGAAAAACTGAAAGTGCCCGTAGGTATTATAGAAACTACCTGGGGCGGTACTGTGATCGAAGCATGGATGGATGAGCAGAGTTTACAGCCCTTTGCCGGCGAAATAAAGATACCTTCCCCCGAAACGCAGCAACCGGACAGAAATGATGCCACCGCTTTATATAATGGAATGGTAACACCCCTGGTGGGTTATACAATAAAAGGAATGCTCTGGTACCAGGGAGAATCTAATCGCGACCGTGCTGCGCAATACCGCCGCCTGTTGCCTGCCATGGTGAAGGCGTGGAGAGCAGCCTGGGACTGCGGCGAGTGGCCTTTCTATTACGTACAGATCGCACCCTATACCTATAAGGGTGATAAAGGACAAACCTGCCTGCTGAGAGAAGCGCAGCTCAAAGCGCTGCCTGAAATACCCAATGCTGGCATGGCGGTAAGTATGGACGTTGGTATGGAAAGCAATATCCACCCGCCGGATAAGACCATCATCGCTAAACGCCTCTTATACTGGGCACTGGCCAAAACATACGGCTATAAAGGTATTCCTTATTCAGGGCCCGTCTATAAGGCTATGGAAGTAGCGGCGGATACCGTGAAACTTTCATTTGACTATGCCGCCAACGGCCTTAGTACTTTTGGCAAGCCTTTGTCACAATTTGAAGTAGCGGGCGCTGATAAGGTGTTTCATCCTGCTGATGCATGGATCACTAATAGCGGTGTTTTTGTTAAAAGTAATGAAGTGCAGCACCCGGTAGCTGTTCGTTATGCGTTTCATTCCTGGGTAGTGGGTACGCTGTTCAACACAGAAGGCCTGCCTGCTTCATCTTTCAGAACCGATGATTGGAATGACTAGCATAGTGGTATAAACGATAATTACCGTCTTATGCATAAGCATACACAGGAAACAATGCTTATGTAAAATAAAAACCTTCCCATTTCCGGGAAGGTTTTTTGATGCGGGCGGGCATCGCAAATGCTGCCGCCATCATTACACAAAGCTATTTAGAACGGGCTGATGATCTCGATCGCGTAATTGGGCCACCAGGACGTAGCATGATAGATCACAGCAGTGATGCCGGTGGTAGACCTCAGATCAGTAGCGATCCATGAATTAGGACTGCTGGGATAGACAGTAAACGGCTTGGATACAACTACCGTTGAAGTACCGGCAAGGTAAAACGTAATGTTGGAAGGTACACCGCTACTTCCGCTGATCTCATAATCTAAAAGACCCACCGTGCTGCCGGTTTGGCCGGTTATAGGGAATGTTACAAAGACATTCTTTTTAGCCGGGATACCTGTTGGCTGTACCGGCGCAAAAACTGGTTAGTGAAACAAACAGGCATAACATCAATGCAATAGGGAATAATCTTTTCATAGATAATGGTTATTAGATTACAAATAAAAGGGTTAAATATCCTGACGAATATAAGTGTTTTTTCGTATTGGCGTGACTGCTAATCTTTGCTAATTTTCAAATAAAATTGTCTTCATAACACTTGCAAGTGCAAACGCTATGAAGACAATCACTTAACAATAATTATTTCAGCAACTCCTTGATCTCGCTGAGTTTCAACAAAGCCTCCACCGGTGTAAGACGGTTAATGTCTACATGATCCAGCTTTTCGCGGATCTGTTTAAAGGTATCGCTGTGCGCATCAAAAATACTGAGCTGTACTTTGGTGGCTGGTGCGGCAATGTTCTTTACCTGCTGCTGCAAAGGTGCATCAATATGTTTTTCTTCCAGCTGTGTCAGTACCTCGTTGGCGCGTGATACCAGCGCTGCAGGCATGCCGGCCATTTTAGCCACGTGAATACCAAAGCTATGACGGCTGCCGCCGGGCGCCAGCTTGCGCAGGAAGATCACCTTATTGCCGGATTCCATATTGGTGATATGGAAGTTTTTCACACGGCTGAGTTTATTCTCCAGTTCATTCAGTTCATGATAGTGCGTGGCGAATAATGTTTTAGGCTTGTGCGGCGTCATATCATGCAGGTACTCCACAATGCTCCAGGCAATGGAGATGCCGTCGTAGGTGCTGGTGCCCCGGCCTATTTCATCCAGTATCACCAGGCTGCGGGGCGTGATGTTGTTGATGATGCTGGCCGTTTCATTCATCTCTACCATGAAGGTGGACTCTCCTCCGCTCAGGTTATCGGATGCGCCTACACGCGTAAATATTTTATCTGTTAAACCGATGGTGGCAGCAGATGCAGGTACAAAGCTACCCATATGCGCCATGAGAGTGATCAAAGCAGTTTGCCGCAGCAGGGCAGACTTACCGCTCATGTTCGGACCGGTAAGGATGATGACCTGTTGTTGCTCCTGGTCCAGCAGCAGGTCGTTAGCCACGTAGGTTTCTCCCGCCGGCAGTCCGCGTTCAATTACAGGGTGACGGCCGTCTTTAATATCCAGGGTATATTCTTCCGTGAGCAGCGGACGGCGGTACTTGTACTGCAGTGCGTTGGAGGCAAAGCAAAGCAGGCAGTCTATTCTGGCCAGGGCCTGGGCGTTCTGCTGTATGGGTACAATATAATCCTGCAAGGCAGCCAGCAGTTCATCAAACAGCTGGATCTCCAGGGCCAGTATCTTTTCTTCCGCACCGGTGATCTTTTCTTCGTACTCTTTCAGTTCCGGCGTAATATATCTTTCGGCGTTAGCCAGTGTTTGTTTGCGTATCCAGGTATCGGGCACTTTGTTACGGTGGGCATTGGTCACTTCCAGGTAGTAGCCAAACACGTTATTGAATGCCACTTTCAGGGAAGGGATGCCGGTAGCTTCTGATTCTTTCTGCTGTATCTGCAGCAGGTATTCTTTACCGGAGGTAGCGATCTGCCGCAGCTTATCCAGCTCGGGGTGTATGCCCTCGCGGATCACACCACCTTTGATGGCCAGTACCGGCGGCGTTTCTGTTACCTGTTGCAGTATGCGGTCTAATATAACGGGACAATGGTCCAGTAGTTTATGCAGCTTTTGCAGGTAGGCATTGTCTGTATTGCCCAGCAGTTCCTGTATGGCCTGTACCTGTTGCAGGGCTTTGGCCAGCTGCATCACTTCCCGCGGATTGATCTTTTTCAGCGGGATCTTGGACACCAGCCTTTCCAGGTCGCCTGCCTGTTTCAGGTGATGCTGCAGGCCTTTGGCCAGGTCTGTTTCGCGGATGAAAAATTCCACCACATCCAGTCTTTCGTTGATCTGCTGAATGTTGCGCAGGGGAAATACCAGCCAGCGTTTCAGCAGGCGGGCGCCCATTGGGCTGACGGTATTATCCAGTACATTGAGCAGGGTATGCCCGTTCTCCACACTGCTGCTCAGCAGTTCCAGGTTGCGTACGGTAAAGCGGTCCATCCACAAAAAATCATCCTGGTCTATCCGCTGCATACCGGTGATGTGCTGCAGGTGTGGATGTTCTGTATCTTTCAGGTAATGGAGGGTGGCGCCTGCGGCGATGTGGGCATCGTGCAGCTCGTCTACGCCAAATCCTTTCAGGGAATGTGTGCCGAATTGTTTCAGCAGTGTTTCCTCTGCATACTGGGTGGTAAAGATCCATTCGTCCAGCGTGTAGGTATAAAAGCGGGTGCCGAAAGTCTGGCGGAAATGTTTCTGCTGGGGTTTGGCAAAGATCACTTCAGCAGGCTTGAAGCTTTGCAGCAGCTTATCTATATACTCGGTATTGCCCTGCGCCACAAAGAACTCCCCGGTAGATATATCAAGAAATGCCACACCGGTGTTGCTGGTTCCAAAGTGCACAGCCGCCAGAAAGTTATTGCTGGCATTCTCCAGCAGTTTATCATTAATGGCCACTCCGGGCGTCACCATTTCAGTTACCCCGCGTTTTACAATGCCTTTAACGGTTTTAGGATCTTCCAGCTGGTCGCATACGGCCACGCGATGCCCTGCCTTTACCAGCTTATGCAGGTAAGTGTCCAGCGCATGGTGCGGAAAACCAGCCAGGTCTACATAGGAAGCAGCGCCGTTGGCCCTTTTGGTTAACACAATACCCAATACTTTGGCGGCGATCACTGCGTCCTCGTTGAAGGTCTCGTAAAAGTCGCCTACCCGGAAAAGCAGCACGGCATCAGGATACTTTGCCTTGATGGCATTGTGCTGTTGCATGAGCGGGGTTTCTTCCGATTTGCTTTTAGCCATAGGGTGCAAATCTATGGTCGAAATTCCAAACTCCAAATTCCAAATGCTAAATTCCAAATTCCAAATACCAAATCCCAGATTCTCCTAATACGATAAGCTGTTGGTACATTATTAGGGGCCTGGCCACCAATCACGTTTGGAATTTGGTATTTGGAATTTGGTCTTTAGTCTTCCGGATTTGGAATTTGCCCCCCGGCTGTCCTACTTTTGCATGTATGCGCAAACTAACCATGGACGAATTGGGCCGTAAAACCATTCACCAGTTCAAAGAAGCCGATAAAACACCGCTGGTGCTGGTGCTGGATAATGTGAGGAGCATGCATAACGTAGGTTCAGTATTCCGTACTGCAGACGCTTTTCTACTGCAGGGCATCATCCTCTGCGGATATACGCCGGTGCCACCCCACCGGGATATTCACAAAACGGCGCTGGGCGCCACCGAAACAGTTGCCTGGGAGTATAGTGCCACCACACTGGAGGCCGTACAGCGCCTGCAGGCAGACGGATTTACCGTAATGGCCATTGAGCAGGCAGAGAAGAGCATTATGCTGAACGACTATACACCGGCTGCAGATAAGCCCCTGGCGCTGGTATTCGGCAATGAGGTGTCTGGTGTGGACGCCGCCGTAATGCAACAGGTAGATGGCTGTATTGAGATCCCGCAGAGCGGCATGAAACACTCCCTCAACATTTCCGTGAGTGCCGGTATCGTTGTTTGGGATATATTTGCAAAACTAAAGAAAGCCTGATGTTCGGGTTTGAGGTTTGAAGTTTGTTACAGGTTCCCGGTTCAGAACAGGAAACCTGCCTATGGGCGAACTGCTTTCATGCAGGAGGATATGCCCTGAACCAACGACTTCCAACGAACTTCAAACCTCAAACTTCAAACCTCAAACCCGAACAAGGTTGCAAACCGTGAAATATGCTTACTACCGTTAATAAGTATCTCTCGCTCGTAAAGTTCAGTCACACCATATTTGCCATGCCATTTGCCATGACAGGGTTCTTTATGGCCACTGTAAAAGAGGCGCACCCCTTTCAATGGCAAACTTTTTTGCTGGTAGTGCTGTGCATGGTATTTGCCCGCAGTGCCGCTATGGCCTTTAACCGCTGGCTGGATGCCGATATTGACAAGCGGAATCCCCGTACCGCCAGAAGGGAAATACCTGCCGGGGTGATTTCCGCCAATAAGGCCCTTTATTTTGTGATAGGCAACGCCGTGCTGTTCATGCTTTGTGCCTGGTTCATCAACCGGCTCTGTTTCTTCTTATCGCCGGTGGCCCTGCTGGTAGTGCTGGGCTACAGCTATACCAAACGTTTTACCGCCCTTTGCCACCTGGTGCTGGGCCTGGGACTTTCCCTCGCGCCCATCGGCGCTTTTCTTTCCGTAACCGGCTATTTTGCCATTTTACCCGTAATGGTATCCGTATTGGTGCTGTGCTGGGTATCTGGTTTTGATATTATTTATGCGCTGCAGGATGAGGAATTTGACCGCTCCCAGTCCCTGAACTCTATCCCTGCCTGGCTGGGAAAGCCGGGCGCCCTGCGCTTTTCAGAAGTACTGCACGTGATAGCGGCCGCCCTGGTGATCACCATCGGCATCACCGGTCATTTCAGCTGGCTCTACTGGATAGGCGCCGCCGTGTTCATTGTCATGCTGGTATCCCAGCACCTGCTGGTAAAACCGCACGACCTGAGCCGGGTAAACCTGGCCTTTATGACCACCAACGGCATCGCCAGCGTGGTGTATGGCGTATTTGTGATATCAGACATGTTTTTAACTGTTTGAGGTCCTCAAACTTCAAACCCTCAAACCTCAAACTTTCCAATGGGACGTATACTTTCAATTGATTATGGTAAAAAACGCACCGGCCTGGCGGTAACAGACCCCCTGCAGCTCATCGCCAGCGGACTTACCACCGTACCTACCCACGAGCTCATCCCTTTCCTGAAGAAGTACATGGCCGCAGAAACCGTTTCAGAGATCATCATCGGCGAGCCCAAAAACCTGGATGGCAGCGCCACAGACGCTACCGCCCTGGTAACGGAATGTATCCGCATCCTGAAAAAGCATTTCCCGGAGATGCCCGTGAAGAAAATTGACGAACGCTTTACCTCAAAGCTGGCCACCCGCTCCATGCTGGACAGCGGCCTTAAGAAGAAAGACCGCCAGAACAAAGCCCTGGTAGACGAAATAAGCGCCACCATCCTGCTGCAGGAGTATCTGCAGTATAAATAAGCTTTTAGCTCCCCCTTGTTAGCTATTAGCTAATGCTAACTGCCAGAAGCTAACAGCTATTTCGTACCTTTGCCTTTTTTAAAACACGCTATACATGATTTTACCGATCGTAGCATACGGACATCCGGTGCTCAGAAAAGTATGTGAAGACATTACCCCCGACTATCCTCATCTGCAGCAGCTGATTACCAACATGTGGGAAACCATGTACGCTTCCAGCGGTGTAGGACTGGCAGCGCCGCAGGTCAATAAACCTATCCGTTTATTTGTAATTGACAGTGAACAGATCATCAATAACCTGGATGAAGACGAAAAAGCCGAATATCCCGGCGACCACGGCGTAAAACAGGTGTTCATCAACGCCCACCAGGTAGCAGCAGAAGGTGACGAATGGCCTTATAATGAAGGCTGCCTCAGCATACCCAGGATCCGGGAAGACGTATACCGCCCCGAGAAGATCCGCCTCCGCTATCTCGATGAAAATTTCCACCCCCACGAAAAGACCTTCCATGGCATTACCGCCAGGGTGATCTTTCATGAATATGACCACATCGATGGCAAATTATTCATTGACTACCTGAAACCGCTTAAGCGCAGAATGTTAAAAGGTAAGCTGGAAGATATCTCTAAAGGGAAAATAGGCACTGATTACAAAATGATTTTCCATAAATAAAATAGAAGGAAATTTTGTAATGTAAAAAAAAGACCACTATTTTGGCGCCAGCTATTACTTAACTATCCTAGTGTCTGACTTGCGACCCTCTTTAACATATACCGAGGCTGAATTGGTTCAGGGCCTGAAGGCCCGTGATGAAAAAGTGTTCAGTTACGTATATGATCACTATTCACCTGCATTATATGGCGTAGCGCTCAAGGTATTGAACGACGAAAACACGGCTGTAGACGTGTTACAGGAGATCTTTTTAAAGATCTGGCGCGGTATTGAACGCTATGACGTTGATAAAGGCCGTTTGTTTACATGGATGCTGAATATTGCCCGCAATACCGCCATCGATACCCTGCGCTCCCGTGCCCACAAGCTGGGACAGAAAATGCAGGAGATCGGTAACGGCCACCAGCAGGATCAGCTCATTGTACAGCAATCTGTAGACCACCTGGGCCTGTCTAAAGTGCTGGACCAGCTGAACAAGGAGCAACGCACTATTATCGATCTGGCCTACTACCGTGGCTGTACACAGGAAGAGATCGCGAAAATGCTCGACATGCCACTGGGAACGGTTAAGACAAGAATGCGCAATGCCATTATTCAATTAAGAAATATCTTAAAACAGGTATAGTCAAGGTGGATGTTCAACGCTACATATCGTCCGGGATCATTGAAAGTTATGTCGTAGGTCTCGTTTCAGAACGGGAAGCCAAAGAAGTAGAAAACGCCATTGCCGAATTTCCTGAGGTCAGGGCAGCCGTGGAGGCCTGCCGTCAGGATATGGAGTTATATGTAGAACTGAGCGCCGTAAAACCTCCCAAAGCTATCCGCACCCGCATTCTTGATGCGATAGAGAATGAAAGCCTGCCGGAAGGAGAGGAGCTCCTGCCCGAAGAACTGCGCGAACCGGATACCACAGGAGAAGGTGAGAAAGCGTTTAAGATGCCGGCATTGAAGATCAGCGCCGCACAAACGTGGTTGTTCATTGCCATAGCCGTCTTCCTGCTGCTGATCGTCAGCGTGGGATTTAATTTTTATTACGCAGACCAGTATAAAACGTACCTGCAGCAAACTACCGAACTGACCGCCAGCCAGGAAAACCTGGTTCAGCAAACTAAAATATACCAGGCCAGGCAGCAGGAACTCGAAAAGGAACTGAACATCCTGAAAGACCCGGCCCTGAAATGGACCCGCCTCTCAGGTAACAACAAACATACCGGCCAGCTTGCCACCATCGGCTGGAATACCGAATCCAAAGAAGTATACCTTCTGACCCTTTCCCTGCCAGCACCAGGCCCGGACCAGCAATACCCAGCCTATGGGCCGTTAGTCGTACGGCAAACCCACCGACTGCAGGACGTTTTTGACTGTAGGCCAGCAGCCCATCCTGCAGAAAATGAAAGAGATAGCCGCCGCCCAGGCATTCATTATCACCCTTGAGAAGAAAGGAGGCAGCACCACTCCAACGCTCACACAGCTTTGCCTGCAAGGCAGGATAACTAATAATTAGTCGGGATCTCGTCTTAGTCATGCAGTTGCTGCTATTTGCGCAGCTGGTTATCCCCGTTACCTTAACATGCTGACATTAGTAATTATTAATTGTTAATTAGTAATTTTTATTATTTATTATTAAATCTTCATTTATTAATTAAATTCGCAATCATAACCCTGCCAGCCTTAGACATTATTCACCATTAACATTGATGTGGCATCCGGATTTACATATACGGAACAGGAGTTGGTGCATGGGTTAAAAGCCCGCAACCAGCGGGTATTCAGCTATTTATATGATCATTATTCCCCTGCCCTTTATGGCGTTGTCCTGAAAATACTGAACGATGAGAATGCAGCAGGAGATACCCTGCAGGAAGTTTTCCTGAAGATATGGCGCAATATTGACCGCTATAATGAGGAAAAAGGCCGGCTGTTCACCTGGATGCTCAATATAGCCCGCAACACGGCTATTGATACGCTACGGTCTAAATCACACAGATTTGAGCAAAAAATCCAAGATGTCGGCGATGACGTACATTTATATACAGGTCATCTAACCGTTTACCAGTCTACTGATCATTTAGGGCTCTCACGGGTCCTGGAAAAACTGAATAAGGAGCAACGCGTCATAATTGACTTGTCGTATTATAAAGGGTGTACCCAGGAGGAAATCGCTGCTATGTTAAACATCCCTTTAGGTACTGTGAAAACGAGGACGCGCCTTGCTATGAACCGATTAAGAAGTTTATTAAAATCTTTATAATCAGTGAACGTACAACGTTTCATATCGTCCGGCATTATCGAGTTATACGTAGCCGGTATGGCAACAGCAGCAGAAGCCCGGGAGCTGGAAGCCGCCATGGCCCTGTTCCCCGACCTGGCTGCAGAAGTAGAGGCCTGCCGGCGGGATATGGAACAGTTTATCCGCCTCCAGGCCGTTGCACCGCCCCCCGCTATCAAAGATCACCTCCTCCGCATAGTAGCCGATGAAGCCACTGAGTGCAACAACGATTAAAATTCCAAAGTCCAAAATCCAAATCCCAAATCCCAAAGTGCTGCCGGTTTGAACGCCGGCTGGTTACTTGTTCTTTGCATCAGTAAAGGTCATTAACTTTTATTTAGATGATGACTCATTTTGGAATTTGGAATTTGGATTCTGGATTTTGGAATTTGGTCTTTGGAATTTCCCTAATTTGCGGAAATGCGAATATTCAGAATGGCCTTAGCCGCTACGCTCGTAGCGGGACTACTGCACTTTTCAGCAACCTATGCCCAGGATACTGCCCGATATAAAGGAATGACTGTGAACCTGGATGAAGTGGTCGTAAATGCCAAACGTATAGGCTTTGACGTAAACAGCTTCATCAAAAGGGTAGAAGAAGATACTACCTTCTACCGCGCCTTTAAGAACCTTCGCCTGCTGGGATTTACCGCCGATAATGATATTCGCCTTTATGATAAGAAAGGAGAAATTAAAGCCTCCCTCAAAAGCGAAACCCGCCAGACCATGAACGGGCGCTGCCGCTCCATGGAAGTGCTGCAGGAGAAAACCACCGGCGATTTTTACAATGCCAAAGGCACCTACAACTACTATACTGCCGAACTGTATGGTAATCTCTTCTTTACAAAAGGCACCGTTTGCGCAGATGCCAACGGCGAATCTGCTGACACCGATAAAGGCAGCATGGCCAAGCACAAGGCACAGCTGAAGCAACTCATCTTCAATCCCGGCAAACCGGTAAAGGGGGTGCCTATCGTTGGCCCCAAAGTAGCCATCTTTGACCGCGATGTGATGCGCTTTTACGATTTCGCTATCACCGCTACAGACTACCTGGGCGTTCCATGTTATGTATTTGCCGCCACGGCAAAGAAAGACCTGAGCCGGATTAACCGGGCAGACGTGGTGGTCAATGAGCTGATCACCTATTTCAATAAGGATAATTTTGAGATAGTAGGACGCAAGTATTCACTTTCCTACAAAACCTGGGTATTTGATTTTAATGTGCAGATGGATGTACAAATGACCAAAAAGAACGATCTCCTCATTCCCGCACTGGTAACTTATGACGGTACCTGGGATGTGCCCTTCAAAAAACGGGAGACCGCCTCTTTTATAGCTAAGTTCAAACTGGATTAATACACCACCGTTACCGTTCCGTTCTTCTTGAACAGCTCTTTTGTATTGGCGTTGCGGTATTCCATCACCCATACGTAAGTGCCCATATTCAATGCGGTGCCGTTCTGGCGGCCTGTCCAGGCTACGCCCGGATCTGTAGTGTAAAACACCCTCGCCCCCCAGCGGTCATATACACTGAGCTTGAAGTCTGCCAGCTCGCACCGGTATATAGGCCGGAAAAGATCGTTGCGGCCATCGTTATTCGGACTGAAAGCCGTGGGCAGGTATACCTGGCATTCACAATCTTTCACCTGTACACGTACAGAATCTGTAGCGCGTCCGCAGGAGTTGTTGGCTACCACGGCATAATAGCCCTCCGTGGTGGCAATATAGATAGGCACCGAAGTGCTGTCCTGCCATTTATAGTTGGCGCCGGCGCCCATGGGGCTCAAGCGGAGCCTTTCTCCGCGGCACAAGGTAGTATCAGGCCCCAGGTTAATGCGCAGGGTATCTTCATAGGTTACATGGATGGTATCCATAGACACACAACGGCCAATCTGTGCACGAACATAATAGTAGCCGGTTTCCTGCACATAATAGGTGGCCTGGTCTGATCCGTCCTGCCAGAGGTAGGTACCGTTGCCGAAGTCGGCCGACAGTACCAGGCGCTCTCCTTTACACACTGCCGTATCATTGCCGAGGTTCACCCCGCGCAGGCGGTTGTAATCTACCCGGATGGTATCCAGTACTTCACATTCTCCGCCGTTCACGGTTACAAATACCCAGAGCGTATACGGACTTCTTACCGTTACGGAAGGGGTACGGTTGCCGGTGCTCCACTGGTAAGCGCTGGGTGTAGCGCCGGGTACAGTGGCGGTGATGGTAACAGATTCTCCGGGGCACAACAGGGTGTCTGGTCCAAGGGAGAAGGGATGCGGGTTGCCGCCAAAATTGAGCGTCACCGTATCCCTGAAAATGCCGCAGCCCTGGGCGTTTACCTCTACCATGTAGGTACCGCTGGTGGTTACCACGTAGGTCGAGCCGGTCTCGCCGGGAATAGGGGCAAAATCCTTATACCACTGGTACAGACCATTCTGCGAAGTGGCGTCCAGGCGCAAGGCCTCGTTCACGCACAGCAGGTGATCATCTCCCAGGTCAAAATCCGGCATGGTAATGAAGTATACATTTACAGAGTCCTGTACCTGGCAGCCGTTTATTTTCAAGCGGTAGGTAGCGGTGGTATCAGCTACAATGCTAACACCCACAGAATCCGGGCGGGACCATTCATAGGTAGCGCCCGCAACCACGGGTCCGTTCAGCACCAGGCGCTGTCCTTCACAAAGGGTAGTATCGGTAGGTTCCGGAAAATCGTAGGGGATAGGCGTTACAATCGTAATATCCTGGGTAGTAGTATCTGCCACACCTGCCCGGTAAGCAATCAGCGTAACGGTATAGGTACCCAGGTTGGCGAATACGTGTGTAGGAGACAGGTTGGTAGAGGTGTTCTGCGCACCGGATCCCGGATCGCCAAAATCCCAGCGCACAGAGTCGATCCCCATCTCATCGGTGATCGTGAATCTGCTGTCTGAATTTACACAGGTCGAAGAAACGGTAAATGGTGTAAGCCAGACCTTAGCGGCGGCAGCATAGGATAATTGAGGCAGCAGTTTACAGCTGATAGCAATAAGCGATACTAGCAGTACCACTGTTTTCGGTATACGGAAATGGCAGAGGCTTCTCATGGAGGACATGGGTGATCGGCGCTAAATTAATAGAATTTAAGATATATAGATTATTTTTTTCATAGAATATTGCAGGCTCATGCAGTAACTATCTCATAACCATTAACATCTGATTAGCGAAAAAATTATATCAGCAACTTAACTTCGCGCCCAGAGAGAAAGTTTGCAACAATGCAGCTGGTAACAGCCGCACAAGGTGGCCTTCGGGCCGCCTTGCTTTTTTCAGGGATTTCCGGTTCATTAAGCTTCATAGACTATGGTTGATATTTCATTTCCTCTAACGCAGGAATGGAACTGCAAGTATATGGGACCTAAATTCCAAATCCCAAATTCCAGATACCAAATCCCCAAAGCCAACCCATAAGAGTCCCCAATGCTAATTAAGAGTCCCAATGCTGATTTCAGGCTTAAGTTCATACTCCAAATTCCAAACGTTAAATCCCAAACTTCAAAGCGCTACCTGTTGAGACCCACTTATCAGCAACTCCCGACACTTCTCTACAACACATTGTCTTTATATAACACTACCTTTTAATTCGCTGACCAAATCACTTTGGGATTTGGAATTTGGGATTTGGGATTTGGATTTTGGTATTTACTCCTCCAATGGCCTGGCGGTCACATATCTCCTCCATTTTTCCAGTACCTGCCTGAAATCATCTGGCAGGGGGCTTTCAAATTGTATATGCTGCCGTGTACGGGGATGGGTGAACCCGAGCGTTTGCGCATGCAAGGCATGCCGGGGAATAACCTCGAAACAGTTCTCAATGAATTGTTTGTATTTGGCAAATACGGTTCCTTTCACAATTCGGTCGCCGCCATAGGTGTCGTCATTGAAGAGGGGATGACCGGTATGCTGCATATGTACCCTGATCTGGTGGGTACGGCCGGTTTCCAGCCTGCAGGCGATCAGTGTTACGTAGTTAAAACGTTCCAGCACTTTGTAGTGCGTAATGGCTTCCTTGCCATATTCTCCGTCGGGATAGGCATCCATGATCTTGCGGAAGCGCTGGTGGCGGCCCACATGGGCTACAATGGTGCCTTCGTCTTCCTCAAAATCGCCCCATACCAGGGCCAGGTACTGTCTTTGCACGGTATGGTCAAAGAATTGTTTGGCCAGGTCGTTCATGGCCTTGTCTGATTTGGCCACCACCAGCAGGCCGCTGGTGTTCTTATCGATACGGTGCACCAGTCCAAACCGGGGGATCTCCGGTATGACGGCCGTACGGGTATTTTCATCGCCCAGGTACCAGGCCAGGCCATTCACCAGGGTACCGGTGTAGTTGCCACAGCCCGGGTGTACCACCATACCGGCGGGTTTATTGATGATCATGAGGTCATCATCCTCATATACAATATTCAGCGGCAGGTCTTCAGGCAGTATCTCTGTACTTTCAGGACTTTTGCTGGAATATACAACGATACGGTCTCCCGGCTTTACCTTGTAATTGGATTTGGCTGGCTTTTCATTCACCAGCACCATCGCGGCATCACAGGCCTGTTGTATTTTGTTGCGGGTAGCGCCTTCCACCCGGTTCATCAGGAATTTGTCTATCCGCAGCGGTTCCTGTCCCTTATCTACTACAATATTCACCCGCTCGTACAGTTCCTCACTGCCTTCTCCGTTTTCCAGCTCATCTTCCAGCTCCAGCAATTCTTCAGCCATATCGGTGTTAAGTTTTTGCAAAGATAGACTAATTAGCCAGCTATTGGGTGTTGGCTATTAGCTACCAGCTGCTAACTGCTAACTGGTAAAAGCTTAACTTTGTGCCCGGCATTTTAAGCGGCGCTTACTTTGCTGCTGTCAGCAGGCATTAACAGCTACCAGCAAACGGCAGGCACTAACAGCCAACTGTAACAGTAAAAGACAGGCGCGCTAACAGCTAATAGCCAGCAGCCAATAGCTAACCAATGAAACAACAGATAAATGTAAGTGACCTGGGATTGATTGATTATCAGCAGGCGTGGGACTACCAGGAGCAGCTTTTGAAGGAGAACGTTCGTATAAAACTGGATGCCGGCCGTGGGGCGGCGCACCTTTCACAGACAACCAATCACTATTTACTTTTCTGCGAACACCCGCCCGTATATACCCTCGGTAAAAGCGGTCATATGGAAAACCTGCTGATCAGCGAACAACAGCTGCAGGAAAAAGCCATTGCCTTTGTACCTACCAACCGGGGCGGCGATATCACTTTTCACGGGCCCGGCCAGGTAGTAGGCTACCCCATATTAGACCTGGAACACTTTTTTACGGACCTGGGCCGTTATCTGCGTTCCCTGGAAGAGACCGTTATACGTACCCTGGCAGATTTTGGCATCAGCGCCGGGCGCTCTGCCGGCGAAACAGGCGTATGGCTGGAGCCGGAGAACCCTGCCAAAGCCCGTAAGATATGCGCAATGGGCGTACGCTGCAGCCGCTGGGTCACCATGCACGGCTTTGCCCTGAACGTAAATACCAACCTGGATTATTTCAACAACATTATTCCTTGCGGGATAAGCGATAAAAAAGGTGGCCTCTATGCACGTGGAACTGGGGAAAATGGTACCGCCCGAAGCGGTGAAGACGGCGCTCAAAAAGCATTTTGCGGAAGTGTTTGGCGCCGATCTGCTGGATGCCCGGTAGTATTTTGCCTGGTTTCTCCTTCGCTTCTCCTAGTCTTTTTTCTTTAAGGATCCTATAAGCAAAGCATTTGGTTAAAAAAGTATCAGTATCTGGCGCTGATAGCATTTTTAACCCTGTTAAAATAGGTCGGTACTCAGGAACGGTAGTTCAATGGAATGAAGAAACTCCATTTCTCCTTGAGTTTACCATCCTCATACAGCTCGAAATTGAACCAGCCGGAGTGCAGGAAAATGGCCTTTTCCAGGATCAGGAAGGGAGATTTTACCTGGTCTATCTCAAACAGGAACACCCCATTGGGCTCAAAGAATTTAACGGAATATTTTTTATTGGCGGCATCGGGCAGGTTGATGTTCACATTCCCGTCTGCCGTGGTATAGATGGTGTTAGAGGGATGCCATACTACCTTCTCGGGCGCTTTTTCTGATGCATTGGGCGGTCCTCCTTTCAGGTCCCTGATGTCGTCCACAGTCAGCTTCTGGTTGGCGCTGATGGTGCTATCCTGTACCGCCAGTACGGTATTACTGTACATGTACTTGCCATTGTTAAAGAGGATGAACAGGCGGTAGTAGTTGCTGCCCGGTAAGGGTTTATTGTCCAGGTACACGTTCCTGGTCTGGGTAGGGTAGGAGGCGTAAGCAATGGTGTAGAAATTCAGGACGCTGTCCAGCGAGCGCTGAATCCCGATCTGCTTTACATTGGTAAAACCGGACAGCCATTCCAGCTGTATCTTGCCGGTTTTGATCAATGCCATGAAATCAGGTAGAACGGGCGGAGTATACTGCTGTGACTGTGCCCTGACAGACAGCATTGAAAAAGAGAATAGCAATAGAACAACTAATAAACGCGCGATCTGCTTCATACAACTAACAAAATTTCAAATTCCGGTTCCAGATTCCAATTAACAAATATCAAATTCCAAATACCAGGTTCCAAACCCAATGCGGGTATTGGGATGCAAAATCAGGTGCCAAATTTAGAACTTAAATTTTGGGTTTTGGAATCCGGAACTTGGAATTTGGGAAAATCAAAAGCATAGAACGCCCGGAGCCAGGGAAAGATTGCCCTGCAGGCCGCCCGTGTGGATCATCAGTATGCGGCTGCCCGGCGCAAAATAGCCTTGCTGCGCCAGCTGTTGTACGCCCAGCGCCATTTTGCCGGTGTAGATAATGTCCAGCGGTATTTGTGTTTCCCGGTAAAAGGTATTGATAAAGGTAATGAGGGCCGGGGTCACACGCGCATAGCCGCCCAGGTGAAATTCATGCAGCAGCCGCCAGGGCGCCCTGGCGCCGGGTTCGAGCAGTGTTGCCACTTCCTCCTGCAAATACGCCGCCCCTTTCAGTACCGGAAATCCCATTACCTCCTGCTGTGCTGCTGCACTGTTGATCAGCCCGGCGAGCGTAGTGCCCGTACCTACGGCGCAGGTAATATGGGTAAAATCCTCATAGGAAACCAGGGCCAGTATCTCCGTACAACCCCTGGCCCCCAGGGCATTATGACCTCCTTCAGGGATGATAAAGCTGTTGGGGAATTGCGCTTCCCAGTCGGTCGTATCTTTTTGCCGGTAAGCCTCCCGGCTGATGAAATGCAGCTGCATACCATAACGTTGCGCCTGCTCCAGCGTGCGGCTCAGTACAGGGGGCGCTTCTCCGCGGATAATGCCCGTACAGCGCAAGCCCTCCATATTACAGGCGGCCGCCGTTGCTGCAATATGATTAGACCAGGCGCCGCCAAAAGTTACAATATGTGTTTTGCCCCTTGCCCTTGCCTGATCAAGATTATAACGCAGCTTGAACCACTTGTTACCCGAAATCTCCGGGTGCAGCAGGTCTAAACGCAACATGGCTGCCTCGATCTGATCGGGCAGCCATGCTGGTTGTATAGGCTGTAATATGATATTGTCGTAATTGATCAAAGTATAGCTTTTAGCAGTTCGCTGCTGGCATTTGCTAAGAGCTAACGCTAATAGCTAACAGCGCTAATGAAACAGCGAATTTCTCAAATTTACGGCACTTCCTTTTGTCCGCACACCCAGGTTCAGTTCAGCGCCGCCGCCTGCGTTGAAGTACAGCAGCTTCACTTTATGAAAGCCTTTGCGCAGGGGCAGGATGGCCGTTTTATCCAGCGGAGCGTGTTCGCCGTCATTATCCAGTTCCAGCTCATCATCTACATACAGCACGGCGCCATCGTCGCATTTCAGGTTAAACTCGTAGATGGCGTCGCTGTCGACTTTCAGGTAGCCTTCATACGCCAGGCTGAAAGCGTCTTTGGAGAGGAAGGGGCGTATATCGAAGGATGATTGCACTCCACTGCTGTCTGCTGTGCCGCTGATCTGTTTTGCCTGTTTGAAGGCGCGGAAGTAGGCAGAGAATGTAGCGCCTTTATTGGTAGGGGTAGCGTTGCTGGCCGCCTTATAATCGCGGCGCAGGTAAGATGCGCTGTATACGCTGCTCTTACGTCCGGAGGCGGTTACTACAATGCATTTAATGATTACCGGCTCTCTGCGCAGGTGCAGTGCAACGGGCCCTGTATAACGTGTACTGTTCAGCGTTGGTTCGCTGCCATCCGTGGTGTAGTAAATGGTGGCGCCTTCTACCAGTGGTTTAAGCGTTACGGTAGTACGGCTGTCGGTGGTCACGTTATTTTCCAGTCCGGCGGGCTCGGGTATACGGAAAGGTATGCCTGCTTTATCCATACGGGCCAGCTGTGCGGGCATTCTTTCCAGGAAGCTGGCGTAGTTCTTCTTGTCTTCGCCAGACCAGGTGATCTCGGATACGGCCAGGGCGCGGGGCCACAGCATATAGTCCGCTGCTTCGGGTGTAGCAATGTATTCTGTCCACAGGTTGGCCTGTACGCCTTTGATGTATTTTTGTTCTGCCGGTGTGAGTGAATGCGGCAGCGGCTCATAGTTATACACCGATTGGAGGGGCAGGAAGCCGCCTATGGTCAGTGGTTCGGTGGAAGGATTACCCTGGTAGTAGTCCAGGTACAGGTAGGTATTAGGCGTCATGATCACATCATGTTGCTGCTTGGCGGCAGCAATACCGCCTGCTTCGCCGCGCCAGCTCATTACGGTGGCATTGGGCGCAAGGCCGCCTTCCAGGATCTCGTCCCAGCCAATGATCTGGCGTCCTTTGCTGTTCAGGAATTTCTCCATGCGCTGTATGAAGTAGCTCTGCAAGGCATGCTCGTCTTTCAGTCCCAGTGCTTTGATGCGCGCCTGGCATTTGGGGCAGGACTTCCAGCGTTCTTTCGGACACTCATCGCCGCCAATGTGGATGTATTTGCTGGGAAAGAGGTCCATTACTTCTGTCAGTACATTTTCCAGGAAAGTGTATACAGAGTCGTTACCGGCGCAATATACTTCGTTGTTCACGCCCCAGGAGGTGAACACTTCGTAGGGGCCGCCGGTGCATCCCAGGTTAGGATAGGCTGCCAGTGCGGCTTCTGAGTGACCGGGCATTTCTATTTCGGGGATGATGGTAATATAACGGTCTGCTGCATATTTCACGATTTCCCTTACCTGTTCCTGTGTATAATAACCGCCATGAGGCTTGCCGTCAAAGGTTTTGCTGCGGGCGGCGTGGCCTACCACGGTTTCCTTACGGGTGGAAGAGATTTCCTGCAGGCGCGGATATTGCTGTATCTCAATGCGCCAGCCCTGGTCTTCTGTGAGGTGCCACTGGAAGCGGTTGAATTTATATTGCGCCATTACATCAATGAATTGTTTGATGTAGGATACCGGGAAGAAATGACGGCCGGCATCCAGCATGAGGCCGCGGTAGGCAAAGCGCGGTTCATCGCTGATCTTTACGGAAGGCACTGCTACGTTGGGGCCTTCGCCGCTGATCAGCTGCTGCAGGGTTTGCAGGCCATAGAACAGGCCTGCGCCGTTGCCGCGCAGCTGTATCATCTGGTCGTTCACCAGCAGGGTATATCCTTCAGGGGGGAGGTTCTTGTCCTGGATCACCATAATCTGGTTCTTTACAGCCATGGCCTTGCTCTGGTGAACAGTAAGGTTGATGCCGTGATTGTTCTTCAGGTAGGTGTTCAGCAGGTCTGCCACTTTTCGTGCTTCGGCGTCTCCATACAGGATAAGTGTCTGTTTGGAGGGTTTAAAGCTGCCCGGCAGTGTCTGAACAGATGTAGGTTGTGGAATGATGCTGACAGTTGTTGGTGTTTGCTGAGCTACCGCTGCAAAGGATAGCAGCAGGCCCAGAGACGACACTAGGAATTTTTTCATGTTTATTGCGATAGTTTGTTTTAGCGCAGATGTTTTATTATTCACTTCGTATTGCAGATGTTTATTATTCGCTTAGTATTATTACGTTAAGAACGCCATTTGCACCCATGTTGCCGTTCCTGCCTCCTTCCGCGTATTGCGAGGCGTCGCACAGGCTTGGTGTAGTGCGCGACAACGCGATCCTTTAACCGGCAAACGCCCGGTAATAAACGTAATTCCCGCCATTTACCGTTTAAGAAGTTTGCTTCGGCCCGGCTCTGCACAAGGCCCTTCGGGCCTCGCAATGACGTAGAAGGGAACGGGCCACTTTCCCCGCTCACATCAACACCTCACTATTAATATTTCCTTTTTTCCGGGAAAAGATCGCGTAAAATACTTCTTAATGATTAAATTTATCGCCGATATTTTTGCTAACGATTTGAAAATTAAAAACTAGTCTGAACAAATGAAACCGACTTTATTGATTCTGGCAGCAGGTATGGCAAGCCGGTACGGCAGCTTAAAGCAGATACAACAGTTTGGCCCCAGCGGCGAAACCATCGTTGACTATTCCATTTTTGATGCTATACGCGCCGGTTTCGGTAAGATCGTATTCATCATCCGCAAGGATTTTGAAAAGGAATTCAAGGAGATCTTCGAGCCCAAACTGAAAGGCCGCGCCGCTACAGACTATGTGTACCAGGAAATGAGCGCTTTTGTGAACGGCTATTCCATACCAGCAGAGCGTACCAAGCCCTGGGGCACCGCCCATGCGGTATTATGCGCAAAAGATGCTATCAATGAGCCTTTTGCGGTGATCAATGCAGACGACTTCTATGGCCGTGATGCTTTCGAGAAAGCAGCCGCCTTTTTAAATAATCAGTGTAAACCCGATGTATACAGCGTGATCGGCTACGAGCTGGGTAAAACCATCAGCGAGCACGGTTCTGTTTCCCGCGGTGTATGCGCTGCCGATAGCGAAGGCAACCTCGCTGCCATCAACGAAAGGACCAAGATCTACAAAGACGGCGGCCAGATCGTTTACGAAGAGGGCGATGGTTCCAAACATGCCCTGAGCCCTGATACGCCGGTATCGATGAACTTCTGGGGCTTCCATCCTTCTGTGTTCGACCTGAGCGAAAAACAGTTCAGCGAGTTTCTGCAGAAGAGTGGCGACAATCCAAAATCTGAATTCTTTATTCCCATCGTTGTAGACCATTTCATCCGCAGCAAACAAGGGGTGGTAAACGTGATACCCACCAGCGCACAATGGTTTGGTGTTACCTACAAGGAAGATGCACCGGGCGTTCAGGCCAGCCTGAATGCACTGGTAGCCAAAGGGGAGTATCCCGATAATTTATGGAAATAAAACCGCATCCCCTTATCCTGAAAGCTTTCGGGATAGATGGCCCCGGTACCGGCATTAAAAAGTTCGGCAGTGGTCATATCAACAATACTTTTCTGCTGCAAAAACCAAACGGTGATCGTTTTGTATTGCAGCGCATCAACGTGTCTGTGTTCAGGGAGCCGGAAGTGATTGCACGTAACCAGCGCATGGCCGCTGATTACCTGGCGCAACATCATCCCGGCTACCTGTTCATAACGCCGGTGGCTACCGTGGATGGGGCCGACCTGTTCGTACTGGAAGACGAATACTGGCGCATGATTCCCTTCATCGCCGATTCCGTTACGGTAGACCAGGCCGACAGCCCTACCCAGGCTTATGAAGCCGCGCGGCAGTTTGGCCGCCTGGCCAGGAACCTGGACGGCGTCAACCTGCAGCCTTTCCGGGCCACTATTCCCAATTTCCACAATCTCACCCTGCGCTACAGCGCCTTCCAGGATGCCATCCGGCAATCAAAGGAAGAGCGCCGCCTGCAGGCCGCTGAGCTTACCGCCGCCTACCTGCGCTATTCAGATATTGCCGTTACCTACGAAAGGCTCAAAACAGACCATCGCTTCCGCGACCGCCTCATGCACCACGATACCAAGATCAATAACGTGCTGCTGCATAAGGATACCTATAAAGGCCTCTGCGTATGCGATCTGGATACCCTGATGCCCGGCAAGGTGATCTCTGACCTGGGTGATATGGTGCGCACCTACGTAAGCCCGGTGTCTGAAGAAGAGCGGGACTGCTGCCAGATCCACATCCGCGACGAATACTATGAAGCGCTGATGGACGGCTACCTCTCCGAGGTGGGCGACAGCCTTACCGGGGTGGAAAGGGAGCACCTGTTCTATGCAGGAAAAGTTCCATGATATTATATGCAGGGCATCCGCTTCCTGACAGACTTCCTGAATGNNGATATCTACTATCCCGTTAAATACCCGGAACATAACTTTGACCGCGCCATGAACCAGCTGACCCTGCTGGAGCGGCTGATGGAAAAAGAGGCCGGGTTACAGGTCCTGATCCGTAAATGCCTTTCTAAAGCGGGGAATGATATATAAATATCTTTCGATTTCTTTAGAAAATGTCTAAAGGCCGTCATTAAAATTTCAATATTTTCAAAAACGGTAATTCTGGTTGCGAAACATCAAAATTTTTTTGTTCTTATTGGTTTTTCGTGCATTCACTAATACATTTGTAGTCGCAGTAAAGCGCAAAACAATGCCTCCGATGTGGGTAAATAAAGACAATAATAAACTCAATCATATAGTACCGCAGCTCAACTGGGCTATTACGCTGGTCGTGATTGTCGTTGTCATTATTAGCCACCAGTATGGAGGATAGGTTGACGTGTATAATCATCACAAAGATATGGATCGCCTTCCTCCGCAAAGAGGAAGGCGATTTTTTTTAGGGGGACGTCAGCAACGCAATTACTCAAAGCCAAATGCTAAACGCTAATTTTTAAATCATATGTACAGCTACTACAACGAGAACACCATTCTTTATTTTAACGGTGAGTACCTGAAAGCCACTGAGGCTAAGACTGACCTGTATGGCCAATCACTTCACTACGGTTATGCAGTATTTGAAGGGATCCGTGCTTACAAAACTGAAAAGGGGGAGATCAAAATATTCAAGGCGGAAGAGCATTTTGACCGTCTCAAGCGCTCCTGCGACCTGATCCACATCCCCTACAAATTCAACAACGAAGAGCTGATCAAAGCCAGCTACAAAGTGCTGGAACTGAATAATTTTGAAGAGGCCTATATCCGCCCGCTGGTATTTTGTCCGCCCAATATGACCCTGAAAGCGGCCAGCGAAGCGCATATCCTGATCTGTGCGTGGGAGTGGGGTGCGTACCTCGGTGAAAAACTCCTCCGCGTAATGACCTCCTCCTACCAACGCCCCAACCCTAAAGCCTTCCAGATCGAATCCAAATCAGCCGGTTTATATGTAAACTCCATCCTCGCTTCGCAGGAAGCCAAGGAAAAGGGGTATGACGAAGCCCTGCTGCTGGATATCAACGGTTATGTGGCAGAAGGCCCCGGCGCCAACATCTTCTTCGAAAAGAACGGTAAACTGTTCACACCTCCCCCGGGCAACATCCTGCCCAGGCATTACCCGCGCTACCGTAATTGAGCTGTGCCAGGAACTGGGTATTCCCCTGGAACAGAAGTTATTCACCATCGAAGAGCTGAGAGAGGCAGAAAGCGTATTCTATTGTGGTACCGCCGCAGAAGTGATCGGCTGGGACTCCCTGGACGGTCAGAGCTTCAGCAAACCATGGGCAGAATCCCTCGGTAAAGTACTGCAGCAGGCCTACAAAGCCCGTGTGCTCGAAAAAGAGTTCAAACGCGAAGCAAAGGTAGCCTGAGGCCAGATCACAAAATCCAGATTCCAAATTCCAAACGGGCGGATTTTAAGCATTCCTGACTCCGGACAGGCCGCTCAGTTAACTGATTTTGGAAGTTGAACACTGGAATTTGGAATTTACCATTCCTTGAATGGTAGCGGGTTTGAGCCAAAAATGCGGTGAGTTGAATACCGGGTAACCGGAAATTGTTGGTTTGGTGTCTCCCGATTATACTGACTATTTTGTAGCCTGATAAATCCGCCCACCGGCGGGTAACAGCACTTGTTTTTTTATTTCCGGAACAAACCGGAAGAAGTAATTACGGCAATGGAACTGAACAAATACAGTAAAACGATCACGCAAGACCCTACGCAACCGGCCGCTCAGGCCATGCTATACGGGATAGGACTTACAGAGGAGGATCTGAAAAAAGCCCAGGTGGGCGTTGTGAGCATGGGCTACGACGGCAACACCTGTAACATGCACCTGAACGACCTCGCCAAAGAGGTCAAGGCAGGCGTCTGGGCCAATGACCTGGTAGGATTAACCTTTCATACCATAGGCGTCAGCGATGGTATTTCCAACGGTACGGAAGGTATGCGCTACTCCCTGGTAAGCCGCGACCTGATCGCAGATTCCATTGAAACCGTATGCGGCGCGCAATATTACGACGCCCTCATCGCCGTACCGGGCTGCGATAAGAACATGCCTGGGTCCCTCATGGCCATGGGCCGTCTTAATCGCCCTGCCATTATGGTATACGGTGGTACCATCGCTCCCGGCAAATACAAAGGCCAGGACCTCAACATTATCTCCGCTTTCGAAGCCCTGGGCCAGAAACTGGCCGGGCAGCTGGACGAAGCCGACTTCAAAGGTATTGTACAGCATTCCTGTCCGGGCGCCGGCGCCTGCGGCGGTATGTATACGGCCAATACCATGTCCAGCGCAGCAGAGGCCCTGGGTATGAGCCTGCCCTACAGCTCATCCAACCCTGCCCTGAGCAATGAAAAAATACAGGAGTGCAAAGATGCAGGCAAATACATCCGCCTGCTGCTGGAAAAAGATATCAAACCCCGCGATATTATGACCTTTGAGGCGTTTGAGAACGCCCTCACCGTGATCATTGCCCTGGGAGGCAGCACCAACGCGGTACTGCACCTCATCGCCATCGCCAGGTCTGTAGGTATCAACCTTACCCAGGACGATTTTCAGCGTATCAGCGACAAAACCCCGCTGATAGCCGACCTGAAACCCAGCGGTAAATACCTGATGGAAGACCTGCACAACATTGGCGGTGTTCCTTTGGTAATGAAATACCTGCTCAAACAGGGACGCCTGCACGGAAACTGCCTTACCGTAACCGGTAAAACCCTGGCAGAGAACCTGGAAACTGTTCCCGATATTGATTTTGAATCACAAAAGATCATCTTCCCCCTGGATAAGCCCCTGAAAGAAAGCGGTCATATCCAGATATTATATGGTAACCTGGCAGAGAAAGGCTCCGTTGCCAAGATCACCGGTAAGGAAGGCGAACGTTTCCGTGGCCCGGCAAGGGTATTTGACGGAGAGTTTGAGCTGATTGCCGGTATCCAGAGCGGCCGCGTGAAAGCCGGAGATGTAGTAGTGATCCGTCACGTAGGCCCCAAGGGAGCGCCTGGTATGCCCGAAATGCTGAAGCCCACCTCCGCCATCATGGGCGCAGGCCTGGGTAAGAATGTTGCCCTGATCACAGACGGGCGTTTCTCCGGTGGTACCCATGGTTTTGTAGTAGGGCACATTGTGCCGGAGGCTTTTGAAGGCGGTACCATCGCACTGGTAAAAGATGATGATATGATAGAGATAGATGCTGTGAAAAATACGATCAACGTGGAAGTGAGCGCTGAAGAACTGGCCGCCCGCAGGGCCCAGTGGAAGCAGCCCGCACTGAAAGCATCTAACGGTATATTATTTAAATACGCAAAACTTGTTAAAAATGCCACAGAAGGATGTGTTACCGATGAAGGCTAAGCCGGCCACTAAGCCAGCGCCCGCAGCTACTGCGCCTGTTAAATCCATAACAGGTTCGGAGGCGGTCATCCGCTCCCTTATAGCAGAAGGGGTAGAAACCATTTTCGGGTATCCCGGCGGCGCCATCATGCCTATTTATGATGCACTGTACGATTTCCAGGATCAGGTTCATCATATACTGGTCAGGCACGAACAGGGCGCAACCCATGCTGCACAAGGGTATGCCCGTGCATCCGGTAAGGTTGGTGTGGTATTTGCCACCTCAGGGCCCGGCGCCACCAACCTGGTAACAGGCCTGGCAGATGCCCATATGGACTCTACGCCCATGGTATGCATCACCGGCCAGGTAGCCGCGCACCTCCTGGGTACAGATGCTTTCCAGGAAACAGATGTAATAGGTATCACCATGCCTATCACCAAATGGAACATCCAGGTAACACGTGCGGAAGATATTCCCGGCGCGATTGCCAAAGCATTCTATATTGCCCGCAACGGACGTCCCGGCCCGGTGCTGGTAGATATTACCAAGAATGCGCAGGTGGCCACCATGGATTTTTGAGTATAAGAAATGTGAATACATCCGCAGCTATCAGCCCCTGCCTGAGTTAAAACAGGAAGAAGTGGAAGCGGCGGCAGCGCTCATCAACAGCGCTAAGAAACCTTATATTCTCTGCGGTCACGGCGTACTGATAGCCGATGCACAGCAGGAACTGATCGCCCTGGCAGAGAAAGCACAGATCCCTATCGCCTCTACCTTATTGGGCCTGTCTGCCGTACCGGTAGATCATCCCCTGTATGTGGGCTACCTCGGTATGCACGGCAACTATGGTCCCAACATCAAGACCAACGAATGTGATGTACTGATTGCCGTAGGTATGCGCTTTGACGACCGTATCACCGGCGATGTGAACACCTACGCCCGCCAGGCAAAAGTGGTACACATAGAAATTGATAAAGCAGAGATCAACAAGATCATCAAGGCTGATGCCGCCATACATGCCGATGCAAAAGCTGCATTGCAGGCACTGCTGCCTAAGATAAAGGAACAGCGTAACGACGAATGGCTGCAGGGCTTCAAGGAAGCAGACAAGATGGAGGAAGAGAAGGTCACCAGGCGTGAGCTGTACCCTGAAGAAGGCCAGCTGAAAATGGCAGAAGTGATCCGCGTTATCTCCGAAAAAACAGGCGGCCACGCCATCCTGGTAACGGATGTTGGTCAGCACCAGATGATCGCTTCCCGCTACTATCGCTTCCAGGACCCTAACACCAACATCACCTCCGGTGGGATGGGTACCATGGGCTTTGCCTTACCGGCTGCCATGGGCGCCAAGGTAGGCACACCCGAAAAAGAAGTGGTGGCTATCATAGGAGATGGTTGCTTCCAGATGACCTTACAGGAGCTGGGTACCATCTACCAATCTGAAATAGGTGTGAAGATTGTCATCCTCAATAACAACTTCCTGGGTATGGTACGCCAGTGGCAGCAGCTGTTCTTTGACAAACGCTATTCTTCCACTGAGATGATCAACCCAGATTTCGTACAGATCGCCAAAGGGTTCTTCGTGCCCGGCAGGAAAGTAACGGATAGAGCAGAGATCAGCGCAGCAGTAGATGAAATGCTGAACACCAAAGGCGCTTACCTGCTGGAAGTAGTGGTAGAGAAAGAAGACAACGTATTTCCCATGGTACCGGCTGGTGCGCCTATCGCAAACATCAGGCTGGAGTAGTCATCATTATAACTGTAGAAAGTATGCAAAAAGAATATACAGTAACGGTATACACGGAAGACCGCATAGGTATCACCAACCGTATCACCGTTATCTTTACCCGCAGGGGCATCAATATCACCAGCCTTACCACGGCAGAAACAGAAATACCGGGTGTGTACAAATTCATCATCACGGTATTGTCTGAACGTGAAAAGCTGGAGAAAGTAGTAGGTCAGATTGAAAAGCTGATAGAGATCCACCGTGCCTTTGTACATGAGGAAGATGAAGTGGTGTACCAGGAACTGGCGCTGTACAAGATCTCTACCAAATCGCTGCATAACGGTAATATCGAACAGCTGATACGGGATAATCACGCGCGTATCCTTACCATCACCGCCGATTATTTCGTAATAGAGAAAACAGGTCACCAGCAGGAACTGATAGCCATGCTGAAGAAACTGGAGCCGTATGGCCTGATCGAATATTCCAAAAGCGGCCGCGTAGCCATTGTAAAATGGAGCCGCCGTTTTCACGATCACCTGAAAGAACTGGCCGCAAAGGAAGCGGACAATTTTAAAGCTGTTAGCCACTAGCTACTAGCATTCAGCTAACAGCCAACAGCTAGCAGCCAACAGCTAGCAGCCAACAGCTCATTATAACATTGAACTAAAAAAACCACAAACAAAAACATGGCAACCATCAATTTTGGCGGGGTACTGGAAGATGTAGTAACCAGAGAAGAATTCCCCATGGAAAAGGCGAGAGAAGTGCTGAAGAACGAAACGATCGCTATCATCGGTTACGGCGTGCAAGGCCCCGGCCAGGCATTGAACCTGAAAGACAATGGCTTTAATGTGATCATTGGTCAGCGTAAAGATTCAAAAACCTGGGACAAAGCCGTTGCTGACGGTTGGGTGCCCGGTAAAACACTGTTCGAGATCGAAGAAGCTGCACAGAAAGGCACCATCATCCAGTTCCTGCTGTCTGATGCGGGTCAGATCTCCCTGTGGCCTACATTGAAGCAGTATCTTACTCCCGGTAAGGCATTGTATTTTTCCCATGGCTTTGGTATCACTTACAAAGACCAGACAGGCATTATTCCTCCTGCTGATGTAGATGTGATCCTGGTAGCTCCCAAAGGTTCCGGTACCTCCCTGCGCAGGTTATTCCTCGCCGGTCAGGGTCTGAACTCCAGCTTCGCTATCTTCCAGGACGCCACCGGTAAAGCCCGTGAGCGTGTAATCGCACTGGGTATCGGTGTAGGTTCCGGTTACCTGTTTGAAACAGATTTCAAGAAAGAAGTATTCAGCGATCTGACTGGTGAACGTGGTACCCTGATGGGTTGTATCCAGGGCATCTTCGCTGCCCAGTACGAAACACTGCGCAGAAATGGTCACTCTCCTTCTGAAGCTTTCAACGAAACAGTAGAAGAGCTCACACAATCCCTGATGCCGCTGGTAGCAGAAAATGGTATGGACTGGATGTATGCCAACTGTTCTACCACCGCTCAGCGTGGTGCGCTGGATTGGTGGAAGAAGTTTAAAGACGCTACCCAGCCCGTATTTGACGAGCTGTATGCAAGCGTTGCCGCCGGTAAAGAAGCTGCCCGTTCTATTGCTTCCAACAGCCAGGCAGACTACCGCGAAAAGCTGAACGAAGAACTGAGGGAACTGCGCGAAAGCGAAATGTGGCAGGCTGGCGCAGCAGTGCGCAAGTTGCGTCCCGGTAAATAATTAGTAATTAAGAATTAATAATTAATAATCGCAGCGGTGGTGTTTAGCTGAACATTAGCCCTGCGATTATTTGTTTTGATACATATATGCCTTAATAATTCTTAATTCCCGATTTTTGCCGCCTGATGGTGCGGCCTCTCCGCAATGCTTAATTATTAATTCTTAATTTTTTATGAGAGAAGTCCTGAGCAGTATCGGCGCCTCCGGCATACTTGAAGCTGCAGTGAAACTGAAACCGGTGGTGAACCGCACCCCCCTTACCTATAGCGCCACGCTTTCCCGGCGTTATGATTGCGATGTGTACCTGAAAAGGGAAGACATGCAGATCGTACGCTCCTATAAACTGCGCGGCGCTTATAACCTGCTCAGCACCCTTGACCGCGAACAGCTGCAGCATGGTGTTACCTGCGCCAGTGCGGGTAACCACGCACAGGGCTTTGCCTATGCATGCCGCCAGATGGGCATCCAGGGCGTGGTGTTTATGCCCATCATCACCCCCAATCAGAAAGTGAACCAGGTAAAGATGTTCGGTGGCGATAACATCCGTATAGAACTGGTAGGCGATACCTTTGATGACTGCGCCCACGAAGCGCAGGCCTTTACCCGGGAACATGGCATGACCTTCATCCCGCCTTTTGATAACCCCCGCATCATTGAAGGACAGGGCACCGTGGCCGTAGAGATACTGGAAGACCAGCCGCTGGTAGATTACCTTTTTGTGCCCGTTGGCGGCGGCGGACTATCAGCAGGTGTGGGTACTTATTTTAAAGCTTACAGCCCACAAACCACCATCGTAGGCGTAGAGCCGGAAGGCGCTCCTTCCATGCTGCGTGCACTGGAGAACGGCGCTCCCGTTACCTTAGATGAGATAGACCGTTTTGTAGATGGCGCTGCCGTTAAAAGAGTAGGCCAGCTTACCTTCAGCATCTGTAAGGAAGTGCTCAGCAAAATGCACCTGGTGCCCGAAGGAAAGGTCTGTTCTACTATTTTAAAGCTGTACAATGAAGACGCCATCGTGGTAGAACCCGCCGGCGCCCTGTCTATCGCTGCGCTGGACGATTTTGCGGAAGAGATCAGGGGCAAGCGCGTAGTATGTATTGTAAGCGGCAGCAATAATGATATAGACCGCATGCAGGAGATCAAAGAACGCTCCCTGCTGTATGAAGGGCTGAAGCATTATTTCATCATCCGCTTTGCACAAAGACCGGGTGCGCTAAAAGATCTGCTCAACAATGTGCTGGGCCCTGACGATGATATTACGCGTTTTGAGTACATCCAGAAGCATAATAAGGAAACCGGCCCAGCCCTGGTGGGTATAGAGCTCAGGAAGAAAGAAGACTATGATACACTGGTGGCCAACCTCCGTAAATACAATTTCCACTATACAGAATTGAACAAAGACGATAATTTGTTCGGATATTTGGTGTAATAAAGCTAAATGCGGAACACTGAACATATAGCACAGCCGCGCTCAATGTTCCTCATTTCGCCTTCCGCGGTTTTAACTATTCTTTTAATACGCAAGCAGGCACAGGATGCGTTATCTTTTTAGCAGGCCCGGAATGGCAGCAAAATTGAGCAGGAATAAAAAAACGATTCAAAGATGGAAGCAGCGATATTACCCCGGTTTGGAGATGCCGGCGCCTTTACGATAGCAGATATTCCCATACCCCGGCCCTCCGCCGGACAACTGCTGGTTAAGATCAAGGCTGCCGGATTGAACCCGGTAGATTACAAAACACGTACAGGAAGCGGACAGGCCGCACAATTCACCCTTCCCGCCATACTGGGTTGGGATATTGCCGGCCAGATAGCAGATGCAGGGCAGGGGGCGCATAAGTTCAGCCCGGGAGACCGCATCTTCGGTATGAGCAACTTTCCCAAACCAGCAAATGCTTACGCCCAGTTTGCCGTAGTACAGGAAGATGAATTTGCCCTGGTACCCGATAATATATCAGACGAAATGGCCGGGGCTACCCCGCTGGCCGCTCTTACCGCCTGGGAAGCGCTTTTTGACCACGCCGGGCTCAAAGCCGGTATGCGGGTATTGATACATGCGGCTGCAGGCGGTGTGGGGCACATTGCCGTACAGCTGGCCAGGATCACTGAAACCTATATAATAGGCACCGCCTCTGCCCAGAACCATCCCTGGGTGAAAGAACTGGGCGCCAATGAAGTGATAGACTACCGCGAACAGCGCTTTGAAACCGCCACAGACCCGGTAGATGTGGTGATCGATATGATGGGAGCCGAAACCTCCCTTCGCTCCCTGGACATCATCAAACCCGGCGGCGTTCTGGTATGCCTTCCCTCCAGGTATAAAGACGATCCCGCCGTACTGGCAAAGGCAAAGGAAAAGCAGATCCGCGTGATCTGGCCTTTTGTCAAACCTTCCGGCGCACGCATGGAGCAGATCGCGGCACTGATGGAAAGCGGTAAACTCACCGTAAAGGTAGCCGCCGTCTTCTCACTAAAAGAAGTGGCCAAAGCGCATGAGCTGCTGGAAACCCATCATGTGCAGGGGAAGGTGGTACTGACGCCTAATGCTGCTCCATGTTAAGCTATTGGGAAAAACAAAGCCTGCTGCAATATGACTATATCATACTGGGCAGCGGTATTGCAGGCCTTTCTACCGCCATCAGCCTGAAAGAACGGCTGCCGGCGGCCAGGGTATTGGTGCTGGAAAGGGCCCTGCTGCCTACCGGCGCCAGTACAAAGAACGCCGGCTTTGCCTGTATCGGCAGCCTTACCGAAATACTGGCAGACCTGCAAAGCCTGTCGCCCGAACAGGTTACCGCCCTGGTGACCCAACGCCGTAAAGGTCTGCAAATGCTGCGGCAGCGCCTGGGCGACGAACGCATCGGTTACCGCGAACAAGGCAGCTATGAGCTGATCAGCGAACAGGAACTGCCTGCCCTGGATCAGCTATCCGCTGCGAATGAGCTGTTACAGCCCGTACTGGGTGGCGCCGCCTTCACGCTCGTAAATGAATACATACCCCGCTTTGCATTTAACGCGCAATATGCCCGCGCCCTGCTGCGTAACAATTACGAAGGGGAGCTGCATACCGGTAAAATGATGCGCGCCCTCATCGACCTGGCCATTGAGAAAAAAGTGGAGATCAAAACCGGCTGCAATGCCATGCAGGTGGAAGAGATCCGTGGGGGCGTAAACGTTATTGTGAAACAGGATGCCACACCGGAAGAGATCACTTTCCACTGCAGCCGCCTGGCCATCTGCACCAATGCCTTCACCAAAACCCTCCTCCCTGAACTGGATCTGCAGCCTGGCCGCGGCCAGGTGCTCATCACCAACCTGATTCCCGACCTGCTCTTTAAAGGCATTTTCCATATGGACGAAGGCTATTTTTACTTCCGCGAGCTGGACGGCAGAGTTCTCTTTGGCGGAGGCCGCAACCTGGACTTTGCAGGTGAGGCCACCACCGCATTCGATCTCAACAACAAGATCCAGCAGGTGCTCGAAGAAAAATTACGCAGCAATCATCCTTCCCGGCCGTTCCTTCACGATTACCGACCGCTGGACCGGCATCATGGCCTTTGGCCCTGATAAGCAGCCCATCCTCCGGCCCTTCTCTGCGTATATTTTCCTGGGCGTACGTATGGGCGGCATGGGCGTAGCTATTGGCAGCGCAGTGGGAGAGGAGCTGGCAAAGATGATGATCAGTCATTAAGATACGTTGTAAGATATGTTTGCCTGATCTAGTATTTTTCTCTAAACCAAAATACTTTCCTATATTGATCCGTTTTTTACCAAATCGCAACCCTATTCTGGTTTGCTTTCATATTATCCAAAAAATAAAGCCATTATTCAACACCACGTTAAATAATTATGCAAAAGAGCTTACAATTCCTGGACTACGCCGTGTTTCTGGTGTACTTTATTATCGTAGCCGGTTACGGCCTTTACATCTATAGAAGGAAAAAGAAAGCCACCACGGATACGAAAGACTTCTTCCTGGCCGAGGGCTCCCTTACCTGGTGGGCCATTGGCGCATCCCTCATCGCTTCCAATATTTCTGCAGAACAGTTCATCGGGATGTCCGGCTCCGGTTTTGCAATGGGTCTTGCTATTTCCACCTATGAGTGGATGGCGGCGGCCACGCTGGTGATTGTAGCCATTTTCTTTATACCGGTGTATCTCAAGAATAAGATCTACACCATGCCGCAGTTCCTTGCACAGCGGTATGATAACCGCGTAGCTACGGTAATGGCCGTTTTCTGGCTGTTGCTGTATGTTTTCGTGAACCTTACATCCATCCTGTACCTGGGCGCCCTGGCGGTGCAAACCATCTCCGGTTTCAGCTTCAGCACCTGCGTACTGGGACTGGCCATTTTCTCGGTGTTCATTACCCTGGGCGGTATGAAGGTGATTGGTTATACAGACGTGATCCAGGTGTTCTTCCTGATCCTGGGTGGTCTGGCCACTACCTACCTGGCCCTGAACCTCGTGGCGGATAACTACGGCGGGAACGGCTTCATGGATGGCCTCGGGCTGCTGCGCCAGAAAGCGCCGGAGCATTTCCATATGATATTCGACAAATCAAACCCGCATTATAATCGATCTGCCCGGACTGACCGTACTGATAGGCGGGATGTGGATCGTGAACCTGAACTACTGGGGATGTAACCAGTACATTACGCAGCGCGCACTGGGCGCAGACCTGAAAACTGCCCGCGGTGGTATCCTTTTCGCCGCCTTCCTGAAACTGCTGATGCCCGTGATCGTGGTGCTGCCCGGTATAGCCGCTTACGTGCTGTACAAACAAGGCATTTTCCAGGAAGAGATGGTAGATGCCGCAGGCCATGTAAAACCCGACCACGCCTATCCCGTGTTGCTTAACCTGCTGCCGGTAGGTCTGAAAGGCTTGTCCTTTGCTGCCCTCACCGCCGCTATTGTGGCTTCACTGGCAGGTAAGGCCAACAGTATCAGTACTATTTTTACCCTTGATATTTACAGGCACTATTTCAAGAAAGATGCTACAGAAGAGCACCTGGTAAAAACAGGCCGTATAGCGATCATCGTAGCTACCATCGTGGCGGTGATAGTGGCGCCCCAGCTCTCCAACCTGGATCAGGGCTTCCAGTATATCCAGGAATATACCGGCTTTATCTCCCCCGGCGTATTTGCGATCTTTATACTGGGCTTCTTCTGGAAACGTACTACCTCCGCAGCTGCCCTCACAGGTGCACTGCTGTCTATACCACTGTCCACCGTCATTAAGTTCACCATGCCGGAAATGCCTTTCCTTGACCGTATGGGATGGATCTTTGTGGTGATCATAGCCATCATGGTGATTATGACCCTGCTTGATCCCAAGAGCAAGAACAACCCGAAAGGCCTGGAAGTGGACGCATCCATGTTCAGGACCTCCGGCGGTTTTGCTGTGGGCGCCATCCTGATATGCGGTATACTGGCTGCTTTATACATTGTATTCTGGTAATCGTGTAAACGTTTGATCGTTTAATCGTTTGAAAGTTGCCCAAACGGGCAGGACACCTTCAAACCTTCAAACCTTCAAACGCTCAAACTCCCAAACTTTTTTGTGACATGTATTTAATAGGTTACGATATCGGGTCATCTTCTGTAAAAGCCGCGCTGCTGGATGTGGACAGCGGCAAATGTGTGGCCAGCGCTACCAGCCCTGCACAGGAAATGCCGATGCAGGCGCCGCAGGCTGGCTGGGCGGAACAGGATCCCGAACGCTGGTGGCAGGAAGTACAAAATGCTACCCGGCTGCTGCAGCAAAAACATGCCTTTGATGGTAAAACCGTTGCAGGTATAGGCATTGCCTACCAGATGCACGGATTGGTTTGTGTAGATAAGGATCAGCTGGTACTGCGCCCTTCCATTATCTGGTGTGACAGCCGCGCGGTGGGTATCGGTAACAAGGCTTTTGCCCAGCTGGGACATGAATACTGCCTGGAGCATTTGCTGAACTCTCCCGGGAACTTCACCGCTTCTAAACTGCGCTGGGTACAGGAGAATGAACCACAGCTCTATGCCCGCATTCATAAGGTGATGCTGCCCGGCGATTTTATTGCCATGCGGCTTACCGGTGAGGCCTGCACCACCATTTCCGGCCTGTCTGAAGGCATCTTCTGGGATTTTTCGGCCAACGACGTTGCACAGTCCCTGCTGGATTACTATAAGATCGACCGTTCTTTGCTGGCGGATATAGTGCCCACTTTCGGCCTCCAGGGCAGGCTGAGCGAACAGGCGGCAAAACTGCTGGGCCTGGCCCCCGGTGTGCCGGTTACTTACCGCGCCGGCGATCAGCCCAATAACGCCTTTTCGCTGAACGTGCTCAACCCCGGAGAAGCGGCTACCACGGCCGGTACCTCGGGCGTGGTGTACGCGGTGCACAACCAGATCGCTTTTGATGAGCAAAGCAGGGTGAACACCTTTGTACATGTGAACAATACGGAAAAGGATATACGCAACGGTGTGCTGATGTGCCTCAACGGTACGGGTATCCTGAACAGCTGGTTAAGGAACGCCACCGGTACATTGCCTTATGAGGAAATGAACGCACTGGCCGCTAACGCGCCTGCAGGAGCCGCCGGACTGCGGATCTATCCTTTTGGCAACGGTGCAGAGCGCATCCTGGCCAACCAGGATAGCGGCGCGTCCATACAAAACCTGCAGTTCAATGTACACGGCAGGGAGCATTTGCTGCGTGCCGCACAGGAGGGTATTGTATTTGCGCTGGCTTATGGGGTGGATATTATGAAGCAGATGCAGATGGACATACGGCGTGTAAGAGCAGGTCATGCCAATATGTTCCTCAGTCCCCTGTTCCGCCAGGTGTTTGCCAATACGCTGAATGTAGTGATAGAGCTGTATAATACTGATGGCGCCCAGGGCGCGGCCCGCGCCGCAGGGATAGGGGCAGGTCTGTTTACAGCGGCAGACGCCTTTAAAGGAATGGAGTGCATTGCCACCGTAGAACCGGATGAAGGGCAGCAAACTTACCAGCAGATCTATGCTGACTGGCTGGAAGGAATGACCAAATCCCCGTTACAACTCGGGTAAGCAATATAAGAAGGGTTCAGTCTACAGGCTGAACCCTTTTTCTTCGTCCTTATTTAATTTCAGCGTAAGGCTGTCGTAGTTTTTCTTCTCAATACTGTACACTGCTATCTTCCACTTTTGCATCAGGGATTCAATGCCGCTTTTGGTTGCGCCCAGTCCTTTTGCTACAACTTATCGAAGTAGTGTGCTTCGTAAGTATCCGGGTGAGCTATAATAACGGCAAAGTGTGTATTAAAATCGATGCTGTTGATATAAGTATCATACCCGCCCTTGTTGAAAGGATCATCCAATATGCGGTGCAGGTTATTGGCAGGCAATACCGCTGTTAATTTCGTGTAGTCAGCACCTTTACCGTTACCAGCAATTGCCCGGTATGCCGCATGGTATGTTCTGCCGCATGGAACAGTAACCCCAGCATGGTAGAAGGCAGTTGTTTACGGCCTACCTTCCTTATTTCAGTCAGCTGCGCAGGTTCCGTGTTCTTTAATTGTTCAAGCGCCAGCGTTACCTGTGTATCAAATGCCTGTAACAATGCCTGCAGGCTGGTGTGCCCGCCGGCTTTACCCTCTGTGGCCAGGTACTGCAGCTGTGCAGTGGAAAGCGCGTTTCCCTGTGCATAAGTGAACAAACGGTCCAGCACCCCGCGCAGGTGTTGCAGGTGAAACCCTGCGGATGCCAGGCCTGCTGGCCGTTCCCATAGTAAAGCTTCCGGAAAATCATTCATCAGCTCCAATATCTCTTCTCTTGCCTGCAGCAGGGCATGCGCCGCCGGTTGCAACAGCGCCGGTATGCCTGGCAGCGGGCCGCGTAGCCATACTTCCGGTAATTTTGTATCCGCCATTTCTTATTTTTTAACGAAGATATGCTGCAGGTTGGGTAATTTAGGCCTCAATTTGCAACACATTGTATGTCATTTACTATAGATACATTTCAGCAGAACGGGTTTGATATAGTTGCCCTGAAAGATAATAAGAATGGCGCGCAGGTGGAGATCATTCCCTCCCATGGCGCTATGTTGCATGCTTTCCGCATACAGCACAAAGGACAGTCCTTAAACCTCATAGACAATTTTGACAGTAAAGAGGCCTACCAGGAGCAGTTTGCCACTACTTTTAAAGGGGTGAAGTTAAGCCCGTTTGCGTGCCGTATTCCGGATAAGCAATACGAATGGCGGGACCAGTCATATACCATCAGCAAATCGGTACTGCCCGATCATGCTATACACGGGCTCTTATACGACGCAGCTTTTTCGGTGGCGGAACAAACCGCTACTGCCGAAGGCGCCAGCCTGCTGCTGAACTATGATTACAAGGCAGAGGACGCCGGTTATCCTTTCCACTACAATTGCCGGGTACGCTATACCCTGCTGCCTGATCATCAGCTTGAAATAAAGACCACGCTCAGTAGCCATGAAGCCACGCCCATACCGGTGATGGACGGCTGGCATCCATATTTCACGACTGGTGTGCCGGTGGACGAGCTGGAGCTGCAATGCTCTGCTACGTGGCTGGTAGAGTTTGATGAGCGCCTGGTGCCCAACGGCAATCTGGAGCCCTGCGAAGAATTTCTGCAACCCATGCTGCTGGAAGGCGTAATGCTCGACAACTCCTTCCTGCTGAGCTTTGATGAACCGGGTCCGGCGTGCAGCCTGTATGACCGCAAACAAGGCATCACCATCGATTTTTACCCGGAAGATACTTACCCAGTATTACAGGTATATATACCACCACATCGCCGCAGTATTGCCATAGAAAACCTGAGTGGTGTGCCGGACGCATTTAACAATGGTATGGGATTATACCAGCTGGAACGCGATGAGCCGCGCACTTTTGGCACGCGTATTCAGGTTCGGCTGGCATAGTCTTTGGATTTCCTTACTGTAACCTTATTTGTTCACCATTAAACGGAATGTTATGGATACGTTACAGATCAAAGGAAAATGGAATGAGATCAAGGGCAGATTAAAACAGCAGTATGCAGACCTTACTGATGATGACCTGCTGTATGAGGAAGGTGAAGAGGACAGGCTGATAGGCAAGCTGCAGCAGAAATTNGGGAAATCCAGGGACGAAGTAATTAAAATGCTGAGATCTGTCTGATTCAGAAGCTTATTTTCCCGTTATAAAAAAATCCTTCCCTATAAGGAAGGATTTTTCTTTTTTTTAACAACTTGTGAGTTACTTTGTTCTAATTTTTCATCCATATCTCACGAATGAAATACATCAGCGCTTTATTGCTTGGATGCTGCATGATAGTGGCACAGCAATTACAGGCCCAGGTAACCGTTACCGGCCAGCTTACAGACAAGGATAACAAGCTCCTTGTGCTGCCCTATGCCTCTATCATCAATAAGACCACCGGCAAGAGAGCCTATTCCGACCAGGGTGGCTTTTACCGGATCACTGCCAGCTCCCGCGATATGATCGTATTTACATTTGTTGGCTATAAACCAGACAGCATTGTGGTACAGCAGTCCAGCGGCACAGAAACCCATAATGTGGAACTGCAGGTAGAGGGCAGGGTGCTGCGTAGTGTGGAAGTAACTGCGCATTATACGCCTTATCAGCTGGACTCTATCGCCCGGCGCGACCAGTATGGATTTATCCTGGATAAGGTGAACAAACCCCTGGCAGGGGATAATACCCCCCAGGGTTTCGGGCTTACCTTCAGCCCTATTACGCGTTTTTCAAGAAGAGAAAAGCAGAAAAGGGAGTTCAAGAAGAATTTTGAGAAAGCCGAACAGGAGCGGTATGTGGATTCCCGCTATACACCGGTGCTGGTGTCGCAGGTGACCGGACTTAAAGGCGATACCCTGCTGCAGTTCATGCATGATGTGCGCCCGGATTATGAAACCATGCGCATGATGCGCCACGAAGACCTGCTTTACTGGATCACGGATAAATACCGGGCCTGGAAGAAACAATAGACCGCCCCGCGCGGATGTCTGATATTGAAAAGGGCTGCACCGTTAAAGTGCAGCCCTTTATTTTTATTCTAAGGCCAATTTATTGCTGTTATCAATTATACACCTTCACCATGTACACAAAATCTTCCAGCTTCCTGATCTGATCTACCCGGCTCAGGGTATTCAGGTTGTTTTTACGGGTCCATTCCCTGCGGGGCAGCTTTTCCTTCGGCATTTCTTCCAGCAGGCGTTTCAGGTGGAAAGATTTAACGGCAAAGGCTATACCGTCTGAGGTGGTTTGTTTGCCGGTGATGATACCTACAATATTACCCTCATTATCCATCAGGGGGGCGCCGCTGTTGCCGGGGTTTACGGGGATGGAAACCTGGTAGGCTACCGTATCGCCATTAAAGCCCGTTTGGGCGCTGATATACCCCTTACCATATACGATCTCGTCGCGCGGATAGCCCATGGTGAACACTTCCTCGCCTAACCTTACCGCCTGGGGTTTCAGGCTATAGGGGAGGGGCTGGCTTTTAAAGGTGCTGTCTGCTATTTTAAGAATGGCCAGGTCGGCAGATATATCCTCAAATATGCTGTTGGCTTTAAAGGCCTCGCCTTTGTTGTTCTGCACGTATACAGAGTCTGCGCCGGATACCACATGATAATTGGTAATGATGTACCCGTTGGTGGAAATGGCAAAGCCGGTTCCGCCATAGGTGCCCGGGTTGGCAGGCGCTTTCTTGTTATTGTTGATGTCTTTGATCAGGGCGTTCTGGGAGCGTTGAATATTGTTCAGCACCCGCCTTACATCCTCATACTGGGAAGTGCTCTTTTGCCGGGCGGCCTGTTGCATGATGGCGATGGTAGCCAGGGAGGTTACCAGGGCAATACAGGCGGCAGCCGCCAGGTTGGTAAGGGCCCGTCTGCGAGAATAACCTGATTTGCGCAGGGGGCGTACGATTGCCTGGGGTTTGGGGCGCAGCTGCTCCATGTTGACAGATGCGTGGATCTTGTCCATCCGTTGCTGCAGATCTTTGCGCCGGCCGTATTGTTGAAATGTATCCAGGAAAATTTGCTGCTCCAGCACCTGTTGATCCAGTGCGGCATCCGCTTTCCGGCGTGCCTCAAAAGCGGCCCTTTCAGACTCGCTCATCTGGCCCTCCAGGTAGCGTTCTATTTCCTGTAATATTTGAAACTCATCTTTCATCACCGTTCCCTTTATAGTTGTTTGGTATAGTTAGACTCCCTTTTATTAATATGGTTTACCCTGTGTATTGGTCAAAAAAGAGTTTCTTTAACCGCATCAGGCATTTATACTTCTGGTTTTTGGCATTGTCCGGGTTGGTATAACCAAACTTCCCGGCAATGTCCTGCATGGATAGTTTCCGCAGGTAATAATCCTCAAGCAATGTCTTGCAGGGTTCGCCCAGTTTACCCATAGCCTTTTGCATTACATTGAACTGTTCGTCCCTTTTCCGGTGTTCCTCCATGCTATCTTCCAGGGGGAGGGACTCTTCCAGTCCGTCTGAGAGCTCCACCTGCCAGGTGTTGCCCTGTAATTTCTTCAGCCACAGGTGGCGGCAAACTGCATAAAGGAAAGTTTTCAGTTTGCTGTAAAGGTCAAAGTCGCCCTGCTGCACTTTTTCATATAGCACGATCATGGCTTCCTGGAAAAGGTCTTTGGCATCATCCTCCGACCCGTTATTCTGCAGCACCATCCTCAATATGGCCGGAAAATTATCCAGGTAAATGGTTTTCAGCGCCTTGTCGTCATCCCGGGCCAGTCCTTCCAGTAGCTCTTTATCCCTTGCTATGTTTAGATTATCATTCACTTATTAATACAATTATGGGCTTTTGGTAACCCAATGTAGGGAAAAATAAATTTTTTTCATTTTGGCGGGTTACCTTTTCCTGAACCTGGTATAAAGATTAAATTAATTACTTAACCTAAAAACATTGTACAATGAAGAACGTACTGAAAATTGGTTTCCTGGCACTGGCTTTTGGTCTTTTTGTAACTGCTTGCGGTTCTGGCGCCGGCACAACTGAATCAACTGATTCTGCAACCGAAGCTGCTACTGAAGCCATCGATTCTACTGCTGCAGTTGCTGATTCTTCTATGAACGCAGTTGCTGACTCAGCAAAATCTGCTATTGATTCTGCTGCTACTCAACACTAATCTGAAAGCAAGCAAAAAAGGTTATTATAAAAAGACCGTTCGGATCATTCCAGGACGGTTTTTTTATGCCCGGACCTGCCGGATGTACCGTTTTTTTGAATGAAAGCCAGGTTTATAGCCCTTTTATTAAAAAATATATAATTTTTTGAGGGTGGCCTTGGATAATAAAAAGCACAGCGTATTTTTGTTGGGCAATTAAGATTACTTATATGATCCGCACAACGACCTTTGGATACTTTTATGGTTTTTACTTTTTCTGGTACCAGAAATAAGGAGGTCGTTTGTAAGTATCAATAAATATAAAGAAACTAGCAAAAGGGCCTCCTGAAGAAGGGGCCCTTTCTGATTTAATAAGATTACAGTTTACAGTTATGTTACAAAAACGTTTCGGCATTTATTTCTTCTACTTTTTCTTTTACTTCTTTTACGTGGAGAAGGCCGGGACTCTTTTGTAAATAACTGATCACATAAGATTTTACAAATAAAGGGTCCCGGCTCTCCCGGGACCTTTTTTATTCCGGCAAACGGAAATCATTAACAAAAACGACTAACAATTAACGACTAATTTATGCGGATCGCAATCCAGGGTTTTGAAGGATCTTTTCACCAGATAGCTGCACAGAGCTACTTCGGAAAGCAAACAGAGGTGGAATGCTGCGCGTCTTTTGCAGAACTGGTAAGAAAAGCAAAGCAACAACCCGATGTGGACGCCGGTGTAATGGCCATAGAAAATTCCATTGCCGGCAGCATTTTGCCCAACTACAGCCTGCTGAAAAATTCAGGCCTGCATGTAAACGGCGAAGTATACCTGCAGATCAAACAGCAGCTCATGGTACTGCCCGGGCAAACGCTGGAGGATATACGGGAAGTACATTCGCACCCAATGGCCCTGCTGCAGTGTATGGACTTCCTGGAAAAGCATCCGCATATTAAACTGGTGGAAACAGAAGATACCGCGCTCAGTGCCAGACATGTGGCCCAGAAAAAGCTGAAAAGCACCGCCGCCATCGCCGGCAAACTAGCCGCAGAGATCTTTGGTCTCGATATCATCGCCCCCAACATCCACACCGCCAAAAACAATTACACCCGTTTCCTGGTTATCTCCCGTAACGGTGTAACACCCGCTCCCGACGCAAATAAAGCCTCCGTATATTTTCAGACCTCTCATGACAGGGGAAGCCTGGCCAAAGTGCTGACCAAAATTGCAGAAGCAGGTATTAACCTTTCTAAACTGCAGTCTTTTCCCATACCGGCTAAAGAATGGACCTACTATTTCCACGCCGATATGGAATTTGACCACCAGGATCTTTTCCATAAAGGCCTGGAGCGCATTACGCCAATGACAGAACATCTGAAAGTATTAGGGATCTATAAAAAAGGTAATACGCATTGAAAACTCCAAATACCAACATCCAAATTCCAAAGAAGACATTACCTGGAAACTGGATGCACTGGTTGGAATTTGGTATTTGGAATTTAAACTCTGGAATTTATGCACATTGAGGTAGCTAAAAGATTACAGCATACAGAAGAATACTACTTCTCAAGGAAGCTGCGGGAGATAGATGAAATGAACAAGGCCGGTGCCAATGTAATTAACCTGGGCATCGGCAGTCCGGATCTTCCTCCGCATCCTTCCGTGATAGCGGCGCTGAACGAATATGCACAAAAGCCCAATACCCATGCCTATCAGGGGTATAAAGGCATACCGGCCCTGCGTAATGCCATGGCAGCCTGGTATCAGCGTTTCTACGGCGTATCGCTGGAAGCAGATAGCGAAGTGCTGCCGCTCATCGGCTCCAAGGAAGGCATCATGCACATCTGCATGACTTACCTGCAGGAAGGCGATGAGGCCCTGGTGCCCAACCCGGGTTATCCTACCTACCGCTCTGCCGTACAGCTGAGCGGAGCTACCGTGGCAGATTACGAACTGGACGAAAAGAACGGCTGGCTGCCTGACCTGGATGCCCTGGCCAAAAAGGATCTGAGCCGCGTAAAGCTGATGTGGGTGAACTACCCTCATATGCCCACCGGCGCAGTTACCAATACGGCTTTTGCAAAAGAGCTGATAGCATTTGCAAAGCAGCATAACATCCTGGTTTGCCACGATAATCCCTACAGCTTCATCCTGAATGATCGTCCGGAAAGCCTGCTGCAGGTGGAAGGCGCCCGGGAGGTGGTATTGGAGCTGAACTCCCTCAGCAAATCGTCTAATATGGCCGGCTGGCGTGTAGGTATGTTAGTAGGCAAAGCCACCTGGATCAGTGAAGTGCTGCGTTTCAAAAGCAATATGGACTCGGGTATGTTCCAGCCCGTACAGATGGCGGCCGTTAAAGCGCTTGAGCTGGGGCAGGACTGGTACGATGAACTGAATACCATCTACCGTGGCCGTCGTCAGAAAGTATTCGAGCTGCTGCAACTGCTGAACTGTACTTTCGATACAAAGCAGGTAGGCATGTTCGTTTGGGCAAAGATACCTGCCACTGCTAAAGACGGATACGAGATCACCGACGAAATACTGCAAAAGGCACACGTATTCATCACACCTGGCGGCATCTTTGGCAGTAAGGGTACCAACTATATCCGTGTAAGTCTCTGCAAGGACGAAGCCGTTTTCTCAGAGGCCATCAATCGCATTCAGTCAATAAAAGCAGTTAAGAATTAAAATTATTCCGGACACCTGTTCTGTAATTATTAATTCTTCATTATTCATTATTAATTATTTTATGGTCGCAACAATAGTAGGTGTAGGATTAATCGGCGGGTCAATGGCCATCACCCTGAAAAGAGAAAGGGATGATCAGCCGTGTCCTGGGCGTAGACCAGCGTGAAGAGAACCTGCGGAAGGCACAGGAGCTGAAGATCATTGACGAAGCGCTGAGCCTCGAAAAAGCCATGCAGCAATCATCGCTCATCATACTGGCGATACCGGTAGATGCGCTGTTGCAGCTGCTGCCGGCGGTATTGGATCATGTACAGCCCCACCATGTGATCATGGACGTGGGATCTACCAAGAAACAACTGTTACAGCTTGTTGCCGGTCATCCCAACAGGGGACGCTGGGTTGCCGCCCACCCGATGGCCGGCACCGAGTATTCCGGTCCGGAAGCCGCCATACCGAACCTTTTCACCAACCGTACCATGGTGCTCTGCGATGTAAAGAACAGTGATGAAGATGCGCTGGAAGTGATTGAGACGCTGGTAGAGCATTTGCAGATGCGCCTGGTGTATATGAACGGGGAAGAGCATGATCTGCATACCGCCTACGTATCCCACATTTCGCATATCACTTCTTTTGCACTGGCGCTGACGGTACTGAAGAAGGAGAAAGAGCAGGGCCGCATCTTTGAGCTGGCCAGCGGTGGTTTTGAATCTACCGTACGCCTGGCAAAAAGTTCGCCGGATATGTGGGTGCCTATCTTCAAGCATAACCGTAACAACGTGCTGGACGTGCTGGATGAGCACATCCACCAGCTGGAACAGATGAAAAAATTGCTGGAAGAAGAAGATTACGATACATTTTACAAACTCATACAGAAATCAAATAAGATCCGGAAGATCTTGAAATAATAAAGCATCTTAATTTAAAACATACCATGGACCATCGACGATGGACCATGAACTAAAATAGCAACCAATGGAACAGATCTTAGCAAAAACGAAATTCGCTGATCCGTCTTCGGATAAAAAGCCGCTGATCATCTCAGGGCCCTGCAGCGCAGAAACAGAAGAGCAGGTACTGGCTACCGCCCTGGCCTTGTCTAAAACCGGTAAAGTAGACGTGCTGCGCGCCGGTATCTGGAAACCCCGTACCCGTCCCGGTTCTTTTGAAGGTATCGGAACCAAGGGCCTGCCCTGGTTACAGAAGGCCAAAGAACTCACCGGCATGCCGATTGCCATCGAAGTAGCTACCGCCAAACAGGTGGAAGACGCCCTGCATTTTGGTGTAGACATCCTGTGGGTAGGCGCACGTACCACGGTGAACCCCTTCTCTGTACAGGAAGTAGCCGATGCCCTGAAAGGTGTAGACACTACCGTACTGATCAAAAACCCGATCAACCCCGACCTGGAACTGTGGATAGGCGCGGTTGAACGTATCCAGAAAGCAGGCATCACCAAACTGGGATTGATCCACCGTGGTTTCTCCAGCTATGGCAATACAGAGTTCCGTAACGCGCCCATGTGGCACCTGGCCATCGAAGTAAAACGCCGTATGACCGGTATTCCCATGATCTGCGATCCCAGCCACATTGGCGGCCGCCGCGACATCCTGCAGGAAATTGCCCAGGAAGCAGTAGACCTGGATTACGATGGCCTGATGCTGGAAACGCACGTTGATCCTGATAATGCATGGAGCGACGCCAAACAGCAGGTAACACCCGAAAGATTGGCAGAGATATTGGATGGTATCACCTGGCGTCATGAGCACACCAATCAGAAGGATTTCAATAGCGCTTTGGAAAAGCTCCGCGCCCAGATCAACCAGATCGACGATGAGATCATGCAGCTGCTGAGCAATCGTATGAAAGTGGCTGAGAAAATAGGCGAATACAAGAAAGAGAACAATATCACAATCCTGCAAACCAACCGCTGGAATGAGATCCTGGAACGTGGTATCCGCAAGGGTGAGAAACTGGGCCTGACCAAAGATTTCATCCTGAAATACTTCGACGCTGTTCACCTGGAGTCTATCAACAGGCAGAACAAAATCATGAACGAAGACAAAAAGTAATAAACGGCCATCAGCTAATTGCTATTCAACATGCGCACACTTAAATACCAATTTCAGCAAAGCACCACCACTTATCACCTGGGGGCAGATCTGGCGCAGCTGGGAGATTTTGTGGATCCCGCCCGCACCGTATTGGTAGTGGACGAGAACGTGGATAAACACCACGGCCACAAACTGGCCAACTGGAGAAAGCTGGTGATTCCCGATGGGGAAGATTGTAAGACCTGGGAGGTGCTGGAACAGATCATTAATGGCCTGGTAGAACTGGAGGCAGACAGGAAAACGATGCTGATTGGTATTGGTGGGGGGATGCTTACCGATATGTCGGGTTTTGCCGCCAGCATTTATATGCGCGGTATCCCCTTTGCCTTTGTGCCTACTACTTTACTGGCCCAGGTAGACGCTTCTATTGGCGGGAAGAACGGCATCAGCCACGGGGTGCATAAGAACATGCTGGGTATTATCCGGCAGCCGGAATTCATCCTGTTCGATTATACGCTGCCTGCTACCATGCCTGCAGAAGAATGGCACAACGGGTTTGCGGAGATCATCAAGTATGCCTGCATACTGGATGAAGAGCTGTTCAACTACCTGGAGCAGCATCGTGACAAAGCCATGGAGCGTGATGTGGAAGTACTGCAATTCCTGGTGGAACGTTCTGTGGAACTGAAAACACAGATAGTGCTGGAAGATGAGTTTGAGACCGGGTCCCGCCGCTGGCTGAACTTTGGTCATACGCTGGGGCATGCGGTGGAAAAGATAGAGCACATTGCTCATGGCCAGGCAGTGGCCATAGGTATGGTTGCTGCCGCCAAAATATCTGAAAAGGTGAACGGCTTTCCATCAGAACAGACCAACCGGCTGATGCGCCTGATCAACGACTACCAGCTGCCTGTAACGCTTACTTCTGATAAAGAAAAAGTGTTCGATATCTTCAGGCTTGATAAAAAAAGGGAAAAGGACTTTATCCATTTTGTGCTGCTGGATTCCATTGGCAAGGCTGTTACCAAGCCGGTGCCGCTGGATGAGCTGAAACAGTTATTACAGGAACTTTAGCGTTTGAGTGTTTAAGAGTTTAAAAGTCTGAAGGTGTTACAAATATCAGGTCATCTTCAAACCCCCGAACTATCAAACGCTCCAACTTCAAACAAATTGAATATGCAAGTTATAGTATCGCCAGGCGTCATACAGGGAACCGTTACCGCCAACCCTTCCAAAAGTGCTATGCAGCGTGCGGTAGCAGCCGCCCTGCTCAGCAAGGGGAAAACGGTTATTCACAACCCCGGATTAAGTAACGACTGCCTGGCTGCCCTGGAAGTAGCAGAGAACCTGGGCGCTAAAATAAAACGGGCAGGAGAAGACGTAGAGATCACCAGCAACGGCGTAAAACCTTTTTATGACAGTATCAACTGCGGTGAATCCGGTTTGGGTATCCGTATGTTCACACCTGTTGCCGCCCTGGCAGATATTGCCATTACCATTGAAGGACATGGCAGTCTGGCTACCCGCCCTATGGGCTTTTTTGAAGAAGTGCTGCCGCAACTGGATGTGCAATGTACTACTAACGGCGGTAAGCTGCCTTTGCATATCAGGGGCCCCCTCAAGGCAAAGAACATCACGATAGATGGTTCGCTGAGCTCTCAGTTCCTCACCGGCCTGCTCATGGCCTATGGTGCTGTAGCAGAAGACGTGACCATTACTGTAAAAGATCTGAAGAGCAAGCCTTATATCGCCCTCACCCTGCAACTGATGGAGCAGTTTGGCGTAAAGGTGCAGCAGGAAAATTTCGAGCATTTCCGTTTTGGTAAGCAGCAAACTTACCGCGCCGGTGAGTATACGGTAGAAGGAGATTGGAGCGGCGCTGCATTCTTACTGGTTGCGGCTGCCGTAGCAGGTAAAGCGGAAGTGCATCATCTTAACATTCATTCCGCACAATCTGACAAAGCTATCCTGGAAGCACTGGAAAAAGCAGGCGCGCATTTAGCACCCGGCGTCTTCACGGTGATCGTGGAGAAAGGCAGGTTGCAGGCCTTTGAATTTGATGCTACCGATTGTCCGGACCTGTTCCCTCCGCTGGTTGCTTTGGCAGCCAACTGTAAAGGCATTACCCGGCTCAGGGGGGTAAGCCGCCTGGCGCATAAGGAAAGCGACCGCGGTATAACCCTGCAGGAAGAGTTTGGCAAGATGGGCATCCGTATAGATCTGCTGGGTGATGAAATGCTGGTGCACGGCGGTACCGGTATTAAGAGCGCCAGGGTGCATTCCCACAACGATCACCGTATTGCCATGGCTTGTGCGGTAGCGGCTTTAACAGCCGATGCGCCGGTGCAGATAGACAATGCAGAGGCGGTTAACAAATCATACCCCGAATTTTTTGAACATTTGCAGAAGATAGGGGGTGTTGTACAGAGAGAAGAAGTTAAGATCAATTAAGCAGTTTCATTTTTAAATCTGATGTCAATGAATGGTTTTGGTAGAATATTCCGGGTAAATGTTTTTGGAGAGTCACATGGCGCCAGTGTTGGCGTAAATATAGACGGGGTGCCGGCTGGCCTTCCGTTGAAACAGGAAGATTTTTTAGCAGACCTCGAGCGTCGCAAGGGCGGATCCAGGGGTACTACGCCCCGTAAGGAGGAGGATCTTCCCCACATTAAATCCGGAGTATTTAACGACCTCACTACAGGGGCGCCCATCACCATTCTGTTTGAGAACAACAACACCCGTAGCGCTGATTATGAAAAGCTGCGGGAGTTTCCGCGTCCGGGTCATGCAGATTTTGTAGCCACTAAAAAATATGGCGGCTTTGAAGACTACAGGGGAGGAGGGCATTTCAGCGGCCGCCTCACCCTCAACCTGGTAGCTGCCGGTGTGATTGCCAAGAAGCTGCTGGGGCCCGGTATCACGGTAGCGGCTACCCTGAAGGAAGTAGGCGGCTATGCCGATCCGGAAGAGGGCCTGGAAGCGGCTATTGCGGCAAAAGACTCTGTAGGCGGTATTGTAGAATGCGTAGTAGACGGTCTGCCTATTGGCCTGGGAGAGCCTTTCTTTGACTCTGTTGAATCCTGCCTGGCGCACGCCGCCTTTTCCATACCGGCTATCAAAGGCATTGAATTCGGCGCCGGTTTTGCTGCAGCGCGCATGAAAGGCCTGGAGCATAACGACCCCGATCATAGATACCACCGGCAAAACCGCCACCAATCATGCAGGCGGTGTAGTAGGTGGTATTACCAACGGTAATCCCCTGGTATTCCGCGTAGCGGTAAAACCAACCAGCAGTACTCCCAAAGAACAAAATACCCTCAACATAAAAAGCGGGGAAATAGAAACTTTCAGTGTAAAAGGCCGTCATGACCTTTGCATTGCCCTGCGTGTACCCGTAGTACTGGAAGCGGTGACCGCGATGGTGCTGGCAGATTTTATGCTGCTGGAACAGCGGGTGGGAAGGATCTGGAAGTAATTTAATTATTTCGCGTAGTACTGTAAATAAATAAGGGGCTTCAGTAAATCGTCATTTCGAGGAGCTGCACAGATAAGCGCGGGGAGCGACGAAGCAATCTCCCAACCAAATCTATGTTAAGAGATTGCTTCGGCTAATGACTTATTCTTTTACTATTTCTAATAATTCCACTTCAAATATCAAGGTGCTGCCGGGCCCGATCTTGGCTCCCGCCTGGCGGTCGCCATAAGCCAGTTCAGAGGGGATGAACAGTTTCCATTTAGAACCAACGGGCATCAGTTGCAGGGCTTCGGTCCAGCCGGGAATTACGCCATTTACGGCAAAGCTGATGGGTTGTCCTCTGTCTACAGAGCTATCGAATATAGTACCGTCTATCAGGGTGCCATGATAGTGCGTTTTCACCTTATCTGTAAGCGCGGGTTTAGGTCCCGTACCTTCCTTGATCACCTGGTATTGTAATCCGCTGGGCAGTGTAACTACGCCAGGTTTGGTTTTATTGGCGGCCAGGAATTGTTCTCCGGCGGTTTTGTTTTTGGCAATTTTTTCTGCCGCTGCTTTCTGCAGGAAATCTCTTATGCTCATATCACATTGTTCTTTTGACAATAATAAAGGCTGGTTTTTAACAACGTCCTGTATGGCTTTCATTAACAGGGTGGTGTTCAGGTTGGTAAGGCCCTGACTTTTGAGGGAGTTGCCGATATCCTGGCCAATGGCATAGCTCACTGAATCAATACTGGTTTTCAGTGCAGGTGCTGCGGCCGGTTTGGCCTTGGGTTTGGCTTGTGAAAAGCCTTGCAGGCTTGCCAGGCCCAATGCTCCCAGGAATAGGAATTTTCTGATCATATATGCTTTAATTCAATATTGGCAGGCAAGATAGGGAAATTATGCCGTAGCAGCTATAGCTGTAAGTAACATAATGGCAATGAATGCAAAAGATACGGAAATGAGGAATATAGCCTTTTTCATAATGTGGATTTGTGGATGCAGGGTGAAGATAGGAGGTTTGGAGGGGAATGTCAATAATCTTACGTTTTATTTGTAAATTATAGAGGGAAAGAAGCGGGGTTTCGATGTTAAAACCTTTCTGCAATGAAACATAAACCGGATCCTTCAAGAAGGGCTTTCCTGCGTCAGGCAGGCTTGTCTGGCATCGCTTTAACCATCGGCTGTTACTGGCCTGCACTTGGAAATGGTATTGCCGAAATCATCCATGTGGATGATGTAAAAGCCGCCGCTACGGAGTTGATGGCCTGGATATCCATAGACGCCGCGGGCATGGTTACTATCTTCAATCACCGCTCGGAAATGGGCCAGGGAACCTGGCAGTCTATCCCCCAAATTATTGCCGAAGAGTTAGAGGTTAATATGGACCAGGTGACGATCCGGTCCGTCGCCGCCAACCCTGGAAAATATGGCCCGCAACCACAGGAGGGAAGCTTTTCCATACGCGGCTGGTACCAGCAGCTGTTACGTGCAGGCGCTACTGCCCGCGAAATGTTGATAGAAGCGGCGGCCAGGCAATGGAAAGTGAATCCCGGCGAATGCTATGCAGAAAGCGGCGAGGTAATACACCGGGCTACGGGAAAGCGGCTCGGCTACGGAGCCCTTGTAAAAGATGCTGCGAAATCAGATCCTCCGCAGCAGGTAAAACTAAAAGAACGCAAAGACTATAAGATTATTGGTAAGCCCCTGCATCGTAATGATGCCATGCCAAAAACCAATGGTGCTGCAGTGTTTGGACTTGATAAGAAATTACCGGGTATGCTATATGCAGTAGTGGAGCGTAGCCCGAGGTTCAGGGGAAAAGTGAAAAGCTTTGATGATACTGCTGTGCGGTTGCTTAGTGGTGTAAAGTATGTTTTCAAGGTACAAAGGCCGGTTTTCGGTGTAATGTATGAAGGCGTGGCTGTAGTGGCTAATTCGCTGTGGATTGCTCAGAAAGCACGCAAATTCCTGAAGGTAGCGTGGGATGATGATGGCTTTGAGCACCTGGACTCCGAACAGCTTTATAGCAGGATGCAGGAAGACCTGTATAAACCTATAGCCGCTGCTGCATTTGAAACGGCTTTACAAGGTACTGCCGCTCATATAGAGGCGGTATATGAAATGCCTTATCAATCGCACAGCTGTATGGAGCCCCTGAACTGTGTGGCTGATGTAAAGGCAGACAGCGTTGATATATGGGGACCGATACAGGAAGCCAACTGGATACAAAGAGAGCTGAGCGAAAGGTTAAATATACCTGCAGGGAACATCAACGTAAATATGACCTTTCTTGGTGGTGGCTTTGGCAGAAAAGCGTTCCCCGATTATCCCGTTGAAGCGGCGTTGATCTCAAAAGAAATAAAGGCACCGGTACAGGTCATGTGGACAAGAGAAGACGACATGACCCAGGGGCCCTTTCATCCGGGAGCTTTATATAGGTGCAGGGGAGGGGTTGATGCGCAAAAGAAGATCACTGCATTCCAGGTTATTTCCGCTTCACAGGGGATAGGTCCGGGACCTGATAAAGATGCAGCGCCTCAACCCGTAACATTAAACACCGGCAGAATGGACGGCCTTGCAAGCGACTACTATCAATCTATACCGCACTATAGCTTTGGCGGTGTTACCACCAAATCTCCTATACCCACCATGTGGTGGCGTGCGCCAGGTGCAAATACAAATGCATTTGCCTGCGAAAGCTTCATAGATGAACTGGCGCATCTTGTTTCAGAAGACCCGCTTGCGTTCAGGAAAAGGCATTTCACATCCCAGCGCTGCCAGGCATTGGCGGATAAGCTGGCCGCTATCAGTAACTGGTCTGCAAGAGCTAAAAACGATGGATGGGGAGTGGCTATCACAGCATGTTTCGGTAGTATGGCAGGTCATGTGGTAAAGGTATCCCGCCGGCCGGATAAAGGGATTAAGATTGATAAGGTATATGCGTTGATAGATTGCGGTTGGTATGTTAATCCGGATATTATCCGCGCCCAGCTGGAGGGAAGTATTATTATGGCGCTGGGAGCTACCCTACATCATGCTACGCACTTTAAAGACGGCAAAGCAGTGGAAAAGAATTTTTATAACTATCCCATGCCGCGGATAAACGAGATCCCGGAGATAGCGGTGCATATTATGGAGAACAATGAGCAACCGGGCGGTGTGGGAGAGCCGGGTTTGCCTGCTTTTGCGCCTGCCTTGTGTAATGCTGTTTTTGATCTGACGGGGAAGAGGGTGAGGAAGGTGCCGTTTAGCCTGGAGGAGGTATGAGGAGCGGGAGAATTTTTTGCTCATACCTTGTCACGTTTTATTGTACTTGTGTGTCTTACTACTGAAAAGAATATTAAAAAGTAAAATTTAAAAAATAAAAGTCTTTAAAGTAAGCTATACAGTACAAGCAGCATTTGTTGAAAAGAACCGGGAAAATATTCAAACGTTTTTTAAAGATCTGCAGGAGATCACCTGGTGCAAAGCTGTTTTAAGCCCGTCCTGACGTTTAAACTCATTTCCCCGATTGGCTTAGACAACCGGCCACCACACGTCTGCGGCAGCCGGCTGTCAACTCATCCTGTCTTTTTAACTTTCCTCTTCTTTCACTTTGGCACTCCTTCCTACCCGGTCGTTAATCTGCCTCACATTAAAGTACGTGCGTACAAACACGGCATCATTTACCATTGCCTCTACGACGGTCATCCAGCACATTCAACTGCCGGCGGGCCTGGCCTATCAGTTCAGGAATACTGTCAGTGGCGGATTTCCGCGCACCCAGTATCACATTCCTGGCGGGCGTCATCGGCTCTGTAGTAGTCAGCAACTGTTCCAGGGAGGCTACTTCTTCTTCAGTTGCCTGGAATTCGGCAAGATCAGCAAGATGTTCACGCGCGTACTTCGCTATGCGCTGGCAGCGCTGCATCACCAGCTGGCTGGCGCCGCTTCCCAGGGTAGTAAATGAATAGTTTACCGCCTGTAGCAGCACATGATCATTAACCAGCTTTGCATAAGACCGCAGCTTAAGGCTTAGCTGAAATGCCTGCTCAACTACCTGTAGCATATGCGCGTCTTTTCGTTTTGTGTAGCCTTTTGTTTCATGTGTTGCCTGTAATTGTGACTGATGTAATATATCAGCTACCGTTTTACGCAGGTTATCAACCACCGGCGTTATCGGTGTTAATTGGTTCCAGGCAGCAGAAAACTTATCCAAATGTGATAATACAGCCTGGTACATGTCCACCAGGTTTAATTGACGTCTGGTCATTTTTTTGAAATTTTAAGGTTATTAAATGTTGATTTTTCATGCCAGCGATAAAGCCCTGTCATTAGGAGCCGCCGGCATCGTTTTTACATCTGCAGCTGTATAGGTTATGCGATCAACGTTGACCATGCAATGGTAGGACAAAGAAAAATGAGAGATTTTCTCATTTGAGAAATTCCGGACAGGTTTTTTATCAAAAAATTTTGTATTGGTCCGTCTTTGAGACCTGTACTTCTCAGATAATATTCCTGTTAGCTATTTAAAGCGGGCCCGATCTGACATCAGCAGCAGCATTAAACTGGTCAGCGAAGATGATGCGCAGGACTATTCATTTATCCTGCCACTACTTTCAATATTAACCGCTAAAAACTGACATTTTTTTTAGGACGTTGCGCTGACAGATCGAAGATGTTTGATGTAAGATTACGGATATTCAATGTAAGATAACAGATGTGCGCTGCAAGCTGACAGGTGTGCGTTGTAAGCTGACAGATGTATCGTGATAGATCAAAGGTATTCAATGTAAGACAACAGACGTGTCATGTAAGCTGACGGATGTATCGTGCGAGATAACAGATGTATCGTGCAAGCTGACAGAAGTGCCTTGTGAGCTTACAAGTGTATGCTGCAAAGGGCTAAATATCCCGCACTGGCTGACAAATATTCCTTATAAGATTAAACTGCCCTTAAATGCCTCAATTTAATGATCTGGATCAATTTTTTTTAAATGGCGTTATCATAATTTCGCATGAGCCTGTGATAATAATAATTTAATTAACAAAAAAAATTTCAAATGAATTATCAAATCATTAAGCTATTGCAGGCTTACAACGCCTATTCCGAATCCCTTTTAAGAGAACTTACACGCAGAATTGTATTCAGGAAGTTTGATCCGGGAGAAGTGGTGCTCAGAGAAGGAGATGTCTGCCGTTACATTTACTTTATTGTGAAAGGTGGATTAAGAGCTTACATGCTAAGAGGAATAAAGGAATACACCACCTGGTGTATGCTGGAAAACGATCTTGCAACAGCGGCCGACAGCTTCTTTCTCCAGATTCCGGCCAGGGAGTATATTGAAGCGTCTGAATACACAGAAGTGATATGTTTGTCTTATGAGGACTACTCTTTGCTTTGTGACGCGTTCCCTGTCTTCCAGAAAATGGTGCTTAAACTACTTGGGCAGTATTATGCTAAGTTCTACCAGCGCGCCGTAGATCTCGTGGCATTAACAAAAGAAGAAAGATACCGGCACCTTATTGAGAAAGAACCAGAACTGGCACGACGGCTGCAACTGACTCACATCAAATCTTACCTGAACATGAGCCAGGCTTCTTTAAGCCGGATCAGGGACAGAGATAAGGACAGGGGTTAAACAAAAAACAGGGGCAAAGATCACCACCTTTGCCCCTTTTTTTAAGTAAAGCTATTACTGTTTCACCACCGGCAACTCCACCTTAGATGCATGCTCTGCATCATGATAGATCTTTATCGTTGCCTTCCGGAAATCCTTATCATCACAATGATAAATATCTGTGAACACCTGCGGGTTCCGGTCTACCAGCGGGAACCAGCTGCTCTGCACCTGTATCATGATCTTATGCCCCTTCTGGAATGTATGCGCTACATCCGGTAATGTAAACTTTACCTGTGTAGGTTTATTGGGCTCAAAGGGGGCAGGCTTTTCCAGGCTGTTACGGAACTTGCCGCGCATTACCTCTCCGCGTACCAGCATCTGGTAGCCGCCCATCGGGTAGGTAGATGAAGGCACCCGGCGATGCTCAGTCGGCGCATCCTCTTCGTACCTGAAATCATCCGGGAACACATCTATCACCTTTACAATAAAGTCGGCATCCGTACCGCTGATGCTCACCACCAGGTCTGCCACCACCGGACCCGCGAGCGTAACATCATGCTGCAGCACATCGCTTTCAAATACCAGCACATCCGGACGGCGGGCAGCAAATCGCTGATCATCTGTCATGTAATTAATAGTGCGGCTGAAATGTACATCTTCTGTATAAGGCACCGGTTTGGCAGGATCGCTGATGTATTCGCTGAAACCATCACCGGCAGCAGGTTTGTTGAATCCCAGCTTACCACCCGCCTGCAGGTATACCGGCTGCGGTTGCATATCTGCCGGAGGCCACTGCGGTAATCTTTTCCATTGATTTTCCCCGGTAAAGAAGATAGTGGCTTCAGCGATATCCGGCTCTGTACCTTTTCCTTTCAGGTAATAATTGAAGAAGGGAAACTCGATGTTCTTAAAATACCATTCAGCAGTATTACTGCCAAAACGTACATTGCCCAGGTGATCGCCCTTTTTGCTGGCCCACTGCCCATGATACCAGGGGCCCATTACCAGCTTATTATTGGTACGCGGGCTCTGCTTTTCAATTGCAAAATAGGTGTGCCAGGCGCCAAAGCAGTCCTCTGCATCAAACAACCCGCCTACCTCTAACATAGCCGGCTGTACGTTCTTCAGGTGCGGCCTTACGTTACGCGCTTTCCACCACTCATCATAGTTGGGATGGTTGTACAGGTCTTTCCAGAAGGCAATACTATCACCCATCAGTTTCGCAAAGTTCTTCAATGCCCCCGTTTCCAGGTAAAATTTATAGCTGTCACGGGTGTAGTAGTTAAACGCTTTAGGTCCTACAGTAGTAGGCTTGGGCCGTGGCTGACCAAAGCTCGTATAAAAGGGAAACCCGTCAAATACGAAGAAAGCCCCATTGTGGTGAAAATCATCTCCCTGGAACCAGTCTGTTACCGGGGCCTGGGGGCTTACGGCCTTCAATGCCGGGTGACCGCTCAGCGCTGCCATGGTGCTGTAAAAACCAGGGTAGGAGATACCCGTTACCCCCACCTTGCCATTGTTGTTCTGCAGGTTCTTCACCAGCCAGTCGATCGTGTCGTAGGTATCACTGGCCTCATCAATATCGTTTTTGCCTTTTTTATTGGGATTATAGGGCCGTACATCTACAAAGGTGCCTTCACTCATCCAGCGGCCCCTGACGTCTGTTATAACGAGTATATATCCCTCTTTCATGTAATTCATCCATTCATTACGCCAGAAGGCACGATATTCTTTCTCTCCGTAAGGCGCGCAACTGTACGGCGTGCGCGACATCAATATCGGGTGCTTTTCCGAATTGTCTTTCGGCAGGTATACCGAAGCAAATAAACGAACGCCATCCCGCATGGGGATATAGACCTCTTTTTTTGTATAGTGCTCATACATCCAGAGAGAGTCCTCATTAAGGGCTTTGGCCAAAGCCGGGAATACAAGCAGGATAGCTATTACCAGCCAAAGATGTTTTCTCATAAGTCGATTTTGGTTTAGATCAAGCGATAAATTTACTAATTTCGGCGTATGCACATAGAACAATTCCGCGAGTATTGCCTTTCTTTGAAAGGCGTAACAGAGGAATTCCCGTTTGGAGAAGAAACCCTCGTATATAAAGTGATGGGCAAAATGTTCGCCCTGACAGATATCACCGCTTTTGAAAGCGTTAACCTGAAATGTGACCCCGAAACTGCCATTGAACTGAGAGAACGCTACGATGGCGTCACCCCCGGTTATCATATGAATAAAAAACACTGGAATACGGTAGATATGCACGCCGGCATCTCCGATAAACTGATCTATTCCTGGATCAAAGACTCCTACGACCTGGTAGTAGCCAGCCTCCCGAAAAAGGTAAAAGAGGAGCTGCTAAAAATCAGCTAAATTAAATTGTCTGATTCACAGTTAATATTCTTAAATTTGGTTGGAACGTTATGAACTACCAGCCAATGAAAGAAGGCCTTACTCATTTGGAGGCATCCTCGCTGCAACAATTGCAACAAAATAGTGAACAGGCTTTGGCAATGCTCATGAGGCATTATTATGCTGATCTCTATAATTATGCTGCAAGATTTGCCCGGGATGAGCCCCTGATAAAGGATTGCATTCAGGAAGTATTTATAAGCCTCTGGCAACGAAGAGAAACTGCAGGCTCCATCTTTTCACTGCGGTATTATCTCCTGCGGGCCGTTAAAAATAAGGTGCTCAAAGCCCTCTATTATAATGACCGCAAAACCGGCCTGGCCAACTTCCGGGATGATTATGACTTTTTCCATGAATTCTCCATTGAACGTATCATTATTGAAAGACAGATCTCCGAGGAAAAAGCCGAAAAGCTGAAACGCACCCTCGCTTTGCTTACCAAAAGGCAAAAGGAGGTGATCTACCTGAAATTTTACCAGCACCTGGACCATGGACAAATTGCCGAGCTGATGAGTGTCAGCCGCCAGTCTGTTTACAACCTGCTCCATGAGGCCATCCAGAAGCTCAGAAACCTCTGGCATACAGAGTTTATAACCCGCTGAGCACTTTCCGCAAAAAAATATTTTCAGATTAACCAGTAGATTCTGCCCGCCGGCGGAACATATATATGTAACAAGGCGCCATGAAAGATTTCCGGTTGTTCGATATTACCGACTTTGTACTTGACGAGGATTTTATACGCTGGGTGTATGAAAAAAAGGAAGAGGATGAGATCTTCTGGAATAACTGGCTGCGCCAGCATCCGGGTAAGCATCTTGTTATAGCAGAAGCCCGGCGGATACTGGAATCGCTTAAAACAGCAGAATTTGCCATTCCGGATCATGTGGTATCCCAGGAAGTGGACAGGCTGCTGCAAACCATCCGGGATCAACATGAACCAGCGCAGCTTACTGCCCGGCGCCGCCATACCTGGCGGTATGCAGCGGCGGCCGCCATCGCCATACTATTAACTGTAGCAAGTGTAAAATACATCTCCTTTGGTGGAAAAACAGGTTCGACCAGGATGTCATATGCATCGCTCACGGCCGACAGGCGCCTGATAGAAAATGTAAATACATCCAACACCCCCGTTCACCTTTCACTGCCGGATGGCAGCAGTATCGAACTGGCGCCCGGGAGCCGCATCGGTTATGTCCGCAACTTTGACAGCAGCGGTTCCAGGGACGTTTACCTCTCCGGCGAAGCCTTTTTCGACGTAGCCCGCATTCCTAACCGCCCCTTCCGGGTGTTTGCTAACGATATCGTTACAAAAGTGTTAGGCACCAGCTTCAGTGTCCGCTCTTTTGAAGCCGATACTACCATACAGGTGATCGTCAGAACAGGAAAGGTCAGCGTATCCGCCTACAATGAAAATCCGGACCATACCCCCGCAGACGCATCAGGCAGTCCCGACGAAGTGATACTGGCGCCCAACCAGCGCCTGGTATATGAAAAGACCGCACAAAAATTCCAGAAAGTGCTGCTCGAAAACCCGGTGATGACCCTGTCTGCAGAAGCAGACCGTAATATGGTATACGATGAAGCGCCCCTTGAAAAGGTATTCAGCGCCATCGCAAAGGCCTACGATATTACCATTGTATACGACACTGAACTATTACAACATTGTACCGTAACGGCAGACCTCCGGCATGAACCTTTTTACCGGAAACTGGACCTGGTGTGCAGAGCGATAGGCGCCAGCTATGAAGTGATTGACGCACAGGTAGTGATACAAGCCGGGGCCTGCGATTGAAGGCAGAAACTTGTTAAACTCGTAAACTATTTGATATGAATAACACATTCACATAATCACCTTTTGCCATTTCGTTAAAAAAAGAACCGGTATTGCTGCGAACAATACCGGCTCTGTAAGATTGCCCCCGGCGGCTAACCAGCGGGGCAAAACGTCTGTTAAAACTGATTGCTTTAATCAAACATTCCAAAGTTATGAAAAAAAGGAGACCCACTAACTTGTTATTCTACCGGGTTATGAGACTAGGGCTACTTCCATTGATACTGATACTTTGCCTCACAGGAATTATCTACGCCAAGCCGACCAGTGGCCAGGAGGTGCTGGACAGGAAAATTAACCTGATTGCAGACCAGCAACCTGTAAAATCTGTACTGGGCGAGATCAGCAAACTGGCAGACATCAGGTTTGTATACAGCGTGCAAAAGATTCCCGCCAATAAAAAGGTGTCGCTCACTGCACACGATCAGCGGCTGGGCGCCGTGCTGGATCAGCTGCTGCAACCGCTGGCTATCAACTATTATGTGTCTGGCGACCAGATCGTACTTACCTGTCAGAACAATGGTGGAGGAAACCTGCTGTCACTGCGCATTGAACCTGATAAAATGATCCCCGAAGCTTATGTGGTAAAGGTAGTCACCGGTAAGATCACCGATGAAGCCGGCGCTCCCCTGGGCGGCGTATCCATACAGGTAAAAGGTACCAACAGGGGTACCGCTACAGATGCCAACGGAAATTTTTCCATCAGTGCAGACCCCGGTGAAACACTGGAGTTTACCATGATCGGGTATAAAACATATGCTGTAAAAGTAGGAGCGGAAGCTACCCTGAACATCCGCATGGAACCTGATGTAGCCCTGCTGGAACAGGTAGTGGTAGTGGGCTACGGTACGCAAAAGAGAAGTACGCTCACCGGCGCTATTGCTTCCGTTAATTCCAAAACCATCTCTGAACTGCCGGTAGCCAGTGTTGAACAGGCGCTGCAAGGCAGGGTGGCCGGTCTTACCGTTACCAATAACGGCTCTCCCGGTACATCGGCCCTGGTAAGGATCAGGGGTATTAGCTCCATCAGCTTTGCTTCAGATCCGCTGTATGTGATAGATGGTTTTCCCACAGGTAACCTTTCCAACTTTGATACCCGCGATATAGAAGGCGTTGAAGTGCTGAAAGACGCCAGCGCCGCCGCCATCTACGGTTCACGCGCTACCAACGGCGTGATCATCATCTCAACAAAGAAAGGCAGAAGGGATGGCGGGCTGAAAGTATCTCTCGACTCTTATGTTGGTACACAAAGCGCCTGGAAGAAAATAGACCTGTTGAATACACAGCAGTACCTGCAATATGAAAGAGCGCTCAACGGCGCAGCAGGCATCGCTTTACCGCCCCGCCTGGAGCCGGCTAACTTCAACCAGCCTATCTATGAAGGTACTACCCAAACCTATGCGCAAACCAATACCGACTGGCAGGATGCTTATTTCAAAAGCGGCATCATCACCCAGCACAACCTGGCGGTGAGTGGCGGTAATGAAAGATCAAGGTTCTATTCTTCAGCCGGTTATTTCAAACAGGATGGTATTGCACAGGGCGTGGACTATGAAAGAGGAAATTTCCGTATCAACTCTGATCACAACATCAGCAAGCTCTTTACTTTCGGGCAGAGCCTGTACTTCTCGTATTCTGATCAGCGTTATGACAATACCTCCGGCAACCGTACCCGCCTGGTAAATGTAGTGCGCAGCATGCCTTATCTGCCGGTGTATGACCCTACTACCAAAGGCGGTTACCGTGGTGCAGAGAATAGTGTGGATGGGGCGGACCCTACCAACCCGATAGAGGACGCCGTTCTCCTGGGTGATGCCCATAACAAAACTTTCAAGTTGCTGGGTACCGCCTTTGTGGAACTGAATTTCACTTCCTGGTTAAAGTTCCGTTCCACCTTCGGTGTGGATTATGTAAGTCTTTATCAGCACCAGTTCGCGCCTATATATGATGATAAAGGAAGGAACTCTCCGGTAGCTGTTATTACAGACATGCGTAATAATACCACCACCAAATTGTATACGCAGCAGCTCACGTTCGATAAAACATTCGGCAAACACCATGTAAATGCAGTCGCTGTTTTTGAAACACAGGGATCAAAATATTACCAGGAAAATGCTTCCGGCAACCAGAACTCTAATGATATTGAAACCTTTGATGGCGCCAGTAACATCAGCTTTAAGTCCATCAGGGCAGAGAACTTCCTGATGTCCTACATTGGCCGCATCAGCTATGAGTTTGGAGAAAAGTACCTGTTGAGCGCTGCCATACGCCGTGACGGATTGTCTATATGGGCGCCGGGCAGAAAATATGCTGCTTTCCCCTCTGCTTCTGTTGGCTGGAAAATAGACCGTGAGCCTTTTATGAAGAATATTCCTGCCATCTCCGAACTGAAAATAAGAGCAGGTTATGGAGAAACAGGCCTGGATGCTACCAACGCTTTCTACAATGTAACCACAGGCGGTGTGTATTATCCCTGGCAGGTGGTGGTGCGTGCCAATGGCGCTACTTATCCCTTTGGAAATAACAATACCACCGGCAACGCATCCTATTACAATACACTCAGCAACCCGGACCTGGAATGGGAAAAGACCAAACAGATCAACATCGGTTTAGACCTGGGCCTGTTGGATAACAGGATCACGCTTACAGCCGAATATTTCCGCCGTAAGACAGACAACCTGATATTGAACGTACCCACACCTGGCTCTTTTGGCTTCAACGGCACAGGTTCTTATATCAACGCTGCCTCCATGCAGAATAAAGGCTTTGAGTTCCAGGCAGGCTATAATAAAACAAAAGGCGACTTTACCTGGAATGCTACCGGTAACATTACTTTCATCCGCAACAAAGTGCTGAAGATGAATACGCCGAATGCTACTATAGACCAGGGCGGCGATGCAGACTTTGGCGGTGGCGCCGCCATCACGCGTACGGCAGCCGGTCAGCCTATCCAGTCTTATTACGGCTATATAGTGGAAGGTATCTTCCAGAGCGAAGATGAGGTGCAGAGAAGTCCGGTACAGGTGCCGGGTAATTTACCCGCCAAGAGAACAGCCGCGGGAGACCTGAAATTCAGAGACCTGAACGGAGACGGTAAGATCACCGATGCCGACCGCACCTACCTTGGCAGCTATATTCCAGACTTCAGTTATGCGTTGAACCTGGGCGCTAACTATAAGAATTTCGATCTTTCCCTGTTCTTCCAGGGTGTACAAGGCAACGAGATATTCAATGCAGCCAGGGTGATCACTGAAGGGATGGCCCGCCTGTTCAACTCAGGTACTGCAGTGCTGAATGCATGGACGCCATCTAACACCAATACGGATATACCCCGTGCCATCAGCGAAGATCCCAATCAGAACGTTCGCCCCTCTACCCGTTGGATAGAAGACGGCTCTTACCTGCGCCTGAAGAACGTGATACTCGGATACAATATACCCGGCCCCAGGTTAAAAACACTCTCCGGGGGGGCTATCAGCAGCTTCAGGGTATATGTTTCTTCTCAGAACCTGTTAACATTTACCGGCTATAAAGGCTGGGATCCGGAGATCGGGTCCAAGAACACCACGCTGACCAACGGCGTTGATTATGGCCAGTACCCGGCCGCCAGATCATTCCAGGTTGGCGTGCAGGTGGGGTTTTAATGTTAACTGAAAACTTAAAAGAATCGATATGCAATACTCAAATTTCTATAAATCGCTGGCAGGGGTTGTGATGATAACGGGCACTGTTTTCCTGGCCTGTAATAAACAGCTGGATAAAACAGACCCCAGTCACCCTACACTCGAAACATTCTTTAAGAACAGTGCTGAACTGGTGGGCGGCACCAATGCCATCTATTCTATTTTTCACAGCGGCTCACTGGTGGGCAGAGAATGGTTCTTTGTGCATGATCTCAGGAGTGACGATGTGGCCAGCGGCGGTAGCCAGCTGGAACAGCCCAGGGGCCAGATATTGAATGGCGCCACCGCTACTGATAATACGCTGGTGAAAGATGTGTGGAACGGCCTGTATACCATTGTTCATCGCGCCAATACCGTGATCGATAACGGCCCGAATGTGACAGACAATACCGAGCTGCGCGATCGTTGTGTAGGAGAAGCGAAATTCNTCCGTGCATGGGCCTATTTTGAACTGGTCACCAACTGGGGAGCCGTACCGATATATACTACACAGGTAACCGCACCAGATCAGTTCCAGCCCAGGAGATCAGAAGAGGAAGTATATACCCAGATCATCACCGATCTGACAGATGCCATCACCGCACTACCCGCTACTACAGATGATCAGGGCCGCGCAACCAAGGGCGCCGCGCACGCTTTACTTGGCAGGGTACACATGCAGAAAGGAGATTATGCAGCCGCCAAAACTGCATTGCAGGCAGTGATCAGCTCTGGTTTATATAGTCTCGTGCCTAACTATACTTATAATTTCGATGAAGAGCACGAGTTCAATGCAGAATCAATCCTGGAAGCAGTGTTCTTTGACCGCGGCGATAATAACTTTAACTGGGGATACACCGGCGATGATCAGCCAAATGCTCAACCGCAAAGTACGGTGCGCAACCAGGAATATTCTCCCATCGCATGGCGTAACCTCATTCCGTCCAACCGCTACCTGAACGAATTCGAATTCCAGGATGCCGCCGCCGGAATACCGAAGACAGATCCCCGCTTCGGTATGTCTGTATACCAGACAGGAGATAAATATTTCAATAATACGTTAACATTGACAGACGCCGCCCAGAATGGTAACGCTTCTGTGGTAAATGGCGTTACCAAAAAGATCAGCTGGCGCAAATACATGCTGATCTATAAGGATAACAGCACCTTCCATCCCGGCGGTATCAACCAGCGCATTATCCGCTATGCAGATGTGCTGCTGATGATGGCGGAATGCGAAACAGAATTGGGCAGCGCCGCCGCTGTTGTTACCGGCTACCTGAACCAGGTACGCGACAGGCCCGGAGTTGAAATGCCGCATTATCCCACAGCTAAATATCCCTGCAACAGCAAGGCAGAACTGATAAGGGCCATTATGCACGAAAGGACCGTTGAGCTGGGAGATGAAGAAGTGCGCAACCGCGATATCCTCCGCTGGAGAAGAAAGGGATATTTTACAACCGATCCGCTTTCTTATTTCAGGCCTGACCGCGATGAACTGTTACCTATTCCACAGTCAGAAATAGATAACAATCCTGAACTGGGCGCGGGCGGCATCAACAAGCAGAATCCGGGTTATTGATAAACATGAACATCCGCATATTATTGATCTTCGCTGTGCTGGCTGCCGCATGTAAGCAGTCAGCACAGCATGCTTTATTTACCGCCTTACCTTCCGCTCAGTCGGGCATCCGCTTCAGCAACGTTATAAAGGAAGACGATACCTCCGCCTCATTTATCAACGAGTTTGGCTATATGGGCGGCGGCGTAGGGATAGGGGATTTTAACAACGACGGACTGAAAGATATTTTCTTTGCAGGTAACCAGGTAAGCTGCCGGCTTTATCTTAATAAAGGCCATCTTCAGTTTGAAGATATTACGGAGAAAGCAGGTGTTGGCACTGCGGTATGGGCCACCGGCGTAAGCATTGCAGATGTGAACAATGATGGCTACGATGATATATTTGTCTGCACCTTTGGTAAAGACCTGCAGCAACGCGCGCATACCTTGCTGTTCATCAATCAGCACGATCTTACTTTCAGAGAGTCTGCCCGCGAATACGGGCTGGCAGACAGCAGCTATTCTACCCAGGCGGCATTCTTTGACTATGATAAGGATGGCGATCTGGATATGTATCTGCTTAACTACATGCTCAATGGTCCCAATGCCAATACCATCTTTCCCAAAGATCTCAGCGGTCATTCTCCTGCCAATGATAAGCTGTACCGTAATGAAGGCACACCGCCCGGCGCCACGCATCCGGTGTTCAAAGATGTAACGCTGGAAGCGGGCATCAGGGAAGATGGTTACGGTTTAGGCATAGTGATCAGCGATCTGAATAACGATGGCTGGCCGGATATTTATGTGGCCAATGATTTTCTTTCAAACGACCTGCTCTGGCTGAATAATCATGACGGCACTTTTACCAACAGTATTGCGCGGTCTGTCAGGCACCAGAGCTACTCCAGCATGGGCGCCGATGTAGCAGACATCAACAACGACGGCCTTCCTGACATAGCAACCCTTGACATGATGCCCGAACACAACGGGCGCAAAAAACTCATGTATTCCTTCATGAATTATGACCGCTATGAAGCGGAACGCGCCATGGGCTATGAGCCTTCCTTTATGCGCAATATGCTGCAGCTGAACAACGGCGTTTATCCCGGCAGCCAGGTGCCTTTCTTCAGTGAGATTGGCCAGCTGGCAGGTGTTTCAGAAACAGACTGGAGCTGGAGTGTGCTGATGACGGATTTTGACAACGATGGCTGGAAAGACATGCACATCACCAACGGCATAGGCCGTGACTTCATCAATGCAGACTTTCTTGATTTTACCAATAACCTGGGCAACATCCGCGATAAACAGGAACAACGTAAACGCATACGCGACAAATTGGTTTCCCTGGATCACATCAGGCTCAGTAACTACCTGTATCTTAACAACGGCGACTATACGTTTACAGACGCGTCTGCCAAAGCTGCCATCAACCAGCCATCCATGTCTAACGGCGCCGCCTGGGCAGATTTGGATAATGATGGCGATCCTGACCTGGTGATCAACAATATCAACGATCCCGCTTTTGTTTTCATTAACAATGCCCGCCATCATTACCTGGGCATTGAGCTGAAAGGCTCACCCGCCAACCTGCGCGGCTTTGGCGCAAAAGTGTGGGTATATCGCAGGGGCGCCGCCTGTATGCAGGAGCAAAGCCCGGTGCGCGGTTACTGCTCTTCTGTAGACCAGCGCCTGCTGTTTGGCCTGGGAGATGACGATCATGCAGACTCCGTATTGATAACCTGGCCCGATAACAGCCGCCAAACGCTGCGAAACATCCGCGCAGATACGGTGCTGACCCTTTACGCAAAAGATGCGGCGCCAGGAGCGCCTGCCCTCCACTATCAGCCGCTTACCATGATGGATGATGTTACAACCGCCATAAAGGCCCTTTACAGGCACGTAGATCATCCGGTTAATGATTTTAATACCCAGCGCCTGCTGCCTCAGAAATACTCGCAGCAGGGGCCTTATATTGCAACCGGGGATCTGAACGGAGACGGGCGTACGGACTTTTTCCTGGGCGGTGCATTTAACTTTTCCGGGCAGGTGTTCCTGCAGCAGCCGGATGGTACCTTTGCAGGTAAGCCGCTGGCCGACAGCACTAAACGCCAGGAAGATACCGACTGCCTGCTGCTGGATGCAGACGGCGATAAAGACCTTGACCTGCTCATTGCCAGTGGAGATACCCGCTACCCCGAAGGTTCTCCTTATTATCGTCCCCGCCTGTATCTCAATGACGGCAAAGGCCATTTTACCCTGCAGGCGAACGCCATTCCCCCGGGAATCAGTACCATCACCGCCTGTGTAAGTGCCGGAGATTACGACGGCGATGGCGACCCGGACCTGTTCATAGGAGGGAGGGTGTCTGCCGTTTACCCATTGGCCCCCGCCAGCTATATTCTCCGCAACGATAAGGGCATCTTTACAGATGTTACGGCCGCCGTTTGCCCTGCTTTGCAACGCGCCGGGATGATCACATCTGCCATCTGGACAGACCTGGATAATGATCATCAGCCCGACCTGGTCATTGCGGGCGACTGGATGCCGCTGCGCTTTTTCCGCAATGAGCATGGCCGCCTGAAAGAGTTCAGCACCGGGCTTTCACAGGTAAACGGCATGTGGCGCAGCCTTGCTGCAGCCGATATTGACAACGACGGCGATATGGACCTGATAGCCGGTAACTACGGCCTTAATTGCGTATACCGTGCGGATTCCGCTCATCCCATGCAGCTGTTTGCCGCAGACCTGGATGGTAACGGTAGTATTGATCCCATACCTTTTTACTATATCATGGGGGATGACGGCCAGCGGCGCCCTTACCCGGCCATTAACCGCGGACAATTATCAGAACAGGTCCCCGGCGTTAAAAAGAAATTCCTCTACCACCGCAATTATGCCCGCGCCACTTTTGATGACCTTTTCAAAGGCAGGGAAGAAGGCCTGCTCAAATTCACCTGTGATGAAACCCGCAGCTGTTTCCTGGAAAACCTGGGTAATGGCAGGTTCAGGAAACATCCGCTCCCCATTGAAGCGCAGTTTGCCCCTGTAAACGCCATCCTCTGCACCGACATAGATAAGGACGGCTATACAGACCTGCTGCTGGCTGGTAATGAATACCAGGCAGACGTAATGACCGGGCGTTATGATGCCCTCTATGGCTGCCTGCTGATAGGCAGTAAGGAAAAAACATTCAGGGCAGTGCCCCCTGTAGCAAGTGGTTTTATACTGAACGGGGACGTGAAAGACCTGGCATTGATAGCCTCCCCCGCTGGCGGAAATGTAGTGCTGGCAGCAGTTAACAACGACTCTCTCAAAGCCTTTAGACTAAACCACAAAATCCAAAATCCAAATACCAAATCCCAAAATCCAAATTCCAGGCTGTAAGGTAAGCCCCTCTGCGCGCTGGAATCTGGATTTCGGGATTTGGAATTTGGAATTTGTAATCTGGATTTTTACTTCTTATTGATAGCCAGTATCACCCTTGAATACCTGGCATAGCTGATCTCTACCTCGGTACCTGCCCGGTAACCGTCCAGGGCGCCGCGGGTCCAGTAAAACAACCTTTTCCGCTTTGTATCGGGCAGCTGTACCATGAAGTTGGTCTGGGTGTTGTTATTCTCATGATAAACCGCTTCCAGCGGGGCGTTGATCAGGCCCTTCTGCAGCTTGATCAGGTCTTTGCGGATGGTAAAGTAGCGTACTTCCGTTACTTTGATCAGCGCGAAGATCAATGCTATAACAAAAGACAACAGCCAGATCCAGAACCAGCCGTTCTTATAGGAGAACATGGAGGTTTCTGCTTCATCTGTGGTGCTGTTTCTAAGGAAGATCTGTGGTATTACTACAGCTAACACCATCAGGAAAAGGCCAATAAATACGAACTTGATGACTTGCTTTTTATTCTTTTTAAGAGCATCCTGCAATAAGAAATGCTCTTCCGTGGTCATAAAAGAAAAATCTTGCATAGGAAGGTACGGGTTTTCTTATAGCTAATATATATATAAATCAGTAATTATTTTGATTTAATATATGATATTTTCTTTTTTTTAGTATATTACGCGCTTACTCGAACATGCCGTTTGTTCCCGGCGTTTTAATATCCTTCCCCTTGATCAGCATGGCTTTCTCTACTGCGGAGTGGAACATATCCAGGTACTGCCGGCGGCGGTCGTCTGTACGGTAACGCTCAAAATCGTTCATGGAGGCGAAAGACAGGACATGGATCTCGTCCGGCACCTCGGTTTCATCGGCCTTTTTATCTGTCTTCAGGCGTAATTCCAGCATACCGTTGAAGGAGGGAAGCAGCGGAAGCACTTTTCTTTCATAATCTTGGAAGGTCTCGTATTGGCCAGGTTTTACGTATACCAGTAGGGTAAAGTAGATTCTTTCGGTGTTCATAACATGGAATCGATAAATTGTCCTTTATAAATATACCCAAAATAAATGTGCCACCACGGCAGCCCGTGATGGCACATTGTTATAAAGATGTTAATGACTGAAAGGTTGTTCAGGCTTCTGCTTCTGCATAGGCGCTAACCGGCTCGCAGGTACATATCAGGTTCCTGTCGCCATGCGTATTGTTTACACGGCTTACAGAAGGCCAGAATTTGTTCAGCTTCACATACTCCAGCGGGTAGGCTGCCTGCTGGCGGCTATACGCAAAAGGCCATTCATCGGCAGTGATCACAAACTGTGTATGCGGTGCATTTTTCAGCACGTTGTGCTGTTTGTCTGCCTTGCCTTCTTCAATGGCTCTGATCTCTTCACGGATGGCCAGGAGGGCATCACAGAAACGGTCCAGTTCAGCTTTATCCTCACTTTCAGTAGGTTCTATCATGATAGTGCCCGGTACAGGGAAGCTCATGGTAGGCGCATGGAAACCGTAGTCCATCAGGCGTTTAGCCACGTCTTCTGCTTCGATACCGGCGCCGGCCTTGAAGGGGCGCAGGTCTACGATGAATTCATGTGCGCAGGTGCCGTTCACACCTGTATACAGAATGTCATATGCCTTTTCCAATCTTGCCTTCATGTAATTGGCATTCAGGATCGCGTATTCAGAGGCCTGTTTAACGCCATTGGCGCCCAGCAAACGGATATAGGCATATGAAATAAGCAGGATGCTGGCAGAACCGTAAGGTGCGGCGGAAACAGCCTGCGCTTTTTCTTTTCCGTTCAGGGATACGTGACCCGGCAGGAAAGGCGTAAGGTGTTTTGCCACGCAGATGGGGCCCATTCCGGGACCGCCACCGCCGTGCGGAATGGCAAAGGTCTTATGCAGGTTCAGGTGACAAACATCCGCGCCAATAAGGCCCGGTGCTGTTAAACCTACCTGTGCGTTCATATTGGCGCCATCCATATATACCTGTCCGCCAAATTCGTGTATAGTGCTGCAGATCTCTTTCACACTTTCTTCATATACACCGTAAGTGGAAGGATAAGTGATCATGATACCGGCGAGATCTTTTGCATGGGCGGCTGCCTTTGCTTTCAGATCCGCTACGTCTATATAGCCGTTCTCCAGCGCCTTTACAACCACCACCTTGAAGCCGGCCATTACGGCGGATGCAGGGTTGGTACCGTGAGCGGAGATGGGGATCAGCATTACGTTGCGGTGGCCTTCGCCGCGGCTTTCGTGGTAAGCTTTGATCACCAGCAGGCCGGCGTATTCGCCTTGTGCGCCGCTGTTGGGTTGCAGGCTGCAGGCATCAAACCCGGTGATCTGGCTGAGGTATTCGCTCAGTTCATCGGTGAGCTGTTGATAGCCGCCGGTTTGTGAAGCCGGTGCAAAGGGATGGATCTTGCTCCAGTGGGCCCAGCTGAGGGGGATCATCTCGGTAGCTGCATTCAGTTTCATGGTGCAGGATCCGAGGGAGATCATGGAAGTGTTCAGCGAGAGGTCTTTATTTTCCAGCAGCTTGATGTAACGCATCATCTCCGTTTCGCTGTGGTGGGTGTTGAACACCGGGTGCAGCAGGTAAGGAGAGGTACGCTCCAGCGATGCAGGAATATTGCCTTTCGCTTCAATGCTGGCAGACAGCTGACCTGCATCAAAGATCTGCAGTATATCGTTCACATCCTGGATGGTAGTGGTTTCGTCCAGTGAAATACCGATACGGTCATCACCATAGTAGCGGAAGTTAATGCCTGCTGCTTCAGCCTTGGTTTTAATGGCAGCTACCGAAGCGGAGCTTACCACCACGGTATCAAAGAACTGGTCTGCTTTCAGTGTAAGGCCTTTTGCTTTCAGCTTTTCTGCCAGTGCGCCTGCCAGCAGGTGGATCCTGGTGGCGATGTTCTGCAGGCCTTTAGGTCCGTGGAACACGGCATACATGGCGGCCATATTGGCCAGCAATGCCTGGGCGGTACAGATATTGGAAGTGGCTTTTTCGCGTTTGATGTGCTGCTCGCGTGTTTGCAGGGCCATGCGCAATGCGCGGTTCCCCTGTGCGTCAATGCTTACGCCGATAATACGACCGGGGATGGCGCGTTTGAAATCATCTTTCACTGCAAAGAATGCGGCGTGCGGACCGCCAAAGCCCAATGGAACGCCAAAGCGCTGGGCAGAACCCAGGGCGGCATCGGCGCCCAGCTCACCCGGAGGGGTCAGCAGGGTGAGGGCCAGCAGGTCGGTAGCCATGGCTACATAAGCACCGGTAGCATGTACCTTATCAATGAAAGCGCGGTAGTCTTCCACAGCGCCCAGGTCATTAGGATATTGCAGCAGTGCGCCAAAGTAAGACGCATCTGGTTGTGCAGTATGATAATCGCCTACCACCACCTCAATGTGCAGGGGAGTAGCGCGGGTAAAGATCACGTCTTTAGTCTGCGGGAACACGCTGTTGTCTACAAAGAACTTAGGACGGGCAATATGCTCATGGTCGCGGTTCAGCGCATTGAAGAACATGGTCATGGCTTCTGCCGCTGCCGTTGCTTCATCCAGCAGGGAAGCGTTGGCGATGGGTAAGGCGGTCAGGTCAGACACCATGGTCTGGAAGTTCAGCAGGCTCTCCAGGCGGCCCTGGGAGATCTCTGCCTGGTAGGGAGTATATTGGGTATACCATCCCGGGTTCTCAAAAATGTTGCGTAAAATAACGCTGGGTGTAATGGTATCGTAATACCCCTGCCCGATACAGTTGCGGAATACTTTGTTCTTCAGCGACACTTCCTTCAGGTGGCGCAGGTAGTCACTCTCGCTCATGGCAGCCGGTATGGCCAGCGGTCCCTGCATACGAATGCTGCCTGGTACCGTCTTGCTCACTAAGGCCTCCAGGGATGATTCGCCGACAGTATCCAGCATCTGGTTGGTTTCAGATTCGTTCGGCCCGATGTGACGGGAAACGAATTCATTTTGTTGAATATCAAAAAGATTCATGATATGAAGCAGGTAAATTGAAATGAATGTGCAAAGCTATATTGTTTTTGAGCAACCGCCAAACCGGGTACGGGGAGTGTGGAAACTGTGGTGATAATTCTGCCGGTTGCAGGGGCCTGATTGTCATAAAATTGTCCACGTTGAAAGTCCATGGTCTATAGTCCAGGTCCATAGCCTGTGCTGTCTGTACTTTCCTTACCTTTGCGTGCACATGGACCATCCGTTATTACAGAACTGGGAGCAGAAGGCCAGGGAAAAGCAGAAGGCCAACAAACAATTCCTGCAGAAATTACAGACCAAAAGGGGCAAAGGGGTAGAAAAGCTCCTGCCCAGGCTGCATGATGAGGCCTTTAGCCATATTGACTGTTTGCAATGCGCCGGTTGCTGTAAAACGATCAGCCCCCGCTTTAAAACACCGGATATTAAACGCATTTCCAGGCACCTGGGTATGAAGGAGTCTGTATTCATCGAAACCTACCTGCGGCTGGACGAGGATGGCGATTATGTAGTGAAAAGAACGCCCTGCCCCTTCCTGGGAGCAGATAACTACTGCAGTATTTACGATGTAAGGCCCGGCGACTGTGAGAACTATCCTTATACAGACAGCTACGACTTCTTCAAGCGCCCTAATACCACCTACCTGAACAGTACCATTTGTCCGGCGGTTTATTATGTGCTGGAAAAATTAAAAGATGTAATGAAATAGCTACGCCCGCAGGTCCAGCTTTCTCATAGCCGGCGATATAATATAAGTGGTGATCACTACGCCCAGCGTCACGCATCCGCCAAACACCACTGAAGGCACCAATCCCATCAGGCGGGCGGCAAACCCGCTTTCAAATGCGCCCAGCTCATTGGAAGAGCCCACAAACATAGAACTAACGGAAGCTACCCGGCCCCGCATATCATCCGGCGTTTTCAGCTGCAGGATGGTTTGCCGGGTAATTACACTGATGCCGTCCAGCATGCCGCTGATGAGCAGCGCGAAAAATGAAAGGTAGAAACTCTTTGAGATACCGAAAACGATGATGCACAGCCCGAAACCGAATACTGCTGCCAGGAGCTTGATACCTGGTTTGGTGACCAGCGGCCGGTAGGCCAGTATGAACATAGTGGTAAGCGAACCTACGGCCACTGCCGCACGCAGGAAACCAAATTCCAGCGAGCCCACATGCAGCACGTCTGTTGCAAAGGCGGGCAGCATGGCAGTAGCCCCGCCAAAAAGTACTGCAAACATATCAAGTGCCATGGCATTCAGCACCACCTTAGTCTGCCATACAAAACGCATCCCCCTGGTAAGCCCAGCAATAAAGCCTTCTCCCTGCGATTTATAATGGATAGGTTTGGGCTTGATCTGCAGCAGGCTGTATAGCGGCGCCAGGAAAATGAGCACTACTATCAGCATAGACCAATGCACACCGAACAGGTGTATGAAAACTCCGCCCAGTGCAGGTCCGGCCATAGCCCCGATCTGCCAGGCGCTGCTGCTCCAGGTAGATGCGTTGGCATACAGCTGTCGGGGTACCAGCAGGGCCATCATCGTAAAGTTAGACGGACTGGTAAAGGCTCTTACAATACCTCCCATGAACACCAGGGCATAGATGAGGTTCAACACCCAGGCGGTTGGCAATCCCTGTACAGCGCGGTCCCAGGTGAGCAGGAAAAGACCCGTACCTAAAACAATATAGGAACTGATGCAAGCCAGCAGCATACCGCGCTTCTCCCGCTGGTCTACCAGGTGCCCCGCAAAAGGGGCCAGCAGTACAGCCGGGATCACTTCTGCCAATCCTATCAGGCCAAGCGAAAAAGGATCGCGCGACAACTCATATACTTTCCATTCTATAATGGTGAACTGCATGGTCAGCGCAAAGATGGTCGCAAAACGGATAACGAGGTAGTAATTGAATTCCGGAATGCGCAGCGAAGCGTAAGGGTCGTTCCTGGTAGGTGCCGAAGAGTCCAATCTGATGAGTTTTGATGAGCGTTACAAAGGTAATAAAGATAAGGGGTTAGTTGGTAGCCCCTAGCCGCCGGTACTCAGCGTAAAGATGCTTATATTGTGTCAAACGGTATTCAACATCTCCATAAGATGATTATTTTTATAGTCAATCACAGACAACCTTATGAATGCATTTCGTTTATTGATAGCCGTTCCTGTACTGGCCGCTGCCCTGGTATGCCAGTCAGCCATGCTTATAAAAGACCCGCCCGCCCGTAAAGCCCGTTTGCAACTGATCACCAGCGACATACTCTCACCGGTAGCACTGGGTGTGCCCGGCGATGGCAGCAACCGCCAGTTCATCTAGCCAGAAAGAAGGGAAAGTATGGATTATTCAGAACGGGAAACTGGTATCCCGGCCCTTCCTGGATGTAAGCGGAGAAATGGTCAGGATCAATCCTGCCTACGATGAACGTGGCCTGCTGGGCATTGCCTTTCATCCCCAGTTCAAAAAGAACCGAAAGTTTTACGTGTACTACAGCGTGCCTTCAGATGCAAAAGGCAGCAATCACAAAAGCCGTATATCTGAATTTACCGTATCTGCAGCCAATCCCAACCAGGCAGATCCTGCCTCTAAACGGATAGTGATGGAAATAGAACAGCCACAGTCCAATCATAACGGGGGCGACATCGTTTTCGGTCCGGACGGCTACCTCTACATTGCCCTGGGAGACGGCGGCGGCGGCGGTGATAAACACGGATCCACTGGCAACGGGCAGGATCTGAATACCCTGCTGGGTAAGATCATCCGGATTGATGTGAACGGCAATCCCTATTCGGTGCCTAAAGACAATCCTTTTGTAGGGCGTTAACGGCGTTCGCCCCGAGATCTGGGCCTACGGGCTGCGCAACCCCTGGCGGATCTCGTTTAGACAAGGCCACCAAACAGCGTTTTTGCGGGAGATGTGGGCCAGAACAAATACGAAGAGGTAGACATTATTGTTAAAGGCGGTAACTACGGCTGGCGTATCATGGAAGGCCACCACGAATACAATGTGCCCGACGGCGCCGATAAAAGCAAGCTGATAGCCCCTATTGACGAATATGATCACGACCTGGGCATCAGTATAACAGGCGGTTATGTCTACCATGGAAAGGCCATCCCTGCACTGAAAGGATTATACGTGTTCGGCGATTATAATGGTAAGTCCTGGGTGCTGCAAAAGCAGGGCAATCGCTGGGAACGGGCAGACCTCCAGCTGGAAGGCCGTCCTGCAGAGGCGTTACAGATCCTGAGCTGGGGCGAAGACGAAGCCGGGGAACTATATATGCTTACCAGCTCATCTACCAGCCAGGGATTTAAAGGCGGTGTCTATAAATTGGTAGGATTTTAGTAGTAGCAATAGCGTAATATTTTGTTAAACAAGAGTGAGTCTGAGACTACAGGTGCTATTTTTGATTTAAATTTGATAAAGCTCAATTGGATCTATATGAGAAGAATGAAAGTGATTATACCGGTTTTACTCATAGTAATATCCGGAGGTGTTCTGGCTTTCAGCAAGTTAGGCAGGGCCGAAGATCCCCCGGGACGTTATGAGATTATAATGAACCTGGTAGGACAAATACTGAAAGAAGGACATTATCAACCTAAGGCGATTGACGACGCTTTCTCCAAAGAAGTGTTCACCAAATACCTGAAAAGCTTGGACAGCGAGAAGAAATTTTTCTTTAAATCGGATATTGATAAGCTGACAGCCCTCTCCACCCACATAGACGACGAGTTGCAGGGCGCTCCGCTGGATTGCTTTAATACCCTTAACAGCTTGATCAAACAGCGGGTGAGCGAAGCGGCGCTTATTTATCCTGCCCTGCTGGCGCAGCCTTTCGACTTCAGCAAGGACGAAAAGGTGGTGCTTGATCCTGATAAGATCGACTTCCCCGCAGACGAAGCGGCACGTAAGGAAGCCTGGCGCAAGGTATTGAAATACCGTACCCTGGAAAAGCTTTCGGATCTGCAGGAAACACGCGAGAAAGAAAAAGGTAAACCCGACTTTAAAGCCAAAACAGATGCTGAGCTGGAAGCGGAAGCACGCGCTAAAGTAAAACAGCTGTACGACCGTTATTTTGACCGCCTGAAAACAAAGCAGAATGATAACGACCGCTTCAGCATGTATGTAAATGCCATCACCACCACCATGGATCCGCATACCGACTTTATGCCGCCTGCTGAGAAAAGGTACTTTGAAGAGCAGATGGCAGGTAAATTCTTTGGTATCGGCGCCCAGCTGAAAGAAGAAGATGGTAAGGTGAAAATCGCCAGCATCGTTACCGGTAGCCCCAGCTGGAAGCAGGGACTGCTGAAACCCAATGATGCCATCCTGAAAGTGGGCGAAGGCAATAAAGAAGCGGTAGACATTACCGGCTATGCAGTAGAAGATGCCGTGAAGCTGATCAGGGGCGCTAAAGGTACCACTGTTCGCCTCACCGTAAAGAGCGTGGATGGCACTATGAAAGACATTGCCATTGTTCGCGATGAGATAGTGCTGGAAGACACCTTTGCAAAATCTGCCATTATCAATGGCCAGCATAAAATAGGTTACATCTACCTGCCGGAGTTCTATGCCGATTTCCAGGACAGGAACGGCGCCCGCTCTGCTGTAGACGTGGCCAAAGAGATCCAGAAGCTGAAAGCCGAGAAAGTGGAAGGCATCATCCTCGATCTGCGCTTTAACGGCGGCGGCTCCCTGCAGGATGTAGTGCAGATGGCAGGCCTGTTTGTACCCGATGGACCTATTGTGCAGGTACGCTCCCGCGGCGGCGATAAAATAGTGCTGCCCGACCGTGACAAGAATGTACAGTATGATGGTCCCCTGGCCATCATGGTGAACGAATACAGCGCTTCTGCTTCTGAGATCATGGCAGCTGCCATGCAGGATTACAAACGTGCAGTGATCATCGGCAGTGCATCTACCTTTGGTAAAGGCACCGTACAGCGCATGTACAACCTGGACGATTTCTTCCCCACTAAACCGGAGATCGGCCCCCTGGGTGCACTGAAGCTCACGGTACAGAAGTTCTACCGTGCAAACGGCGGCTCTACCCAGTTAAAGGGTGTCAGCTCAGACATCGTACTGCCGGATCCTTACTATGAAGTAGGAGAGAAGAAAGATGAAGATGCCCTGGCATGGGATGAAATACCTAAAGCCAACTATAACGTATGGTATGATCCCGTGAACGTAGACGTGCTGAAGAAGAACAGCGCGCAAAGGGTGAGTAAGAGCGAAGCCTTCAAGATAATGACAGATAACATCACCACTATCAAGAACCTGGATAAACAGGAGTCTTATTCGCTGAACCTGCAAACCTTCAAATCAGAACAGAAAACCAATGCTGCCGCATTGAAGAAATACGATGCGGTGAACGATAAAGTAAAAGAGCTGAACATCACCAACCTGAAAACAGACCTCGACAAAATGGGTTCAGACACTGTGAAGCTGGCGCGTAACAAGGATTGGCTGCGGTTCCGTGCTAAAGACGTTTACCTGGATGAGGCCGTGAATGTGATGAATGACCTGATCGTAATGTCTTATCCTAAAATGAAAGGCAAACAAGAGAATTAAAGAATACAAGTAATAAATAAAAAGGCGCGGAGATCATCTCCGCGCCTTTTTATTTATTACTTGTTACATTAGTCAAGCATGTTGATGAGATTCTGCAATTCTTCAAACTTGTACCGTTCTTTGTCTTCCTGATAGCATTTTGACAGCTCTTCCAGCAGGAACCGGATGATCTGTTTATTGGACTGCGGCTTGTAGTAAGCCGGTACGGAAGGAACAGATACTCTTTTCAGGTAGGTCTCTACATCCTGGTGGGAATAGATCTGGCCCTGCATAGGATCTATAAAGAAGAGGATGCGGTAATCGTCTGGTTTGGGCGGTTCTGCAAAATCATAGAAAGAATCGAAGTAGGCCAGGATGAACTGGCGTGGAATATTCACGGCATACACCGGGAGGTCCAGCATGGCGCAGAGGCTCTGGTAGATAATGCCGTTGGTGATGGGGTTGCCTCTTTTGGCTTCTATCACCTGGTTAATAAAGAACTGGTTCTTACGCATGTACGCTACTTCTTCTCCTTTCAGGCCAAAGTAGTTATAGATCATGCTGTTCAGCACATTGATCTGTTCCAGCGGCGTGAGGTAATTGTTCAGCTCCAGCCATATATTACGCTTGATCCGTTCGATCTCTGTCATCACCGGGTTGGGTTGCATGTCCGGGAACTGGTAGCGGGCCACCAGTATGGCGCCCTGCAGCAGGTCGGGGCTTTCGGCCCGTATCCATTGTTGCATGGCTACCTGCAGGTCCTGGTAGTGCACGCGGTGGATCAGCTGTTCTATCCTTTCCTGGATCGATTCATCCACTGTATTTTCCCACAGGTGTTCCAGGTTAGGAATGATTTCCTTTCCGTATAACAAGATCTTGTTGGCTACCGTATCAAATACCTCCTGATCCGGGTCGTCCAGCAAATGGAATAAAGCATTAATTTCTTTTGTTTCATTCATACGCTACAATGTGCTAATGTGTCCCGTCTCTCAAAAGGGAATTACTCTTATTCCGTTTTTTTCTTCCTGGCCGGCGCTCTTTTCTTTGGCGGGTTGGCCTTGACATCTTCAATAATAGCTTTAGCCTCTTCCACAGTTATGTCGGCAGCATTGTCTATCTTTTCCTTGGGAATTTTGTAGTTCTTCAATCCCTGTTTAATGTACGGGCCATACGGGCCTTTTAATATCTGTATCTTCTCTTTCTCGAAAACCTTGATAGTACGTTCGTCTTTGGCGGCGCGTTTCTCAACGATCAGCGGCGCGATCTCATCCAGTTCTACTGTATAAGGATCCATTTCCTTTTTAAGGGAATAGAATTTCTTGTCATGCTGCGCATAGGGGCCAAAGCGTCCTATGTTCACGGTTACGTCTGTGCCTTCAAACAGTCCCAGGTTCCTGGGCAGTCTGAACAGCTCCATGGCTTCCTGCATGCTGATGGTCTCAATGCTTTGTGTGGCCTTCAGCTTGGCAAAACGGGGTTTTTCCTCGTCTTCTGCCTTGCCTATCTGGATCATGGGGCCGTAACGTCCCATGCGGGCAACCACCGGCTTGCCGGTTTCCGGGTCATCGCCCAGGAAGCGTTCGCCCTTCACTCTTTCAGCATTCTCCAGCGTATTGGCTACATCTTTATGGAAAGGCTCATAGAAGTCGTTCAGCATCTTGTTCCACACCTTCTTTCCATGAGCTATTTCGTCAAACTCTTCTTCGATTTTGGCGGTAAAGCCATAGTCCATCACAGAGTCAAAGTACTGGTTCAGGAAGTCTGTTACGATCATTCCGAGGTCTGTTGGGAACAGTTTGGACTTTTCCGCACCGGTATTCTCCGTATCAGTCAGTTTATTGATCTTGTCGCTTTTCAGCACCAGTATGCGGAACTCTCTTTTTACACCTTCTTTGTCTCTTTTCTCTACATAATTGCGCTTCTGGATGGTGGTAATGGTAGGCGCATAGGTAGACGGGCGGCCGATACCCAGTTCTTCCAGCTTTTTTACCAGGCTGGCCTCCGTGTAGCGGGGCGCAGGACGGGTAAATCTTTCTGTGGCCTTCATCTCTTTCAGGTCTACCACCTGTTTTACCTGCAGCGGAGGCAGTACGCCTTCCTGGTCTTCTTCGTCAGCTATATCCTCATCATCGCGGCTTTCCATATATACCTTGAGGAAGCCGTCAAACTTCAGTACTTCACCACTGGCCGTCAGCTCTTCGTGATTGGTGGATATATCTATTTTGGCGATCGTCTTTTCCAGTTCTGCATCGGCCATCTGGCTGGCGATGGTGCGCTTCCAGATCAGCTCATATAATTTTCTGGAATCGCTATCCTCTACTGTGGAGTTCTCCATATAAGTAGGGCGGATGGCTTCGTGCGCTTCCTGCGCCGATTCGTTCTTATTCTTAAACTTACGGTGCTGATGGTATTTTTCGCCATAGTTCTTGTCTATAGCTTGTTTGATATCTGTCAGCGCTGTATCGGAGAGGTTCACGGAGTCAGTACGCATGTACGTGATCTTTCCACTCTCGTACAATTTTTGGGCCAGCAGCATGGTCTTCGAAACGCTGTAACCCAGCTTGCGGCTGGCTTCCTGCTGCAGGGTAGAAGTGGTAAAAGGCGCGGCGGGCGATTTCTTGCCGGGTTTTACCTGTATATCCTTTACCGTATAGGCGGCGCCAATACATTGTGTCAGGAACTTTTCCGCATCTTCTACACTTTTGAACCTGGAAGGCCCTTCCGCTTTGAAAGACATGGATTTGCCCTGGGCGTCCTTGGCGGTAAAGAAGGCTTCGACCTTAAAGCTGCTTACGGCGGTAAACTGGTTGATCTCACGCTCTCTTTCCACGATGAGCCTCACCGCTACAGATTGTACGCGGCCGGCAGACAAAGAGTTGCGCATGCTCATCTTGCGCCAGAGCACCGGCGACAGTTCAAAGCCCACAATCCGGTCAAGGATACGCCTGGCCTGCTGTGCATTTACCAGGTTCATATCCAGCAGGCGGGGCTGTTGCACCGCTTTTTCTATCGCAGGTTTAGTGATCTCATGGAAAACAATGCGTTTGGTGGNATGTGGATCCAGGCCCAATACCTCACATAAATGCCAGGAAATGGCCTCCCCCTCACGGTCCTCATCCGTTGCCAGCCATACTTCGTCAGTATCTTTCGCCAGTTTTTTTAACTCCTTAACAATCTTCTCTTTATCTTCCGGAACGGCATATTTAGGTTTAAAGTTATTCTGTATGTCGATACCCATATCGTCCTTTTCCAGGTCGCGTATGTGCCCAAAACAAGATTTTACCTCAAAATCCTTTCCCAATATCTTCTCAATGGTCTTAGCCTTGGCTGGGGACTCAACTATAACTAGATTTTTTGCCATGAATGCCTTCTTTAATGCGAGCTAAATATGCAAAATTTAATATAAAAAATCCAAATACGATTTTTGCAAGTATAGAAATTAAGGCTGAGAATAAAAAATAAGGCTTTGTTTAATTGCGTTATAAGTTACCTTAATGTTATAAGTAAACCCAGGCCGGGTTATTTGCGTATATTCACATATTCAGCATTATAGAAAGGTAAAAAAGATTCAATATGGAGATTGTTATAGTAGGAGCGGGCAACGTAGCGCACTGTTTTGGCCACCTCTTAAAATTGCACGGGCACCAGATACTTCAGGTCATCAGCCGTAACAAGGACCATGCCCGGGAGCTGGGCGAGCTGTTACAGGCAAAAGCCACAGATGATTTGCTGGATATTAATATGGAGGCAGACGTATACCTCCTGGCGGTCAGCGACGACGCCATCCCGGGCCTGAACGACCAGCTGCGGCTTGGCAAGCGTATCGTGGCCCATACAGCCGGCGCCGTTTCCCTGGACGCCATCAGCCGCATATCCACCCATACCGGGGTATTGTACCCGCTGCAGTCTATCCGGAAGGAGCTGAAAAACTACCCGCCCATTCCCATTATGCTGGAGGCCAGCAATGATGAGGTGCTGCGCCGCCTCCAGTCCTTAGCCCAGAGCATAGCCTCCCAGATTGCCATCGTCAACTCGCAACAACGCCTGCAGCTGCACCTGGCCGCTGTGCTCTGCAATAACTTCACTAATCACCTCTTTGCCAGCGCCAAACGCTATTGCGAACGGGAGGGCCTGGACTTCACCCTGTTGCAGCCTATCATCCGGGAAACCTTTGACCGCCTCGAGAAATTCCCGCCCGAGGCCGTGCAAACCGGTCCGGCCATCCGCGGAGATGCCACCACCATGGACCTGCACCGCTCCCTGCTTGAAAATGATGCGTCCCTGCAACAAATATATAAGGTAATATCAGAGAGCATTTACCAGTTCCATCAGAAAGCTTAACAGTTTGAGGTTTGAGGTTTGAAGTTTGTTAGAAGTTAAAAGTTTGGGAGATGTGCCTTTGCCTCCGGGGTTGGACGACAGCGGCAAACCTGGAACCTCCAACGAACCTCAAACTTCAAACTTCAAACGGGCAAACTTCAAACCCCCAAACCCCCTCTTTTTTTATATTTTTGCGATCTGTTAAATGAGCGGCATGTATAATATTATATTCAGGTTTGAGCAGCAGGAACTGGAAACGGTGCGGGTCACCGGCGCCCCAGAAGGGGAGTCCATCCTGGAAATAGCGCTCAGGCATGATATACAGCTGCATCATAACTGCGGGGGCGTGTGCGCATGCAGCACATGCCATATATATATTGAGCAGGGAGATGGGTTACTGGAAGAACTTACAGACAGGGAAGAAGACTTTATAGACCGTGCACGTAATCCCCGGCTTAACTCCCGCCTGGGCTGCCAGTGTATACTGTTGGATGGCGAGGGAGACCCTGGCCGTTACCATTCCCGACCAGTCCCTGATCTACGGGGAATGATTTCTGTAACCTGTAATTCCTGATCAAATGCATTTTGAGCCCCCCATTTACTGGAACGACTATGAAGACATAGCCATGAAGTTGTATGAGCGTTTTGGTAACGATTTCCCCGAAAGCAGGATCTACCGCATCCGCTTTACCGACCTGATAGAATGGGTGCTGCAGATCCCCAACTTTTCAGGTAAACGGGAAGAATGTAACGAAGGCCACCTGGAGATGATCCAGTGCAACTGGGTATATGAATGGAGGGATAATCAAACACTGAAACCTTAAACATGAACGTTCTATCATTATTTAAAACTATTACCACCTTTGTGCTGGATGTAGATGGTGTACTGACAGACGGTACCGTGCAACTGCTGCCCGGCGGGGAACTGTCCCGCAAAATGAACGTGAAAGACGGATACGCCCTGCAGCTGGCCGTTAAGAAAGGCTACCGGGTAGTCATCATCTCCGGTGGCAGGTCAGAAAGCGTTATCAGCCGCTTACAGGGGCTCGGCATAAAAGACATCTATATTAATATTACCGATAAAGAAGAAAAACTGCAGGACTATGTATTGGAAAATGAGCTGCGCTGGGAAGAAGTGCTGTTCATGGGAGACGATATACCCGATTACCGCGCCATGCAAATGGTAGGCCTGCCGGTATGCCCTGCAGATGCAGTGCCCGAGATCAAAAGCATCAGCCGTTATATCTCGCCCGTTACCGGTGGTAACGGCTGTGTACGGGATATACTGGAGAAGGTGCTGAAACTGAATGGCCACTGGGGCATCGATGAGACGATCGCATCCCGCTGACCCAGCTTATCACTTAATTTTTAGTTCATTTTATGAAACTGTTGGCCGCTTTCTTAAAGCTCGTACGTTATCCTAACCTCATTTATATTGCGCTTACGCAATTCCTGCTGCAGTACTGCGTGGTGGCGCCTGTATTGGCCAGCGGCGGAGAACAGCCCTCCCTTTCTGTGCTTTGCTTTGTACTGCTATGCATCTCTACCATACTGGTAGCTGCTGCCGGCTATATCATCAACGACTATTTTGATATTAATATAGATATCATCAACAAGCCGGGAAAGATGGTGGTAGATAAGATCATCAGCCGCCGCTGGGCCATGGCCTGGCATACCATCCTCAATATGGCCGGCGTATCCATTGGCTTTATAGTGGCCTGGGAGATAGGCCAGATCTATCTGGGCTTTACACAGGTGATCTGTTCACTGCTGCTGTGGTTCTACTCTACCTCTTTTAAAAGACAGGTGCTCATCGGCAACGTGGTCATTTCCCTGCTGACCGCCCTCTCTGTAGTGGTGGTAGGCTTTTATGAGCGGCAGATCTATGAAAGCTTTGAAGCCATTCTTTCGCCCACCGGGCGCAAACTTATCCAGGTGATCGGCGTGTATGCCCTGTTTGCATTCATTATATCTATGGTGCGTGAAGTGGTGAAAGACCTGGAAGATATGATAGGCGACAGTAAAGACGGCTGCCGTACCATCCCCATCGTATGGGGAGTATTGCCTGCCAAAAGATTATGCTATTTCCTGCTGTTGGCGCTCCAGGTCTTACTGGTGCTGGTAGATCTGAGAGTAGCGATACTGGGCTGGTACTTATCTGTTGCCTACCTGGTATTGCTGGTACAAATACCTGCCCTGTACATATGGGTGCAGTTAAGAAAAGCCGCCCTGCCCGAGCACTATCATAAAGTAAGCTCCCTGATCAAGCTGGTGATGCTCACCGGTATCTTGTCTATGATATTCTTTAAATTGTACCTGTAATGTATAAAGGAAAATCCGTGATCCTGGCTTCGCAGTCGCCGAGGCGTAAACAACTGCTTGAACAGGCAGGCATTCCTTTTGAAGTGAAAGTGGTAGAAACCGCAGAAACGTTTCCCCCCGGTATGCCGCTGACAGAAGTGCCCAGCCACATTGCACTGCACAAGGCGCTGGCTGTAACACCACTGTGCAGCGCCGAAGACATCATCATTGCGGCAGATACCATTGTAGTGCTGGATAATACCATCATCGGCAAACCCAAAGACCGGGAAGACGCCATCCGTATCCTGTCTGCCCTCAGCGGCCGTACCCACCAGGTGATCACCGGCGTGGTGATCAAACAGGGCAGCAAAGAAAACATCTTTGCCAAAACCACGGATGTTCATTTTAAAACGCTCACGCCCGAACAGATCACTTATTATGTAGATCATTATAAACCCTATGATAAGGCAGGCGCATACGCCATCCAGGAATGGATAGGGGCAATAGGGATAGAGAGTATCAATGGTGATTTTTACAACGTAATGGGCCTGCCCGTAAGCAGGGTAGTGGGAGAACTGGAAGCGTTTTAGACCCAACGGTCATCTGATAAGATGGACTATCCCCGTTATTGACATGCTGACAAAGACCAGCAGGGTAGTAGGGGCTTACATACTTTTCACCCTCCAGGGTCTTAAACCCCGGAGGGTGATTATTTACTATTCCAGTACTAACAAATTCACATCCTTATTCTTCAGCCAGTTGTTGTCCTTCAGCTTTTGCAGATTAATCACGCCTACCACATACCTGTAGGAGGGAGATTCATATTTCTCTGAGATGTTATAGAAGTCGGCAAGGTCTACCTGGTCAGGTGTTCTGTAACGCAGGTATACTTTCAGCTGCACATCATTGGTAAAGGCAGGCTGGTTAGACTGTTTGATCTTCTTGTACTCGTAACGGTAGTTATACAGCAGTGCAGAAATATCAGACAATACAGCGCTGCCGGTGGCGGTACCGCCTGCGCCTTTGCCCACAAAGAACTGTTTGTCTGTAAAAGCGCTTTCCAGCAGGATGCCGTTGTACTCGTTGTATACATCGTACAGCAGGTTATGCTCTTTGATCAGGTGGGGCAGCACATAGGCAAACACGTTACCATTCTGGCGGCGGCAATTGCCGATCAGCTTAATGGTGCAGTCGCGCTGGCGGGCAAACTGTATATCAAAATCATTGAGGTGATGGATGCCAAAGTTGTATACTTCTTCCGGTTTAACGAAAGTACCGAAAGCATGCAGCAGCAGGATCACTATCTTGAATTTGGGATCGTACCCTTCAATGTCCAGTGTAGGATCTGTTTCTGCAAAACCTTTTTCCTGCGCCTGTTGCAGCGCTGTTTCAAAGCTCAGCCCTTCTTCAAATATCTTGGTGAGGATATAGTTGGTAGAGCCATTACAGATGCCTTCCACGGCATTCAGCAGGTCATTGTCATAATACTCTTCCAGGTTGCGGATGATGGGGATACTGGCGCAGCTGGAAGCCTCATACAGGAAAGGTACTTTATTCTCCACCTGCAGCTGGTACAGTGCGGGCAGGTTCTCTGCGATCATCCGTTTGCTGGCGCTCACTACTGCTTTGCCATTGCGCAGCGCAGTGCTCACAATCTCAAAGGCGGCTTCTGTATCATTAATGAGCTCTACCACCACATCAATGGTAGGGTCATTCAATATCTCGTTCTTGTCAGTGGTAAAATAGCTCATGTCTATAGGACGAGTCTTGTTAGGATCTTTAATGCATATTTTCTTGATGCGGGCATTGATGCCTTTAGTCCTGTTCAATACTTCGTAAAGTCCCTGTCCTACACAGCCAAACCCGAAAATTCCCAGGTTAATGATCTTATTTTCCATATTTATTGTAAAACGGTGGTTTGTTTTCCAGATGGTTGGTTTAATTTATCTAATGCCTGTTTCAGGTCATTGATCAGATCTTCTGCATCTTCTATACCGATAGACAACCGTATGCAGCTATCCTGCAGGCCTGCCTTTTTCCTGAACTCTTCCGGTATGTTGCGATGCGTCATAGTGGCCGGATGATCCAGCATGCTTTTCACGCCGCCAAAGCTTTCTGCCAGTTTAAACAGGCGGGTGGCATTCACAATCCGGATGGCGTTCTTTACATTGTCGCTTTTCAGTGAGAAGCTTACCAGTGCGCCATACAGTTTTTGTTGTTTGCGGGCAATGTGATGGTTCTTATGCGTTGCGAGTCCCGGGTAAAATACCTTGTCTACCGCCGGGTGTGCAGCCAGCCAGCTGGCAATGGCCATGGCATTGGCGCATTGTTTTTCCATGCGCAGGTACAGCGTTTCAATGCCCCTGATAGTAAGCCAGGCCTCAAATGGACTGAGAATACTACCGGAGATGTTCTGGTTAAACCGCAGCTGGTCTGCCAGCGCTTTGTTGTTCACCACTACCAGTCCGGCAATTACATCGGTATGCCCGGCCAGGTATTTGGTGGCGCTGTGAATCACAATGTCGGCGCCCATTTGTATGGGCTGCTGCAGCAAAGGTGTGCACAACGTATTATCTACTACCAGCAGTACATTATGCTGCTTGGCTATCTTGCTGATAGATTTGATATCTGATATTTTGAGCGTTGGATTGGTTGGCGATTCCAGCCAGATGATGCGTGTCTGGGGAGTGATAGCCGCCAGCACATTGTCTGTATTGCTGGTATCCGTAAACTTCACCCTGATGCCAAAACGTTCTATCATGTGATTGAACATCTGGAAAATGCCCCCATAGGTATCGTCTACCGCCAGTATCTCATCGCCGCTCTTCAACAGCTTCAGCACCGCGTCTATTGCCGCCATCCCGCTGGCGAAGGCAAAGCCTGCATATCCTTCTTCCAGGCCGCAGATCAGTTGCTCCAGTACCTTGCGGGTGGGGTTATTGGCGCGCGAAAACTCAAACCCTTTATTGATACCGGGTGATTCCTGCACAAAAGTGGAGGTCTGATAGATGGGCACGGAAATAGCGCCCGTCAGTTCATCTACCGGAATACTGTGAATGAGTTGTGTTGCTGTTTTCATCATCAATTAATTTTATTGGCTGTCAGCTGCCGCCAGCCAATAGCTAAAACAAAAAGGGCCCTTCCGTATAGTTGGAAGAGCCCTTTTAGAAATATCATGAAAGGAAGGAATTTCTCTGCCAACTTATCTTTCCCCGGTTTGATCCGGGGCAGGAATTAGCACCTTTTTTCTATCTGCCGGCTGGCAGACAGAATTGGTTGCTAAGGCATCGCAGGGCCAAGTCCCTCCGCCTTTCTGGATAAGTGATGTTTAAGAACTGGGTGCAAAGGTAATAGTACTTTTATCAATTTTCCAAATTTGGTGGTTCAGAAAGAGTGTTATATATTGCTAAACAGTTTAGTATTGCTGTTTTGTTGACCGATAAAAACCACCATATCAATGACCATTGCAACTATTAACCCCCTTCTCACAGAAGAGTTATTCCAGCACATCTGGCAGTTCCGCTTATTTAAAACGGCCTCCTTAGCTACTACAGACGGGGTCCCCGTGCAGATCATCCACCCCGGTATGCATAATCACCATGCAGGGCCTGATTTTACAGCGGCTAAAATAAGGATCGGCAAAACGCTCTGGGCGGGCAATGTGGAGCTGCACCTGCGCACTTCAGACTGGTACCGCCATGGGCACCAGCACAACGGGCAATATAGTAACGTTATACTGCATGTTGTATTTGAACATGATGTACCTGATTATGATACCGATAAGATGCCGCCCTGTCTTGCTTTGCAGGAGCGCATCCCTAAACTGCTGCTGCGCCGCTACGAAAGCTTCCGTCAGCTGGCCGCCTTTGTGCCCTGCGAAGATAGCGCCCGGCGCGTACCCCATCTTACCTGGCAAAGCTGGAAAGAACGCCTGCTGGTAGAGCGCTGGGAGCGTAAGATCAGCAGCTTTCATGACTGGTTACTTCAAACCGGTAATAACTGGGAAGAGGTTTGTTACCGGGCAGTGTCACAAAGCTTTGGGCTGCCCGCCAACGGTGAGCCTTTTCTTCAGCTGGCGCAATCCTTACCACATACACTCCTGGCCCGTCACCGGCCCAGCCTGATGCAGCTGGAAGCCCTGCTGTTCGGGCAGGCCGGTATGTTGTCCGGTACATTTACAAACGACTATCCCCGCCAGCTGCAGCAGGAGTACAACTACCTGCGGTACAAATACAAGTTGCGCCCCATACCTGCGTATTCCTGGAAATGGCTGCGTATGCGCCCCGCGTCCTTCCCCACTTTACGTATTGCCGCCCTGGCAGCAGTATTGCACCAGGCGCCGCACCTGTTTTCCCGTATATTGGAAACAGAGAGCGTCAGCCGCTTTGAACAGCTGCTCTCCACACAGGCTTCTGCCTACTGGCAAACTCATTACCGCTTTGATGGCCCCGTTTCTCAAACGCGCAGCCAGGGGCGCCTTGCCATTCACAACATCCTGATCAATACCATCCTGCCACTGCTATTCCTGTATGGCCGCGAGAAAGGACAGTCCTGCTACCAGGATCGCGCTCTGCAGCTAATGGAAACGCTGCCCGCAGAAGAGAATAAGATCACCACCGCCTGGGAGGAAGTCGGCATAGCACAACACAACCGCACTGGACTCCCAGGCACTACTGGAACTGAAACAACATTACTGCGATGAGAAAAGATGCCTGCAATGCGCCGTTGGGGTGAAGTTGCTGGCTGCTAGCTGCTAACCGCCAATAGCTATTTCTTCTCCACCGTATCCGTCGCCAATGTCTTAACCACATATCCGCCGGAATCTATCGCCGCCTGGGGGAATATTTTTTTCAACTGCGGCCAGTCCTGCGCAGTGACCTTTGTTCTGTACAGATAGACAGACTGCAGCTGCTGCAGGCCTTTCAGCTGTTCCAGGCCTGCTGCGCTGACGGCTGTACCTACCAGGTTAAGTGATTGTAAGGCTGATAAAGGCTGTAAGAATGCAAGCCCCTTATCAGTTACACTGGTATTGTTCAGTTGCAGCACCGTGAGGTTAGGACATTGCCCTATCACCTGCAGTGTGCTGTCGCCCACACCGGTGTTGCCCATCTTGAGCCATACCAGCTGCTGCTTTAAGGGTAATAACAGCGCGGCATCCTGGTCACTGAAACCGCCCGCATTCACAAAGTTGGCGGAAAGATAATGCACATCCTGCGCTACGGGCATTACCAGCACACCTTTTGCTGCCAGTGCGGCAATGTCTTTTTCTGCCGCGGGCGCTACTTCGGCAGCAGGTACATTTGAGGGTAGCTTCTTTTCTTCCGTGGTGGCGCCTTGTAATGCCTGCAGGTAGGTTTTTATTTTCTCAGGTTGGGTGAGTGTCTGCACTTTTTTATTGAAAGGCGCACCCTGTTCTATCCACCAGTGGATCAGCGCTATCTGCGCTTCGCTCAGCTGCGGCTTCTCTTTTGGCGGCATATGATCTTCATGAGAAGGAGGGAGCAATAAACGTTTGATCATTTCGCTTTCATCCGGCTTCCCGGGGATGAAGGCCTTCGCTTCCTTACCTCCTTTCATCAGGCCTTCCGGGCTGTCCATCCGCAGGCCACCCTTTTGCTTTTGTGGCCCATGACAGCTGTAACAGCGGCTTTTCAGCATCGGAGATACTACATCTGCATACACATCAGCGGCCTGTACATCGGCTATCAGTACCGGCTTTTCATCTGTCCTATTGTTACCGTCGCCTAATCCCGCAAAGAGATAATCCCCGCCATGGGTCAGGCTGCCGCCTAAATGACCGGTGAAGGTAATGAGCAGCAGCAGCCCGATGGCCGTTGCTTTATAGATGTTGTCAAACTGTTTGTTAAATACTTTCACGGCGGCAAACATCGCCACCAGGGTAACACCAATCCCTGCCCACATATGCAGGTTCACCGTCCCTTTATCATATTCCCCGCTGAGCGACAGCAGGTATCCGGTAATGCAGGACAGTAAAGCGCTGCCAATACCCAGCAGCCAAACCACATTCAGCACGCCCGCAGCAAGGGTATATCCTTCCCTGCGGGACAGCCATTGCAGCAATGGCGCCAGCAGCAGAATGCCAATCGGCAAATGAACAAGTAAGGGATGAAACCGGCCTATAAATTCTGGAATAAACAAAAGCACTGTAATCTTTTTCTTTTATTAAGATGAATAACGTTCGCGCAGCAAGTGCAGCATGTATACATTAATGGCCCACTGGTCTGATAAGGCCTGCCGTGTATAGGGCGTGGTGGGCATATAGTCTGGCGGACCAAACTCAGTTAATATAGTCAAACGTTCGTTCTGTTTCTTCTTACGGGATACAATAGTGTCCCACCAGGACAAATGTGCCTTTACGGCGCTTTCCCATTCCGGTGCACGGGGATCATTTACCTGTGGCCCTTCCGGATGCCCTATCCTGGCGTGGATATGCCCTGTTCTTTCCAACGCCAGCGCCACATTCTCCGGCTGGTCCTGTAAGAGTGATTCGCTTACATTACACCAGTGCGATACATCGAAGGTGATGCGCAACTCCGGGTTCTTTTCAATATAACGGCGCGCTATCGGCGCTGCAAACAACATCCTGGACCGGTGCGTTTCATGGCAGATCAGCACACCGCTTTGTGCAGACAGCTGCGTAGTATGATCAATGAAGGCCTGGTTCTGTTCTTCGCTGAAGAAGTCTCTTCCTGAATGACAGTTAATGTACAAAGGTGTTTGCACTTTGTTGTTGGCCGCTGCATCCGTCATCTTTTTAAAATGATCCAGGTGCGGCTGATACTGTGATTCCTGGCCGCCGCATAAAAAGCCTGCCGCCAGGTTATACTTTTTAAGGATATTGAACAGTTCTGTTTGTGCGGCTGGTTCCATGGGCCACCAGATCTCTATGCCATCGTAGCCTTCTTTTTTCACCCTGGCGCAATACTCGTCCAGGCTACCGTTAAAGCCCCAGTTGGTGGCCAGTATTTTCAGATCAAATTTGTTGTTGTGGTTCATATCAAATGCATTGTCCCTTGCAACGGCCTGCAGTCTGGATAACATGAATGCGGTAAGGGCTGTTGCCGATGTTTTGATAAATCTTCTCCTGTCTGGCTTCATGTATTGCTGGTAATTGAGTATTAAGCGTGCCTTAAGCGATGATCTCCCGAATCACTTTACCGCCAACATCCGTTAGCCGGAAAGGCCTGCCCTGGTAATCATAGGTGAATTTTTCGTGGTCAAATCCCAGCTGATTAAGGATGGTGGCCGTGTATATCAAAAGCCGTTACCTTACCGCTTACCGCACTGTAGCCGATTTCGTCTGTTTCGCCGTGGGTATAGCCTTTTTTGATACCGCCTCCTGCCATCCAGATGGTGAATGCATCCACATGGTGATCTCTTCCCTTAAAGGGATTCTGCTTACCATCCCTGTTCTCCATCATCGGTGTTCTGCCAAATTCTCCGCCCCACACCACCAGTGTTTCATCCAGCAGCCCGCGTTGTTTAAGATCAAGGATCAGCGCCGTAACGGCTTTATCCACCTGCCTGCATTTATTGATCATGCCGATGTCTATTGCAAGGCTGGCGTCGGTACCGTGGCTGTCCCATCCCCAGTCAAACAGCTGTACAAAACGTACGCCTTTCTCCACCAATTTCCTGGCCAGCAGTACATTGTTGGCAAAGCAGGCGCGGCCCGGCTGTACGCCGTACATCTCCTGTATATAGGCCGGCTCGTCGTTGATGTTCATCACATCGGGCACGGCTATCTGCATTTTGTAAGCCATTTCGTACTGGGATATACGTGAGAGTATCTCAGGATCGTTGTACTCTTTATATTCTTCTTCATTCACTTTATTGATGGCATCGATAGATGCCTTGCGCAGGTTGCGGTCCATCCCTTCCGGATCTTTAATGAACAGCACCGGGTCTCCCTCGCTGCGGCACTGAACGCCCTGGTATACAGAGGGCAGAAAACCGCTGCCCCAGACACTTTTACCCGCATCCGGAAATTTACCGCCTGATGTCAGCACTACAAAGGCCGGGCAGGTTCTGGTTCTCGGTACCTAAACCATAGGTGATCCAGGAGCCCATGCTGGGCCGCCCCAGCCGCGGACTTCCCGTATGTACCAGCAGTTGTGCCGGCGCGTGGTTGAACTGGTCTGTAGTTACTCCCTTTAAAAAGCTGATATCATCTACCACACCGGAGAGATGCGGCAGGTGCTCACTTACCCAGGCCCTGCTGTCGCCGTACTGCGCAAATTTTGCCTGTGGCCCCAGCATTTTGGGTACGCCGCGTATAAAGGCAAAGCGTTTGCCCTCCAGCAGTGAAGGCGGGCAATCCTGTCCGTCCAGCTGCTGCAGTGCAGGTTTGTAGTCAAACAGTTCCAGTTGTGATGGAGCGCCTGCCATATGCAGGTAGATCACGCTTTTGGCTCTCCCGGGAAACATGGGCATGCGCGGCGCCAGCGGATGTGCAGGATCAAATGCGATCTTGTTGTTGCTGCCTTTACCAGTGCCGCAGCCGGGCAGCAAAGATCCCAGTGCCAGCGCGCCTAAACCCATTGCACTCTCCATCAGGAAATGCCTGCGTGTATACATGCGCGTAACAGCCATTTCTGCTTCCTTCAGCAAACGTTTATCGTGCAGTTCCTTTTGTATCATGTTCAGTTTTTAGTGATCAGTTCATCCAGGTTCAGCATGGCGTTGGCTACTACAACCAGCGCTGCTGTTTCCGGGTTATTATGCTGTTGATCGCTCCCGGTCATTTTGCTGGTCTGGCTGGTATCCTGTTTAAACTGACCGTAAGCGGTATCGTATAATGTTACCAATGCCTGCAGCCTGCCGGGTGTAATGTTTTTCAGCATGGCCAGCTCGTATCCCTTGCTGATCTGCTGTTTTACATCAGCGCCGCCTGCGGCCTGCTGCATGCGGAAGGCAAAGTGCCTGGCTGCATCCAGGTATACAGAATCATTAAGTGTAACCAGCGCCTGTAACGGTGTGTTGGTGCGTATACGCCTGGGGGTGCATACCTCCCTTCCTGCGCCGTCAAAAGTGATCATAGAAGGATAGGGGGCCGTACGCTTCCAGTAAGTGTACAGGGCGCGGCGGTATTGATCTTCGCCCTTGCTGGTCACCCAGTCGCCACCATTCCAGGGCGACATCCAGATGCCTGCCGGCTGCCAGGGCATTACACTGGGGCCGTACATCTTGGGGCTCATCAAACCACTGATGCAAAGGGCCTGATCACGTACCTGCTCTGCAGATAATCGTACTCTCGGACCTCTTGCATAATATTTATTGGCAGGATCTTTTTCCAGCAGTTCTTTGCTTACAACAGATGACTGCCGGTAGGTAGCAGACATCACCATTTCTTTGAGCAGCTGCTTCACGCTCCAGTGATAGTTGTGCATAAAGCGGTAAGACAAATCATCCAGCAATGCCCGGTGTGTTGCTTCTGCGCCCTGTGTACCCAGATCTTCCAGCGTCTCAACAAGGCCGGTGCCGAAAACCTGTTCCCACAGGCGGTTCACCATTGTCCTGGCCGTGAGGGGATTCTTCGGGTCTGTCAGCCACATGGCAAGTCCCAGGCGGTTTCGCGGCGCACCTTTAGGTAAGGGATTGAGTGAACGCGGCACATCCGGCTGCACTTCCTCGCCCTTCACCAGCCAGTTCGCCCCTTTCCAAATACATGCGTGCTGCGTTGCGATATCTGCCGGGTTATCCATCATGATAGGCGTTACCGGAACCGTTTTGGTGAGCAGTTTCCAGTAGGCCTGCCGCATATTATCATAGCCGGGCAGCCCTTTGCCAGGTAATGATCTTGTAAAATAGAACCAGTCAAACTGAATAGCGCTGACGTCCGCATCTTTGATAGCAGCGTTCTGAAATGAAAGATAGAGGTCGTGTACGCCTTTGGCCCGGGGGCAGATCAATGCTGCTGATGGTCCTGTCTCTGGTGGCTTTCACCGGGATGCTGGCCAGTAATGGTCCATCCGGTTTATCCAAACGGATGTTCCAGGCGCCGCCTGTTATATAACCGCTGTAACGGTAGATCAGCTGATCCACCTGTTCCAGGTTTACATGCGGCAAACGTGCCTGCGCATGATTACGGAAGGTGAGCCATTTGGTATCTGCCAGTTCGCTGTTCACAAACTGGTCTGCCTGTATGGAGTTAATGGCGGGCTGCCATGTTTTAAGAAAAGTGTATGCCGTTTTAGCTTCGTCTGCAAAGCCATGCTGCTGCAGCCATGCGGTTACCTGCTTCAATTGCGCGCTGTCTGCTGATGAGAAGTGCCGCAACAGGGGATAGTCGTCAAACGTATCTTCATCACGGCTGTTGTTGAAGAAAGCCATGAATTTATAGTACTCCTCATGCCTGAAAGGGTCATAAGGATGACTGTGGCACTGTACACAGGCAAAAGTGGTGCCCAGCAGGGCTTCCCAGGTGCTGTTCACACGGTCAATGATAGCAGCGGTGCGGTATTCTTCATTGTCGGTGCCACCTTCGTCATTGGTCATGGTATTGCGGTGAAAGGCGGTAGCGATCAGTTGCTGATCTGTGGCGTCGGGCAGCAGGTCGCCGGCCAGCTGTTCTACCAGGAACTGGTCGTAAGGTTTGTCGGCATTATAAGCCCTGATCAGCCAGTCGCGGTAGCGCCATATAGGCCTTGTCAGATCGCGTTCGTAACCTTTGGTGTCCGCATATCGGGCAAGGTCCATCCATACGGCAGCCCAGCGTTCACCATAGTGCGGAGACGCCAGCAGGCTATCTACCAATTGCTCATAGGCTTTTTTATCGCCGTTACCTGAAAGATAGGCGGCTGCTATGCCGGGGGGCGCCGGCAACCCGGTAAGGTCAAGGCTTACTCTTCTTAACAGCGTGGCTTTATCTGCTTCCGGGGAAGGTTGCAGCCCGTGCTCTTCCAGTTGCTGGTAGATAAAGCGGTCAATATTATTATGCCCCCAATCGTTATCGGGTACGGTTACGGGTTTTACGGCTACATAGGCCCAGTGATCGCCCCATTTGGCGCCTTGCTTTACCCATTTGCGCAGGGTGGCAATTTCCGCATCGCTCAATGGATCATGCTTGTAGGGCATGCGTTCTTCCGGGTCTTTCAGGGTTAAGCGCCGGATCATCTCACTGCCATCCGGGTCGCCGGGAATGATGCCGTACTTGCCTGATTTTGTCTGGCTCAGCGCTTCTGAGCGGAACAGCAGGCTGAAATCGCCCTGGCGTTTTACCCCGCCGTGGCAGCTGATACATTTTTTGTTGATGATGGGCTTTACTTCGGTATTGAAATCTACCGGCTTTTCATGGGTGCAGTAAATAAAAAGCGCCACCGCAACAACCGCAAGGGCTATTGTGAGCAATGCTTTTTTGTTCTTTAAATATTTAACCACCTCACGGTGTTTTATCATAACGCAGACGATTTAATAAATGCTACTATAGGTAAAAAGGGAGCCTTTGTACTTTTTTAACTGTCTTCTCTTAGGCTTCACCCAGGCTTCTCCTTGTTCCGGGCCGTTTTGTTAAAATAGTATTATTCCCGCGCATTTTATTTTGTTACCGTATCTTTTTCCCAACCCGTATCCTTCAATGCCGGATCATTTTCCTTTTTCAGGAAATCCGCGTCTGACAATGAAGCGGCTTCCCATTCCAGGATGGCTTCATCCGGTACTACCTGAACCGGGGTCTTCCAGGAGGTAGAGGTTTCATTATAAGCCAGGTTAGACTGGGAACAGTAACAGGAAATGAGCGACCAGCGGGGGTTTTCAGACAAGTTAGCCTCTGATCGGTGTAAGAGGTTGCTGTGAAAGAAAAGCGCATCGCCAGGGGCCAGCTCACTGTGAACCAGCTCCATGGTTTGCAGGGCATTGTTTACCATTACCATATCGGCGCCCACCTGTTCGCCGGCAAAGCCATGGTTCACCCGGCCCAGTTTATGGCTGCCTTTGATCACCTGCAGACAGCCGTTCTCCTTATTGGCGGGTGTAAGGGCGATCATCACGGAGATCAGCTGATCCGGGAACATGAACTGGTTCTTATACCAGTAGCCATAGTCCTGGTGCCATTCCCATGCACCGCCCACCCGGGGTTCTTTCTGCATCAGTTTGGAGTGGAAGTGGCAAACCGGCGCCTGGCTGTCCAGCAGGGCAGCTACGGCGTTCACCATCTTCTCACTGCGGGTAAGATAGCCAAATACATCATTGCCGGGGGTGAACCAGAGCGAGAGCCGGGTTTTTTTACCGGTTTGATCGTTCAGATCCAGTGCGTGCTGTTGCATGGCATTGTCTGCCAGGGCGGTGGCATATAATTTATTTATTTCTTCAGCAGTGCAGAAACCCTTTACCACTATGTAGCCGTCTTCGTGGTAAGCGGCTACCTGCGCGGGTGTTAAGCGGAAAGCCATAGTATGCAGTTTTTCTATGCTAAAAATCGGTATAAATGTATTGCCGGGCTACCTCAATTCTGTTCAGAAATGATGCTTTTCTAACAAATCAATCCGCCGCTTTTCGTAAATTAGGTTAGAAAAGTAGGAAAATGGAAGCGATACTGGAACATCTTCCCAAGCAGCAGGAAGAATCATTTGTGGTGAAGAGTTTTGACTACCCTTACTTCCCAACCCCCTGGCATTATCACCCTGAATTTGAGCTGGTACTGGTGACCGCCAGTACGGGGAAACGTTATATCGGCGATCAGATCAGTGATTTTGGTCCGGGTAACCTGGCATTGATAGGCCCCCATCTGCCGCATACCTATCATAATGATGAACAGTATTACCAGCCTAAGTCCAGGCAAAGGGCGCGGTCTATCGTGGTGCATTTCCTGGAAAGATCGCTGGGGGCGGATTTTCTCTCCCTGCCGGAGTCTGAGCCCCTGCGCAAACTGTTCTCCCAGGCGGCCAGGGGGCTGGATATTACAGGCAGGTCCAACCGCCTGGTGAGCGGGCGGATGAAGGAGCTGGTGCATATGAAGGGCCTGGCCCGCTGGCTTAAACTGGTGGAGATCCTGCACATCCTGGCGGAAACGGAAGAATACAGCTTTATTTCCCGGATGCCGGTCAGCGGACAGAATGAGAAGGAAGATGGCCGTATGGCCAAAGTAATGGACTATGTACTGAAGCATTTCGCCTCAGCGATACGGGTAAATGATGTGGCCCGGCAGCTGAATATGGCAGATAATTCTTTTTCCCGGTATTTTTCCCAGCGAACCCGCAAAACCTTCAGCGCATTTGTGAACGAAGTACGGCTCAATCATGCCTGCAAGCTGCTCATCGAAAACCGGCTCAGCGTGGCGCAGATCTGTTTTGAATGCGGTTTCAACAACCTCTCCAATTTCAATAAGCATTTTAAGGAGTTATACCGCCAAACTCCGCTGGCGTATCGCAGGCAGATGAACAAACTGACAACCGATAACTGAAAACTCCCCTTAATTTTCAGGCAGGTTTGTAACAATAAATTAAAACCCGCGTTTATATAGGGAAGCATACGTATAGGGGAGAGAGTTTGGGATTTTCATTACATTTGATACAAATAGCCCATTACTGTGAAAAAATTACACTTAGTCATTTTTTTATTATTTGTAGCCGGCAGCCTGCAGGCACAGTCTGATAAGGAAACCAAAAGAAAGGAACGGGAAGAAAGAAGACTGAAACGCATTTCCCTCTTCAGGGAACTGGAAGAAGGAGAGAATAATTATGAACGCGAATGGTCATTGGGCGGACGGATCAATACAGACGGTTGGGGCGGTTTTTTTGAGCTGGGCTTCCGTAAGAACCGTAAAGTGGTGAACTATTTCCAGTTTGAATTTAATGAGAAAAAGCATCCCAAGGAAGATAAGAAACCGGGCAGGTTTGTGCCCATCGGCGATTTTGCCTATTCAGAAAAGCCCTACATCTTCGGGAAACGCAATAACTTTTACCAGGCCAAGATCGGGATGGGCCAGCGCTACCTGATTGGCGGCAAGGGCAACAAGAACGGGGTGGAAGTGTCTGCCATCTACTACGGCGGCGTGTCTATAGGCCTGCTCAAACCCTATTACCTGCGGGTAGAAGATCCTACGGGTGAGGGATATTCCGTTGACATTAAATATGGTCAGAGCGGCTTCCTGGATACGGCTGCGTTCACCAACCCTTCCAAGATCATTTCCGGCGCGGGCTTTGGTAAAGGCTGGGGCGAAGTGACCATAGCACCCGGCCTCCACGCAAAAACCGGTATGCGCTTTGACTGGGCCAAGTTCAACGAGGTGGTCAGCGCCCTGGAAGTAGGGATCAACGCCGAATACTATACCAAAGAGGTGCCCATTATGGTAGCCCTGGAGCCTAAGAAGTTCTTTTTCAACGCATACCTGAGCCTGCAGTTCGGCAAGCGGTGGAACAAGCGATAATGAACAACATATAATCAGAAGTTAGTACCTTTGTTGTCCTAAAGAAAGGAGTTAGCGATGCAAGAACAAACCGTATGCGGCACACCGGCGGCAGCGCCCAGAACCAAGAAGCCCGATTGGCTGCGTGTGAAATTACCGATAGGAGAGAGTTATAAACAGGTTAGAAACCTTGTAGATACCCATAAACTTCATACCATCTGTGAAAGCGGTAACTGCCCTAATATGGGCGAATGCTGGGGAGCCGGCACCGCTACTTTCATGATTTTAGGCAATATCTGTACCCGTAGCTGCGGTTTTTGCGCCGTAGCCACCGGCCGTCCTGAGCCCGTTGACTGGGATGAGCCCCAGCGTGTAGCAGAAGCCATTTACCTGATGAAGGTGAAACATGCCGTTATTACCTCTGTAGACCGCGATGAGCTGAAAGACGGAGGTTCTATAATATGGGCCAACACTATCAAGGCGGTGCGCGCCCTTAACCCGGATACTACCCTGGAAACCCTTATCCCCGACTTCAGGGGCCAGTGGGAAAACCTGGAGCGTATAATAGAAGTAGCGCCCGAAGTAGTGTCTCATAACCTGGAAACCGTTGAAAGACTGACCAAACAGGTACGTATACAGGCCAAATACCACCGTAGCCTGGAAGTGCTCCGCCGCCTGAAAGAAGGTGGTATGCGCACCAAAAGCGGTATCATGCTGGGCCTGGGGGAAACCAAAGAAGAAGTGATCCAGGCCATGCAGGACCTCTACGATAACGGGGTGGATGTGGTAACCCTTGGTCAGTACCTGCAGCCAACACCCAAACACCTGCCTGTAGTGCGCTTTGTTCATCCCGATGAATTTGCCGAATACAGGGAGATAGGTTACAACATGGGATTGGATTATGTAGAGTCCGGACCGCTTGTACGCTCATCTTACCATGCAGAGAAACATATACACAGCGGACGTAATAAATAGAAAAAATTCGGAAACCATAGCTATCTTTGCGTAGCAATTTAGCACCTAGAACCTACCTGTAACACAGTTTGGTACCATCACCAGACGTTTTAGCAACCTTAATAACGGGGCTAATGGATACGTGCTGTCCATAAAAAATGTCGTGTAATGCGCAACATTATTACACGGTAAGTTATTATTATATGATGGACCAACGTATATACACCCCGTTGTTAAATCCTGATCGGTCAAAAGAAGCATTGATTGTCAAAAAATTTCTATGAAGAAAAGAGCATTTTTTATGGCGGCTGTGATAGGTATGACCATTCATACCTGTGTATATGCACAGCAAGCGCCAGATTCTTTACTGCCTGATGCTAACCTGCGCGACTGTATAAGGTATGCTTTAGCTCATCAGCCCGTAGTAAGGCAATCCGTTTTAGATGAAGCTATTACGGAGGCCAATATCAAAAGCCGGCTGGCAGACTGGTACCCCCAGATCAACCTGGACGCCAGCTATCAGCACAACACCCAGATCCCCACTACCTACTTTAATGGCAGCCCTATCAAAGCAGGGGTGGAGAATACCTCCGGCGCCCAATTCGGCCTTACCCAGAACCTGTTTAACCGCGATGTGCTGCTAGCCAGCCGTACGGCCAGGGATGTACGCCGCCAGGCTAAGCAAACTACCGCCAGCAACCAGATAGACGTGATCACCGATGTGAGCAAGGCGTATTACGATGTACTGCTTACCAAAAGGCAGATATCCGTGCTGGAGGAAGATATCATTCGCCTGGAACGCAGCCAGAAAGACGCTTACAACCAGTACCAGGGCGGTATCGTGGATAAAATAGATTATAAGCGCGCCAACATCGCCCTGAATAATGCCAGGGCCCAGCGTAAAGGCGCCGAAGAATCACTGGAAGGCAAATACGCTTACCTGCGCCAGTTAATGGGCTATCCCGAAAAGGGAGCGCTGAAACTGGTAGATGATACCCTGCAGATGGAAAGCGAAGTATCCCTGGATACCAGCATCACCCTTACTTACGAGAACAGGATAGAATACCAGCTGCTCCAAACGCAGAAGAACCTGCTGGAAGCAGAGCTGCGCTATAATAAATGGAGCTTCCTGCCTAATGTATCCGCCTTTGCCAACTATAACCTGGCTTACCTGAATAACGAGTTCTCAAAGCTGTATAAGGATAACCTGCCCAACTCTTACTTCGGCCTGCGGCTGTCTGTACCCATCTTCCAGGGTGGTAAACGTACGCAGAACATCCGCGCGGCAGAACTGCAGCTGAAGCGTAACGACTGGGACTTTGAATTGCTGAAGAGCCAGATCAATACAGAATATACACAGGCCATGGCCGCCTATAAGAGCAATTACACCAACTACCTGGCGCAGCAGCAGAATATGCAGGAAGCAAAGGAAGTGTATGACCTGATCTCCCTGCAGTACAAGGAAGGCGTTAAAACCTACCTGGAAGTGATCACTTCGGAAACAGACCTGCGCACAGCACAGCTCAATTATTTCAATGCACTGTACCAGGTGCTTTCCAGCAAGATAGATCTGCAAAGATCATTGGGAACATTAACAGGCAACTAGCTTTTAGCAATCAGCTGCTAGCTGCTGACAACAAGAAAAAAACCGGATTTGATAAACGATTTTCAGATGGAAAAAAATCTCTTAGTTCTTATTTGCGCTTTCGGCATTATTTCCTGGACCGCCTGCGGCAGCTCCGGTAAGAAAGCTGCAGTGGTATTGCCGCCTACACCCGTAAACGTTGCCGAAGTCAACCACGCGCCGGCTGTTTACTATGATAAATACCCTGCTACGGTGGTGGCGCTCAACAGCGTTGAACTGCGTGCACAGGTATCCGGTTTTATCACCGGCATCTTCTTTAAAGAGGGTGAAGTAGTGCAGAAAGGCAAAACCCTGTATGAAATAGACCGCCGCAAGTACGAAGCGGCTTACCGCCAGGCGGAAGCCGGTATTTTAAGCGCCCGCGCCAATTTTAACCGTGCGCAGAAAGATATGGACAGGTACCAGCGACTGGCAGAGCAGGATGCGATTGCCCGCCAGACACTGGACAATGCCACTGCCACCCTTGAAACCAACCGCAGCCAGCTGGCCGCATCAGAAGCCGCTTTGCTGGCCGCCCGCACAGACCTTGACTATTCACTCATCAAAGCGCCTTTTACAGGCCGTATCGGTATCTCCCAGGTGAAACTGGGAGCGCAGGTAAGTCCCGGTACCACGCTGCTCAATACCATCTCCAGCGAAAATCCCATCGCAGTGGATTTCGTGGTGAATGAAACAGATATCAGCCGTTTTGCCAACTTACAGGGTAAAGCCGCCGGTGCGCAAGACAGCATCTTCCGTTTACAACTGCCTAACGGCGCTTACTATAAACACAGCGGTAAGCTCATAGCGATAGACCGTGGTGTAGACAATCAAACCGGTACCATCAAAATAAGAGTGGAATTCCAGAACCCTGACGACGAACTGAAAGACGGTATGAGCTGTGTTATGAACGTGCTGAACCAGCAGTCAGGCGACAGGCTGATCATCCCCTATAAAGCAGTTACTGAGCAGATGGGCGAATTCTTTGTGTTCATTGCCAAAGACTCCATCGCCCTGCAGCGTAAAGTACAGCTGGGCCCCAAGCTCAGAGACCAGATCGTGATCATGGACGGTATTGAAGCAGGAGATAAAGTGATCACAGAAGGTATTCAACGCTTGCGCGACAGTGGTAAGATACAGGTAGGCGCACCGCCGCAGACTAAATAGTTGTTGGTTGTTAGTCACCGGTCATTAATACGGCGTGGAAGATCATCATTCGCATTCGTAGCAACAACCAGGACTAACGGCTGAAAATATAACGTGAATCAATAGAAGAAACGATCATGATTGCAGATACTTTTATACGCAGACCAGTAACCGCTATAGTAATCTCTATTGTATTGGTGCTGGTAGGCATATTGGCGATGACCACCCTGCCCGTAGGACAGTACCCGGAAATTACGCCGCCTACCGTACAGGTAACCGGTACCTACATCGGCGCCGATGCCCAGACGGTGGAACAAACCGTGGCCACGCCGGTAGAAGTGCAGGTGAACGGTACCCCGGGAATGACCTACCTGCAGAGTAACAGTACCAGTAACGGCGCCATGAGTATGACCGTTAACTTTGAAGTAGGTACAGACATCAACATCGCCGCCCTGGACGTACAGAACCGTGTAGGCATTGCACAGCCCACACTGCCGCAGGAAGTACAACGTTTGGGTTTGACCGTGAGAAAACGTAATCCCAGCATCCTGATGCTGGTGGCCATGTACTCACCCAAAGGCACACACGATATTAAATTCCTGGATAACTATACCAACGTCTACATCAGGGACGCCCTTCTGCGCGCCAAAGGTGTGGGCGACGTGTTTACCCGTGCAGACGATTTCAGTATGCGCGTGTGGCTGAAGCCCGACAAGCTCGCTGAAATGGGTGTTACCGCCAACGATGTAAGGGCCGCTATCGCCGAACAGAACGCACAGATCACCGGTGGTACAGTGGGTGCACCCCCCGCGCCGGCAGGCCAGACATTTGAATACACCGTCCAGGTAAAAGGGCGTTTGGTTACCAAAGAGGAGTTTGGCAATATCATTGTAAAAACCCGTCCGGATAACGGTAACCTGGTATACCTGAAAGATGTGGCCAGGGTAGAACTGGGTAAATTCAACTACGCCAGCAACTCCTATGTAGACGGCCGTCGCGCTTCCTACCTCCTGATCTACCAGGCCCCGGGAAGTAACGCGCTTGAAACCGCAGAGAATGTATACGCCGCTATGGAACAACTGAAGAAGCAGTTCCCCGCAGACGTGGAATATGTAGTGCCTTTCGAATCTGTTTCCGTGATCGAGGTGTCTATTCACGAAGTGGTGGAAACGCTGCTGGAAGCCCTGGCCCTGGTGGTGGTAGTGGTGTTCCTCTTCCTGCAAAGCTGGAGGGCTACACTGATACCTGTACTGGCTATCCCGGTATCTATCATTGCTACCTTTATCTTCTTCATACCCTTGGGCTTTACCATCAATACCCTGACCCTGTTCGGTTTCGTACTGGCCATCGGTATCGTGGTGGATGACGCCATTGTAGTGGTGGAAGCGGTGCAGCATAATATAGATCATAATAAGATGTCGCCCAAGGAGGCCACTGCCCAGGCGATGAAAGAGATATCCGGCCCGGTAATAGCCATTGCCCTTATTTTGGCGGCGGTGTTTGTACCGGTGGGCTTTATACCGGGTATCGTAGGCCGTTTGTATCAGCAGTTCGCCATCACCATCGCGATCTCCGTACTGATCTCCGCTTTTGTGGCCCTTTCACTCACGCCTGCATTGTGTACGCTGATCCTGCGCCCCATGCACCTGGATAAGGACTCAAAAGGTCTTAACCAGTTCTTCTACCCGCTTTAACCGCTGGTTCGGGCATACTACTTCCCGATACTCCATGGGCGTTAAGAAGAGCATTCGCTGGTCGCGCTATGTGATGATCATCCTGCTGTGTATTTGTGTGGGCGCCGTGATGTTGTTCCGCACCAAGCCTTCCGGCTTTATTCCTACAGAAGATGAAGGCCGTGTGTACATCACCTTCGATCTGCCGGAATCAGCTTCTACAGAACGTACCGTAAGCGTGATGTCGCAGATGATGAAGATACTGGACAGCGTGCCCGCTATTGGTCACTACGCTGCGCTGGGTGGTTTGAACGTGGTGAACTTTGCCACCAAATCAAACAGTGCTACCATCTTCTGTCAGCTGAAACCCTGGGATCAGCGTAAAAAGAAATCAGACCAGATCTTTGGCCTGGTAGCGCAGCTGCAGCAGAAGCTGTCGCGCTTCAAGGAAGCCAATGTGGTGGTGATACCGCCGCCGGCTATCCCCGGTCTGGGTCAGACCGCCGGTTTCTCCTTTGTATTGCAGCAACGTAGTGGTACAGATATCAAGCAATTTGAAAGTGTGCTGCAGCGTTTCACGGCCGCTATTAACCAGCGTCCTGAAATTGCACGCGGCTTCTCCTTCTTCACCGCCCGCACACCGGGTTACCAGCTGGAGATAGACCGTGAAAAAGCCAAGAAACTGGGTGTACAGATCTCTGATATCGCTACTGCATTACAAACCTATATGGGTAGCGCCTACATTAATGACTTTACCGTGTATGGGCGGAACTTCCGCGTGGTAACACAGGCAGATTCCACTTACCGCGGCAGCATTAGTGACCTGGGACAGTACTATGTACGTAACCAGGCGGGCGGTATGGTACCTTTAAGCACGTTAACATCCTATAAGGTGATAGAGAGCGCGCCGGTGATCTCGCACTATAACCTGTTCCGTTCTGCGGAGATCAACGGTACGCCGGCTCCGGGATACAGTAGCGGTGATGCCATCAGGGCGTTGCAGGAAGTAGCCGCGCAGGTGCTGCCGGAAGGATACGGTTATGAGTTCTCCGGTCTGAGCCGCGAGGAGTTATTATCCGGATCTAAAACGGTTTACATCTTTGCCTTGTCTATCATATTCGTGTTCCTGTTCCTGGCAGCCTTGTATGAAAGCTGGTCGGTGCCCTTCTCTGTACTGCTGGCGGTGCCCATTGGTATGTTTGGGGCCATTCTCACGCTTACCTTACTGCCTAACCTGACCAACAACGTATACGCGCAGATCGGTATGATCACGCTGATAGGTCTGGCGGCCAAGAACGCCATCCTGATCGTGGAATACGCCAAGGAACGTGTAGACCGTGGTATGGAACTGGTAACTGCTTCTGTGGAAGCTGCGAAGCTGCGTTTGCGGCCTATCATCATGACCTCCCTGGCCTTCCTGCTGGGTATTATGCCACTGGTGCTGGCTTCCGGAGCCGGCGCAGAAGCCCGTAAAACCATGGGATGGACCGTGTTGGGTGGTATGTTCACAGCCACCTTCCTGGCCATCTTTATTGTACCGGTGTTGTTTGTGATCATCACCCGCTTTGCGTACGGTAAAGAGAAGCTGGCCAAATTAAGAGAGAGCTATAATATTTCCGGTGACGATGTTCACGGACCCGTTTGATAGATTTAAGTACCGTGTTTTAGCGGGGGGCGTCGCATAAGCGGCGCCCTTTTTTTATTGCTGTGGTTCTTCCGTTCTTCTGTTTCCTTCCTCATCAAACTCCTGCCCGAGCTTCCATTCTGTATATCCTACCATATACAGCGCGCCGATCACCACCGGGCTGATGGTCACATAAAAGAAAAGCTCTGTCTGCGAAGAAAAGAATAAGGCGCAGGCAATGCCGAACACCAGCAGCAGGATCCCTATTTTACGGGAGATATGGGCCGCATGCAGGTTGGCCGCATGCCAGGTATCAATATTCTGTGTGGAGTAAAAGCTGCGGTAGCCATACCAGGTTTTCATGCTTTTGGGGGGAAAGCGCCGGATGAAGTAACCCATGAACAGGAACACCAGTCCGGCCAGCAGGCTCGCATTACAGTACGTACTATGGATGAAGGCGGTCATGTACGTGGTGTTTTCGTGTATATAAGTTACGAAAAAAACGGGAGTGGGGCGCTTCAGGCCTGGTAAAGAAAAAGATTGCTTCGTTGCGCGCTGCGCTGGGCTCTATTGCTTGCAATGACGCGATAGCAGACCCGAATTTTCAGCGTACGTCATTGCGAGGCCCGCAAAGCCTTAGCGGGAAGCCGGGGCCAGGCAATCTTTTGAAGATCAAAAAGGTCTTCATCGTACGTCATTGCGAGAAGCAGTAAAGCCTTGGCGCGCGAGGCGCGACGAAGCAATCTTTTTGGATAGTAAATAGGTTTCGTTTGTTGCCAGCCGTTTGTTGTTTAAAAGATTGCTTCGGCCTCCCTCGCGCAGCGGCTATACACACGGCCTTGCAATGACGCGAGGATGGAAGACCTGTTTGCACCTTTGCCCTCCTTCCTCTTCCTTCTCCCCCTTCTACTGTCCCTTCTTCTTAAACAACCCATTCACGGTATTCTTCAGCGTCTGTTCCGCCTGTTTGCCCACATTCTGGGCAGGTTTTTCCTGGCCTGCAGTAGTCGCCGTATCCTTCTGACCGCTCAGTTTTTTAGCCAGTTCCTCTTTCAGTGAACTGGTTACATGCTGTTTAACCTGGTTCAGTGAATCCTTAACCGTACTCTTGGCAGAATCCACTTTGTTCTTTACCAGTGCAGTGGCCTGATCTTTCAATTCAGCGCCTGCGCGCGAAGCCGTTTCCTGGAGGTCTGTTTTATAAGTAGGTTTCATGATGTTGCCGCCTAATAACACCTGCAGGTGCACGCTGTCGCTTACATTTACGGGGATGCCTTTATTAGTGGCCTGTGTAACCAGGTTGTTGATCAGCGAATTGGCCTGTGTGCCCATTACGCTGCGGGGCAGCACCAGGTTCAGGGTATAGTCCAGCGATTGGTCAATGCCATGAGAACCGGCAATCGCCATATTTACATTCGCTACTTTCAGTTTGAAGGGATTGATCTTTACACGTCCGTTCTCAAAAGAAAACGTAGCTCTTGATATCTTTCAGCGAAATGTCTTTCAGCTGTGCAACATTCAGCTGGTTGGCCAGCTGGTCTACCGGGGCAAACTTTTTCAGGAAACCTTCTATCAGCAGCAGGTTACCGTCGCCGGTAAGGGTGTTGAGCACGGGCATCATATCCTTGCCCAGCTTACCTTGCAGGCTTAACTGGGAAGAGATCTTACCGGAGAGGAACTGTCCTATCGGCATTAGTTTCTGTACCGTGTTGAAGGCGTTGAAAGTTTGTTGTACATCCAGCTGTTGTACGTTATAAGCAAGATTGATGTCGGGGTTGTGTTTGCTTTCTTTGGTGCTGTAGCTGCCGTTTACTTCCATGCTGCCCTGCAGTGCATTGCCTTTTAACATTCTGCATTAGTACGGTTTCATCTTTGATCAGCAGCTTGCCGGACATATTGGTAAGATCCAGTTTATCGTAGTGCACTTTATCTACCTGCGCGGTAAGGCCCAGATCCAGGTTGGCGGGAACGGCAAAGGGTTCCGTGTTGGCCGTATCTGCAGCTGCGGTGGTGCTACCGGTGCTGCCCGCCAGGCCCATCCACTTATCCAGGTTCACTTCATCCGCTTTCACTGCCAGCCTGCCATCCAGCGGCTGGTTCTTGAACATATAGGCCAGCAGGTTATTCACTTCACCGTTGGCCTGGAAATTAGTGCCCAGGTACTGGCCGTTAAACTGCTCTACCGTTACGTTGCGCGGGTTGAATTTCAGGGAAAGGTTGTTCACCTTTACACCGTCCGGGTAGTCTTTGCTGCGGTATAGCATGTTGTTCAGCAGCAGGGTACCGGCGGCGTAGAAGCGGTCGTACTGTTGTTTTTCTATCGCGCTCATGTTGCCTTTGGCGCTGATATCTGCATCCAGCAGGCCAGTCAGCTCAGTGCCCTGTTCCAGTTTCACGAACTGGCTTATTTTAGAGAGGTCCAGCTTTCCTTTGGCGGCGCCGTCCACATACATATCTGATACCGGTGTTTTCACCAGCAGGCGAAGGTCCAGCGGCGTATTATCCATTTCCAGGTGGGCGGCGGGCGATATTTACTACCGTATGGTCGGGAACACCATCGGGGTTCTCTACGTTCAGTGTCAGCTGGATGTTCTTAACAGGTTTGGGCAGATCCGGGTACTGGAAGAAGCCGTTCTTTACAGCCAGGTGCACGCCGAAAGCAGGCATCTGTGTAGCGCTGTAGGTGCCTTTTACAAAACCGTCAAAGGCGGCGGTACCTTCTGTTTTGATCTTGCCGAAATCTTTTGAGTATACGGATGGTACCAGGGAGAGCAGGTCTTTAAAGTTGGTGGAAGGCGCTTTAAAGTTCAGATCCATACCATAGGTACTGTCGTTTATCAGCCTGAAAAAGCCTTGTACGGCCAGTTCCAGGTTATTCATCAGCACTTTACCGTTCTTAAAGGTATAGGTGCTTGTTTTGTTATCTATCTCCAGGTCTGCATCCACTTTAGCGCCTACCTGTGAAAGGTAGGGGATCAGGCCATAACGGAAGGTAATGGCGTCAGCATTGGTGCTGGTTTGCAGGGTAAAGAGATCCTGCGTAAAATCTCCCTTGCCTTCATGGTGCAGGTGATCGATGATCATCTGCATATTACCCTGGCGATCGTCGTAGTTAATGTATGCGTCTGATATCTTATAGCTTTCCAGGCGCATGGAGAAAGGCTCGGAAGCGGCGGTATCGGTAGTGCTTTGTGCGGTATCCGGTTTGGTAATGTTCCAGTTAACGTCTCCGTTGGCGGCCACCAGCGCGTTTACACGCGGCTGTTCTACTGCAATGCTGTAGATCTCCATTTTATCGCCTTTGATAACGCTCATGAGGTTCAGGGCGGCGTCTATCTTCTTCACTGCTACCAGGGTATCTCCCTCAAATGGAGCGTTGTTGATCACCTGTAATTCGTTCCAGTCCTACTGCCAGCCGCGGAAAATGCCTGAACAGGCTGAGGTCAACATCCTTGAAATCAACCTTGGCGTTCAGCTGTTTGTTCAGCTCAGTTTTTACGATGGCCATGATCTTATCCTTAAAGAAGTAAGGAATGGCAAAGGCGGCCACCACTAACACCACGATAACAACCAGTAAGATCTTCAGGAATTTACGCAACATAGAAAGATAGATTAACTTATTTAATGCGGGCAAGATAGTAAATTATCATTCTTCCTGTTGCGTTTGCCTGTTTATTGTCTGGTAATTATGGCGTTACAGCCGGTTTTTCGTCCAGGATGTACCGGGTTCTCCGGCTTACCAGCGCGCTGTCTGTATGGGGTGATGGCGTTAATTCCGTACCGGTGAACTGCTCGTAGGCAGTGGTATTGCCGTTTATCTGAACCAGCTCGATGCTTTGCAGCGTCCCGGGAATATTGGCGCCGAACCAATGCTGATCTTCCTGCTGTTTCCATGTTACCAGCGCCAGTACCGCCCCGTTGGGATAGCTGCTGTCTGCCTTTGTAAGGGCGTGCTGAAATGCCTGTTCATTGCCGTACAGGGTACTCATAGTAGCCTGTTTCCTGTTGATGGATGAGGTGATCACCTTGGTGAGGCCCTTTGCCTCAAATTGAAAAGAGGAGGGGAGTGCAGCTTCGTTGTTCACCAGTTGTGCGGTATCAACAGGACGGGAACAAGCGGCGCTGAATAAGATGACCGTGACCGCTGACAGATATATCAATCGCATGGTAAATAGCTTTTAGTGTTTAATGGGTGTAGTGAAAACAAGATCGTTATTCTTCACGGGGCGGTGGCAGTTAATGCATTCTGTGGTGAAGAGGATGTTTTGACCATAAGGGGTAAGCTTAGGGCCCTTCCATCGTGCCCATCCCCATCCCTCGGTGCCGGCGTATTTTTTATCATCCTTGATCATGAATTCCACCTGTATGAATGCGCCGGGACGAACATTGCCGTCTGCATCTTCCAGGGCTGTCCACGCGGCTTTTGCAAACACGGTGCCGTTGGGCCAGGGATGAATATTATTTTCTTTCAGGGCTGTGATGGCCACATCGTTCCCGTAGATCACGCGCATGGTGCCGTTGTCTACCCGGTCTGTTGTGCTGACGGGCTGCCAGTTCTTATAATCGCCGATGTAGGCAATACCGTTTATCGTTGGCTGCACATTACTGGCATTGAAGGCGCCCGCTTTATACTGGCTGAACTGTTGTTCCGCATCCGCTGTTTTGGCGCTGTCGGCGGGTTTATGGCTTAACATTCCTGCCAGGTATTGTTTTATTACCGCTGCATCGCCGGCCGAAATAGCCGCCCCGGGGTGCAGCAGCTGATAGTCTTTCAGGGGCATGGCGCCCAGCGCTATCTGGTTAAAGCTTTCAAACAGCTTCCCTTTCTGCGCTGCCGGCGAAAGGCTTTGCCAGTTGGAGAAATTCAACACCTGCCTGCCGTCTTTTATGTGGCCGGCTACCCGCCATATAGCCGGTGACAGCTGATCATACCACCTGAGCTGTGTTTCGTTGGAGTGGCAGTCATAACAGGCCCTTTTCAGGATGGCCTTCACCTCGGGAGGAGCCTGCAGGTCGCCCGTAACAGGAGGATGGGGGATTTCAGGACGAATAAACTGGATCAGCAGCAAACAGGCACACAGCAGCACAATAACCTTAATGATCCTTCTCTTGAACAGGGGAGTAGTGGCTGATGACATGGTATAAATATTTGTTATGCAAAAGAAGACCATTACGGGGCGCCCCTTGAGCACTTTTAGCCCAAGCAGCCAATTTCCTAGTTGAAGCCGGCAGAAAGCGGGCTGAATTTTTTATTTTTATGGCATGTTTGAACAGATCGACCAATCTATCGCTAAGCATATACAGCTCACCCCCGAAGAATCAGCGCTGTTTCACTCCTTACTAAAATATAAAAAAGTCAGGAAGAAAAATTTCCTTTTGCAGGAAGGCGAGGTGTGCGATTTTGAGGCCTTTATTTTAAAAGGCTGCATCCGCTCTTATTACATTAACCAGGAGGGAACGGAAACCATACTGCTGTTTGCGGTGGAAGGCTGGTGGGTGAGTGATCTGTCCAGCTTCTCAGAACAGCTTCCTTCCAATATGTTCATTGAAACAATAGAGGATTGCGAGCTGCTGATGATAGACTACAAACATAAAATGGAGCTTTTTGAAAAAGTGCCCAAGTTCGAAAGGTTCTTCCGTATCCTGGTGCAGCGTTCCCTGGGAGTATTGCAAAAGCGATTTTATGCCTCCGTATCACAGACAGCGGAAGAACGTTACCTGGCATTTACAGAAAAGTACCCGCATATCATGCAACGGGTGCCCCAGCACCAGATTGCGCGCTACATAGGCGTTTCGCCCGAATTCCTGAGCAAGGTAAGGAGCGCTATGTATAAGAATAAGTAATTAACTCCCGGCAATACTCCAAAGATCTTGCATCAGACAGCACATCGGCCATGGTGATCAATGAATCTGCGGTTAAACTGTTTGGATTTGCTTCGCCGCAGGAAGCCATCGGTAAACGTTATAAACAATGGGGAAATGAAGGCAGGATCATCGGGGTGATCAGGGATTTTAATTTCCGTTCCTTACAACGGCCCATCAGTCCATTAAGCCTGCATATGAACCCCGAGTATGATTACCTGCTTTCCGTGAATATGTCCCCTGCCAATTTACCAGCCACCATTGCCGCTGTTGAAAGTAAGTGGAAAGCGCTCATCCCTTCCTGGCCTTTCAACTATTATTTTATGGACGAGTTCTTTGACCGGAAGTACCGTGCGGAAGACCGGTTTGGAAAGCTGTTCCTGCACTTGGCCATACTGGCCATTTTAATATCCTGTCTTGGTTTGCCGGGCCTTGCATCATACAGTACCAACCAGCGGACAAAAGAGATTGGGATCCGCAAGGTGCCGGGGGCTTCCGTATCAAATATAAGGCCCGCAATAGCCAACCCGGTAAAGCGTTTGAGAACGGAGTAAAGCTCCGTTCTCTTAAAGGGGGCTATCTTTAAACAGCAGCTTGTTCGCCTGCGTTATCTCATCCTGGTTGATGGTGTGCCCCATATGATGGTACACCTTTTCCGTAACAGCTGCCTGCATGTCTCTCATAATATTGGCCGTTGCATACACTCTTTCAACGGGTACATGCATGTCCGGATCGCTGGTGCCAATGAACACGGGCATGCCATTAAAACTGCCTTTATAATTTTCCGGGTAGATCTTGTCGCCTATCAGTCCGCCTGTAAAAGCTATCACCCCACCGTATTGTTTTGCATGGCGCGTAACATATTCCAGCGTCAGGCAGGCGCCCTGTGAAAAGCCGAGGAAATAGATATTGCCGGAGGGGATCCCTGCCCGCTCCACATCTGCTGTTACTTCCTGCAGCAGCGCGATCGCAGATGACAACCAGGGTTCGTTCTGCTGTGGCGGCGCCATAAACGAGTAGGGATACCAGGTATGATTGGTAGCCTGCGGGGCCAGTAAGGCGAAATCATCTGCAGATAAATGGGAGGCCAGGGAAAGGATGTCTGTTGCACTTCCCCCGCGCCCATGAATCATTATCAGCGCCTTGTCTGCTTCCTCCAGTTTTTTACCTGCGGTAATGATCCTTTTCTGATGCATATATCACCATTAGCTAAGTTCAGGTAATGACAGCGCTGTTCAGTTAAGCCGGATGTTGTGCTGGCTGAGCGCCGACAGGATCTCACTTTCCAGCAAACCGCTGCCACCGCCAAAATGCCTTATCACAATGGTTGCCGGACTTAACCCCGCTAAAGTTGTTTTAAGCTGTGAGGCCGTTTCTTCACAGATGCCTGCACAAAGCAGTACTATATGGTACTGCTCTTTGCTGAAGGCAGCTATCGCTTCCGCTATCGTACATACGGTAGTTCCCTTCCACTGCTCATGACCGTTTATCAAACGGTTCACTACCGCCATGATTTCTGCATTGAGCCCCACAGCTAATATGTTGAGTTGATCGATCTGCATGGCAGTAATTATTGTGCCTGTTCTACCAGTTGAATTTCAGCCAGTATGCGCACATCTTCACCTACCAGTACGCCACCGGCTTCCAGTGTGGCATTCCAGTTCAGCCCGTAATCTTTACGGTTGATTTTGGTGTCGATACTGAACGCTGCTTTGGTATTGCCCCAGGGATCACGTACGGTGCCGCCATATTCAACGGGAATGGAGATGGCTTTGGTAACATCTTTGATGGTCAGATCGCCTTCCAGGATATAATCGCCTTTGCTGTCAGACTTCCTGAAAGAGCGGGATACAAATTTCAGCTGGGGATATTTTTCGCCGTCAAAGAAGTCAGGAGATTTCAGGTGGCCGTCGCGCTGTGCATCGTTGGTATTGATACCGTCCACATCAAGGGTTACGGTTAACTGGCCATCGCTGAAATCTTCTTTACCTGCTTCCAGCTGTACATCAAATTTGGTGAACTTACCGGTAACGGTAGAGATCATCAGGTGTTTTACTTTAAAGGCCACTTCAGAGTGGGCGGGGTCTAGTACCCATTTTGATTTGTTTTGCGTTTCCATTATAAGGCGTTTTATGATGTTGTAATAATGATGTAAAGTTACGTTGAGGAGGAGCCCTCCTCCATTGAACTGGTTTAAGAGTTTTGAGGAATGTGCATCGGTACTTCCATGATCAGTACTTCGGCGTTGTCTTCATTTGCGCTGATGTTCACCGTGCTGGTTTCGCTGATACCGAGACCATCGCGGGCTTCCAGCGGCTGTCCGTCTACGGTGAAGGAGCCTTTTACAACAAAGATGTATACGCCGTTGTTCGGATCTTTCAGCTCATAGGTCAGTATTTTCCCCTTTTCAAAAGTGCCCATGTGGAACCAGGCGTCCTGGTGGATCCAGGTTCCGGGACCGGAAGGATCGGGAGAGATGATCTGTTGCAGTTTATTCTTCCTTTCTTCCAGGTTCAGGGTGATCTGGTCGTAACGCGGCTGAACGTTCAGCTTGTTGGGGAACAGCCAGATCTGCAGGAATTTCACCGGGCGGTCGCTGTTCTTATTGTATTCGCTGTGAAAAACACCGGTGCCCGCGCTCATTACCTGCACATCGCCCTGGCGGATCACTTCGGTATTACCCAGGTTATCCTGGTGTTGCAGATCACCTTCCAGTGGGATGCTGATGATCTCCATATTATCGTGCGGGTGGGTGCCAAAACCCCTGCCGGGGGCCACCACATCATCGTTCAGTACGCGGAGGGCGCCAAATCCCATTCGCTCAGGGTTATAGTAACCGGCGAAACTGAAAGTCTGGCGGCTTTTTAACCAGCCATGATCCGCATTTCCGCGGGTGTCTGCCTTATGTAAGATACTTTTAGCCATAATTGTCTGTTTTAGGTGTTGGTGCTTTCGCATTTACAGTACAAATTTCCGGCAGAAAAGGCTTTGGGTCCATTAACCTAGATTAAGAGTTTGGCTTGTCATAGTATAAGATCCCTGGGGGCGGGAGCAAGGTACCGGGGATTTAGTATTTTTGCGCCAGCCAAAAATGAACTATGACACCTGAACGCAGGGAAAGACTAATGGGCGTATTGAATAAACGCCAGCCAGACCTTACTGTAGTATTGGAAAATGTGCAGGATCCGCACAATATATCTGCTGTAATGCGTACCTGCGACGCGGTAGGCATACAGGAGATATATGTATTGAATAACAAGATACCCCGGCATAAGAAATGGGGCGCTAAAAGCTCTTCCAGCGCTGCCAAATGGCTGACCGTGCACCAGTTCTCCGATGCGGCGGAATGCATAGCCGCCCTGCGCCATAAGTATGATAAGATCATGACCACCCACCTGGCTGCCGATGCGGTGAGCTTGTATGATATTGATTTTACCGGCTCTGTAGCCCTGGTGTTTGGCAATGAGCATAGCGGGGTGAGCGATGAGGTAAGGGCCCTGGCTGATGGTAACTTTATCATTCCCCAGATGGGCATCATCCGTTCCCTGAATATTTCTGTAGCCTGTGCCGTGAGCATTTATGAGGCCTTGAGACAGAAAACAAAGGCAGGGCATTATGAGCAGAGAAGGCTGCCGGAAGAGCAGTTTGAAACCCTTTGGAAAGAATGGAGCAGTAACCGGCCGGAGGGCGAAGAACACCAGCGTTAGCATCTATTGCGCATCCGTTCTGTTGTCTTACAACACTGTTCTATAAGGTGGCGGCTCCGTTCTGTTATCTTACAATGCCGTTGTGTCAGCTTACAACACTGTTCTGCTATCTTACAACGCCGTTCTGTTATCTTACAACGCCGTTCTGCTATCTTACAACGCCGTTCTGCTATCTTACAACGCCGTTCTGCTATCTTACAACGCTGTTCTGTTGTCTTACAACGCTGTTCTGTCAGTTGGTGCTGCGGCGTTATCTTATTTTCGGGAAGTACAGACATCATAACGGGAAGTTGAGACACCTCCGGTGCATATCCCCCGGACTACCTTCGTGATATAATTCTAAAAATCGATATATCATGAAACGTAGACACTTAACCTGCTTATCACTAGCCGCACTACCCCTGGTGATGGCCGCCTGTAACAAGGACGACGACAACATGCCGCCGGCAACATCCACCCCCACCATTACCATAGAAAATGTGCTGGATTCCAAACCGCTGGTTGAATCGGGCACCTTTAAGAACGAAGGCGCCTCTCCGCTGGTTATGCCGGGAGAATCTGTGTCCTTCCAATTCTCCGCTGCCAAAGGCCAGACCGTTACTTTCGCAACCATGTACGGCTGGTCAAACGACCTTTTCTTTGCTCCCGCCAACCCCGGTATCAAAGTTTACGAGGACAATGGTACACCGATAGAAGGAGACGTATCTGCACAGATCAAACTGTGGGATAACGGCACCCGTATCAACCAGGTTCCGGGCGCTTCCGTTGCTCACCCGGGCACCGCAGAAACAGCCCCCCAGAATATTACCGAGGTAAAGGGCACAGACGCCCAGGGCAATACCTACGCCGCCGCCTCATCGCTTATGAAGGTAACCTTGCACTATGAGGGAAATTCTAAATTTACCCTTACCATCACCAACACTTCAGGAAGTACCACCAATCCTACACCATTCAGCCCTGGTGTATGGGCCATCTCCTATATTGCAGGCGGCAACCTCCTGAATACCGCCCCCTTGTATGAAGCGGGTAAGCCTACTGCAAATGGCCTGACCAATATTGCAGAAATGGGCGATAATACCGAGCTGGGGGCTTATATCGCCGGACAAACAGGCATCTTTACACCGCTTTCCCCTGTGCTGGTAGTGGTGTATAACGGTATCGACAACCCCATCTATAAAACAGGCGAAAAAGACCGTGGCCAGGGCTTAAAGGAACTTGCCCAGCAGGGTGATGCCAGCGGCCTGGCGGCGTACCTTAAAACGGTACAGGGTGTTAAGGAAGTGTATGTACTTCCTGCAGCCGGCAGCAATGTGCTGTTGCCCAAGATAGGCGCGCAGGCAGGAAGCAGCGTTTCTCAGCAGCTGAATGTGGCAGCAGGAGATAGGTTGGCCATTGCCACTATGTACGGGCTGTCTAACGACTGGTTCTTTGCTTCAAAAGACAACGGTGTAGACGCTACTCAGAAAGGTGATATTTCTTCCTCCATCGGTCTGTATGATAATGGCACCGCCATTAACCAGTTCCCCGGCGCAGGTATTACGCAGTTTAACCTGGCTGGAACACCGCTGGAAGAGAGCCAGAATATTGAAGCAGTACCCAATCCCAATGCATTCACTACACTGCCGGAAATACCTAACATTATAAAAGTAACACTTAACTAAATATCAGTCTGGAAGCATGGTTAATACCATGCTTCCGGCTTTAAACAGCTATAGCAATGGAGAATAGATTTGAAGTGCTTAAAAGAGAGCAGGTATCAGTAAAGAACCAGCGGGTATTTGACCAGGTTAAAAGTGTATTTGGCGCTGTACCAAATCTGTATTCAACACTGGCCTATTCCCAGAACGCTGCTGACGCTTATTTCAAACTGGAAACCAGTCCCAGCTCATTAAATACAAGAGAAACAGAGGCGGTGAACCTGGTAGTGAGTGAGGTGAACAGTTGCCTGTACTGCCTCAGCGCACATACCATGATCGCTAAAAAGTCCGGCTTTACAGAAGCGCAAACCCTGGAGATAAGATCCGGCAGCGCTTCGTTTGACGGGAAACTCGATGCACTGGTAAAACTTACAAAGGAACTTTCGGAAAAAAGACATGTTGAAAACTACGCATTGCTGGATGCTTTTTTTGAAGCTGGTTACACCCAGGAGAACCTGATGGACATCATCATTCTGATTGGAGACAGAACCATCAGCAACATCCTGTACGCAGTTACCAAAGTCCCCATAGAGTTCCCCCTCGCAAAAAAACTTGCCTGAGTCTGTCAGGTTCAGGATAACGATACGTCTAATAGTTAAAGAACGCCATCAAAATGAAAAGTTTAATAAAAACAATACGCAATACCGTACCGGCAGCCCTGCTGCTGTCCTGCACTGCAGGAATAGTACATGCCCAGCAAATGGGCCAGTCCATGGCATCCGCTGAAAAGATGGATAAAATGGAAATGAAACCAATGTCTTACATGATACCGCAAAAACCGGAAGATATCAGTCCCCTGCTCAATGGAGAAAAGATCCCCATGGCCATGTTGCCGGATGCATCGGGAAAGATGATTGACCTGAATAAGACGGTGTCTCAAAAACCAACCGTGCTGATTGTATACCGCGGCGGCTGGTGTCCCTATTGCTCCAAACAGCTTTCAGGCCTCCAGGAGGCGGCCCCTGAGCTGGAGCAGCTGGGATATCAGCTGATCGCCGTCAGCACCGATGCGCCGGCAGGACTGTCGCAATCGGCTTCAAAAGAGAAGCTGACCTACACCTTGCTTTCAGATGCAGACCTCAGCCTGTCTAAACAGCTGGGCATTGCCTTCAAGGCGCCCAAGGCGTACTGGGAAATGCTTCCCAAAACCACGGGCGGAAAAGACAGTGATCTGCTGCTCCCCGTACCGGCGGTATATATCCTGGACAGAGCGGGTGTAATTCGTTTTGAGTACATCAATCCCGATTTCAAACAGCGCCTGAACCCGGCATTGCTGAAGGCAGCAGCCACCAGTATCAAAGCAGATCTTTAAAACAGCAAATCATGTCAACAGCAAAAAACAGTATAGCACTAACCGTCTTCCTGGTAATAAGCGGCATCAGTGCGGCATTTGCACAAATTACCGCCAGGCAGCAGGATGTTCCTGCAGCAAAGGAAATAACTTTTGTTGACGGGAAGTGGAAGGAAGTGGCCGCACAGGCCAGGAAAAGTGGAAAGTACATTTTTGTAGACGCTTATACCACCTGGTGTTTGCCTTGCAGGCAGCTGAAGAATGTCACCTTCAAAGATGAAGCAGCGGCGGCATACTTCAACGAACACTTCATCAACTGTGCATTTGACATGGAGAAAGGCGAAGGCATACAGCTGGCAGACCAATGGGAAATTATGGCCTACCCGGCATTGCTGTTCTTTACGCCGGAGGGCAAGATGATCATGAAACAGGTAGGTTATATAGATGGGAAGCAATTGCTTGCATTTGGTAAACAGGCGCTTGCCAGGAAATAAGATGATCAACATAACTTAAACGTAACACAATGGAAAAATTTTCATTATTAGCCAGGCTGGAGGCAAAGCCAGGTAAAGAACAACAAGTGGCTGATTTCATAAAAGGCGCCCTGTCGCTGGCGCAGCAGGAAGAACAGACCATCCGCTGGTATGCCCTGCAGATAGGTCCGTCTACCTTCGGGATATTCGATACGTTTGAAACAGAAGAAGGAAGGGAGGCCCACCTGGGCGGTGAGATCGCAAAAGCGCTGATGGCACATGCGCCGGAGCTGCTGGATAAAACGGAGATCGAAAAGGTAAGTATCCTGGCCTGCAAATAGCGTTTGTATGATCAGAGAGTATAATGAAAACGGAACATCGGCACGCTTTGTTATGCACTGCGGCAATAAGTTGTTTTCGGGTAAAGGGCTGAGCAAACCAGCCCCTTACCCGATCAACACCTTTGTTTACAACAAAGAGAGCGCCCAGGAAGTGGTGATAGACGAGGTGGCTTATACGATGCCCGAAGGTTCCATTCTGCCGCTTGTTTCCAACCAGCATTTTATATTCCAGCGTCCTGAATCATTAACTGCCTGGCAGTTTAACCGGGAGTTTTATTGTATTGCTGACCATGATTCTGAAGTAGGTTGCGTAGGGTTCCTCTTTTATGGGATACACCACCCCATGTTTATCCGGCTGGATGAAGAAGAGAACAGGGAAATGTCCCACCTGGCAAAAGTGTTTTCCGATGAGATGATGCTGAGGGATAATTTCCAGGGAGAAATGCTGCGTACCCTGCTGAAAAGGGTGATCATCAAAACCACCCGGATAGCCAAGCAGCAGTGTGAGAGCTATCAGCAGTTTGCCGATGAAAAGATGGATATTATAAGGAGGTTTTCACTGCTGCTGGAAGCTAACTTCAAACAACAGCACGAGGTCAGGTTCTACGCCAGCGTACTCAACAAATCGCCCAAAACGCTGAGTAACGTATTTTCGCTGCTGAAGCAGCCCGCTCCTTCTGTCCTCATCCGCAACAGGATCGTGCTGGAAGCCAAACGTTATCTCCATTATACCGAGAAAACCGCTAAGGAAATTGCCTACGAGCTTGGTTTTGAAAGCCCGGCGCATTTCAGCAGGTTTTTCAAGATGTATTCCGGTACCAACGTTTCCGAGTTCCGGAACATGTGATTAAGATGTTTAAAGCGTGTTAACATGTTCATCATGAGTAGTCTTCCCCGGGAGGAGACAGTAAATAGTAAGAACAGGGATTTTATCGAGTACTTCAATAAGCGGCTTGGCCGTACCCCCAACCTGCTGGTGGCTATGATGCATTCAGCCAATGCCTTAAGTGCCTATTATCCATTCCACAGCAGGAAAACATCCTTGTCAAGAAAAGAAATTGAAGCGATCACATTAACGGTTTCGCAGCATAACGGGGCCATGTACTGCCTCAGCGCACATACCATGATTGCAAAGCTGAACGGTTTCAGTGACGAAGAGATCCTGGAGCTGCGCAAAGGAAGCGCCTCCTTTAATCCTAAGCTGGATGCCATGGTCAAACTAGCCGGATACCTGGCCACCCATTGCGGCAGCGTCAACAATACCCTGCTCGACAATTTCTTTGCCGCCGGCTTCACCAGGGAAGATTTTATGGATGTGGTGCAGACCATTGGCGACACCTTTATTGCCAACATGACAGGCCGGGTGTTCCAGGTGCCTATTGATTATCCCCTTGCCAAAGAACTTTAAAAATTGAAATATATGAACTTGCAGAAAATCACTCGTTATATAGCACGGACAGTATTACTGTTCCTGCTTACCCCCGCACTTGCTCCCGCCCAGATGAAAAGCGGTGCAAAAACAGAAACCGCTACCTTTGCAGCAGGCTGCTTCTGGTGCGTGGAAGAACAATTTAAACAGCTGAATGGCGTCATCTCCGTAACATCCGGGTATACCGGCGGCACAAAGCCTCATCCTACCTATAAGGAGGTTTGTACAGGCACCACCGGCCATGCCGAAGCGTGTAATATTGTTTACGATCCGTCAAAGATATCCTACGATGAGCTGCTGGCCGCTTTTTTTGTAGCACATGATCCTACGCAGCTGAACCGCCAGGGATATGATGTGGGCACACAATACCGGTCTGCTATCTTTTACCACGACGATAACCAGAAAAAGCTGGCGGAATTCTATATCAAAAGACTGAACGATGAAAAAGCATACAACAAAAAGATCGTTACGGAAGTAGTTCCCTATGGCGTATTCTACAAAGCAGAAGACTACCACCAGAACTACTATGATAACAATATGGAAGCGCCTTATTGCCAGCGGGTGATCAAACCCAAGCTGGACAAATTCAGGGAAGTGTTCAAAGGGAAACTTAAAAATGGATAACGAATATAAAAACAGCACAATGAAATATTTTAAGATGCTGGCTGGCATCCTGATGATGATGCTATACAGCTGTAGCGGCAACGCCCAGAAGAATGATCAGATGGATAATGCCCGGAACAACAATCCGTATTATTCACGCACAGATACCACGCACCTGAATGTCAGCGATGCGGAGTGGAAAAAGATCCTCCCGCATGATCTGTACGAAGTAGCCAGGGAGCAGGGTACCGAACGGGCCTTTACCGGGAAGTACTGGGACAGTGAAACCAAAGGCACTTATTACTGTGCAGTGTGCGGCAACAAGCTGTTCCTGTCAGACGCCAAATTCGCGAGCAGCTGCGGCTGGCCCAGCTTTTTTGAACCGGTAAGAAAGAACAGCGTGTTGTATAAAGACGACTACTCTTATGGTATGCACCGTATAGAAGTGGAATGCGCCCGCTGCAACTCTCACCTGGGGCACATCTTTGATGATGGCCCCCCGCCAACACATAAAAGATTTTGTATGAATTCAGTATCCCTGGATTTTGAACCCGGTATATAATCAACAGTTATGAACAATCTTTTCAGCCCTGCGGGGAAAATTTACAACAACTGGCCCGCCTTTATTTTAAGGGTGATCGTTGGCATTGGCTTCTTCGTTCATGGATATGCGAAGCTCAGCAAAGGTCCGGAAGGATTTACAAAGCTATTACACCTGGTAGGTGTGCCCGCACCGGGTGTGATGGCCTGGCTGGGGATAGCTGCGGAAGTGATAGGCGGCCTTGCATTGATTGTGGGCGCTTTTGTAAGCATTGTATCTATCCCCCTGATCATTACCATGCTGACTGCACTGTTTACCATTCATTATAAGTTTGGATACAGTTCAATTAAGACAATCGGTTTGGATGCTGACGGACCAAAGTTTGGCCCTCCGGGATATGAGATCAACCTGCTTTATATCGGCGCATTGATCATGCTCATTTTTACCGGGGCAGGTAAATTTTCTGTAGACGCAATGATTGCCAGGAAGCGAAGTAGGGGAAGTTGAAGGCAGTAAATTGCGCTTGCATAAAAAAGACCGTCCCGCATAAGCGGGACGGTCCTGGTAAAATGGTTGGATAATAATTATCGTAAAGAGTAGCGCAGCGTTACACCATACGTTCTCGGATCTCCCAGTACTGCTGCATAATGTCCTGCATTCCCCGCTGCCACCAGCAGTTGCTCAAAGTAATTCTTATTGGCCAGGTTGCGGCCCCACACAAAGAGCGACAAACCTTCTGCCGCCCGGAAACCGATCCTCGCGTTCAGTAATGCATACCCGTCTATATTGAGGTATTGAGAAGGAGAGGGGCTGGATGAGAATGAAGAGCGGTAATAGGTATCAAAGCCAAGCACAAACTTGCCGCTCTGTCCAAGCAGGCTGGATGGTTTGGAAACAATTTCGCCACCCAGTGAACCGGCCCATTTGGAAATGCCCGGCAGCTGACCTCCTGAAATATCTTTAAAAGATGCCCTGCCGCCTGTTTCTTCCAGCGGAACAGGCGCGTTGGTGAAAGACACATACTCGCCTTCTGTGTAGGCTAAGGCGCCATATAAGGAGATGTGCTGTCCTATCCTGGTATTTGCATCCAGTTCAGCGCCCAGTACACGCACTTCTTCTGCATTGGCCAGGTAACCGCGGTTCACACCCACTTCGGGAGATTGTACCTGCGTCTGGTAATCATCAACGTTTGTATAGTGGAACACCGCATTCACGGTAGTATTTACAGACGGTTTCGTTTTTACTCCTATTTCAAAATGGCGTACATACTCAGGCTTGATCTGCGCCAGCTCCAGTATCGGTTTGCCGCCGGAGGTGGGTAACCCGCCCAGGTTCACGCCCACAGGCTTGTAGCTGGTAGAGTAAGTAGCAAAGGCATTGAAGTAAGAGGCCAGCTTGTAAGCCAGGGTGATCTGGCCGGAGAGGTTCCTTTCATCCACATTCGCCTTAAACGCCTGGTTGGAATACACGATCTGCTTAAGCGCCAGCAGCGCAGAATCTGTGGTCTGCAAGCCGCCATAGGTACGGCGGTCGTAATCCACTTTCTTTTGATCATAGTTGAAGCGCAAACCCGGCAACACATGCAGGCGATCTGTAATGGCCCAGTCTACCTGGCCAAATATAGCTGCGCCAAAGGTTTGCAGGCGTGATCTTGTTTTGATGCCATACCCTTCAAAGAGGCCCGGTGTTGACCACAGCGGGCTGGTAGTGCTTTGTGAGAAGCGCCATTGTGCCGCACCTGATTCTTCTATATGCTCAGGATCTGTCTTGAGATCCTGGCCAATGAAAAATACGCCGAGCACGCCGCTTAAACGGGAGGAAAAGTTACCGGCATAACGAACTTCCTGCGTCCATTGTTTATGCTTTGAAGTAGCCTGTGATAATGTTAATACAGGCAAACCGGTGAAGTCACGGTCATTAGACGGGTCCCAGTTCCAGTAACGCCAGGCCGTGGTAGAAGTTAATGTACCAGGTCCGGCTTTCAGGTCAATATTCAGTGAAACGCCGCCAAGATCGTTGCCGGAACGCCAGGTGGTGTTATGATCTATCAGCCTGTCAAACGGGTTACGGCTGGGCAGCTGGTAATTGAGATCAGCAATGATCTGTTCAAACTGCCGGTATTCGGGGCGTTGTGTTTTTACAACACCGGTTATTACCTGCGCATAACCTTCGGGGCGCTGGCGCGATGCATGACCTGCCAGTGTAATGGTCAGCCTGTCTGAAGGTATGTACAGCAGTTGTGCCCGTCCACCTATATTGTTAAGGTCATTGATGTGTTTATCGGTAGCTACATTATACAGGGTGCCATCACGCTGGGTACCTGAAAATGATACGCGTGCCGCCAGCTTGTTGGACAGCAGGGGGCCCGAAATGGAGCTTTTAGCCTGGATGTACCCGTAGTTGCCATAGCTTACCTCGAAGTTGGCGGTAGGCGTAAACGTAGGCTTACGTGTAGTGATGTTGAATGCACCCGCTGTGGTGTTCTTACCAAACAGGGTACCCTGGGGGCCGCGCAATACTTCAATCTGTTCTATGTCAATAAAGTCAAGCGTTGCGGCCGCGGGCCGTGCGTAATACACCGCGTCTACGTAAAAGCCAACACCAGGATCAATACCGTCATTGGTGAGGCCAAAGGTAGACCCCAGGCCACGGATATTCAGCGTGGTGTTACGCGGGTTAGACGAATAGAGCTGAACCGTAGGCACCAGCTCCTTTAAACGGTTCACGTTAAAGTTGCCGGTTTCTTCTACCCGTGCGCCGCCAACAACGGAGATGGGTATGGGCACATTCTGCGCGGTTTCTATACGCCGCCTGGAAGTGATCACTACTTCAGACAGCTGGTTATCATTATCCAGCGTAATGTTCAGCGCAGCGTCTTCGAGCGCTGTTACCTGTACATCCTGTGATTTATATCCAACAGAACTGATCCTGAGTGTAAAAGGCGGCGCCTTTCTCACTGCGATGCTGAACTGCCCGCTGCCATTGGCAATGGCATGTGTGCTGCCTCCTTTTACAATAACCGTGGCCCCCGGCACCGGGGTACCCGAACTGTCTTTAATCACGCCCGTTATCTGGCGCTGCGCGAAAGCTATGTTTGTTCCGATAAGAATGAATAATATAAATAGTACTGATCTTTTCATGAATAAAGGATTAAGGGAATATTGCATATAGAAATGGATGTTCGAAAATGTATGCAGCATCAGCATGCTGCGTACATACATATCCAGGAGAGAGATCTTGGAAAGTGATAATATCGTCGCATAGTATGTTAAGTCTACTGGTTTGGTAGACAAATATACTTTGGTTTTTTAGATTTTAAAATATTATTTGAAAAAAAATCTGGTTTTGTCCGGTTTGGCAGGTTAGCTACAGGCGCTGCTGTGGCTCTTCTGCAGTGGGAATAGTGGAGGTCCGGAACTGTTTTTCAGGTTGAAAACCAGCTTTTAAACGCTTTTTCCTTAATATTGTAATAACGCAACCCCAATGATGCACCCCAATCATACATACCCCCTGTACAACTATCACTATTGTATAACTAATCAAATGCATTGTCATGAACTACTATTACCTCAACGCCCTTGGCGAACAGCCTTTGTATATTGACAACAAGAAAGACCGCGATGCCGTCATTGATAATATCATCCGGCTAAGAGCGCACCTGAACGATAAAAAGAGAGGCATTCCCGAAAAGAAACTATCCGGCAATCTCATTCTTGGTACCTGGAACCTGCGTGAGCTGGGTAATACAAAGTATGGCGGCCGCATGCCCGAATCGTTGTATTATATTGCCGAGATCATATCAAGGTTTGACCTGGTAGCGATACAGGAAGTAAGAGACCAGCTGGGCGATTTCAATAAAGTATGCCGCATCCTGGGAAGCGACTGGGGCGTGTTTACCAGTGTGGTTACCCAGGGCGCTTCGGGCAACAAAGAGCGCCTGGCCTTTTTGTACGACAAGCGCACCGTGGCTTTCCGTAACATTGCCGGGCAGATCATCCTCCCGGAATCAGACGCCAATCCCCAGTTTGCAAGATCGCCCTACATTGTAAGGTTCCAGTCTGGCTGGCTGAAATTTGATATCTGCACCGCCCACATTTACTATGGAAAGGATATTAAAAGCTCTGAAGCGTACCAGCGGCGGGTAAATGAGATCGCCACCCTCACCGGCCATCTCAAAAAATATTACATAGAGAAGAAAGAGGCGTACAACATGTTCCTGCTGGGCGATTTCAATATTGAAGATACCAACAGTCCTACCTATAAAGCGGCTACCTCTTCTGCGTTTAAGATCCCTAATGCTATACTGGGCAAGAACCTGTTCAGCAATGCGAAGCAGGACAAGATCTACGACCAGATATTGTACTATAACCAGTTTGCCGACATCACCTTTACCAAAGCCGGTGTCTTTAATTGTTACGAATCGGTATTTGACAATCTCAAGGGCTATGCCGCCAGGATCAACCGCCACCAGGATAAGAAGATCGATTCAGTAAAAGCCTTCAATGATTTCAGGACTTACCAGATGAGCGATCACTTTCCCCTGTGGGTGGAAATGAATACGGATCATACCGAAAGCTACCTGGGGATGATCAAAAATAAAAAGCATTCTTAAGGCGTAGTATACCGGGTGTATACAAACAAAAAAGCTCTTCGCCGGTAAGACGAAGAGCTTTTTATTTATTTTAAAGATAGCTTATGCGCTGCAGGTTACACAACCTTCTTCCATTGTACAAACCGCACCTTCAATGATCTCTTCTTCCTGGCTGCCTGCACCTGCTACTACTACCGGTTCCATCTGCTGTCCGCCTTGCTTTTCAACAGTGAACTGTACAGCCTGTGAAGCGGCCTGTGTGCGCAGGTAATACATACCGGTCTTCAAACCTTTCTTCCATGCGTAGAAGTGCATAGAGGTGAGTTTAGCAGTAGACGGTGTATCTACGAACAGGTTCAGTGACTGAGACTGGCAGATGAACGCGCCGCGGTCTGCCGCCATATCGATGATCGTACGTTGTTTGATCTCCCAAACTGTTTTGTACAGTTCTTTGATGTTGGAAGGTATTTCCTGTATCTGCTGTATAGAACCGTTGGCGGCAATGATCTTGTTCTTCATGTCATTATCCCACAGGCCCAGTTCCACCAGGTCTTTCAGCAGGTGTTTGTTCACTACCACAAACTCACCGCTCAGTACACGGCGGGTGTAGATGTTGGAAGTGTAGGGCTCAAAGCACTCGTTGTTGCCCAGGATCTGGGAAGTAGAGGCGGTAGGCATGGGCGCCAGCAGCAGTGAGTTGCGGATGCCATGCTTTTTGATCTCCGCTTTGAGGGAAGCCCAGTCCCAGCGGGGAGAAGGCGTTACACCCCACATATCGTACTGCAGGATACCTTTTGAAGCAGGAGAGCCGGCAAAGGTTTCATATGCACCGTCTTTTATAGCCAGGTCTTTTGATGCGGTCAAGGCAGCAAAGTAGATGGTTTCAAAGATCTCGGAGTTCAGCTTTTTGGCGGCTTCGCTCTCGAAAGGATAGCGCATCAGGATGAAGGCGTCTGCCAGGCCCTGTACGCCCAGCCCGATAGGACGGTGGCGCAGGTTGCTGCGGCGTGCTTCTTCTACAGGATAGTAGTTGTTATCAATGATCCTGTTCAGGTTCACGGCAGCCTGGTAGGTTACCTCGAACAATTTCTGATGGTCAAACTGACCGTCTATCACAAAGCGGGGCAGTGCCAGCGATGCCAGGTTACATACCGCCACTTCATTGGCGTCTGTATATTCAATGATCTCTGTGCAAAGGTTGGAGCTCTTGATAGTACCCAGGTTCTGCTGGTTGGATTTGCGGTTGGCAGAATCTTTATACAGCAGGTACGGTGTACCGGTTTCTATCTGTGCTTCCAGGATAGCGAACCACAGGTCCTGCGCTTTCACTGTTCTGCGCTGACGGCCTTCTTTCTCATATTTTTCATACAGCTGCTCAAATTCTTCGCCCCAGGTGTCTGCCAGTCCGGGTGCTTCATGCGGGCAGAACAGGCTCCAGTCGCCATTGGATTCCACGCGTTTCATGAACAGGTCAGATACCCACAGTGCGTAGAACAGGTCGCGTGCGCGCATCTCTTCTTTACCGTGGTTCTTGCGCAGGTCCAGGAACTCGAACACATCAGCGTGCCAGGGTTCCAGGTAGATGGCAAAAGCGCCTTTACGTTTACCGCCGCCCTGGTCTACATAGCGGGCAGTATCATTGAACACGCGCAGCATGGGGATGATACCGTTGGAGGTACCATTGGTGCCGCTGATATAAGAGCCTGTAGCGCGGATATTGTGAATGCTGAGACCAATACCGCCTGCGCTCTGGGAGATCTTGGCAGTTTGTTTCAGCGTATCGTAGATACCATCGATGCTGTCTCCTTTCATGGTGAGCAGGAAGCAGGACGACATCTGCGGTTTGGGTGTACCTGCGTTGAATAGGGTAGGAGTGGCGTGTGTGAACCAGCGCTCACTCATAAGGTTATATGTTTTGATGGCAGATTCAATATCTTCCTTGTGGATACCTACTGCCACACGCATGAACATATGTTGAGGGCGTTCCGCTATTTTGCCATCCACTTTCAGCAGGTAAGAGCGTTCCAGTGTTTTAAAGCCAAAATAGTCGAAAGCGAAGTCACGGTCGTAGATGATATTGGAATCCAGTGTTTCGGCATTCCTGCGGATGATCTCCCATACATCATCAGATAAGAGGGGAGCCGGTTTGCCTGTTTTAGGATCAATATACTCAAACAGTTTCTTCATTGTTTTGGAGAAAGATTTCTCCGTATTCTTGTGCAGATTGCTCACGGCTATGCGGGATGCCAGCAGTGCGTAATCCGGGTGTTTAGTGGTCAGTGAGGCCGCGGTCTCTGCTGCCAGGTTATCCAGTTCAGTGGTGGTAACACCATCATATAAACCTTGTATTACCTTTTTGGCAACATCTATCGAATCTACATATTCTGCATTCAGGCCATAACAAAGCTTTTCAATACGTGCGGTGATCTTATCAAACTTTACGGACTCCTTTCGTCCGTCCCTTTTTATTACAAACATGGTGTATTGAATTTAAGCGGTAAGTAAATAAATTAGCTATTAGTCTTTGGCGTTTAGCTGTTAGCAGCTTGCATTATTCCATTGCTAAATGCCAACAGCTAACAGCTTATATTAAAAGTCTTCGTCCAGGCTAAATGTTTGTGTATCCTTGCCAGACATTACGCCGGCTTTCTGATAATCACCCACACGTTTTTCAAAGAAGTTGGTCTTGCCCTGCAGCGAGATCATTTCCATGAAATCAAACGGATTGGTAGCATTAAATATTTTGGCGTAGCCTAATTCACTTAACCAGCGGTCAGCTACAAACTCGATGTATTGCGCCATCAGTGCGCTGTTCATGCCGATAAGCGCTACCGGCAGTGCGTCTGTGATGAACTCTTTTTCAATGGCTACTGCATCGCCAATGATCTGGTGCACTTCTTCCTGTGTCAGTTTATTCTGCAGCATGCTGTAGAGCAGGCAGGCAAATTCACAGTGCAATCCTTCATCACGGCTGATCAGTTCATTGGAGAAGGTAAGGCCGGGCATCAGTCCTCTCTTCTTCAGCCAGAAGATGGAGCAGAAGCTGCCGCTGAAGAAGATACCTTCTACTGCAGCAAAGGCCACCAGGCGTTGTGCAAAGTTGCCGTTGTCTATCCAGCGCAGGGCCCATTCTGCTTTCTTCTTCACAGCAGGCACGGTATCAATGGCGTGGAACAAACGGTCTTTCTCCACCGGGTCTTTCACATAAGTATCAATTAACAATGCGTATGTTTCAGAGTGGATATTTTCCATCATGATCTGGAAGCCGTAGAAACAACGGGCTTCCGGTATCTGTACTTCGCTCATGAAGTTTACGGCGAGGTTCTCATTCACAATGCCATCGCTGGCGGCAAAAAATGCCAGCACATGTGTAATAAAATGGCGTTCGCCATCGTTGAGGCCAGCCCAATCTTTCAGGTCTCCGCTCAGGTCTATTTCTTCAGCCGTCCAAAAACTCGCTTCATGCCGTTTATATATTTCCCATACTTTCGGATAATTAATAGGCAGCAGTACAAAGCGGTCTTTGTTCTCTTTCAACAAGATCTCATTTTCAAGGTTCATACGCCAAATATTTTTAGTTATGCTATACTCTTGTGCCGTTAAGGGGGGTGACGAAGACGCCTATCCATCAGGTGAGGAAGGCTTCACAATCGCCAATACCTTATACGCGAAGGCTTTGACAAAACGTTGCGCTGGCAGGTATCTGGCTTCCCTGATATCTTTACCGTTTCTGCGCACGGGATCAGGAATCACAGTAGCGCGTCTGCTCGTGATTCTAACACGATTCCCTATTAATTCTTCCCGGGGAGTGCCGGGAGAAACCAATGCAACGAAGTCAAGAACTGACGCAAATGTAAGTACGAATGAATCGGATATCCGTTAAAGTTTTTAACACGTGTGGAAAAAGAACGTGAACAATTTCGAAATGCAGGGATGGTGGGAACAACCCTGTGCAAAACCTTGTGAAAAGCCCGCCAGTATTGATACACATTAGAATTTATTTTCTCATATTTACATATGCTCAAGCTCGTTCAGATACAAAAAAAATATTATGAAACGCTGATCCTCAATATTCCAGCGCTCAACTTATCAGCCGGCATTTACCGGGTGCAGGGCGGTAACGGGGTGGGGAAAACTACCTGTCTGAAGACCATCGCCGGACTGATACCATTTGAAGGTGATGTGATCGTAAATGATACTATTAGTAGTAAAAAAAATCCCATACGTTTCCGGCAGCTGGTCAGCTATGCCGCCGCAGAACCTTTGTACCCGGGCTTTCTCACGGGAAAGGACCTGCTGCGCCTGCATGTATCGGCGAAAGACAAAGCGCATGAAGATGTAATGCAGATGGCGCCTGCAATGGGCATCAACGCTTTCCTGGATAATCCTGTGAGCAGCTATTCCAGCGGCATGCTAAAAAAATTATCACTGCTGCTGGCCTTTACAGGAGCACCCTCGCTGATATTGCTGGATGAGCCGCTGATCACACTGGACCATGGCGCCATACCCGTGCTGTACGAATGGATCCGCCGTTTTCATGCACAGTACGGCGCTAGTTTTTTTATCACTTCCCACCAGATGATCGCAGATAATGCGTCTGCCCGTCACTGCTACACTGGTAATAGATGAATAAGAAAATATCAACTGTTTATCCACAATGAATTCACATTTAAAAAAGAATATACGTATATGATGCAGGTGTTAGGCCGCATATTTATTACCCGCTTTTACGCGCAGAACACCGGGTTCTTTTTCCTGCTGTTCTACTTAACTGTTTGGTGTTGTGCAGGGCGGACAGCTGATCACTTATCACTACGGACTGTTGCTGGGCATTGTAAGTAACACCGGTGGATTGCTGCTGGGACTCAGCCTGTGGTTATTATACAATTTTAAATGTGTGTGGTATATACTGGCTACTTTGAATAATGAGGAATTTGCTTTCCTGTACCAAAGCCTGGGCAGTATAGATGGTGCGCGGCAGCGGCGTATATGGCTCAGCGTGCATGCAGGGATATATGCACCGGTATTGCTGTATGGCAGCCTGGCGGTTGTTGTAGCGGTTACAAAACAATACTACGCTGCCGCTATTATCCTTGCAATGTTCAATGTACTGATGTGCTACGGCCCGGTATGGATCTATTACTACCTGCTGCAACATCCCGGTGCGGAGTTTTTTTATCACAGGTGGCAGCAATGGCTGCACCGCCACTTTCATAAGCCTTTGCCTTTGTTCTATGTGTATGAACTGGCCACCAGGCGTACGCGTTCTTTACTCGTATTAAAGATATTTTCCTGTGTAGTGTTGCTGGCTACTTTTTCACTGATGAAAGAAAATGCATATGATGTAAGAGCAGTGCTCACCGGCATGCTGATCGCTGCATTGCTGCACACCATTGTTGTATTTGATCACCGTCATTTTGAAGATCAGTTCCTGGTGTTTACACGTGCGCTGCCTCTTCCGCTCTGGAAAAGATACGGCGCCCTGGGCATCACGTATGGCGTATTATTACTGCCCGAACTGGGATTGCTGATGATACACACCTTCCCGCATAGCAGCTGGCATTGGCTGCTGATCATACTATTCGCTATATCGGTGTTGCTGATGTTCCGCTGCCTGCTGTATTTTCCGCGACTGGACCAGGACAAATACCTGCGTTGGGTATTCATCATCTTCTGTGTGCTGCTGTTCATGATACTGGGGCATCTGTATACGTGGGCCATCCTGTTGCTGCAGGGTGTTGCCTTCACGCTTTTTGCGCTTCGCTATTATCGTTATGAACCACAGTATGAACAGGTGCAGTGATTTACACTTTCAGTTTCTCGCTCAGTTCACACAATGCCGTTAATAACTGCGGGATGAGCTTTATGGCGGTTTCATCGGTAAGATTGCCTTCCTTATCAAACTTGTGCTGCGCAGTAGCGATCATCACTTCCGGCCTGTTTACCGCATAGGCATTCAGGTATACCATTACCTGTCTTAAATGATACTGCATACGTGATGTGCCCTGTGCGCTGATACTGGCGCCCATAATAGCCACCGCTTTATTGTCGAATGGTTTTTCAGGATGGCGCGATAATATATCAATCGCATTTTTGAGTACTCCGGGAATAGAGTAGTTATACTCCGGAGAAACGATAATCACGCCATCTGCATCCTTGATCTTTTGTACCAATTGTTCTACACTATCGGGAAATTTCTCACTGTGTATATCCGCATTATACAGCGGTATATCACTGATATCTTCCTGTTCAATGGTGATATGGTCAGGAGCAAGCTTTTGTGTTGCCTTCAGGGCCATGGTATTGTAGGAGCCCTTGCGTAAACTACCTGAGAACGCAACAAAGCGAAACTGTTTTTGAGACATATGAGACCCTAAGCAATTGAGAGGCCAATTGCTAAAATTCCAAATACCAAAATCCAAATACCAAAATGAGCGGACGGGATGTCCAGCATTTACATGTCAGTATTTTAAATCCTGCGGTATCCTCACTTTGGAATTTGGATTTTGGAATTTGGAATTTATATCCTTGGTTCTTTTTTGAGGAACTTCCGTTTAATCACCTCCTGCACTGGTACGCCTTCAATTTTGCTTTCCAGCCAGCTGATAATGTCCAGGTAGAGGAAGGAACGGCGCTCGTAAGGGTTGCGGGAGATGAGCACCAGTTTTTCTTTCAGTTCGGCAAAGGCATTGCGCAGGGCTTTGGGATGTGCGTAGATGTTCTTGCGCAGGAATTTCAGGATCTCTTCCATCATCTGTCCAAGGTCCTTATTCTTGGCAATAAAGTGATAAACAGATTTGATGAGGTATTCTACCAGGCTGTAATTTTCCAGCTCATAATGCGCTATGAGGTGCAGTATGCGGGCAAAGCACTGGATATCTGCCCGGAGGTTGCCTATCCGCAGGTGGATGATCTTGTTGAGGTAGACAATGGCCCGGTTGTTATCGCCGCTGCCAAAGTACAGGCAGGCAATCTTATAGTAGAACACCAGCACCCGGTGCTGGTCTACCTTCAGCTGATGTTCGGCAATACGTTCTTCCAGTTCGGGCACCAGCGCAAGTCCTTCACTGAATGTGCCTTCCAGGAAGTGCCGGTTGATCTTGGCCGTATACAGGTATACGAATGCGTTGGTACGGGTATTCTCATTGAAATTTTCCTGCTGGCAGTCAATGAATGCTTCCAGCTCCTGTAATACCTGTCCGAACTTATCATCGTTCATCGTATAAAAGTGGGCGGTCAGCAGGTTATGCATGGCCTTAATGTACATGTCTACATCCGCTTTCAGCAGGGAGGGGTACTCCTTGAACAGGTTCACCCATTTCTGGGTATAGCGGTAGTACATGATGAAGTCCTGCAGTATGTAGTAGTACCAGCAATACGCCTGGTACAGGTAGATCTTTTCGTAGAAGCTCATCCCGTTCCGGGAGAGGTGGGGGGCATTATCATCAAAAAACTGCTTCACCATCGCCGCATCTTTTTCGTTGCGGGCATGACCCAGTTTAAGATACAGTCCGTACAGCTGTAAAGAGAGGGTACTGAGGCGGCTGATGCTGGTGAGCTGCTGTTCCAGGTGGCGCGATTCATCGCTCAGCTCTTCCGCCCGGTTTTCCAGGCTGCGGGTAATGTGGCGTGATTCTATCAGCTTCTCAAATTCCACGATCTCGTAGGTCAGCATCACTTCCTCCTGTTCTACAGACATGGCCTTGGCCCGGGAAAGCAGTTTCAGGCTCTGGGTATACAGGCCCTTATTGTAGAGCACCCTGGCATAATCCAGCTGCTCCCGCAGGTCTATCAGGGGGTCTTTCTGCTTGTACAGCAACCGCAGACTGGTAAGCAATTGTTTGTACAGGTGGGCTTTTACGTTACTGAGCTGCTGCTTTTTGATGGCCGGTATCTTTTTCAAAATCAGGTCCTCATCGTAGTCCTTCATTTTGTCGAGGGTGTTGAAAAGCTGTATGAACAGCACATCCTCTTTGGTATTATTCTTATTGAAAGCCAGTTGAAAATTCCTTTTTTCTGCTTTCGTTAGCGTTTTTATTAATATGAATAAAGCGTCATGCTGACTGTTGGGCATCGTTATTAAAGTCTTGTAAATAATTGATTTTTAGTCAATTAATAGTATTCCATTGATCTTAAAGATCGTAATTAAGGCAAATTTAACGATATGGCTATTAACTATTGACCATTAGATTTGAAGGTGTAATCAACAGGAAGCGTAAAAATAAACAACAAAGATCAATTCACAGCACAATTCCGGGGCTTAAATTTTGGAACTTGTTGAATGTGAATAGGTTGAAAAATATCTAAGGGATGGGAAAGACATTAGTTGATAAAATTTGGGATCAGCATGTGGTCGTCAGCAAGCCCGGTTTTCCGGATGCCTTGTATATCAACACTCATTTTATACATGAAGTAACCAGTCCCCAGGCATTCGACGGGCTGCGCAAAAGAGGGATCCCGGTGTTCCGCCCCCAAAAAACCAGGGCCACGGCAGATCATAACGTGCCCACCATCAACCAGCACTTACCCATTAAGGAAGCGCTCAGCCGCCACCAGGTGGAGATGCTTACCAAGAATACCAACGAATTTGGCGTAGAACTATACGGATTGGGTCACCCCTTCCAGGGCATTGTACACGTAATAGGCCCTGAGCTGGGAATTACCCTGCCGGGGATGACTATTGTTTGTGGCGACAGTCACACCTCCACCCACGGGGCTTTTGGCGCCATGGCCTTTGGCATCGGTACCTCGGAGGTGGAACAGGTGCTGGCTACCCAGTGTATCCTGCAATACCGTCCCAAGCGCATGAAGATTGAGATCAATGGCCAGCTGAAAAGGGGCGTGGTGTCTAAAGACATTATCCTCTATATCATATCAAAGATCTCCGCCTCCGGCGCTACCGGCTATTTCGTAGAGTTCTGCGGCGAGGCCATCCGCAACCTGAGCATGGAAGCCCGGATGACCATCTGTAATATGAGCATTGAGATGGGCGCCCGCGGCGGACTGATAGCTCCCGATCAAACCACTTTTGACTATATCAAGGGCCGCCAGTTTGCGCCCCAGGGGGCGGACTGGGATAAGGCCGTTGCCTACTGGCAGACATTACATTCTGACGCAGATGCGGAGTTTGACCGTGTGCTGACCTTTGACGCGGCTGATATTGAGCCGATGATCACCTACGGTACCAATCCCGGTATGGGTATGGGCGTTACGCACCACATCCCTTCCCTGGAGCAGATCGAGGACAAGGAAAGGCCTTCCTTTAAGAAATCACTGGATTATATGGCGCTGGAACCTGGCAGCGCGCTGCTGGGTAAAAAGGTGGATTATGTATTCATCGGCAGCTGCACCAATTCCCGTATCGAGGATCTGCGGATGGTGGCCGGATTTGTTGCCGGCAAACATAAAGCAGATAACGTGGAGGTATGGGTAGTGCCGGGATCCAAACAGGTGGAGGCGCAGGCAAAGAAAGAGGGGATAGACAAGATCTTTGAAGCGGCAGGCTTTCAGCTGCGCGAGCCCGGCTGCTCCGCCTGCCTGGGTATGAACGAAGATAAGATACCCGCAGGTATGTATTGCATATCCACTTCCAACCGCAACTTCGAAGGCCGCCAGGGACCGAATGCACGCACTTTCCTGGCGAGTCCCTTAACCGCGGCAGCAGCTGCCATCACAGGGGTTGTAACGGATGTAAGAGAATTGATATAACAGATAGGGGCTGACCCTGCAACCGGTGATGCTATTTAACAAAAATGCCCGGAACAGGGTGAAGCCTGAGAGAAGATGGGTAAAATAGCATACGAACTGGTATCGTTTAAAACAGATTAAAAATGTCCTGGAACGCGGATCTCTATAAGAACAATTTTGCTTTCGTACATCAGTACGGCAGCAGCCTTATTGAATGGCTGCAACCGCAGGCAGGCGAAAAGATACTGGACCTGGGATGTGGCACCGGTGAGCTGACGGCAACGCTGGCTGATTCCGGTGCACAGTTAACAGGGCTTGACAGCTCGGCCACTATGATCGAAAGCGCGCGGCGAAATTATTCGCAGCTGGAGTTTGTAGTGGCCAACGCGGCCTCTTTTTCTCTACCCGTGCAGTTCGACGCTGTTTTCTCCAACGCAGCCCTGCACTGGATGCAGGAGAAAGAACAGGTGGCCGCCCGTATGTATCAGCACCTGAAACCGGGCGGCCGCCTGGTGCTGGAAATGGGCGCCAAAGGCAATGTAGAGGCCATGCTGCAGGCACTGGAAAGATCTATGCAGCAGCACGGCTATCAATACCGTCCGCGCTGGTATTTCCCCTCCCTGGGAGAGTATACAACCATACTGGAAAAGTACGGTTTCCGTATTCACCAGGCGTACTGTTTTGACCGCCTTACTGAACTGGCCAACCCGGAAAATGGTATCATCGAATGGTTTGACATGTTTGGCGACTACTTCTTTGAAAACATTCCGGCGGATGACCGCCTGTCTATCCTGCGGCAAACGCAGGAGGCGCTCAGGCCCTCCTGTTACCGCGAGGGCAAATGGTATGCAGATTATGTACGCCTGCGGATAGCGGCGGTAAAACATTGAAGAAGAAAATACGTTACGTGTAAGAACAGTATATGAAGAAAGTCTTTCAACATCTTAATTCTACAGCGGTACCTTTACCGATAGAAAATATTGATACAGACCAGATCATCCCGGCGCGCTTCCTGAAAGCTACTACCAGGGAGGGTTTTGGAGAGAACCTGTTTCGTGACTGGCGTTTTGACGCCAACGGTGATCCCAAACCGGAATTTGTGCTGAACAACCCGTTGTATAAAGGAGAGATACTGGTAGCCGGCAAAAACTTTGGCTGCGGCTCTTCCCGCGAGCATGCCGCCTGGTCTATCGGCGACTATGGATTTAAAGTGGTAGTGAGCAGCTTTTTCGCGGATATCTTCAAGAATAATGCATTGAATAATTTCATCCTTCCGGTGCAGGTGAGCGAAGGTTTTCTTCATAAGATCTTCAGCGCTATCGAAGCAGATGCGGAAGCAAAACTGGAAGTTGACCTGGAAGCCCAGCTGATAAGGATCGTAGCCAGCGGCGAACAGGAAAGCTTTGATATTAACCCATATAAAAAAGCCTGCCTGATAAACGGGTACGACGATATAGATTACCTCCTGAGTCTGCGCAACAACATTGAGCAATACGAGAACAGCAGGGAATTTAACTTTTGACAAACACATCATCCAATATATGGGAGTAAGCAAAAAGATACTGGTCATTCCGGGGGACGGAATTGGGCAGGAAGTAACGGCCTGGGGACAAAAAGTACTGGAGTCCGTAGCGCAGAATTTCAAACATGAATTCACTTTCGAAGAAGGCATCATGGGGCATGTAGCCATAGAAGCCACCGGCAACCCGCTGCCGGATGAAACACTGGAGCGGGCAAAGAAAAGCGACGCCATCCTGTTTGGCGCCATCGGTCATGCAAAGTATGACAACGATCCTACCCTGAAAGTAAGGCCGGAACAGGGATTGCTAAAGATCCGCAAGGAGCTGGGCCTGTATGCCAACCTGCGTCCCATCAAACTGTTTGATGAACTGCTGGAAGCATCCAGCATCAAACCGGAAATACTGAGAGGCGCAGACATCCTGTTCTTCCGTGAGCTTACCGGTGATGTGTATTTCGGAGAAAAGAACAGAAGTGAAGACCGCAGCATGGCTTCTGACCTGATGATCTATCACCGCTATGAAGTAGAGCGCATTGCCCGCAAAGCCTTTGAAGCAGCACGCACCCGCCGTAAGAAAGTGTGCTCTGTAGACAAGGCCAATGTACTCGAAGCCAGCCGCCTCTGGCGCGAAGTGGTGCAGGAAGTAGCCAAAGATTATCCCGATGTGGAAACAGAACATATGTTCATTGACAACGCGGCCATGCAGCTGATCAAAGATCCAAAACGCTTTGACGTGGTGCTGACCGGTAACCTGTTTGGCGATATCCTTACGGATGAAGCTTCACAGATAGCCGGCTCCATGGGCATGCTGGCATCCGCATCCGTAGGTGATGCCAACGGTTTCTATGAGCCCATTCATGGTTCCGCGCACGACATTGCAGGTAAAGGTTTAGCCAACCCGCTGGCGTCTATTTTATCTGCAGCGCTGATGCTGGACATTTCCTTCGGACTGAAAACAGAATCACAGCGCGTGATCAAGGCGGTAGAAGCTACGCTGCGCCAGGGTTTCCGCACCATGGATATCGCCAACAAGCATACGGATAACCATTATATTATGGGTACCGATGCCATGGGCGCTAAAGTACTGGAAAACCTAAACTGATAATACAACCTTACACTTAAACACTTTGCACAATGGATAAGAATCGTGTATACGTTTTTGATACTACCCTCCGCGATGGCGAACAGGTACCTGGTTGCCAGTTGACAACGGTGGAAAAAATAGAAGTGGCAAAAGAGCTCGAAGCACTGGGCGTAGATGTTATTGAAGCCGGGTTTCCTATATCCAGTCCCGGTGATTTCCAGAGTGTGGTAGAGATATCAAAAGCAGTGAGCGAACCGGTGATCTGCGCGCTGACCCGTGCTAACACCATGGATATCGATGCGGCGGCGGAAGCCCTGCGCTTTGCCAAACGCAAACGCATCCATACAGGGATCGGCGCTTCTGATATGCATATCAAATACAAATTCAACAGCACCCGCGACGAGATACTGAAACGTGCCGTAGACGCAGTGAAATACGCCCGCAAATTTGTAGACGATGTGGAGTTCTATGCAGAAGACGCAGGCCGTGCAGATAATGAATACCTGGCACGCATGATCGAAGCAGTGATCGGCGCCGGTGCTACCGTAGTGAACATCCCGGACACCAACGGTTATTGCCTGCCCGACCAGTACGGCGCCAAGATCAAATACCTGATGGACCATGTATCCAACATTGATAAAGCCATCATCTCCGTTCACTGCCATAACGACCTGGGCCTGGCTACCGCCAACACCATTGCCGGTGTAATGAATGGCGCACGTCAGGTAGAGTGCACTATCAACGGCATCGGCGAACGCGCAGGTAATACCTCCCTGGAAGAAGTGGCCATGATCCTGAAAACGCATCACGGTCTCGGATTAAATACCAATATCAATTCCAAACGCATCTATGGCATCAGTACCATGGTGTCTACCATGATGCGTATGCCTGTACAACCCAATAAGGCAATCGTTGGCCGCAACGCTTTTGCCCACAGCTCCGGTATCCACCAGGATGGCGTGCTGAAGCACCGCGAAAACTACGAGATCCTGAACCCGGAAGATGTAGGTATCTCTTCCAACTCCATCATCCTCACCGCCCGCAGCGGCCGTGCTGCACTGAAGCACCACCTGGACCGCCTGGGCTATAAACTGGACAAGATCAACCTGGACGAGGTGTACCAGCGCTTCCTTGTAATGGCCGACCAGAAAAAAGAGATCAGCGATGCCGATCTGCAACAGCTGATGGGCGATGGCGATGAAAAGAACTACGACGATAAAGCCATCAAGTTAACGCTGCTGCAGGTGGTATGCGGCGATCCGCTGCGTCCTATGGCTACCGTTAAGCTGAAGATCAATGGCGATGAGCGTGAAGCAAGCGCTGCCGGTAATGGTCCCGTAAACGCTACCATCAACGCCATCCATGAGATCATCAAAGATGATATTGACCTGGATGAATTCAGCATACAGGCGATGCATGGCGGCAGCGAAGATGTAAGTAAAGTGAATATGAGAGTGAAGTACAACGGGCAGTCTTACTACGGTTTCGGTTACTCAACAGATATTGTAAGCGCCAGCGTAAATGCCTACGTAGACGCACTCAATAAGATATATTAAAAACAGCCGCTAGCTGTTGGCTGTTAGCTTTTAGCCGGAGCCCATCCGCGCCAATGGCTAACAGCTAATAGCTAATAGCCAACTGTTCAAAACTCATATCCATCAGCGGGTACTGCTGGTAATCCGGCAGGTAAAAGTGCCACCACTCCGTTTCCAGGGCCACAAACCCATGCTTCTCCATGATCTCCCGCAGGAATGCGCGGTTCACCCTTGCCTTTGGGTTGGCCGGGATGGAGCTGTAATGGGCGTTCTCCGTAAAATCATCATAGCCGGTAGGCATGGGGATCTCTTCCCCGGTTTTTAAGTCGATAATAGTAAGATCTACTGCTACCCCGCGGTTATGGCCACTGCCTTTTTTAGGATCCGCCGCGTAGCGGTCGTCCGGAACGATCTCCCACATCTTTTCTGTTACGCGGTAGGGGCGATAGCCATCAAATATTTTTAAGCCGTATCCTCTTGACCGGATATCTTCCTGTACCGCTTTGAGGGCGCGGGCAGCAGGACGCCGTAGTAATACCAGCGGGTTGCGGTACAATACCTGTTTTGTAAAATTGTTGCGGGTGGCATAGCGGATGTCCATCCGGATACCGGGAATGTAACGGGCAATATCCACCATCTGCTGGTTGCTGTCTGCCTTTACCAGTTGCCTGTACAGCGCGATGGTACGCACCACCGGAAGCCCGTATCTGTTAACAGGAATGTCCTGTGCAGCTGCCGCCTGGCAGCAGCAGATAAGTGCGAAAATGAAGCGTAAACGGGCCATAATTATTCAATTTTCTTAAAATTAGCGAAGAAAGTACACAATACAGTTAAAAAACAATTGTAATGCCCGGTCTAAAATCGGTATTTTAGAACCCTTAAATTAAACTAAGGGAAGATGAACTTATTTCGGTTAGACAACAAGGTGGCGGTGATAACCGGCGCCGGTAGCGGTATAGGGCAGGCCATCGCTAAATGTTTTGCGGCACAGGGCGCTGCTGTACACGTGGTAGAGCTGAATGAGGACGGCGGGAAAGGAACGGTGGAAGAGATCAGGGCTGCAGGCGGACAGGCCGCCGTACACGCCTGTAATGTAGCGTTGCAGCAGGAAGTTGTTAAGACCATGGATAATATAGTGGCCACGGATAAACGGATAGATATACTGGTGAATTGTGCGGGTATTGCTCACATCGGCAAGCTGGAAACCACCTCTGAATCGGATTTTGACCGGGTGATACAGGTGAATATAAAAGGTACCTATAACTGTATGTATGCCGTGATCAGACAGATGAAAGCGCAGGGGGGAGGCGTGATACTCAACATGGCTTCCATTGCTGCTACGGTAGGCATACCAGACAGGTTTGCTTATTCCATGAGCAAAGGCGCGGTAATGACCATGACCCTCTCTGTGGCCAAGGATTATATTAATGACAATATCCGCGTTAACAGCATTTCTCCCGCCCGTGTGCACACACCCTTTGTAGACGGCTTTCTGCAGAAGAATTATCCCGGCAGGGAACAGGAAATGTTTGAAAAGCTTTCCAGGACACAACCCATCGGACGTATGGCCAAACCAGACGAAGTTGCCTGGCTGTCGCTTTACCTGTGTTCTGACCAGGCAGGCTTCATTACCGGCTGTGATTACCCGATAGATGGTGGTTTTATAAAATTGAATAACTGATACGGCTTATCTTGCAGATATTAAACATACATCATGCAATATTTAAGAACAGCAGTATTCACCACACTTATCGCCCTCAGCCTGGGCGCCTGCCAGTCCGGTTCCCAGTCCGCCAATGAGGACGCTGCCGCCAGCTTTACGCCCGCAAACCCGGAGGGTACCGTACAGGTGTCATTTACACACGAAGATGATACCACCCAGGTAAAGATCCGTTTCGCTGTTGCCGGTAAGGAGAAAGAGAAAACTTTTGAAGTGCCCCTGGCAAAAGATGTAGATACGGCAGACCTCTACCGTACCGTATGGGATAAGCCCAACAGCGTATACGTAGGCGTGTTGAAACAAAGCCGCGTTACCCGCTACTATCACGCCAGTGTTGGCGACGATGGCGACCTGAAGATCTTTCACGTAGGTACGCCTCCCGAAGCAATCTGGCATTACGCAGAAGATCAGCTGGGCCTGGGAAAAACAACCGTTAAAGCCAAATCAGAACTGACAGATAATTATCAGCATAACCTGAATTCAGGCACCATCATCGCTGATTTTATTGTGCGCCTGGAGCCTGCAGCCGGTTCTAAAGATTCCGTACAACTGTACACCGAATATGGCGGCGCCAATAAAACACTGACCATTGCTGTACCCGATGGCTACACGCCGAAGATACAGCTCACGGATAAGCCCAGTCACTGCATATTCGGCCTGATGAAGGACGATGCCTTTGACGGTGTATATGATATTAAAGTGGAAGGCGGGCACCTGAATGTAACCTCGTTAAGAAGGGTGTATTGAAGCAACAATTAAAGAAACTCAGACTACATGAAACTGATAAGATTCGGACAGCCGGGCGAAGAAAGACCAGGCATTGTAACAGCAGACGGAAGCTTTGACGTAAGCGCTTTCGGAGAAGATTTTGGTGAGCAGTTCTTTGCTTCCAACGGTTTGGAACGCCTGGCAAAATGGTGGGCTGCCAACAGCAGCAGCGCACCGCGCATACCGGAGAATGTACGGCTGGGATCTCCTGTTCAGCGTCCTTCCAAGATCATCTGCATTGGCCTCAATTATGCAGATCATGCAAAGGAAAGCAACATGCAGATCCCTACGGAGCCGATCGTGTTCTTCAAAAGCACTTCTTCACTGGTAGGTCCCAATGATGATCTCATCATCCCGAAGAACAGCAAGAAAACAGACTGGGAAGTGGAGCTGGCCGTGATCATCGGCAAAAAAGCCACCTACGTGGAAGAAGCGGATGCGATGGATTATGTAGCCGGTTATGCCCTGCACAATGATTACAGCGAACGCGAGTTCCAGCTGGAGCGTAACGGTCAGTGGGTAAAAGGCAAAAGCGCCGATACCTTTGCACCGCTGGGCCCCTGGCTGGTAACCAAAGACGAGATCAAAGACGTTAACAACCTGAAGATCTGGCTGAGCCTGAACGGTAAAAAAGTACAGGATGGCAATACGTCCAACCTGATCTTTAAAATACCTTTCCTGGTGGCTTACCTAAGCCAGTTCATGACCCTGCTGCCGGGAGATGTGATCTCTACCGGAACACCCGCCGGTGTGGGGCTTGGTATGAACCCGCAGGTATACATTAAGGAAGGCGATGTGATGGAGCTGGGCATTGAAGGCCTGGGCACATCTACCCAAAAGGCGTATGCCTGGAAGCAACAATAATCCTGATAACAGCAGAGTTATGAAAAGATATTGCCTGGCGCTGGATCTGAAAGATGATCCGCAACTGATAGCAGAATATGAACAACATCACCAGGCAGTATGGCCGGAGATAAAACAGAGCATCACCGGCAGCGGTATTGTAAACATGGAGATCTACCGGATCATGAACCGACTGTTCATGATCATGGAGGTGAATGATACCTTCTCTTTTGAACAGAAAGCCGCTGCCGATGCTGCCAATCCTAAAGTACAGGAGTGGGAGCAGCTCATGTGGAAATACCAGCAGGCCCTGCCCGTAGCCAAACCGGGCGAGAAGTGGCTGATGATGGATAAGATATTCTCGTTATGAAAGCATCAGAACTGATATGATCATAGATTCCCACCAGCATTTCTGGAAATACCACCCGGTAAAAGACGCCTGGATCACAGACGATATGAAAGTGATCCAGTCTGACTTCCTGCCGGAAGACCTGCATGCCATCCTGCAGGCGAACGGCGTGCAGGGATGTGTGGCTGTACAGGCAGACCAGTCTGAAGAAGAAACACAGTTCCTGCTGGATCTTGCTTCGGCGCATCCTTTTGTAAAAGGCGTGGTGGGCTGGACAGACCTTCGTGCAGATAACCTTTCCGAAAGGCTGGATCATTTTTCCCATTACAGGAAGCTGAAAGGTTTCCGCCACATTGTACAGGGAGAGCCGGATACTGCCTTCCTGCTGCGGGAAGATTTCCGCAGGGGAGTGGGTACCTTGCTGCAGTATGACTTTGCCTACGACATTCTCGTGTACCCGATACAGTTACCTGCAGTGGAAAAGTTTGTGCGGCTGTTCCCCGAACATCGCCTGGTCATAGATCATATGGCAAAGCCCTACTGTAAAACCGGTGATATTGCAGACTGGGAAAAAAGCATGCGGGCCATTGCGCAATCCGGTAATGTGTACTGTAAGCTGAGCGGCCTGGTAACAGAAGCCGACTGGCAGCACTGGACCGCAAAGGATTTTCAGCCTTACCTGGATGTGGTGCTGGAAGCATTTGGTCCGCAAAGGCTCATGTACGGGTCTGACTGGCCGGTGTGCCTGGTGGCCGCCAGCTATGCGCAGGTAAAAGGTATTGTAACAGATTATATCAGCCGTTTAAGCGCTGCAGAACAGGCGGCCATCATGGGCGGCAATGCAGCGGCATTTTATAAACTATCGTAAACGACTAAACATATTTTATGGACCTGGGATTAAAAGATAAAGTGGTGATCGTCACCGGCGGCGCCAAGGGTATAGGAGAAGCGATTTCCAAACTGGTAGCAACAGAAGGCGGCATTGCCGTGATCGCCGGCAGGAATGCCGAAGACAATGAGAAAACTGTACAGGCCATTAAAAGCGCCGGCGGCAAAGCTTTTGGCATACAGGCAGAACTGGGCGAAGTAGCCGAGTGCCGTAAGGTGATAGATACGACCGTTAAACAGTTCGGCACTATCCACGCCGTGATCAATAACGCCGGCGTGAATGACGGCGTAGGACTGGAGAACGGCAGTCCCGAAAAATTCATGGCATCCCTGCAGAAGAACCTGTCTCATTACTATAACCTGGTGCACTACGCATTGCCCGAACTGAAGAAGAACAAAGGCAGCGTGGTGAACATCGGTTCAAAAGTAGCTACCACCGGTCAGGGTAACACCTCCGGCTATGCTGCTTCCAAAGGCGCCATTAATGCGCTGACCCGCGAATGGGCGGTAGAGCTGCTGCCTTATTCTATCCGCGTAAACACGGTGATCCCGGCGGAAGTATGGACGCCGCTGTATGAAACATGGATCAACTCTCTGCCTAACCCGAAAGAGAAGCTGGCTTCCATCGTATCCAAAATTCCTTTGGAGCAGCGGATGACCACTTCAGAAGAAATTGCTTCGATGACGGTGTTCCTGATCTCTGCACATTCTTCGCATACCACAGGACAGATTGTATATGTGGATGGCGGGTATACACATCTGGACAGATCGATTTCGTAAAGCTGTTAGCTGTTAGCTAATGGCTGATAGCTTTTTCACAATCACTAAACACTAACCTATGGCTGGAGCCACTGTTTCCACGTCTTCCGTTACTGCGGTAACGGATAGCAAAAAAAGCTACTTATTCCCCTTTATCCTGGTCACCAGCCTGTTCTTCTTATGGGGACTGGCATATGGCCTGCTGGATGTATTGAACAAACACTTCCAGGAAGTGCTGAATATTACGAAGACCAGGTCTACCTTGTTACAGCTGGCATATTTCGGCGCTTACTTCCTGATGGCATTACCCGCAGGGATCTTCATGAATAAGTATGGCTATAAAAGAGGGATCATTTTAGGTTTGCTGTTATATGCAGCAGGCGCTTTCCTGTTCTATCCCTCTGCACATTATGCCAACTTCAATGCTTTTTTGCTGTCGCTGTTCATATTGGCCAGCGGCCTTACCTGCCTTGAAACTGCGGCCAATCCGTATGTAACGGTACTGGGAAGCCGGGAAACTTCTGAGTTCCGTCTTAACCTGTCCCAGTGTTTTAACGGTCTGGGCTCTTTTGCAGGACCGCTTATTGGCGGCGTATTGTTTTTTGGTGGCAGTGAAACAGGCAGCAGCGATCTGGGTTCTGTACAGCTTACCTATATTGTGATCGGCGCTGTGGTATTGCTCATTGCCTTTTTCTTTTACCGCACTGCTTTACCTGAGATAAAGGAAGAGGCTGCACCGGATGCCGCTGATCTGGCTGCTACCACCGGAAAGCCCCTGATCGCTTACAGCCATTTTGTATGGGGCGTGATCGCGCAGTTCTTTTATGTAGCGGCCCAGGTAGGGGTAGGAGCGCTATTCATCAACTATGTAACAGAATACTGGCAGGGTATCAGCAGCAAGAGAGCTTCTTTTCTGCTGGCGGTAAGCCTGGCATTATTTACGATAGGTCGTTTTGTGGGTACGGCAATTATGAGGAAAGTGGCGCCTAACAAACTGCTGGCGTTGTATGCCGTTATCAACATCGTATTATGTGCATTTGTGATGACGGGTAGCGGCGCGCCTTCCGTATATGCGTTAATGGCAGTGTTTTTCTTCATGTCTATCATGTTCCCCACCATCTTTGCATTGGGTGTAAAAGACCTGGGAAGGCATACTAAGAAAGGAGGCGCTTTTATCATCATGTCTATTGTAGGCGGCGCTGTTGTGCCTTACCTGATGGGGACCATTGCAGACAGCCGTTCCACCTCTTTCGCCTATATTGTTCCGCTGCTCTGTTTTGCAGTGGTGTTCTATTACGGCTGGAAGGGCTACAAAAGAGCCTGATATATCGATTCCTCCCATATTATTCCGCAAAATCATCGTAATTTAAGGCTGTAAAGCTTTACGATGACTTTGCGGAATTTTCTTTTGCACCTCCCGGTTTCTTTCCTTTGCCTGCTGTTGTTAACGGGAGAAACAGCCTGTACTAAATCCAGCGCTCCGCCGCCCAATATCGCCTCCCTGCAGCTGCGCTTTACCAGCGTGGTGAATGGTCAGCCCATGGTACTACGCAATACCAGCTATGTCAATGCAGCCGGGGAAAGCTTCAATATCACTGCGTTCAAGTATTATGTCAGCAACTTTTCGCTGACTACCACCAGCGGTCAGGAAGTTAACCTGACGCCGGCGTACTTCCTCATAAACGAAGAAAACGACAGTACGAAGCAGCTCACATTGCAGGAACTGCCCACGGGTACATACCGCAGCATCAGCTTCCTGCTGGGGGTAGACAGCGCCAGGAACAACAGCGGCGCGCAAACCGGCGCTTTGGATCCGGTAAATGGCATGTTCTGGACCTGGAACAGTGGTTATATTATGGCCAAGCTGGAAGGTACCTCGCCGGTGTCCAGCCTGCCGGCCACCCTGGTGGAATATCACATTGGCGGGTTTAAAGGCGCCAATAATGCCCTGCGCAGGGTACAGCTGAGTTTCCCGGCGCCCGTGGAACTGGGACAAAACGGGCATGCGGCTTTTGAGATCACCGCAGACGCCTATACCTGGTTTGATCAGCCAAACCGTATCAGCTTTCAGCAGCTGCCCAGCTGTATTACTGCGGGTGCGCAGGCCGCCGCCATTGCCGACAACTATAAAAACATGTTCACTATACAGGCAGACTAGCTGTTAACAGCTGACTGCCAATGGCATATCATGAAAGTTTTCTATTTCATCACGCTGTTTTGCCTGGTATTAATCCTGGCGGGATCCGAAGCCTGCGGACGGAAAGACAGCGTTGCGCCCGGTAATGAGGACGGTCCGCCCGAGCCTTATACCCTGGACCTGCCCCCCGGTATACCGGCTCCCAATTATGACTTTTCCCAAAATCCCCTTACCAAACAGGGTATTGCCCTGGGCCGCCACCTGTTCTATGATCCCAAACTGTCGCGCGATAGCACCATTTCCTGCGGATTCTGTCACCAGCAATTTGCCGCTTTCGGTCATTTTGACCATGCCCTGGCTCATGGAATTGAAGGCCGGATCGGTATCCGTTCCGTGCCCACGCTTTTCAACCTGATCTGGCAAAAAGAGTTTATGTGGGATGGCGGGGTCAACAATCTTGAAATACAGCCCCTCACACCCATCACCGATGCAAACGAGATGGGGGAGGACCTGGGCCACCTGGTACAGCGCTTACAGGGAGACGCCAGATACCGGAAAATGTTCAAAGCGGCCTTTGGCAGCGAAGAGGTGAACAGCCAGCGGCTGTTCAGGGCCCTTACCCAGTTTATGGCCACCATGGTATCATTTGAGTCCAAATACGACAGTGTGATCCGTAAAGCCCCTGGCGTGGCCTTTACAGCCGAAGAACAGGCCGGTTATACCATCTTTCAGCAGAAGTGCGCATCCTGCCATAAAGAGCCCTTTTTTACCGATTTTACCTACCGTAACAATGGCCTGCCTTACCTGCCCGCCCTCAATGACGTGGGGAGGATGAAGATCACCGGCAGTACAGGCGATTACCTGAAGTTTAAAGTGCCCTCCCTGCGGAACGTATTAAAAAGCCCTCCATATATGCACGACGGGCGCTATTTTGACATCTACCAGGTGTTTGCCCTCTATGATCATGGCATTGCCCAGAGCAGCACCCTGGATCCCCTGGTAAAGAACGGCATCCCGCTGCCCGAACAGGAGCAAAGGGCGCTCTACATGTTCCTGAATACCCTGACAGATCCCTCGTTTATTAATAATCAATCACTTAGCGAGATCCTGATAGACTAAAGGCAGACCCCGCAGGCATTTCGGCATGGTTTTCGTAAATTTGCGGCCATGGACAGGCAAATAGTAAAGTGTATCAGGTTTTTGGTGATATGCCTCTGCAGCAGTCTCCTGTTGCACCCTATCTTCCTGGGTGCCGGGAAAAAGAACGGGGATAAAGGTGCGCATGGCACCGCCAGCTTCTATGCGGACAAGTTCAATGGCCGCACCACCGCCAATGGCGAAGTGTTTGACAACAGTGGCATGACGGCCGCCCACAACACCCTTCCCCTGGGCTCTTATGTAAAAGTGACCAACCTCCGCAACGGCCGCTCCGTTATTGTGAAAATAACCGACCGTTTGCACCGCAATAACAAACGTATCATTGACCTTACCAAACACGCCGCCCGTCAGCTGGGCTTTGTAGCGCGTGGGCTCACAACGGTAAAGGTGCAGCGGGTTTAATTAAGATTTTTTTTCCAGCACTCATCAAAATGGTCATCCACCATGCCGGTGGCTTGCATAAAGGCGTAGCAGATAGTAGAGCCAACGAATTTAAATCCTCTCTTCAGGAGGTCTTTACTCATGGCGTCTGAAATGGGCGTTTTAGCGGGTATGCCGGAGGAGCCTTTGTAGTGATTGATGATGGGCTGGTGGTTAACAAACTGCCAGATGTATTTGTCAAAGCTGCCAAATTCTTCCTGCACCTTCAGGAAAGCTTTTGCATTGCTGATGGTGGCCAGTACTTTGAGCCGGTTGCGGATAATGCCCGGGTTTTGTAACAGCTTTTCCACTTTCGCATCTGTATAGCGGGCTATCTTTTTAGCGTCCCAGTTATCGAACGCTTTGCGGTAGTTTTCTCTTTTCTGCAATACCGTGTACCAGCTTAAACCAGCTTGCGCTCCTTCCAGATTTAACATCTCAAACAGGCGGGTATCATCGTGCAGGGGCACTCCCCATTCATGATCGTGATAGTCTTTGTATAGCTGGTCTTTCAGGCACCAGCTGCAACGGATCTTTTTATCTTCCATAAATCAAGGTAATTAATAATCAGTATTGCCCGGCTAAAATAAGCGAATAAGTGGTAATTATCCGACGCTTGTTTAGGTCGGACCTAACCTTAATCCGGAAAGGTAGAACCGGCTGTCAGCACCGAAACAAACACGGTATTTTTATGTGCATCAGAGGGCTGATAATTATTAATTGATAACCGGAAGTTGCAAGCCCCATTTCGTGATAAGCGTCTTAGCCTGTTTTTTGTAAGCTTCCAGGTCGGTAACGGTTTGTTTTATAAAGGTGTTGTCATCGAGTTTGCCGACTACGGTTTCCATTTCTGCTTCGCTTTCATAAGACATTTTCCGGAAGGGGTTCTGGTAGTCTTTTTCTCTTGAACGATAGATGTTGTCTGTAAGCTTTTCCATGGTGGCAACAGATTGCTGCAGATTTTGCATGAACAGATCAGGCGTAAGATCTTTGAAGGTTTTATCCTGCACAAAGAGCATGCTGGCGATAGCGTGCTGCAGTTTATCGTATGCATAGGTCTGGCCTGCCTGTTTATATGTTTCGTGCAGCTGGGCCCAGCCGTTGATCTTTCCTTTTTTGATCCGTGATTTAATATCTTCTACGGTGGCCGCTTTCATCAGCTGGCCGCCTACATTTATCCAGGAGCTGAGTCTGGCGGTTTTGGCGATGGCCTGCAGATCGGCAAATGAAGTGATGTTGCCAGCTGCAACGTGCAATAGTATATTGCGGATGCCGTATAATACAATCAGTTCTTTGAACAGCGGGTACACCTTTTCTACTTTGAGCAGTTGCACACAACGCTGGCTGTTTTCCATACCTTCTGCCAATACGGTGAGGCGGGCTACTTCTGCAGGGCGTTCCAGTAGCAGCCGGCGGCCTTTTTCGCGGAGTGCCTTATCGCCGGACTGGCCATTAGATTGTTGCTGCTGTTTTTGCCAGGCTTTACCTACAGCTGTTTCCATCAACGGCAGGGAGGCAAGCATTTCTTCCACACTATCAGGCGCCAGGTAGTCATATTCGATCAGCTGAATCTTTTCAGTACGTTTGTCGCGGTCAACATATTTCCAGGAGTTTCGGGCCAGGGCGTACATGTTGTGCAGGAACCAGTAACCGGGCATCACGCGCAGGCAGTCATCATGTTCGCTGTTCACCACCAGGCTGAAGGGAATGCTGATATGCAGCTCCTGCATGTAGTTGCCTTTGGCAAGCAGCGTAAAGCAGGCAAATTTTGAATTGTGCTTCAGCGTTACCGAAAGACCGGGCCAGAAGCCGCGTCCAGCGATCACTTCACCATCTGCCCCGCGTGAATTGTGGTTAGAGCCGATGGTAGCGCCGGCTGCCATGTTGCTTTGTCCCATGATCAGCGCCGCGCAGAGAAAAGAGTTATTATGGTGCTGCTCGTGTGCAGGGAAGATCAGTGAATTCAGCACCTCGCAACAGGAGATAGTGGCGTTATTGCCAAGATAGGAGTTGATCAGGCGGGCGCCGTATTTGAGCTGGGAATGCGAAGCCATCACAAAACGTACGGCCTTTACCCCATAGAATACGCGGCAGCCGTAGCCGACAATGCCGTTCACCATTTCACATCCTTCTCCTATCTGTGAAGCTGCTTCGGCGCTGCTGTTAACGGTCAGGTTCTTCAGCTTGTTAGCTCCTTTCAGGTAAGCATCACTGCCGATGGTTACATCTTTAATGATCTTACAGTTCTTGATCACGGAGCGGTCGCCCACCATGCCATAATAGCCGCGTTTTTTATCAAACTGTTTTTCAGTGAAGACTTTGAATTGTTCCTGCAGGGCGGCATCGTCGCGGCTGCGGGTCCACAGGTAAGCATCCCCGGGCAGCATACCGTCAAAGGGCATCACGCTGCGGCCGCCGTTCTCGTTGCAGAGCTCCAGCCATATACGGATGTTCTCCGACTCTCCGTCTTTAATGATACCGTTACCGAATTTGGAATGATCGGTAGTAGCCATCTCATTCACGTTGGCAATGATCACTTCATTACCGATGATATAATGGGAAAGGAAATTTACGTTGTGCACTACCACATTATCCCCGAAATCACAGGCGCAGATGGTGCTGTTATAAAGGCCTACCGGCAGCCGCAGGTTGTGAAATTCAAGGAAGTAGGGCTCCAGTTTGCCGATGCGCACCATTCCAAAAAAGTGGCAGTGCTGCACCAGTTGGGGGTTAAACTCATTGGCCACAAAAATGCAGTTCCAGTCGTCAGAAGTATTGTCATTCCTCACCAGTGTTTCTATCTCCTGTGCCGTAAGTTTGCGGTAGATATTATGCTTACCCCATTGCTGGTTGCGCAGGTAATATTCGTCTTTTCCTTTGGGTAAAAAGCTGGCATCAATGAAATGATAGCCCAGTTCCGTTAAGGGTTTCTTTTGTATCAGGTTCATGACAATTAAGTTTGAGGTCAGACATTATTCCACCGTCACTGACTTGGCGAGGTTTCTGGGTTTGTCTACATCATATCCTTTCGATACGCCGATATGGTAAGCGAGCAATTGCAGAGGGATCACGGAAATGATGGGCGATACCAGTTCATCGGCTTCCGGTACCTGTATCACATCATCTGCCATGGCAGGGATGATCTGGTCGCCTTCTGTTACAATTGCGATCACTTTTCCTTTGCGTGCTTTTATTTCCTGAATGTTGGAGACGATCTTTTCATAGAAACTGTCGCGTGTAGCTACGAATACTACGGGCAGCTGCTCATCCACCAGTGCGATAGGGCCATGTTTCATTTCTGCAGCGGGATAGCCTTCGGCATGTATGTAGGAGATCTCTTTCAGTTTCAGCGCTCCCTCCAGTGCCACGGGGAAGTTATAGCCGCGGCCCAGGTAGAGAAAGTCGCGTGCATCCTTATACTTTTGCGCTACCTGTTTTATCTGCTCGTTCAGCTTCAGGGCCAGGCCAACTTTTTCGGGTATATCCTGTAACTCGTCCAGCAGGTGCTGAAAGCGCTGCTGGCTGATGGAGCCTTTTTCTATCGCTACTTTCAGACCTATCAGGCACAGTACCGCCAGCTGGGCGGTAAAAGCCTTGGTGCTGGCCACTCCTATCTCAGGACCGGCATGCGTATATACGCCGGCGTGTGAAAGGCGCGCAATGGAAGAGCCTACTACATTACACACGCCCAGTATGATGGCCGCCCTGTGCTTTGGCGCTTTCCATGGCTACCAGGGTATCTGCCGTTTCGCCGGATTGGGATACGGCGATGATCACATCTCCCGGTCCTACCACCGGGTTACGATAGCGGAATTCAGATGCATATTCCACTTCAACGGGTACGCGGCACAATTCTTCTATCATGTATTCCGCTACCAGTCCTGCATGCCAGGAGGTGCCGCAGGCAACAATAATAACGCGCCTTGCGTTGGCCAGTACATCTGTATATTCCCGGATGCCGCCAAGGGTCAGCTGTCCGTTTTTCGCATCCAGGCGGCCGCGCAGGCTGTCAAAAATGGTTTGCGGCTGTTCAAAGATCTCCTTCAGCATGAAGTGATCAAAGCCGCCTTTTTCAATAGCGGTGAGCTCAATATCCAGCTTCTGGATATAGGGTGTTTGCCTTTCGTTGGTAATGTTTTTCAGTATCAGTTCGTCTGCCTTTACGATCGCGATCTCGTAGTCGTTCACATACACCACTTCTTTGGTGTATTCTACAATGGGAGATGCGTCAGAAGCCAGGAAGTGCTCGCCTTTGCCTACGCCTATTACCAGCGGGCTGCCTTTACGGGCCGCGATCAGGGTATCCGGATTATCTTCATCTACAATCACGATCACGTAAGCGCCCACTACTCTTTTAAGGGCGATGCGTAAGGCTTCTTCAACAGCGCATTGATTGCTGTTGCGGATCTCCTCTATAAAATGTATCAGTACTTCGGTGTCGGTATCGCTTTCAAACTGGTGTCCTTTGTTAAGCAGTTCCTGTTTTAGCAGGGCATAGTTCTCAATGATACCGTTGTGTATCATGGCCAGCTTGCCATCGCCCGAAACATGCGGGTGGGAGTTGCGGTCGCAGGGTTCGCCATGAGTGGCCCAGCGGGTATGCCCGATGGCAATATGGCTCTGCATATTTTTGCCCGTCAGGAAATCTTCCAGCTGGGCCACCTTGCCTTTTTTCTTATAAACATGCAAGCCATGGTTGAGTATGGCAACGCCTGCGCTATCGTATCCGCGGTATTCAAGCCTTTTGAGGCCTTTCAATACAACGGGGTAGGCATCGCGTTGCCCTATATAAGCTACTATTCCACACATATTGCTAAAGTTTGTAAGTATTTTAGCTTGCAATATATGCTAATAACACTAATTACGTAGCAACTCTGTATCGAACAGTTTCAGGATCCGCTTATATTCATCCGTCCAGCTGCTGGGGGTTGTAAAGCCATGGTCCTCCATGGGATACACTGCCAGCTCCCAATTGTCCTTGCCCAGCTCTATCAGCTTTTGCGTCAATCTTACAATATCCTGGAAATGCACGTTCACATCCACCATGCCATGGCACATCAGCAGATGGCCTTTCAGGCCTTCGGCAAAGTAAATAGGGGAGGAGCGGCGATAGGCAATGCTGTCAGTAAAAGGCTCGTTCAGGATATTGCTGGTGTAGCCGTGATTATAATGCGCCCAGTCTGTAACAGATCGTAAGGCGGCCCCTGCAGCAAACACATCAGGTGTTGTGAACATACCCATCAGTGTGATGAAGCCACCGTAGCTGCCTCCGTAAATACCAATGCGTTTTTCATCGATGCCCAGTTGTTGCACCAGGTATTTTGCACCGTCTACATGGTCGTCCAGGTCCTTACCGCCCATATGACGATAGATGCCGGTACGCCAGTCGCGCCCGTAGCCTGCACTGCCGCGGTAGTCTATATCCAGTACGGTATAACCTTTATCCGCAAGGAGGTTGTGGAACATGTACTCCCTGTAATACTGGCTCCACCATTTATGTGCATTTTGCAGGTAGCCTGCGCCGTGAACAAAGATGACGGCGGCGCCATTCTTCTTAGCGGCTTCGGGAGTATATAAGCGTGCATATACATTGGCGCCGTCCCTTGCTTTGAAAGTGATCACTTCCGGGTCGCGCCAGGGGTAGCTGCGAAATGCTGCAGATTGTGCCTTATTTCTGTTACCTGTACCGGTTGTGCATTCGGTTTGTTAGCCAGCAGGAACAGTTCCCAGGGTTTGTTGCTATAGGAATAACGATAGGCAATCCATTGCTGATCGGGAGAAAGGTAGATCTCATGTGCACCCTGCTGCTGCGTAATGCGTTCTTTTTTGCTGCCATCAACAGATAAACGGTACAGCTGTTTTTCTCCCGGCGCCGGTTCATTGGTTACGATATAGAAATGCCGCTTATCGTTAGACAGCCATACATCCTGTACTTCATATTTGCCGCTGGTAAGCGCTTTGGTTTGCCCGGTATTTACGTTGGTAACATACAGATGAGAATAGCCGCTGACTTCGGACTGATACCAGCAGGTGTTTTCATCTATCCAGCCAATGTTAACGCCCCATCCGTTAATGCCGGGGCCCGCTATCCAGGCTTCATCACGTTGCCGGTTTAATAATTTCAGCTGGCCGCTGGCAGGTTGCAGCAGCATGATCCAGCGGTCTTTGTTATCTGCAGAACGCACGTCTGCAATGGCATGGGTGCCGGCGTCAGACCAGTAAGGGCCCTGTATCCGTACGGACCTTGGTTTGGCTGTTTTTGCGGTATCCGTCTTTTTCGTATAATCTTTCAGGTAATCCGGCTGATCATTGATACCGGGGATGGCGTTTGTTTTTACCAGGATGACAGTATCCCGCTGCCGGTCGTATACATAACTTTCAAATGTGCCTTGTGCTGCGCCTACTTTGGTGCGGGCGGAGATATCTTCGGTAAAGCCGCTTTCTGTTACAAAAGAAGGGACGATGGTGCTTGTAACGCCCGTGGGGCCGCGGTACAGGCGATAAGTGATAAAGCGTCCGTCAGGACTGATCACGATATTTTCGTGAGTTTTGTCGCCGGTATACAATGTACGCAGACCAGTTGCTTCATGTGCCTTGTTGAAGGCCTTTGCGCTGTCTTTACGGGCTTTGGCTTCCTTTAATACCTGCATGAGTTCCATCTGCTGGTTTTGCAGCCATTTTTCCTGCTCGTTCAGGGTAGGTGCAGCACCGGAAGGCGCGCTGCCACGCTGGAAGTTGGTCAGCTGCTCTGTAAGGCCGGCGGCAATGTCCCAGGAGTAAAGATTTTGTCCCTGCTGATACACAATCCTTTTTTCACCGAAGCTGAACAGCGGGTTGCTTTCATAGGCCGTGGTGCTGGTAATGCGGGTCAGTGTGTTGCTGGCAAGGCGCAGCAGGTAGATATCCCCGTTATAGGAATAGGTAAGCATTGTTTTGTCGCGGTTATATACTCCCTGTTCGCGGGCCCGTATCAAAGCCCTTTCAGCGGCGGGTGTTTTCACCGGTTTAACCTGGTCTACCCTGGCGGCATAAAGAGAATCTGCCGTTGCATTTTCCGGGTTCCAGTCAAAGTAAAAGGTTTTGTTGTCAGTGCCCCAGAAGATCTTATCCGGTGAGCTGCCTATCCATTTCGGATCACGCATAATCTTTTCAACGGAAAGGGAATTGCTTTGCTGGGCATAGGTATTGTCAAAGATCAATAAAATAATAGGAGACAGTAACCATTTTCTCATAGCAGAGTGTTATTTTGTTAAAAGTATAAAAACGGTGAAAACATTGGGAAAATATGTTGCTTTATTATGCCTGGTGCTGATGGCATGCGAGTCTAAGCCAGTGCGGCAGCCAGTGCCGCTGACAGAAGACAGCACCTTTCTGACGGGTACCTTCTTCCTGGTACGGCATGCGGAGAAACATCCGGGTGCAGATTCTACCTTAACCCAGGAAGGTCATGTGAGGGCCCATCATCTTTATACTTTGCTGGAAGATTCCGGTTTGCAGAAGATCTACTTCACGCCGTTCAAACGGACCGTGCAAACAGCCGATCCCCTGTTTGAGCACCTGCACCTAGACACGGCCTATTATATGCCCGATACCACCGGTGAATCCCTCATCTATGAGATCACCCGCCGGGAAGACTGGGGTAAGCGTTTGCTGATAGTGGGTCATAGCAATACCCTGCTACCCATTATGCGGGCCCTGAAAGCAAAGCCACCGGTAGATTCAATCGGTGATAAAGATTACAACAACCTTTTCATCATTTACAAACACCGTGACGCTGTTAAGGTACATTGGCAGAAGTTTAATTAATAATGCCAGGGCTACGAGTGTCAAGCCGGGCACAGGTTCCTGATTATTAATTATTCATTATTTATAGGAGAATGCCCTCCATAAATGCGTACGCCATTGAGAAGTAAATGAGCAGCCCCGTAACGTCTACCAGGGTGGCAACGAAGGGAGCGGAAGAAGTGGCCGGGTCAGCTCCCAGTCTTTTAAGCAGGAGTGGCAGCATGGAGCCGGAAAGCGTTCCCCATAGCACTACGCCTATAAGGGAGAAGCCAACGGTAATGCCTATCAGGAAGGTATGATCGCCATAGGTATGAAACAGCGAGTTCCAGAGCAGGATGCGTATAAAACCGATAAGGCCGAGTACTCCGCCTAGCATCAGTCCGGAGAGGATCTCCCGGCGCATTACCCGCCACCAGTCGTGGATATCTATTTCACCCAGGGCCATGGCCTGTATGATGAGGGTGGAAGCCTGTGATCCGCTGTTGCCGCCGCTGGAAATGATCAACGGTACAAAGAGGGCCAGCACCACTGCTTTGGCAATTTCATCTTCAAAGAAGCCCATAGCGGTAGCGGTCAGCATTTCACCGATAAACAGCACTACCAGCCAGCCTACCCTTTTCTTAACAAGTTTCAGCAGGGGCATATCCAGGTAGGGTTCATCCAGGGCTTCGGTACCACCTATTTTCTGGATGTCTTCCGTATGTTCTTCATTGGCGATCCACAACATGTCATCGATGGTGACAATGCCCAGCAGCACGCCCTGATCGTCTATAACAGGCAGGGCCACACGGTTTTCCATCCTGAACACCTGTATGGCTTCTTCCTGTTCGTCATTGGCATGCAGGGCTACAAAACGGTCGTCCATCAGGGTATGTACCAGGGTATTGGGGGATACCAGCAGGAATTCCCTGATCCTGAAGTCATCCATCAGTACGCCTTTTTCATCTACTACGTAGATTACGTCTATGGTCTCACTGTCCTTGCCATGTTCACGTATATAATCCAGCACCTGTTTTACGCTCCATTCTTCCCGCACGGCAATGTAGTCCGGTGTCATGATACGGCCTACGCTGTTTTCGGGGTAGCCCAGCAATGAGAGGGTGATCTTAAGCTCTTCGGGGGTGAGCAGCTTGATCAGTTCTTTAACGGCTTCGCTGGGCAGCTCGCCCAGGAAAGCGGCGCGGTCATCCGCCGGCAGTTCGTTCAGCAGCTCGGCCACTTTAGGGGCAGGGAGGCCGCGTATCACTTCCTCCTGCTGGGGGAAATCCAGTATCCTGAATGCTGCTGCTGCGCGGCTGATGGATAAGTTGTTGATGATCAGGTCGGCCTGCTCCGGATCCTCATAGATAAGCTCCGCTATATCTGTAATGAGCTGATCGTCCAGGTATACACGCAGTTCCTGGTGGTTACGCTCATTGGCCAGCAAGCTGAATTTTTCCAGTAAGGCTTCATTTTCCATATTCCATAGACTCTCGGGCGAAAATAACTAAATAAAATCGTCAACTCATGACTTACAATATTTCCTTTACATGCTTCCTGATATTCTCACAGATGGTATCGGTAGGCAGGTCATTGGCATCCTTGCCGAAGGGGTCTTCAATCTCTTCCGCTATCAGCTCAAGGCTGGCCAATACGTAGAAAACAAACACCACAATGAGGATCACCAGGTAATGCGCATTGAACACATAGCTGAAGGGCATGGTCATTACATAAAAGAAAATGAACTTCTTCAGGAAAACGCTGTAGGAGAAGGGGATGGGGGTGTTTTTGATCCTCTCGCAGGCGCCCACGATATCCGTAAAGGACTGCAGCTCCGCATTGATGGTAATGAGCTGGTCGCCGCTGATCTGCTGCTGGCGGTATAGTTCTTGTATCCTGGCCATGATATGACCGGCTACCTGGTTAGGCACGTGTTTTTGCGTATCTGGTGTGAAACCTGCTACCTGTTCAAGCTCTTCAGGAATAAAATCACTTCTTAAATGGTTTTTCATGCAGAAGGCATAATTGGGGATCATGGTCCTGAAGTAGGCCCTGCTGGCTTCGTCGCCTGCAGGCAGGATAGCGGCCAGCTTCATGGCCAGGTTACGGCAGTTGTTCACCAGCATACCCCATTGCCGGCGGCCTTCCCACCAGCGGTCATAGGCGGTATTGGTCCTGAATACCAATAGCAGTGATATTACAAATCCAAGCAGGCCATGTACGATAGACAGGTGCTGTACTTCCGGGATCCTTTTAAGGTGCAGCACCTCCAGCTCGAGGAAGGCGATGATGGCAGCGTACAGGGTCAGCGCTATGAACATGGGAAAGAGCTGCCGTACGGTATCTGCTTTGTGAAAACGGAATATAAAGGTGAACCACTCCTTAGGATTGTAATTGATCATTCGGATGCGTTTATAAAGGTTAGACCGAAAATATCTTTTTCCGGCCGCAAACCTAAAATTTTTACGCCTGATTTTGATAACTTGTTGCTTTACCTTTATTTTACGCTTCCTAAATTATACCTGACTTACAGAGCGAGTGCTATGATAAAGCCGTACTTATATGTTGACAAGACGAAGAAAAAAGGCAGAGGCGTCTTCACCAAAGAAAAAATACCTGCCGGTACACTCATTGAGGTATCCCCTGTGATCGTATTATCTTATGATGATACGGAGAAGGTAGACAAGACCAAGCTGCATAACTACATCTTTTTGTGGGGAGTACGGGAAACCCGCTCCTGCGTTGCGCTCGGCTTCTGCTCTATCTACAATCACTCTTACGACCCCAATTGCGAGTACGAAATGGATTTTGATGCTGAAACCATGAGCATCAAAACCCGTCGCGACATCAAAAAAGGCGAAGAACTGAGCATCAACTATAATGGCGAAGTAACCGATACCTCGCCGGTGTGGTTTGATGTAAAGAGATCGTAAGGGCAACTGTTAGCTATTGGCTATTAGCTTCTGGCTATTGGCTGTTGGCCGGTGGACCCATAAAAGACTAAAGGGGAATTATCTCTTTCCAGGACCTGATTGCCGGGATGATAATTTCCCTAAATTTGTAACTAAATATATAAGTACTTATATAATTTAATAACTGGTCTTAGCTAACTGCTAAGCGCCAACAGCTAACAGCTAATATGTTCTACCAGTCCTTAGGTTTCCTTGTGTTTGGCAGCCGCCTGCGGCGCTTAAGTGAGTACTTCCTCATGGAAGTGAACAAGGTGTATGAGCAGGAAGGTATTCCCTTTGACGCCAGCTGGTTCCCGGTTTTCTACGTGCTTTCCCGGCAGCAGCCCATGCCGCTGATAGACATTGCCGATACCCTCGAAGTGTCTCACTCTGCCGTTAGCCAGCTGGTAACCAGTCTCCGTAAGAAAGGCCTGGTTAAAACAGCGCCCTGCCCGGATGATGGCAGGCGTCAGCTGGTGGCCCTGACCAGGAAAGGAGAGGAGCTGCTGCAACAGGTACAACCCATATGGGAGGCCATCACCGCTGCTATGACAGAACTGACCGCTACCCATAAGCAGAGTAAACTGCTGCTGGAAGGCATTGCCCAGGTAGAACAGGCCGTACAGCAAACACCGCTGTCCATGCGGATCTCCGCACGCCTGCCCCGCAGGCAGGCTGTAAACCCGTAACCATTACCGCATTAACATACACCAAAATGAGCGAAGCATTCAAATACGGTATTGATCAGCTAACGGTTGGCTGCGTATTGAATATAGCCGCCGGCCGTAAAAAGGCTATCCTCACGCCCGAAGTCCTTGCCAGGATAAAAGCCAGTTATGACCATGTACAGACCATCGTTTCCCGCCATACCGTAGTATACGGTATCAATACCGGCTTTGGCCCGCTGTGCGATACCAGGATATCTGAGGAAGATACCCGGGCCTTGCAGTACAACATCCTGCAGAGCCATAGTGTAGGCGTAGGCGATAGCATTCCCGAAGAGGTGGCCCGGTTCATGCTCATTACCAAAGCGCAGTCGCTGGCGCAGGGTTACTCCGGTATAGCGCCCGCTACGCTGGAGCGCATTCTCTGGCATATTGAGCGCGGCATTACCCCGCTGGTACCTGAAAAAGGATCAGTAGGCGCCTCTGGCGACCTGGCTCCGCTGGCCCACCTGTTCCTGCCTTTGATCGGGCTTGGGCAGGTGTGGTATAAAGGCCGTATAACACCGGCTGCAGCGGCCCTGCAGGAAGAGGGTATGGCGCCGGTGGTGTTGGGGCCCAAAGAAGGCCTGGCCCTGATCAACGGCACCCAGTTTATACTCTCCTTTGCAGTAAAAGCCTTGCAGCGCTTTCACAATGCATTGGAAGCAGCGGATATTATCGGCGCTTTGTCGCTGGAAGGACTGATGGGCACCGCCAAGCCTTTTGATCCGCGCCTGCATGCCATCCGGCCCTACCCGGGCAACCAGCTGGTAGCGCAGCGTTTAAAGCTGCTGCTGGAAAACTCCGGTATCATGGCCGCCCACGTAGATTGCGGCCGTGTACAGGATCCCTACTCCCTGCGTTGTATGCCCCAGGTACACGGGGCCTCCCGTACGGCCTGGCAGCACCTGATGGAATTAACCACCATCGAGCTGAATGCCGTAACCGATAATCCCATTATCTTCAGTGCAGACGATACCATCAGCGGGGGCAACTTCCACGGCCAGCCACTGGCCATGGCACTTGACTACGCCACCATCGCGGCAGCAGAACTGGGCAACATATCAGACCGGCGCTGCTATATGATGATAGAAGGACGGTACGGGCTGCCCAAACTGCTGATCGAAGATGCCGGGCTGAACTCCGGTTTTATGATCCCGCAGTATACCACGGCAGCATTGGTAACAGAGAACAAAACCCTGTGCTTTCCCGCCAGCGCTGATAGCGTGCCTACCTCACTGGGGCAGGAAGACCATGTGTCTATGGGCGCTATCAGTGCGCGCAAGCTGAACCAGGTGATCAGTAACCTGGAATACATCCTGGCCATAGAGCTGCTGTACGCCGCCCAGGCTGTTGATTTCCGCCGCCCGCTTAAATCAGGTCCCATACTCGAAGCCTGCCATAGTTACGTCAGGGAAAAAGTGTCCTTCGCCAGGAAAGACCGCATCTTTGCAGATGATATCCGCGCCCTGCATACCATCATCACCGATCAGTCCTTCGTTCGTTTAGCCAACGAGGTAGCCACCATACATCAATTACCCTTAAACGGCATTTATCATGACCAGTTCGGACTTTATTAATACCTACGCGGATCACCCGCATTATAGAGCGCCCCGTGGCACACAATTGCATGCAAGAAGCTGGCAGACTGAAGCGCCGCTGCGCATGCTGCTCAATAACCTTGATCACGAAGTGGCAGAGAATCCTGATGAACTGGTGGTGTACGGAGGTATAGGCCAGGCGGCCCGCAACCGCGACGCCCTGGAAAAGATCATCCGCCTGCTGCTGGAACTGGATGAAGAGCATTCTTTGCTGGTGCAATCAGGCAAGCCTGTGGGAATTGTGCGTACCCATCCGCAGGCTCCACGGGTATTGCTGGCTAACAGTAACCTGGTGCCTAAATGGGCCACCTGGGAGCACTTTAACGAGCTGCGCTCCAAAGGGCTGATGATGTTTGGCCAGATGACTGCCGGCAGCTGGATCTATATTGGCACGCAGGGTATACTGCAGGGCACCTACGAAACCTTTGTGGAGTGCGGCCGCAAACACTTTAACGGCCACCTGAAAGGTAAGCTGCTGGTGACAGCAGGCCTGGGAGGTATGGGCGGCGCACAGCCCCTGGCAGCCACCATGGCCGGTGCGGTGTTCCTGGGTGCAGATGTGGACCCCGCCCGTATCCAAAAGCGTTTGGACACTAAGTATATAGACCGCATGACGCATTCTTACGAAGAAGCCATTCAATGGGTGAAAGCCGCACAAACCAGTGGCGAAGCGCTTTCTGTTGGCCTTGTAAGCGATGCCGGCGATCTGCTGGAAAGATTATTGCAGGACAATATCACACCGGATATACTGACAGACCAGACATCTGCCCATGATCCGGTGAACGGCTATGTGCCCAACGGGTTATCACTTCAGGAAGCAGCTGCACTGCGTAAAAGCGATCCTGCTGCATATGAAAGGCGCTCCCTGAAAAGTATGGCCCGCCATGCAGGATACATGCTGCAGCTGCAAAGCCGTGGCGCCATTACATTTGATTATGGCAACAACCTGCGGGAGTTTGCCAAAGCAGGCGGTGAAGCTAATGCGTTCAATTTCCCCGGCTTTACGCCTGCCTATATACGTCCGCTGTTTTGCGAAGGCAAAGGGCCTTTCCGCTGGGTAGCGCTCTCAGGTGATCCGGAAGATATTTACACCACAGACCGTGCGTTAATGGAAGCCTTCCCTGAGAACACCGCCCTGATCAACTGGTTGAAACAGGCGCAGCAGAAAGTGGCTTTCCAGGGGCTGCCCTCCCGCATTTGCTGGCTGGGCCTTGGCGAAAGGGAAAAGGCAGGCCTCATTTTTAATGAGCTGGTACGCAGCGGTAAAGTAAAAGCGCCTATCGTAATAGGCCGCGATCACCTGGACTGCGGCTCTGTGGCCTCACCTAACCGCGAAACAGAAGCCATGAAAGATGGCTCCGACGCAGTGTCCGACTGGCCGCTCCTCAACCTGATGTCTAATACTGCCGGCGGCGCTACCTGGGTATCCTTCCATCACGGCGGCGGCGTAGGGATGGGGTACTCCCAGCATGCAGGCATGGTAATAGTGGCAGATGGAACAGAAAGGGCAGCCGCCTGCCTTAAGAGAGTATTGTTCAATGACCCTGCCCTGGGCATTTTCCGTCATGCAGACGCAGGCTATGAAAAGGCACAGGAATGGGCGGACAAATTCAACATTAGGATTGTTTGAAAGGTTTGAACGTTCAAGGATGTAAAGGCGTCACAACCAACAGGACGTCCTTCAGACTTTCAAACGCTTAATCGTCCAAACTGGTAATTAACTCGTAATTATGTTACTGATCGGTCCTTTCAGTCAGATACTTCCCATGAGCGGGTTGCCGTTAAAAGGTCCCCTGCAGGATGAACAGCTGCCGGTGATAACACAAGGCGGCATAGTGGTAACAGATGGCGTGATCACTGATATGGGGCGCTTTGCAGCATTGCGGCTGCAGTATCCCCAGAGTGAGGTGCATTTTATTGACAAGCCTATGGTGTTGTTGCCCGGCTTTATTGATTGCCATACGCACATCTGTTATGACGGCACCCGCAACCGTGATTACGCCATGCGGGTAGCCGGTAAAAGCTACCTGGAAATAGCCCGCGCCGGTGGCGGTATATGGGATTCTGTGCTGAAAACACGTATGGCCGATGACGTTACCCTGGCAGAAAATACCGTAGCGCGCGCTAACCGCCACCTGAAAGAAGGGGTTACTACTATAGAAGTAAAGAGCGGTTATGGACTGGATATGGTAAGTGAAATGAAAATGCTGCAGGCCATACAAAGCGCCTCCCTGCACACGCAGGCTACCCTGATACCTACCTGCCTGGCGGCGCATATGCTGCCGAAAGACTTCCCGGGTACGGAGACCGAATACCTTAACCGGGTGCTGGCCGAATTACTGCCGGTAGTACAGGCAGAACAGCTGGCGGCCCGGGTGGATATCTTCATAGAGGAAACGGCTTTTACGCCGCAGGCAGCCCGCTCATTCCTGGATAAAGCAATCGCCATGGGATTTGCAGCTACCGTGCATGCAGATCAGTTCAGCACCGGGGGCAGCGAAGTAGCGGTTGCAGCAGGCGCCTTGTCGGCAGACCACCTGGAAGCCAGTACAGATAAAGAGATCACGCAGCTGGCTCATTCGGGAACTGCAGCTGTAGTATTACCCGGCGCCTCACTAGGCCTGGGTATGCCTTTTGCGCCGGCCCGCCGCCTGCTGGATGAGGGCGCCAGCCTGGTTATTGCCAGCGACTGGAACCCGGGCTCTGCCCCTATGGGCGACCTGCTGCTGCAGGCGGCTGTATTAAGTGCTGCGCAGAAACTGTCTGTGGCTGAAACGCTGGCAGCGCTTACGGTAAGGGCAGCGCCGGTATTACAATTGCGCCAGACCGGTGAACTGGGACTGCACTATGCAGCAGACATGCAGGCCTATCCCAGTGGCGACTACCGCGATCTGCTCTATTACCAGGGAAAGATGAAACCTGCTATGGTGTGGAAGAAAGGAGTGATGATCAGCTAAACCTTTTTTATGATAAGCACAGGCAAGATAGCTGCCAAGTATTACCGGGCCACCGCCCCCAATACCTGGACGGGCAGGATAGACGGCGCCGAGCCTGAATTGCAAAGGTGGCACCAGCGTATACAATTGCACGATCTTTCAAAGGCGCCTTTGCCCCCACTGAGCGCCGGACAAAAAGGCCTGGCATTGCTGGGCTTTGTCTGCGATGAGGGGGTGCGGCGCAGCAAAGGCAGGGTAGGAGCCGCAGAGGGGCCGCTGGCCCTGCGCCGCGCCTGTTCTCCCTTACCGGTGCATTTTAAGACAGACAACCTGCTGGTAGATGCAGGAGATGTATTATGCCCCGACGCCAGCCTGGAAGCGGCGCAGGAAGTATTGAGCGAAGCCGTGCCGGGTATCCTGTCTGCCGGCTACCTGCCGGTATTGCTGGGCGGCGGACATGAAATTACGTATGGCCATGTTCGTGGTATCCACAAATTCCTGCAGCAGCAGGGAACCATACCTGCCGCGGGCCTTATTAATTTTGACGCTCATTTCGATCTGCGTATACCTGGTCCTGACGGACCCAGTTCCGGCACTGGTTTCTGGCAGCTGGCGCAGGATTGTAAACAGCAAAAGATACCTTACCATTACCTGGCGCTGGGTATACAGCAGCACAGCAATACGCCCCAGTTGTTTCGTATAGCCAGGGAGTCGGGGGCGCAGCAAATCCCTGCAGACGCTTTTCATATGCAGGATAAAGCAACGCTTTATACAGCCATACAATCCATGCTGCAGCAAACAACACACATATACCTCACCATAGATCTCGATGTTTTTGCAGCGCCCTTTGCGCCCGGGGTAAGCGCTACTGCCTTTAACGGTATTTTGCCGGGCGGCCTGTTTATGGAATGCTACCGCACTATTCTTCAAAGCGGTAAAATAACAGGGATAGATATTGCGGAGCTGAACCCTGCCCTGGATATTGATGCCCGCACGGCCAAACTGGGGGCTGCGCTTATCTACGAAGCAGTACAGCATTATTTGTCGGCTTAACGTGTTCAGATAAGACTGACATCCGGTTTCTGCCGGAGTAGTGAACGGCATTGCTGCAGTTCTTTTCGTATGTCTACGGTAATGCGCCTGCATAGCGTTGTAGCTCCCTTGGGTACGGTAACGCCTATATTCTTCATTAAACGGGTGCTATCACTCACAAACTGCCGGAAGGCTACCAGGTCGTGCCAGGTGCCCAGCTGTGAGCCGGTTTTGTTGGCAAAGTCCATGATTCTTTTTGCGGGGCCGGCGGGCCCCAGTAAAGGTTCCGTCATTTCAAGGTGGTAGTAGAGGCGTTTTACGGCTTTCCGTACATCATGCCATTGTTCAGCCGGTACGGTGCCCCTGGGCGCTGCGATGGCTGCAAATTCTTCCTGCAGGTAGGCTTTTAACTGCAGCAGGGAAATATTGTTCTCCTGCGGTTGCTTTTTCAGCAGCTGTGCAGGCAGCGCTTTAATGAACCGCACAGGAAAAGCAGCTGCAATGTTCTGAGCCTGCTGCTCCGCGGCTTGCTGATGGCTTTTTAACAGCAGGTAAAGGATACGGAAATATTGCGGGTTTTGTTCGATATAACGACGCAGGTGCTGCTGTTGCAGGTCAAGGTCCCTGGTGGCGCCAACGGCCAGGTGCAGTACTTTGAGCAGCCGTACATACCGGGATCCTCTGAAGGCATCGCCGGATAAATGCCTGGCCAGCGCAATACAGGCCCGGGTTTTTTTGATGGATACACGTAGTTTGTGTACCATCCCTTCCTGCCCGCCCTCTTCCCAATCTCAGGCAGGAGTTCCGCAATGGTATTGCATTGCTGCTCAAGGTATTGATGTAAAGTTTCCCACATGCGCTACAGCTAATTAAAGTTAACGATATATTTGCACTTCATTTTAAACCCCTGAATTATGATTAAGTTCATCCCCGCACTTGGCGGCATGCTATTGGCCGCAACGTTATCGTTACCCCTCAGCGCCCAGAAGCTTAAACTCACAGAAGGCACGCTGGATGTGCTCAAGGGACAAACAGAAATTAACACCGCGTTCGCTTACGACAACCTGAAAGTTGGTAAGTACGACAAAGAAGAAGATTACATCAAGGACAAAACAGCTGACTACAACAAAAAAGAGGCCGGAAGAGGCGACAGCTGGGCCAAAGCCTGGAAAGACGACCGCGAAGCCCGCTATGAGCCTAAGTTCATTGAGCTGTTCAACGACAAGGGAAACATCAAAGCAGTTCACAACAAGGACGCTAAGTACACCCTGGTCTTCAAGACCTCTTTTATTGAGCCTGGCTTTAACGTAGGTGTATGGCGTAAGAATGCCTCAATGAACGGTGAAGTATGGATCGTGGAAACAGCCAACCCTTCCAAAGCGCTGGCTAAAATATCTGTAGACAAAGCCCAGGGCCGCGTTTTCGGTGGTTTTGACTTTGATACAGGCGTACGTATAGCCGAAGCCTATGCTGATGCCGGCAAAGCGCTGGCTAAGTTCATAAACAACTAGTTATAAAATTCCAAGGACCAAAATCCAAATTCCAAAGGCTTCGTTTAAGATGGCTTACTTCAGGTAGGCTGCTCTAATGGTAGCTTTTGGAATTTGGATTTTGGTCTTTGGACTTTGGAATTTTAAAACACAATTGTTTTGTTGCCGTGCACAATTACCCGCTCTTCTATATGTGCTTTTACGGCCCTGGTGAGTACCTGTCTTTCAATATCCTGTCCCAGTAATACCAGGTCATCAACCGCATGCCGGTGGCTAACCCGGGCAACGTCCTGCTCAATGATCGGACCTTCGTCCAGGTCATCTGTTACATAATGCGCGGTAGCGCCTATCAGTTTTACGCCCCTGGTATAGGCGTTCAGGTAAGGCCTGGCGCCTGCAAAAGCAGGCAGAAAGGAATGGTGTATATTAATAATGCGCCCCGGGAAGATGCTTACAAACCCCGGAGACAGTATCTGCATGTACCTGGCCAGTACAATGAAATCTGTCTGATGCCGCTGAAGCAGCGAAATAGCCTCCTGTTCCTGTGCCGCTTTATTGGCGGCTGTTACAGGCAGGTAGTAAAACGGAATGCCGAAATCCGCTACTGTTTTATGCAGGTGATCGTGGTTGGATATCACCAGCGGAATATCTACCGCCAGTTCCCCGTTGCGCCAGCGCCAGAGCAGCTCTACCAGGCAATGGTCATACCTGGATACCATGATCGCCATCTTTTTGCGGTGGTCAGTATAGTCAATACGCCACTCCATCTGCCGGGGTAAGGCTACCTTTTCCCTGAAGGCCTGCTCCAGCTCTTCGCGGCTCATGCCGGTGTTCTCCAGGTGAAATACCATACGCATGAAGAAAAGCCCTTCTCTCGGGTCTGTACTGTGCTGACTCGCATCCAGTATATTGGCGCCATGGGAGAAAAGGAACTGCGAAACCCCCGCCACAATGCCGGGTCCGTCTGGACAACAGATCAACAACCTGCCGGTAATATCGGTATATGGATGCATGGATAAACGGCTTTATAATCTGTAAAATAATAACAATTACATTTGTTATTTTCTAATTGTAGGCTGCATATGAAAAAGATCGGTTTAATGTCGGATACGCATAGTTACCTGCACCCGCAGGTGTTTAAATATTTTGAGCAGGTAGATGAGATCTGGCATGCCGGCGATATTGGCAATACCGCCCTGGCCGATGAGCTGGAAGCTTTCAAACCTTTCCGTGCCGTATACGGTAATATAGATGGGGCGGATCTCCGTGTCCGCTACCCGGAGGATCTGCATTTTACGCTGGAAGGAGCAGGTGTGTTCATGACCCACATTGGCGGTTATCCGGGTAAATATACACCCGGCGTAAAGGAGAAGCTGCTGCAACATCCTGCAAAGCTCTTCATCTGCGGGCATTCACATATTCTGAAGGTAATGCCCGATCCTGCACTGCAGCTGCTGCACATCAATCCCGGGGCCTGTGGCCAGCAGGGCTGGCATAAGGTAAAAACGCTGGTGCGCTTTGAACTGGAGGGAGGAAATATCGGCAAGCTCGAAGTAATAGAGCTAACAAAGTAAGGAGCATAAAAAAAAGGGCAGCAAACGCTGCCCTTTTTTATTACGTTATAGAAAGATTAGGCTTTCGCAAACTGAGACCTGATCACATTCAGCGCACCACCTGCTTTGAACCACTCGATCTGTTGTTCATTGTAGGTATGGTTTACAGTGATCGTATCGCTGCTGCCGTCTTTATGGTTCAGCACTACGGTCAGCGCTTTGCCGGGAGCAAACTCGGTCAGGCCAAGGATGTCGATGGTATCATCTTCCTGCACTTTCTCGTAATCTTCCTTGTCGGCAAAAGTAAGCGCCAGCATACCCTGCTTCTTGAGGTTGGTTTCGTGGATACGTGCAAAAGATTTTACCAGGATGGCCCTTACGCCCAGGTGGCGGGGCTCCATAGCGGCGTGCTCGCGGCTGGAACCTTCACCGTAGTTCTCGTCGCCTACTACTATAGAACCGATGTTCTGCGCTTTGTAAGCGCGCTGGGTAGCGGGTACTGCACCGTATTCGCCGGTCAGCTGGTTCTTTACGTTGTCAGTTTTATCGTTAAACGCATTAACTGCGCCGATCAGCATGTTGTTGGAGATATTGTCCAGGTGACCGCGGTATTTTAACCAGGGGCCTGCCATGGAGATGTGGTCAGTAGTACATTTACCTTTTGCCTTGATCAGCAGTTTCAGGCCTTTCAGGTCAGTGCCTTCCCATGCAGCAAAGGGCGCCAGTAATTGTAAGCGGTCGCTGGTGGGAGATACGATCACCTGTACGCCTTTACCGTCAACGGCAGGAGCCTGGTAACCGGCATCTTCCACATCAAAGCCTTTGGTGGGCAGTTCAAAACCGGTAGGCTCATCCAGCATTACTTCTTTACCGTCTTTGGTTTTAAGTTTGTCTTTCAGCGGGTTAAAGGTAAGGTCGCCTGCTATGGCCAGCGCCGTTACAATTTCCGGAGAAGCTACAAANGCATGNGTAGANGCCAGGCCNTCGTTACGTTTTGCNAAGTTGCGGTTNAAGGAAGTGATGATGGAGTTCTTNCGNTTNGGATCGTCTATATGACGGGCCCANTGACCNATACAGGGNCCGCAGGCATTNGCCAGTACNACNCCNCCNATCTGNTNAGAAGGTNTNCAGNANNCCGTCTNTTTCNATGGTANANCGTACCAGNTCNGAACCNGGNGTNATGGTGAANTCNGNNTTTACTTCCAGGTTCTTGTCAATGGCTTGCTTGGCCAGTGAAGCAGAACGGGAGATATCTTCGTAGGAAGAGTTGGTACAGGAACCGATCAGGGCTACTTCCAGCTTTTCGGGCCAGTTGTTCTCTTTTACTGCCTGTCCGAATTTGGAGATGGGCCATGCCAGGTCCGGAGTGAAAGGACCGTTCACATAGGGTTCCAGTTCGTTCAGGTCTATTTCGATGATCTGGTCATAGTATTTAGCCGGATCTGCATATACCTCGGCATCGGGGCGCAGGTGTTCTTTAATGCCATCTGCCAGGGTAGCTACTTCTGCGCGGCTGGTGCCTTTCAGGTAAGCAGACATTTTATCGTCGTACGCAAATACGGAGCAGGTAGCGCCTATTTCCGCACCCATGTTACAGATGGTAGCTTTACCGGTAGCGCTCAGGCTATCGGCGCCTTCGCCAAAGTATTCCACGATCGCGCCGGTACCGCCTTTTACGGTCAGGATGCCGGCCACTCTCAGGATCACGTCTTTAGCGGAGGTCCAGCCGCTCATTTTACCGGTCAGCTTAACGCCGATCAGTTTGGGCATTTTCAGTTCCCATGCCAGGCCGGCCATTACGTCTACCGCGTCTGCGCCGCCTACGCCTATGGCCAGCATACCCAGACCACCGGCGTTCGGGGTGTGAGAGTCTGTACCGATCATCATACCGCCGGGGAACGCATAATTTTCCAGCACTACCTGGTGAAGTGATACCGGCGCCCGGTTTCCAGAAACCGATGCCATATTTATTGGAAATTGAAGAAAGGAATTCGTAAACTTCTTTATTGGTATCCTTGGCAGTGGCCAGGTCTTCCTGGGCCCCTGTCTTGGCTTGTATCAGGTGATCACAGTGTACAGTGGAGGGAACCGCTACTTTGTCACGCCCGCAGGTCATAAACTGCAATAAGGCCATCTGGGCGGTTGCATCCTGCATGGCTACACGATCCGGTGCAAATTCAACATAAGATTTGCCTCTTTCGTAAGGAGTAGTAGCAGGTGCAAACAGGTGGGCGTATAAGATCTTTTCTGCCAGTGTCAGCGGACGGCCTAACATTTTACGGGTAGCTTCCACTTTACCCGGCAGTGCCGCATACACCTTTTTAATCATTTCAATATCAAACACCATGAGAAATAAATATTTAAGAGCGGTTAAAAATTGCACCGCGAAATTAACTAAAATCGGGATTTTTTTAAAATAAGTCCACAGTCCATAGTCTGCGGACCATGGCCGCAGGCACGCAACAAGCTGTGCCTTCCCGGCTTAGGAGCATGGATAACGGACCATCAACCCGCTTTGGATTTCACACCGGATTTTAATAAATTTGATATATGAAGCGATTAAAGGGTTTTGTAGAATGGCAGGCCTTTGGAGTGTGCTCAGCCATAGGCGCAAAACTGGGGGTAGCAACCTCCCGAATCCGCCTTTTCTTTATCTATACCTCTTTTTTGACGATGGGGTCGCCTGTCATTATATACATGATCCTGGCTTTCTGGGTAAATATGAAAAATTATATCCTTAACGCGAGACGCAACCCGTTAAGGTACTTGTAGTTAGTTCCATACACGTTGAATGGCCCGAACACCCTCCCATATGGTCCCCCTGGGCACGCCGGCCCCCGACTTTGAGTTGCTGGATGTAGTATCCGGCAAGATCATCCGCCTGCAACAGGAGCAGCCTCCCATCGGCACCGTTGTGATGTTTATCTGTAACCACTGTCCCTTTGTAAGATATATACAGCCCGAACTGGTAAGGCTCAGTACCGGCTATATGGCCAAAGGCATCCGCTTCCTGGCCATCAGCGCCAACGACGCCTCCCAATACCCCGAAGATGGCCCGGAACATATGCGCGAAGTGGCCGAAGAGCTGGGATACCCCTTTCCCTACCTGTACGATGAAACCCAGGAAACCGCCCGCGCTTACGAGGCCGCCTGCACCCCCGACTTTTTTATCTATGACCAGGACTTGAAACTGGTATACCGCGGCCAGCTCGATGATGCCCGGCCCGGAAATGATCAACCCCTCAATGGCAAAGACATGCGCGCCGCACTGGATGCCATTATAGCCCACCGGCCCGTTAGCCCCCTTCAGAAACCCAGCCTGGGTTGCAACATTAAATGGAAAATGGAAAAGCACATTTAACAACAAATTAAGATTTTCTTTACACTATTTTAAACTTTACTCCTTTTGAAGGGTCTCATAGATGTTCCCATTAACCGGAACACCTACATCTTAAAACCGTAAACACTACGTAATGAAACTTTCATTGAGAAACCTTCTTTCAGGTACTTTGGTATTGGCGGGTATGTGCTTCCTGGCCTCCTGTTCTAAAAGCGACAATAACGGCAAAGCCCGTTTACAGGTTGCGCTCACCGACGATCCGGGCGATTTCAAAGCTGTTTACATCGACATCCAGGATGTGAACATCAACTACTCCGACAGCGATGACAACGGCTGGCAGTCCTTATCAGGGATCAGAAGAGGTAAATACAACCTGCTTGACCTGGTAAATGACAAAGACACCCTGCTGGCTGACGCCTACATTAATACCGGCGTGGTAAAAGAGATCCGCCTGGTATTGGGGGATGACAATTATGTAATTACCAACAGCGGTGAGACCATCCGCCTGCAAACACCCAGCGGCNAGTCATCCGGCGTAAAGCTGAAGCTGAACTCCGAAGTTACTGCAGACATCCTGTACAAACTGGTACTTGATTTTGACGTAGCGAAATCTATTCATGAAGCAGGAGGCTCCGGCAAATATATGCTGAAGCCGGTGATCCGTGGCTTTATGGAAGCTACCGGCGGTACTATCAAAGGCGCCGTACTGCCCGACTCTGTGTTAACAGCTGTAGTAGTGCTGAATGGCGCTGATACGGTGGCCAGCACCTATACCGCTGCCGGCGGATATATGGTAAAAGGGCTCGCTGCCGGCGCTTATGCTTTGCATTTTATACCTACAGACACTACTTTCAATACTGCGGTAAAAACCAGTGTGCAGGTTAATCTGGGCCAGGTAACTGCGGTAGACACCGTACGATTGGTAAAATAGAACAAGCATAGATGCAAATAGAAAAACCTCCGGAGATCTTTACCTCTGGAGGTTTTTTCTTATGCAGGATAACCTGCTATTCGAGGTGGAAATTTGTCATTCCGTGATAATGGTTCTGCAGCTGGTTAACGGTCAGCGGTCCTTTGATCTCACGGTGTTCATCCCGGTAATCCAGGCGAACAAGATCCTGCCCTTCCTGCTGGTACAGCCTTACGCTGAAAGGCCCGCGCACATACACTACACCGCTGCCATTGCTAGACTGCGCTTCGTCTTTCTGGAACTTCAGCCGCAGCAGCTGGGTTTCATCCAGGGGGATAGGGTAGAGGTCGTCCAGGCTATACCAGAAATCCTGCTGTTCGTGGGTCAGCACACAAGCCTGTTTGTCTTCCGCGTTCACCTCCAGTACCTTGCCTTCCAGCAGTTCGCCTTCATACTTTACTAATACGGTATCACCTGTTTTTACATCATGTAAACGGATCATGGTGAGATGGGTTTAGTGTAGTATGAATTTAATGAAAAATCAGCAGATTCGCTATCCGATCGCTACATTTTCCCTTACCGCTTCGCGGATGCGCACCAGCTGTTCCAGTAATTCTTCCAGGCGGTCCAGCTGAAGCATGTTGGCGCCGTCAGACAAGGCTTTGGAAGGTTCCGGGTGTGTTTCTATGAAGAGGCCATCCGCGCCTGTGGCGATAGCCGCTTTTGCGATGGTAGCGATCATCTGCGGGTTACCGCCGGTAACACCGCTGCTTTGGTTAGGCTGCTGGAGGGAGTGGGTACAATCCATCACCACAGGCACGCCGTGATGTTTCATGATGGGAATATTCCGGTAGTCTACTACCAGGTCCTGGTAACCAAAGGTGGTGCCGCGTTCCGTCAGGATCACCTGGTTATTGCCTGCCTGTTTGATCTTTTCAACGGCAAATTTCATGGCGTCTCCGCTTACAAACTGGCCTTTCTTTACGTTCACTACCTTACCGGTTTCCGCAGCTGCCAGCAGGATGTCTGTCTGGCGGCATAAGAACGCGGGGATCTGCAGCACATCTACATATGCGGCAGCCATGGCAGCTTCAGCTGCAGAGTGAATATCAGAGGTTACGGGCAGGTTAAATGCCTTGCCGGTTTTTTGCAGCAGGTCCAGCCCTTCTACATCCCCTACACCTGTGAATGAATGTATGCTGGTACGGTTGGCTTTACGGTAAGACGCTTTGAAAATGTAAGGGATATGCAGTCTTTTGCAGATGCCTGAAACTTTCTCTGCTACCGTCATCAGCAGCTCTTCGTTCTCTACTACACAAGGCCCGGCTATCAGGAAAAAATTGTCTGGATTATATTGCTCCTTGAATAATGCTTTCAGGTGTTTCATCGTTGCTTTTTTTTCAGGAGGTAAAGGTACGGAATCCGCCAAATGTTTAAATTGTCATAATATTGTAACAGGCTTCACAAATGCGATACGTTACAGCGCCTTGCCCGGCGCGGATTGTTGAAACATTGTCAAGTACTGTTGTGCCCTGTTCCTGGATTTCAACGAAGCAATTAATATTACGGAGCAAAATTCAATATGAAGAAAGACAAGATTCTTGTAATAGGCGCCTGCGGGCAAATAGGTGTTGAGCTGACCCTGGCATTGAGGAAGATGTATGGTGGGGCAAATGTAGTGGCTTCTGACCTCCGGGAAGAGCACGATCTGTTGAAAGGCAGCGGTCCCTATGTTTCACTGGATGTAATGAACAAGGAGATGCTGCACGTGCTGGTGATCCGTCACAACATCACGCAGATCTACCTCCTGGCCGCTATCCTGTCTGCTACCGGCGAAAAGAACCCGCTGCTTGCCTGGCATATCAACATGCAAAGCCTGCTCAACGTATTGGACATCGCGAAAGAAGAGAACCTGGATAAAATATACTGGCCCAGCTCCATTGCCGTATTCGGTCCCAATTCTCCCAAGGAAACCACCCCCCAGCATACCGTTATTGAACCTACCACCATTTATGGCATCAGTAAATTTGCGGGCGAGCGCTGGTGCGAGTACTACCAGCACCGTTATAACGTGGATGTAAGAAGCCTGCGCTACCCGGGCCTGATCAGCTATAAATCGGCTCCCGGCGGCGGCACTACAGACTACGCCATTGAGATCTTTCATGAGGCCCTGGAGCATAAGAAATATACCTGCTTCCTTTCTGAAGATACCTATCTGCCCATGATGTATATGCCGGATGCCATCCGCGCTACCATAGAGCTGATGGAGGCAGATCAGCAGAAGATTTCGGTACGCTCTTCCTATAACCTGGGCGCAATGAGCTTCTCTCCGAAAGAAATTGCTGCGGAAATAAAAAAGCATATTCCTAATTTTGCCATCAGCTATGACCCTGACTACAGGCAACAGATAGCTGACAGCTGGCCTAAGAGTATTGACGACCAGCTGGCCCGCACCGACTGGGGATGGAAGCCTGAGTACGACTTACCTAAAATGGTAACGGATATGCTAAAGAACCTTTAATCCACCCTGTTTTTCTGATAACTATCCTGTGTGTCCTTTTTATCCGCATTTTCCTATAGAAAGGGAAAACGGGATGGCAGTACCATCGGTGATTACTATTTTTTTAAATAGTGTAATGCTTTAACGGACGCATGTGTACCACGGTATGCCATCATTTACAATGGCATATAAATTGGTTAGCATTGTGCACAGCATCTGACAGTGAACAAAGTGAGCAATAAAAGCATTTTTCATTTTGATGGGTCTGCCAATCTTGTTATTTTATCAGTAAAATTTAGGATGCTTTGTGAAACCGGCAGCGTACACCACGTAAAGGTGTAATAGCGCAAAAGGTTCCATTGACCCGAAAAATCAATCTTTCCGGATGAAAAAGAGAATGGGGGAGCTATTACTCGTATTAAGCTTTTGTTTGCTATCCCCGCACGCTTTTGGTCAAACAAGCCTGCCCAGCAAGGGTTTTGGGCGTTATTACCTCATTGCGCACAGGGGCGGGGTGGTAGGCAGCATCAATCCAGAGAACAGCCTTCACGCCCTGCAAGATGCGGTGGAGCGCGGTTATTGGATGGTGGAAATGGACCTTCGCGTTACTAAAGACAGCGTGCTCATTATACACCACGATCATACCTTTAAACGCTTTTACGGGGTGGATAAATCCGTGTCTTCCATGACCTGGGATGAGATCAGCCAGCTGCGAACGCCCCGGGGAACACAGGTGGTCAGGCTGGAAGATGCATTGGCCAGTTGCAGCGGCCGCATCCAGGTAATGCTGGATAATAAGATCGCCGGCCTTGATACCGCTCTTTTTAACAAGTTGCTTAGCCTCCTGCAGCAACACGGCCTGGATAAGCAGGCTATGATGATCGGCACTGATGAATCTACCGACTTTTTCACAGGAAAAATAAAATTAAGCTGCACCCGTCAGCAGCTGGAGGTAAACACCCAGAAGCCTGGCTTCAACCCCGATTTCTACTACCTCTTCGGTGATGCTGGTACCATGACGGAAGATGATGTTAAATGGGCACAGGCACAAGGTATCATGGTAGTAGGCGTACTTAACTGGAGCCGCTACCGTAAGAGGGCCCGGCCCTACACCATGGCAGGCCGCGATGCTGCCAGGCTCAAAGCATGGGGCGTGCAATACTTCCAGGTGGATTCTGAATTTGACCGTTTCTTTAATAGATAATTGCGGGGCTTTAGTGTCGTTATTGTGCGGAACAACCGGTCTTCAGATGCGTCATTGCGGAGCAACGGGTCTTCAGTCACGTCATTGCGAGGCGCCGCAGGGAAAAAGCGCGAGGGGCGGCGAAGCAATCCTTTAGCCAAAAAGATTGCTTCGTCGCCCCTTGCTCATATGCTTGCGCATTGCTCCTCGCAATGACGTGACTAAAAACCATTTTACTCCCCGCGCAGTGATGCTATTAAAGACCATTCCCGTAATTACGCGACACGATCACTTTATAGTATACGCTTCATTTCTACTCAATAAATCCCACCGCCACCGTTGCATTGCTAAACTCATCCACCAGTATAAACGCGCCATTAGCGGGGTTCACCGGGTAAGCATCGCCAAATATCGGCTGTGCTGTTTTCAACGTAATCTTACCAATATCATTCAGCCCCAGCTCTTTCTTATCCTCTACGGTACGGTTGGTAGTTACTTCAATCACATGGTGGATCTGCTGCACTTTTGCTTTTACACGGTTAATGCCATGCTGCAGCAGGTAAGTTTTACCGGACACCAGTTTTTGCTGATCCATCCAGCACACCTGCGCGGTGATCTCTTTCAGGGCAGCGGGTACATTATCCGGCTTAGCCAGCATATTGCCACGGCTGGTGTCTATCTCGTCTTCCAGGGTGATCACCACACTGTCGCCTGCATGCGCGGTAGACAGCTGCGTTTCAAATTGCTCGATAGACTTGATGCGGCTCTTCTGCATGGAAGGCAGTGAGATCACTTCATCGCCTGTGCTGAAATGGCCGCTGGCCACCTTACCGGCAAAGCCGCGGAAATCGTGGTAGGCTTCTGTTCTGGGGCGTATTACAAACTGCACCGGGAAGCGGGCGGGGTGCTGCCTGTCTTCACGGTCAAAGCTGATCTGCTCCAGGTATTCCAGCAGGGGAGCGCCCTTGAACCAGCCGATCTTTTCAGAGCGGGTGGCCAGGTTCTCGCCATACAGGGAAGAGATGGGAATGAACTCCACCACCTGCTCCTTGAAGGCAGCCTGCTGTAACAGCAGCTGAAAATCCGCCACGATCTCGTTAAAGCGGGTTTCGCTGTAATTCACCAGGTCCATTTTATTGATACATACCACCAGGTGCTCAATACGCAGCAAGTTGGCAATGAAGAAATGGCGATAAGTCTGTTCTACAATACCTTTGCGGGCATCGATCAGAATCAGGGAAACCTGCGCATTGGAAGCGCCGGTCACCATGTTACGCGTATATTCCACGTGACCCGGCGTATCGGCAATGATATATTTACGGGTAGGCGTGGAAAAGTAAATATGCGCCACGTCTATGGTTATACCCTGTTCCCGCTCAGCCACCAGGCCGTCTGTTAATAACGACAGGTCTGTAAAGTCAAGTCCCTTACGTTTGCTGGCCGCATGCAGCGCCTCCAGCTTATCCTGGGGGATAGAATTGGTGTCGTATAATAAACGGCCTATCAGTGTGCTCTTACCATCATCCACACTTCCGGAAGTGGCTATACGTAAAACCTCCATGTTTATTAAGCTTTTAGCTGTCAGCTCCTGGCTGTCAGCAATCAAAAAAATTTATCAGTATATGAAAGCGGCTGAAAGCGGATAGCTGCTAGCCAGCTGCTGTTTAGAAATATCCTGCCTGCTTCCTTTTTTCCATGGCGGCTTCAGAACGTTTGTCGTCAATCCTGGCGCCTCTTTCAGATATCTTCGCTTCCAGTATTTCTGAGATAATATCTTCCAGTTTATCTGCTTCGGAGATCACGGCTGCGGTACAGGTCATATCGCCCACGGTACGGAACCTTACTTTCTGGCGGAAGGGTACTTCTTCTTCCGTTGTGTTCAGGAAGGGTGAATAGGGCCAATACATGCCGTCTCGTTCTATGATCTCTCTTTCGTGGGAGAAGTAGATAGATGGAATATCCAGCTTTTCGCGGCGGATGTAGTTCCATACATCCAGCTCTGTCCAGTTGGAGATGGGGAATACCCTTACCTGCTCGCCTATATGGATTTTGCCGTTCAGCATATCAAACAGTTCGGGGCGTTGCATTTTAGCATTCCACTGGCCAAACTCATCGCGTACGGAAAAGATCCTTTCCTTGGCGCGGGCTTTCTCTTCATCGCGGCGGGCGCCTCCTATACAGGCGTCAAATTTCAGTTCTTCAATGGCGTCCAGCAGGGTAACGGTCTGTAAGGCGTTACGGCTGGCATATTTACCGGTTTCTTCCTGTACTTTGCCCTGGTCAATGCTATCCTGCACGTTGCGTACCACCAGGTCTACTCCCAGTGAGGCCACCAGCTGATCGCGGAACTCCAGGGTCTCAGGGAAATTATGACCGGTGTCTATATGCAGCAGGGGAAAGGGGATCTTTCCCGGGTAAAAAGCTTTCTGTGCCAGCCGCACAATAGTAATAGAATCTTTACCTCCCGAGAACAGGATTGCCGGCCGCTCAAACTGCGCTGCCGTTTCACGGAGAATGTAAATAGCCTCATCTTCCAGTGCCTGCGGAAACTCCCATTGTATTTTATTACTCATATCGTAAAAGTAATTAATAATGAATAATCAGGAACCCACAATACTTTCTACACAAATGCCAGGTGGAACACCCGTTCCTTAATTATTCATTGTTCATTATTAATTATTAATTTATCCGTGCAGTCCGCACTCTTTTTTAGACTCTTCCCACCACCAGCGCCCGGCGCGGGGATGTTCGCCTGGTTCAATGGCCCGGGTACAGGGAGCGCAGCCAATGCTTATAAAGCCCTGGTTGTGCAGCTTATTGAACGGAACATTATATTGATCCAGGTAAGCCAGCATGTCTTCATAGGACCAGTGGATCAGGGGGTTATATTTGTACAGGCCACGGGCTTCATCCCATTCCAGTACTTCCAGGCCCTGCCGGTTTTCAGACTGCTCTGCGCGCAGTCCGGTGATCCACACCTTTACGCCCTGCAGCGCCCTGTTCAGCGGCGCCACTTTACGGATATAACAGCATTCCTTCCGGTTCTCAACAGAATCGTAGAAGCTATTCATGCCTTTTTTTGCCACCAGCTTTTCCACTGCGGCAGTTTCCGGGAAATAGATTTCAAACGGCTGTTTGTAACGGGCCCGGGTTAGGTCCATAAGATCGTAGGTTTCCTGGAAAAGACGGCCGGTATCCAGCGTAAACACCCTTACCGGGAGCTGATTGCGCCAGATAATGTCCGCCAGCACCTGGTCTTCCTGACCAAAAGAGGTGGAGAAGGCCACTGCGCCCGGAAATTGTTCGGTAAGATATTGAATGCCAGCCGGCTCCGACATTCCGGCTATTGCTGCTTTAATGTCTGTCATGTACTTCCTTAGCTGGCACAAAAATACATAAACTCTATAAAAAAGATAGGTTTAATTACACGAATGACAGTATAAAGTTTGGGGGTTGAAAGTTTGAGGGTTTGAAAGTTGGGGGCAATGGTTTAAAAGTTTGAAGGTTTAAGAGTCAGAAGGAAGCTCAATACTGCAGGAACACCTTCAAACTTTTAAACCTTCAAACTTTCAAACTACAAAGATCAGTTTCTTGTGAGAATGTCTTTTAATGTTTTGTTTTCCAGTATTTTAAGAGTAGCATCCCTCACTTTGCTCATCACATCGTTCAAACCGCATACCGCCTCATCCTTACAGTTCTCGCAGCGCTCGTAATAGTTGAGGCTCACGCAGGGGAGGAGGGCAATAGGGCCATCCAGCAAACGGATGATCCGTGCAAGGGCGATCTCCTTGGGAGGGCGCATCAGGTAATAACCGCCGCCCTTTCCTTTCTTACTGCCTAAAATGCCTGCATTCTTCAGCTCCAGCAGAATATTCTCCAGGAATTTGATGGAGATATTCTTTTCCTGGGCGATCTCAGATATCAGGATGGGCCCTTTATCCAAGTTCTCAGCCAGGTGTATCAAGGCATGAAAGGCATATTGTGTTTTCTTTGAAAGCATATAAATACGATTTGCATCCCACCGGGAACGCGCCTAGTTGGAGGCAAATATATTTAAAAGTTTGAAGTTTAAAGGTTCAGCACGTCTTTCATGGTAAAGATACCTTTTTTGCCGTCCAGCCATTCGGCGGCCACAACGGCGCCGGCGGCAAACCCTTCGCGGGAATGTGCGGTATGGGTAATGGTGATGTCGTCTATTGCTGAAGTGTAGGTAACGCTGTGGGTACCGGGGGCGGGATCGATCCGCCTGGAAAGGATGGACAGGGCTTCCGGCCGGGTGCTTTCCTCGTTCACCCAGGCGGTTTTGCGGCTTACCTTTTCCAGGATCTGTTCTGCCAGGCTGATAGCCGTACCGCTGGGAGCATCCTTTTTCTGGGTATGATGGATCTCTTCCATCTTTACATCGTACTGGGGCTGGGAGGTCATCAGTTCCGCCAGGCGTTTGTTGATCTCAAAGAAGATGTTCACGCCAACGCTGAAGTTACTGGCATACAGGAAACCCTGGTGTTTTTCAAGGCATTGGGCTTTGATCTCGGGCAGCTTTTCCAGCCAGCCTGTAGTGCCGCATACCACCGGTACATTGGCATCAAAACACTTAAGAATGTTGCTGTATGCCGTTTCGGGAGTAGTGAATTCAATTGCTACATCGGCCTTGCTCAGTTCTTCTTTTTCCAGCAGATGGGTACTGTTCAGGTCTATGCGGTGCACTATTTCGTGTCCTTTTGCAACTGCAATGGCTTCTATGGCCTTTCCCATTTTTCCGTATCCGATCGAGAGCTATTTTCATGACAAGTGTTTGATTAGATTTTTAAGCTGATAGCTGCTGGCTGTTAGCTGTTAGTGGCTGATAGCGAGGCCCCTGTAGTTGCTGCGTTTACCCTTTCCGAGGTTGATCTGCAGACTGAGACCGATCGCTTTCGTATCCATCACCTTGGGCACTACCCGCATGCTCAGATCGTCAGACATGTTCCAGTCTTTCAGGTGTGCAAACACGGTGGCATCTATAATATTCAGGCCATAGGCCAGTATAAAAACCAATACCGAGTAATCCACGTATTGCCGGTAGGCGTCCCGCAGTATTTTCAGGGAGGCGTCGCTGTACAGGCCCACGTAGGGATCAATTGTATTGGCATTACCGTCCATACGCATGCGGTAGGCATTCCTGAAATCTTTATAATAGTTGAAGTTGCCGATAAAGAATCCGGCAGAGATACCCATTGCAGCGTATACCAGCGGTATTTTCCAGTATTCGCGGTTATAGGCCTGTCCTAAACCCGGCAGCACGGCAGAATAGAAAGCGGCTTTGCGCGGGCTGTGAGGTATCCTCGTTGGCAGGGGAGGCACAGAATCCCTTCTTACGGCAGCAGCAGCGGGAGCCTGCAGGCTATCCTTCCTGGCCGTTTCCGGGCGAATGGTATCTGGTCTGATCCGGGATGTATCCTGTGCGTATAACGGTCTGCTGGAACAGACGGCTATCAGGAGCAAAAGAAAAAGGGACAATAAATAGCGAAATATATACCCTGCTTTGTTAGCCACCGTATAAGTCTATTTTTTCCAGTATACTGTCCAGTTCTTCGTCTGAGTAAAATTCAATGGTGATACTGCCTTTACCCGCCTTGTTCCTGTCCAGTGATACTTTAGTTGCAAAATGAGAGGCTAAGTTATCTTCTATTTTCTGATAAGGAGGCGGCAATGTATTTTTTACCGGTTTTTTAACACTGCTTTTGTCGATATGGTTGGTCTTCCGCACAAGTTCTTCAGTCTGGCGTACAGACAGCCCGTTCTTGATGATCTCGTTGAAAACGAACAGTTGTTTTTCCACATTTTCGATACCGATCAGTGCGCGGGCGTGGCCCATGCTCAGCTGGCCGTTGCGTACAGCCACCTGGATATCAGGGGGCAGTTTCAGCAAACGTATATAGTTGGTAACGGTGCTTCTTTCTTTACCCATCCGGTCTGCTACCTGCTCCTGTGTAAGGGTGCATTCGTCCATCAGCCGCTTGTAGCTCAGGCCAATTTCTATGGCATTCAGGTTTTCCCTTTGCAGGTTTTCCAGCAGCGCCAGTTCCAGCAGTTCCTGGTCGTTGACCTGCCTTACATACGCGGGAATATCCTTCAATCCTGCCATCCTGCTGGCGCGTAAACGGCGCTCACCGGCTATCAGCTGGTATTTCTTTCCAGACTTGCTGACGGTGATGGGCTGAATAACATCGTGCAGCTTAATGGAATGGCTCAATTCCTGTAACGCCTGCTCGTCAAAGTCACGCCTTGGCTGCTTCGGGTTCACTTCTATCTGGTCCAGCGGTATACGTTCAATGCCCGTTGCAGCAGCCACCACCTGTTCGCCAAGTGCGCTGGTTGTCTGTTTCAGATCAGTGTCTATGTTTTGAAGTAGCGAGCGGATGCCTTTTCCCAACGCCTCTTTCTTACTCGGATTGGTCATCGTTAATAGCTAGGATTTTATCTTCTGATTTAATTTTCGTGAAGTTGTTCTTCTGCAGTATTTCCTTGGCCAGGTTCAGGTAGTTGATCGCTCCTGTACTGGCTGCATCATACATGATCACAGACTTACCAAAGCTGGGCGCTTCACCCAGTTTGGTGTTACGGTGAATGATAGTATTGAACACGCTTTGCTCAAAGTGCTGTTTCACTTCATCCACCACCTGGTTACTCAGGCGCAGACGGCCATCGTACATGGTCATCAGGATGCCTTCTATCTCCAGGGAGGTGTTCAGCCTGCTCTGTACAATCTTAATGGTATTCAGCAGTTTGCCCAAACCTTCCAGCGCAAAGAACTCACACTGTACCGGGATGATCACGGAGTCTGACGCCACCAGGGCGTTTACAGTGATCAGGCCCAGTGAAGGGGAACAATCCACTATAATAAAGTCGTAGTCATCCTTTACCGGGTCTATCACCTGCTTCATCACCTGCTCGCGGTTGGGGTGGTTGATCAGCTCCAGTTCGGCGCCAACCAGGTCTATATGGGAAGGTAATACTTTCAGGTTCGGTGTATCAGATTCCAGCAGCACGTCTTTAGCCTGCACATCATTCACCATGCAGTCGTACAGGCTTTGCTGTATGTTACGCAGATCAAAGCCCAGGCCTGTGGTACTGTTGGCCTGCGGATCCGCGTCTACCAGCAGGGTTTTGTATTCCAGCACTGCCAGGCTGCTGGCCAGGTTAATTGCGCTGGTTGTCTTACCTACGCCCCCTTTTTGATTGGCTATTGCAATAATTCTTGCCATGTTAAACTTAAAATAGGTTCTTTGGTTTCTTAGGATAAATAGGTGGGCTGGGAGAAGCTGTTAGCTGTTGGCTTTTAGCTTTTAGCCCGTTTGTTGTGTCTTCTTTTAGCTGATAGCTAACAGCCAGCGGCTTACAGCTCTATCGAGCTGTTGATATCCGGTAGCAGCAATTCCAGTCCTGCGTCTGCAAAAGCCTGTTGGGCCTTTTCCTTATCAATTTTAATATAACCAAACGTATCATAGTGCACGCCAATGATACGCTTACATTCAATGAACTCAGCGGCGATGATGGCATCTTCGGTACCCATGGTAAAATTATCGCCGACAGGCAGCACGGCAAAGTCCAGTTTCGCAAAACGGGGCACCAGTTCCATATCAAAGGTCAGCGCCGTATCTCCACTGTAGTAGAAATTACCTGCTTCGCTTATAAAAATGAATCCCAGCGGGTTACCGCCGTATGAACCGTCTGGCAGGCCGCTGGAGTGATGGGCAACTACACATTTCACCGTACCGAAATCAAACTGCCACTTGCCGCCCGTGTTCATGGGATGCGTTTTTTCGATACCCTGTTTCCCGGCCCAGGTAACCAGCTCGTAGGCGCCTACCACGGTAGCTTTGGTACGGCGCGCCAGGTTAACCAGGTCCGCCACATGATCGTCATGCCCGTGGGAAACAAAAATGTAATCTGCCACTATACTGTTTACATCCACTGACTTAGCCAGCTCATTGTAGGTAATAAAAGGGTCGAAAAGGATCCGCTTGCCCCTGATCTCTACCGCAAAACATGAGTGACCGTAATAAGTAAATTTCATAATATAACCGGCTGAAGATACCAAATGTGACAAAAATACAACGATTAGACAAATATAAACGGGAAGAGAATATTTATTTATTCACAAAAAATAGTGTAATTCGATGTTAATAGCCTGATTGTGAGTTGTTTGCAGGGAAGAGGCCCGCTGAGGGCCATTCTTAGCAGCATTTTTGATGAAGGGTACAATATCGGGGCTGGTCAATCGTCATTTCTATTTGATATAACTTTGTTTTCAACATGCGCTCAGGACTTAATTCAGTTGTACTTATCCTATTGATCATTTGCCTGGATATTTACGTTTTCATGGGTATACGGGCTATTATGAGCAACGCTGCCGCCCCCCGTACCAGGACCCTGGTATATGGCGGCTACTGGCTTGTATCCATTGCCTGCATTGCCACCATCATATTGCTGCCTTATCTGAACTGGCACGACTGGAAGCCCATTGTCCGGTCTTATGTGATGGCCATTCTCATCGGCCTGGTAATGGCCAAACTGCTCACCGTTATATTTTTACTGGCGGATGATGTACGCCGCGGCATCACGTGGATCATCCAGCAATTTGGTTCATCAAAAACCAGTCAGCCGGCGGAGGCCCCCGGCGGCATTACCCGCTCGCAGTTCCTGACCAAAATGGGCCTGCTGATGGGGGGCAGCCTCTTCGCTACCCTTACCTATGGCTTCTCCAACAAGTACAATTACCGGGTGCACAGAATAAAAATGGCGTTTAAGAACCTGCCGCCTGCTTTCAAAGGACTCCGCATTGTTCAGCTGTCAGACATCCACTCCGGCAGCTTCAATAATAAGGCGGCCGTTCAGAAAGGTATTGAGCTGGTGAACGCACAACAGGCAGACCTGGTGCTCTTTACCGGCGACCTGGTGAATGACCGCGCCGCGGAAATGGATCACTATATGGATCTTTTCAGCCAGATCAAAGCGCCCATGGGCGTTTATTCAACACTGGGGAATCATGACTACGGCGATTATTACCCCTGGCCCGACAGAGACGCCAGCGGTTTCAGCAAACAAAGGGCCGACAACCTGGAACGTCTCAAACAGGTGCATGGTGAGCTGGGGTGGCGCCTGCTCATGAACGAACATGTGCTCCTGGAACGTGAAGGTCAGCAGATCGCCCTTCTTGGCATCGAGAACTGGAGCGCTATGAGCCGCTTTCCCAAATACGGCGACCTGAAAAAGGCTTACGAAGGCGCTGCCCACACACCCTTTAAAATATTACTCTCCCACGATCCCACCCACTGGGATGCCCAGGTAAGGCCCGAATACCCGGATATAGACCTGATGCTCGCCGGCCATACCCACGGCATGCAGTTTGGTGTGGAAATACCCGGTGTAAAATGGAGCCCCGCCCAGTATTTCTATAAAGAATGGGCAGGCCTCTATAAAGAAGGCGCCCAGCGCCTGTACGTGAACCGCGGTTTTGGCTTCCTTGGCTACCCCGGCCGCGTAGGGATTTTACCGGAAATCACACTGATAGAGCTGGTGTAGATAGTCCGATAGTCCATACCAAGTGTATCTAAAACCAGTGTGACTACTTCAGGGTTGCCAGACCCTGAAGCTGTTACCATGGACTGATTATTCAGAATTAATCCTATCTTGCAACAGGTATATTAGTAAAAGATACCATAACTTCACAAATGTGGAAACACTGGTGCGTAGTACTGGCATGCTTATTAGGCTATAGCCAGATTGTGGTGGGACAAACATCCTTGGAAGAGCTGCAACGGCAGCTGGATTCGATCTTACAGAAACGGGAAAAGAGCGAAGTGCTTATTGGCATTGGTTACGGTAATAATCCTGCCTATGGGGCAAAGACAGCCGACTTTGAGCGCCCCATTGTGATGAAGAATTTTTTCTCACCTTCAATAGCCTATTATCATAAATCCGGTTTGTCCGGCTCCTTCAGCGGATACTACCTGTTCAATGCAGAACAAAGCCCCTGGTTTGAATGGGACCTGTCTTTCAATTATGACTATACGAAGAACCGCAACTTCCTGACGGGCATTTCTTACACCCGCTATTTCTTTGCTGATTCCAGCGATGTACCTGCCACACCGATCAAGAATGAACTCTTCGCCTATTTCTATTACCGCAAATGGTGGCTGCAACCCGGTATCAGCCTGGATCTTGGCTGGGGTAGCCAGACAGACCGTGTAGTAGACTACTGGAAGATAGGACGTAAACGCCGTCCAAACAACGGCAGCACCGAAACAATAAGCACCATTTCCGGGAGAGACTTCAACGTGATCCTCAACCTGCGTCACCCCTTTATTTTTTTAGATGTGCTGAAGTTTGATGATGCCCTGCTCTTAACGCCGTCTGCCGGCTTTATCCTCGGTACAGCGCATTACTACAGTAACATGAAAGGCTTTCAGTACATTTCCCGCTCTCCTAAAATAAAAGACGATATCAAGAAAAGTAAAACCCATCCGCTTGATCCGCTGGGAGAACCGGCAAGCTCCGAATCAGCCGCCAGAACAGGCTTTGAGCCCCGTGCGCTGGATCTTACGCTCAACGTTTCCTATACGATAGGCGATGTTACACTCTCACCCTCCTTCACCATTTTTAAGCCCCTGCAGGGTGAAGACAAAAGCTTCATGAGTTATTTCACCGCACGGGCAAGTTATAGCTTCTGATCACACGTAATTTATTTTTATACTATATTGCGCCCTCTATCTTAGTTTCTAAGAAGTGTAGCACAGATTTTGCTACGCTCATTGTAAACTTATTTGCCATGCGCTATTGAAAAACTGTATAGCATATATCCGGATAACCCGTGCAATCACTGATTCCATGTGGTACTGAAATCGACAATCTGCAATCTGTAAATCAAATAACATTCAGCATGAAATCGCGGGATTCCATGCTGGCCTACTAAAATCAAATAACATCAACATGAAAAAACTGTTTTTTGTAATGGCAGTACTGGGATTGACTGCTTTCTCCTCGGCTCATGCGCAGGACAGGTTACTGAGATTTGGTATCAAAGGCGGCGCCAACCTGGGTAAACTGGATGGTACCGGTTACCAGGACGGTTTTAAACTGGGCTACCACCTCGGCGGCTTTGCACAGGTAAACCTGGTGAAAGGCTTTGGCGTACAGGGTGAGTTGATCTTCTCTTCCACCAAAACAAAAACAACCGACCGGTTCAGTGAGATCTATAACACCGATAACCTGAATGATCCGGATAACAACAACAAAAAGATCAGCCTCAACTACCTGAGCATTCCCATCCTGGCCAACATCAACCTGGGATCTCCCCGCCTGAAACTGCAGGTGGGGCCGCAATTCAGTGCACTGTTAAGCGACAAGAACGCACTGGAAGGATCCAAGGAAGCCTTTAAAGGCGGCGATGTTGCCGGTGTAGCAGGCCTCTGGCTGCAACTGCCTATCGTGAACGTAAGCGCCCGTTACATCATCGGCTTTACAGACGTGAAAAATGCCGGCGATGTTGCCAACTCCAGCAACTGGAAAAACCAGGCTATTCAGCTGGGTGTTGGTGTGACACTTTAAGGTTAAAATTCCAAAAGCCAAATTCCAGATTCCAAATTCCAAATGTGGCGAAGATCGTTGCGAAAGTCTCCGGGGTTTGGAATTTGGAATTTCTTTTTTGGAATTTGGAATTTGGAATTTGTTTTTTCCCTGGCATCAAACTTGAACACTATGTTAGCGTTATTAAAAAAGCAGGCAGACAGCTGTCATCCTGACAAAATGTCTACCTTCACTGGAGCTAAACTAACACGATGAACAGATTTTATTTAGGGAACCCGGAAGAAGAGATGGAATTCATGCCTATTATCCCTTTGAATGAAGACGGAGACGGCCAGGAAGATGAAACAATACCTCAGGAGCTTGCCATACTGCCTTTAAGGAACACCGTGCTGTTCCCAGGTGTGGTACTGCCAATCACTGTAGGTAGGGACAAATCGATCAAAGCAGTGAACGATGCTTACCGGACTGACAAATTGATCGGTGTGGTAGCGCAAAAAGACAGTTCTATAGAAGACCCCAATATATCAGATCTTACAGGCGTTGGTACCGTAGCCCGCATCGTTAAGCTGATCAAAATGCCTGACGGGGGCACTACCATCATCATACAAGGCCGCAAACGCTTTAAGATAGATGCCATTACCACAGAAGATCCTTACTTCAAAGCAGGCATCACTATTTTACAGGATGAAGTAACGGATAACGACCAGGAGTTTGATGCCTATATCTCATCCATCAAAGACCTGGCAGGACAGATCATTCAGCTTTCGCCGAACCTGCCGTCAGAAGCCAGCGTTATCCTGAAGAATATTGAGAATGCCTCTTTCCTCGTACACTTTGTGGCGTCTAACCTCAACAGCGAGCTGAAAGACAAGCAGCAGCTGCTGGAGATCAACAACATACGGACCCGCGCAGAAGTGCTGCTGAAACTCCTGCAGGTAGAACTGCAGCTGGCAGAGCTCAAGAACAAGATCACCAACAAGACCAAAGCTGATCTCGATAAACAACAGCGGGAATATTTCCTGCAGCAACAGCTCAAATCCATCAAGGAAGAACTGGGCGGCGATACCAACGACCGCGAGATACGGGAAATGCAGCGTAAAGCAGAACTGAAGAAATGGCCCGAAGCAGCTGCAGAGCTGTTCCGTAAAGGTGTAGAGAAACTGGAGCGCATGCATCCCAGCACGCCGGACTACAGCGTGGTGTACAACCACCTGGACCTCATGCTGGACCTTCCCTGGCTGGATTATACGCAGGACAGCTACGACCTGAAAAAAGCGCAGAAAGTACTGGATCATGATCACTACGGGATGGAAAAGATCAAGGAACGCATCCTTGAATACCTGGCCGTACTGAAGCTGAAAGGCGACATGAAATCGCCCATCCTCTGCTTTGTAGGCCCTCCCGGTATTGGTAAAACCTCCCTGGGCCGTTCTATCGCCAATGCTATCGGCCGCAAATATGTGCGTCTGAGCCTGGGCGGCCTGCATGATGAAAGTGAGATCCGCGGTCACCGCAAAACCTATATCGGGGCGATGCCCGGCCGCATCCTCCAGTCTATCCGCAAGGGGAAATCCTCCAACCCGGTGATGATCCTCGATGAGATAGATAAGATCGGCAACGATTTCAGGGGAGATCCCAGTTCTGCCCTGCTGGAAGTGCTGGATCCTGAGCAGAACAGCACCTTTTACGATAATTACCTGGAGCTGGAATATGACCTCAGCAAGGTTTTGTTCATCGCCACCGCCAATAATATCAATGCGATCAGTCCCGCCCTCCGCGACCGCCTGGAGATCATCGATCTCAGCGGCTACTCCGTAGAAGAGAAGGTGGAAATTGCCAAAAGGCACCTCCTCCCCAAACAGCGGGAAGCGCATGGCCTGAAAGACCTGAAAATGAAATTCAGCGGCCCCGTACTGGAAAGAATGATCCAGCAGTATACCCGTGAAAGCGGTGTGCGCGAGCTGGACAGGCTCCTGGCATCCATTATGCGCTCACTGGCCAAAGATGTGGCACTGGAAAATAAAGTGCCCGATGCTCTGAGCGATGAACTGGTAGAGAAGATCCTGGGTAAGTCACGTTACTCCAATGAATTATATAAAGCGGGCAACCCGGCAGGTGTGGCCGTGGGTCTTGCGTGGACCTATGTAGGAGGCGATATTCTCTTTATCGAAACCAGCCTGAGCGAAGGCAAGGGAGAGCTGCGGCTCACCGGCAACCTGGGCAATGTGATGAAAGAATCCGTATCTACCGCGCTGAGCTATATACAGGCAAATGCCAGTGACTATAAGATCGATCCTAAGTACTTCTCTCACAAAAATGTACACGTTCACGTACCGGAGGGGGCAGTGCCCAAAGACGGTCCCAGTGCAGGTGTTACCATGCTGACCGCCTTAACCTCCGCCTTTACAGGCCGCCGGGTGAAGTCTTACCTGGCGATGACCGGGGAGATCACCCTCCGCGGACAGGTACTGCCGGTGGGAGGGATCAAGGAAAAGATCCTCGCCGCCAAACGAGCCGGTATCAGGGAAGTGATCCTGTGCTGGCAGAACGAGAAAGACATAAAAGATATTAATCCGGACTATATAAAGGGCCTGAAGTTCCATTTTGTGAAAGAAATGAACCAAGTGCTCGATATTGCGTTATTAAAGAAGTAAGTGTTAAGATTGCTGTCAGTCCTGACGGCAACTGATTATACGGTTCACTTCTGAGTAAGTGTTGTTTGGAAGTGAACTTCATGTTGATTGTTTTAAGGGTTCATAAAGCCATTCCTGCTGAACGTTGGAGTGGCTTTATGTTTTTTAGTGGAAGCTTTTGCACAGGTACGCTTTTTGGAGCGTATTTGATGAGTATATAAATTTTTTTGACATGAGAACACATAAGCAGCTAAGCGTGCCGTATAAGAATGACCGCTACGATGTGGACATTTCCGTAGAGCGTGAGGCAAAACAATGCCGTATCAAGGCCAATGTAGTAGGCCATGAGCTGCTGTTCGTTTCTACAGAGGGCGCCTGCGTAGGAGCCCTGTACAAGGAAGAGATCATTGCCGATGGCCTCATCAGGGAAATTGCCAGGAAGATCTGCGAGGAATGTCTATAATTCCGGATTGAAAGTTTAAGGGTTTGAGGGTTTGAAAGTTGAACGTGTCCAATTACTTGTGACCCCTTCAAATTTTCAAACCCTCAAACTTTGAACCCTCAAACGCTTAAACTTTCAAACTTTCAGTATTTTGTGCCCCGATGTCAAAACGCTGTTCCCTGTTCATCGCTTGTATCCTATGTATTCAATCCCTGACAGCACAGGTGCTGGGTGGTAAAAGCGTATTTCCCTTTCTTGACCTGCCCGCCGCGCCCCAGTTAACCGCCCTCGGGGGCATGAACGTTAGCCAGCAGACAGAAGACATTTCGATTGGCTACTGTAAGTCCCGCCTTACTCCGGCCCTCCATGCATGGACATTTACAGGCAAACTATACCAGCTATGTGGCAGATGTGCGCTACGGGCACGTGATGTTCGGGTACCATGCGGAGCGGCTGCAAACCACTTTTGCGGGAAGCGTGCAGTACGTGAATTACGGCAGTATGGCGCAGACAGATGCCGCCGGTAATGTGCAGGGCACTTTTTCGCCCCGCGATATTGCCTGGCAGCTCACCGCCTCCAGGCGCTACCTTGAAAGATGGTATTACGGTATCTCCCTTAAATTCATCCATTCCCGCTACCAGCCCTACAGCTCCACGGGTATTGCGGCAGATGTAGGCATCGCCTACCAGGACACCACCCGGCAGCTACAGATAGGACTGGCGGCCCGCAACATGGGGGCCCAGTTGCGTACGTACGTTAACGGTAACCGCGAGCCGTTGCCCTTTGATCTGCAGGTGGGCATCTCCAAACGCCTGCAGCATCTGCCCCTGCAATTGTCAGCCACCATCCATCACCTGTACCAGTTTGATATCCGTTATGCAGATCCTGCCCTGGAAGAGGGGAGTCTTATTTCCGATGGGGATACCGTGCACACCGGCAGTAAGGCCTTTGATAAGCTGTTCAGGCATTTTGTGCTGGCCGCCCAATGGGAGATAGGCCGTTATGTGGAACTGACCCTGGCCTACAACCATTTACGGCGTCAGGAATTGGCGTGGTCAGGACAAACAGGATTGAGCGGTTTTTCTGCCGGGGTAGGGGTGATTACCCGTAAGCTGCAGCTGCGCTATGCCCGGGCCTGGTACCAGCGGGCGGCCGCCTTTAACCAGCTGGGCATCAACCTGCCGCTACAGCAATGGGGCATGCTGGTGAGGGATTAAGGACTGATACAATTTAAACCGGCATCAAGTCCACCTCATGTCCACCTCAAGTGCAGCTCACCTTCAGTTCTACAAGGCTTTTCCTGGCCGTTTTACAGGTGAAACAGACTTAGGGTTAATTTAGTACCAGTATCGTAAGTGCTTAGTGGGTACTTAGTAAGTGCTTAGTAAGTTCTTAGTAAGTGCTTAGTAGTCGCTTAGCGGGGATTTACTCCAGGCGTTCTCCGTATGCTTTTGGTGTGCTGTCCGTATGCAGGGCATACCTCACCCATATGACACGCTTATTAAAAAGCGCATGCAATCCGGGGTAAAAGCATATAAGCTTAGTCTACCAGCTGCCGTTTATACTGCTGGATGGTGTTTTCCAGTCCCAGGTAAAGCGCATCGCATACCAGGGCATGGCCAATAGACACTTCTTTCAGTTGGGGAATATGCAGTTTAAAGAAGCGCAGGTTCTCCAGGTTCAGGTCGTGCCCGGCGTTGAGGTCCAGCCCGATGGCTGTTGCTTCCCTGGCCGTATTCTTATAGTCATTGAACAGCTGCAGGTTCTGCGGTTGGGTACGGGCCCTGGTGTATTCTTCGGCGTAGGGACCGGTGTACAGCTCTATACGGTCGGCTCCGGCTGTTTTGGCGCCTTCCACCTTATCCACTTCGGCGTTCAGGAAGATAGACACCCGGATCCCGGCTGCTTTCAGCTGGCCGATCACTTCTTTGAGGAAAGACTGGTGTTGGATGGTATCCCACCCGGTATTGGAGGTAATGGCATCCGGTGGGTCTGGTACCAGGGTAGCCTGATCTGGTTTTACGGCCAGTACCAGGTCCATAAATTCTTTGGAAGGATAACCTTCTATATTGAATTCTGTGGTAACAAGCGGTTTAAGGTCCCACACATCCTGGTAGCGTATATGCCGCTGATCAGGGCGGGGATGTACGGTAATACCTTCTGCGCCAAAACGCTCACAGTCCTGTGCAACCTTTAATATATCCGGGAGATTGCCGCCCCGTGCATTGCGCAGGGTGGCAAACTTGTTGATGTTAACACTTAACTTGGTCATAAGATAAAGATAACTAACAATGAATAATTAATAATTAATAATTGCGGAGCGAATGTCATACATCATGAAGATGTTGTGCTTCTTAAAATGTCACTGCGTCCCCTAAACTAATAATCGTAAAGCTCGTGCCTTTTACGTCACTCGCCTTACGATTATTAATTATTAACGCTTAATGATTATGCTACTAGTAGCGGTAGTAATCCGGTTTGTACGGACCCGCTACCGGGATACCCAGGTATTCTGATTGTACGCTGGAGAGTTCATCCAGTTCCACACCGATTTTCTTCAGGTGCAGGCGGGCTACTTTCTCATCCAGGTGTTTGGGCAGCACGTATACTTTGTTCTCGTAGTTGGCGCTGTTGGTCCACAGTTCCAGCTGGGCCAGTACCTGGTTGGTGAAAGAGTTACTCATCACGAAAGAAGGGTGACCGGTAGCGCAACCCAGGTTCACCAGGCGGCCTTCAGCCAGCAGGATGATATCTTTACCGTCGATGGTATATTTATCTACCTGGGGCTTGATCTCCACTTTGGTATTACCATAGTTTTTGTTCAGCCAGGCAACGTCTATCTCGATATCGAAGTGACCGATGTTGGAAACGATACACTTGTCTTTCATCAGTTTGAAATGTTCTCCGGTGATGATGTCACGGCAACCGGTTGTCGTTACTACGATGTCGGCTTCCTTGATGGCATCCACCATCTTTTTCACTTCATAACCTTCCATAGCAGCCTGCAGTGCGCAGATCGGGTCTATTTCAGTAACGATCACACGGGCGCCTGCACCTCTCAGTGATTCTGCAGAGCCTTTGCCCACATCACCAAAACCTGCTACTACGGCAACTTTACCGGCAATCATTACATCAGTGGCGCGGCGGATGGCATCCACACAGGATTCGCGGCAGCCGTATTTGTTATCAAATTTTGATTTGGTAACAGAGTCGTTGATGTTGATAGCGGGTAAAGGCAGGGTGCCTTTCTGCATACGATCATACAGGCGGTGAACGCCGGTAGTGGTTTCTTCGCTCAATCCTTTGATATGCTGAATCAGTTCGGTATAAACGTCGAGTACCATGTTGGTAAGGTCGCCACCATCGTCCAGGATCATGTTCAGCGGACGATCAGGGCTGCCAAAGAACAGGGTCTGCTCAATACACCAGTCAAATTCCTCGGCATTCATGCCTTTCCATGCAAACACGGGGATACCGGCAGCAGCAATAGCAGCGGCAGCATGATCCTGTGTAGAGAATATATTACAGGAGCTCCAGCGTACTTCAGCGCCCAGGTGTACCAGGGTTTCGATCAGTACGGCGGTCTGGATGGTCATGTGGAGGCAGCCGGCAATGCGTGCGCCTTTCAGCGGCTTGCTGGCGCCATATTCTTCCCTCAGGGACATCAGACCCGGCATCTCTGCTTCTGCCAGCTCTATTTCCTTCCGGCCCCATTCGGCCAAAGACATATCTTTTACCTTATATTTAAGGCTAAAGTCAATGTTGGATTTAGCGATTGTTGACATGTTACTATCTTATTTTTCGCAAATCTACCTTTATTTTAGGTTACCTGCCAATACTCAGTAGAAAAATCCACTTTATCGTATTCCCGTAGTGATTTGTTCTAAGCCCGAGGGGTTTTCCACATTTTATCCGAAAAATAATCTGTAAAGAATGAAGACTGTAGCGCGTGTGCCATAGGGTATCATTTGTTACCGGGTTGTTAACATAGTGTGGATAAATTAAATTTAATTGCAATAATATATTTATTTTATATAAATTCGTGTATTATATAATATGACGAAGGTCTTATCTATCGGCACAATGCAGCTTCCACGAAGGCACAAAGTGCTGATGTATAAGGCCTACCTGCAACTGGACCNGNACAAGGTGAACAAAAGAAAGGATAGTTTGGAGCATGTAAACGCTCGCTATAATTAATCTGTTGGATCTTAAAATATAGATGCATAAATAGAAATTTACGCACAATTATGTCAGTTTTTTCCTATACCGTACCAAGCAAAGACCGCGGTGTCTTTTGCAAAGCCGTATCCCGGCTGCAAAAGTGCCTGGTTCTGATACTGTTGTTATTTACTGGCAGTAGCGTAAGTGCCCAGGTAGTAGAAACGATCAACGAAACCGGCGGCTCCGCATCCGATCCGGGCCTGAAGATTGAAATACTGGCAGATGGTTCCCAGCGTGTTTATAAGAACGGATACAGCCAGACCTTTGAAGGTACAGAGGCCCCCCGCGGCCTTACCACTTATATAGGGCTGAACAATACCTATCTTGACAGTACCCGGAGGGTGAATAAAGTGAACTGGAGCTTTATCTCGCCAAAAAGGGGAGACGGAACGGTGATGTCTCCCTGGCGCGTTCAGCTGGTAGGAAATGTGCTAAACTATGTATCAACTATTTATGGCAGATCAGAGAAAATAACGGTGCTGTGCGATATCTCCTATGTAAAAGATCAGGCCTATTTTATAATGGACTACACCGTTGCAGCGCAGGGCGATACATTGACCACCAAAGGCCACCTGTACCTTGCCGAATATGCAGCGCTTGATGCTACCACGGGCGACTGGATCAATAACGCCGCCTGCTCAAAAGGTATCGGTCCTGATGTACCGCCCTACACCTCGGTATCCCTGTTCCGGGATGATGCCTGTGGTACCTATAATCCCAACCGCTCTCACGTGCTCCGGATGAAAAAAGGATTCTCTTCCTTCCTGGCCACCGATGCAGCGGGCATGATCGTTAATATCCCGGAAAGCTGCTGGCTCACCAATATATATAATACCAACTACGACGGAACGCCAAATGGTATGATCGTACATACGTCATTTGGAGATATTTACGGCGGCAGCGCCACCAGTCTTTCCAAAACGGCAAAGGTCTTCTCTGCCCGGATATTGTCTGGCTATGGCAATTCTTATACAGATTTTGACGCCATTTCAGATATAGATTCCATTGCGCCGGCTACAGACCGTCAGCTGAATGTGGAGTTTGAAAGTCCCGCCGTTACTGCGGACGAAGGCAGTGATCGTCACAGCGCCACCGGTCTGAGACTGAAAGTATACAATAAAGCGAACTCAAAGAATATCGTACTTACCTACCCGTTATATGTGCCCCTGAAAGCCACGCCTTCGGGCGCTAACCCGGCGGTGCCAGGAGTAGATTACGAATGTAAACGCGGTATATTGATCCCTGCAGGAACTTACAGGAACACCCCCACGCTGATCGATGTTGATTCTGCCATCATGATATTGGGTAACAGCGTGGTGCAGAGCAACCGTACCGTTACTTTTACGCTGGACAATACGGTAGAGAACCTCCTGCTAAGCGTAAACAGCACGGCCAACCTCTGTTCTTACACTATCCGCGATGATGAAGATGTTTCCCTGACCTTTACTGCGCCCACCAGCCTGGATGAAGGCCAGAGCACCAACGCTACCATCAGCCTGCCTGCCGGTGTGATGGCCGCGTCAGATATTACTATTACGATCACACGTAAATCCAATTCCACTACCGGCTCCGGAGATGTAACATTCCCCTCCACTGTGGTGATCAGGGAAAATACCAATTCCGTTACCTTTAATATACAAGCCACCGGCGATAAGATACTTGAATATGAAGAGCTGCTTGATCTGCAGGCGGATGCAGATGTGATGGGCATGCATAAAACCGTGAGCGCCGCTATCAGCATCATAGACAAGACCTATGACGATCCCGCCAATCGGGTGATCAGCATGCGCCCGGTACCTGGGGTAACCGTAGGTGAACCTTATAACGGTGGCCTGCAGTTCAGTCTGCCGCCCGGTGTTACTACCGAAATACCAATTAAGATACAGCTGGGCATGCTGCAGAACGATCCTGCCTCTACGGCTTCCGTAGACGACTACACGCTGGACAGCATTGCTTTCCAGATCACCAGCGGTAATCTTACTACTATACCGTTCACAGTAATAGATGATAACCTGTCAGAAGGTACAGAGAAACTGCACGTAACGGCGGTAGTAACGGATAATGTTCCGCGTACCTATGAATTCCCGCCCTATGATATATTAATACTGGACGATGATGCCAATACCCTGAAGATAACTGCTTCTGCACCATACCTGATGGAAGGAGGCGCCCCGGTGATCTTTACAGTGGCGCTGCCTCCGGGCACCAATGCCAGCAATGATATTCCGCTGGCCATTGTTCCGGGCGGTACTTCTGAAGCAATTGACTATACCGAACTGCCCGAAGCAGCTTTCTTCAAGATCTCTGCAGGTACCAACAGTTCTACCTTTACCCTCAGCGCCCTGCTGGATAGCCTGGTAGAAGGTGATGAAACACTGGTACTCGCTGGCGGCTCACTGGATTATAATATTATACCGTTCACCATCAACATCAAAGATTCTACGGTGAACATCCCTGCCAACCGCAAGCTCCAGATGAGCATTGTTGGCGGTGGCGGTATCAACGAAGGTGACTCGGTAGCCATGAAAGTAGGGTTTATTAACCCCAACATCATGGCAGGAAGGCCCATCGCGGTGACTATCACCCGGAATGCAACTTCTGCAGCCAGCGCTGCGGATCTTGGCTTCGCTTCCACCACCATTACTATTCCCGCAGGTGAGCGTGAGATCACGGTTAACAAATACCTGGCCGCACAATCAGACCAGGTGCTTGAAAATACGGAAGCCTTTACGCTCAGCGGTGCAACTTCAGATATACCGGGACTCACCTTTACACAAGTGAGCGATAGTATCCTGGATGTTACCGGGAAGAACCCGGCTAATAAGGTGATCACGATCACTACACAACCTGGTCCGCTGACAGAGAACACCGCATATAATGTAACCTTTAGTCTGCCGGCTGGCATTACCACAGAGGTGCCCATCAATATCACACCGCAAACAGGCGCCGGGTCTACTGCAGTAAATGCAGACTATACCTTTGATCCTGTACCGCAGCTCAATAACAATAATGCCGCTGTTACCGGTGTTATTCACATTGCTGCAGACGGTCTGCTGGAACCCGATGAAACGCTGGTAATCAATGCCACCGCTACCGGTTTGCCGGGTGTTACATTTGCACCGGCTACCGTTACGCTGAAAGACCAGGATTATGTGGTGGGTATGCCGCTGACCATCAGCGCTGATACTACCTTTATTACAGAAGGCAGCAGCACCGGTGCTATGGTGACCATCGCACTGCCCGCAGGTAAGGTGACCAGCTATGATATCCCTGTTACCATTACAAAAGATGCGGCATCGGTAGCTACCAATGCAGAACATACAGGCTTGCCCGTTACCGTTATCATCAAAGCAGGTTCCGGATCTGTAAACTTCCCGGCGCCTATCCGTGCCAACACCGATAACCTGCTGGAAGAGAACGAAAGCCTGATCATCAATGCCAGTGCTACCGGGTTTACAGGCGGCTCACTGTCGCTCACTATCAGGGACGGCAGCAACCCGAAAGTAACCCTGCAGCCACAGCCATTCTCCGCAGGTAATACTGTTGAAGAAGGAAATACCTACACCGTGCGTATCGCCCTGCCAGCAGGTATTACACCTTACAAGCCCTTTAATGTAACCGTGACAGCCGGTAGCGCTTCTACCGCCGCCACTACCGATTACAGCGGATTGCCCACCACTGTTACCATCAACCCGGGTGAAAACTTTAAGGATATTACCATCAATGCACTCAATGATAATATTATAGAAGCGGCAGAGCTGCTGCGCCTGAAAGCGGCGGTTACCGGTTTCGCCGGCATCACTGCAGACAGCCTCAGCGTAACGATAGACGACCTTACAGGTAAAGATCCTGCCAACCGCCAGCTGCGTGTAGCCATTGACTCTGCTACACTGCATGAAGGCAACAGCTCAAGGGTGATCATCGGCTTTGTAAAACCAGGTATCACGTCTGCGGCAAGCATTACACTCACCATTGCCCCGGATGCTGCTTTCACCGGCGCTGCGGCTGACTTTAGCGGACTGCCCGCCTCCGTGACCATCCCCGCGGGTACCAACGAGTTAACACATACCATACAAATAGTGAGTGATAACCTGGCAGAAGGTACCGAGATACTGAAACTGAATACTACTGTTACTGCAGGCTATACCGTTGTTGCGCCGGCCAATATCACCATCCCGGAAGCACCGCTGCAGATCACTGCCGTGAAAACGGCAGACGCTGCAGAACCGGCTACCAATGGTGGCTTTAATATCAGTCTGCCGGGCGGACTTGTTGCTGCTGCAGACATCAATGTTACTTTAACGATCGGCGGAACAGCCAGCGCTGCAGACTGGACCACCGTGGGAACTACCGCCGTTATCAAAGCAGGCACCAACAGCATTGCAATACCGGTGAAAGTGATAGATGATAAATTACTGGAAGGAAACGAGACCGTAACCCTCAGCCTGCAGCAGGCGCGTATGCCAAGAGGCAGCGCCACGGTTACTTTCCCGGTGAATAGCACCACACTCACCGTTAACATCGTTGATGATGATATAAACGCCGCCGGCCGTGCAATGATGGTGGAAAAACTCAATGATGCCAGTGAGCCTTCAACGGCGGGTGTCTTCCGCATACGCTTCACTGATCCGGCCCTCACCGTGTTGAGAGATGTCCACGTGAACTACAATGTAGGTGGTTCTGCTACCCCCGGTGTTGACTATACGCCGGTGTCCGGATCGCTTACCATACCCGCCGGACAAAACGGAGTGTCTGTGAACGTGACGCCGGTAGATGATATCCTGGTAGAAGGCACAGAAACGGTAGATATTGAGATCAGCAACGTTAGCAGCACCATGACAGGTGTTACCTGGCCGCTGTCTTCCAACCCGCGTGTATCTATCCCGCTGAATGATAACGACAGCATGAAGCTGAGCCTCTTTGCAGATGCGGCCGCCATTATGGAGGGAGGCAACATTGGGATGACGCTTAAATCATCCGCAGCGAATAAGGCAGATGTTACCGTCGGACTGAAAGTAGTATATGATCAGGCAAGGAGTATTACCACCAGCCTGGGACCCGTTAACAAGATCGGTGATACACTGACAGCAGTACTGCCTGCCGGTACTACAGAATATACTTTCAATATTGCTACCATTGACAACGTGACAAATGACGATGAAGGGTTTGTATTCCTGCAGGTGATCCCTGATGCGGTGCACCCGGAAAACCCGGTTTACTGGCCAGCCCTCGCTTCCGATGTGAACGTAGTGGTAGGAGAGGACGACTCTCTGAAGGTCTCCTTCAAAGATGCGGTATATACCGTGAATGAAGGTAACCGCAAAGGAGAGTTTGCGATGACGCTGGAAGTACAGCTCAGCAGGGCCAGCTCGCGTCATATAACCCTGCCTTACAGCTTCCCTGACCTTGGCAACAAGGTAACCTTCCTGGGCAAGGCAACACCCGGTGTTGACTTTGACAGCAGCAGGAAGCCGATCGAGATAGAGCCCGGTCAGCTGAGCGGTGCAATGACAATAGAGATCTATGGCGACAGCTCCTTTGAAAGGAACGACACTTTTGCCATCAAGCTGCTGCCACCGGTAGTAACATCCAACCAGAACCTGCCTGTTACCATGGCGCCCGATTCGGTGCTGGGCATCATCTTCAACGATGATCCTTTCTGTCCCACCTGCGATTCTGATGGCGATGGCATCCTGGATGGCGAGGAAGATACCAACGGCAACGGTGATCCGCTGGATGATGATGCCGATGGCGATGGCATACCTAACTACCTCGATGATGATTCTGATAACGATGGCGTACCGGACGCAATAGAAGGCTGGATCACTGACGGGCGCTGGGTAAATAACAACAGCGGCAAGATACGGGTGCATCCTGCTATCTCGCCCAATGGAGACGGTATGGGCAATGATGCCATGTACATTGAGAACATTGAGAAGTATGAACGTAATGAAGTGGTGATCTTTAACAGGTGGGGAGGTACAGTATTCAAGACATCCAACTATAATAATACTGACAATAACTTCAAAGGCCTTAATAATGCAGGCAAGGAAGTGACAGACGGTTCCTATTTCTATCGTATCCAGGTATGGGATAGCGCCGGTAAGCAGGAGCAATATGTTGGGTTCATAGTGGTAAAACGGAAATAGACGAACATGGAGAAAATGCTGATCATAGATACACGGAAGCGCTGCCTGAAACTACTGGCGGCGCTGTTGCTGGGAACGGCCTGTTATCTTCCTGCCCGCGCCCAGCAGGATCCTATCTACTCCCAGTATGCAATGAACGGTATGCTGATCAATCCTGCTTATCCCAGTATTGACCAGGCGGCCAGCATGACTTTGATAGGCCGTAACCAATGGGTAGGAGTGGATGGCGCGCCTAAAACAGCTTCTTTCACATTCTATACGCCCTTTAAGGAAACCAATACCAGTGTGGGCTTTTCTGCCATGAATGAAAAGATCACCGTACAGTCGCGTACGGCGCTTAACTTTCATATATCGCAGCGTGTAGACCTTAACGAGACCCTGCGCCTGGCGCTGGGCCTGAAGGTAGGCATGTCGCAGTTCAGGGAGAATAACACCGCCCTTACTACTACAGACCCGATCTTCGCACAGAATGAAAGCTACTTCAAATCAGAAGTAGGCTTTGGTTTTGCGCTGTTTGCAGAAAATTTCTACGTTGGACTTTCGTCTCCCACCTTCCAGAGTTTTGATGTAGGGAACAAGGTGAACAAGATCGTTTACAACACGCATTATTACCTGACCGCCGGTTACCTGTTTGATGCCGGGGAGAATACGAAGGTCAAGCCTAACCTGGTAGTGCGTAAAGTGAAAGGATCGCCGCTGGGTATTGATTTCAATACCAGTGTGCTGATCAAGGAACTGGTATGGCTGGGCGCCTCCTGGAGGTCTGAAAAGAGCATTGGCGGACTGGTACAGGTACAGGTTTCAAAGAATTTTATGGTAGGCTATTCATACGATACGCCTATGTCGTCCAACCTCAAAGGCGCTCAGTCGGTTTCGCATGAGGTCATGATCAACTACCGTTTCCAGTGGTCAAACACCGAACGTGAGTTGGAGCCGCGCTATTTTTAAGCCGGCCATCTGCCTGTATTTACGCAGCCCATTAATTAATATGCACCTGTTTTTAACGAAAAGTTCTCACATACTTGCCTTGTGAGAACTTTTTCATTATGTATTAGCTACTAACAGATAGCTGCTTGGAAATCTTTAGAAAAAGTTGCGGCAAACTAAATCCGGGCGGATAGCATTGTCGTAAATACTAATATAAACGGTAGGCTTATTACCGTATACACTTACAGAGCATCGAAAACATAAATGAAGTTGTGTCTTTTTAATGGTTAACATGGGAAACAGCCTGGTATTTCTTACCAGGCTGCTTATTTTATGCCTATAGTGTTTTCTGCATCACATAGTCGTTCATCAGATAGCCCTGACCTATATCCGTATCTTTCTCTTTCACCACCACGAATCCCTGCTTTTCGTAGAAATGGCGGGCTTTGTTATGCCGGTTCACATCCAGCTCCAGTATATGGCCCTGCTGCGCTTTTACACGCGTTATTACGGCATTTATCAGGAATTTACCAACGCCCTTTCCCTGGTAGCCGCCATCCAGGTAGATCTTATGCAGTTTATAAATGCCAGCTGCATCGGTAGTGCTGTAAGCCGCAAACCCGATAGCTGTTGTACCATCATACAACAGTATAAACTGATGTTCCAGCGCCTCCATCTGCCTTCGAAGCGAAGCCGTGCTATACATCAGATCGATCATGTAATCTATCTGCTCCGCAGACAATATATGTTGATACGTTGGCCGCCATATCCTCTCCGTGAGTTCCTGTATGAGTGTGATGTCTGTTGTTGTCGCTTCTCTTATTGTCAGGTCCATGCTTTGTAGCGTTAAGAATTAAAAATTAATAATTAAGCGTTGCGGCTTTGGGACAGTCCAGGTTAGCCCCTCGTCCCACTATTATTAATTATTCCTTATTAATTACCGGTTTTTTCGTGCCTCCAGAAACGCTTCAAGGCCCTCCCTGCTAAAGCTGCTCAGGTTGCGTTCCTTTGTAAGGCCGCCTTTGCGGGCTGCCAGGGTACCGTAGCAGGTATCGGCAAAGCCGTCTATGCTGTGTGCATCGGGGTCGATGGAGATGAGCGCATGTTTTTCCAGCGCGTAAGGCAACCATTGCCAGTCTATATCCAGGCGGCGGGGGTGGGCGTTTAATTCTATCACCACGCCGTGGGCAACGCAGGCATCGATGATCTGCTGGTGGTTTACCGGGTAGCCGTTACGGCTCAGCAGCAGGCGGCCGGTCATATGCCCCAGTATGGTAGTATAGGGGTTGCTGATAGCTTTGAGTAAACGGGCCATTGCTTTTTCTTCCGTCATTTTCAGGTTGGAGTGCACAGAAGCGATTACGAGGTCAAATGTGGCCAGCACTTCGTCGGGGTAGTCCAGGCTTCCATCGTTCAGGATATCGGCCTCTATGCTCTTAAAAATGCGGAAAGGCGCAAGTTTTTTATTCAGTTCATCGATCTGTGCATGCTGTTCCTGTACACGTTCAATACTGAGACCATTGGCGTAGAAGGCGGAGCGGGAGTGATCGCTGATCACCAGGTATTCCAGTCCCTGTGCTTTAGCTGCCAGGGCCATGGCTTCCAGGCTGTGCAGACCATCGCTCCACTGGCTGTGCGAGTGGATAATGCCTTTGATGTCTTCGGGCTTGATCAGTTGGGGTAGCTGTTTCCGCCGGGCCAGGTCAATGGACAGTCCGCCGTTGCGCATACAGGGCTCAATGTAATCCAGTCCGGCTTTTTCAAAGATATCCGTCTCCGTTTTACTGCCTTCGAGGAAGGTGGCTGCGTTGCCGCCGGCGTCAAGGTGTTCAAGAAAATCAGGATCTGCGGTGGTGACAAACAGCGTTCTGGCAAAGTCATTGGGTTGGCAGGGATAGATACGGATCTTCACCAGTTGTTCGTGTTGCCATAGCTGTGACTCCGTGGTAGCTTCCAGCAGTTTGAATGCGGGTATTGCTTCCAGGTGTTGCTGGATGGTGGAGGCTGCGGCGCCGGCTACCAGCGCTATTTCATCGATGATTATTTCTGTGCGGCGAATGTGCCCGGTCAATGAAACCGGTGCGGGGGCTAAAGCCTGCTGCAGGCGTTTTTCCAGGTCCTGCGCCAGGCTGGCTACTTCTGCGTAGAGAAACCTTTCGCGGTTGGAGAAGTAGAACTCTATGCTTTGCTGTACGCTGTCCTGTGTTTTCTGTCCGAATCCTTTCAGCAGCATCAGGCGGTTTTCATTACAGGCGTAGAGCAGCTCACCCAGGTTTTCCACCTCGAGTTCTTTCCAGATGGCAGCTATTTTCCTGGGTCCCAGGCCTTTTATTTTCAGCATTTCAAGGATACCCGGCGGCGTTTTGGCTACAAAGGTTTCCAGCAGGGATAATCGGCCGGTCAGCAGCATCTCCTGGATGGCTTTGCTGGTGGAGCTGCCAATACCTTTTATGCGGCCTATCTCTTCGGCGGGTGTGTCTTTCAGCTGCAGTGGCAGCTTTTCGATGGTGAAGGCGGCAGTGGCAAATGATTTGGCTTTAAAGCTGTCCTCACCGTGGATGTCCATCAGTTTGGACAGGAGGGAGAAGTTATCGGCTATGCTGTAGTTATCCATAAATGGGCTTTTGGCTAAGAACCGCAAGCTAATAAGATTTATGGTTTTCGATAACACCAGGTGGGGCAGGGGCAAAAAAAAGATCCCGGCATTGTGTGCCGGGATCTTTATTCTACAAGTTGTAAATCCGATCTTACAGTGCAGCCGGAGTGGAAGGTGCTGAAGGAGAAGGAGATGCAGGAGAAGATTTCTTCTTGGCAGCAGCTTTCTTCTTAGGCGCAGCTTTCTTGGCAGCGGCTTTCTTCTTAGGAGCAGCCTTCTTGGCAGCAGCTTTCTTTTTAGGAGCAGCTTTCTTAGCAGCAGCTTTCTTTTTAGGAGCGGCTTTCTTAGCAGCAGCTTTCTTTTTAGGAGCGGCTTTCTTAGCAGCAGCTTTCTTTTTAGGAGCAGCTTTTTTAGGAGCAGCTTTTTTAGCAGCAGCTTTCTTTTTAGGCGCAGCTTTCTTAGCAGCAGCTTTTTTCTTAGGCGCTGCTTTTTTAGCAGCTTTTTTAATTGTTGCCATTGTTTTTTGAATTTGGGTTAGTAAATGAAAAATTGGGTATTAAAAAAAACTTTATGGCAATCACCGTATTACAGGCCTTTCACCTGCGCGGTGGTGTCAAATTAAATGCTCTTAACGGAAACGTAGGTTTTATTCTCACGTCCTTTACGGAATTCAACTACACCATCAGCAGTGGCAAAAATTGTAAAATCTTTACCAAGGCCTACGTTCTGACCAGGATGGTATACGGTACCCCTCTGGCGGATAATTATGTTACCGGCAATAGCAGGTTGCCCACCGAAAATCTTTACTCCCAGCCTTTTGCTTTGGGAATCGCGGCCGTTCTTAACGCTACCTTCACCTTTTTTGTGTGCCATTCTATTCTAGAGTTTATACTTTTAAGAAATTAAGCAATATCATTGATCTTGATCTTCGTAAAGTGTGCGCGATGACCGATTTTCTTTCTGAAGCCTTTTCTTCTCTTCATCTTGAAAGCGATCACTTTATCACCCTGTACATGGCCAAGGATCTCTGCTTTTACCACTGATTTTACATCAGTACCTATTGTCAGCGCGCCAGCGTTATCTGTTAACAGCACTTCAGAGAATTCAACTTTGTCGCCAACGTTACCCTCTAACTGCTGTACGAAGATTTCCTGGTCTTTTTGCACTTTAAATTGCTGACCTGCGATTTTTACAACTGCAAACATAGTTATCCAAAAATAATTTCCTGCAAAAGTACCACTTGTTTTCTAAATGACAAACTTTTCTGCTTTTTTTTAGTATTGCTAAATTAAAAGCAAATCGCAACATATAAGCTAATGACCCTAATTGAGAAAGAGCTTATTCTTTTCAAAGATACGTTTTTTTTGTATTATAGACCATAGTCCCTGGTCCACCGTCCATAACCCCGGTCTGCAGAATAGTTTCTGAACGGGCTTTCCCGCCTCAGGTGACAGGCTGTGGACTATGGACTATCGACCATGGTCCGGATCACTGTTAATAAAAACCGTTATCTTGCCCCTGCAATTTTTATACTTTTGTCATTTCAATAATGGACTATTTTCATTTTTAAACTATAGGGCATGAAGTTTAAGTCACTACTTGCCAAACCATTTGCTTCCATTGTTAACGGCAGGATCAGGAAGGAGATGCAAAGGGCGGTAGAAGACCAGGAGAGTATCCTGGAGGATTTGATAAAAACAGGCAGAAAAACGGATTTTGGCAAAGACCACAAGTTTGACGCCGTCCAGACATATAACGATTTTAAAGCGGCTGTTCCCATCCGGGACTATGAGCAGTTCAAGCCATATATTAATAAGATAAAGGAAGGAAGGCATAACGTGCTCTGGAAAGGCCAGCCAATATACCTTGCCAAAACTTCCGGCACTACCAGCGGTATTAAATATATACCCATCAGCAAAGATTCCATTTCCAATCATATCGATACCGCCCGTAACGCCCTGCTGATGTACATGGCGGAAACCGGTAATACGGCCTTTGCCGACGGTAAGCTGATCTTTCTCTCCGGCTCTCCTGAACTGGAGCGGGTAGGCGGCATCCCTACCGGCCGGCTGAGCGGTATAGTGAACCACCACGTTCCGGGCTACCTGCGCACCAACCAGCTGCCCACCTACGAAACCAATTGTATCGAAGACTGGGAGACCAAGCTTGACAAGATAGTGGATGAGACCATTAAACAGGACATGACCCTGATCAGCGGTATTCCGCCATGGGTGCAGATGTACTTTGACCGGCTCACTGAACGCAGCGGAAAATCTGTGGGAGAGCTGTTCAAAAACCTGGACCTGCTGGTGTACGGCGGTGTAAACTTTGAGCCCTACCGCGCCAAGCTGATGGAATCCATCGGCAGACCGATACACACCATCGAAACCTTCCCGGCATCAGAGGGCTTCATCGCCTTCCAGGATACACAGGGACAGGAAGGCCTGCTGCTGAATACCAATTCCGGTATATTTTTCGAATTCGTTCCCGCACAGGAGATTTTTTCCGAAAACCCCACCCGCCTCTCGCTCAGGGAAGTGGAGCTGGGCGTGAACTATGCCCTGATCATCAATAGCAATGCGGGTTTGTGGGGTTATAATATTGGCGATACCGTTAAATTCGTGTCGCTGAACCCTTACCGGCTGGTAGTAACGGGCCGCATAAAGCATTTTATATCCGCCTTTGGCGAGCACGTGATCGGAGAGGAGGTAGAGTACAGCCTGATGAAAGTAGCAGCGGAAGAACAGGTACGGATCACCGAATTTACAGTGGCGCCTATGGTACAAACCAATGGAGAACTGCCTTACCATGAGTGGTTCATCGAGTTTGAAACCATGCCGGCTGATTTGTCTACCTTTGCAGCCAAGGTAGATCATCACCTCAGGCAAAAGAACATTTATTATAATGATCTGCTGACAGGTAATATATTACAACCCCTGAAGATCAGGCCTATCCGCCGGCAGGGATTTATAGATTTTATGAAATCCATCGGTAAGCTGGGCGGACAGAATAAAGTACCCCGTTTAAGCAACGACAGAACGCTGGCAGAACAGCTGATGCAATATCTTCAGTGACAAAAGATTGCAAAACATTTAACAGTAGCCATGCAATCTTAAATCAGTGATAATTGATATTATTGTACAATGACTAAGAAGAACATAGCCATATTTGGCTCCACCGGTTCCATTGGTATACAGGCATTGGACGTGATAGCCGCACATCCTGACAAGTTCAGGGTAGAGGTGCTGACCGCCCGCCAGAATGCAGACCTGCTGATAGAGCAGGCCCTGAAATTCAGGCCTAATGCCGTGGTAATAGCCGACGAAGGCAAGTATGAAAACGTAAAGAACGTATTATTCGACAAAGGGATCAAGGTATTTGCCGGTAGCCGCGCCATGGTAGAGGTGGCTGCCTGGGATAATATAGATATAATGCTGGCCGACCATCATGGGCTTCGCTGGCCTGGCCCCCACCTTATCTGCTATTGAGCACGGTACCCCTGTGGCACTGGCCAATAAAGAGACCCTGGTAGTGGCCGGAGATATCGTAATGGCCGCCGCCAGGAAAAGGAATGTACCCGTTATCCCGGTAGATTCCGAACATTCGGCTATCTTCCAATGCCTGCAGGGCGAACGCGCCAGCCAGGTGGAAAAGGTGATCCTCACCGCTTCCGGCGGGCCCTTCCTGGGTAAGAAGCCCAATTTCCTTATCAATGTAAAGAAAGATCATGCCCTGCAGCATCCTAACTGGAGCATGGGCGCCAAAATAACCATCGACTCTGCCACCCTGATGAATAAAGGGCTGGAAATGATCGAGGCGCGCTGGCTGTTTGACCTGGAACCTGACCAGATCGAGGTAGTGATCCATCCGCAATCCATCTTACATTCGCTGGTGCAGTTCAACGACGGCTCTATCAAGGCACAGATGGGCCTGCCGGATATGAAACTGCCTATACAATATGCGCTGGGGTATCCGGATCGCCTGTCCAACGATTTCCCGAGGTTCTCATTCAAAAACTACCCTTCCCTCACTTTTGAGCAGCCAGATGTTAAAACTTTCCGTAACCTTGCTGTAGCCATAGAAGCACTCAGAAAGGGCGGCAACGCGGCCTGTGTGCTGAATGCGGCTAATGAAGAAGTGGTGCATGCCTTCCTGAAAAACCGGATCGGGTTCCTGCAGATGACGGAAGTAATAGAGGAAACCCTGGTAAAGGTGCCCTTCATTGAAGTGCCCACCTTACACGATTATTATGAAAGCGATACTGCCGCCCGTGAGCATGCAGCTGCGCTGATCAATTCCATTGTGATCTGAAATCATTCGTAATAATCGTAATAATTGTAATATTTTAACAGGCGGATGCTTTTATCTGTTTAGATCCTTTAAGTTACATGACAACACAAGAAATATTAGTGAAGGCCGGACAGCTGATCCTATCGCTGTCTATCCTTGTAGTATTGCACGAATTAGGGCACTTTATCCCGGCCAAGCTATTCAAGACCAAGGTAGAAAAGTTCTATCTCTTCTTTGATCCCTGGTTTTCCTTACTAAAGTTCAAGAAAGGCGAAACCGAATACGGAGTAGGCTGGCTGCCCCTGGGCGGCTATGTAAAGATCTCGGGGATGATCGATGAGAGTATGGATCGCGACCAGATGGCCTAAGGCGCCCCAGCCCTGGGAGTTCCGTTCCAAACCCGCCTGGCAGCGCCTCATTATTATGATCGGCGGCGTAACCGTTAACCTGATATTAGCCTTCCTGATATATGCAATGATGTTATGGTACTGGGGCGAAACCTACCTGCCTACCACCGCCGTGAAATACGGAGTGGCAGTAGATTCCCTGGCGGAAAGCGTTGGTATGCGTGACGGCGACAAGATACTGTCTGTTGACGGTGTTGCCGTGGAGAACTTCAGCGCCATCCCTGCGGAGATCATCCTGCATGAGGCGAAGAGCATCCAGGTAGACCGTAACGGTCAGCAGATGAACATTGCAATCCCCCCGGGGTTCATCCGGCAGATGATCAAGCAGAAATCTCCCTTTGCCATTCCCAGGGTACCGTATATCGTATCTGACTTTGAGAAAGAATCCGTTGGGGAAAAGGCCGGCCTGAAAAAAGGAGATAAGATCGTCTCCCTCAACGGCGAATCAACGGAATACTTCAGTGATTTCCGGAAGAAGATGAAGGGACGGGCCAAACAGGAGATCCAGGTGGGCGCCGTACGCGGAAAAGACACCCTGAACTTCAAAATGAAAGTTCCCGAGAGCGGCCTGATTGGCGTATACTTTGACCGGGACATGACCAAGTTCTTCTCCCTGAACACCAAAAAATACAGCTTCTTTGAGGCCATCCCGGCTGGTTTTAACAAGTGTATCAATACCCTGGTAAAATATGTGCAGCAGCTGCGGCTGATCTTTGTGTCCAAGGAAGTAAAGGCAAGCGAGTCAGTGGGCGGCTTCCTGAGCATTGGCAACCTTTTTCCCGGCGAGTGGGACTGGATGTCTTTCTGGGAAATGACGGCCCTGCTGTCTGTTATCCTGGCCTTTATGAACATCCTGCCGATCCCTGCGCTGGATGGCGGTCATGTGTTATTCCTGCTGTACGAAATGGTTACCGGCCGCAAGCCCGGCGAAAAATTCCTGGAATATGCACAGATCGTGGGCATGGTGATATTGTTCGGCTTGTTGCTGTATGCCAACGGGCTGGACCTGTGGAGGAATATCTTTAGTAAGTGGTTTTCTTAAATAGCTTTTAGCTATTGGCGGTTAGCGGTTAGCTGCGGATGATTGCTAATAGCTAACTGCTAATAGCTGAATTTTCCGTATATTTGCAGTTCAACTGGGGTCGCCTGGTTTTGACAGCATAGGTCTTTGAAAGTGTAAGCATGTCGTGCGTTGTATAATTAGCACGTAAATCTGAATATACAAACTATAATTGGCGAATCTAACTACGCCATGGCTGCCTAATCAGCGATTAGACACCCATTATAGCCGCCGCTAGTCTGCGCCTGCTAAGACAGCCGCCGCTGAATCATCAAACCTAGGAGGATAGATGCTCATGGTTTCCGTGAGTGAGCATTGAAGCTTAAACGGATAAGGACGAGGTTGGTTTGTTGCGCCCCTGCCGAGTCCCGACAGAACAATGCGTAAATAAGCATGTAGAAAGCTTTTGGGGAATATGTTTGGACGCGGGTTCGATTCCCGCCGGCTCCACAGAAAGGATATCTGTCTCGGATATCCTTTTTTTATTGGCTAAAGTCTTCGTATGTTGATTTTAATTGGCTCAATTTCAATCTTTAAACATATTGTTTACATGTTTGCTGATTGTGACGCACTACTTTAATATAAGTGCGTAGCTGGACTAAATCCAACCCCTANCAAAAAAAAGGGGATCCATATGAATCTATTCTGATCTGCCTGGATCGGTTACGTTTTTCGGTTACATTGCCCCTCCTTTAGTTTGTAACCGAATCTCTTGGAAAAACCGTGTTGTTGCTTTTTAGGAAGAGCTCCCCGGCGGTAAAGTGCCGTCGGTGCCATAAAAAAGTTAGAATGGCTGCCCTGAAAAAGGCTAGCATGGAAGATTTGCTGGTGATGCATCATGAATGATCGNGGGGTAACCGTAAAATCTATGTCTTCTGAAAATCGCTTTAAAATTTTATGCGCTTTTGACAAGGAGGTTCCTCCGGTAAATGTAAGTAGAAGATCTTCCGTTTGTATCGATGAAATTATTTGGAGCACTTGGACTACATGCCAGTCCTTTTCAACAAAGGCCTTGCTAATACCCAACTCAGCTGCTGCGTCTTCGATCAACTGCTTATCTGGCATACTCGAAGTTGATATACGCTTCATTGAACCCAATCCTTCGGGTTATTCGTCTATTGACCGCAATTTGGCGGCCTGTGGGTATTTGTGTAGATCGCCCTTGCTCGTATGCAATTTCCGCTTGGGTAAGACTAGTCTTAATACCCAGCCTATTCAAAGCTTTCTTCGCCAGATCAGGCAATGGTTCGGCCGGAATAATCTTGCCTGTCGCCACTGATTTCCGTGTCTTTGCATATATTCCCTGGCTAATTTTGATCAGTTTCTGCTTTTCAGTCAATGATTTAAGCCCGCGGCCGACCTGGTCATAATCACCAAGATCCGCAAAATCTTGCCGAAGCAACACGGTAGACTTCGTCCGCCGGATACGCTCATACATTCTGCTTTCCAAAGTCCTCTTCTTTTTCATTGATTATCAATATAATTTGATCACAAAGATACGACATTTTGAAAAAATAAAACTTGCCTTTTCACGTAATTCCTGGAAACACAGATTTTATCTGATTTAATAACTTTTATATTTGAATAACTTACCGTTACGAATAAGTTTTGTGGGTATTTTTAGTAATTTAGCACCGATATATAGCTCTTTCTTTTAATGCCTATATACCTGATCCAAACCTATTACGGTTACAAATTCGGTTACATTGGGTTCAAGAATCGCGAAGATATGCTATGGACAAGGGGGAATCCGAAAAACAGTCGCCCCCGCCAGCTCCACTTTTAAAAACGAATGTGGTGCCCTCCACTCCACATTTGGCTGGAAATGCTGCCATTTCAACCGTTTTTAAAGATTTTTTGGTTCCGGTTCCGCCGGCTCCACAGAATAAATTTGTTAAATTAAGGCAGTTCGTATGGGCTGCCTTTTTTGTTTTGAAGATATGCGGGTGATGGGCATTGAGAAAGAGGTTAATCTTCGTCTGCAATTGTTTCTTAAATTAGGTGATCTAAAGGCATTTTATGGGCGAATTGCAAACATTAATAAACAAAATCAGGCAGTTTAATGCAGAGCGTGACTGGAGCCAATTTCATAATGCAAAAGATCTGGCCTTAGCAATAAGCATCGAAGCCGCTGAACTGAATGAACTGTTCCTCTGGAAAAAGGCCGAAGAAGCAGATCCCGAAAAGGTAAAGGAGGAATTGGCAGACATCTTTACCTATGCCCTGCAGTTAGCGGATAAGTATGGGTTTGACATCAATGAAATTGTAAGTAACAAGATAGAGAAGAATGCCTTAAAATATCCCATTGAAAAAGCTAAAGGCAGCGCCAGGAAATACAACGAGCTATGAAGACCCCACAGGAGTATTCCATTAAGCAATATGATTTTAACCCGGAGGTAATCAGACAACTGGATAATAGTGAAGTTCCGGAAGAGTTCTGGCCGGTTGTTTATTTGCTGAAAGAAAAAAATAAAAAGAATGCTGCCGCATATGTTGGCGAGACTATCGACATAAAGACCAGGTTAATTACCCACTTAAATCACCCTGAAAAGAAGAAGCTACAGGAAGCCTATCTGATCTCCAGCAGTCAGTTCAACAAATCAGCAACGCTCGACATTGAAGCTAACTGTATAAGATATTTGTCCGGAGACGGTATGTACAAACTGTTAAATGGTAATCTCGGTCTGGTTCACCATAATTACTATCAAAAGAAAGAACTGTATGATGGTATTTTCCAGTCTGTATGGGAAGAATTTCGCTCAATAGGGATCGCAAAACATACGCTAAAGCAAATTGATAATTCTGATCTCTTTAAGTATTCACCATATAAATCGTTAAACGCAGCGCAAACGAAAAGTCTGATATTGATCCTTGAGTCCTTACTGGATGATCAATATAAAAGTTCTGTTATCGAAGGTTGCGCAGGTTCGGGGAAAACAGTATTGGCCGTTTTCCTTTTTAAGCTTTTACATACGGCAGCAGAGGACTTTAATTTCAGGGCTTTGGGGCCGGAAGATAAGCGGATAATAGAACTTGTACAGCAAATAAAACAAAAATTACCACGTCCGGAAATGGCGCTGGTAATTCCTATGGACTCCTTTCGGGCAACCGTACAAACAATATTCAGGCATGTGGAAGGATTAAGGGCTGATATGGTAGTTGGTCCAGCTGATCTTAGAAAAAATCACTATGATATAGTAGTGGTCGATGAGGCGCATCGGTTACGGAGACGGAGCAATCTGGGCAATTATTTTGGCGTTTTTGACAAGATATCTGAAGAGCTGGGATTTGATAAGGACAAGGATGATGAACTGGACTGGGTGTTAAAGCGGTCGGATAGAAGCATTCTCTTTTATGATGAATTTCAATCGGTCAAACCTTCAGATGTGCCGCAGGAAAAGTTCGATCTTTTAAAGAACAGAAAAACAACGAAAACTGATTTCCTCTATTCGCAATTTCGTGTAAAAGGAGGATTGATGTATGTAAGATTCATCGATGCCCTGCTGAATTGTGGGCGTATCCCAGGCCAGGAGAAAGTTCGTTTCAGGAAATATGATTTCCTGCTTTTTCAGGATCTGTCCCAGATGATAGAGCATATCAGGAAGAAGGATGGCGAGGAGGAGCTTGCAAGGGTAGTAGCCGGGTATGCCTGGCCATGGCCTTCAAAAAAGAATAAGAAAGCTTATGATATTAATATCGGGCAGTTAAAGCTTAGATGGAATAGTGTAAAACGAAACTGGATACACTCAGCAAATGCTATTAATGAGGTAGGCTGTATTCATACGGTACAAGGGTATGACCTAAATTACACCGGTATCATTTTCGGTAATGAAATCAGCTATGATAAAGGAAAAGGGGAAATTATAATTAAGCAGAATAATTATTACGACAGAAATGGTAAGCATGGTGTTAAGGATCCCAGGCAGCTGAAGGCGTTTATTATTAATATTTACAAAACGTTGATGCTACGTGGAATTAAAGGTACCTACATTTATGTATGCGATGAAGCACTCCGGGAGTACTTTGCACAACACATCCCCTTGCATAATGAGATTGTTCCCAATGAGACCGGGACAAACGAGCAGATGATACCATATGTTAATAGTGTACCCCTTTATAATTTGAAAGCGGCGGCCGGAAGCTTTAGCAGGCAGCAGTTGGTTAGTGAAGATGCAACATGGATCTTTGCCGGACAGCAGAATGGTTTAAGAATATCAAAAGACCATTTTGCATGTAAAGTTGAAGGTGAGTCAATGAATAAGAAAATCCCTAACGGGGCAATCTGTTTATTTCGTAAGTATACCGGGGGAACCAGGAACGGGGAAGTTGTATTAGTTGCTCATTCGGACATACAGGACGCTGACTTCGGTTCGAATTATACGGTTAAGGAATACGTCAGCGAAAAGCAGTATAACGCTGACGGAACGTGGGAGCATGAGCGCGTTCTTCTCAAACCTTGTTCCACGAACCCTTCATTCAGAGATATTGTACTTGAAGGAAGCGAGCTATCCAGACTGGAAGTTATCGGGATTTTTGAGAGGGTTTTGTATAGTCAGAAGTGCCCATGAGATCTTGTTTAAGCCGGATATTCCTTTTCAGACCAGCGGAACTTCAATGTAAGACTACAGAACAGACGCTCCACCTCGCAGAACGGCGTTGTAAGCTAGCTAAACGGAGCCACCACTTTACATAACAGCCATGTAAGACAACAGAACAGACGCTCCACCTGACAGAACGGCGTTGTAAGCTGATTAAACGGAGCCGCCACTTTACATAACGGCCATGTAAGACAACAGAACGGACGCTCCACCTGACAGAACGGCGTTGTAAGCTAATTAAACGGAGCCGCTACGTTACATAACGGCCGTGTAAGATAACAGAACAGCTCCTTCACCTGACAGTATCTCAGATTAAGTATATTCCTCCAGGCTATAAGCTGACATCAGATATAGCACTGAACTATAGTTATACGGAAGAGGCGCTTGATCCGGATTGGTTGAAAGCGCACAAACTTTCACTCAACATTAAATAGCACCAGGGAAAGTATACACCTGGTGAAAAAAATTAGCAACCTTAATTGAGCTACGCTTTAAGGAGAGTGGCAGGCGAATTGAGAGAGCATCAAATACATATCCGTTGTTTATTTTTCTAAGCTCACACTACTTACTAATCTCCAACAGCAGTTGCGTCACCTGATCCGGCTGCGTAAGCATAGGACAATGCCCTGTATTCACCGAATAAACGTTTGTTATCTTAGCCGCGCTGATCATCTTGTTCTGCAAATCAATGGTAATAGCATGGTCCTGTTTGGTTTCGATGTAATATTTTGGAACTCCTGCAAATGCCGGGTTTTTCAGGAAGATTTTATCGGCCTGCGCTGCAATTGGTTCGGGTCTGTTATTATCCATCAGTAATTTTTGAACCTGAGCGTCTGCATCCTGGGCAAATACAGAAACGATCCTGTCGTTTGCAATACTTGCTGTTGCCCCATCGGCAGAGAAAGTGAGCGCCGGACCAAAAAGAGAACCGGGATCCATCATCGTGAGGTCAAGTATGGACTGATCATTTGCGGGAACAAATCCTGCGAGATACACCAGTTTATCAATTTGGCCCGGTATGGAGTCTGTCACTGCAGTGATGATGGCGCCGCCAAGGCTGTGACCAACTAACACCACCGATCCCTTCACTTCGTTGATGGCGGTAATCACCTTGTCACGGTAGGTATTAATGCTGATAGTTGATGGATCTGTCTGGTCCTGCCCATGGCCGGGTAATTCCACCACCACTACCTGCTGACCTGCCGCTTCGAGCTTTGATTTGACAAACTGCCACGCATATGGCGCCTGGAACGCACCATGCACCAATACAAAGGTCTTGGGATGGGGGATCTGCGGATCATCATCTTTTGAACAACTGCTGAAAGCAACCACAGCGATCGTTGCTAATAGTACCAGGAAGAATAATGGCCTTGCCATAAATTGTTTGTAGTGCGTTTTCATATTTGTAATGTTTGACGCAAACTTCGATCAAAACAGCAAGGATGTTTTTAACTTAGGTTAAATTGAACATGGCACCTGAACGCCCGGACCATTTACAATGACTTTAATACGTACATAAAAAGGCGAATGCAACGGACGTAAAACACCCATTGCATTCGCCTCTTATAATCAATCTCCCTATTACCTATTTCAACTTCCAGAAATCAGCATTCAGCTGCTTGAGCATTAACTGGAACCCGGGCCCCGGCATATCGCCATGTGAAAAGCCGTCAAACTCGTAGAGGTACGTCTTTTTATGTCCCACCAGTTTCATCATGCGTGCCAGGTAGGCATTTTCTTCATAGCGGCCCAGCAGCTCCTGCTCGCGGTCGGCAGTGTAGATGTACATCGGCGGCGCATCAGCACGGATATGCGTTATGGGCGCATATTTATCTACCGTGACCTTTGTATCCGGGATGCCTTTTTCCTTCCGAACAGTAAAATGTGTGATGGCTTGTCCGCTGAAGGGGAACAGTGCCGCAATGCGGTTGGCGTCGATATTATACTTAGCCAGCCATTCTTTATCAAGGCCTACTAACTCCGACAAATAAGCGCCGGCAGAATGCCCGGATACCACGATCTTCGCAGGATCGCCACCGTATTCCTTTGCATGATTAAAGGCCCAGGCAACAGCAGCGGCGGCATCTTCAATGTAAGCCGGACAGGATACTTTAGGACTTAAACGATAGTTAACCGCGATCACGATCACATGCTGCTGCTTCAGCGCACGGGGTATTTCTTTATTGCCACCCGTTATCCCTCCGCCATGGAACCATACGATCACCGGCACATTGGCATGCCTGGCAGGATAGTAAATGTCCAGCCGGCAGCGCTCTTTCATATAGTCGTCCAATTGCCCGGTACGGTACAGTATATCTTTTTGTTCAAGGTAGGTTGTAGTATCCTGGGCCATCAGCGGCAGGGCAAAACAAAGGAGCAGCAGGTAGCAGAAATATCTCATAAAAGCGTGAAATTTAATTGACGGATAAAAATAGTGCTTTCGGTTAATTTATGAAATCAAATTGAACGGCACCGGGATAATTGTTACGGTTCATACGCTTTAATCGTCATTTCAACCGTCTTTTCCGTCATTTCACACACCATTGCGGCGTTCAACTTTACAAGCGCCCTAATTTTACCACTACGATTTTGCCGTATATTGGGCGAGTTATTCTGAATTATCATGAGCAATCCTCCGGGAAATAAAAAAGGCCTGGTGCCGGGTGTAACCTGGCAGGAGATCGTAGCCTTCCTGTCCCTTTTTGTTGTGATGAGCCTGTTATACGGCTTCCCAGACCTGATCCGCGGACGGGTATCCTGGCATTATGCAAGGGAAACGGCGGTAGACTGTGTGTTCATGTTCGTTTCGTGTATACCGCCCTGGTGGCTACATTTCAGGAAGCTGGCCCACTGGCCGCTCAAGAAACGTTTCTGGTTCCATCTGCCTACCTCCCTGATCTATTATTTCAGCTGGATAGGGCTGTATGTGATTTACAATCCCCTCAGCGGCAAGGCGCCCATCACTGCCCACAGTGTGCTGTTGAATATTGGCCCTAACCTGCTTTTCTATGTACAGATCTTCAGCTTTCTTCACCTTTATCACTTTTTCAGGGAACGTGAGCTGCAGCTGAAAAAGGAAAAGGAGCTCTCTTCGCTGGCCTATAACAGTGAGATCAATGCGCTGAAGGCGCAGATACAGCCGCATTTCCTTTTCAATACGTTGAACTCCATCAGCGCCAGTGTGCCGCCGGAGCAGGAAACCACGCGGGAGCTGATCGCCAAGCTGGCAGATACTTTCCGCTATGCGTTGTATGTTACCCAGCACGAATGGGTGCCGCTTAACGAGGAAGCCGCTTTTATCAATACCATCCTGGAGCTGGAGAACAGGCGTTTTGGTAAACGCCTGCAGTTCGAGATCGGCTGCCTGAAAGAGACGGGAAATATCATTGTGCCTTCCATGCTGCTGCAGCCGCTGGTGGAAAATGCCATCCGCCATGGTATTGCACCCAGCCTGAACGGCGGCAGGATCACGGTTGGCTTTGAGCGTGCAGACAGTAAACTGAAGGTAACCGTGAGCGATACAGGCAAAGGCTATGCTGGTGATGTACAGGAGATGCTGTCTGCCAAAGGGGTGGGGCTCCGGAATGCGCGGCAGCGGCTCGAATTGTTATTCAACGAAACGCTTTATATTGAAAGGAATCATCCCACGGGGATGACATTTTATTTTTACATTCCTATACAACATCATGTCGGTAACAACGGTCTTAATAATTGATGATGAAGAAGCTTCGCGCAGCCTGATCCGCCAGTATCTGCAGGCCCACCCGGAAATGGATGTGCTGGGCGAATGCGAGAATGGTATTGAAGCGGTAAAGGCCATTAACGAGATGAAACCAGACCTGGTTTTCCTGGATGTGCAGATGCCCGGTCTTAATGGCTTGGAGGTACTGCAGGAGATCGCACATATACCCATGATCATTTTTACCACGGCATTTGACCGTTTCGCGATCAAGGCTTTTGAAATGAATGCAGTGGATTACCTGCTGAAACCGTATACCCGTCAGCGTTTCGATCTGTCTGTATCGCGCATCAGGCAGCGGACAGACCAGCATGCCTTATATACCCTCGCGGCTAACATCCCCCTGCAACAGGGTAATTATCCCCCCAGGATCTTTGTAGAAACCCCGGGCCGTCTTAAAAGCCTGGATGTACAGGATATTCTTTACCTGAAGGCGGAGAAGGATTATACGCGTATCCATGTTGCCGGACAATCCTACCTGGGCTCCCAGGGCATCAGCATACTGGAGAAACGGCTGGATCCCCAGCGTTTTCTGCGTGTGCACCGCTCCTTTATCGTGAACATCTATCACGTGAAGGAAGTGTACCGCGATATCTCCAAAACTTTTCTTGTGATGAATGACGGCACCGAGATCGTGGTGGCAAGAAGTTACCTCGAAAGCCTGAAAAAACTCATCTATTAAGATCTTCGTCGCCCCCGTAAGCATTTCGTCTACCATTATTGCACTTTGTCGGAAAACCGGTGAACCTGCTGTTTGCTACCTTACTTTTGCTGCATCAACATTTTACAGCACAAACAAGCGGTCATGAAGATTCTTTTCGACGAAAGTGAGACGGCAGCTGCCAACCAGATCAGGGAACTGGTAGCAGGCATCAATCCAGCGGTAGAGGTAGTGAAAGTACCCAGCCTGTTCAGCCGGTTGTTACGCGTGAGCTTCCGCGACCGTACGCCGGTGCAGCGTTACCTGGTACGCAAGGGAACCCGCTTGTTCCCCATCGCCGTGGAAGATATCGCCTATTTCTACGTAAAGGGACGCTTCTCCTGCATCAGGACCGTCTGCGATACAGAACACATCCTGGAAAAGAGCCTGGACGATATTGAGCAGGAAGTGGATGGCAATATCTTTTTCAGGATCAACCGGCAGTTTATTGTCAGCTATACCAGCATCAGGCAGGTTCATGCCTGGTTCAATGGCAAACTAAAAATATGGCTTAGCCCCGATACAGGAGAGGATGTTATTGTAAGCCGTTTAAAAGCGGCCGAATTCCGTAAGTGGTTGGGAGAATGATTTGTTAACCCGTAGTTTGATTACTCTGTTTGTGCCCCAAAAAAGTTTTGCCCCCGCGATTATTCTCAGGAACTAGCCCCAAATGTCAGTAAGGCGCCTCCCGGAAAGAGGCGCCTTCTTTTTGCCTATGGAGGATTTTAGCTACTTTTATCTCACCTATGACAACGCAGACACCCGATCCGCCACTAAACATTATCATCGTAGACGATGAGATGGAAGCCTGTAATAACCTGCGGAACATCCTGCTCCGTGATGTAGACCCCTATATCAACATCATGGGCATTGCGCAGGACACCACCCAGGCGGAAATGCTGATCCGCGAACACACACCGGACGCCCTGCTGCTGGATATAGAAATGCCCAAAGAGAACGCCTTCAGTTTTGTTGAACGTATCTCTCCCGTGAATTTCGAGATCGTTTTTGTGACGGCCTATGACGAATATGCCGTAAAGGCGTTCCGGCTGAATGCTATCGACTACATCCTGAAACCGATCAATACTTTTGACCTGGCCGCCGCCATCCGTAAGCTCAAAGAAAGAATACGGTTCAAGGCCAACGTACAACTACCTGCCTATGAGGCATTGTCCAGGCAGTTAAAAGAGCATACGCAACCCAGGCAGCTCTGCCTGCGCGACAACAGCTCTGTGGAGATCGTCGATTTTAAAGACCTGCTTTATATTGCCGCCAAAGGCAGCTATTCGCAGGTAACATTCCTGAAAGACGGCCAGGTAAAACAAACCGTGATGAGCAATTCCATAGCAGAGTATGAAGAACTGCTGCCGGCAGACCAGTTTTACCGGATCCACAAATCTTACCTGGTGAACGGCCTGCACATTAAACAGATCATTAAAGACGGCAGCCAGGTGGTAGCCTCCGGTACCCGCTTCAGTCTGCCCGTTGGCAGAAGGCGACACAGCGGCCTGCTTACTTTCCTTCAGCAATACCGGGCTACGCATGTGTAAAAAGATTGTGCAATATATTACACTGCTGCTGCTCATTATCATCGCGCAACCCTGCCCGGCGCAGGAATTCCCGCTTATTCATTATACAAAAGAAGACGGGCTTCCCGGTAATATGGTATACCAGGTGTACCGTGACCGCACCGGCTTTCTGTGGTTTGCAACGGATAAAGGCGTTGCCCGGTATAACGGCATCAGGTTTGAAACATTCACTACTTCCGACGGTCTGACGGACAACGATGTTATCAGCCTTTTTGAAGACCACTACGGCCGTATATGGCTGAATTGTTTCAAGGGTAACCTGTGCTATTTTAAAGATGGAAAGATCCACACCGCCAACAGCGTTTTTCCTAACCTGCCTTCCAACACATCGCATGCATTTGGTACTTCGCTGGAGAGCGACAGTAGTTTCACCCTGCATTTTTCCGACAAGGAAATGTTTGTAAACATTAAAGGCAATACCTGCCGGGTGTATTACCTGAACAAATTATGGGGCAAGGGCCCCAACGACCTTACAGTGGCTGTCAGCAAACGTTCTCCCTCCACCTATGAGCTGCTCACCGGGCATGGCAGCCTGCTGATAGATACCGGTTACAATATCATCTCAACCAGGGTCAGGCCTAATAACAGGCACCGGTGCAGGGTAGGGCAGGAGATGTGCTACATTGTATCTGAGAAAGCGGTTTATAAGGATGATCAGCCTATCTATCATTTTAAGGGCGATGAAGTATTTGATAATGTAAACAGCCTGTACATCAGCAAAACCGATACCTTTGTGGGAACAGAGAAAGGGCTGGTCATCAATAACAGCGCACCCATGCTGAAAACTTCCAGGATAACGGATGTGTCGCAGGATGTGAATGGCAATTACTGGGTCAGTACGCTCAACAATGGCGTGTATTGTTTTGACAGGCGCTTCCGCGAAACTAAGTTCTATAACAACTGCTATACAGGAACGGCGCAGTACGCATTTGCTGCAGAAGGGCAACTTTTCTTTACTACCGATGATAAAAAGCTTTATCGTTTTCAGCAGGGAAAAGCTACACGCATATTCGATCTTATGCAATACAGGGGCCGGGGAAAAGACCCGGTGCCACAGCCGGGAGCTATAGCGGATGATCAGGGCAATTTCCATTTTATTGCAGACCAGGATCATTTTATTGTACAAAACCTGGTGGCAGATAAGCCAACGGTCAAACGGAATCACCTTATAGCATCGCCCGTCAACCAGGTATACCGGATATCAGCCGTAAAGGTGATCTGCAATACTCCACGGTACATCTACTGGTTACATAACGGTTATTTTATACTGCGGATAGACCGCTCAAAGATCGGGACGGCTGGCAGCACTGCACTGGAAGATGTATTCCGGGTCTCAGACGGTCAGCGTATATACTACATGGCACAATCCGACAGTAACGATATCTGGTTCAGCACGGGTAAAGGAATGTACAGGATGGTGAATGACAGCGCCGTGCTGCAGGCATCCTTTAAAAACCTGAGCCTGTCCCGTTTTTATATGCTGGGTAATTACCTGGTGGGATGGAATAACAGTAACCGGCTTATCATCTGCAATCATTTCGACAGCCGTATGAGCGTTGATACGCTGCCGTTACAGGATTGTATCTGGGACAGGGCTTTCCAGCTGGACAACCGTCATCTGCTGATCTGTACCAATAAGCAGTACCGTATACTGCAGGTAACGCCAGGCGCCGGCAGCCCGGTATATGAGCTTTCCACCGTTGCATATCCCTTTGTGCCTGCAGATGCGGAGCGTATCTTCTCCGATGGCCATACCTGTTATTTCTTTAAGGACGGCAATATTACAGCCGTACCTTTAACAGCCCTGCTGCAAAAAGCTACACCATCCCGTTTGCTTTTTACCGGTGTCAGTACCCTGCAGCAATCCTATACTACGGGCAGTGGTCATGTAACCATTCCTTACGGCGAATCAGGGAACATCGAGGTGTCTTTCACGGCGCTGGCATTCGGTATGACAGATCTCAGCTATGAGTATACCGTTTCCGGCGGTGGGGAAGAAGGATGGCGCCCCATCAGGAATGAAGAGATCAACCTGCTTTCTTTCAGGCCGGGCAGCTATACCATCACGATAAGGGCCAGCAGCGCTTCCAATGTACACAGTATTCCGGCGTCCCTGCTGCTGACCATCACCCCGCCATTCTGGACATCCTGGTGGTTTATATTACTGGCGGCTTTGTGCTTCGCAGCTTTACTATGGTGGGTCATTCACCTGGTTACCCGTTACTTCATCAGGAAGAAAGAACAGGTACATGCGTCCGAAATAAAGTTCATGAAACTGGAATACAAGGCGCTGAATGCGCTGATGAATCCCCACTTCATTTTCAATAGCCTGAATAATATACAGGGCCTGGTGAATGGCGATAACAGGCAGGCCGCCAATCAATACCTGGTGACCTTTGCAGACCTGATCCGTCAGAATATGCACAACGCCTCAAAAGAGCTGATCACACTGGAAAAGGAAATGGAGCTGATCCGCAACTATCTCCGGCTGGAAAAACTGCGCTTTAATGACTGGCTGCATTACGAGGTAGACATCGAAGAACAAATAGATACCGCCGGTATACTGATACCGCCTTTGCTGGTGCAACCCCTGGTAGAGAACGCCATCCGCCATGGCCTGGTACCCCGGCAGTCTGCAGATAGCCTGCTGTCTGTTCATATTCATGAAGATGAGGAGGAGGTGCTTTATATAGATGTGAAAGATAATGGTGCAGGGCTGACCGCTGCACCCAGCCGTCCTTCCCCGTATGAGTCAACAGGACTGGACAGCATCCGTAAACGTGTTACGCAGCTGAAGCTGATCCATAATATTGATGCAGGATTTGACATCTTTGAAATAACGGGTCCGTCTGGCGAGGTGCAGGGAACCCTGGCGCGGATCATCATCCGCCGTTCGTAAACAATTCACTACCGTTACTAAATTTTTGAAGCCTTACCTGCGGGCGCTGCGCTAATTTAGCAGCCAATATCCCTGTTCCTGTATGATAAAACACTGCAACTACCGATTAACGAATGTTAGCCTGCTGTTTACATCATTATCCCTGACCCTGTTTTCCTGTACTGTCCAGAAACCGGATGCGCCTGCAACACCCGCATTAAGTAAGAACACAAAGATACTTACTACAGGCACCTGGGTATGCTATGAATATTTCAACGGCTATAACTATCCTCTGACCAAACTGACCTGGAAAGCAGATAAAACCTCCAGCTACAGGAACTTATCCAAAATCCGGGTAAAGAAAGCACCTTCACATCGGACACCAAGTGCCGGCTGATTCACTTTTTGCATGGCATGATGTTGAGCACGAGACTTACGGCGCTTTGAAACAATAGCATCCATTTTCACATAGCGTACATACCTGCCCGGAAATGGACATATCGGAAATTTTACTGGGGGGAACATTAAGCAGCCTTCGGATCTCCTGATCTGAGGGCTACTTTTATTATAGTGGTCTCACTGGTAAATAAAACCAGGTTCCGCCACTGCAACCAATTGTTTGTATTGGCATCTGGCCCGTGGATTGCGAAGTAGATGGTAAATGTTCCGCTATGAACAGAAGGTTCCCCGTTATTTTATTGTACGGCCTGCTGCTGCTATGGTCTGGATCGCTGCGTGCACAATATGTGATCCGCGATGCTGCAGAAGACCGCTGGTATAAGAACAGCATCATCTATAACCTGGATGTGCATACATTCAAAGACAGCGACGGCGATGGCCAGGGAGATTTCCAGGGATTGATACAGCAGCTGGATTACCTGAAGGGACTGGGTGTAGACGCTTTGTGGCTGGCGCCTTTTCAGCCCTCGCCACGCAGGGATGACGGGTATGATGTGGCAGACTTCTACGGTGTGGACTCCACATGCGGAACGCCCGGGGACTTTGCAGCGTTTATGTACCAGGCAAAGCTGCGTGGCCTGCGTGTGATCATGGATATGGTGCTGAATCATACATCAGACGCGCATCCCTGGTTTAAACGTGCGAGACAGGATACGGCTTCGCCTTATCACCAGTGGTATGCATGGACGCAGCAACGGCCTTCCAATTACGATAAGGGAATGGCTTTTCCGGGTGTGCAGCGCGAGGTTTGGAGTTACGATTCGGTGGCGAAGGCCTGGTATTATCACCGCTTCTACCGCTTTCAGCCAGACCTGAATTTTGCTAACCCTTATCTTCGTTCAGAGGCAGAAAGGATACTGGCTTACTGGCTGCAGCAGGGCGTGGCGGGTTTCCGGCTGGATGCGGTTCCTTTTATGATAGAGGTGGCCACACCGGGTGTTGATCAGCCGCCGCAGCAATACGAGGTGATCACCGGTATGCAGCGGTTTGTACAGTGGCATAACGGCAGCGCAATTGTATTGGGAGAAGCCAATGTGCCACCGGAAGACAATGTAAAATACTTTGGTGAAAACGGCGAAGGGTTGCAGATGATGTTTAATTTTTACGTTAACCAGTACCTGTTCTATGCATTTGCCACGGGTAAGCCCGCGCTACTGGTAAAAGCGTTGCAGGATACAAAGAAGAAACCTGCCACTGCACAATGGGCCTATTTTCTGCGTAACCATGATGAGATAGACCTGGGACGGCTTTCCACGAAACAACGTAATGAAGTATACCAGGCTTTTGGTCCTGATACTTCTATGCAGCTGTACGACCGGGGTATACGGCGGCGGCTGGCGCCTATGTTCAATAATAACAGGCCGCTGATGGAAATGGCCTACAGCCTGTTATTTGCCCTGCCTGGTACTCCGGTGATAAGATACGGTGAAGAGATCGGGATGGGAGATGATCTCCGGCTGCAGGAGCGGCTGGCAGTGCGAACACCCATGCAATGGTCTTCGGCTCTGCAGGCAGGCTTTACCACTGCGCCGAAGGCATTCCGGCCGGTGATCAGCGGCGGTGATTATGGTTATGAGAAAGTAAATGTGGCGGCACAGCAGCAAAATCCGGGATCGCTGCTGAGGGTGATACAAGAACTGATCCGCCTGCGGCGACAGTGCCCGGAAATTGGTTTGGGCAGCTGGGAGATACAGCAGGTGGCCCCTGCGGTGCTGCTGATGCGCTACACTTTTAAAGGCAAATCTGTGCTGACATTGCACAACTTCAGTAAGATGGCCCAACAGGTACGTTTAAACGCAGCAGCGGGTGATGATTACCTGCTTGAGCTGACGGATAAAGATAAACGGCAGCAGCTGCAACCTGTGAACAGGCGCTATGATATACTGCTGCCGGGTTATGGATACAAATGGTACCGCGTGAATGCGGCCCTTTAGCATGTGCTACTTTCCGCTTATTTTCTTTTCTCCTGATCCCACAGTGGCAGGAGCGGCTTTTCGCTGTTCTTCCACATGTTCTTTTACTTCAGTGGCAATTGCCTGTTTATCTTTGGTAGTTTTCTTCAGCGCTTCGAGGAAGTGCTCCGCATGTTCTTCGGGCACCGGTGCTTCCAGTGTAGGTTCATGCGGATCAACCACGCATTCTATTAACACGGGTCCATCTGTTGCCAATGCCTCTCTTAACTGTTCTGCGCAACCTGCGGGATCATCGATCCTTACTGAAGGGATACCGCAGCCTTTGGCGATCTGCTGAAAATCTGCCGGCGCCAGATCATTTCCATATTCCGGGTTGCCGAGGAACATCATCTGCTCCCATTTTTCCAGTGCAAGGGTGTTGTTTTTTAACAGGATGATCTTAACAGGCAGCTTGTATTGAATTAGTGTAAGCAGATCTCCCATTGCCATGGTTAAAGACCCATCGCCCATAAAGGCAATCACCTGTCTGTCTGGAAACGCCACCTGTGCGCCGATGGCATAGGAAATTCCCGCCATCATGGTGCAGCTGGTACCGCTGAGCGAGAAGCGCTGCCCCTTACGCAATTTCACATGCCGGTTGATCCAGTAGGCAACGGTACCCGCATCGCCACAAAGAATGGCATTGTCCTGCATACAGGCGGAAAGCTGCCAGGCTACTACCTGCGGCTTCATGGGGATATCCTGCTGTGTGCCCTGCTGTTCCATGAGCTGCCACCACTGCTGCATATGCTGCTGTGCTTTTTCAAGGAAAGAGCGGTCTTCGTTTTTTTGCAGCAAAGGCAGCAGCTGCTGCAGGATGGCCTTTGCATCGCCTGCCAGTCCTACATCCACGGGGTGCCGCATACCGATCCGCTCCGGCTGATCATCGATCTGTATACAAACTGCCTGTCCGGGTGCAGGGTACCATTTAAGAAAAGGCATGGTACTGCCTATTATGATCAGGGCGTCGCATTCCTTAAAGGCCTGTTGCGTGGGCCAGGTAGCGGTATGACCTGTACCCCCGGTGGTATACGGACTTTCATCGGGCAGTATGTCTTTACCCAGCATTGCCTTTGCAATGGGAGCGCCGAGTATTTCGGCCAGCTGCTCCAGTTCTTCGGCTGCGCCCCTTGCCCCGGTACCTGCCAGGATGGCGATCTTTTTGCGGCCTTTGAGCAGTTGTGCTGCTGCTTCCAGCAACGAGCGCTCTGGCAGCAGTATGGGTGGAGTAAAGCCAGGCCTTGTATGCCCGGGCACATTTTCCGGGGATGTTTTTGCTTCTTCAACAGGCACAGATTGAAAGTCGGAAGGGATGGCCAGGTGCACCGGCTTTCTTTTGCTCAGTGCGATACGACAGGCTTTATCCGTTACTGTGTTCACGTGCGCGGGACCCATAATGCGCTGGTTGAATGCAGTGAAGGGCTCGAACACCTGATTGGTATCGGCATCCTGCATGTTTTCTGAACCGATCAGGTCGTGATAGGTGAGGCCAGTAATAGCCAACACGGGCACCCTGTCCAGCTGCGCATCGAGCATACCTTGCAGCAGGTGTATGGCGCCGGGCCCGGTGGTAGCAAAACACACGCCTATTTTCCCCGTGAACTTTGCATAGGCTACTGCCGCCAGTGCACCCACAGCTTCATTTCTTACATGGATGAATTTTATCTGATCCTGGTATTTACGAAGGGCTTCTACGAAACCGTTGACGCCATCGCCCGGAAGACCGAAGATGGTATCTATGCCCCATGCCAACAGGCGCTCCACCAGCGCATCAGATAAGGTTTTCTTACTTGCAGCCTTTTCCTGCTGAGATGGTTTGTTCACTTCCTGGTTCATAAGCAATTGTTTTCCTATGCCGCCTCAATTATCCTGCCTGAAGCCAGCGGTCCATGCAGTAGTGCCATTCATGTGCGCAACAGAGCTGCGCACTTGTGATTTGGGCGGCCCTGGTTTAAAAGTTTTTTCAGGAATATTTAACTGTCAGTCATTCGTTTATACAAACGCGTGAAAAGATTTTTCAACTGCGCAGTTCGGCTGCATACATGGGTGGTCATCTTTGTGTGGTCAACAACAAACAACAATAGTTATGAGGTTCAATACTACATCAAAGGCAAACGATACCGTCCTTAACCATGAAGGAGCAAAGGCTTACCGCATGTCGCCTGAAATGGAATTGTATGCAGCTATTGCAACTACTATGCTGAGCGATGCTACTTACGAAAAGGCGGATGAGCGCATGGCGCGTATCATATCGCTGCTGCCGAAAGTGAAGGCGGAGTTTGTGGCCAGGCTGGCGGTATACGCCCGTAAGCAGATGAACCTGCGTACAGCACCGGTAGTGTTGGCAACAGAACTGGCAAAGATCCACAGCGGGGATAGCCTGGTGTCAAGAATGGTGGAGCATATTGTACAGCGTCCTGACGAGATCATGGAACTGCTGGCCTATTACCAGCTGGCAAACAAGCGAACCAGCGCCAAGAAGCTGAACAGGATATCCAAGCAGCTGCAGAAAGGCCTTGCCGGATCTTTCAATAAATTTGACGAGTACCAGTTTGCAAAATACAACCGCGATGCGGAGGTGAAGCTGCGGGACGCACTGTTCCTGGTGCACCCCAAAGCGAAGGATGCAACGCAACAGGTATTGTTCAACAAAATAGCCAAACAGGAACTGGCTACGCCTTATACCTGGGAAACGGAATTGTCTGCATTAGGACAGCAGGCATTTGCTTCGCCGGAAGAAAAAGCCCTTGCGTTTACCCGTAAATGGGAAGCGCTGATCGACAGCGGAAAACTGGGATACATGGCCCTGCTGCGTAACCTGAGAAATATACTGAGCGCCAATGTGAGCGCAGCACATATCGGGAAGATCTGCAGGTACCTGTCGGATGAAAAAGCAGTGGCTACATCAAAGCAATTACCTTTCCGCTTCCTGGCGGCGTACCGTGAACTGAAAGATATTGCTTCTGATTATACCAGCCTGTTAATGGATACGCTGGAAACAGCGATCACATATAGTGTGCAGCATCTGAAAGGATTTGACCCGGATACCAAAGTGGTTATCGCCTGCGATGTGTCCGGATCTATGCAAAAGCCAGTATCCGCAAAGAGTAAAGTGTTGTTGTATGATATCGGCCTGTTGCTGGGGATGCTGCTGCAGTATAAATCACAGCGGGTAGTATCAGGCATGTTTGGTGATACCTGGAAGATGGTTTCATTACCGCGTCGTGGTGTACTGGCTAATGTGGATGCTTTTTACAGGCGTGAGGGAGAGGTAGGATACGCTACCAACGGCTACCTGGTGCTGGACGACCTGGTACAACGGAAATATATTGCCGATAAGGTGATGATATTTACAGATGTACAGTTGTGGGATAGTAATACCAATAACGCATCTGCTCATAATACGCTGTCCAGCCGATGGGCCGCCTATAAGCGGATAGCGCCGCAGGCAAAGCTGTACCTGTTTGACCTGTCAGGTTATGGAAATACGCCGCTGCGGGTGGAACAAAATGATGTGCACCTGGTTGCCGGATGGTCTGATAAAGTGTTTGATGTGATGGAGGCGATGGAGCATGGTGCGGATGCATTGGATAGGATTTATGCGATTGAGTTATAGGAGGAGAGAATAAAGAAAAATGAGATGCCGTAGAAACCAGTTACTTCACGCCATCAGGGGAGGAATAGTGTAATAACTATCCGGTTCGACTCCGGCTTGCGTTGCCCCGAACTGGGTTCGCCAGTTGCTCTCATTTTAATATAGTAGTTTAAAAGTAAGTGTTGTAGATAAGAGTTACTTCGATTACAACGACCGTGTCGTGGGTTCGAGTCCCACTGTCTCCACAGGTAATAACAGAACATGGGGACGTAGCTCAGCTGGTAGAGCAGGAAATACTCTTTTCGCTTGTTACCTTACTTTTAAATTACTTGTCTTTTTTAGTGATGTATTCGATAATGTCCAGCTTTACTATTTCCAGTATTTTCCCCTCAGACATATAGGTTCAGAATCGTCGTCAGCATTTGAGAAGTTGGTGAAATTGGACCTGATAATTGTTTCGTCGTGATTATATGGATAAGGCTGAAGATGCAGGGCTATCATTTGCCCGGGAGAATACTGTTCTATCAATTCATAGTGATAGCAGCTGTATTGTGGCAGGAAATACTAATACCAGTATTTTTCCTTTCCCTTACCTTTCTTATTTTGAAGAAGTAAGTCTTCACCTTTAATGCCAAAATCAGATTACCATGAAGAAAGCCCCTTTTGCAGCGCTGCTCCTTATTGCGTGCCTGAACGCCTGTGTAAAAGATCCATCCCATCCACCTTCCGGCAGCAAGGGATGGCTGATCGGTAAGGTTACCGAACTCGGGTTCCGCGAAACCTATTCTCATGACGGTATCCTTATCGGTGATAATTTCCGGAAGATCGTGCATGAACTGGAATATAACGCGGTCAACAAGCCGATCCTGAGAAAAACTTATGAGTCGCCTGAGAATGATACCTCCAACCTGGTCCGTATGTATATAGACTCCCTCAGTTATGACGCTGAGAACCGGCTCACAGATATAAGGCGGCATACCGTTGGGGATTATGTTGTTTATGGCCGCAGGTATATTTATGACGGTATTGATACGCTTCCTTCCGTACAGATCGTATACGATTCTGCAGGTAATAACCTGATATTCACGGATACGGTACAAATCCGGTATTATGCGGACAAAGTAGTGTTCTATGACAGGGACGACGTCTTTGACGGAGAAATAGATTCTACCACATTTTATTATCCGGGAGGCAACCTGACGACATCAGTATTTAATAATAATCCACCCATCCCCGAAGGCACGGATTATGACAATGCGCATAATGTAGAACGGTATTTTAATGTCCAGCATGGCCTGGCGTTCTTTGTCCGGGGCAATTACCGAAACTTGGCCAGGCTTTCCCTGAACAACTGGCGGGAGTCGGGAATTAGTGGGTATAGACGGACCCTCACTTATGACGAGCGGGGATTGGTGACAGTAGTGAATGCGCATTCTATAGGTGAGAAAATCTTCTGGATCAGCCGGTTTGAGTATATCGCCAGGAAATAATAAAAAAAACCTTACCGCTAAATGGTAAGGTCTTTTTTTGATAACACCATCACGATCAGGTGCCTAATAGTTTATACAATTCATCCAGCTTCGGTGAAAGTATGATCTCTGTTCTCCTGTTCTTTGCTCTGCCTTCGGGCGTTGAATTGCTTTCAACCGGGTCGTACTGGCTGTGACCGGAGGCGATTACCCTCACAGGATCTACCTGGTAAGTGTTGGTCAGTATCCTTACAATGGCGGTAGACCTGGCAGTACTCAATGCCCAGTTGTCCGGGTATTTTGTACGGATAGGAATAGAATCTGTGTGCCCTTCAATATTAACAGCTATATCCGGGTTTACGATTAGCACGGCGGCCAGCTTGCTCAGCGCTTCCTTGCCTTTGGCGTTTACATCCGCGCTACCGGATGGGAACAGCAGGTTTTCGCTGAGGCTTACATATACCTTACCATTCTTCTGTGTAACGGTCAGCTCACTGGAGCTGAATCCGCTTAAAGCATCGGCCATCTTTTTCCTGAGCTCTGCGGCGGTCCGTTTCTGTTGGTCCAGCAGCGATTGTAACTGTTCCAGTTTGCGCTGCTGTTCTGCGAATGCAGCTTTGCTTTGATTCAACTGGTTTTGTGTAGCGCTGGCGCTCTGAGACAATTGTGCATTGGCGGCGCCCGCTTCCTTTAGCTTCTGCTCCAGCTGGGCAACCTGGTCCTGCAGGTTGGATACTCTGTTGGCAAGCGTTGCACTGTCAGCTTTTAAAAGGCGTACGGCTACCTGCGAATCAACATATTTTCTTTTTGCTACGCAGCCAGCCAGCAGCACCAAAGTAACCGCTAACAGGGAAAACGTCCTTACGGCATTTTTCATAGAAAACTTCGGATTAAAATATTTAAATGATAATTGATTACGGTTCATACTTTATCAATTATAGTAATACCTTTTGTATTACCGGGTATGGATTGGCAAACTTTATGCCTAACTGAACAGTCTTCAATGCTGATTCTCCAGCTTTTCTATATTGGCGGTGATGGTGGCCTTATCCACCGGTGATGTAGCCAGCGACAATGCTTTCCTGAAATGCGCCAATGCGATGCTGTTGTCTATATCTGTATATAAAGTCCCCAGCAGCGAATAGTAAAACTGGTTATCCTTCAGCTCCAGCTGTTCTGCCGCTGTAATAGCCGACTCTTTACCTTTTGCCTTGGCAAGGGCATAAGTACGGTTGAGCGCCGCGATAGGGGAGTATTCCAGGATCAGCAGGCTGTTATACAGTTCAAGGATGCTTTCCCATTTTTGCGGTGTATCTGCTTTTTGAGTATGCCAGTAAGCAATGCCTGCTTCCAGGTGATAACGGGTAAGGGTATTGCCCGTGGCCGCCTGGTTCAGGAAATATTCGCCGGTGGCGATGAGCTCTTTATCCCAGAGGGTCTCGTCCTGGTCTTCATAAAGGATCGCTTCCCCTTTTTCATTCAGTCTCGCATCAAAGCGGGAGGAATGAAAGCACATCAGGGCCAGGAGGGCGTTGGCAGCCGGTTTGTTGGTGGCCGGGTTTTCTACCAGCAGGTAACAGAGCCGCATGGCCTCTGCACAAAGATCCTTGCGGAGCATGGTGTCCTGCGAGGTGGAATAATAGCCTTCGGAGAAAAGCAGGTATAGTGTAGTGAGCACGGTTTCCAGGCGCTGATCTATTGCCGCCAGGGACGGCTGTTCAATGCGGATATTTGCCTCTTTCAGCTTCTCTTTGGCGCGATTGATCCTTTTATAGATCACCTCCTTGTTGGTAAGAAAGGCATCGGCAATTTCCTGTANNCCGAAGCCGCACAGCAGGTTCAGGGCCAGGGCCACCTGTGCATCGGCGGAGATGACGGGATTGCAGATAGTGAAGATCATGGCCAGCTGGCTGTCGGCAATGTTCTTGACAGACAGGTCCAGCTCAATCTCTTCAAACTCACTGGCGCCGGCTTTCAGGTTGGGCACAAGCTTCTGCTCAAAGATATTGTTATGCTTCAGGTAGTTTTTGGTCTTGTTCTTGGCTACGGTATACAGCCAGGCGGTGGGGTTTTCGGGTACACCTTTGGTGTTCCAGTGCTCAGCGGCGGAAAGGAAGGTATCGCTGACAATGTCTTCCGCGACCTCGATATGTTTAATCCCGAACAGGCTGCAGAGAACAGAGACTATCTTCTGATACTCTGTTCTGAATAACCTGGGTAAAATCGCTCTTTCCTCCATAGATCTTAAAAATACCCCTGTAAGTTACAAAGGCATTTTCAAAATTACTCCTCGTTTGCGTGGGAGGCCTTCCGTATCTCTACATTACCGCCCAATTCGAGTATGGGGCATCCCTGGGCGATAACTGTAGCTTCTTCATAGCTGCTGGCTTTGATGACGGCCATACCACCGATGGATTCCTTGATCTCCACATAGGGCCCGTTGGTAACGCTCTTGTTGGCTTTTACTATTTTGCCCTTCATGTCCCAGTGTTGCGGCGGACTAGCCAGGCGGTCCTGCGCGGCAAGGCTTTCAAACCATTCCTGCCAGCGCCCCAGGTGAGCAACGTATGTTTTATTATCGGGCTGTGCTTCCTTGTTAATGAAGTCCCTGCGGAATATTAATAGAAACTCTTTCATGCTTAGCGGCGGACTGAAGGTGATCATTGATGATTTCCATTGCGAAACTAATAAATTATCCGTTAATCCTCCGCCTGCCGCTACAAAGGTGAAAGTGCCTTCATTCCATGCGCCGCGGTGGCTGTGCAAAGCCGCCGCCGATGATCAGTAACTGTATCTTTATAATGGATGACTTTTGGTTGGTCCAGGGCAAACCTTCCCTGGCAACCATGCGCGCGAACCAGTGTTGCCACTGGTCCGGCGGTGGTTGCGATGTTTTGATGTCAAGATGTTGAAATATGATCAGGAATTGATTCATCATCATCTGTTGACGGGTGGGAGATCATCCAAATTGACCTACCCTGTAAGTACCGGCTACCTGCGGGAAAGAAAGATTGAGGCGGTTCCAGGTATTGATGGTAGTAACGGCAACGGTAAGATCTACCAGTTCTTCTTCGGAGAACTGTTGCCTGGCGATGGCGTATACTTCATCCGGAACATCGCATTTGGTAACGGCTTCCGCCCATGCAAAGGCGGCTCTTTCACGGTCGGTATAATAAGGCGTTTCTTTCCAGGCGCTGATACCGTAGAGGCGCTGTTCCGTTTCACCTTTGGCGCGTGCATCTTTGGAATGCATATCCAGGCAGTAAGCACAACCGTTGATCTGTGATACACGGAAAAATACCAGTTCAAGCACATCTGCTACGGGAGATTTCTTCAGATAGCTGCCAAAGCTGAATAATGGTTTCAACGCGTTTTGTCCTTTTTCGAAGAGATTGAGTCTCGTTTCCATATTGTCAGTTTTTTATTGTTTTATACCCTAATGACAACCGGGAACCGGGAATTGGACAAGGCGGGGAATATTTTTTTGGGAGAAATGGGAGTATTTAGTAATTTATTGATTATCAATTAAAACAATCGAAGCCGGATATCTATTTGTATGGAGTATATTTTACCTGAAGACCTCGTACAGGATCTTACGAAAACCACTTTGTATCCTCCCGGATAGTGCAAGGATGGCGTATGGAGTAGAGGGGTAAAATAGTATGGTGTAGAAAACCGGCCGCCTGATAGTGCTAAAAAAAACTTACCTGCATTTCAGGGAAAAATTCTTTCTTTGTTTTACTATGTTTAATAATGCAAGAGAACAAGCATATTCCCTATATCTAATTAAGTAAGCGATGAATAGAATATTTTAAGCGTACATCATTGAGTTGGCCCAGACAGTAATTGATTTCTGAATCACATAATGAAGATCCCAACAAGCTGCAGACGAAATATACGCTGGCATGACGCCCTGTATTTTTTCAATTTCTTAAATTAACAGACCCGCATGAAAACAAAAACACTCCTATTTTTATTGCTTGCACCCATGTCAGTAATGGCCCAGAAGATCACAGCCGACAGTATTGCTATCGGGGTTACCACTCCGCTTGAAAGGCTCCATGTACAGGGTGGGCGAATATACCTGAATAGTGCCCATTCTATTAATGGGTGGAACTACAGCTATTTTCACTGGATTGGTCATAGCCTGGTAATGGGCAGCCGCCCGGGGGCATTTAGCCACAATGCCGTAGAACTGCGGCCGGGTGGTTCCAATATTGGCCCGACATCGTCCCGGCTCAGTTTATTCAGTGCACCTAAACAGGATTCCATCGTATTGAAAATACAGTTATACTCCGACGGGAACAGTTTTTTCAATTCGGGCAATGTCGGAATAGGGACGGCTACCCCTACTGAAAAGCTTGATATAGCCGGCTCATTAGGTCATATACAATTTCAGGCCAGCGGGGCAAGAATTGCATTTACCCGCAATAATGCTAATTATCTTGACGCTGTCACACCGGGAGGATTTCTTATTTTCTCAACAAATGGCAGCGTGGAGCGTGTACGCATAGATGCAAATGGAAATGTAGGTATTGGTACCAATAACCCACAGGCCAAACTGGCGGTAAACGGTGATATCTTTTCCAAAAGGTTGAAGGTTGTGCAGACTGGCTGGGCGGATTATGTTTTTACCCCGGAGTACTCCCTTCTTCCGTTACACGAACTGGAAAATTACATAAAATGTAATCAGCATCTGCCAGATATTCCTTCAGCAGCCGAGATAGAAAGGAATGGACTGGACGTTGGAGAGATGAACAGGCGGTTGCTGCAGAAAGTGGAAGAACTGACCTTGTATATAATAGATCTGAAAAAAGAAATTGATGAGCTCAAAAATGCAAAAAATAGTGAGCATTGGAATGAGTAAGGTTAAAGGATTGGATCGGCAAACAAAGTTGTAAATTTGTTGCTGATCTCAATCCTGATTTCTCACCATGACAAGCCGTCCTGACAACTACACCATACATGCCAACATAGCGAATCTTACCGGGCTCTGGAAACAGGCAAGTATCCCTTTTAACGGCTGCCTCGAGAAAGAAGCATTCTGCTATGCAGAAGTGCCACACTCCGAATGGCCCAACCGCATCTGGTTTAATGAAGATCTCACCGAAGCCCTGCTTGCAGAAGCGGCCCGGAGCATAGCCGGCAAAGCTACCGTGTTCACGCTTCCTTACTGGGACATATACAACAGTCAGTCTTTTCAGCTGCCTGATACAGCAGGATTTCAACAACGAAACATGCAGATAGGCATGTCCTTAAAGCTGGTCAGGCCCTTTGAACAAAACATCCGCCTGGATTATACACGGGTTACGGACGATGATACCGCCGGGCTGTGGTGCAACCTGTTTAAGCAGGCCTTCGGCTATTACATCCATGAAGAGATACTGATGAGAACTTACAAAGAAATTGAGTATTACATCGCCCGTGATGAATCACAGCCGGTAGGCACCGCGATATTATATAACACGGGAAACATATCCGGTATTCATTCGGTAGGCGTTATCCCCGAAATGCGCAGAAAGGGTTTTGCTGATGATATGATGGCTTTTATTCTGAACAGGGCGATCGCTTTGAAGGCAGAATATGCCACATTGCAAGCTTCCGCTATGGGGAAGGGCCTATACCTGAAGCTGGGCTTTAAAGAGGAATTCGTGATAAGGAATTATTTCTTCAGGGTATGAGCATATTAGTTGCGGCTTTACTTTGCAAGGCGCTCTGCTGTTTGTAGCGATGCTGTACTTCGCGGATATATTGTGTATATTTTGATACATCGGAAGGATAAAGTGCTGCCTCGTTTGTACAGAGGCCGTCATTATACAGATAAAGCACTTCATCTAAAAAGAATGATTTCTGGTTGCCGCAAAGCTCAATTAGCGGATATAAAAGCGCTGCATCTCCTGCCACCCTGAAGAAGGGTGCCTCGCAGAACGGATCCTTGAGATCTTTCCGGTTGATCTTATTGAACAACCATGCCTTGCAGGTCCTGAAATGGGAAACAGCCCAATAGTTCCGTGAAGAATAGATTATTTCATCCGGTGGAAGCCGGGATGAATAGCCGGTTAGTCCCTGCTGCTGCAGCTGTCTGGACTGGTGTTGAGACCAAACCATCCACATGTTATGTTTTTCATAAAGCCGGTATATTTTCTTTGCAGCTTTGTTATCTATCAGCTGATCATCTCCGTCCACTACACCTATAACTGCATCTTTGTTTTTTACATAATGTAATACACTGTGGTAAGTGTTGCCCCCGCCGTAAAGTTTTTCATTATTCCTTACATAGCATATATCCTTTTTTCCGACCCTTTTATAGGTGGTGTTTACCCCATCTATACCCAGCAATTGGTGTAAGACAGCAGGGGTGCCGTCGGTGGAGATATCATCCCTTATGATGATACCAAGATTATCAAACTCCTGACTCATCACGGACTCTATGGCGGCACCGATTAATGTTGCTGCATTAAATACCGGAATAATAATAATGAACCTGTTGGATAGCTGTTGCATAGTCGAGTCTTTATGGGTTAGATATTGCTTCTGAAAATGGAATGCCACATTTCTGCCCGCTGCTCATTTCCCGTCAGCTCGCTTCTGAACCTTATGAAGGTAGAGGTTTGGAAAATCCTATGGAAGCAATCGTTGATCCGTTTCTCATCTGTGAACCCTGAAAGAATTGCTATATCTTTTATCCCCAATGATTTGTTCTCCATCAGATAAACGGCGTGTCTTACCTTAAAGAACATTAGCAGGCGTTTGGGACCTACAAGCTGATGTTGCCTGAATATGCGGGATAACGCGCAGTCTGATATCCTTGCGAATTCTGCAATTTCTTTGCTGCTCATCAGGGACAGGTAATTCTCTTCAACAAAGCGCAGTGCGCGGTTGACCAGTAAAGGATATCCATTTCGATCAATTCCGAAGTCGGATGCCTTTACCCTGACGGTGTGCTGCTGGATCGCTGAGGAGACGACGTTCTTCAGGCTGTAAAGAGTGCCCCTGTCCAATACCCGGTCAATACCAATATGTCCGCAGATCCTGACAATTTCCAGGTCTACTTCATGAAGGATACTGATGAAGGGAATAAATGAAAAATGACTTTTGGATAACTGGAGCGCTGGCCGTATCAGGTCGAAGTATCCTTTCTTGATGTAGACAACAACGCACAGGATATTTTCACGCCGCAGTATCTGCGAAGGGTCGAAGAAATTTTTGTGAGTGACCATGAGGTTATAATGCGGGGACAGGATGTCTTCAATTTCCCTTGCAGATTCATCCTTGGCAAGAACGAGACATTTTGCATCGCATGAGATATCCATAATTACAGGTTTTGCAGGAAGCATTGAGGGAATATTGTATGATTGTACAGGCGCGTCTTTTATAGCTTATGCAGCCTCAGGTGCCTGAACATATCGCCAACGCTATGTTGGGGATATGCGGACATGTAGTCCAGGATTTGATTGTTCCTCTGTGAAATATGTTCGATCCGGCGTTGGTCATAGCATGCGTGGGAATATTTCCACCTGAGCGAAAGGCCGTCGTTAAATTCGGTAATAGTGCATGAAAGTGCATAGTATGCGCCATGTTCCTGTTGATGCCCTGTTTTTACAACGCTGCAGGACGTTTCAACGCTCAATTTCTTTTCGAAATTCAGGAACAGGTCGCAGTTGGCGCGTAAAGCAGATTCATTTATGCCCAGCATTTCATGATTCGAAATGCTATGCCTGCAGGAGCGGAGGAGATCGACATAGATCTCTGCAATGTGTTCTTTTATCGTGGCCTGCGGCCGTAAGGATCTGTATAAATAGATACCGCTTACCAACCGACCTATTAGGCGCCTGGTCCTTTCAGACGATCTGTCGGTAACAGAAGCGGCAATAAGCACGTTCTCCCTGCCTGTAATATAATGAAGCAGCAATGAAAGGCAGGTATACAGCACACCCGCGGTGTTTATGTTACAGGCTATGGCAACGGTATTTAACGCAGTATACCTTTGGCCGGTTATGTTTTCGGCAAATGTTGCTGCAGCGCTGTTGTTGAGCGCTTCAATAGTTTCACGCCGATATTTGCCGTTAATTTTGCTGAGCTTTTCTTTCCAATAGGCGATCTCTGCTGTTTTTCTTTCATTGAACCGTTTAGTTTTCCTGCCTGCAGTACTCACTGAGCTGCATAGGAAGCGGCGTAATAACGGGCACTGCACCATTCTTAAAGGCTTTGTAGAATATGTTCAGTTCTTCCTTGATGATATTCAGTGACCAGGCGTCTGAGATGATATGGTGAATAACGACCAGGAACTTATAACGGTTACCCGGACAATGAAAAAGAACCATTTTGATAAGCGGGCCTGACTCAAGGTCACTTAACTCCTTTGCACACGAGATGTAGGTATTGTTTATGGTCTCTTCGAAATCACTGTCTTCCTGCAGATTCATCCGCCTTATGCAGAACAGCTCATTGTTGTACGGAATGATCACCTGTTTGATAACGCCATCAATTTTCCGGAAAAAGGTTCGTAGGCTTTCATGACGAATGATCAGCTGCTTTACTGACAGTTCAAGGGCATCCACATGAAGATGTTGCTGTACGACTTGTACTGCGAGGGTGTCCGGCATTTGTCCGTTTTGAATACCTGAGTTGTGATGCCAGGACTGGAGCTGCCCAGGGGAGGCATCTGTGAGTGTTAACTCTTGTGATCCGGGGAACTTTAAAGTGCTGATGTCTGCTGTCATATGCTTCCATTGTTTAATGTATACAAGTAGCATTACAAACATTGCTACAAGCGCTCTGCAATAAAGGGGGCAATGTACACCTGGGTTTTGTCGGATTCAGTATTTACACGTCAAAACACAATTCACGGGTTTACTATAAATGTGCTGTTGGCAAAGTCGTGAGCATAGAAACATATTTACTAAAAAGACTGACAATTGATGTGTCTCTACGGTTATTCTTTATAAAACTAAATATTGTTTTCTGAAAAAAAAAGCATTTGAAAAAAAAATATTACAGTTATCCTCTGATGATACATTGTTATAATCAGATAGTAATTAAAGGCCGTAGAAATGCCACGGGTAACTGAAATACGGAGTAGTGATCAAAAAATGGGAATTGTAATTCATTGTTAGGAATTTAATTTAGCTATACTGGATTTTTAATCGCGCCATACAGGAAGCATTTCTTTAATGTTCAGATCCCTTTTGTTAACTATGCAAACGAAGATACCCACTTTTATCCTGGAAGAGCATAATGAGGCATTTTATACATGGTGCTACTGTGTTCACAACAAGCTGATCGCCGCAAATGGAAATACGCTCATTCATGTAGATGAGCATTCGGATATGGGTATTCCAAGGTTCAATACATCTGTAAAGGATGCATGGGCGGATCTCGTAGCTGCGGAGGTGTTTACCCGGAACGAAGTTGGTATTGCCACATTTATGTTCCCTGCTATTTACCAGGGGCTTTTTGATAAGGTCTATTGGATCAAACAGGAGCACAGGAAGAAGAAGGACCTCTCCCGTAAAATGTATGTACGTTCATATAACAGCGAAGGCAGAAAGCTCATTGGAGGAGAGGTGACACCTGTCATTCTGAGGGCAAAAGAGTACCCCGAGTCTGATGTACATATATTCGGGTATTACCTGAGAACCATAGAAGGTCTTCCGGCAGCAGGAAATGTGGCGCTTGATATTGACCTCGATTACTTCTCCTGTTCCGGTAATCCCAATGAACTGGAAGAACTGTTTATAGAAGTAACGTTGAGCGAGTACGAAAAATTTATGCGGGATCCCTATCACCGGATACGTTACATGGGTTGCAAGGCGGAAGCCATACAGCGGGCCGGAAAGTATTACCTCGTACTTAATAATTACCGGGAGGTTTACCCGGATGTTTATCCTTTTTCTCTTAAAGTAGATGATGCAGCCATAGCGCAACGGATGACACTTTTCTTCCGTAAGCTGTCCGAAAAGAAGTTAAGGCCATCCGTTATTACAATATGCCGATCGAGGTATAGCGGCTATACGCCACATGATCAATGGAGAAAGATAGAAGATACACTCATCAGCGGTCTGAAGGACATGTATGAACTGGAGATCACGCCAATCGGTGAATTGATAGCTAAAGGAGCCGGTATAGCTCAGGAGTCTTACACGGAAGCGTATTAATAAGGCAGTATGATTAGCGTACGGATATTGATATTTTTTCTGTTCTTGCCGTTCACCTTACGGGCGCAATGGGAAACGGTATATGATGATAAGAGTCCGGCGGATACCATATATCATATCCGGAAGGACCCGAGCTGTGAGCCAGATGGAAAAAAATATTTTTTCCCGGAATATGAATTTTTTGAAAGCCCGGTGAACACCGGCTACTGCCTCGGATATAATAGCAGCGGCAATACGCGACTGCTATGGCAAACGCATTTCCCTGCCGGGCCTGCATTTGCTCCTGCACATGGTTTTTTAAGTCAGCGGGCATTTTTGAAAAACATCAGCGGGTTTGCGTTATGTCTGTATGTCCCTGCAGAAAAGGCATACTATTACAAGGAGTTTACCGTATCATATGACGGATACCAGGTTCCGCTGTATGAGGCACTCTCCGGATGGAACAGATGTGATACATTACCCGTGCAGTTTGCCGCTTCAGCAGGGAGAGCGGACGGTAATGCATATAGGATCTTTGTTTCTGCTACTGTAGCCAACGCCAAACAGGAGGCTATGTTTGTAGTATCAGATCTTGTGCTGGGCAACAGCACAGAACGAACTTACCCCATCGTGCATCCTTTCTTTAGCCGGCTTACAGGCAAACAGGAGAGGGCGGCTGCTGGTACAATCTATTTTAGTAACTGTATCCTGAGCTCTACCGGCGAGGAGACAAATGCAGCTATAAGGGCGAACGTCAGGCTGGCCGGCGTCAAAGGAAAAGAAGAGGAGATGCTGATGTTTAAAAAGCTGATGGAGGAGATCATCGACCGGTATCCTTTTTACGGGGAAAGGCGATTGGATAAGAAAGAGATACAACAGGCTTACCACCGCATCGCCAAGGCGTTTACAGATACTGCACATTTCTGTGAGCTGGTAGATAGTGTTACCCGGTTTGTAAAGGACCGGTTCAGGGACGGGCATCTCGCTATTGCGGTGCCGCCTGCCGGCTGTGAAGGCACTAAGCGCAGTAAAACTATCTGGCCGGTGCGTTTGTACCTGAAGAACAGGCAACTATATGTAGCCGCAGTGTTTGATGCCAGGTACCGGAAGCAGCTGCCTGTAGGCAGCCAGGTGCTCTCTATCGATCATATGCCTCTGAACCGCTATCTTGACAGCATAGCCTCCTTATATGATATTTCGTTCAAAGATGGCGAAATGGAAGAATTGGCGGCAGGCATCGGTAGGGAACGTGGCGACTCCATGGTCTTGACTGTTGTGGATACGCTATTTCGTGAAAGAGAGGTTTGTGTGAAGTTCGACGGAAAAATAGTTATTCCTGATAACTTCAGGCCGCAACATTGTAATTTCCGTATGCTGGATGACGGAATTGCATATTTCAGGATCAACAACTGGTACCTTGATGTTTATCTGAGGTTCCTCAATAACTGGGACGCAATATCACATGCGAAAGGACTGGTGATCGATCTTAGAGGCAACGGGGGGGGAGCCTCCCTGTCGGCAATAAGGATGCTTTCACTATTTATCAACAAGCCCGAAGAGATCTACTCACTGGAGCACAGCGTTACCGGGATGCCGCTGCGCATCGCTCCCGATAACGTTTACCACATCCGCAGCAACATGCCGGTAGTGCTGTTGTGCGACAGGAATACGGCATGTACATCCGAGATATTCATCAAGACGCTGAAAGACCATTTGCCGAATGTGGAGCTGATTGGCACGGCGAAAACTGCCGGTGTGCTTGCCAGCAGGTTTGATGTCCACTTCCCTTCAGGAATGGTCGTGTATACTAACAGCATTACGGGCAAAATCATATTTCCGGGTGGGGAAAGCCTTGAGAACAAGGGTATAGTTCCGGATAAGATGGTTGTTATAAACAAGGTGAGTGAATTAAGGCCCTATGACGATAAGACGCTGCGCATTGCGCTGGGAGAAATCAAAAAGAGCAACAGGGAGTTTTCCATGCGCTGATAGCCGGAAGAAAGCCTCATCTTCCAATACCTAACGGGAATCCGGAATTCCAATATTTCTTCACCATTAAAAAAAAGAAGATGGAAAACAATCCTTTGGAACACGTTTCCAACGAACAAAAAGCAAGGGAGCTGATCAAGCCCCGTAAAATTGAAGATGTATATGCCGACGCAAAGACAGTGGAAGCGCTTTGCGGAGAATATGGAAGTGGTACCGACTGCCGCTTCGGAAACAGTTCAATTGATACGGGCGACAACGATCTGCTGTTTTGATCAAAACACATATATCTTTTGTTGACGTTTAAAAACCTCTGATTATGGAATCCAAAAACACATCCCCGGTTAACACAGACAAAGTAAAGGAGCTGATCAAGCCCCGCAAAATCGAAGACGTTTATGCTAACGCGAAAACGGTGGAGGCACTTTGTCAGGAATATGGAAGCGGTACTGACTGCCGTTTCGGCAACAGATCCATTGATCCCAATGAGGACGATCTGTTGTTCTAAAGGATGCCAAAGCTCTTTTGTTCACTTTTCAAACTTTTGTTATGGAACCCAGGAGCACATCACCACTTAACACAGAAAAGGTAAGAGAGCTGATCAAGCCTCGTAAGATCGAAGACGTTTATGCCAACGCCAAAACGGTGGAGGCACTTTGTCAGGAATACGGAAGCGGTACTGACTGCCGTTTCGGTAACAGCTCAATTGACACGAGCGATGACGATCTCCTTTTTTGACAAACACCGGAGGTAGGATACTACCTCCGGTTCTGAAACAGCTAATTGACCACAAACGTAAGCCCATGAGTTGCTATAAAACCAGTTTCTATAATGTATTGGTGCCGGTGGAGGAGGAGCAGGAATATCTTCTGTATAACCTTGTATCCGGCGGGTTGGAAGTGCTGCCCTGGGAGGAAGGGAAGTTTATAGGGGAGATCACCGGCCCTTCACCGGTGGATTTTAAAGATTATCCCCAGCACTGGGAAACACTGCAGTACCTGTATGAAAAAGGTTTCCTGGTGGAGGAACATACGGATGAAAAAAAACTGTATCATCAGCAATATGCCGGAAAACAGCATTTGTTGTATGACAGGGAATCGGCCAGCATCAATCTCACTATTGGCACAACTATTCTTTGTAACATGGGCTGCGCTTACTGCTTTGAGTTTGTTAAACCCAATAAGTCTCTGAAGGACGAGAAAAATTTTGAAGGTATCATGACCTATCTCGAAGACATGATCCGTAAGTCGCCGGTTAAAAGATGGGAGGCTATTAACATTACGTGGTATGGAGGGGAACCTTTAATAAACAAAGGCGCTTTGGCCAAACTTTCCCCGTTGTTGTGGGAACTTAGCCGGAAGTACAGTATGGATTACAATGCCAGTATTATCACAAACGGTATCCTCCTCACAAAGGAGAACTGGCTGCTGCTCAAGGAACATCATGTGCAGAATGTACAGGTGACCATAGACGGTCCCCGGGAGAAGCATGACAAAAGCCGGCCGCTCAAAGGAAAGAAGGGGGGAAGGAATTATGAGCTGATCATGGAGAACCTGACCTATATCCCGGATGGTATGCAGGCTACGATCAGGATCAATACTGACCGGGAGGTGGCAGAATCTATTGATGTATTGTTCTCTGATTTTAAAAATTATGGCCTCTGGCCGCAACGCTATAATGCGGTTACATTTTCACCCGCCTGGCTCCGCACTTATGAAGAGGCAAATGAGACAGATACATCCGCCCGCCTGAACGTTGAAGAGTTCTATGATTTTCTTCAGATGTTCAGGAAAAAGCGGGTAAAGCTGTTCAATGAGTGGGCGGAGCAGAACAGTGTTGGTAAGGCCAGGCTGAAGTGGATGCTGCCTGAAATACAGGAAGAATGTGCGACCTGGGTGTCGCCATACAGCCTTGTGATGGATCCCGAAGGTAATATCCACAAATGCTGGGAAACGATCCATGAAAGTAAACAGGCTATCAGCCATGTTTCACAAGGATTTGATCTTGAAACGCACAGGAAATTCATGGAATATGACCGTTGCGAGCTGAATAGCATATGCGCCAACTGCAAATACATGCCTGTATGCGATAAGTTATCGTGCTCACACCAGGCAATAAAGGAAGGAAAGCCGCCCTGCACGTTCTGGAAAACCAAAACCGAGGAAAGCCTGAAAGACCAGTACCTGCTTATGAAGCGGGAGCCGGACACCATAGTATTGCCAAAGCATCTGATGGCGGCCAATACAGGCCACTCCAATAAATAGGACCAGCACGTAATATTTTTACTATGGACAGCGTAATAAAAATGATGGACCAGAGAAAGCTGGTAGAGGCGATGGATCACTACAGCACATTGTTCCATGAATGCTACTACAATAATTACAGCCTGGTGCTTACAAATAAGCGGCTTGATCTTTCTGTTTTCATCCAGAACAGGAAGCAGCTGATGAACAAGCTGAATATAGCCAGCTACAACTTGCAGGCCTTTTGCAGGTTGTGCCTGCAGGACAGCCGGTTAAAGGAGCAAATGTCTGATACTGTCATCGGGTCACTGGATCAGATATGCAATAACTGGGCACAGCAGATAAAGGAAGGCAACTCTTTCCTCACCTATGATTATGCCGAGGTGATCATTAATACGCTGACACAGGCGGAATACCCTTTTATTGAAAAACTTTATACAGATCAGTATAAAGTGATCCCGGCGGCATTTGTGAGTATCCCGTTCAATAGTAAATCATTTACCCGTATACATAACTATTCTGATCCCGCCAGGCTGCCAATGTTGCTTGACGGATTATTCAATCTGTTCCATAAGGACCGGGCGCTCTATTACTATATTGAACGTATAGAGATTGCGCGGAATGACTTCCCGCTGAAGTTGGAATCCAGCAATGAGGAATATCCTCTTTTCAGTATTTTCTTTGACCATCGTATAGTAAATACGGGCAGTCATCCCGTGATCAGGGAATTGACGGAAAGGATCAAACCATTGCTGGATAACGGGGACGCCAGAGTAGGTAAGGCTTTCCTATTCTTTCCCTGTTTATGCTGATACTGCGATCTCACAGGGATTTAAGAACTACAAAAGATTCCTGGACCTGGTGGGAGCGCTGGACAATGTGTATGAAAGAGAGACGAATTATGCATTTGTTAAATGAAGTCACAAAAAGGCAGGCTGCATGAAGAAGATCATTATTATAGATCAGGGAGTTGACGCAGGTCATACACGGCTTAAAGACTGCCGTATTTCTGGCGATACGATCCGCAAGCGTAACGAATCATTCCTTATAGAAAGAGGTGTTTTTCATGATATCACCGGGCATGGCACTGCAATAGCAGCCATTATTCATAAGCTGGCCCCTGATATGGAGCTCTATATGCTGAAACTCACGTCTGAAACCGGTATTATTACGGAGGATCTGCTTTGCAAGGGCCTTAATTGGTGTTTAGCTGTAGAGGGTGCAGTTGTGGTGAACATCAGTCTCGGCATCGCTACCAATACTCCTTCAGTGGCGTTACACGAAGCCTGTCAGTCGTTGCACAAAGCCGGTATTACGGTGGTAGCAGCTGTGCATAATTTTCCGAGAGAGGATTGTTATCCGGCACATTTTCCTTTTGTGTATGGAGTTGCCTGCGGGCTTATCAGGAATAAGCACGAATACAATTTTATTGGCGACGGGAAGACCAATATACTGGCGAAAGGCACTTCCCAGCGGGTAGCGTGGAAAGATAATGCATTCAAGATAACAGCAGGTACAAGTTATGCCACTGCTCATTTTTCTGGTATTCTGGGCGCCGCTATTGCACGTAACCCCGGGATGACAACGGAGGAGATCAGCGCATATGTGAAGGAGCATTCCAACCCGGAGATACAGGAGCTGAGCTATATTAAGAGAGATGACGCATTGCTTGTGTCCACTGAGAAGGGAATGAGCCCCGGGGAGAGGGACGCCAGGGGCCGAGTGTTGTTTACGGCTGAACGCACCGCGCATGTGAACAGGCTCGCAGTATTCCCGTCCTCTGAAAAAGAGCTGGGTACGCTGCTTGAGTTTCCGGGAGAGGTAACGGCAAAAGTTACATTGGTTATAGATTATCCCCGTATGCGGGCCAACGTGATGCAAACACAGAAGAGTGAGGATCAGGGCCCGGTAGTGAGACGGGATCTGCTGCCACATGAGTATGATGATTTTGATACGCTGGCCGTAGGGTATTTCCTTGATGTTCCCGTAGATGCAAATATTCTGTTTGGAACCCGTCTGCTGATCAATTGTATCAAGCGGAACAAGAATTTTGTGGTCCTTGACAATGAGGTTCACGACTATATCCATAAGCTTGTCAGCCGGAACCATCCTTCCTACAGTGGGCGGATACTGATGCCGGCAATCAACAAGGAGATGATCCGGGAGCTGGAGCATTTTCAGTACATGCCGCAGGTAAGCGCCCCGGTATTATCATTGATAGGTACAGGCAGCAAACAAGGCAAGATCACAGCACAGCTGCGGATAAGGCAGATACTAAAACGCGCAGGGTATGATGTTTCGCACGTGTCTACAGAGCCCCAGGGCGTATTGCTGGGCTCATCCTTTATATTTCCCTATGGTTACAAGGGAAATGTGGAAGCAAAACTGACATCGTGGAACAGGTTGCTGGACACTGCTATGAAATGCGTGCAGTACTATAATCAGCCCGATATCATACTGACCGGCATCCAGGGTGGCATACTCCCCAGGGTTACTTACGTGAACGAGGCAGCGGGCGGCTCTGTGCTTACGTCCATGCATTATCTGATGGGAGTACGGCCGGATGCCGTTATCTGCGCTATAAACCCGGCGGACCCTTCCGATTTGATACGGCAAACGATACAAACCGTTTATAACTTCTGCAAAGTACCCACGCTGATGTGTGTAATGACTCCGTGGGAAAAACAGGTGGAGACAAATGCAGGGCATGCTTTCTCCAGCCAGGAACTACTGCCCCCGGCGGAAATGCGGTCGCGCATGGATGCATATGCAGCCGAACTTGATTTGCCTGTTATAGACATTATGGATAATAAGAACGATGCGCTTGTGTTGGACGTGATACAACGCCATTTCTCCTGAAATAACAAGTGATTGCTGTTATGCCTGCATTAAGAATACCCGAAGGTTGTGATCATATACAGATTGTGTCGGATATGGATGCTGTCACGTTCCATAGTGACAAACGCTGGTCCGCACAGCCTTTCATGCTGACAGATGCAACGCGTGAGTGGCCCGCTATGAAAATGTGGGATGAAGCATTCTTTATAAAAAGATTCGGCGAGCTGGAGCTGGTGGGCACACGGGTCGTAAACGGTGTAAAGGAGAGGAGACCCTTCGGCTTGCAGGACTACTTCACTTATATGGTGGAGCATAAGGACGATATTCCCTACTACCTGGTTAATCTGCAATTCCATCTGGGCTCAGACCTGATGGCCCACTATATGGCGCCGGCCTGTTTTCAATGCTGGTATAACAGCATACCTGCCAACCGTCGGAAACATTCCCTTTCCTGGCTGTTCATCGGCGCGGCGGGATCGTTTTCCGGGCTGCATACGGATGTATGGAACACCAGCGCATGGAATGCAGTAGTGACGGGGAAGAAACTCTGGTTATTTTACCCTCCTGAGCAGGGAGAACTGCTATACCAGGGAGAGGTTAACCCTTTTGATCCTGATCTTATGGAGTTCCCCGATTTTGCAAAAGCGAGCCCGCTTGTTTGCATACAGCATCCAGGACAGATGGTGTTCACACCCAGCAACTGGTGGCATGCTGTATATAACCTGGAACCCGGTATTTCTGTTACTGAGAATTTCATTAACCGGTCTAACTCGCAATTTGTACTAAACTTTTTCAGGGAAAAAGGAGGGAAGAACTATGATGTGATGAAAGAAATAGTAGACAAAAATATATTGACTTCAATTGAAAAATGAACAGCAATGAGTAAGCAATCTGTTAAAGAAAGGCTCGAAGAAATTATCAGCAAAATTGTATTGTTTGAAATGCGGGAGGAGAGTGAGATACTGAGCATACGGGATAAACTGCATATTATATTAAGCGAGTCCAGCCAGGCGCTGGCTCTTGTAACAACTATTGAGGACGAGTTTGATATAGTGCTGGATGACGATGATGTAGACCTGGATTTTTTCGTCGACTTTGAAGTGATGCAGGAGCGGGTATACAAATCCATACCACATGAAAGTACACGGATATGAAGTTGAAGGTAATCAAGCGTTTTCTTATCTATCTGAAGCCATACAAGTGGCACGAGGTTTTGTTGTGCGTGCTGATGCTGATGAGCAGCGCCGGGTCCCTCTCATCGCCGTACTTGCTGAAGGTTATCATCGACGATGTGTTCCCCGGAAAGGATCATAAGCTACTATTGCAGATACTGCTGTTGCTGGTAGCTATTTACATATTGCGTCTTGTTGCGGCTTTTTTTTCGGATTATGTATATATACGGCTTAGCAACAGGATTGTGTTGGATATCAGGAAAGATCTGTTTAACAGGATCATGCGATATCCACTCAGCTATTTCCACAATAATAAGCCGAGTGACCTGCATCACAAGATCAGCAACGAGGTAGGAAGGATTCAGCAGATACTGACCAATAGTATAATACGGCTGCTCAACAACATGCTTACGATCGCAGGGCTGGTGATTATGCTATGTGTGCTGAACGTGCAACTCTTCCTTATTTCAGCCATGGTATTTCCGTTCATCTATCTTAATATAAAGTACTTTACGCCAAGGCTCCGGAAAATATACGGTCGTGTCAGTAATGGGGAGGCGGACCTCAATGGGTTTTTCCTGGAGCGGTTCAATGCTGTAAAACTCATCAAATCATTTAATGCCTACACATTTGAGAATACGAATCTGCATGACAGGCAGGAAACCCTGATGGGATTGCATCTGAAAAGTATTATAAACACTTCCATGAACAGGAACATTGCTACCTTTCTGATAGCACTGGGTCCTATTATGGTATTCGGATGGGGCGGTTCAGACGTGCTGGCTGGTACTATGAGCCTGGGGGGCCTGGTGGCGTTCCTGCAATACCTAAACCGCCTTTACAGTCCTTCTACCGATCTGATGTACCTCCACACAGATTTGCAGCGGGCCTATGTTTCCATGGAACAGCTTTATGAATTGTTTGAACAACCTGCGGAACGGAGCGCTGGAGCGGAGTGCGCGGGGGGAGAAGTGCAGGATATCCGTTTGCGAAACGTAACTTTTGGCTACAACGGAGTTGATGTGCTAAGCAATTGTGATCTTGATCTGCAGGCGGGAAAATGTTATGCAATTGCAGGGGCTACCGGATGTGGTAAAAGTACGCTGCTGCAGCTTTTATGCCGCTTTTATAAACCGCTGAATGGCAGTATCGCCGTGAATGGCGTGGACCTTGAGGATATTGACCTGCATGCATGGAGGGATCGTGTAATGTTTGTCAGCCAGGAAGGCTGTGTTTTTCATGACACCATATACCGGAATGTGATATATAACAGTGATGCAGCGCCGAATGATGTTCGCGCCGCGTTCCGTATGGCGGAAATGCAGGATTTCCTTAAGCAGCTCCCGGCGGGAGAAGATACTGTTGTGGGAAGTAAAGGTGCTACTGTTTCCGGCGGTCAGTCTCAAAAGATTAATATTGCGAGATGCCTGCTCAGGAGATCATCACTGCTGCTGCTGGATGAGGCGACGGCGGCTATAGATTCGGAAAGTGAGCAGCTGATATTAGATAATATCCGCGGGAGCGGCCAACACAACATAATATTGCTGGTAAGTCACAGGCTAAGCACTATAAAGAAAGCAGATGAGATTATTTTCCTCGATAAAGGCCGGATAGTGGAACAGGGCACTCATGAACAACTGGTGATGCTGAAAGGCGCTTACTACAAGCTTTTCAGGCATCAGCTGATCACGGAAGAAAAGACTGGTAATGAGCAGCTGGCCATGGCCGAGTAAAGCCGTTGATTGTTAATGACAATTTAAACCAGATAAAAATGTTGCATGAACAAAATCTATATCTGATACCATCACCATCGTTGACACGGGAGATGGATGCTGCCTGGTGGGAGGATTTCCTGAAGAACAACAACAACTTCACACAGACGATTGTGATGAAGGATGCATTGACAAACGGAACTGTGTCGCTGCTTGAAAGTGAGGTTATGGCAGTACTGAGGAACATTTGTAATAATAGGAATGATGGGGCTGGTTATTTCAGGGTATATATTGACCAGGTAGTGCTAACAAAGCAGGAAATGGAAGAGCATGTGTTTATGTTTCCACCTTTGCCCGGTGAGCCGGTTACTGTGTGGGCGGAAAGAGCATACCCGGGTAAGCAGTTCTGTATGATCCTGAACCTGGCTGAGGTAATATCAGAAGAACTGGCCAAATGCCTGACTACGCTTATGCAGCCGCTTACGGACAGGATCGGAATCCCGCTCAATGGGTTACATACTACCACATTTGTAGGGAATTACGGGTTCACACCACTTGGCATACATCAGGACTCGCCGGGAGGTAATGTTATTCATTTTCACATTGGTCCCGGTAAAAAGACAATGTACAACTGGGAAGCGGACGAGTATAACAAGCTTGCAGGTGGCCGGCCGAATAACCGGGATGTAACGCCTTTGCTTCCTTTTGCGAAAGAGTTCACTTTCGGGAAAGGTGACATTTATTATATGCCATGGGACAAGTTTCACATCGGATATTCCGGGGAGCTTTCTATTGGCGTGTCGGTGTGGTTTGACAATCACGGCAGAGACGTTATACTCGGACAGTTGCTGGATAACCTGAAGAAGAAACATTTTGATTATCGCAAAGCAGTTATCACCAAACCCGTTAAGGAGGAAGATGATAATGGATTTGACGTAGTAACTGCATTAATGAACCAGCCGGAGTATCTGGAAGAAGCGCCCTTTGTCAGCCTGCTGGAGGAGGAATACCAGGATCACATGCTGAGGCTTTTCAGTAATGGGGGATGGAAGATAAGCCCGGTGCTGAGCCGCCAGAGGCGTTCAGCAGGTAATCCCTCCGATGTGGAGTGGCTGCTTTCATCTAATGTAAGAATTACGGCTCCTTTCAGGATTTGTTATGCGGTAAGGAACGGCGGTGCGCTTAAAAATATTTTGCAGGGGCGTGGAAATGACAACCAGCTATCAGCCGTTGCTAACCGACCTTATAGACAGGCTGAATGAAGGGGCGGAATACAACGTGGCGGAATTACTAGAGGGAGTTGTGCCAGGCATGCCAGATAAGCGCATAAATATGCTGATGAACTTTTATAATCTCAACGGAGTGGATTTTTTTTGATCAGTTAATGCAAGCAGATATGTATACAGCCGAAGCCACTTTAATGACAGACGCTTACCGTAATATGCCGGATACCCTTTTCTGGAAGCAGTTTATGTCCCTCACCAACGATCTTACGCAAACGGCGGTTGTCAAAGATGCGTTGCAACCTGCACATGTTGAACTGATGAACCGGCATGTAATGGAGGCGTTGGCCATGATGTGCCGGAGGAGATCAAGCATGCAGGGATTAAGGGTATATGTGGATAATGCGATACAGGATGAGGCCTATAAAACGGAATACTTGTTTCCTTATGTGCCGGAAGCTGGAGAAGATATTATTTCCTGGTCGGCGAGGGTGTTCGGAGAAAAGAAGTTTGGATTGATCATTAACCAGATTGAGAAGTTCTCCGGAGACCTGGCGCGGTATATCGTTATGCTGGTAAAACCGTTGCTGGATATCACCGGTATTCCGCAGAATGGTTTTCATACTTCCACGTTCATTGGGAATTACGGCTATACACCATTGGGCATACACCAGGACCACCGCGGTTCCTGTGTTATACACTTTCACCTCGGGCCTGGTGGGAAAACAATGTACACCTGGGATGAACGCGCCTATTATGATCTTTGCGGGGGAAAACAGAATAATATGGATATTGTTCCCCTTTTGCCGTCGGCGGACAGGTATGCATTTGGGCAGGGTGATATCTATTTTATGCCATGGAACTCATTTCACGTCGGCTATACCGAAGCCCTTTCAATAGGAGTTACTTTCTGGTTTGACAATCATCTCAGCAGCGTGATAGTGGATAAGTTATTTGATATGCTTAAAGCGAAGTATGTTAACCTGCGTGACAAGACAATCACTGTTCCTGAAAGACGGGAGAGCAATTTTTCCGGCTTCCCGGATATAGCCCGTCTGCTCCGGTTGGACGACTTTTCAGAAGGAGTATCGTTTACAGAACTGTTCAGGAATATCTATGAAGAATCGTGGCTGACTATAAAAAGCAATGGCGGTTGGCGATTCCGGCCGTTGTCAAGAAGAGCTGAAACGGGATACGATGAGAATGACTACCTGCATTTTTCCGGTAAGACCGTTTGTGGTGTATACCCGTTTGAGATAAAATGCAAAACATCTCCCACAGGTGATGTATTTTTATATTCCCGTGGCGCCGAATTTCAGATGAAGTATCACCAGGGTATTATAACTATTATTAATAAGCTTAATACGCATACACCAGTACCGGTTGCTGACCTCATATCAGAATTGGATGGCTGGCCTGTTGATGCAAGGCTCTATTTTATATCCGTTCTGTATAATAATAAAGCAATAGAAGTTATTTAATGAAATTTTTTTTAATTTAACACTGGCATTGTCGAGCCCTATTCATTATTGTATAACCAGCCCGGTGTATGTATAGATTATATCTTTCATGTTTAGTTGTCAATTTTCTATTGCTTTTTATCATAAGCCCCGTGTATTCCCAGGAGGAAAACGGAACAGGAAAGATCACTGGCGTGGTAAGGGATAGCAAGGGTGCGCCTGTTCAGTTTGCGACTGTTGTGTTATTAAAGCAGGCCGATTCTGCGTTGGTCAAAGGGGTGATGACAGACGCACAAGGGGCTTTTCAATTTGAGGACTTGCGGGAGGGGGTATATTTTGTAAAGATCTCGCAGTTGGGATTTAAGACGGAAACAACCGCCCCTATCTCGGTAAATGGCGGATCGTCCGGTGTTAGCCTGCCTCCTGTAACACTATTAACTGATGCAAAGAACCTTAAAGAGGTTACAGTTACCGGACGGAAAAGGCTGATCGAACTAAACGCAGACAAGCTTATTTTTAATGTCGCTAACACTATTAATACGGCGGGTGATAATGCATTGCAAACGGTTAAGAAAGGCGCCGGGCGTATCAGTTTCACAGGACGACAGGATCTCGTTGAATGGCGCTGGCGGGGTACAAGTAATGATAAACGGCAAACAGTCCTATCTAAGCAACAAAGACCTGGCGGATGTTCTCAGGTCAATGCCGGCTTCCAACATTGAAGCGATAGAGATCATCAGTAACCCTTCTGCCCGTTTTGACGCTGCCGGAACTGCAGGTATCATCAACATCAGAATGAAGAAGGACAGAAGTATGGGCCTTAATGGAAGCGCAACAATCAATGGAGTATACGGGTTTACGCCGAAGTATGATGGTTCTGCAGATGTGAACTACCGCCGGAAAAAAATGAACCTGTATGGTTCTTACAGTTATTATACAGGCAGAGTTGAGGAGAAATACACGTATGACCGGACGCAGCTTAACCAGGACAATGTTTTAACTCATTATAACCAGGCCTCAACGGACCTGGATGATAGTAAACGGCATAATTTTAAGGCAGGAGCGGATTTCTTTTTAAACAGCAGGCATACGCTCGGCTTCCTGATGAATGGTAGCGTGAGCAGAAAGGAAGAGAATATCAGCAGCCGTACACTCATCTTCACCAATGTTCAGACCATTGATTCCGTCTTACAGGCCAGGAATGAACAGCTGCTGAAGCGCGACAATTTTAATTATAACGTAAACTACAGATACCAGGATTCTACCGGTAAGCAGCTGAATATAGATATGGACTATGTGTTCTTTAACAGGAATGACCAGAGCTATCAGCCAAATGTTTACCTGAATGGGAAAGAGACCACGCCGCTAAGTTCGTCCACCTACCGCACCATTGCGCCTTCTGATATAAAAGTATATGCAGCCAAGGCAGACTATGAGCAGCCTTTGTTCAAGGGCAGGCTGGGGGGCGGGGCAAAGTTCAGCACTGTACGAACTGCCAACGATTTCCGTTTCTTTAATGTTATTGGGGGAATAGATATGACCGATAGCAACCGTACTAATAATTTCGCCTATAAGGAAGATATCTATGCATTTTATCTCAACTATGATATTAAGTTAAAGAAATGGGGAATCCAGGCAGGACTTCGCTATGAGCAGACCCGGTCTCACGGAACGCTGACCGCGCTGATCCCCGTTAATGATGAGAACATTCAAAGGAGCTACCATAACTTCTTTCCCAGTGCAGCCATTACTTACCAGCCTGCTGATGCGCATACCTTCAGTGCTACCTACAGCCGGCGTATAGGCAGACCGTCGTACCAGGACCTGAACCCGTTTGAAATGAGGCTCGATGAACTTACATTCTCCAGGGGCAATGCATTTTTGAGACCACAATACACTCATAGTATGCAGCTTACTTATGCTTTCCGGCAGTACCTGATCGTTTCAGCCGGTTACCAACATACCACGGATGTATTTGCCCCAATTATCGATACAACGGAGGGAAACAAGATCATATATATGCAGCGGAATGTGGCTAAAAACAATACGCTGAACCTGAATATTTCCTCCGCCCTGGATATCTTCGACTGGTGGAGCTGCTATTTGAATGCCAGTCTTTACCGCACTGTATTCAAGGGGCCGGTAGATCTGGGGAACCTGAATACAGACGCGCTTACTTTCAGTTTTAATGGTCAGAACAGTTTCAAACTTACAGACAGGACTTTCGCGGAGATATCGCTCTTTTACAGGAGCCCTGAAGTATACGGCACTTTCCACAATAGCTCGATAGGCGAAGTAGATCTGGGACTACAGCAGGACCTTTGGGCAAAACGGGCTACGCTGAAAGTAAGTTATACAGATATCTTTTATACACTGAAGCTTAAGAGCACAAGTGATTTCAACGGGCTCGACCTGTACAGCTCAACGATACCGGAGTCAAGACTGTTTAAAGTGTCCTTTACTTATCGCTTCGGTAGCAATCAGATAAAAGCTGCCAGGAACAGATCTACAGGAGCTGCTGATGAGCGCAGAAGGATTTAACGTGTTTTATTTATAAATACTATGCTATTTTCCTCCGGTATAGATGTTATTGAAATAGACACTGTAAAGACACTGATCGATAAACATGGTGAGCGCTTTCTGCGAAGGGCCTTTACAGAAAGAGAGATTGCTTACTGCTTGAGGAAGGCAGACCAGTACAGACATTTCGCAGGTAAAATAGCAGCCAAGGAAGCTGTGTTCAAGGCGCTTAAAACGGGCTGGAATCGGGGCATACAGTGGAACCAGATAGAAGTATTGAACGACAGCGCAGGCGCTCCGCAATTGTTCTTTTCCGGTAATGCGGAGGCGCATATCTCCCAGGCTGGTTTCATAAAACATGATGTTTCCATATCGCATTCCAGGACGGTAGCAGCTGCCGTTGTTATTTTTTATCAGGATTAATACGATTCAGACACTAAACAGTTTTTGTATGAAGAAAAAGTATTGTTGTCCGCTTTTCTTTCTATTCGCCTTTAATATGACTGCTTACTGCCAGGGGATCAACGGAAGCGGTCATGTAGTGTCGCAATCCAGGAAGGTTAAGGATTTTTCGGTAATCCGCGTGGATATTGCCGCAACTATCTATCTTGACTCATTAACCAATGATCCGGATGTCAGGATCGAGGCAGAGGATAATTTTATGGGTTATATCCTTTGCCAGAACGATGGAGACGCACTTGTTATAAAGAATAAGTCAGATGTATGGTTCAATACGGATAAAGGGATCAAGGTGTATGTACCTTACAGTCAATTAAGTAAATTGATAAGTATAAGCAGCGGAAACATTATTTCTCATAAAGGTTCGGTAAGGGCGGCCGTATTGGAGGTGGAGACAAACGGGTCTGGCCTGATAGATCTTAGGGTAAGTTGTAATAAGCTGAAGGTCAAAAAGGACGGCTCTTCGATAGTTAAATTAAACGGAAACTGCAATGAGCTGGAAGGCCGGCTGAAAGGCAGTGGAAATATGGATGCACGCACATTGACGGCCGGGAATGTTAAACTGGACGTCAGGGGCAGCGTAGGCGCGCAGGTGAAATGTACATCTACCCTTGATGTAGTGCTTGGGGGTAGCGCCAATGTAGTATACCTCGGTGATCCCGTTGTAACGAAGCGGCTGGAAGGCAGCGGAAATGTAGCAAAGGTCAATTAAGTCAAATAATTCTCCGTGAGTGCTCAGCTGTTCCCTTTTGTATTCGGCAGAATATGCGGATTAAGTTTTGATGTCATTGCTGCCTATGCTCCGGTAGTATTGAGGCAAAGCATGGCGTGGCTACAGGAGTTTGAAGAAGACCTTGCGAGGGAAAAGGCAGGGCTTTGTGAGCAGCTGTTCATTTTTATCAAAGAGGCGCCACCACTTGCTCAGAAGCAGCTTCAGAATATAAGACGCAGTATCTTCAACGGCAGGCGTCTGAAACCACAGGAACTGGAGTATGCGCGCTCTGTTCTGCAGGGGGACGTACTGACGGCTCTTAATAGTTTTCTTGAGCGAACCGCCCTTCTGCAGGCACAGCAAGCAGCCTTCCATGACTTGTATAATTCAACGGTAGTTAGTCTCCGCCTTATGTTGCAGGAGCAGGGGGCGGCCGACAATTTTCAGCAGGCATTGACATTTTCAAGCGATTATTTCGTTAACGATTTTATAAAATACCAGCAGACGGCTCCGGCGGCTTTCCGGAATGAGGAGTTTGATATTGAAAAAACACTTCTCCGCTATCTCAGCAGAATGTGCACAAAGACATCGCCATTTGGACGGTTTACAAGCATATTCATTGGACAAACAGACGCGTATGCGGATAAACATGACAGGTTCCAACCGGTGAACGGTGGATCCGGCCTGATGGCTTTTGTGAGATTGAACAGCGCGTTGTTCCATCATCTAAAACTATTGCTGCGGGGCGAGTATGAAGTGCTCAGGCATTTTAAGGTATATCTCAACCGGAGCCTTTGTACAGACGGAGAATATTTTAGTTTTATTATAAGTAACGAGGGAAGGTATAAGCTTCACAGGATCGTGGCTGACGACAACCTGCGGTGCGTGCAGGAGATTTTAAAGACGCAGGAGGTTATTATGGATGAGCTGCGGAAAGCGTTGATGCAGCGATCCGGCCAGTCTGCAGAAGTGTGTACCGGGATACTAAGCTCGCTTGTTAACGTAGGGTTTATAGAGCCGGACTTTGGTATCTCCGTATCGGATCCTCAATGGAATATAAAGCTGGAAGAACTGTTAGCAGGGTTACCGCTGAATGACGCTGTAGTTGCTGCACCGGTTGTGGAACTACTTCGTTGCTTCACAGGAATTGCGAAGCAGCTGGAAAGCGGAAGCGCAGCGGAGAGAAGTGCATTACTGCAGCTAGCGGGAGAGCGGCTCGCCGGGCTCAGATCTAAGCTAATTTTGAGCCTGCCGCAAACTGATCTTTGTGAAGCTCTGTGCCGGGATAACGGGTTGCTTTCCTTTAAGCCCCGGCAATTATTTTTTGAGGATTCCATCCAGTGTTCTGCCACTCCGGTCCTGCCGGAGGAAGCCTTATTGTCCTTTGTTACTGCTATCAATCATTTGACGGGTTGCCTTTATTTTTATGACCGGAATCTCTCCGTCAGATTGCGGATGCTTGATTTTTACAGGCAACACTATAATGAGGATCAGGAGGTGCCGTTATGGTTGTTCTTCGAACAATTTTCATTGACTGAGGGGGCTGGCGTTTCCAACAGTTTCGGTACGGAGAAGGAGCGTATAGCGAAATGCATAACCGTTATTAACCGTAAGGCGGTTTATAAGGAAGGCGATCAGGAGCTTCATTTGTCTGCCAGTGATATCATGGGGGCTGCTATGGAAACCGGACTCCCCGTGACTCTTCCTCCCGGCTCGATGAGCGCTTTTGTTCAGCTGTATGAAGAACCCGATGGCATATCCGGGGTGAAAGCTCTAAAGGCAGTGGTGAACAGCATTCATCTTGGTTTTGGCAAAATGTTCAGCCGTTTCCTGTACTACGTTACGCCTGAGATAACCCAGCTACTCAGGGAGCTTAATGCAAACGCTCCGGAAGGGAATGATGCGCTCCTTTGCGAGAATAATGATAATGCACATTCAAATGCCAATATACATCCGCAGCTATTGCCCTGTAAACTGCGAATGCCCGGCGGCAGTAACAATGCAGGCAGCTATTATATTGATATTGCCGACATCCTCGTCAGGGAGGATAGGAAACAGCAACGGCTTATGCTTGTTCACCGGGAGTCGCAGAAGGAGATCGTTTTGTACGATCTGGGACTGCAGCTTTCTAACAACCGGTCACCGCTTTTTGATTTTCTTTCAAAATTTACTTCTGGTAATGACCCTGCTACATTTCCTATAGTAGCCAGCCTGTTGAAGCCCTATCTGGGAGGAGAGGGGGTACTGGCTATACCCCGCATAGTTTATGATGGTAAACTGATATTACAGAGGAAGGCATGGTGCATTCCCTGTGATAAGCTGCTGTTTAAGCAGCCCGATATTGGTCATGACGACTATTTTCTTGCTGTAAACAAATGGAGAAAGGAGCTTGGCCTTCCGGCCAGGGTATTTGTTCATCTAACTAATAAGTTTGAGGATGCCAGTCGTGCCCGTAATGCTTCAAACGCAGGAAAGGGGGACAGCAAACCTCAGTATATTGATTTTCATAATCCACTGCTGGTATTATTATATGCGAAAATTATCAGGAAGGCTGGCTCCAGCCTGTTGATAGAGGAGATGCTTCCGGGGAATGAACATTTGTATAAAGTAAATGGGGAAGGGTATGTTACGGAGCACCTTGTGCAGTGGTACAACCGGTAGTATAAACTGTATGGGTTAGCCTGCTCATAAAGTGCGGGAAATTTTCCCGGATATAGGTGATAAGCAGCTCTCCGGTAAACATACTTACCGGCAGAGTATATTTTCTGGTATTCCTCTACACTTAACGGGCACTGGCTCAGCTTCCGGACGATGCTGCGCCCGCTGACATCCTTTGAAATGATAGCGCACTTTACCATTGTATTGGTCCACCAGAACCTTGGGTGATATGCAGACTCATGATCGCTGAGATCGCCTGTGTAGGTAAGCAGGAGGGGTATATCTTTGCTTTCTATGATGTTTTTGTTCTTCAGGTAGTAATAAATGCCATTGGCCAGATGTAACATGCCGGTACATGGACCAATGACAGCGCTGATATAGCGGCTTGAAAGCAGGGCCATATCTTTACGGATGCCAAGTCCTCCGGCTACTATCACACGACTCATCACGTGGGAGCTCAAAACGGCGGCGAGCTCCGCTTTTCGGCCTATGTTATGTTCGTCAAATACTAATACTTTTATTCCGGGAAAGGCGGTGAACCATTTTATCAATTCAATGTAGGCCTGGAAAGAGATCGATTTCTGAGGGACGGATGCCCCGGCTAATAATACCACTACACTGTGTTCTTTTTCTATTTGGTGTTGTTGCAGCCAGGAGTCTGCCCATTGGCGTTCCTGTTCGGTTATAAGTATCTCCCTGAAATCATTTTTTCTGGCTTTTCTGAGTGCTGTTAAAGCGTCTGTCGGATGGCCGTTGTTTTTCTGCAGCAGCCTGGAGTCCCATGCTGAGGTGTTAGGAGTATCCTTAAATCCTCCCCTGTTGGAGAAGCAATATATAGATGTGCCCGGAAGCCCGTTTGTATAATTGGCGCTGAGATAATTAAGGAATTTCATCACCAGGTCTGCGTGGCATATGATCAGGTCATAGGCCTTCATGTCAAGGTCTTTCCAGTCGGTATTCGTAAATGAGACATTGTTGCCGAAGGAACCTGTGAATATTTTATTTAGCATTTCGAACCGCTTTTCATTGCAACAGTTGATCCTGACTTTTGCTGCCTTATACAGGCTAATTATCTGTTCCTTCATATTCATCAGCCAGAAACAAGAGTCTCCCAGGTAGAATTTTCGCTGGTAGTCGTCAAGTAGAAGGATGTTATTGAAACTTTTGCCAGCAAATGTGTGGTTTACTGATATGATTTTTTCAATAGGTCTGGCATGCAGCTGTTGCTGCTTGTCTCTGTTCATACCAGTAAATGCACGGTTCATCTCGTACTTGAAGCCGCGAATCGCAGCTGATAGCCTGGGACCGGGATGGTATGGAGCCTTTTCCCTGAAAAGATCTGTAACAGGCTTGAAAATACCATTACTGGCGTTGGTTAGATCTATAAAAGAGAAGACCTCCGGAATGGCGGTGATGAGCTGACCATATTTTGTGTTCAGGTGTGTATAGAGCTCCTTTTCAGTGGCGGGGTGGACAATAACCAGTTGATAAGTGGTAAAGTCAATATCCTCCCATTTTCTGTTAAATAGGATATCGTCCAGATAATGGTAAAGATAGCTGTCACTTTTCCAGATGTGCCGGTAATCTGTGTTGCTCCTGTCGTTAATGTGTATTGTCACGTGTGGAGCGGTATGGCGGAGAATATTCAATGTTACATAAAGCTGCTTTATCATGCCGTAATCCGCCTCTTCATTGATGATCAGGTTATAAAAATCATGGAGGATGAGCGTGCGTGTGTTATCGGCCGTGACAGGTTTTGAATGCTCAGTTTTCATAATGGTTATGGGTTGTTTGTTGTTATTCCAGTTCCACGTTTCCGGTACGGGGTATTTTACCCCATCCTTTCTGATTCCCCCGGAAGTATTTCATAAGTATCTGGATGAAAACTAGCAGCGTTAAGTGCCTGAGCAGGAAACGCTGCAGCAGGATCCATTTAAGAACGCCCGCACGTTCTTCCCTCTTGACCATGATAAATGCAGGAACCATTGCATCTACAAGAATAAACAGCAGGTAATATGATAACATGCCATATGTGCCTGCAAGGATGCCGCCTATGAAATAATAGTCTGCCAACGGCGCCAGCAGTGGTAAAAGTATGCGAAAGATCCAGGTATAAGGGATAACGAGGTAAGCCAGCGCCTTGTTGGAGTGGGTAAGAAGTTCCTTGCCATGCTTAAGCAACCCCTGGACCATACCCACTGTCCAACGTACCCTTTGCTTAATGAACATCCTTGTACTATCAGGTGCTTCCGTAAAGGCAATTGCTGAAGGTGCATTTTTTATTACGTAGTTATTGCAAAGCATCCTGATAGTGATATCGCAGTCTTCAGCCAGTGTATCTGTTTTAAAGCCACCCATTGCAATTACTACGGAGCGCCGGAATGCGCCTAATGCGCCGGGTACTACGAGGATGCCATTCATGGGTTCAAAAACAAGCCTTTCAAAGTTCTGGATGGTAACATACTCAATATATTGCATGCAGGTGATCAGGTTAGTCCGGTTACCGACCTTTACATATCCAGACACGGCCGCCACTGTGCTGTCCTGGAAATAAGGAAGGATCTTGTCTAATACGTCTGGTTTTACCAGCGTGTCGGCATCAATACAAACAATAATATCGCTGTTGGATGCGCTTACTCCTTTGTTGAGCGCAATAGATTTTCCACTGTTTTCCTGGTGGACTATCTTTATCCTGGGATGCCCCGAAAAGTGGCTGCATACAATAGAGAGGCTATTGTCAGTAGAGCCATCGTCAACAATAATAATTGTGCATGCTTTGTAAGTGATGTCCAGCAGGTTATTTACTGTTCTGACCACGACTTTTTCCTCATTATACATTGGCAGTATGATATCCACTGATGGGAGCGGGTTACTAACTTTAGTATTGCGATTGAGGTCCTCCGTACTGCTACGGATGTAAAGAATGCAATAAACACCTATCTTGATGCAATATGCGATCAACAGTAGTTCCAAAATCCACATAAGATTGAGATTAACTCCTAAAGAGGGTGTTAAGTTATTATTTGGGCGTAGAGAACCAGTAAGAAGTTGCGTTAACTTCTATGTTCATAAAAATATAGGGAAATATGATAAAATCACTTCCCAGAAATAGGTTTCTGTTACGTTTTTTTGACATAAGGAGTGCAGCCAGATCGTTTTTTTTCACTGCATTTCCATCACACTTGTCTTATTTATCTTTATTGCATTGTTTAACTCAAAATCTGTTACTATGAAGCACCTCAGGAAAACCCTCAGTTATTCCACACTTGTAGCATTGTTAGTTATTCTCTTCTCCGCTTGTTCCCAGAAAGACAAAGAATTAAAAGACGCCGCTCCGGCAGATAATACCGCTGAGATGACGGAGTATCTCGTTAGCCAGGGATTTGATGCACAAAAAATAGTGTATGAAAGAGACCGGGTGATTATAGAAAGCGATATTATCATGACCCTGCCAGAACTGAAAGCACGTGTTGAGCAGTGGAAGAAAGATGGCGCTACCGGTCCGCAGACAGAACAGCGGAGGCACACTTACATTGTGAGCAACACCTACAACAACAATGTAAGGATCTATATTGAACCAGCCGTACCTACTGCCTGGAGAACAGCCATACAGGGTGCGGTAAACAACTGGAATGCCGTGAATGGCACCCGTTTGGGCATGTCTATCATCAGCAGCCCCTCCGGTGTTTATACCAGGGTGTTCATGGGTTTTGAAAGCGCCAACTGGATAGCCCGCGCTTACCTGCCTACTTCCAATGGCCGCCCCGGTGTAAGCGTTGAGATCAATTCCAACTACAACAGCCTGCCCGCCAGCCAGAAACTGTTTGCCATTACGCACGAGTTTGGTCACACCATCGGCTTCCATCATACCAACCAGACCAGTGGTATACACATACCCGGAACGCCCACCGTGGATGCGAATTCTGTAATGAACTCCTTTGTACTGAACTGGGCCGGATTTACCGCCGGTGATGTACTGGCCACACAAATTCTATATCCCCAATAAACAGGTATAGCCATAACGCAGAAGGGCGTTCCTGGAAAGGAACGCCCTTTTCTTTTTGTGTCAATCCAATTTACCCTTTAAACAATCGTTTCGTTGTTCTCACACCATCTACATCTATCTGAATAAAGTATACGCCGTCCTGCAGTCCGGAAATGTTCAGCGGTTCATCATACCCGACCGTTCTCACCGGCAGCACCACCTGACCAGACGCATTGTACACCGCTACCTTTGCCTGTTTTCCGCCAAATTTAAGGCGGATCGTTCCCTGGGAGGGGTTCGGGTACAATACCACATGATCGTCCTTTGCCGGGGTCTCTTTCAGCGAAACAGCGGTACGCGCATTAGCCGCTGCGGGGGCGATGGCATACAGCTGGTTCCTGGGGATGATCTCCTTGGGCTGTGAAGCGCTGGACCAACGCAGCCGTGCATTGGCGCCGCCAAAATCTTCAAAGTATTCCACCTTGATATCATACAGCTGACCAGCTGTCAGCGTAATGGTACCGGAGTATTCAATGTCCCAGTCGTTGATCCACTTATCGATCACCAGCTGGTTGTCGATCCACAGCCTTCTGCCGTTGTCGCTGGTCATGTAGAACGTGTATTCGCCGGAGTAGCGCGGCTCGATCTTGCCTGTCCAGCGGATGGAATAGTGATCATTGGTGATGCCGCCGCCGGGTGAACCATCGCCCCAGTTGAAATCAATATTGGGATCTATGCGTGTAAATTTCAGTGTGTCAAAATCCATCCCGTTGTAGTACTCAGCATTGAGGCCGTTGCCATTGCCCACCGGAGGTAAGGCTGTAAGCAGCCACCGGGCGGAAGCCTGCGCAGTATCCGTACGCAGTACTACGGCAGCTTCGGGCGCAGTGCTTTCATCGCGGATAGACAGCACTTTACCACTGAGCACAGACACGAATTTATAATAGCCATTACCGGCGGGCAGTGCAATGAACTGCTGGTTGGATGCCGCGGAGGCAGTCCATTGCCAGATGCGGGCATTCTCTGCAGTATCTGATTGCGCTACATCCAGCGATTTGGCGCTGTGATAGGCAGTGATGGTATAACGTCCTTCGCCCAGGTGTTTGAGGTTGAAGGTCTGGTTGGCAGCATTTGTGCCATGCCAGAGCTGTATGTTAACCCCGTCGCCAAGTCCGCCGAGGCCCCCGCGTACATCCAGGAACAGGTCACTGTTTACATTCTTGATGGTATAAGAGCCTGCCAGGTTGGTAGCGCCGTTAGCCAGTACTTTCAGCGAGCTGGCTTTATCGTTCCAACCGGGAATGGCCATGCGGTTCGAAGTAAGTATGACAGAATCGCCCTGGAAATTATCATCTGCATAAAGGATCACTTTATATCCTTCCGCAATTTTCAGCGAAGAGATCTCATTATTGTTAATGCCTTTCTGCTGCAGACCAGACAGCGTGTAGTTACCAATAGGCAGTGCGGCAGAGTATCCACCATAGTTGGGATATTCAAAGGCGGTAACAAAACCTGTAGTGGATGAAGGCCGGCTATATAACTGTGCTTTTGGGATCACCTGCCGCAATTGAGAAGCGCTTTGCCATTCCAGCCGGCAGCTGGCATTACCACTGCCTTCGGAGTATTTCAGTTCGATACTGTATTTCTGCCCCGCGTTCAACGTGATGGTGGCACTGCGGGTGTGTGTGCCCTGCGTATTGGGATCGACGATCAGCGGCTGGCCGTTCACTTTGAGCACTACGCCATCATTGGCCGTAACATAGAAAGTATATTGTTCTGAATACAGGGGTTGTACCTGTCCGGACCATTCTACGGAGTACTGGTCGTTACCCAGCAAAGCCGTGTTGGGAGAGCCGGCGCCCCAGTCAAAGTCTACAGTAGGATCTGTCTGGCGGTATTTTAAATGGTTATGATGATAACCGTCGTAATACGCTGCTTTCAGTCCGTTACCGGTGCCCACGGGAATGTTCTTCAGGTTCTTTTTGATCAGCCATACAAATTCATCAGGGGCTACTACGCGTACATTGGGGCCCAGGCGGTTGATGCAGTCTATCACATCGTTCACGCTTCTTGACCATACGTGTACGGATATCAGGCTGTAGCCGTCTTCAGAATAGATGTTGGTAGATGCCTGGTTCAGTTTGGCGGCCAGTGATTCAGGAGAGGATAAGGTACCCCACAGCGTATATCTGCCACCGATAGAGGGCTTGTCCTTATACCAGTCTATCTTTCCCTGGCGGCCGGTATAGTTGGCGCCGTAGCTATAATAGAAAAGGGCATCGATGTTGTCCTGTTTCAGGTAGGCGGTTGGATCATTATCGCTGTCATCTGCATCAATGATGTTCACAATGCGCAGGTCGGCCTGTTTCATGTAGCGGTTCAGCAGGCTGTTGGCGGTATCCAGGTCTGCATCGGGATAGCGGCCGGGCAGGTAGTAACCTCTGCCGGAGGGGCCGGCTATCAGCAGGTTGCGGCCATCGGGAGTGGTAAGGCAGTTGTCTACATATTTTTCATACACCACCGGCGCCAGCTCTGCAAGGGAAGGAGAGATGGTCCAGCCAAGGTTTACACGGCCGCGGTTAGGATTGTTCCAGTTGTTCATGTTCTCCAGTGAACCGAGCAGCCATTGCACATTATCGCCGTCAGTGATCACAAAGCAGACGGTGTGCACATTGGGCACTACCTCAAAAGGCTTTACAGGATCTTTCTGGCGGAAAGCATCTTTGATAGGGGGAATGTTGGTCGAGGGCCGACATATTGGCTGCCCAGTCGGAAGGGATGATCATCCCCGATTTTAATGAAAGTTGTTCTACCGTACCGTATTCCTGCGGGCCCCAGCCAAAGTAGGTGGCGCCTTTGTTCATGCGGTTGTACACGCTGGTGGCCAGCGGGCCGGTATGCGAATCGTCCCAGAACTGGAATGCTTTGGTGAAAGTGCTGTAATCTGCCAGGAAGCCCACACGGTCATCAGCGCTTTGCTGGTAAGACGCGATGTCACGGCTGAAGGCGGTGTCATAATTAGCCAGGGCCCAGGTTTCGTTCTTATCACGCACATCCAGCAGAAGGGTGAGTCCGGCGTTGATGGCGCTCTGCTCAATATCTGCAGGAATGGCTACTGCGTTCATGATACCGGACAGTGAGATGGCCACATTGGTAGAGTGATCCCTGGCATTACAGAGAATGTAGCCGGAGAGGCGGCTGGTGAAATGCGACAGCAGCCCGGGAAAATTGTTGTAATAAGTGTTGTCGATAGTGACGCCCGCTTTTTCTACCAGGCCGCGGTGACCGGAGANGTCTCTGAGTATCTCCGGTTTAGTACGGGCGATGACGCCCATCAGGGTTTGCAGGGCTACCTTCTCTGAAGGCGAGTAATTTTCAGAAGTAAGGTACAAACGATCTGGTACAGCAGAGAAGGGGTAGGGGCTTCCCTGTACCCGTGGCGGTTTTCGCTGGGCCTGCACATTAAGTAATGGCAAGAGGACGATAAAGACCAGGAATTTTTTCATAACTGAGGGATTTTGGGTTTCATATGGTGATATAAAAAGGCCTGCTGCCGGATAGCAACAGGCCTGTGAGTTAAGCTAATCAGGAATATGGATAAATAAGGATCATTGAGAGAATTTTTTCTCGAGTAGTTTGATGAAATAACCACCTACCACACTGCGTGCCTNGAANCACCACCATTTTGCCGTCCGGTGTTTCATGCCAGTCGCTCAGCGGCACCCTGGAAGGAGTTTCCAGCGCATATTTGTATACAGGTTTTACCAGGGCCTCAAAATCATTTTGGTTATCTGTCAGCACGGAGGTCCACACGATCCAGTCGGATTTGGTGTAGGTACGGCGGCTGTCTAACGGTAAACCATATGTGTTTTGTTTGGTGAGGTAGTATTTCACTTCTTTCTTATACACATCTGCAGGGAAGAGCTGAAGTTCCAGCAGCTTATCCCATACCAGGTTGTATTTCTGGCTCCAGGTGCCTTTGCCTTCAAAGGTGAGTGCATAGTGATCGCCATCGTCAGCCAGCTGCATCCATTTCTGCACCATGCCTTTAGCCAGTTCATGATATTTATCGGCAGTAGCCTGGTCGTTCAGCTGTTTAGCCATATCTGCATAGCATCCCAGCGCAACGATGGCTTTTATGGAAAGATTGGCGTTCCTGGCCAGGTGACCGGCAAAATCGTCGGTACAGAGCTGGTTGGCAGGATCGAAACCTTCTTTGGCCAGGTATTCAGACCAGGTAGTGAGTGTTTTCCAGTGTTTGCGTGCGTAGTCAGGATTACCCTCTGCCTTTACGATAGCGGCAGTGAGGATGATCATGTTACCACTTTCTTCTACGGGCATATCTTCACCGTAGGTCTGGCCATTGGCGAGCGGGTAAGTGCCCAGGTCGTGCGCGGCGAAGGGCTTGCTCCATTTACCGGATTCGCTGTAGTAGAAGATGCCGTTCAGCATGCCTTTCAGCAGCTCAGGATTGTAAAGCAGGTAGAGGGGTGCAGAAGGATAGGTTACATCTACCGTGTTGATGGAACCGTTGCTGAAGTTCTCTTTGGAGAGGAACAGTGTTTCACCCTGCGGGCTCTTTAAGAGTTTGTGTGCAGAGATGCTCTGGCGGTAAGCCAGTTCACAGAGCTTTGCGTATGCTTCGCCACCAGCTGCTTTTGCGGTGCTGAATAATTTTTCGTTGAAGGCATTGCATTGCTGCAGTATGCTGCTGTAGTCTTTGTTAGCTGCTGCCAGCTGATCTTCGATGGTACCGCCTTTTTCTTTCCACCAGGCTTTCAGGTTCTGGCCAAAGAATTGTACGGAGTACAGGTCATCATACCCTACCAGGATCAGTTGTTCTTTGGTAACCGTGCCTACTTTGCCCAGGGATACTACGGTGTTCAGCACCAGGTGTTTACCGGTGGAAGCAGCCTGTTTAGCGGGCTGGAACACCTGCGTAAAGGGACGGGCAGGCGTCACAAACTGGCGTACGGTGTTGGCGGCAGGAACTGCCACATACATATACCCCCAGTCTATACGAACGTTATCGCCTTTTTTCTGTAATACCGGTTGTGCGGTGGTGCCGGCTTTCAGGATTGAAAGGCCTTTTGCGGCGTATTGCTGTGCTTTCACTTCCTGTGCGGGGGTATTAACGGCAATGTCTGTAGACGCGCCAAAATACAGCTGTACATCGTGCTCAGCGCCATCATTTGCCTTAACTGCCACGTTCACGTAAGATACCGGTCTTGATACCAGTTCCGGGTTATCCAGCAGCAGGGGAGAGGTAAAGGTAAGCTGCACATCTGTTTTGCCACAGGTAAGCTCATATATTGTCTGTGTAGCGCTGACCGTTACTTTTTTCTGTTGGGCCACCTGTAAGGCGGGGTCGGGGTTGGGTGCAGGTTCTTCTACGATACCGGCATCCAGCCAGGCAGCGCCGCCGGTGTTCACCACGTGCACGGCCAGTACGTTCTTTCCTTTCTTCAGGGCTTTGCGGATCTTTTCATCCAGCGGCAGGTATTTGAACTGACCGGCTACACCCTTATGAGAGTAGATGTTTTCGCCGTTCAGGAAAACTTCTATGTCATCATCGTGCTGTACTTTCAGGAACAGCTTGCTGAAGTCTGACTGGTTAAGGGTGAAGGTTCTCCTGGTCCAGATGTCCCTGCTGCGCCACTGTGTTTTTGCGGTGGCGGCATCATCGCCGAAGGGGGCCTTCCCTTTTTTCCACTGGCTATCGTTGAATGCAGGATCTTTCCAGTTGTCTGCAGGGGCAGTTTCAGTGTAGGTGGCATCGTAGTTCACTTCATCCGCTGCCGGTACCACGGTTTTGTAGTACTTCTCTTCATTTCCCAGGAAGCGGTACAGGGTACTGTCCACTTTCAATATACCGACAATGGACTGATCGGCGCCGGTCCAGTGTTTGGTGGGTGTTGCAGTCAGCCCGTCGCTGGTTGACCAGATACTGAAGTAGGGATCATGCGTGATAAGTGGATAGGCAGGCGCCTGTCGTTGTGCATAGCTCCAATGACTGATAAATAATAAGATCGCAATTACGCATTTTCTCTTCATGAACACTTATTTATAGTTTAAATTAATCCGATTATAGTTGCCGCAGCGCCTGTATGTTATGAAAGGTTAACAACAATGAACGAAAGGCCGGGCTCTTGTTATGCTACAGAGATACTTTTACGATGGGTGAGAAAAGCCGGTCTTCCACACCGGATATTTTTAGTCCGATACGGGCATATACGTAGGATTGCGCCGGAGCTATAGTTGGTACGTCTACCTCCAGGGCAACATTTGCCGGGTCGGTGATATCAGCGCCGTTCAGGTCAGTGACTGCGATGTTGTTGGCACCAGACACAAAAGTTGTTTTATTGATATACAGGCTTACCCGCTCGATGTCTTTAGCGGCAGCATCTGTGATGATCTTATCTATCCGGAAGGTGGCAGATACCTTACCACCGGCAGATTTGAACTCAGGCGTACGTATCATATAGTAAGGCGTAACCTCAACGTCGAGGTCAGTCTTGCCGTTTACATTAATGACAACGGTATCCGGAGCGCCGGTTGGTGTTTGTCTCCATACAAAGGGCCCCTGGCCATTGGGAATAATGAATTTGTATTCGCCGTCGAAAAGCTTCATGGAATAACCGCCTTCCTGCGTGAAGAAGCCTTCAATAGGACCCAGTCTCCCGAATCCGTATTGATACAGCTGGTAGGATACCTGGTTGTATTCCACGTTAACCGGTTCGCCTTTGTATACTACCCGTCCTGTAAGGTCGGAGGCCGGGGGATCATAATTATCTTTCCTGCAGGCACCAAAAGCGGCTGCGATCATAAGTAGTGCTATATAGTGACGTTTAAAGTTCATGGTGATCAATTCTAGCTGTTAAGAATTACTGGTTAGGCTGTCTTACTATTTTCGGGTTATTAGACCTGATGTTGTCATCGATGAAAGAATAGTAATTGCCTAGTCTGAAGCGGTTGGCCTGGGTTACCAGTGCGGGTAATACGATCCTGAATACCCATTTACCGTTATTGGGATTGCCTGGGTTGTAATATTTGTAAGGCCAGAGCCCGTAAGGCTGGGTATTGCGTTTGGTAGCTTTACCGATGTTGCTGGTCAGATCTGCAACGGTCATTCTGGTGCCGTCCCATACGATGTGCGCGAGTCTCCAGCGTTTCATGTCAAACAGGATGTGACCTTCGAAAGCCAGTTCTACACGGCGTTCGTGTACGATCCTATCAAAGGTGATCTCAGCGGCAGTCAGCGGAATGGTAAGTCCTGCGCGGGCGCGTACTTCATTCATATAGCCTGCGGCTACTGCTGGTTGCCCCAGTTCGAAAGCAGCTTCTGCGGCATTGAGCAGTACTTCTGCATAGCGGTAACGGATAAACGGCACTTCGCTGTTGGTACCACGGGAGCCTGCGCCCGGAGAGGGGTCCAGGTATTTGCGGATGTAGAAGCCTGTTTGGGCGGTGAACTCCTTGCCATTGATAGGGCCATCGAAGCCTACCACCTGTACCGCCGGACTGGTGGTGCCAGGGAGCGGCTTTTGTGCTCCCCGGTCGTCACCTGTCAGAATACCTCCGTCAGACAGCAGGTAGCCGGCCCAGATATCTACGTTACGGCCTTTGAACGCGGAGCCGGGTGTAATTACGGTACCAGCGAGGCGTGCATCCCTGTCGGCGAAAATGTCCAGCAGGTTGTCGTAGTAAATCGGGTTACCGCTACCATCTGTAACGGGAAGAGGCGCAAAAGTGTTGTCGAGCTTTTCAAAAGCTTCAACAAGGTTGAGAGAGGGATTAAGTCTTCCTCCTTCTTCTTCCTCAGCGCCATAACGTGNCTGATTAGACACGGTAAAGCCATGCACCCTACCGCTTTTTAATTTAAAATCTTCTACCCATATAGATTCCGGGTTATTGTTCTTTTCAAGAAAGATATTAGCAAAGTTCTCTGCCAGGTCAGGCTTGCTGTTGTAAAGGGAATAGTTGCCCGCTTTACCTTCAATGATCTCCCTGGCTGCGGTCAGCGCTGTGGTATAGTAACCGTTTGCTTTAGCGGCAGGGATACCTACTTCTTCACCGGGCAGGGTTACCTGCGGAGTACGGAAACCATACTTGGCAATTGAGCCAGCGTACAGCGCGGCGCGTGCTTCCATTGCCAGTGCAGCTGCCATAGTGGCCCTGGCTTTCTGGTTGGGCGCTACAGGCAGATCCCCTTTAATGGCTTCTGCTTCACTGATCACAAAATCATACATCTCTGCTTCTTTGGCGCGGGGAAATTGCAGGTAGGTGGGGTCTCCGCCGAAGTCATATAACATTGATTTCAGGATCAGCGGTACACCTCCCATTCTCTTGGTCATTTCAAAATAGTAATTGGCTCTCAGGAAGCGGGCTTCTGCGAGGAACCTGCGTTTGCTATCTTCAGAAAGAGTGGTGGCTGCAGTGCACCTTTCAATAAAAAGGTTCAGCTCGCGGATATATGTATAGTCCCAGGTGCCCCACTCACCAAAGCCCCAGCTGTCGCGTTGCACAATACCTGCGGCCCCGTTCTCTGAAGGGAAGCTTTCACTGAAGTCAGCAAAAGAGGCCCAGCCATTGTCAAGACCGCTAAAGTCGAGCTGGCGATTATAGAGGTTGGCCAGAATGGACTCTACCTGTGCGGGATCCTTGAAGGCCTGTTCAATTGTAAGAATGTTAGTTGGAGTCTGGTTCAGGAATTCGCTGTCACTTTTACACCCTGCGGAGCTCAGCATCAGGGCAAATATGATATGTGGAATATGTTTTTTCATCTTCGTCATTTAATATGGTCCGTTACTTAAAAAGTGAGATTCATGCCTATGTTGAACACGGTGCTTTGCGGGAATTGAAGGCCGTTGTCGTCATTGATCTCAGGATCGATGTCGTAAGACTTCAAATTGTCAAATGCAAAAAGGTTATAGGCATTTATGTAGAAGCGGGCCTTCTGCATGTTTACAACGCGCAGCACTGACACCGGGATGGAGTAACCGAGTTCGATGGTTCTTGCGCGCAGGTATTTTACGTTATGCGCCCAGAAGTCGGAGTTGCGGTTGTTGCTATGATTTACGTCGTTAAAGCGGAGTGCAGGATATTTGCCGGGTATCCAGGCGCTGTTTGGATCGCGCATATCCGCACGGTGCCAGCGGTCAAGGAAAATCTTATTCAGGTTACCATCGTTCTGGAACGGGTTTCTTGTTTCCCAGTTCTGAAACCAGGTATAGCCTGCACCGCCGGAGAAGTCGGCATGGAAGTCAAAGCCACGGTAGGCAAGGGCAAAGTTAAAACCGAAATTAATATTGGGCTGTTTACCTGCGCCAAGACCGATAGGCCTTTCGTCATAGCCGTCTATTTTGCCATCGCCGTTCTGGTCTTTATAGATCAGGTCACCGGGAAGCAAGGTCTTGTTGCCCTGACCGTCGATATTTACCGGGTAGCTGTTGATCTGTTCCTGTGAAGTGAACTGGCCAATGGTTTCCAAACCCCAGTCAATACGGGTAAACCTGCCTTCTGCAGAGCTACGGTAGTGGTCCCATGAATTTAGCCACGTGGGCTTGTAAGATGCCAGGAATTTCTGCCTGGAGTAAGCGAAGTTACCTCCCGCGCTGAACCTCACCTTTCCGATCTGGCCATTATAGTTTAGTGATATTTCCTGACCATATTGGGCGTCGCTGTTAACATTCTCATCGGGCAGTGAATAGCCGAGTTCGGAAGGCACCAGTACGTCTGATTTACGGCCGCGGAGGCCTGTACGTTTGCGGTAGAAGTAATCTACAGCGCCGCTGATCTTTCCGTTCAGCAGGCTGAAGTCGGCGCCCACATCAAACATCCGGCTCTTTAACCAGGAGATGTTGGTGATGGGAACGCCCCTGTCTCTTGATCCAACCACAGGCGCTCCATTGAAGATAGCGATACCCTCGTTATAGCTATAACCTTCGATGTAGGCATAGGCAGGAAGGCCAAGTGCTGAACCATCATCACCCAGTATACCGTAGCTGCCCCTGATCTTCAGATCGCTCAGCAGGTTGTTGTTCTTGATGATGTATTTCATGAAAGGTTCTTCGGATATTCTCCATCCTGCGGACACAGAGGGGAAGTAGCCAACCCGGTCGTCTGGAGAAAATACATAGGAAGCATCGCGGCGGGCTGCTACTTCCAGGAAGTATTTATCGTTATAGCTGTAGCTGAAGCGGCCGATATAACCGATACGTGTTTCGATATTATCGCTGTCATCGTAGGTGTCGGCAGTACTAAAGTAGATCAGTGGTAAGACATTGGTGGTAGGAACAGCGTGTATCCAGTTACGGAGCCGCTGGTTCCTGATCCTTTCGTTTACCAGTGTGGCAGCTATAGTATGGCGGCCAAAGGTGTTGCTATAGTTAAGCTGTATCTGCTGGTTCGTATTGATTTGTTTGATCTGCTCGCGTTCTCTCCATGGATTGGAGCTACCGCCGGTAGGATTATAGGCGTCCGTAGCAGGATCATATGTGTAAGTAACGTAGGTGTACTCGTGGTTGTTCAGCACGTTATCAGCGATATAGTAAGAATAGATGCCACTGAGTGTAAGGCCTTTGATGCCTGGTATCTGGTACTCTCCGGTAAAGTTGGCCTGCAGTACACGCCAATCGCTCCTGTATTTGCCGGATAAGGTTTTATTCAGATAAGCCCAGTTGGTCTCGTTATGCTTGATATCATTCAGATAATTTGGATTATCGTTGGCATAGGGCCTTTCCAGCGGCGTATTACGCAGGATGGCAAAGCGGGCCAGCCAATAGTCGTCGGCATAGGGTACGCCTGGATTATCCCTTGTTTCTATGCGGCCGTTGATCTGAACGCCTACCTTCAGGCCAGTCGCTACTTTAGCCGTAACGTTAGACTGGATGTTGGTACGTTTGAACACGAATTCCCGGCCCAGCATGGAGTTCTGGTACAGCTGCGTGCCTGAGAGGTAATAGTTAAGTTTGTCTGTTCCACCCGTAACGTTTACGTTGGCTGAACGGATAGGCGCATTCTTTTTAAGGATAAAGTCTTTCCAGTTGAAGCTCTGATAACCCGGCTCTGTACCGGCTTTGTATTTTTCCAGTTCTGCATCGGTGATACTGGTACTGCCGAAGCGGTTGATCTCACCTTCTGCACGGTACTTCATGTAATCGTATGAGTTGGTGAGCGGCTCAGGGAACCTGGTCCAGTTCTGGATACCGGTATAAGCGTCTACGTTGATTGTATTACCGGAGCCTAATTTACCTTTCTTGGTGGTCACTACGACTACACCGTTGGCCGCACGAACGCCGTAAATGGCAGCGGAAGCATCTTTCAGCACCGTGATGCTTTCAATATCGTTGGGCGACAGGTTATTGAACTGACCTGCGTCCTGTTGGATACCGTCAATTACGAACAAAGGATCGCCCAGGTTGCGGATCTGAATAGCAGCACTGGCGCCGGGGCGACCGTCAGACATCCGGAATGAAACGCCGGGCAGCTTACCTGCCAGCGTGCTGCTCACCGTAGAGGCGCCATGCACACGGCTGATATCATCCGCCGTAACGGCAGAAATAGCGCCGGTTACCGAGCCTTTACGTTTGGTACCGTAACCAACTACGATCACCTCTCCGAGGTCGGTCTTGTCGTTCAGCATACGCACCGATACCGAGCTGCGTCCTGAAACATTTACTTCCTGTGGAATAAAACCTATAAAGCTGAAAAGCAGCACGGCATTTTCGCTGCTTACGGACAAAGAATAAGTTCCGTCCGGGGAACTTAACGTGGCATTTTTAGTCCCTTTTTCCTGTATGGTCACTCCCGGTATGCCTACACCGGAGCTGTCTCCTACAGTCCCCTTAACAACAAATTTGGTGTTTTGTGCGGTAACGGATTGATAACAGGTAATCAGGAAAAGGATGAGCATAAAGGCAATTAGTTGTCCCCGTCCCGGAAGGGGGACGCTTAACGCGGAATGTCATAAATGAGCTATTAATTGTTGGTTAATAAAACGACGTAAACGATTACGTAATTATTGCAAAGTATTTGGTACTTTTAAACCTTTATGCGAAGTAAGTTTTTGTTTGCTAAATCGATTATTCAGGGCGTATCATTATTTGTTCAAAATGTTTCATAAGTTTGAGGGTTAAACGTCAGCCATATCTAACTACTTGATTTTATGCGGATTCTGCGGTGTTTGACAGTGATCATGCTGGCTTTGGGGCTCGTGCTGCCTGCTAATGCACAGCAGCATTATTATTTCCGGCACTACCAGGTGGAGGACGGCCTCTCCAATAATACCGTCATCAGCATCCTGCAGGACCGGGACGGATTTATGTGGTTTGGCACCAAAGAGGGCCTGAACCGCTTTGACGGCTACCAGATCAAAGTATTTAACCTGGATGATGATTATGAACGCTCGCTCACCAAAGACCTGATCTATTCCCTTTATACAGACGATAACGGCACCATGTGGGTAGGCGCCCAGAAAGGGCTGTACCGCTATGAACGCACGCAGGAGCGCTTTACAAGGGTTATTGACACCCTGCGCAATGTTTACAGCCTGCAGTCTGACAATCAAGGGCTGCTGTGGTTCATTGCCGACCACTCCCTATGTTATTATAACCTGCAGAACGGCGAACTGAAGCGCTTTCCCAAACAACGTTATTTTATGGCCAATACCATCTGCATAGCAGGGGATGGTAATTTGTGGGTGGGTACTGCCGCTGGCGACCTGCAATGTTTTGACAGGGCTACTCAAACCTTCAAAGGTTACAACCTGTTCTCCCATTCACCGGCAGTAGGCAGCTGCTTCATGGAAGCGCTATTGCCCGTAGGCCCTCAATCCATCATTGTAGGCACCTCCTGCCAGGGCGCCAAAATGTTTGATATCGACACAAAGACCTATAAAGATATACTTACCTATAATCCCGACAAAACCACCGCTTACATCCGCAGTATATTGAAGTACTCCGATAACGAAATATGGTTTGGTACCGAATCAGGTATCTTTATAATGGACCTGCGCGACGGAAAGGTGGTGAACCTGCGCAAGAAATTCCTGGACCCCTATTCATTGTCTGATAATGCCGTGTATGCACTCTGTAAGGACCATGAGGGTAATGTATGGGCAGGTACATTCTTTGGCGGTGTGAATTATTACGCCCGGCAACACCAGTTCTTCAGGAAATATTACCCGGACTATTCAAAGAATTCCATCAGTGGCAATGCCGCACGTGAGATCTGCCAGGATAAGGATGGTAATATATGGATAGGCACGGAAGATGCAGGGCTGAACAAACTGAACCCCGCCACGGGAGACATTACGCATTTTGAACCTGCAGGTACAGCCGGCTGTATCACCTATTCCAATATTCATGGCCTGGCAGCAGATGGTAATGATCTATGGATAGGGACCCATGAGCATGGACTGGATGTGCTGAACATCAAAACCGGTAAGCTGCGTAAACACTATGCCGCCGGGAAGGGTTCGCATGATCTGAAAAGTGATTTTATCGCCAGCCTGCTGCGCTCATCATCCGGCCGGATATTCATCGGAACCGGTAATTCGCTGTTTGAATATGAGCCGCAGACAGACGGTTTTATACGGGCGCCTGAAATACCTCCCGGTATTATCATTTCCTGTTTGTACGAGGACCGCGATAAAACAATATGGGCAGGTACTCACGGACAGGGCGTTTATTACTTCAACCGCGAAAAAAAAGATTAAAGGACAGCTGGTGAACGACCTGAGCAACCGGAACAGTTTACCCACTGATTACGTCAATAATATTTTTGAAGATCATGCCCGTAACCTGTGGTTCTGCACAGAAGGCGGCGGCCTTTCACAGCTGGGCCCCGGGAGGAAACAATTTATCCGGTATATGACGCAGAACGGGCTGCCCAGCAATTACATTTACAAGGTTGTAGAGGACGACCGCTATCAGTTGTGGGTCAGCACATCAAAAGGACTGGTATGTTTTAATCCTGCTACGCGGCGCATGGTAGTGTATACAAAAAGTAACGGGCTGCCCAGCGATCACTTTAATTATAACTCCGGTTTTAAGGATGCCGACGGTACACTTTACTTTGGCAGCATCAAGGGCATGATCACTTTCAGACCCGACGAATCGCCGGCCTATACGCCAACACCGCCGGTATATATTACCACCCTGTATATCAACAACCGCGAGATATCAGCTGCACGCGACAGCGGATTGTTACAACAATCCATCCTGTATGCAGATAAAATAGAGCTGCCCTACAACCGTTCTTCCATCAGCATGGACTTTGCAGCGTTAAGCTATATATCGCCCGATATGACCAGCTACCGGTATATCATGAGCGGCGTGGACGAAAGCTGGACCACCATCCAGCCAAACCGGAAAGTGTATTATACCAACCTCTCACCGGGTGAATATGTGTTCCGGGTAAAAGCAGTGGTGAACGGGGCGGGCGATGAATCTGAACGGCAGCTCATCATCCGTATATTGCCTCCTTTCTGGGCAAGTCCGCTGGCATACCTGTTCTATGCACTGCTGGTGCTTAGCATCGGCTTTTACATCATCCGCGATTATCATCGCAGAACACAGAAGAAAAAGGAAAAGGAAAGTTTTGAAGCGAAGATCGACTTCTTTACACATGTAGCTCATGAGATACGCACGCCGCTGACACTGATCAACGGGCCGCTGGAAAACCTGCTGGAAAAAACAGACGAGCTGCCGCAGATCAGGGACGATGTAAAGATGATGGAGCGCAACACCAACCGGCTGATGTCGCTGGTGAACCATATCCTGAACTTCCGCCAGATAGAAGTGAAAAGCTTCCGCCTGGACCTGTCCAAAGTAAATGTAAGAGCCCTGCTGCAGCAGGTCTTCCTTGACTTTGCCCCCCAGGCAAAGAAACGCGGACTGGATTATACCATTGATCTGCCTTCCTATGCCATTAACGCTGTTGCCGACGAAGAAGCCCTGCAAAGGATATTGGGCAACCTGCTGAGCAATGCCATTAAATACGCCGGTGCACAGGTAGCCGTTGTACTGCATCCAGCAGGTAAGGACGATGCTTATTTTACCATAGAGATCAGCAACGACGGCCATATTATTGCTGCAGACATGCAGGAAAAGATCTTCAAGCCATTTGTGCGGCTCAAGGAAACCGCGAAACAGAAAGGCACCGGTATCGGTCTCACCGTTGCCCGTTCACTGGCAGAACTGCATGGGGGAAAACTATACCTGAAGAACAGCCGCGAACAGATCAATACCTTTGTGTTACAGATCCCTTTAAAAACCGAATAGATTAAGCATATTGCAGTATGTTACCGACTATCTTACTAGTTGACGATGAAGAAGATATCCTCGAATTCCTGGAGCGCATCCTGTCGCCCCGTTACAGGGTGCTGGTAACGGAAAGGGGAGAGGATGCCCTGAAGATCCTGGACAAAGAGCCAGTGCAGCTCATCATCAGCGATGTAATGATGCCTGAGATGGACGGCTTTGAATTGTGCCGCCATATCAAATCCAGCTTTGAACATTCGCACATCCCCGTTATATTGCTTACCGCCAAGAATACCATCCAGTCAAAGATTGAAGGACTGGAGCTGGGAGCAGACGCCTATATTGAAAAACCCTTTTCCAAAGAACACCTGCAGGCGCAGATCAGCAGCCTGCTGGCCAACCGGGACCACCTGCGCGCATTCTTTGCCAGCTCACCACTGGTACATATCAGGAGCATGGCGCATACACGGGAAGACGAACGTTTCCTGGAAGCATTAAATGTCACCATCCTGCAGCATATGGAAGATGCAGACCTCAACGTGGAAAAGTTGGCCAGCTTTATGAACATGAGCCGGATCACCCTGTACAGGAAGATCAAAGCTGTATCAGATCTTACCCCCGTTGAGCTGATCAATGTAGTGCGCCTGAAACGGGCGGCAGAGCTGCTGGCCGATGGCAGGTACAAGATCTATGAAGTGGCGAATATGACCGGATTCAGTACACAGAGCAATTTCACCCGGAATTTCCTGCGCCAGTTTGATATGACGCCCACAGAATACATCCATTCGAGGCAGGGAAAGAAAGATAACCAGTAAAGCCGCAAAAAATTGCAGGCTGGTATAAAACTGTTCCGTTTTGTTCAATTTTAAGCAGGCAAACCGCTTTAGCTTTGCGAAGAAACTATTGCGTGGAATGTCACCACCCGTAAGATGTGACAGACTACTGCTTTGGTGCTGAAATTATGTAACTTTATCAGCGTTAGCCGAAAGACTATGACTTACCGGGAAATAACACCAGGAGAACAATTAAAGCCGTACGTAAAATGTTACTTCATTTTTGAATCGGATTCCAGTGTTGAGCTGAACGATACCGTATTTCCGGCTGGCAACATGGAAATGATCTTCAACCTCGGCGAAGGTGTATGGCGTACCGAAGTGAACGGCATATTCCAGGATACCCCTTCTGTGGAGCTCTGGGGCCAGATCACACAACCCACACCGGTGAAGTCAGTAGGCAGACAGGTGATGCTGGGCGTTAAGTTCCTGCCGCATGCCCCTGCCTTTTTCCTGGACGAAGAAGTCTCCCTGTTCAATGATAAAGTAGTGGACCTCCGTGACCTGATGGGCGACCGTTGTAAAAGAGCTGCATGCCAGGCTGCTGGAAGCGCCCTCCCTGCGCAGCCGGATCGAACTGCTGGAAGGGTTCCTGGTGGCATTGTATGTCCATGAAAAGAAAGAAAGCAGAGAAGCTGCGCATGATCGGCGAGATCATGAAAGACATGCGCAGTAATTCATTTGCAGATACCATTGAGAATACAGCGAACCGGTATAATGTAACTCCCCGCTACCTGCAAAAGCTTTTTGTGCAGTACACCGGCATGACACCTAAACTTTTCAGTAAGATTAACCGCTTCCAGCTAAGCCTGCAGCTGATCAGCAGGAATGAGTCTTCATTTACAGCTATAGCATATGATTGCGGGTATGCAGACCAGTCGCATTTTATCAGGGATTTTAAGTCTTTTACGGGCACTACGCCTTCTTCTTATTCCAATACCTCCCTGATCCCGGCAACGCCCTGATATGTAAATGTTTTGCTATTTTTGGGCCATGAGCGATCTTCTTCAGCTCCGGCATGCCCTCTCCCGGTTCAGTCCTCTTGAGGATGCAGAGTGGGAGGCTTTTGCAGCCACGCTTATCGTTAAAGATGTTAAGAAAGGTGATTTCCTGATCCGGCAAGGCCAGGTGGAGAACTTTATCTACTTCCTCAATACCGGGGCCACACGTAACTACTTTGTAAAAGGTGATAAGGAGTTTACGGTAGACTTCCAGTTCCAGGGCGATTTTGTAACGGCGTACTACTCCCTTATTACCCGGGAGCCAAGCGCCATTGCCATTGAATTGCTGGAAGATGCGGAAGTAGTGGCGATCCCGCTGCAGATGCTGCAGGAGTTCTACGTTCAATACCATAATGGCGAGCGGATAGGCCGCCTGATAGCAGAGTACCAGTACGTAAAAAGGCTGCGCCGGGAGATGGACCTGCTGTCGCGCACCGCGGAAGAACGGTACAATGAGTTGATGCAGCGCCACCCCGCGCTGATCCAACAGATATCTGTAAAGCATTTATCCTCTTACTTAGGCATCCATCCCGAAAGCCTGAGCCGTATACGGAAACAGCAGTCAAAAAACTAACATACATCATTTCAGGGCTGCCCGGTATTGCTGAATTTTGCTGGAAATAACTAACAATGGAAACTTTAGCAGTCTTAATTCCGGGTTTTGTAATAAGTGCGCTGATCTGCCGGTGGACCACCGGTGAATGGCGCCTGACATTCAGCGCCAACCTGGCCATGTGCCTGATGTTATTCCTTACAGCCACCGGGCATGTGCTTTTTACAAAGGGCATGGCCATGATGGTCCCTCCCTTTATTCCCTTCAAAACAGCGATCGTGTATATTACCGGTGTGATGGAAGTGCTGATGGGACTAGCGCTACTAGTGCCTGCGCTGAGGCGGCATACAGGCTATGCAGTGATCGTGTTCTTTATCCTGCTGCTTCCGGCCAATATTTATGGGGCTGTGGTACAACTTAATATGCAGCAAGGAAGCTATGATGGCCCCGGGCCGGAGTACTTGTGGTTCAGGGTGCCTTTGCAGGTGTTGTTTATTGGGTGGGTGTGGTATTGGTCTGTGAGGAAGATCAGTGCACCCGCCCCGTTACACACCCCTGATATGCCCCTGGCGTAATACCCTCCAGTTTCCTGAAAACGCGTATAAAATAATTCACGTCACTGAACCCGCACTGTGCGCTCACAGATTGTATATCATTTCGGGCATCGGCCAGCAGCTCCTTGGCCAGCCGGATTCGGGACGCATTGATGTACTCCAGCGGACTGATCCCGAATTGCTCCTTAAACCATTTGAAGAATACGTTGCGGCTCAGGTAAGCCTTGCGGCAAAGCACATCTACGGCGATCCTTTCTGACAGGTGTTCCTGGATATAGTTTAATACATAATGCAGGCGCGTCTGGTTGGAATGGTCGCCTTTTTCCATTTCTACCTGCTGCAGATGCTGACATTGGATCAGGCGGATGAGCAGCTCTTTCAGCGAGAGATCCGCAAAAATGCCCTTTGACTTATCAGGGCTGCTGCAAACACGGATGATCTTGTTGATCAGGCCGGAGATCTCATCATCATTGGAGAAGTGGTATTGATTGTATTGCAGTTTCCATTCATTCTGTTCATCCTTACTGTTGTAGTAATTATTCAGGTACTGCAGGGTTTCGTTCACATAAGCCGCATCCACTGTCAGGGCAATGCATTGGGTGGGATTTTCGGGTGTGGCTTCGGGAAAATCAATACGCATGGTCTCATTAGCGGGCAGGATCACGGTTTCACCGGGCAGATAGTCAAAACCCGGCTCGTCAGACAGGTGCATGACCTTCTTACCACGGATCATGCTGGTGATCACAAAATCAGGGAAGCTGAGGGGCACCTGGTAGGCTTGCTGATAACTTTCAAAGATATTCAGCTCGCAATTGCGCAGGTTGAATATACGCCTGTTCTCTACCAGCGTTTGCAGGTGGTTTGGGTCTGTCAGACCTACTTTGCGAAGATGACTCTTTACAGGCACGGCACAGTTTTTTTTGACCGGTACAAGTTTAACCCCCTATACTGAAGTTACAAAAATCAGGGTACAATCGTGCTATAAAAAAATACAATTGTGGACGTTTAATCCTGTTTTTTGGTGAAAATTAGCTGTATTCCATCACCAAACAAAAATTCTTGCGTTATGAGTAACACAACTGCGGCCCCTGCAGGCAATGTGGCTTCCCGCCCACAGTTCAAGGAAAGATACGACCACTTCATCGGCGGCCGGTGGGTAGCTCCCGAAAGCGGTGAATATTTTGACAACATCTCGCCCATTGACGGAATGCCGTTCACCCAGGCTGCGCGCGGTAATGCAAAAGATATTGACAAGGCCATTGATGCAGCGCATAAGGCGTTTGCCACCTGGAGTAAAACATCCGTTACAGAACGCAGCAACCTGTTACTGAAAATTGCCCAGATAGTGGAAGATAACCTGGAATACCTGGCCGTGATCGAAACCATCGATAACGGAAAACCCATCCGGGAAACCAGGGCGGCAGACCTCCCGCTCGTCATTGATCATTTCAGGTATTTTGCCGGTGTGATACGGAGTGAAGAAGGAGGAGTGAGCGAGCTGGACGATACTACTGTCAGCATTAACCTTCATGAGCCGATCGGTGTAGTAGGTCAGATCATCCCCTGGAACTTCCCGCTGCTGATGGCCACCTGGAAAATGGCGCCTGCCCTCGCAGCTGGCTGCTGTACCATTGTGAAACCGGCAGAACAGACGCCCACCAGCATTATGTGACCTGATGGAGCTGATCCAGGATATTGTACCGCCGGGCGTGATCAACGTTGTAACCGGCTTCGGACCGGAAGCCGGTAAGCCGCTGGCGCAATCGCCCCGGGTCAATAAAGTGGCCTTCACCGGCGAAACCACCACCGGCAGGCTGATTATGCAATACGCATCTGAAAACCTGATCCCCGTTACCATGGAGCTGGGCGGCAAAAGTCCTAATATATTCTTTGAGTCCGTCACTGCGCAGGACGATGAATTCTTCGATAAGGCCGTAGAAGGCGCTGTGCTGTTTGCCCTTAACCAGGGAGAAGTTTGTACCTGTCCAAGCCGCATACTGGTACATGAGAACATCTACCAAACCTTTATGGACCGGGTGATACAGCGTACCAAAGCCATAAAAATGGGGAATCCGCTTGACAGCACCGTGATGATGGGCGCACAGGCATCAGAAGACCAGTACAACAAGATCCTGAGCTATTTTGAGATTGCCAAACAGGAAGGCGCCCAGGTACTTACCGGTGGTGAAGCCTGGCATCAGAACAGCGGCCTGGAACATGGCTACTATATCAAGCCTACGGTGCTCAAGGGGCACAACAAAATGCGGGTGTTCCAGGAAGAGATCTTCGGACCGGTTACCTGCGTTACTACTTTTAAAACAACTGAAGAGGCCATTGCCCTGGCCAATGATACCTTATACGGCTTGGGAGCCGGGGTGTGGACCCGTGACGCCCATGAACTATACCAGGTACCCAGGGCCATTCAGGCAGGCCGGGTTTGGGTAAACTGCTATCATGCTTACCCGGCGCATGCCCCCTTTGGCGGATATAAAAAATCAGGGTTTGGCAGGGAAACGCATAAGATGATGCTGAACCACTATCGTCAGACAAAGAATATGCTGATATCCTATAACAAAAACAAGCTTGGTTTCTTTTAACTCTTTTATAAGGAAACCATGGTAAGCACAAGGTGTTTGTAAAGGGAACAGTGGCTTTATAGCCGGCTGTTCCCCCTTTGTGCTGTTAAAACCACCTTTATGTATACCAAGCGTATTATTGCTACCGATAAAGCCCTTGAACTGATAGAACGCCTTAAACAGCAGCATGGGCCCCTGATGTTTCACCAGAGCGGCGGTTGCTGCGATGGCTCCCAGCCTATGTGCTTCCAGGCAGGAGAGTTTCGTACAGGCAACAGTGATGTGCTGCTGGGCGAAGCAGGCGGTTGCCCCTTTTACATGAACCGTGACCAGTTTGAATACTGGAAGCACACCCAGCTGATCCTGGATGTGACCGCAGGCCGGGGCAGCAGCTTCTCGCTTGAAATACCCCTGGGTCTCCGGTTCCTTACCCGCTCAAGGGTGTTCTCTGACCAGGAGATCGGTCAGCTGGACCCCATACCTCCCCAACAATGATACAATATTAACGCATACACCGTTTTCGATAGGAAGACAGGGGCTGCCTGAGCGAAAAGTATATTGTAAGACAACTGTAACACCAGGCTTAGCACGCCTGAGGTGGAGATGAGGTGGAATTGAACGGACTTGAGCGGAGTTAAAATAGTATCGCCCTTTACTTCCTTGCCGCCTTTACCTCTTCCGGGCTGATAGCGCCCCCCTTATTGCCGAATGAATTGCGGATGTAATTCAGGATATCGCTTACTTCTTCATCCTTTGCCTCCACACCGGCCATCGGCTGGTTATAGCTTTGCCCGTTCACCTTTATTTCGCCGCTTACCCCATACAGTATAGATTGAATAGCCCTTTTCCTGTCTGTCATCAGGTAGTCTGATTTTGCCAGTGGCGGAAAAACACCTTCCAGCCCCTGGCCCTGGTTACCATGGCATGACTGGCAGTAAGTACCGTATAAGATCTTTCCTCTTGCCATACTGGCTTCCAGGTCTGCAGCAGGCTGCTGCCTGAAGGCCAGCGACAAAAGGTACAAGGCTAATAACAAAGGCAAATATCCGGGCATCTGTTTCATGGCTTATATAGGTTAAATGGCTGCTTATGCTTCGTTTAAATTAACGGGCAGGGTTCTGATCCTTTTGCCGCAGGCCGCGTAAATGGCATTTAATACGGCTGGTACTGCAACCGGGTTGGATACTTCTCCCAGGCCCCAGGGTTGTTCGTCGTTAGTTTCTACAAAATGTACGTCGATATCGGGGCATTCATTGATGCGCACTACTTTATTCTGGTGAAAATTGGAAGTGGTTACACGGCCGTTCTTTACCTGTACGCCTCCATACAGCAATGCAGAAAGCCCCCACACCACGCCGCCTTCAATCTGGTTTTTAGCGCCGGAAGGGTTCACCACCATGCCGCAGTCTACCGCGCAGGTAACATGGTTAAAGGTCACTTTCTTATCGGCTACCGTTACCAGGGCCACAATGGCGCAATAACTATTGCCGTAAGGGTAAATGGCAATCCCTCTTCCTTGTCCGGCGGGGAGCGCCTGGCCCCACCCGCTCTTTTCCCTGGCCAGCTGCAATACGCGGATCATTCTTGAGTTACTGATCTTTTCTGCATGGCCCACATTGGCTTCCCGTCCTTCCTTTAACAGCGATATGCGGAAATCGTAGGGGTCTTTTTTGAGCGCGATGGCTACTTCATCCACGAAGCATTCGCTCAATGCCCAGCCATTGATCATTACGGAGCGCCAGGCGGTGGACTGGAGGATGCTTTCGTTGGTGAGGTCTTCCAGGTCGTAACGTATGTTGGGAATGTTGTAGCCATTGCTGGTAAGCTCTGTAGCGGGGTACTGGCGGTCCCACATGTAGGTGCGGCATTCCTTTTCGTACCAGGCATACAACTGGTTATGTTCATCCCAGCCAGCCTGGTAGTCCAGGCGCTGGTAGCAGTGCACGGCATTGGTCTGGTGATCATCCTCTCTTGTCCACATTACCTTCACGGGGATGTTGCCGGCTTCTTTTGAAATGCACACGGCTTCAATTGCCGCATCGGGATAGGCCCTTCTGCCATAGCCGCCACCGGAGGGAAACAGGTGGATCTTCACTTTATCCTTTGGGATGCCAAAAACGCGGGTGATCTCTTCTGCAATGTATTCCGGCCACTGGTTACCGATCCACAGTTCGCAGCTGTCTCCCTTGTGATGGGCGGTACAGTTCAGCGGTTCCATCAGCGAATGCAGCATGTAGGGAAATACATAGCCGGCGCGTAATGTTTGCTTTACATGGTCGATATTGGCAATCGCGTTTTCATCGCCGGTATAGCCGGAGGGGTCCAGGCGTTGTTCGCCACGGTGTTTCACAAAAGCGGCAAAATCTTCTATACTGGCGTTTGAATGTACGCCTTCATCCCATACAACAGCAAGGTTTTCCCTGCCTTTATGCGCAGCCCAGAAATTATCTGCAACAACGGCAATGCCCTCGCGTATATCATAGGGGAGAAGGGGGCCCTGAATACCAGCTACCACCCTGGTGGATACCACCTTTCTCACTCCTTTGACAGCGAGGGTTTTTGCCGCGTCATAAGATCTTATTTTAGCTTTGAATACCGGCGCTCTTGCAACCAGGGCGTACTTCATGCCCGGGAGGTTCACATCTGCACCATAGCGGTGTTGGCCTGTAACGAGCAGGGGTAAGGTTTTAGCTGTCTGGGCCTTGCCGATGATGCTGAAGTTGCTGCGGCTTTTCAGTGTAACGGAGGCTGGCACTTTGAGCCTGGCGGCCTGTTCGGCCAGCTCTCCGAAACCTGTTCGTTGTCCGCTGATCCTGTTGATGATAAAATGGTGCTCCGCATAACAATTATCCGGAGTAGTATTCCACTGTGCCGCGGCGGCCTGTATCAGCATTTCGCGGGCAGTGGCGCCTGCTTTGCGCAGTATAGGCGTCATCGTTATTACGGTAGAGCTGCCCCCTGTGCCATGTCCGCCGTTGGCATCATTGTATTTTACCAGGTCGGCCGGCGGAAAGGAAACCTTTACCCTTTCGAAATCAGCGCAAAGCTCTTCAGCTATAAGCATAGCCATGGCGGTCGATACGCCCTGGCCCATTTCATGGCGGGTGAAATGGAAGATCACATCGCCGTTGGTTTGTACTGAAAGGAAGTCGCCGATGGCTGTGGCGCTGTCTGTTGCGGTGGTCTCATCTGCCGCTGCAAAAGCTTTGGCAATCCCCGAAAGGCCCAGCATCAATCCGCCGCCGGTGAGCGGTACGATCCGTATAAAATGACGCCTGTTCATTGGTTAAGAGGTTTTGGGTTGAGCTTGTAATCAATGGCGGTTCTGATCGCCCTCCTTATTCTAACGTAAGTACCGCAACGGCAGATGTTCCCTGCCATCGCGGTATGGATTTCCTGGTCGGAAGGAGAGGGATTACTATTGAGCAGCGCGGCGGCGCTCATGATCTGCCCGGCCTGACAGTAGCCGCATTGGGGCACGTCTTCCCTGATCCAGGCCTGCTGTACCGGGTGCGAGCCATCGGGCGCAAGACCTTCTATGGTGGTGATCTGTTTTTCTGCCGCAGCGCCGCAGCTGAGCGTACAGGAACGTACCGCCCTGCCATCGAGATGGATGGTGCATGCGCCGCATTGCGCAATACCGCATCCGTATTTGGTACCGGTTAAACCTGCATAATCTCTCAGTAACCATAACACCGGCATTTCAGCATCCACATCATATTGTTGTGCGGCGCCATTGATATGAAAACGTAAGGTGGGCATGTGATGAGGTATTTTGTAGTTTCAAAGTAAACACATTATCGCAGCGGCGAAGCGCTATTTAGCCCAAAGGGAGCATTATTCGCCCATGCGGCAATACGCATTCCGAATGCCGTTCGTGGTGCAAATCCGTTGTTTGTCGAAACAGGTTTTTCTTAGCTTAAATTCATTATTTTAGTTGCAGCATGCAGCGCTATAAACGAAATACGGGCTTCATTCTGCTGTTCTGGGCATTTTACTTTTTATATGAATGGCTGGGCAATGCTGCCGTTGGCAGCGAGTACAAAAGATACGCTATCAATGCTGCGGTGATCGTGCCCATTACTTTCGGCGCTACCTGGTTCACAGTGCATGTGCTGATAGAGCGCTTCTTCCTGAAAGGAAAGAGGACCACATTCTGGATATTATTCGGAGTAAGCGCTGTTGTGTTCACGCTGATGCGCCGTGCATTTAATTACTACTATACCTATCCCTTGTATTATCCCGAAGGACAGCAGACCATGTCTTTCCTGTTTCCGCCCAAGCTGATCATCGAAGCCGTGAATACCTACCTGATCGTAGCATTGTATGCCATGTTTTATTTTCTGCGGGCCTGGTATGAACAGCAGCGTACTACCCAGCAGCTGCAGAAAGACAAGGCAGAGGCGCAGCTGGAACTGTTAAAATCACAGGTGCAGCCGCACTTTATCTTCAATACGCTTAATAATATCTACTCATATGCTCAGCAGAATAACCAGCAAACATCGGAACTGATCTACCGTCTATCCGCATTACTGAGCTATATGCTGTATGACAGCCGGGAAACGGCTATTTCACTGAGCAAGGAGCTGGAGTATATCAACAATTATATAGAACTGGAGAAGATCCGCTATGGAAAAAGACTGGATGTATCACTCAATGTTTTTGACCCGGTAGATCATTTTAAAATAGCGCCCTTGTTGCTGCTGCCACTGATCGAGAACAGTTTCAAACACGGGGTGTCCAACAATATCAGGGACGGCTGGATAAGAATGGATATTGCATTGAAGGATGGATGGCTCTCTGTAAAAATTGAGAACAGCTGCGATGAGCACAGTAATGGAAACGGCAGCAGCAAGAACGGTATAGGGCTGGAGAACGTAAAGAAACGTCTTGATATACTGTACCAGGATAATTATGAGTTCAAGTGTATACGGGAGAATGATTCTTTTCTTACTATTCTGAAGATCAAAAAAGATGAAAACAGTACGGTGCATGATCATTGATGATGAGCCTCCTGCACAGGAACTGCTCCGCTCTTATGTTTCGAGGATCGAACACTTTGAGATAGCAGCCATCTGCAATAATGCGCTGGAAGCATTTGCCCTCCTGCAAAAGAGCATGGTGGATGTGCTCTTTCTCGATATTTCCATGCCGCAGATGTCGGGCCTGGAGCTGATCCGTTCATTGCCGCAGCGTCCTCCGGTTATTTTTACAACAGCCTACCGCGAATATGGTGCAGACGGTTATGAGCTCGATGCGCTGGATTACCTGGTGAAGCCCATCACCTTTGACCGTTTTCTGAAAGCCATTGCGAAGTTTAACCAGTATAAGCTTTATCTCAGTCATCATGAATCCGGCCTGCTGGCCAATGCTTTTGAGCAGGCATACATGTATTTTAAAGTGAACAAGGAGCTGGCCAAGATCTTTCTGCGGGAGATCATCTACATAGAAAGCATCAAGGATTATATCAAGATCATCACGGATTCCAGGTCGGTGGTCACGTATCAGCGTATCAGCTATATGGAAGAGAAACTTCCGGAGAGTAAGTTTTTACGCGTTCATAAGTCTTACATCATCGCGGTAGACAGGGTAAGCGGTTTCAGCAATGATCTTGTTTCTCTCGATAAATTCTCCATCCCGGTAGGCAGAAGCTATAAGCAGAAATTCATGGAATACCTGCGCGGAAACTGAGTGAGCCCCCTTACCCCGGCTTTTGCTGTTTTTTACCGGTCATCCAGTTTTCCCGCCCTGCGCTTTTATTTGTTTAAATGCCTTATTATATTCACGGCATTTAACTGTTACTGTTAGCATGGATACACGCAGAGAATTTCTCAAGAAGTCAATGTTATTATCCGGTGCAGCCGGACTTTCCACGTTCCTCCCCACTTCCATACAACGGGCGCTTGCCATTGACCCTGCGCCGGGAAGTACTTATCTGGATGCAGAACACATCGTGATACTGATGCAGGAGAACCGTTCATTCGATCACTGTTTCGGTACCTTAAAAGGAGTGCGTGGCTTTAATGATCCGAGGGTTGTTTGCCAGCCAGACCACAAACCGGTGTGGCTGCAAACCAATGAGCGGGGCGAAACCTATGCGCCTTTCCGCCTGGATATTAAAGACACCAAAAGCACCTGGATGGGGGCCCTGCCTCACTCGCGCGCCAGCCAGGTAGATGCGCACAATGGTGGTAAATATGACCAGTGGCTGATCTCCAAACGATCCGGCAATAAGGAGTATGCTCCAATGCCGCTTACAATGGGCTACTACACGCGCGAAGATCTTCCGTTCAATTATGCCATGGCAGATGCGTTCACGGTTTGCGACCAGAACTTCTGTTCTGCTATGACCAGCACAACGCCCAACCGTTCGTTTTTCTGGACGGGTAAGATTACGCATGAGGTAGACGGGCGTCCTAAAGCGCATATACGCAATGATGATTACAGCTACGGAAAGCTGCCCTGGAACACTTTTCCAGAGCTGCTGGAAGACCACAACATACCCTGGAAGTTCTACCAGAACGACCTCAGTTGCGGAGGCGGGTTTAAGGGAGAGGAGCGTGCATGGCTGGCCAACTTTGGCTGTAACCTGCTGGAGTTCTTTGCAGCCTACAATGTGAAGTTCTCATCCCGCTATCTCCGGAATTTACAGCAGCAGGCAGATACCCTGCCGGGAGAGATCAATGCGCTGGAAGAAGCTACGCCATCAACAGAGGAAGCTGCTAGAAAGATAAAAGCAGCTATCAGTAAGAAGCAGGAGGTGCTGGATAATGCCCGGGTAGAACTGGCCAGATGGACCACTGCCAATTTTGACAAGCTTACAGAAAGAGAAAAGAACCTGTACCGCAGGGCTTTTGTAATCAATGAAGGCGATTCCAATTTCCGATCGCTGGCAAAGCTGAATTATACAGACGGTACAACACAAAGGGAAATACAGGTACCCGCAGGCGACCTGTTGTACCAGTTCCGCAAAGATGCGCAGGAAGGAAAGCTGCCGATGGTATCCTGGCTGGCGGGTCCGCAGAACTTTTCTGATCATCCCAGCGCGCCCTGGTATGGCGCCTGNTATATATCTGAAATACTGGATATCCTCACGCAGAACCCGGAAGTGTGGAAGAAGACCATTTTCATTGTTACCTATGATGAGAATGACGGTTACTTTGATCACTTTGTACCATTCTCTATCCCCGATAATAACAAACCCGGTACGGGTAAAGTGTCTGCAGGTATTGATACCGAAGTGGAGTTTGTAAGGCTGGAAAATGAGCTGAAGCAGGGCGTCCCGAAGAAACAGGCGCGGGAAGCCCCGATAGGACTAGGTTTCCGGGTGCCTATGCTGATCGCATCGCCCTGGAGCAGGGGCGGTAAAGTATGTTCACAGGTATTTGATCATACTTCCACTTTACAGTTCCTGGAGACTTTCTTAAAACAGAAACTGGGCAAAGACATCCGCCAGGATAATATCAGCCGCTGGCGGAGAACGATCTGCGGTGATCTTACAGCAGCTTTCAGTCCCTTTAACGGCGCCAAACCGGATAACATTGCCTTCCTCAACAGGGACCGTTATGTGGAAGATATTCATAATGCCCGTTTTAAGGCCGTGCCTAAAGGATATAAACAATTGTCTGAACAGGAGATTGCGAAGATCGTTCGTGATCCGCTGACGATTGACCGCCTGGTAGCGCAGGAAAAGGGCGTACGTCCCGCCTGTGGCCTGCCTTATGAGTTATATGCAGATGCGCAGTGGAGTGCCGATAAAAAACATATTGAGATCAAAATGGCCGCCGGCAACAGCAGCGGTAAGGCCGCCGGCGCACCGTTCACGGTATATGCGCCCGGCAAATTCAGGAGTGAGCAAGGCGGGATGGAAATGGCCAGGAGCTGGGCATTTGCCGTAGCTGCTGGTGATGCCATTACCTATCAATGGCCGCTGGATGCTTTTGACAAAGGGCACTACCGGTTACGCCTGCACGGACCCAATGGTTTTTACCGCGAGTTCGCGGGTAGTGACAAAGACCCCGCATTGCTATTCCGCTTTGAAGATCAGCTGGACACCAAGACCAAACGGCCAACAGGTAACACAATACTCAGGATAAAGCATTCCGGGGCTTCCGGTGCATTTAAGGTAACGATTCGTGATAATGCCTATGGTCAGAAAGATGTAGTAAAGAAGATTGGCCAGGGAGCTACGGAGGCCATCCTGCTATCGCTGGATAAGAGTCATGGCTGGTATGATTTCAGTGTGAAAGTGGATGGTTTTGATATCTTTGAAAAGCGATATGCGGGCCACGCGGAAAATGGCAGGGAAAGCTTCAGCGATCCTTTGATGGGGAGGGTGCTCGGTTAGTTACATTAAAAAGCAAACATCATGTCTGACAGTGCTATGTTTAAAGACCAGGTGGCCATTGTTACCGGTGCCGGGCAGGGAATAGGATTTGAGATGTGCCGTCAGCTGGTACAGGGAGGAGCGGTAGTGCTGCTCAATGATATTGACCCGGCGCTGGCAGCGCAGGCAGCAGCGGAGATCGATCCTTCCGGTAAAACCTGTATCCCGTTCGGTGGTAATGCAGCTGAGTTGTCTTTCATCCAGGGAATGGTACAAACGGCGGCAGATCGCTTTGGCAGACTGGATGTGGTGATCGGGAATGCCGGTATTACTTTGTTCGGCAACTTTTTTACTTATCCGGAGCAGGATTTCTATAAAGTGCTGCAGGTGAACCTGGGCGGTAATTTCTTTTTGGCGCAGGCGGCTGCAAAACAGATGAAGGAACAGGCGGAGGGTGGCAGTATCCTGTTCACATCTTCCGTAACGGGGCACCAGGCGCATAAAGACCTGGCAGCTTACAGTATGACCAAGGCTGCACTGGAAATGCTGGCCAAAAACCTGGTAGTGGAGCTGTCGCCTTACCGCATCAATGTGAATACGGTAGCACCGGGCGCCACGCTCACAGAACGGACGCTTGCGGATCCTGATTACGAAAAGACCTGGTCGCGCCTCACCCCTATGGGGCGGCCAGCCACCACATTGGATATTGCCCAGGCGGCAATGTTCCTGGTATCTAAAAAGGCCCGGCACATTACGGGCCAAAGCCTGGTGATAGATGGGGGCTGGTCGTCTATCAGTCCTTCACCTTACGATGGGTAAGCGGGGGCCTGTTCTTTACCAAGACGGATAATATCACTGCCTTCAATTATGTATTTATTAGAACCCGCTGGGTGATGTGTATCATAGCGAGCGCCAGCCAATAGGGAATATCCAGCAATGCGGTAAAGTGTATAATGTAAATTGCAGGCCCTGAAAAGGAGCCCGCAATTCACGGTTGTATGGTTGATTTGCTATTAGCTGTTTATTTGGCGTTGAGCGCAAGCAGGGCCTCTTCGGGAGACTGGCGGAACAGCTGGTAAATATCTTTGGTGATGCCGTTCCTTATAGCGAATGAATCGCTTTCCAGGGCCTGGATAAGGTCGCTGGATACCTCTTCCGGACTTAACTTACTGGCTTCAAGGTTCTTGGTCAGATCTGTGTCTACATAGGGAGGGAACACCTCAAATACCTTTACCTGCGGAGCGCTTTGCTGCAGCACAAGGCGAAGCGACTGAGAGTAGGAGTGCAATGCAGCCTTACTGGCACTGTAAGTGGCGAGGTAAGTGCTGGGTACATAAGACACGATAGACTGTATGTTGATGATAGCGGCTTCCTTGCTCGCTTTCAGTGCAGGCAGCAACAGGCTGGTAAGGCGCACCACGGAAAGATAATTGAGCTCAATCTCGTACCTGGCGCTTTCAATAATGTTATCTGATCCGTCAAGGGGCTGCGGTCTTCCGGTTCCTGCATTGTTTACCAGTATATCAATACCGCCGTAATTTTCTTTCACCTGCTTAACCAGGGCCAGTACATCTTTTTCGTTGGTAACATCGCCTACTACATAGGAGGCATTGGGCAGTTTAGCTACGGCCCCTTTCAGCCTGTCTTCTGTGCGGCCAAAGATGATCACCTGGTTGCCTTTATCTGCGAATGCTTTAGCGATAGAGAATCCTATTCCGGAACCACCGCCGGTAACAAGCACTTTTTTGTTTTGAATGTTCATTGTTAAAGTATTTAATAGTCTTGTATATATAATAGACCGAACGGTCTTTTAAAACTCAAAAAAAATCAGAGACAATGCTCTTCAATTTCTTTGCGGAGGATGTCTATTACGATACGCATCTGCCTGCTGTTGCCCTGTACGCGGCATACCAGTACAGCGCCTTCTATCATGGAGAATGCTTTAACGGCAAACAGGGATGCATCAAAGTCTGGTTTAAACTCTCCGGCTTCAATCCCTTTACGTATTATTTTAACGATGCGCGCCTGGGAATCTGCGATAGCCTTGCTTACTTTCTCCTTAATGAGGGGATTGGTATCATCTGCTTCAGTGCCGAAGTTCAGCATAGGGCAACCGTAGAGATCCTGCCGCAGGGGAGTACTTTTGTAGTAATCCAGAAGGCTGAACAGTTGTTCCTTTGCGGATGTTTTATCTGACAGGGAGGCACGGATGGTGTTGCTGACGTTATTCAGCAGGTAGTCAAAGGCCTCAGCGCATATTTCCTCTTTGCTTGCAAAATTTCCGTACACGCCACCTTTGGCCAGTTTGGTGGCCTCCATTATATCACTGATAGAGGTGCCGGCCATTCCCTTTCGGTTCATGATCAGCGCTGCTTTCTCAATGATCAACTGTCGTGTACGTTCTGCTTTACTCATGATGACACAAAATTAAACCAATCGGTCTATTTTACCAAATTTATTTTCGGGATACGCAGCGGCCAAATTAAAAAGATCACAAACGCTTCGGGAAGAAGCGCCTGTGATCTTTTATCACTTATGAGTAGCAGCCTTGCGGCGGCGGGTTATTTCACTTTCACGATCTTGGCAGTTTTGCGTTGTGAGCCCTGCAGCAGCTCTACATAGTAAGTGCCGGGGGATAGTGCTGCTCCTACCTGTAAGGTGGTAAAAGGCATTACCTTCTGATGGTGCTCTGCGATCCTGCCATAGGCGTCCAGGATATTCACCATGATGGGCTTATCTGCCGGACCACTGAGAGACAGGGTGAAGTAATCGGTGCTGGGATTGGGAGCCACCTTTACGTCCAACTTGCCGTTGGAAGGCGCCTGTGTTGGCTTGGAAGGCTGAAGGGTTTCCTTTACTTTCTCCGCCATATTGCTGTTGCCGGAGCAGTTGATGGAAACACCCTTTAATACAGGCGTATACTTTTTATCTGTGGTGCTCAGCGTTGCTTTATACTGGATGTAGCGGCTGCTGCTGTTCACCGGGGTGCCAGGCGCCTTAATAGGTGTAAAGGAAGACCATGTGCCATCATTGGGGTTGGGGGTGTCACCGGTGCTGACAGCAATAGCGATGGATGTACCGGGGGGTGTTTCCCCGAACCAGTTCACCGCGCCCCAGTTGGTAGCGGCGCCTGCGTCAAACACTCTTGAAGTGAAGCTGCCGGAGGTGGCGTAGGGGGCCACATGCATCCAATCTATAGACAGTCCTTCATCGCTGCTCACAAAATCGCTGATCTGGATGTACATATTGGTGGTCACCTTCAGGTTGATGGTGGCCGCAGGTTTTACATCGTTATCAACATAGAACTCAAAATTGGTCGGGTTCCATTTGATACGGTAAAAGTGTAGAGAGCCCAGTAAACCTGATCCAATCTTTATTTCGGTATTGTTGGAAGCGCGGGCATATATATTACCGTCCGCCTTGTTGGCCTGACCAATGGTGATCCAGGTGCCGTCTGCATAGGGCTGATCGCTGGAAAAGCCGATGTTCTGATAGCTGCCTGCACCAAAGATGGCGGCGAACTCGATGGACGATCCGGGCTCGAAGCTGGCATTGGAGAAGATATGTGTGCCGTTTACGGTGATCACGCCGTTATTATTAACGGTGGTACCATCGTTATTATAACGGGCGCCGGACCAGCCTTCGGGAATGGATTTAAGTACACTGATAAACTCTTCGTTTACCAGTGGCTGCAGGGTAATGCTGCCGTTGGGGTTTACCAGTGCCCCAACATCCTGTCCGCCATCACGGAAGTTGGCAGCAGAACTGTCTACTGCACAAGGTCCCGTTGTGACGGTAAAGCTTAATGGCGGAGCGGTAGTATTAGGGCGTACCACTGTGTTACCGGCGGCGTCTTTCGATTTTATCCTGAAATAATAGGTAACTCCCGGCGTAAGGCCGGCAATCTGTACTGCGTGGTCTGTGCCTCGTTTATTATCACCGGCATGCTGCGTAAGGTTTTCGGCATTGATGTCGTAATCCACGGTGGCATCTGCACTTTCGTCGGTATTCCAGGAAACGGTTACCGTACCATCTTCATTGGTTACCGGTTTTACATTGCTCACAGCAGGAGCAATGGTATCTTTAACACCAGCGGTAGCAGTAGCAACCGGTGTTGCAACCGCAGCCTGCTGTGCAGGTACTTCATCCGGAATGAAAACCACATCTACCCAGTAATTACTGGAGCCGTAGTTATTATCCGGGAATACCGGTGTGGTGGAGTATTTATACAAGCCATTAGGCCCGTCTTCACCATTGGCCAGCGCGCGGAGGGGGCCATTTACCACTGCCTTGTCAAAGAAAGGATTGGTGGTGGCATAGTCGCCCGTGTTATTGAAATAGGAAGCTATATAAGTAGTATTGGCGCTGATAGTCACAGGTGTGGTAAATGCTACCTGTTGCCAGCCTTTTGCGGTGTCTGCCTCAAAGGTACCTTCAGCCAGCTTGTTGCCGGAACTGCTCCATAGGTGCACGGTATAGTTACCGGCTACGGCGCCGGCTTTATAAAACCGGATGGCTGTTATTTTACCGCTTTGGGCGGCTCTGAATTTTACACCCAGTTCAATGCCGCCCATCCCGTCATTAACGGGAGGAGTGGAAGGTGCGTCTGCAGGTTGAAAGATACTTGTGTCCCCCGGCAATGCCCGCTCAAAGTGGCTGGCAGCCATCATTGTCTGTACCATAAAAAGAGGAGAAACCAGCAGCGGGAAAAGCAGAGTTCTGAAATGCTTTTCGCAAACATAGGATAGAGAGTTGCCTAACATGATGCTTAATAACGCTTTAAAATAAAGATATCGGTTTACCTGAGCCGAAATATACGAAAAATATTAATATTATTAAAAACCACCATCTGTCAACAACCGTGCCAGAAACAGAAAAACCGGGTGATGGAACAAGTCTTGTCACCCGGTTGGAGGAAGATAAATAATGACCTTAGCGGCTTAAGGCTTGTTTTATCACTAAAACTGCCGCAGCTATCCAGAATAACAGCTGACAGATAATAAAGACAGCAAGGCAGGATGCGACAAACAGCTGTCCAAGGATAAGGGTGTCAAAGGTGTTGTACTCGTAATGCCTCCCCGGTAATCCGTAATAAGCGATTGCAGCAGGGAAGCTGCTAAAGATTAATAAGCTTAGCAGGCTTATGATTACCTGTGCCCAATGCCACCTGGCTGATAACAAACCTTTTTTTCTGAGTGCAAGGTGTATTAACCATGTAAGAAGCAACATGAAGTACAATGGTGCGAACAGTATGTTGCCGAATAATGGGTGGTCGCTGAAGATGAAGTAAGTGTCATGCATATGTATATCTATACCGGAGTTACCGATGTACAGGCGAACTACCACCATGCAGAGCAGTAGCAGCAGTTCAGGTAATAGGAATAATCTTTTCAGCATATAATATTTATTATTCTCCCAATGCAACCGCCAACAGGTACCAGGCCGCATGCGGCAGCCATTGTTCGGCCCAACGCCAGTCATAATCTTTACCGGTAACAGCATAAGACAGGTTAAAGTCGATATCTTCCTCATCTTCCAGTCCGGAAGTGATACCGTTCACAATGCCGCCCGGCGCATTGGTATATTCAAAGGTACCAAAGAAGCCGTAAGCCGGGTTATTATGACCCGTGCCCTGCAGCATGCAGGCATCGTAAGGATTCAGGCCCAGTATCCAGTTCAGCTGGTCCAGGGCAAAACGTTCCAGGCTATCGCGCAGCGGCTTGTCTTCCGGGAACAGTCGGGCCGTCAAACGTGCGGCGCTGGCCATGGAAGCGATCCTGGCATTTTCGCCCTGCCACCAGGGAGCGGTTTCCGTACCATGCGGAAAGAAGAAAGCAGTATGCCGCTTGCCAGAAGTATCCTGTACCAGCTGGCGGCTATAGCCGAAGGGATTACTTAACCTCGCGGGGTAACAGGACAGCTCAAACTGCAATGACCTTCTAACGGTTTCCTTTATACGCTGTTGCATATCACTGCCTGCCAGCGGATAATAGCTGGCCAGGCTTACCAGCGGGAAGCCTGCATCGGCGGCGTGAAAGAAGGGACGGTCTTTATCATCTGCCCGCCAGTAATCATGATAAGTTTTCCAGGAGCTAAGCCGGTCCATTAACTGCCCGGCCCTTTTAACAGCAGCTGCCTGGTATTGCGGCTTATNGGTGGCCTTGTACAGTTCTGCAGCAGCAGCCAGTGCACAATAATCATCCACAATGTTTTCAATGCCGTTATTTGTCATTGAAGGGTTGTGTTGTTCCAGGAATGCAAATGCGCTTTCTGCCGCTTTCAGGTAATCAGCATTGCTGTATTCACCGGAGGTATCATAGGTAGCGGCAATAGCCAGTGCCGCGATAGCGATACCACCGCCGGAACGATAACTTACCTGGTAGCCTTTCCAGTCATCTTCCCTTACATTTGCATTGCCTGCGGCCTGGTCTTTTGATTTTTTGATGCTGTATCCTCTTTCCTTGCCGGGTATGATCCGGTCTTTTGCATATTTACCAGGTCCCGGTGCAGACACAGAGCGGTAAAAGGAGCCGCCGGCAGTATGTACACGGGCCAGGTAATCGGCGCCGTACATAGCTTCATCCAGCAACCTTCTGTTGTACTGACGATAGCCGGTGCCGCTTTTCTGGTGCAGCAGCTCATATGTCTTTAACAGGCTGTATACCGTGAGGGAGATCTGCTGCGGGTTGAAGTAAGTAGAAAAGGAAAGGTGGGAGAGATGCTTGCCATAATCGCCGGTGGCATCGTACCAACCGCCATGTGCGTCTATACCCGTTGTATCTGTGGTTCTTCCAGCCAATCTGAGATGGCGGTCTGCCTGATCCAGCAGCCCGGAGCTGCGCTGCCCTTTGAAATAGTAGATCACATCAGAAATGGTGGCCTGCTCCAACACATTTTTACCGATAATAAAAGGGTAGGAGGTGATACTTTTTCCACCGGCAGTGAGCTGTAACCGGTAGGCGCCAGGGCTTGTACAGCTGCTGAAGTCCATGGTCCAGAACACCCAGTGCTTCCATTTATTAACGGGGCCTGTAAATACCGGTTTACCTGTATAGACGGCCTTGCCGGTGTTCGCGTTGATCAACTGAAAACTGTTGATGCTGGCCGGGCTTTCGGCAACGATAATGGCCTTCTTTGCCTTGCTGCTTTCATAACCAACATGATTGGTTACTATTTTGATGTTTTGCGCAGGCAGCAAGATGGGTATGCTTAAAAGCAATACCAGGATGACGTGTTTTTTCCGCTGATAAAGCATGGATATAAATTTGACTGATAGCAGTAAAATAATCATAATTCACGGTAATGTATATGCTGCCGCTGAATATTTAGTAAGTTTGACACGGTTAAACATGATGGTTATGCCAGTTAACTTTCAAAGGTCCGTGTACCTGTTACTGTTGGTATTAAGCGCTTTCCGGCTGAACGCCCAGAATAAGCTCCTTGTTTTCCAGTCAGATTTCGGTTTAAAGGATGGTGCGGTGGCAGCTATGAAAGGTGTAGCTAACAGTGTATCTCCTGATCTGAAGTTGTATGATGTTACGCATGAGATACCTGCTTATAACATCTGGGAAGCGGCCTACCGCCTGGAACAAACAATTCCTTACTGGCCTGCAGGCACTGTGTTTGTGTCTGTAGTGGATCCGGGGGTGGGTACATCACGTAAATCTGTCGTATTAAAAACAAAAGCCGGTCACTATATCGTAACCCCTGATAACGGCACACTCACCCTTATTGCCCGGTCAGAAGGAATTGAAGCGTTGCGCGAAATAGACGAGGCACTGAACCGGCGGAATGATTCCCGTCAATCCTATACTTTCCATGGTCGCGATGTTTATGCTTATACAGGGGCCCGCCTGGCTGCCGGTGTGATCACTTTTGAGCAGGTAGGCCCGGAATTGCCAGATACTGTTGTAAGCCTTCCGCATCAGTCAGCCGTGTTGGAAAACGGCGCGCTGAAAGGCGCCATCGCCATCCTGGATGTACAGTATGGTAATTTATGGACAAATATACCAGACACTCTTTTCCAGCGCCTGGATGCAAAGCCGGAAGATATGTTACAGGTTAGCCTGTATCATAAAGGCAAACAGGTGTACCAGGGCGTCATGCCTTATGCCCGCACCTTTGGCGATGTTGCTGAAGGCAAACCGCTGGCTTATCTGAACAGCCTGATGCAGGTGGCTTTTGCACTGAATATGGACAACTTTGCCGCCAGATATCATATCGGGAGCGGAAGCGACTGGAGCGTGGTGCTGAAGCGGGCGGCGGCCATCCGGAAATAGGAAGCTGTTTTTCTCCCGAAAGCTCCCTGCTTTTTATATTTTTGCAGCCATGGAGCAAGAGACACTCACTCAAACCACAGAGACGGCTGTTGCCGGCGGTTCCAACAACTTTTACAGCATTCCTATCGGCTACCGGAGGATGGAGAACCTGCACATTGTTTTCTGGCTGCTGAAAGACATCAGCTGGTGTATGCTATGGCGTCCGCTGGGCATTGCGATGATCTTCCCTACCCTGATCATATCCATCATCATCGCATGGCGTACCCGGCAATTTATGTCAGAGCTATGCCATAACCTGGCCATTACCGTGTGGATCATGGCCAACTCCTACTGGATGATCGGAGAGTTCATGCATTTTGACGAAAAGATCGTTACAGGCAGCATCACCTATAAGCACCTGGCGGTAATCCCCTTTGTGACAGGAGTGCTGATACTGGCCTTCTATTACCTGTATTACAAACCTACCCATAAAGATGCGGTGGAAACCATGTAAGGGAGCGTTCCACCCCTTTCCCAATTAAATTTTTTACTTAAGACCGTATGGTCTAATTTAGCATACTTAACCTTTATTGTATGCAGCACCAGGTATTACCATTCTCCCTGCGGGTATCTGCATTTGTACTGTCAAGGCTGGGGAAACCATTTCCTGGTTTAACCGCCCGTATGTTCTTTAACATGTATAGCACACCGCCAAAAAGAAAACTCAGGGATTCACAGCTGGCCCTGAGAAAGACTGCCCGCGTAGAAAAAGTGAAGTTCAGCCGCTATCCTTTTGATGATCGCCCGCTTTCGCTGGTACTCTACAGCTGGGGAACATCCGGCAAAAAAGTACTGTTACTGCATGGCTGGGGCGGCAGCCCTTTTGATTTCAAACAGATGGTCTCAGCGCTGGTAACAGCCGGGTATGAAGTAATAACTTTTGACGCACCGGCGCACGGTGCTTCCCAGGGAAAGCGCACCAACCTGATGCAGTGGATGCATGTACTGGAACAATTACTGCAGCGCAGCGGTGCGGTGCATGCAGTAATTGGTCACTCGCTGGGCGGACTGAATGCAGCCCTTACACTGGTGCATAAACAGGTGAGTGTGCCGCGTTTGGCAATGATCAGCGCTGCCGTGAGCGCACCGGTATTCTTCAATGAAACCTTTCAGCTGTTTCGTATACCCCAGCAGGTAATGCCCAAACTGCAAAGCATAATTTTGCAGCGATTGAGAGGAGACCTGCGGGAGCTCGATCTTTTTCGTCACATTAACCAGATCAAGGCAGATAAGATACTGGTTGCCTATGATGAGAACGACCACCTGGTAAAGCAGGAACAGGTCAGCGAATTTGTTCGGCAATACCCTGCTGTTCAATCCCTCAGGATAAAGGGAGAGGGGCACTTCCGTATCATGAAAAATGAAACGGTGATCAGCAGCGTACTGGCCTTCCTCCGGTAGCAGCCGTTAACGGGCAAAGTTGGAGATCACATCCATAGTAAATGGTGTGGTGTAATGTCCTTCCGTTTTCAGGTAGTATTTATCCAGCTGCAGAACAGGCAATGTATCCAGTTCAAAAATAAAATCACCATCCACCGCAGTTACTATCTTTTTATTCTCTTCTATCAGCTTGTAAAAAAGGGTATCGGCTTGTGTATCTTTCAGGCGGTATATTTTTCCCGCTTCCAGGTCAAAGGTCCAGGTATGGCTGCCTGCCGGGTAAAAGACCGTGTCCTTCGTTATCCTTCCTGATTGTGTAATGGTTCTGTATTCGCTCACCTTGTTCCATGTTCCGCTAATGGCCACATCGGCGGGTGCTTGTTCTTCATCTTTCTTACAGGAGGCAAACAGGGCTACACCTGCCAACAGCATGAGTATTCGGGTCTTTTTCATAGGTATTGGTGTTAGTTAGACCGCTGCAAGATACTAAATATTATTAAATTAAATAATGTTATGCAGGGTAGGGTATTGAGCGCACCTGTACTAGGGTTGATTTGTACCTGATAATTTGTATTTTGGTCTCTTCACCAGAAAACCACGTATATGACTACAGCAAAAAAACCGTCGTGAGTTCCTGAGACAACTAAGCGTGTATACTATGGGTATGGGCCTGTTGCCATCTGTGCTGGCCGCCTGTGGAGGTGCTGGCACATCTCAGGAAGCCGGCGCCGATTCCACCGCTGCCGATACTACCGCCGGCCAACAAACCGCTCAATCGCTTTTCTTCAAGATTTCACTGGCAGAATGGTCTTTCCACCAGGCATTGTTTGCAGGTAAAATGACCAACCTCGATTTCCCGGCTAAAGCCAGTGAATTTGGCATTAATGCAGTGGAGTATGTGAACCAGTTCTTCAAAGACAAGGCAAAGGACAAAACCTACCTGGCCGATCTGAAGAAGCGCTGCGATGACAATGGAGTGCGCAGTGTGCTGATCATGTGCGACGGGGAAGGAGAGATGGGCGACCAGAACACCAAAAAACGCCTGCAGGCAGTAGAGAATCACTACAAATGGATAGAAGCTGCCGAATACCTGGGATGCCACGCCATCCGGGTAAACGCCGCAGGCGAAGGCAAACCTGAAGATGTGGCCAAAGCAGTAACAGAATCTCTCAGCAAGCTGTCTGAATTCGGTAAAGCGCATAATATTAGCGTAATAGTGGAAAACCATGGCGGGGTTTCTTCCAATGGCAAATGGCTCGCCAACGTAATGAAAACAGTGAACATGCCTAACTGCGGTACACTGCCTGACTTTGGAAACTTCTGCCTTAACCGTACCAAGCCGGAGAGCAATACGCCGGAAGGCTGGGCCAATACAAAGTGCCTGGAAGAATACGACCGCTATGAAGGCGTACTCGAATTAATGCCTTTTGCAAAAGGGGTGAGCGCTAAAACATACGACTTTGACGCTAACGGCAACTGCGTGGAAACAGATTATGCCAAAATGCTGAAGATCGTAAAGGATGCCGGCTATACCGGGCATATAGGCATCGAATACGAAGGCAGCAAGCTGTCTGAAGAAGAAGGTATACGTAAAACAAAGGAACTCCTGTTAAAAGTGGGAGCAACACTCGCATAATTTTTCAGTGTGCTGATATGCGGATGATAATGCAGTAGCAGCTCATTCGCATATCAGCACATTTATCAGTTGAAATTCAGCTGTACTTCATTCCCTTTGATCTTGTAACTATTGTAACCCACCGGTTCACGGAGGCTTTCCAGTACCTGCTGCAGGGGTTTGTTTGTTAAAGCTGGCGTTCAGCGGCGGAACGTCTGATGCACTGCCCTTAATGGTGATCGTAACAGCGAACCAGTCTTCCAGTTTCCTTACTACCGTTGTAAAAGGTGTGTTTTCAAAACGCAGCGCTTCCTGCAACCAGGCTTCCAGCTCGGCGGGATCATAGGTTTCCTTTTCCATCAGGTCAATCTCTTTATTGGCCAGCACCATGTTACCCCGTTCCAGGATCTCCGGCTGGTTGTCTGAACTGGAGTGGTAGCTTTTGGCTACCCTCACTTTTCCGTTCAGCAAATAGGCGGTAGCACCGGGTTGCGCCGCAAAACATCTTACTTTAAAGCCCGTCCCCAGTGCGGTAATGGTCAGGATCTCCGTCTTTACCACCAGCGGCTGGGCGGCAGAGGGGGCGGCATCAAAGAAAGCTTCTCCGTCCAGCACCAGTTCACGTCCTCCCTGGGGGAAATTTTGGGGTACCAGCAACCTGGAACCCGCGTTCAGTACAACCGTACTGCTGTCGGCCAGCTGCAGCTGTTTACGCTGGCCTACCTGTCCCTCATAGGTGGTATACGTCAGGTTATCGTTCAGCAGGGCCTTTACCGCATCTGCGCCGGGCTGTTGGCAGCCGCTGTAGAGAGCCGCTGATAACAGCAGGCCTGTAAATTTGTGGAATGTATATTTTACTGACACTTAAGGTGATGTTTTTACTGACAGCGTTAAAAATAAACAGTTTTTTGTTAAAACAATGGCGGCCCCTTAACTTTGCGGCCCATGGAAAAGCAGCTACCCTTGTCATTTGATAATACCGCCATTGCATTTGAGCACAGAACAGATAAAGCGCTCAGAAAAGCCGATTTCCTGTTCAGTAATATCGGGCGGCCATGGCTGGTAAAGCTGGGAGCAACGCTTACTCCGCTGGCCTTTAAAATAGGCCTCCCCATTAAAGGGATCATTAAAAACACCATCTTTGAACAGTTCTGCGGCGGTGAAAACCTGGAAGAAGCCGCTCAAACAGCCCGGCACCTGGGCAAATTTCATGTAGGAGCAGCCCTGGATTATGGGGTGGAAGCGATGGAAGGAGAGGAGAACTACGACAAAGCCGTGCCTGAATTCATGCGCGCCATTGAATATGCTGCCACCAATCCCAATATTCCCTTTATTGCTATTAAAGTCACCGGTTTTGCCCGCTTTGAACTGCTGGAAAAGCTGCATCGTAAAGACACGGTGAACAGCGAAGAGCAACAGGAATTTGAACGGGTACGCAACCGCATCCGCACCATATCGGAAACAGCGGCCAGACACAAGATAGGGCTGCTGATAGATGCAGAAGAATCCTGGATACAACAGCCCGTTGATGACCTGGCGGATGAGATGATGGAACTGTTCAATAAAGGACAGGTAATTGTTTATAACACCTTCCAGCTGTATCGGCATGACCGCCTGGAATTTCTATATGCTTCTTTTAGGAAGGCGCAGCAAAAAGGCTACTGGCTGGGCGCCAAACTGGTGCGCGGCGCCTATATGGAAAAAGAACGCAAACGGGCGGAGGAGCAGAACTATCCATCGCCCATACAACCCGATAAAGCAGCTGCCGATCGTGACTATAACGAGGCCCTCAGGTTCTGTATGGATCATCTTGATCAACTGGCTGTTTTTGTAGGTACGCATAACGAACAAAGTTGCATGCTGGCTGCCAGCCTGCTCCACGAAAAAGGACTACCACATAATCACCCGCATGTCAGCTTTTCCCAGCTGCTGGGCATGAGCGATAACATCACTTTCAACCTGGCCCATGCAGGGTATAACGTTTCAAAATATTTGCCTTACGGCCCTGTAAAAGATGTAATGCCTTACCTTATCAGGCGCGCCCAGGAGAATACTTCCATCGCCGGACAAATGGGCCGCGAGCTTAGCCTGATCAGGAAAGAGCTGAAGCGCAGAGCCATGTAGGGGGAAATACCAAATACCAAATTCCAAATAAGCGAATGTAGTCGCGAAGATCATTTGGAATTTGGTATTTGGAATTTAGTATTTGGCTTTTGCATTTACTGGTTTTCGTTCTGCGGTAGCGGGAATTTATCCCATACATCATCTCCTGCTCTGTCCAGCGGCAATGTGTTAAGCATGTTATAGCGGCGTACATCAATCCAGCGATGTCCTTCATAGAAGAGAGAGTAACGCCGTTGCCGCAGCATTTCATTGATCAGCGCTGTTTGTGTTACTGCGCCGCCATATGGAGCAATATTATGCCCGGTACGGATCCTGTTTAAGGCTACCTGTGCATCGGGCAGGTTGTTCTGCTGTATCCTGGCCTCGGCATAGATCAGGATCAGCTCTTCGTTGCGGATGATGGGGATAGGCGCGGTATTGCTGGTGTACACCCATACGTCGCGATTGCTGGAAAGCCCGCTCTGGCCTGCGGCGCTGGTACGAAGGGTAGCTTTGCTGATACGGTCGTCACCGGGTGTGATATCTGCAGCATAGGAGGGATGCGCCACTCTTACCTCGCCGCTCTGGTTCTGCGCAATGAATGCCGGGTTCAGAATGTCATTGGCGCCGGTGCCGAATACATGATATACGCCTGTGTTAAAGTCACCGTTCAGGTCAAAGAAAGATTCACTCAGCGCCGTGAGTGCGGCAGCCCATTGCTGGCGGTATACCGCTACCCTTGCAGCCAGTGCACGGTTAAACCGGATAAGTCCGTCTGCATCGTTAAAGCCCTCAAAACCCTCGGAAAGCGGGAAGATCACGGACGACCCTGTCAGGTCTGCCTTACCTGCATCCAACAATTGCGCAATAGCCTCCAGCGCAGGTTCTTTCGGAACAAAAGGCCCTGGATTGTAAACATCCCTTACGTCAATACGTACGCCGTTGGCATCTGTCATATTCAGGTTCAGCAAAAGCTGGTAAGCCTGGATCGTTTTGGCAAACCCCAGGTAAGCCTTGCGTTCTGCATCAGTAACCGCTGTTGAATTGGTGGCTGCGTCCAGCAGTATATTGGTTTGCCTTACAACGCGGTAGCGGGAGGCCCAGGGATTGGTAAGGTAAAAGGTATTGTTGTCCAGTGTAGATGAACCGCCGCCCAGCAGCTCGCTTGTAAAACGGGGCTCAGATCCGGAGAAGCGGTAAATTTCACGCCCTATAACGCCGATGGCATCGTAATAGGTGCCCAGTGTAAAACGCATACCAGACTCGGTGCCGGTCACCAGGTTATTCAATTCTCCCCTGGTAGGGTTAATGGTGATAACGTCTGTCTGCGGAGTGTTCAGGTTAGGTATCTCGCCTTTCTGGCAGGCGGCCGCCAGCAGTATTAAGCCAGATAGTGCAGTATATTTTGTGATTGATAGTTTCATATGATAATGAGTTTAAGTAAAGGTGAACCGGATCAGAAATCAACGCCAACATGGAAGCTCATACGTTTGGAAGCAGGGAACGGCGTTACTTCCACGCCGCTGGATATACCGTTGCTGCCACGACTGGTGGTGGTGCTGATGGTATTGCTGCCAAAGTTGGATACTTCCGGATCATAACTGATGTAGTCTGTCCAGGTGAACCAGTTGTTTGCTGAAACTCCTACCCGTAAACCTCTCACATACCTGTTCTGAGGTAATGGAATATTATAGTAAAGGCCTATCTCACGGATCCTTACATAAGACGCATCCTGTACAAAAATGGCAGCGCTGCCTGCATTAGCGCGTTGGGGGCCATTCTTCACACCGTCGCCATCACTGTCTTCATCCCAGTCAGGACTGGTGCCTCCAAGGTCTGTCAGCAATTGGGTAAGGTTAATATTGTCACCGCCTTTTTTCCAATGTACCAGGAAACGCAGGCTGAGATTATTCAAAACGGTCACTTCGTTGAAGAAGTTCATCTGGAAAGTAGGTTCTGAATTTCCCAGTGTCACAAACAGGTTCTGCCCTGCATGCTGTGGATCAGGTATGGACCCTTTGATCTGTGTGGCCGGTTCGCCTTCTTCTATATAGAAAGTACCGAGCGAGTTACCAAATGCGCCCAGTGCAAATGGAGGGATGCTAAGCTTGGTAACTTTAGAGCGGTTCCGCCACCAGTTAATGTTGGAGCTCCACCTTACGTTTTTGGTATTAACGGGCAGCAGGCTTAAGCCAAGCTCTATACCCTGGTTACGCAGGTCGCCGCCGTTCACCCATTCTGCGGTAAAACCGCTGGATCCGGGAGGAAGCCTGCGCAGCAGCAGGTCAAATATCTTCTTGTTGTAGTAAGTAGCTTCCAGGTTTATGCGGCCGTTCAATAAACTGATGTCCAGACCCGCTTCCAGTTCGGTCTGTTTTTCTGGTTTGATGATGGTGTTTCCCAGCTGGTTGTCTACCAGTGAACCTGGCAGTCCGCCGGTATTAGAGCCCACCAGGGCGGTAAATTTACTGCCATAGGGCGGCACGTTGCCAGACTGCCCGTAGGCGGCGCGGAGCTTAAAGCTTTCAATGGCGTCAACTTGCCAGAAATCCATTTTTGCCAGGTTCCAGGCAAGGGATCCTTTGGGATAAACGTAGTACTTTTTGAAATCGCCGTTGTTGGTAGAGCGGTCGAAACGTACACCTGCGGCAGCGGTAATAGCGTCCATGATCGTTACCTCTTCCTGTGCAAAAATACCGTTGTCGCGGTATTTCAGTCGGAACTGCCTGGGGTTGGAAGCACCTGCCTGGTCTACACTGGTTTGTGTACCTACCAGTTGTGTGGCCAATACAATAATGTTATCAAGGTTACCAGTTTCCAGTGTAGCGCCTACCGTGGTAGTGAAGCTGAGATTGGAGGAGGGGGTGAAATTATTGATCAGGTAACCGTTCAGGTTCGTGTTGATATTATTGGTATTACCCTGTATGGAAGCGCCTCTCAGGGTGTTTTCCATAAACTGTAAGGAGCTGGGGAAAACTACATTTGTTCTGAAGTTATAAAAGTCAACACCACCATTGGCTACCAGGCGCGTGGTGCTTTTATCGCTTTGCAACAGCCGCCAGTCAAACTTTATACCGGTGGTAAAACGGTTGGTCTGTTCGTTGTTGAACATCCTGGCCCTTGTTTCCAGCGGGTTGGATGCAGCAAAACGGTTGCGGGGAAAATTGCCGTTCTGGTCAGCATGCAGTTCCACGAACCCTGGAGTGGAAGATAGTGCCACGCCGTAGGTAACGCCGTTGTTATCATTATTGGTAAGGCCGCGGTCTGCGCTGGAATTAACATAGTTGGTGGTAATGCCAACTGACATACGGTCGTTGATCTTATGATCCAGGTTCAAACGCAAAGAGCTGTTCAGGTAGCCGGTACCTTTAATGATCCCGTCTTCGCTGCGGCGGTTGGCGGCAAAGAAGAAAGTAGTTTTTTCAGAACCGCCGCTCACGCTCAGGTTGGTGCTTAACAGCAAACCGGTATGGCCGAACAGTTCTTTTTCATAATCATAGATCTTACCGGCTGCCTGCGCATCCAGAAACTCCTGGCGGAGCGCATTGCGGGCTGCAATTACATCGGGGTCGGGAGAGCTGGAAGACCCTGCCAGGTCGGCCGCTGTTTCTGCGGTGAAAACACGTTGTCCCAGCAGCTTCCGCACTTTTACAAAACCGGTTTCCTGGTTTACGCTGATATTGGTTCTCCCGGTCTTTCCTCTTTTGGTGGTGATAACCACTACGCCTGCAGCAGCTTTAGAGCCATACAATGCAGCAGCAGATGCTCCCTTCAGTATTTCGATGCTCTCAATATCCTGTGGGTTCAGGTCTGCAATACGGCTGGAAGGGTTATCCTGGTTTTGCGGGTTACCGGCGGTAGCCGCGCCGGTTACATCGTTCAGTCCTGCCGGAACGCTGGCGCTGTTCACAAAGATCCCATCCACCACATATAAAGGTTGAGAGTTACTGAACACGGAGGTAATACCTCTTACCTTTACAGAGATACCGCCACCGGGCGCACCGGAGTTGGCAGATATATATGCGCCGGGTACCTTACCGCTCAATGCAGCATCAAAGGTTTGTGCAGGCGCTGTACCCGATAGCTGGCGGGAGTTGATGGTGGCTACCGCATTGGCCAGGTTGCTGCGTTTTACGGAGGTGGCCAGACCGGTGACCACTACTTCATCGAGGCGGGCAAAATCCTCTTCCATGGTAACATTCACTGTGTTGCCTGTAATGGCAGCCGTTTTGGTTTTATAGCCGGTAAATGAAAATGTCAGCTGGTTACTGCCATCCGGAACAGACAGCGTGAATCTGCCATCAACATCCGTGATGGTGCCCCTGTTCGTGTTGGGCACACGAACGGTAACACCGGGGATGGCTTTGCCCAACACCGCATCCGTTACCCTCCCGGATACGTTTTGTTGTGCATACAGCGAATACGTGCTGCACAAACATAGCAGCACAAAAAGCGTAGATTTAGATAGATACATAGAACTAGGTTTTTGGTGTGATTGATAGTGTGTTTAGTTCATGAGGTTGCAGATAATACATGGAATAATGACATGGATATGATAAAGACTATGATTAAATATTTGGGTGACAAAAAGGCTGCCTGTACATACGGAACTTATCTTGCGAGCTGGCTCCCACTTTGTTTAGCGACGGTTTTGGTTGTTAACAGCAGATTACGAAAATTCTACGTTATAATCACATTTTTTGTTTGAAGAATTTATATTATATTTTTCGTTTATTACTGCTCAAGTTTCCCCACACTTTCCCCATGCCTCCTCCTTAACAACATTTTTCGTTACTTTGCCCCCATGGAACAGTATCTTCATTTACTACAACATATATTAGACCATGGCGCTGCAAAAACAGACCGCACCGGAACGGGTACTATCAGCTGCTTTGGCTACCAGATGCGTTTTAATCTGCAGGATGGCTTTCCGCTGGTGACCACCAAAAAGCTTCACCTTAAATCAATCATTTACGAACTCTTATGGTTTCTCAACGGGGATACCAATATCCGTTACCTGAAAGAGCATGGTGTAAGCATATGGGATGAATGGGCAGATGAACATGGCGACCTGGGACCTGTTTATGGTAAGCAATGGCGCAGCTGGGAAGGAAGGGACGGAAAAGTGATAGACCAGATCAGCGATGTGGTAAAGCAGATCAAAACCAATCCTGACTCCCGCCGTATTATAGTAAATGCCTGGAATGTGGCAGATCTGCCGGATATGGCCCTTAGCCCCTGTCATTGCCTGTTCCAGTTCTATGTGGCTGATGGACGTCTCAGTTGCCAGTTGTACCAGCGCAGTGCAGATGTGTTCCTGGGGGTGCCTTTCAACATCGCATCTTATGCTTTGCTGACGATGATGATGGCGCAGGTATGCGGACTTCAGCCCGGCGATTTTGTACACAGTTTTGGCGACGTGCATTTATATAATAACCATATAGAACAGGCCAAACTGCAACTGAGCAGAACACCGTATCCTTTACCACTGATGAAGATCAACCCGGATGTGAAGGATATCTTCTCCTTTAAGTATGAAGATTTTGAACTGCTTAATTACCAGTTCCACCCGCATATTAAAGCACCGGTGGCCATATAATCTAATCTGTGATGATTGTTTCCGCTATTGTTGCCGCAGCTGAGAATAATGCTATAGGCCGTGATAACCAGCTGCCATGGCGCTTACCGGCTGATCTGAAGTATTTTAAGCAAACCACCATGGGCAAGCCCATTATTATGGGCCGCAAAACTTTTGAATCACTGGGAAAACCTTTACCCGGCAGGCCGAATATTGTGATCACCCGCCAGGCAGATTATGCCCGGGAAGGATTGATCGTTACCGCATCCCTGCAGGAGGCGCTGGATGCCGCCAGCACCTTTGACACCGATGAGGTATTCATCACCGGCGGAGCAGAGATCTTTGCACAGGCCTTACCTTCATTGATTCAACGGGTCTATCTTACAAGGGTGCACGCAAATGTAGAGGGTGATACCTTTTTTCCGGTGCTTGCAAAAGAGGAGTGGCAACTGGTAAGCAGCCAGCTGCACCCTGCCGATGAAAAGCATGCGTACGCTTTCACATTTGAAGTGTGGGAGAAAGTTTAAAACTTTCTTATCGGAAAATCACCGTTCCAATATTCTGGGTGAGCTCTCTTTCGAGCTGTTTGAGATGGTTATGTACTTCAATGAATTTTAACTGGTCTTCTATCGGGGCAGATTGATCCCATTCCTGCTGGTTTTCAAGCACCAGCTTTTTTACTTTGCGTAATATCAGGTAGTTGGTGGTACTGATGGTATCTTTCAGATAGGCGTTATCTCCGCAGATCGTATCTATTTCAAAACGCTGTTTCCAGTTCACGCTCAGGTCTGCTTCCTTATCTTCCAGCACCAGTGCAGTGTATTTGGATATCTCACTGTCCGCATGGTACAGGAACCATTTCCTGTCAGGAATATTGCCTTCATCATATTGGCTTTTATATTCCCGCAATATCTTTTTAATGACCATGCTATCTGCCAGGGATTCGAAATCGTAGGGCAGATGAAAAATATAGTCAGCTACCGTGCTTTTGTCTTCTTCGCTGAAAGGCATATCTCCAAAGCGCAGCAGAATCTTCACCAGTTCCTTTTCCTGTTTTTCATCCGTATTGAAAACCACTTCCACTCCGGCTTCCTGTGCTTCCATGGCGGCAATGGCTTCATCGCTCAGCTGGTCGTCTTCAGGCGGAGCGTTCTTAGCCAGTTGTTGTTCCCTTTTATGCAGGCGTTCGCGGATGAATTTGTTGACAAGGGTGATCAGGCCCTGTTCATCGATCTTCAGGAGCTGGCTGCACTGTCGTATATAATCCTGCTGGCGGGTAAAATCCTCTACTTTGTCAATCTTGGAGATGGTTTCTGCAATCTCGTTTACCAGCTGGCTTTTACGGCTGCTGTCGTTGCCCATTTCCTGCATGGCAACCTGCAGCTTGAACAGCACAAAGTCCTGCTTGCTGGTTTCCACAAACTCGCGGAAGGCAGGAGCGCCGATCTTCTGCACGTAGCTGTCCGGGTCTTCTTTATCCGGTATCAGCACCACCTTCACATTCAGGCCTTCTTCCACAGCCATATCAAGGCCGCGCAGCGCTGCTTTAACACCTGCGCTGTCGCCATCATACAGGATGGTGAGGTTATTGGTGTATTTTTTGATCAGCCGCAGCTGATCAGCCGTAAGCGAAGTGCCGCTGGATGCTACCACATTCTCAATACCTGCCTGGTGCAGGGAGATTACGTCTGTATACCCTTCCACCAGCAAACATTCGTTCAGGCGGTCTATAGAGTGCCGGGCAAAGTAAGTACCATATAATACCTTGCTTTTTACATAGATCTCATTTTCCGGGGAGTTAATGTATTTGGGCGCCCGGTCATTCTTTACCAGTATGCGGGCGCCAAAGCCCAGCACTTTACCTGACTGGTTATGGATGGGAAATATTACCCGCCCGCGGTAGTTGTCTACCGGCTGCTCGTTGCGGATGGTTACCAGCCCCGTTTTCTGGAGGTATTCAATATTGTATCCCTTTTCCTGCGCGGTTCTCACAAAAGCGTCCCGCTCATTGGTACAGTAGCCCAGCTGGAATTTCTGCACGGTTTCGCGTGTAAAGCCACGCTCTTCAAAGTAACTGAGGCCCACATTCTGTCCTTCCTCGGTTTCCAGCAGGGTTTTGCTGAAATAATCCCTTGCAAACCCGTTAATAATATACAGGCTGTCTGCCAGCAGTTGTTGCTGCTTTACCTCTGGACTAACCTCGGTTTCCTCGATCTCTACATTATATTTCTGCGCCAGCCACCGTAAAGCCTCTACGTAAGAGTACTTTTCGTGCTCCATCAGAAAGCTGATAGAGTTGCCGCTGGCGCCGCAGCCAAAGCATTTATAGATCTCCTTGCTGGGCGATACCGTGAAAGAGGGGGTCTTTTCATTATGGAAAGGGCACAGGCCCAGGTAGCTGGTACCTCTTTTCTTCAGCTTCACAAACGAGCCTACGATCTCCACGATGTCTATGCGGCTCAGTATCTGTTGTATGGTATGTTGCGCGATCACGGTACTGGAAAATGCAAACTGCAAACATAGGTAATTTACAGATTTCGCCGTTAAATATCCCCTTTCAACCGTTTATAAAGGATTATATGTTGATATTTAATCAATTTTAATGCAATTACATATTAATTTTTATATATTTACATCAAATTTCACCCTATACCTTTAAGCATGAAAAGATTTTTAATACTGTTTGCATGCACGTTCCTGGCTTTTTCCGGCATAAAGGCACAGAGTTTTGACGTGAAGATCGTAGCTACCGACACAATTGGTTGCGCTCCCAAGAAAATCACATTTGATGTAAAGACTACTTCTGAGTTGTCAGTGATCGACTGGTACTGGGAGTTTGGCGATGGTGGTACAGCATCCGGTCCTCAGCCTACCCATACCTTTAACAACCCGGGCCACTACGTGGTAAGGCTGACAATGGTAGTACCTTCAGGTGCTACTTCCATGAAGGTGTTCAGCTATAAGGAGGTGGATATTCTCCCGATTCTCGACCTTGGCGTTCAGCATCCGCTTTGCCGGAACTACTGCGCCATTATTAATAATACTGCCATGGCCGAAGGCCATCACGATCCGGGATGGTACCTGTGGTCTACCGGTGATACTACCAGTACGCTGCGTGCCTGCGAACCCGGTACCTATTCGGTTACCTATAACGTTTTGCGGTCAAACGCTGCGCGACACCACCGTGGTGATCGGACGGGTAACAGAAACCCTGGCCCAGATCTCCTACACCTGGCTGTGCAGCCGGATGGTAGACCTGGAAGTAACACCGGCATATGAGAACGTGCCTTACCGCATGTGGCTCAACTGGGGCGACGGTACCTCCCAGAACCTTACGGGCAAGAACCGTGAACCGCTCAGGTTTGATCATGAATACGGATTTTCCGGTGAGTATACCATAGAAGTGCACATGGAATACCAGAACAGCTGTTCTGATATCGTTACGCGGAAGCTGACGGTAAGGCAGTAATGATATTTACAGGTATGTAAAAAGGTGAAAAGCGGTACGCCGCTTTTCACCTTTTTGTTTATAAAGCACCTTCGCCTTTTTCCCCTATATTTGAATGATCAAGCCAAACAATCTTATTTTATGACGAAAGAAGTATTTATCGTTTCAACAGTCCGCACGCCCATCGGCGCATTCAACGGCGCACTGGCCGCATTGCAGGCCACGCAGCTGGGCGCGCTGGTGATAAAGGCAGCGCTGGAAAGGGCAGGCGTGGCACCCAGCGAAGTGAACGAAGTATATATGGGCAATGTGATCAGTGCCAATCTTGGTCAGGCGCCCGCCAACCAGGCCAGTATCTATGCCGGTATTCCCACCAACGTACCTTGTACTACCGTTAATAAAGTATGTGCCTCCGGTATGAAAGCCATTATGCTGGGCGCGCAGAGCATATTGCTGGGCGACAATGACATTGTGGTGGCAGGCGGTATGGAAAGCATGAGCAACATTCCTTATTACCTGGATAAAGCGCGCAGCGGTTATCGCATGGGCAATGGCACCCTGATAGACGGTATCCTGCGAGACGGCCTCTGGGACCCCTACAAGGATTTTCACATGGGCAACGCGGCAGAGATCTGTGCGGCTGAATACAAGCTTTCCCGGGAAGACCAGGACGCCTATGCAGTCAGCAGCTACAAGCGGGCAGCCGAAGCTTTTGAGAAAGGATATTTCAAAGAGGAGATACTTCCCGTAGAAGTGCCGGGTAAACAGGTAGTTACCGTTACGGAAGACGAAGATTATAAAAAAGTGAACTTCGAAAAGATCCCCTCCCTCAAACCCTCTTTCCAGAAAGACGGCACCGTAACTGCTGCCAATGCCTCCAATATTAATGATGGCGCGGCAGCAACACTGCTGGTAAGCGGCGAAAAACTGAAAGAGCTTGGATTAAAGCCCCTGGCCCGTATCGTTAGTTTTGCAGATGCGTCCCAGGCGCCGGAATGGTTCACCACCACACCGGTGAAAGCCATCAACAAAGCCCTGGCCAAGGCACAGCTAAAAATTTCTGATATGGATTTTGCGGAGATCAACGAAGCTTTCTCCTGCGTAGCACTGGCTAACCAGCGGGACCTTGGCTTGTCGCCAGACCGGCTCAATGTATGGGGAGGCGCCGTGGCCCTGGGGCATCCCATTGGCTGCAGCGGCGCACGTATAACGGTAACGCTTAACTCCATCCTTCACCGCAACAATGGCCGCTACGGTGTAGCCGGCATCTGTAACGGCGGAGGCGGCGCAAGCGCTATCATCCTCGAAAAAGCATAAGCACAAATCTGTTAGCTGCCCGCTCCCGGCTTTTAACTGAATGCCGGTAGCCGGCAGCTAATCTATCAATACAATCGTGGTGTCAAAACGCATCCTGTTGACACCCCTGAGCCGGATATCAACGCTGTTTTCATTTTTCTTCGCAATCTCCAGCGATCTGGGCGTATACTCCTGTCTGATCACATCCGGCGTCACCTTCTCAAACAACCAGTATTTATCGCTGATCAGGCTATAGGTAGGATAGCGTGACAGGATCCCCTGCTCTTTTGCCTGGATAGCATAATCATTGTCAATAGGGTAGCGGGTTAAATTGCCGTCATACAAAAGGGCAACACCCGCCATAATGGTAAGTATCCGCAGCGGCGGCAGCAACAAGCCAAACAGCAACACAAAGGGAAACCCGAAAAAACACAGCAGGTACAGCCACCTGCCCGTAGTATCCTTGGGCGTAAGCCCGTATAGTATGACGCCCGATCCGGCGTACAGCGAAAAAAAGACCCTCTCAGTATAGGCCCCTTTAAAGCCATAGCCATTTGCCAACAGCAACAGGCATATAACAGAAAAGAACAGCAACGCCAGGTGAATATACCATAGCAGCCGTACGGCATCCGGCGATTTTACCTTTTTGATCTTGCAGGACACCGCTGTCAGGAAGCTGATAGACAGGATAGTAACAGTGATCATAGGATAGGGACTAAATTAAGTTGACAGTTATCAGTTATCAGTGACTTTCGTAAAGCCAATATATTAATCTTTTTTCATATTTTATTAACATTTAAATCCGGAACCCTTTCTAAATCCTTTGCTTTTTCGTCAACAAACAATAATTTTGCCCTGCCTTTAAAGGAAAGGTATTAATCATTACAAATTATTATACCAATAGCATGCGTCAGATAGCTTTCAGACAAGCCTTAAGAGAAGCCCTCCAGGAAGAGATGCGCCTTGATAAGCGTGTATTCCTGATGGGAGAGGAAGTAGCCGAATACAATGGTGCCTATAAAGTGAGCCAGGGAATGTTGGATGAGTTCGGGCCCCAAAGGGTAATAGACACCCCTATTGCAGAGTTAGGCTTTGCTGCCATCGGCGTTGGCGCTGCTCAGAATGGCCTTCGCCCTGTAGTAGAGTTCATGACCTGGAACTTTGCGGTACTGGCGCTGGACCAGATCCTGAATACTGCTTCTAAAATGCTGGCCATGAGCGGCGGACAGGTGGGTTGCCCCATCGTTTTCCGCGGTCCCAACGGTTCAGCCGGTCAGCTGGGTGCACAGCACTCCACCGCTTTCGAGAGTTATTATGCCAATATACCGGGCCTAAAGGTAGTATCCGTTTCCAACCCTTACGATGCCAAAGGCCTGCTGAAGGCTGCCATCCGTGACGACGATCCGGTAGTGTTCATGGAAAGTGAAGTAATGTATGGCGATATGGGCGAAGTACCTGAAGAAGAGTACATTATCCCCATCGGTAAGGCAGACGTGAAACGCGCTGGTAAAGACGTTACCATCGTTTCTTTCAACAAGATGATGAAAGTAGCCCTGGGCGCTGCTGAAGAACTGGCCAAGGAAGGTATTGAGGCTGAGGTGATAGACCTCCGCACCATCCGCCCGCTGGATTGGTTCACCATCCTGGAATCTGTGAAGAAAACCAACCGCCTGGTGATCGTGGAAGAACAATGGCCCTTCTCCAGCGTTTCTGCTGAGATCACCTACCGTATCCAGAAAGAAGGTTTCGACTACCTGGATGCGCCCATCCGCCGTATCACTGCGGCAGATGCGCCCATGCACTACGCACCCAACCTGGTTAAACTGTACCTACCTGATGTGGAGCGTACCGTGAAACTGGTGAAGGAAGTAATGTACATGAAGAAATAAGCTGCTAGCTGCTGGATTTTAGCCATCAGCTATACCGTAATATTAAAAGCTGACTGTTGTTTATGATAACAGTCAGCTTTTTTATTATTAGTTATTAATAGCCCGCTCAGCCGAAAAGGTCACTCGACAAGTACCTGTCTCCCCGGTCGCAGATGATGCACACCAGCACCCCCTGCTCCAGTTCCTTCGACAGGCGCACGGCCGCTGCCACTGCTCCGCCGCTGCTCATACCGCAGAACACAGCCTCTTCTTTAGCCAGCCGCCGGGTCATTTCCCGGGCTTCGCTCTCCGCTATATCCATAATGCGGTCTACCCGCTCACTCTCAAATATCTTAGGCAGGTAAGCTTCCGGCCATTTACGGATGCCCGGTATCCGGGAACCTTCCGTAGGCTGGCAACCCACAATCTGTACCTGCGGATTCTGCTCTTTCAGGTAGCGGGATACCCCCATAATGGTACCGGTAGTGCCCATGGCGCTGACAAAATGGGTAACGCCACCCTGAGTGTCCCGCCAAATCTCCGGACCGGTGGTTTTATAGTGCATGCCATAATTATCGGGGTTGGCAAACTGGTTCAGCATGTAGTACCCGCCTTTGGCCACCTGTGAATGGGCATAGTCAATCGCTGCTTCCATAGATCCCTCTTTGGGGGTCAATACCACTCTGGCGCCATAAGCTTCCATGGTCAGCACCCGCTCACGGGTAGCGTCTTCAGGCATCACCAGTTCTATCTCAACGCCAAAGAGATTCGCAATCATGGCGAGCGCAATACCGGTATTGCCGCTGGTGGCCTCTATCAGCTTCATGCCGGGCTTTATCTCCCCCCGGTCCAGCGCCCCTTTGATCATCCCGTAGGCAGCCCTGTCTTTTACGCTGCCGCCCGGGTTATTGCCTTCCAGCTTTCCGTATATCGTTACTTTGGGATTTGCAGTCAGTTTCTTCAGTTCAATTAACGGTGTATTACCTACCTGGTCGAGTATCGAATGCATCTTGATGTTTTTATGCCTGTTTAAACTACTTCTACAATGTTCATGCTGCCATCCGCCTTATAGTAGATCCGGGAGAACGGCGCCACGCTTTTGATCAGCCATACATTACCGCCAATCACGCTGTGATGGCCGATGATGGTGTCTCCTCCCAGTATGGTGGCTCCTGCATAAATCACTACATGCTCTTCTATGGTAGGATGGCGTTTGCTCTTGGCCATGCTCTTGTCGATACTGAGCGCGCCCAGCGTAACGCCCTGGTACAGCTTTACATGCGCGCCGATCACAGAGGTTTCACCGATAACAATACCGGTGCCGTGGTCAATGCAGAAATAAGGCCCTATCTCGGCAGCGGGATGGATATCCACCCCCGTGTGGGCGTGGGCCAGTTCCGTGATCATACGGGGCAGGAGGGGGATATGCAGCAGGTGCAGGGCATGCGCCATGCGGTAATAGGCAATTGCATAAAACCCGGGATAGGCCCTGATCACCTCATATAAACAGGTAGCGGCGGGGTCTCCCTGGTAAATGGCGGTAGCGTCTTTGGTAAGATCTTCATAGATGGCAGGTACCTGGGCCATGAAACGGGCCGCCAGTTGCGCCGCCGTATCAGGCAGCTGGGTTTGCATCACCTGCAGCAATTGCTGCAGCTCATCCTGCAATACAAGGGCATATTGCTCCAGCTCCGTTTCATTCATTACTTTGCCCGTATGTTCCGGGAATAACCAATTGACAAGATTGTTGGCAAATTCGCTTACCGCCGAAGTAGACGGGAACGTATTAGCCGCTGCCCATTGATGCCTCCGCTTTAGCTCCTCTATTAGTTTGTTCATAGCGGCGTAAAATTACAGGTCTAAACACTTAGTATATTGAAAGTACGCATAAAACCTGTAAAATTTGCTTTCCATTTGTAAATTTTCAAACTGCATGGCATTTGCAGTAGATTTCTATAAAAAATCGCTTTTTTTTTCTGAATAATAACAAATCCGGGCGGCTGTCCCGCCCTGTCTCCGCTCATCAGTACATTAGCATACTTAGCCCCATTCAAATTCATTATCTTTGCTCCCTACACAAAACACCAATATGGCTCATATCCTGATTATTGACGACGAAAAGAGTATCCGGAAAACGCTCACTGAGATCCTTACATATGAAGGCTATAAAATCAGCGAAGCGGCAGACGGTGCAGAAGGACTTTAAGATGTTCCAGGAAAAACAGTACGATGCGGTGTTATGCGATATTAAAATGCCCAAGATGGACGGCCTGGAATTCCTCGAAAAGGCCAAGGAAACCAATCCCGACATTCCCATTGTCATGGTATCAGGTCACGGTAATATCGACACCGCGGTAGACGCTGTGAAGAAAGGCGCTTTTGACTATATCTCAAAACCGCCCGATCTCAACCGGCTGCTCATCACCCTGCGCAACGCAATGGATAAGACCCACCTGGTGGCAGAAACTAAAACGCTTCGCCGCAAGGTGAACAAAACACAGGAAATGATCGGGGCATCCGCTCCCATTCTTAAAATAAAGGAAACCATCGAGAAGGTAGCCCCAACAGACGCCCGCGTGCTGGTAACCGGCGAGAACGGGGTAGGTAAGGAGCTGGTGGCCCGCTGGATCCATGAACGCAGCAGCCGCGCTGCCGGCGCCCTGGTAGAGGTGAACTGCGCCGCCATTCCCAGCGAGCTGATTGAAAGTGAGCTCTTCGGGCATGAAAAAGGGTCCTTCACTTCTGCCGTTAAGCAACGCATCGGCAAATTTGAACAGGCCAACGGCGGTACCCTCTTCCTCGATGAGATCGGCGACATGAGCCTCAGCGCCCAGGCCAAAGTACTGCGCGCCCTCCAGGAAGGAAAGATCACCCGTGTGGGTGGCGATAAGGAGATCAGTGTGGATGTGCGCGTGATCGCAGCTACCAACAAAGACCTGCTGAGGGAAGTGGAGGAAAAGAACTTCCGCCTCGATCTCTACCACCGCCTGAGCGTTATACTCATACATGTGCCCTCCCTGAACGATCGCCGCGAAGATGTGCCGCCACTGGTAGAGCACTTCCTGGGTAACATCTGCCAGGAATACGGCATCGCCAAAAAAGCAATTGATCCCGCAGCAATGAAAGCGCTGCAGCAGCATAACTGGTCTGGCAACATCCGGGAACTCCGCAACGTAGTGGAAAGGCTGGTCATCCTCTCCGGCAAAACCATTACGGCAGACAATGTGGAAGACTATGTGCTGCCCGGCCGCGAAAGAAAAAAGGCTAATATTTAAGCGGTCAGCTGATGAAGCACATTTACCTGATCAGTGGTATGGGCGCAGATGAGCGCATCTTCTGCCGTTTGCGGTTCCCCGGCTCGTATACGGTGCACTACCTGCCCTGGTTAGATCCGCTGCCCAATGAGCCTTTCCGTGACTACGCCGCCAGGATGGCGCAGGGCATCACCGCAGACGGAGAGATCACCCTGCTGGGGCTTTCCTTCGGTGGGATGATCAGCCTGGAAATTGCCCGGCAGCGGCCCATTGCCAAAAATATACTGGTCAGCACCATCAAGCATACCCGTGAGCGCCCGCCGTACTTTAACTGGGTAAGGAAACTGCGCCTGCACCACCTGCCGGATCAGCTGATATTCAGACAACGATACCCCGTGGTGAGATATTTCCTGGGCGTAAAATCTCCGGAGGAGGAAGCCCTGTTGCGCGATTATCTCCGGAAAAAAGACTATACTTACCTGCGATGGGCCATCAATACGGTTATACAATGGGAAAATGACTTTATTCCGCCATCCATCGTACATATAAATGGTGCGAAAGATCTTACCTTCCCGGTGAGATTTGTAAAACCTACGCATATAATACCCGGTGGCGGACATTTTATGGTCATGAACCGGGCGGAAGAAATCAACAGGATACTCAGCCAGGAACTTTAAGAAAACTTTTACACGGAAAGTTAGCTGGCTACCAACAGAATATTATATTTGTTCTTTTAACGATATTTTAAACTAGTACTGATCAATGAATCTGGCATTTTGGAGGCGCAATAATGACGGGCAACCCAGGAAGAGGAAATCCGCCGTGCGCGAATGGCTGGATGCGGCCATCTTTGCAATCATCGCAGCCACGTTAATACGTACGTTCATTTTTGAAGCGTATACCATTCCAACCCCTTCCATGGAAAAAACGCTCCTGGTAAATGACTTCCTCTTTGTGAGCAAGATCACCTATGGCCCGCGCATCCCTAATACCCCGCTGGCAGTACCGTTTACCCATCATACCCTGCCGGGTACCAAATACACCAAAGCTTATTCTGAAGCAGTGCACTGGCCCTATAAACGCCTGCCCGGCTTTTCAGATATCAAACGGAACGATGTAGTGGTGTTCAACTTCCCCGAAGGCGATACCGTTGCACTGGAACAGCAGGACCAAAGCTATTACGGACTGGTGCGCAGCCTTGGCCGCGACGCCGTTTGGGAGTCTTACCATGTTACCGCCCGCCCGGTAGATAAACGCGAGAACTATATTAAACGCTGCGTGGCAGAAGCCGGCGATACCCTTTCCATCAGGGACGGTGTGGTGTTCGTGAACGGCAAACAGGCCCCCATACCGCCTGAAAGTGAAAGAAGGTACATGGTGGAAACCAACGGCGATCCCCTGAACCCGGAGCGCCTGGATGAACTGGACGTAACACCTAACCCCGACGCTACGCTTTCAGCAGGACTTTTCCTTTACAACCTCACACCCGGTAATGTGGCAGCCCTGAAGAATTTCCCGGTGGTAAAGAGCATAAAGCCCTATTTCAGCGGCGAACAGTCTGTATTTCCTTACGATACCGCCAACTATCACTGGACCGAAGAAAACTTTGGCCCGCTCTATATTCCCAAGAAAGGCGCTACCATTAAGCTGGACAGCAGCAACATCTCCATTTATGAGCGCGTGATCCGTGTATACGAAGGCAATACCCTGGAATCAAAGAACGGTCAGTTCTATATCAACAATAAACCGGCTGATTCCTACACCTTTAAAATGAATTATTACTGGATGATGGGCGACAACCGTAACAACTCACTGGATTCCCGCTACTGGGGCTTCGTTCCGGAAGATCACGTAGTAGGTAAAGCCTGGCTGATCTGGATGAGCTACGGCAACGGAAGCATACGCTGGAGCCGCCTGTTCAGAACAATTAAATAGGATACTTCCATATACAAATTGCTGATGTCCTGCGCCTGTTGAAGGGGGCAGGACATTTTAAATTTCAACACCCCGCTAAAAAACAAGCATATGAAAAAACAGCAGCAGTCTTTTGAATACCTGAGTTATGATGATATTTCCGAACTGGAAGAGAGCGACAGGCTACTGCTGCAGGCAGCCAGGAAAGTTGCGGAACAGGCGTATGCACCCTATTCCAATTTCCGTGTTGGCGCAGTGATGCAGCTGGCCAATGGCCAGACCCTGAGCGGTACCAACCAGGAAAACGCCTCTTTTCCCGTAGGCATCTGTGCAGAAAGAACAGCACTGTCGGCCGCCTCTTCACTGTACCCCGGCGTAGCTATACAAACCATTGCTGTCAGCTATCATAATATGGAGGGCAGCAGCAGTCATCCTATCTCTCCCTGCGGCATCTGCCGCCAGACCCTGGCAGAATACGAGCAGCGGCAGCAACAACCCATCCGCCTGATCATGGGCGGCCAGAGCGGAAAAGTGTACATCCTTCCTGCAGCCAGCCTCCTGTTACCACTGTCCTTCTCCGCCAAAGACATGGATTAGCAGATTCATGCTCGGGAAATCGTATATCGCTTCCGGTGAGCTGACAAAAGGAGAACAACTCTGTCACAGGGCAGTGGAGAATAGCTACTAGCAGCCAGCTGCCAACAGCTCTTTCTTACATTCTCTCCGGCACATCAATTCCCAGCAGTTTCATGCACTGGGCAATGGTATTCGCCGTGAGTGTGATCAGCTGCAAACGCAGGTTCCTTTTCTCTTCAGACTCCGCATTTACAATAGAGTAAGTATACACCCCATTCACTTTTTCAGCGTAAAAAGAGTTGAACTGCTGCGCCAGGTGGAAGGCATAATTGGCGATGATGGAAGGGCTCATTTCTTTTTCAGCGTCCTGCAGTACTTCACCAAATTGTTCATTCAGCACGATCAGTGCTTTCTCCATTGGCAGTAAACTGTCAGTTATGCCGGTATGTGTCCAAATGACTGGTATCTGTCACGCCAGACTCTCTTAAAATAGATTTGATACGGGCGTGTGCATATTGAATAAAAGGCCCGGTAAATCCATGGAAGTCAATAGACTCTTCCGGGTTAAAGATCATTTTCTTTTTGGGGTCTACACGCAGCAGGAAAAACTTCATGGCGCCCAGGCCTATCATTTCGTAGAGGCGTTGCAGTTCATCCTCGCTGAAATCCCTCAGCTTGCCGGATTCTTTTGTATGCTGGGCAGCGGTGTTCACCATTTCATCTATCATGTCATCTGCATCCACCACGGTGCCTTCGCGGCTTTTCATCCTCCCATGGGGCAGTTCCACCATCCCGTAGGAGAGGTGATAAATGCCCGCTGCAGCAGGCTCTTCCAGTTTCTGCAGGATCAGCTGCAGCACTTTAAAGTGGTAGTTCTGTTCATCCGCCACTACGTATATGCTCTGGTCCATATGATAATCATCATACTTGAGCCGTGCGGTGCCCAGGTCCTGCGTCATATATACAGAGGTGCCATCGCCACGCAGCAGCAGCTTTTGGTCCAGGCCATCGGCGGTCAGGTCTATCCACACAGAATTGTCTTCCTTGCGGAACAGCACGCCTTTGCGTAAGCCATCTTCCACCAGGTCTTTACCCAGCAGGTAGGTCTGACTTTCGTAGTACATTTTGTCGAAATCGATGCCCAACCTTTTGTAGGTGGTCTCAAATCCTTCGTATACCCATCCGTTCATGGTGGCCCACAACGTCCTTACCTCGGGATTGCCGGCTTCCCATTGCTGCAGCATGATCTTGGCCTGCTGCATGATCTCTGTTTTATTGCGGGCCAGCTCTTTGATCTCGTCCGTTATTTTACCAGACTTCTCTTTGTCCTGCTGGATCTCAGGCTTATGCAGCAGGGCTGCCAGTTTTTCCACTTTTTCTCTTTCAGTGCCTTCAAAATCCCGCAGGTCATTTTCCAGCACCCTGGCTATAATAGGTTCCGCCTGCTCTTTCAGCTGGGTCTCGAATTTTACGTAATAATCGCCTACCAGGTGGTCTCCCTTGATCCCGGTAGAGGCGGGGGTATCTCCATGGGCAAACAGCTGCCAGGCCAACATGGATTTACAGATGTGGATGCCCCGGTCGTTCACGAGGTTGGCCTTAATCACTTCATAGCCGTTAGCTTTCAGTATCTCGGCAATGGAATAGCCCAGGAAATTGTTACGCAGGTGGCCCAGGTGCAGGGGTTTGTTGGTATTGGGGGAAGAATATTCCACCATTACCTTTTTACCGTTGGCAGGCTTGCGGCCACTGTGGGGGTTGTTAAACTGAGTTTGCAGGAAGCCTGTCCAGTAAGCATTGCTGATGCTCAGGTTCAGGAAGCCTTTTACCACGTTAAAACCGGAGATCAGCTCAGGAAAGTGGGTCAGGAGATAGTTGCCCAGGTTATTACCGGTTTCCTCCGGTTTCTGGCGGCTGAATTTCGTAAAAGGAAACACAACGATGGTATACTCCCCTTCGAATTCCGGTTTGGTAACATTGATGGCAATATCGGATAGGGAAACTTCCTGGCTATAAAGCGATTTAATAGCGGTAACTGCTGCTGATCTGATGGTTTGTACAACACTCATGTGGAAAACTGTTAATGCAAAGTAGCAGCAAAGGTAAAAAAAAAGTCCATGGCCGATAATTCATCGTAAACGGACCTGCGCATATCGGGCAAACAGGCGGCGGACGATGAATAATTGACCACGGACTAATTGATCCGGATGGATCAGTTATTTAAAGGTGTAAGACGCACCTATCTGGAAAACGGAGTTCCTGGGATCAGCCAGGCCGTCAATCAGGTCAGTGAAACCAAAGGTATAACGGGCATACACGCCTACGTTGATCGGGAATTTGTATCCTACGCCGATCGCGCTGCCGATGTCTACCGATTTGAAGCCGTCAACATCTTCGCTGACACCGCCTCTTTTAACCCTTGAACTTGCCAGGATGCCTAGCTGAGGACCCGCCTCTGCATAAAATTCAGGCAGGAAATAATACTGGAAAAGCACCGGGATGTTGATATAGCTCAGCGCATATTTGAGATCATCCCCGGGAAGATCCACCCTGGCGCCCTGACCCGAGAACAGCAGCTCCGGCTGGATGGCCCAGCTTTTCTGGAATTTGAAGTTAGCGAAACCGCCAATATGACCTGAAATTTTGCTGCTGGCATCAACGTCTGTCATGGAGGCTACGTTCAGACCGCCTTTTACGCCAAAACTGATGTCCTGTGCCTGTGCTGCGAAGGTAGCGCCCGCGGCAATGATCACTGTTAAGAATNANTTTTTCATAATATGTAGATGTATTGGACTCAGCAGAAGCAAATAGTATGCCGGTTTATAATATATGGAATTGAGGGTACACTTACCGCCGGTGGAGGGAGGAAAAAAAGGGCACTCCTGCCAGGAGCGCCCTTGTATATCTGCGCGTTATTTCCTCGTCAATCCCTTGTCTGCACTTAGTCTTTTCCTAAGGAATGCCTCATGCAACCTTAGTCGTTCCTTAGTCTGTTCGCCGCAGGTGTTTAATGTGTTCCTAGTCGTTCCTTAGTCTTTTCCTCGCCGGTTCCCCATGGTATCTTAGTCCTTTCCTCGTTGTTCTAACGGGAGAGCTTAGTGAGACCTGCGTGCTATCCGCATTAAAAGCGCACACAAGCTTAGATTAAAGCGCACCAGCGCAGGTAAAAACGTATGGCGTACCGGGCTAGTAAAGGGTAAATTCCACTCTCCGGTTCTTCTGCCGCCCTGCCGCTGTCTTGTTGCTGGCAATCGGCTGCGTTTCGCCGTAACCTGTCGCCTCTATCCTGGACGGGTTGGCCCCCTGGCTCACCAGGTATTGTTTCACTGATTCTGCCCGGTCTTTAGACAGGCGCATATTATTATCGTCCCTGCCCACATTATCCGTATGCCCGGCCAGTTTCAGGCTGAAATTCTTGGTTTTCAGCAGTTCTGCCACCCGGTTCAGGGAAGGGTAGGAGTTGGGTTTGATATCCGCCTTGCCGGTGGCAAATTCCAGGTTCTGGATGGCATCGCGCACCAGCCGCCGGTCTTCTTCCGTAACCTGCTGTACAACGGTCCTGGGGGTAGTATCTTTTGGCAGCTCGCAGCCGCCGCCGTCCACTTTTACGCCCTGGGTGGTGCCGGGGCATTTGTCAAAGAAGTCAGATACGCCGTCTCCATCCGTATCCTTTAACACCTTGTCCATATCTGCGCTAAGCCGGGCATTGGTGCTGCGGGTGCTTTCCAGCTCCTGTTGCAGGGCTGCCTTCTGGGCTGCCAGTTCATCATACATCACTTTGGCAGGGTTGTGCCAGGCCAGCTGCCGTTTGGTGCCGGGGCCCAGGCTGAATTCCAGGCCTGCATAACCATAGGAATACTTGTCATGCCCGCCGCCGTAGTTATAGCCGTCCAGGTTATCCCCGTCCAGGAAATGCATGGTATAACCCAGGTCAAGGTTCACCACTTCTGACAGTTTGAACTTAAGGCCGCCGCCCACGGGAATGATCAGCTCCTTGATAGTGCCATTGGGTTTATACTCGGTCTTGGTGCCGCCTCTTTCCAGTTCGGGGTTATAGCCGGCCAACCCCGCCCCGGCCATAAGATAGATCTGTACAAAGTTCTGCTTGTACAGCCAGTTGATAGTGGCCACATTTACCACTGCGCTGAGGCTGGCAGACCATTTCAGCTTGGTTTCATAAGCATCGTATGGCCGGGAAGGTAGTTCATCATTACCCAGCTCTTTTGAATTGTCTGCCCGCAGTTTACCGCCAACGTAATCTGCCCTGATGCCAAGGGCATGCAGTAGCTGCCATTTTACATAAGCGCCATACCCTGCAGAAGCTTTCCATTTCGTAAAATCATTTTGTCCGCCGGTAGCTGCTACAGGTGCCAGTAGTCCCCCGTTTACGCCGATGGACCAGGTTTTGAAGTCCTTGGGGCCGTTGAAGATTCCCGCTGAAGTACTGCTGCTGTTTGGTGTCTGGGCTGAGGTGCTCAGGGGAGCTGCGAGGGCCAGCGTCCCGGTAGCCCATAATAGGAAGGTCTTTTTCATGAACTTAAAGGTTAAGTTACCAATATGGTTATCCGCCCCTGTGGGCAAAGGATGATCCTGTAACCCATTAACAAATAATAGCAGCCCTGGTTCATGAAACTGACATATTTGCATAAATTTTTGCTTGGCATAATCATTGACAAACCTTTAGCAAATACTCGAGAATCTACAACTAAAGGAGAATCTTAATTACTATGGGAAAAATAATAGGTATAGACTTAGGTACTACCAACTCATGCGTTGCGGTAATGGAAGGCAACGAGCCGGTAGTGATCGCCAACGATGAGGGCCGCCGTACGACCCCTTCTGTAGTGGCATTCTTAAAGAACGGAGAAAGAAAGGTAGGGGACCCGGCCAAACGCCAGGCTATCACCAACCCTATCAACACCATTATGTCAGTGAAGCGTTTCATGGGACGCCGCTATGATGAGGTGAACAATGAAATACCCCACTGGAGCTACAAAGTGGCTAAAGGAGATAACAACACCACCCGTATAGATATAGATGGCAGGCTGTATACGCCGCAGGAGATCTCTGCCATGATCCTTCAGAAAATGAAGAAAACAGCAGAAGATTACCTGGGTCAGGAAGTGAACGAGGCCGTAATCACGGTGCCCGCTTACTTTAATGATGCCCAGCGCCAGGCCACCAAGGAAGCTGGTGAAATAGCCGGTCTGAATGTGCGCCGTATCATTAACGAACCTACCGCAGCCGCGCTGGCTTACGGTCTGGATAAAAAACATCATGACAGCAAAATTGCCGTGTTTGACCTCGGTGGCGGTACCTTCGATATCTCCATCCTCGAACTGGGCGATGGTGTGTTTGAAGTAAAATCTACCAACGGTGATACCCACCTGGGTGGTGACGACTTCGATAAGGTGATCATGGACTGGCTGGCAGACGAATTCAAAAAGGACGAAGCTGTTGACCTCCACAAAGATCCGATGGCATGGCAGCGCCTGAAAGAAGCTGCAGAAAAAGCGAAGATCGAGCTGTCTTCTTCCTCAGAAACAGAGATCAACCTGCCTTATATCACTGCAGTGGATGGCGTTCCCAAACACCTGGTGAAGAAGCTGAGCCGCGCCAAGTTTGAGCAGCTGAGCGACACCCTGGTGGAAAGGACCCTTGAACCCTGCCGCAAAGCCCTCCAGGATGCAGGCTTAAGCACTTCAGATATCAACGAAGTGATCCTGGTAGGTGGTTCTACCCGTATCCCCAAGATACAGGAAGTGGTAGAAAAATTCTTTGGCAAGAAACCCAACAGGGGCGTAAACCCTGACGAAGTAGTGGCCATTGGTGCTGCTATCCAGGGTGGTGTACTGACCGGTGAAGTAAAAGACGTATTGCTGCTGGATGTAACGCCGCTTTCCCTGGGTATCGAAACAATGGGTGGTGTGTTCACCAAGCTGATCGAAGCTAATACCACCATTCCTACCAAGAAATCTGAAACATTTTCTACCGCTGCTGATAACCAGCCCAGCGTAGAAATACATGTACTGCAGGGTGAAAGGCCTTTAGCCGCCCAGAACCGTTCCCTCGGCCGTTTCATGCTGGGAGATATTCCGCCCGCACCCCGCGGCGTTCCGCAGATCGAAGTGATCTTCGATATTGACGCCAACGGTATCCTGCACGTAACCGCGAAGGATAAAGGCACCGGTAAGACCCAGAACATCCGTATCGAAGCGGGTAGCGGTCTGAACAAAGACGAGATCGAAAAGATGAAGGCCGAAGCCAGGGCAAACGAAGCTGCAGATAAGGAACAACGCGAAAAGATAGAAAAGGTGAACCAGGCAGACAGCCTCGTATTCCAGACAGAAAAACAGCTGAAGGAGTATGGCGACAAACTGTCTGCTGACAAAAAAGCCACTATTGAAACGGCGCTTAACAAACTGAAAGAAGCACATAAAGCACAGGACATTGCCCAGATCGATGCTGGTGTGGCAGAACTGAATGCTGCATGGACCGCTGCTTCAGAAGAGATGTACAAAGCTACCCAGGGTGCACAGCCTAACGGCGAACAGCCGCAAGGCCAGCCACAGGGTCAGGGTACCGGTAACGCCGGTGAAGGTGGCGTAACCGATGCAGAGTTTGAAGAAGTGAAATAACAACAACTAGCAGTAAAGTATACAAAAAGGGCGCGGACATTCTCCGCGCCTTTTTCTTTTTTGCTTTTTCTTTTTTACTTTGTTAACATGGAGCTAGCACTATACCCTTTCGAACTTAAATTCAGACATACCTTTACCATATCCCGTAAGTCAAAGGACGTACAGCCCCTACTGGTGGCAGAGCTGCGGCAAAATGGTTACAGCGGCCTGGGAGAAACCGCCGATAACTCCTATTATAATATGACGGTGCCCCGGCTCATGGAAGCTATTAACCAACACCGCAGCATCATAGAAGCCTATACGCTGGATACCCCGGAAGCCTTCTGGGAAAAACTGTATCCCTTATTTGCCGATAATATGTTTGCCCTCTGCGCCCTGGACCTCGCCGCACACGATCTTTATGCAAAAATGCAGGGTAAGAAGCTGTATGAACTATGGGGGCTTGATATCAGCCATAACCCGCTTACAGACTATACCATCGGTATAGACACCATCGAAAATATGGTGAACAAGCTCAGAGAATTTCCCTGGCCCATCTATAAAATAAAACTCGGTACCCCGGATGATATTGCCATTATAAAGGAGCTGCGGCGGCACACCGCTGCCATCTTCCGGGTAGATGCCAACTGCGCCTGGGGCGTAGAGGAAACCCTCCGCAATGCCGCCGCCTTTCGTGAGCTGGGCGTAGAGTTCATTGAACAACCCATGCCTGCCGCCGATTGGGAAGGCATGCAACAGGTATTTGAACGTTCCGCCCTGCCTCTCATCGCCGATGAAAGCTGTATCGTAGAAGCCGATGTAGAGCGCTGCCACGGTTATTTTCACGGCATCAATATCAAGCTGACCAAATGTGGCGGTATCACACCCGCCCGCAGGATGATCGCCAGCGCAAAACATCTGGGCATGAAGGTGATGACCGGCAGCATGAACGAAAGCACCGTTGGCACCTCCGCTGTCGCACACCTGTTGCCTTACCTCGACTACGTTGATATGGACGGACCACTCCTTTTAGCAGAAGACACCTCCGACGGCGTGAAGATCATCGACGGCCGCATTGCTTATGCAGATCGCCCTGGAACGGGGGCTGTTCTGATTAATAATTAACAATTATTATTTAGTGTCTCAACCTGGCGGCTGGTCCCTCCTCCGCAATTCTTAATTATTCATTATTCATTAAGAATTGAAAACTGCTGTGCCAGGAACACCTCATGTTTCAACTGTCCCGTTGCGGTGATCACCTTGCCTAACAGCGCCTGCAACGGATTATGCCCGTCAGCCGGCATATGGGCGGGGCGTATGAGGTAGGCAGCCTTTTCAGTAACCAGGTAAATACCGCTGAAACTACGTTTGGTATTGGCGTAAAAGGTGCGTAGCTCCAGCCTGCCCGTTAATTCAAGGTACTCCGGTGATTGTTTGTTATGATGCAGTGCTTTCATGGGTTACTGATTCAAGTTACGTTATTTTATGTTTGCATAGCCCGCAGGGATTGTCTATTTTTAAAGGACTTCGTATTTATAACCCGGTGTAGCCTTAAAAAGAAATCCACGGATGAAAAAACTATTTGTCAGCATACTACTGTTCCTCCATTTCTTTTTTGTTGATATGCTTAGTACTCATGCACAGCAACTGGCCCGCATTGCAGTGGAAGCCGGCGCTTATAAAAGAGAGAACACGCCCATATCTGTTGCCCTTGATGGCCTCACGGCTTTGCCGGATTCCGCCTTTACACTGGTAGAAGTGAAAGGCGCACAACGTATTACCGTCCCCTTCCAGGTAGAGCAGGGCTACACCCGTAAACTGTGGTGGATACTTTCAGGCATTACCGCAGCCGGAACACAAAGAACATTTGAACTGGTGCAAAGTAATAAGGCCCCGGCGGATGCAGCGCTGATACAGGCGACAGACAAGCAGGGCACACTGGTATTACAGCAGGGCAGTCAGCCTATACTGCAATACAACTATGCCACGGTATATCCACCCGCAGGTGTTGACAGTGCATTTAAGCGCAGCGGGTTCATACATCCTTTATGGGCGCCCAACGGGGCGGTGCTCACCCATATCCATCCGAAAGACCACTGGCACCATGTGGGCATCTGGAATCCCTGGACGCATACTGAATTTGAAGGGCGCGAAATAGACTTCTGGAACCTGTATAAAAAAGAAGGCACCGTACGCTTTACCGGCTTTCTCTCCAGGAATGAAGGCCCTGTATGGGGCGGCTTTAAAGCCTTGCAGGAACACGTAGTACTAAATGGCCAGGCTCCGGAAAAGGTAGCCATGAATGAAGTGCTGGATGTTCGCGCTTATCCCGCACAGGCAAATGGCGCGCGCCGTTTCTGGGATTTTACCTCCACTTTCAGTTGCGCCGGCAACAGTGCTGTACACCTGCTGCAATACCGTTACGGCGGCGGCTTTGGTTTCAGGGCTACCACAGAATGGACCACGGCCACCAGCGAGGTGCTGACCTCTGAAGGGCGCACCCGTAAAGATGCAGACAGTACGCGTGCCCGCTGGATAAAGGTAACCGGACAAACGGCGAAAGGCCGTACAGGTATGCTGGTATTATGTTACCCGGAAAATTTTGATGCACCCGAGCCTGTAAGGGTATGGGGCGAAAATATGGAGCGGGGAGAGCTGTTCATCAATTTCAGCCCTACTAAAATGAAACCCTGGTTGCTGACTTACGGGAAAGAGTACACGCTAAAATACCGCATACTGATCTATAACGATGATATTACCCCGGCAGAAGCAGACGCCATATGGAATGACCTGGCCCACCCGCCGGTGTTGAAAATAACCGCTGCTCACTAAAGCAGCTTATTTCCTCATCAGCCTGTAATACCTGATGGTGTAGTAAACGCCCGTAAGGCCCATGAGAATAAATACGGTGATAATGCCCCACTTACCAGCCAGCCGGTAAATGGGCCGCTCAATACGGCTCAGGCGCAGGTTGGCAGCCAGGCCGGAAAACTGCAGATAGCGGAATATGGCAAATCCGAAGCCAATAAATGCCACGGCAACAGACAATATTACCTGGCCCCAGGAAGCGGTATCAGTATTCTTGTGAGGATGGTGGAGGTTTTTCATAAGGCGATGAGTTGCTGCGTAAAAAGCTGCTTTCTTAATTTTCAGGCTTCCTCCATTGTCTGCGGAGGCATCATTAACGGCGCACGGGTTTTACGGATACGGTCCACCTCTTCTTTCCAGTTTTCGCCGAAAAGCCGGCCCATTTTTTCATCTATATTATTGATCCTTTCCTGGATCTTTTTGGAGTGTACATAATCGTAATAATCGCGCAGCAGGTAAATGTAAACGGAAGTGCTGATCTCCTCATCCTGCAGGTTCAGACCAGCAAGGTAGGCTTCTTCCAGTACGCTGTAATAGCGCCCTGTATCTTTACGTCTGCACAGCTCCGCGGCCTGGTACCATCCATTCATCGCCTGCTGGTTAAACTGATGCTCCTGCGCTGCGCGGGCCTGTTTGATGAACCAGTCAATAGCCTCATCAAATCGTCTGCGCAATTGTGCGTAGGCGCCGTGATAACCGTAAAACTGGATCAGGAGCGGCAGGCAGGCTTTATCTCCCTGTTGTGAGCCTTGTTTGGCAATACGCATGCCGCGGTCCAGCAGCTGGGGCAGCGCGGGATCTTTCTTAAAATAAAAAAGCATGCCTGCATACATGATGTGGGTGGTCGCAAATAAACCTTTATTCCCGCTTCGCTGCGTACAGTCAAGCGCTTTTTGTCCCCATTCATGTAGCAGCTTCACATCTTTCGCCTGCAGGGCCTTACCCATTTCAAACAGGCATTTGCGTAAGGCAATTTCCGGATCATTGGGATTGCCGCTTTGCGACAATTTCTGGATGGCCTTGTGCAGGTCAATGGGTACATGCATGGCGTGCAGCTGTCCCGGAAACTGCCGCTCGTGTATGGCTAACTGTTCATTACCTGCATGATCAAAGACCAGCAGCTTAACGCCTGCGGGTATACCTTTTTTCAGCAATGCGATGAGCCATTGCTTCATATGCCTGAGATCACTGACCAGGCGGGGTAACAAAACAAGTACCAGTTGCTTTTCCTCCTGCGGCAATGCCTGCCGGAAATCGTCCAGCATGCACAACAGGGTAGTATCCAGCGGCTCGCCATTATTATTGGCAAGCGCCTGGCGGTATGCCTGCGGGTTCCATGCAAAGGCAATGTTGCGCTGCTGGAGGTCCTCCATCAGCTTTTCGCTGTTATCGTAAGTTTCCAGCCAGTCTTTTATAATAGCTGCGCTGAAAGTGTCTTCATCCTCAAAAGCCGTAAGATGTGTAACAAAAACTTCCGGCAGTTGTCCAAATGCAGAAGATTCCAGTTTACAGAATCCTTCGTATACACGCGCTTCTTCCGGTTTGATGATCATTCTTACCACGCGCTGCTCCGGCCGGGGGCTTACCTCTTTTAACCAGGCCCGCTGGATCTTATTCAGTTCAAGCGCTATCGGATTATGTTCGTTCATTTTAACAGTTAAGGTTCAAAGCTCCTCCTACAATATCGGTTGTTGTGCTGCCCGTCATCTTTACACTGGTACTGCTGAAGTCCATTTTAGTACTGCCAATGCCCTCACAATGTTCCGCTTTGAATTTGAAGTTGGCGTCGCAATAAAGTTCGTGCAGCGTCTGGGCGGTATGCTTGATCTTATCGGCAGCAGATTCGATCTTGTTGCCTACATTGTCTACCGTGATCTGTGCGGGGCCTTCTCCAATCACCACTTTTTCCGATCCCTTAATATGCACTTCCTTGGAGAGGAACTCTATTTTATTGGGCGCATCTACTACAATTTTGTCTTCCGTCTTTACGGTCACCAGTGTTTGTGAAGATACCGTGATGTTACCTGATCCGTCCATCATCATCTGGCTGCCGTTCTTGTCTGTAACCGTAATGCTGCCGGAGGCGTCGTCCAGTGCAATGGTATTGCCGCTACGGGTTTTAATGGCTTTCACATTATTCTGCGGATCGCCATACCCGCTTTTGGATTTTCCATTGAACTTGCTGCCCAGCACAAAGGGCATTTCTGCATTGCCGCCTTCAAAGCCTATCACCACTTCTTCTCCAACTTCGGGTACAAAGTGGAAACCGGTGCCACCGCCCGCTGCAGGCGATGCCTGTCGCAGCCAGGGGCTCATATCACTTTGCTGCTGCCAGAAGAACTGCACTCTTACCCGGCCCAGTTTATCGGGATCGTTAATTATCCTTCACAATAGCGCTTTGCATTTCTGCTTTGGGCACCTGGTGAGGATTGCTGTAGGGCGGTGCTTTTACATCGCCGGGTACGGCCATAAATGAGCATTGATAGTTGCCGGGCGTATCTGCGTAATGTTTAGCGGCAGTAACGATGTAGGCAGACTGGCTTTTATCTGATGCTATGATAATACGCTGACCGGGCGCCACAGGCAGCTGGCTTACGCCGCTTACTTTTACAAATTCTGTTGCAGTGGTTTTTGTTTGCAGCTCTTTGGCGCGCTTCAGTTCATCCTGGTTATATCCATGACTGATAAAGGTCTGTTTATTGGAAGCAGCAGAGAAGATACCGTCAGATGCAGCAGCTGATATACGCATATAGGCATCGCTGCCAATTTCCGCGCGCTGTGCTTTTTCACTTACCGGCGATGCGGTGAGTGCATCATAAGAAACGAGGTTTACCCGCTGCGGGCTCACAGAGGCCACTATTTTCAGGTTGTGAAGCGTTACATTGTTATCCAGCTTAAGATCGCTTTTCTGAATATCGCCTATCACCAGCTTGCTGCCGTCGTAGTACATCCATTCGCCATAGCGTGCAGCCAGGCGCGCCACAAAATCAAAGTCTGTTTCATTATACTGTACGCAATACGGTATCTGTTTTTTATAGGCAGGCACCATTTCCGTTTTTACGGCGCTGCCTGCATCTTTCAAAGATGCCTGCAGGATGGCCTGCAGGTTCTGCTGGTAATAGGAGCTGCTTTGCGGCACATCATCCAGCAAAATAGTAGGACTTACACCGGCCACATGAAAACCCCTGGTGGCGCCGTCTTCGTCTATTACGCCAATGCTGGTGATCAGTCCCTGGAAGCGGTAACTGTTAAAGCTGATGGAAAGGCTTTTGCCAATATAGCTTTCCACGATCTGGCGCTGATAGTTGATATCGCTGATCACGCCGCCGGGCCGCCAGAAAAAGCTGAAGTAATGATGACTGTTAACCGCCTGCTCAAGGACCACTTCTTTGAACTCTACCGGTCCGTTATATCCTTCAATGCTGATAGCAGATTGCTGCAGGAATTTATCTATGCCGGAGGATAATGTTTGCATAGTATGATAATTGTGGATGGGTTAAAAATTAAATGTCAACACGTGCTTACGTTTTTGCCAGCGCGTTTTTGTATCAGGAATGGCCAGTGTTGCTTTTGTATCCGGAACAGTGTTTAAAGCATGTACCTGTTTTGTGCTGATATCATATCTGAACTGGCCAACCTGGTCTATGCTGATGTCAGCAATAAGGCCCTGTTGTTTTATATGAATGCTGTCTGGTGCTATGATAGCAGGGGTATAACCTGCATTGTATAAAAAGGCAGGCAGCTTAAGTGTAAACTTTGTCAGCTCCTGGTTCAGCTGCAGGTGTTGTGCAGGCTTCCCGTCTTGCTGCCGGAAAGCATTTTCCAGGCATTGCCGGATGAACCAGGCAATTGAATAATGTTTGTCAGTAAGCGTATACATAAATTACTCTCCCCAGTTCTTTACATGTGAAACGCTGCCTATTTTCATTTCTCTTGCAGAGATAACGATATGCGTTACCATGGGGCTTGCACCTGAACTGTTAAAGCTTTCATGAAACTGAACGCAAATGGCGTCTGAGAACTCAACCGTCCGCAGGGGGGCATTAAAGTCGTGCCGTTTAAAAGTAATGGTGCCGCCTTTTTTCTGATCGGGCGATACCATCCATTGTACAAGATCAGTGTCCTTTGATGATTCAAGTATCAGTGAGATGGATCCGCCTCTGGGCATAGCGGAAGGTTTGCCGAGGTTATCAGTAGCTTGTGAAAACCCGTAATTGCACTCCAGCACGTTCAGGGTTTGTCCGTCTATTTCTAATTCTGCAATGAATGACATATAATGTTGGGTTTAGAATGTACAGATATAATATTCGTGTCGGGTGACGGGTTAAGGTTTTTCCATTTTTGTCCTTTTTAAGCGTTGTCTGAATGGATGATGGTTCGGCTACGAAAATAACTATTCTTCAGAAATACAGGATTGTATTTTTTCAGCGACTATGCACACGTGAGTAACTGATTTAAGTAATTTAACAAAATAGATGTTTGCCGATTAGTTATAACATTAACGAATAAATGAATTTTTACTTTTTATAAAGTAAGTATTTGCTTCGTTGATTGATAACATTTTGCGAGCACGACGGTCTTGTGAAGAAAATTGTAAAAGAAGAGAACCGCTTTCATACATCATATATCCGTCAGCCACCACAGCCTATTTCACCGTGTTGAAAATATAATATATACATTTTAACCGTATCTTTATTGCCATAATACAGCATTGTAACAAAAGACCCATCCATCGCCAGCAGGCATGGATCCACGAATGGAATAATTTAATCATTAGTTAGAAAAACCGTATATCATCCAATGACCCTGGCAACATACACTACTTATACACCCGAAGTGCAGGCTGCCATACGTATAGCCCAGGCAATCGCAAAAGAATATCATCATGCACAGTACACTCCTGCGCACCTGCTGAAAGCATGTCTGCATAAAGAAGTAGGCCTGGCCAATGCTTTGCAATCCATGGACCTGGATATATATTATATGGAAGAGTGGGCAGATGTACGCCTGGATAGCCAGCCTAAATCACCTCGCCTGCCAGATGAGCCGGGGCCTGATCAGCAGGCTGCCACTGTGTTGCATGAAGCTGATGCCATTCACCTGGAACTGAACCAGGATGTTACCGATGCCTGGTGCCTGCTCATCGCCATCAGCACACCAGGGGTAGGATTTTCGTATGAGCAGCTGAAAACATTTCCTTTTACCCGCGATCAATTGCTGGCCCGCTATAATAACGGTAAGGTAAAACAAGCCGGTACCAATGGTCAGCACAGCGCAACCACACTTACGCCATTCAATCTGAAATATGTATATCGCCTCACCGAGCCGCAGCTGCTGGAAACGCAACATGCGCTGATAGGCCGCGATGCGGAGATCCGCATGATGACGGAGATACTTACACGCAAAGGCAGATCCAGCATACTGGTGACAGGGGAAGGCGGTGTTGGTAAAACATCGCTCGCTGGCGGACTTGCCCGCGCCATTGTACAAAAGCAGGTGCCGCTGCTACTGCAGCAAACGGATATCTATGCGCTGGATTATGGCGCCTTTATTGCCGGGGCTGCTTACAAGAATGAGCTGGAAGATCGTCTCCTGCAGATTATTCAGCAGCTGAAGCAAAATGGCAGACATATTTTGTTCATAGATAACCTGCACACGCTGCTGGATAAGCAACCCGCCTCAGGCAGCGGCGGTATCGCCAATATTCTAAAGGCCGCCATCGGGAAGGGTGAGATCATTGTGATTGGCAGCAGCACACCCGAAGGTTTCCGTAAGCTCATAGAACCAGACAGCCTGCTGCGCCATTGCTTTGAAACAATATCATTGGCGGAGCCTGACGAAGCGCTGGCAGCACGTATGATCGGGGCCGTGATCCCCGCTTATGAAGCATATTACCGCCTCAAACTTGCGTCGCCTGTAACGCAGGAGGCTATCCGCCTTTCCCGCCGCTACCTCAAGGAACGCAGCCTGCCTGATAGCGCCATTAACCTGCTGGACCGTACGATGGCGGCCATCCGCACCCTGCAGGATACCGGCAGCCAGGTACTGGAACAATTGCAGCAGGAGCTGGATGCTATTGATACAGCTGCGCCCGCCGCACGACAGGAACTGCTATGGCTGCATCAGCAGTTAATGCAGCGGCTGAGCGCATTACTTACCAGCCGCCTGCAGGATCCTGCGGATCTCTACAAAATTGAAGATATAACAACGCTGAAAAATACTTTGCAGGATGTGTTATCACAACTGCAGTCACTGGCCGCCACCCACCAGGATGAAGTAACGCCGCTTGACCTCGCCACCATCATTGCAGAAGCCACCGGCATACCGCTGGGCAAGATACAGACGCAGGAAAGAGAACGGCTCGTGAATATGGACGTTCAATTTACGCAGGCGTGTAGTAGGACAGGACCATGCGCTGAAAACAGTAGCAGAGGCCATTCTCGAATCACGCTCAGGCTTAAGCAGGCCCGGCCAGCCCATTGGTTCCTTCTTTTTCCTGGGGCCCACTGGTACGGGAAAAACAGAGCTGGCAAAATCTTTGGCAGACTTCTTGTTTCAGGATGAGCGCTGCATGATCCGCTTTGATATGTCTGAGTTCAAGGAAGAGCACTCTGCAGCCCTCCTGTACGGCGCCCCGCCAGGTTATGTGGGCTATGAAGAAGGAGGCTTGCTGGTAAATAAAATACGGCAGCAGCCCTACGCAGTAGTATTGTTTGACGAGATTGAAAAGGCCCACCCTTCTGTGTTCGATATTTTCCTGCAGATCATGGACGAAGGAAAGCTGCATGACCGCCTGGGCAAAACCGGCGATTTCTCAAATGCACTGATCCTGTTCACCTCTAATATAGGAAGTGATCATATCGCACAATCTTTCCGTGATGGAGTGATCCCTCCGGCGCAACAGCTCATGGAGATCATGGCCCGGTACTTCAGGCCCGAATTCCTGGGCCGCCTGACAGAGATTGTGCCTTTTGGTCCTATACAGCAGGAGAACGTAGTGAAGATATTTGACATTCACCTGCAGCACCTGCTGCGAATGCTAAAACAACAGCAGATCAGCTTCCAGGTGTCTGATGCGGCACGCCGGCATCTGGCCGGGTTGGGATATTCGCCGCAATATGGTGCACGCCCGTTGAAAGAAGTGATCCGCAGCCGTTTGCGCAAACCGTTATCACGTATGATCATCGAAGGTGCATTGCAGAAGAATATGGAAGTGTCTCTTGACCTGGATGAACAGGGAGAACTGAAATGGACCGTTGTTAATGCTTAATCATTAATACATCATCCGCTTCCATCATCACTAAAGGCTGAAAACTATTTTAGATAAATTGATTAAATTGTAACAAGGGTAACCATCAATAATAATAAAACCGTTTCTTATGAATGATAATTATGGAATTGGCGGTAATGAGGTAAAGCTCGACGCCAATGAGGCCATTGTTGAAATATCTCATAACCGCACCCTGTTTGCTGAAAAGTTAACCCAGCAAACGCCCGTTAAGCCCGAAATAGTACAAGGTTTAACCTCGGTAGAAGATGTTTTTGCACACTACAAGCCTTCCGTACCCGTAACCTTTCATGATGCAGAGGGCCGCACCGTGCCCGAAACATTACAGTTCCATAACCTGGGAGACTTCGGTGTAAAAGGTATCACCGCTCAAAGTCCATTCCTGGATGACCTCGCAGCAGAGAAAGAGCAGTTCATCAAGATCATGAAACACCTGAAGACGAATAAGATCCTGAAAACTGCGTTGGCAGACCCGTCTGCAAGACAGGCCCTGTTAAGCGCTATCAGAGGTATGTTAAAAGACCTTGACGCAAATAAATAACCGCGATGCACCGCATCACATCCTTGATAATTCGTAATTGAATAATTCAATCGCTATGGCAGAACTACAAAAAAACCAGCAGCAGGAGCTGCAAACTGCCGGTCAGCCTGCAGCACAACCGCAGGAATTATCCCTTGAACAAAGTATTGCAGCGCTGGCAAAATACGGGGGATTTGACCTGCTGGAAGCATCTATTGATGGCGCCCAGAACCTCAATCCTGAACGTAAAGCAAGACGTAATATATTTCTCACCGAAGCCAATAAGAAAGGCGAGCGTGACGATCTCCGTAAATCACTCAAGATCTGGGAAGAAGTGTTGTCTACCAACGCAGAACTCAATGACCTGGTGAACTACTGCGCTGAACATGCAGAACAGGCAGAAAAAGTGCTGAATACCAATCTTGCCGAAGCCGTGGAAGCTACCCGCGAACTGGAACAGTCTTACCGCAACGTAGCCCTCTTCTTCAAGAACACAGAATCAGACAAGATAAAGAATGTAGCGTTCATCAACGTAGAGCTGGATCAGCTGAAAGACCTGGATAACACCCGCTTTATTGACGCCATCAACCAGGAAATCATCCAGAACTACGACAGGCTGGACCTTCGTGGCAACTACAGCCTGCTCGTGATCCCGGGTTACCTGGGTTCTAATAAAGTGCTGGAGAAATGGGCCAAGATAGCGCACAACAGTAAAGTGATGCTCATCACCGACTTCTCGCACCTGGATGCGCCGGATGATGTAATGGAAATGTTTGAGCAGGCTAATCTGACCGGTGGTGAGATACACCGCTCCAATGTGATCATGGCCTGTAACTGGCTGGTAGGCCGTGGTAAATTTGATGAAGTGGGAGAGGACGATAACCTGTACATACCACCTTCCGGCGCACTGGCAGGCAAGATTTATAAAACCCTCATGTCGCAGGTAACCGCCGGTAAGAAATTCGGCGGTATGAATGAAGTGGACGGCGTAAAATTTGAACTGAAGAAAAGTGAAATAGCCAGCCTCGAAAAACTGGGCCTCGTTCCCATGGTGAAAGAGTATGGCAAGGTCATGGCCTTCAGCGCCAAAACATTGTTCAACGGCGATAATATCGGTTTGCAAACCTACTCCGTTGTGCGCGTGTTCGATTATGTTACCAAAGTACTGATGGACTTCCTGAACCGCCGTGCATTTGAAAACTTCAATGCCAACACGCGGAAAGACCTCATGAAACAGATTATCCGCTTCCTCGACAGCATCACCGGGCCGGACAAACTGATAGAGGATTTCAACGTCCGCCGTTTTGAACAGGACCCGATACAGAAAGACCGTATTCACCTCGATATTCATCTCAAGCCTTATTTCCCGGCCAAGAACTTCCTGATCAAAATGGAAGGCCATAAAGGTGAAGATGTGAATGAATGGGAAACCGAATACGAACAGGATAACAAATAACATCATTGAGCGTATGTGCAGACAGGAGCATGTGCTGAAAAGCGCATCCGCCTGTCTGCACATCATATCATTAATTCCATACCTGTGTTAATAATTATTTCAGAAAGCATGACAAGAACAGGGCATGTGATAGCCGGCTTATGTTTGTGCGCTTTGCTGGCGTTCAGCAGCCGGCAGGCAATTGCACAAACAGGAAATTCCGTAGATACGATATTAACCACCAGGGGGGCAGCCACACTGATCAGCTGTGACGCAGCAGTGAGCACCTTCCAGATCGGTGATGGCAAGAATGCAGATTATGATTACCGCATTGTAGACGGCAACCTGGTATTTATCAGGCCAACGGCGCCAATGCCCAGAACCACCAACCTGATTGTAAGGGAAGGCGGTAACATTCACTACCTCATCCTGGCCTACCGGGATAAAGTAGACCTGACGCAACTGAAGTACACGCTTTCAGGTAAAGACGGCGCAGAAAAAGGCGCGGGCAATGCCCCGCAAACAGCCGTTGTAAAAGGCAGCGACGGAGAACAGATACCCGTGGTGACAGATGATGCCGCCGCCGCCGCGCATCCGGAAATAGATACTTTTACCGTAGGTAAAATAGCAGCGGATTTTGGTAAACAGAAGAAAGTGAACCGCCAGTACGAAACAAAAGTAAACGGCATCTCCCTCAGCTTCTCAAATGCCATGACACTGAATAACCTGGTGTATTTCTGTTATAAGCTGAGAAACCGTTCGCAACAGCCTTATCAGCCGGTAAAAGCTACTATGATGTATAAGGACAGCAAAGCGGCAGACCGCCTGTACACCATGCCGGTGTTATATAAGAAAACACCTGCAAAGGTAGATAAGAAGGAAGACCAGGACCTTGTACTGGTGGTGCCTTCACGCACATTCAAACGCAACGACGAAGTGATCATCGTATTGCAGAATAATGCAGATCAGAAACAACTGGTGCTCTATACACCAGTCAATGCATTGCCAAAGTATATGATCACACCATAAGCTAAGCAGTCCGGATCAACGATCATGATCATCAGGTACCTCATATTGTTTTTATGCCTGTATGTTAACACAGTGAAGGCCCAGCAGCTGGACTTCTGCGGGGAAGCTGTGCCAATGGAACGCGATTTTGTATCCTATCGCCTCATGGATGTGATCAAAGGTCAGTTGCGTCATCAGAATTTTCTGCCCCTGCTGAAAGCCAAGTCAGAACAATACTTCCCGCTTATTGTTCCTATACTCAAACAATATCAGATCCCCGAAGATTTTAAGTACCTGCCCGTAGTAGAAAGCGGGTTTACCAATGCCACCTCGCCGGTGGGCGCCCAGGGCGTATGGCAGCTGATGCCAGGTACAGCCGCAGAACTGGGACTGGTAGTTGGTGACGGATATGATGAACGTAACCACCTGCTCAAAGCCACCCAGGCGGCTTGTGTGCTGCTGCGTAAACTGTACGGACAGCTGCAGTCCTGGACCCTTGCAGCCGCTGCTTATAACGCCGGCGCTGGTAATATCTCCCGCAACATACGTAAGCAGGGCAGTAAAGATTACTATCAGCTCATGCTGAACAATGAAACCGCCCAGTATATCTATAAGATCATTGCCGTAAAGCAGCTATTTGAAAGCCCCGAACTGTATCTTCCCGGTTTTGGCTTTAATGTTTTTAACAAGAATGCCACCAATGCTTCCGTGTTCGCCGGCAGCACCAACCCCGATAATGATCTTGCCTTCAACACCATCCGTATCACCGTAGGAAAGAAACGCACCAAAACACCTGCACAAACCTATAATGCCCGCCTGCATAACAGCGCCTCCTTTACAGATGGCCAGCTCGTAAGCGTACAGCTGCTGGACGATCTGCAGGCAGACGGCGTGTACATCAGCAGGAACACCAACATTTCCGGCAGGGGATGGCTGGTGAGCAACCGTATTTACGTGGATCTCGGTTTTGGCAACACCCTGGTACTATGCGATAACGACGGTAACAAAGGGGTGCCCTTAACTCAATTGAAAGAAGGGGGCGCCGTCAAGCTTATTAAAGGCGTTTGAAAGTTTGAGCGTTTGAGTGTTTGCTGGCGTCCTGAAAATGTACTCCTCCAAACTTTCAAACGCTCAAACCATTAAACTCACATAAGTATGTCGTTCATGAATATGCGGTAAGGAAAATTGTTGGCGGCGTGTTCTTTCAATTGGGTCAGCAGTTCATCTTTCAGGTAGTTTAAGCTGCCGCTGGTATATTTATCCGGGGGGCTGGTCAGGGTAATGCGGATATCAATACTGCGGCTGTAGCCCGCAGCGCCGCCTGGCAGCAGGGTTACGCCCTTGGTAACGGCTACAGACTTCAGCTCCTTGCCTAAAATATACCTGCAGAGCGCCTTGATATCTTCCGGCGTAACGATCCTGTTATGAGACAGCAGGTGATAGCGGTACTGGTTGATCTTTTCATCAATGCTCAGCCGGTCTTTTCCCCCTTGTGTATTGGTGACCAATGTAATGCTGGTGGGTTGTACATGTATATTCCCATATTCCTGCAGGCGGGTGCCCATCCGTATATTGTTGGCGGCAGTGCCATTGGTGGTATAGAATTCTACGAACAGGTAACTGGCCTGTTCCCTGGGCTTGACCATCAGGTAAGGAATATTCCCTTTGTTGCTGGATGGCTGCAATTGTTCTTCCAGGGAGGCGATCAATTGATGCAGCTCGCGCATACGGCCCGCTACATAATCGTTCTTCACTTCTTCAAACAGCGAGCTTTCATCCCGTATCACTTCAATGAGGTAAGCAATAATTTCCTTGGCTTCTCTTGAATCAAAGCGGCCTATACCACTGCTGCGTACAACCAGTTCACCTTCCTGCATTTCACCTGCGGTAGTAAAATTGCGCACATGATAATCGGCGCCGCCCAGGTCATACACTCTTTTTACATCAAAGAAAATATCGGGTGTATGCAGGGGAATGATGTTCAGGTAGCGGTTCAGCTTCAGCGACTGTTCGTTCAGCTGCTTGTTGATCACCGGGAAACAGTTCGTATTGCAATACAGGTCTTCCAGCAGGGTATGATGCAGGGCCTCCGGGAACTCCACCCTGATCCAGGTAATATTGGGTGCAACACTGGCCCAGTCCTTTCCATATGTCTGCCGCAGTCTCTCCGGTGCCGTGCTTCCTTTTATGGCTGCTGAGGGGTTATTGATTGTAAGGAAGTGCCGGCGGTACCGTTGCAGCACTTCGCTGCTGTACCTGGCATTGGTGTCAAAGGCCAGGTTCATCATCGTATCCAGCGCTTCCTCCCGCTCTCCGCGGCTGTGATAATAACCGCTTTGTAAAGGCAGCTCCTGCTCATTGATGAAGAAGCGCGCCTGGGGCAGGTAATAATAAAACATTTCCTGCTGATGAATATTACGCAGGTCAAAGAAGAAAGAGAGGCCTTCAAAGCTTTCGGGCATCACATCCATAGACAGGCCCAGCCACATATGATTAGGGGCGGTATCCGGCAGAATGGCGCCCTGCAGCACCTGTTCCTTGAACCAGTGATCCCTGCTTTCAAACAGCTTGCTGCCAATGGCCATATAACGGATATGCCCGCGGAAAAGCCGGTGCTGTGTAACAGGGCTGAAGAAAATATCCGGGCTGTTGTGTCCCGATCTGCTGTTATAGAAGAACTGGTGATCTGCCTGAATGGTGGTGACTGTTTCATTACTGCTGGCGTGCAATATGCCATAGGCAGGCTGACTGCTGGTGATGATCTCCGGCATCATGATCTGGGCCAGCCGTTCTACCAGCCTGGCGTGCGATACATCCACCTCGCCGGATATCTTTTCCAGCTCGCTGGCACAGGCTTCGAGCAGCAGTTGCACAACAGGGTCAAAAGATGTTTCTACTTCCACATCCGGGTAGCCCCAAAGGCGCGCGGCCGTTTTTAACATCCTGTCCTTTATGCGTTCTTTTTTCTCTTTCATAATCTGTATCAGTCAAAAGACAAGGGGCTTACAAAGAAATAACTGCTGTACTGGAACGGGTTGTTATTCTTGGCCAGTGTGCCGTTAACGCTCACTTTAATTTTCTTCTTTATTTTCTTTCCACTCAGCATAGACAGCTCTTCCTGGCTCACAAACGCTGTGACCCTTACCTGTACCAGTCTTTTTTCATATCGCACAATGGCCTGCCGGATGGCATTTTCAACGTGTTCCTTGATCTCGTTGTTGGTGGCTTTGATATCAAAATCGTTGTCCCACAACTGGCAGCCATACTCCGGATCATCTTTATTTTCTCCCAGCACAGTAGTGATCAGCAGGTGTATATGCTGTCCCACTGATTCTTCCAGGTTGCACACCGGCATATCCTTTTTCTGAAGGATACGGGAGAGGTCAAGCGGTAACCGGTAGTATTGTCCTTTCATGTTTGTTTGCTAAAATATACCCAGGAATCCTTTTTTGTCATACCGTATCCTGATCTCTTTCACACATCCTTCCTGGTCCTTGATAAGATTCACCATTTCTATCTTGATACGTTTTTTGCCCCTGATGGCGTTGCAGAACTCATTGAACGTTTTCACCTCCTTATCGTTCAGCAATACCCGTGCATTCAGGTTGTTACACAGGTAAGGAGCAAAGTCCTGCGTGGTTTTTCTGCTTGTTGTTTAACTGCGTGAGCATCACGCGGAATTCATCATCCGTGATGGAAGGCACCTTAGGCTTCTCCGGCTGCGGCGTTATGGCAGGCTCCGGTTTGGTTTCCTGCACAGGGAACGGCGGCGGTACAAAATTATCAGGACGGTTTGTTGCCGGCGCGGGAAATACCTGTATACGTTTCTTTACCATGCGGCTGGAATCTCCGTTTACGATCAGCGTTATGATCCTTTCTCCCGGACTGCTAAAGATATATGTATGCGAAGAACCGTTATGGGTCTCCGCATTGGGCTGCTGTAATCTCCATTCCCAGCGGTTGGCGCCGGGTGTGCTGTTACGGTAGGTAGCAGGCTTGCCTACAAATGCTTCTTCAGGCCCCTCTATCACAGGAAATATATCCGCTACCGGTGGAGGTGTGTTCACAGGCGCGGGATTCACCACGCGTATATCCTGCTGCCAGCTGCATTTGCCAGACTGCAGCGTGATGGTATAATCACCAGCCTCTGCAAAGGAGTGATATACCTGCTGCCCTTGCTGCTGTGCACTGGAATCACCAAAATTCCAACTGTAACCCGAACGTGATTCACCTGTATTACCGGCCTTGAAAGTGATCACTTCACCAACTGTATAAGTATTATTTACACCATGCTCACGACTGCTGAACATTATGCTCATATTACTGCAATCCTGATGCGTACCGGCCTTGAAAGCCAGTATCGCCACACTAATTACCAGCAAGGCCAGGAAAGTATACAACACCATCGGATCGATATGGCTGGTGATGCTGCTGAAAGGTCTTACCGAGTTAACTTGTCGCTCGTTGGGTGTTTTAGGTGGGGCCATCGGTTTTTCACGTTTTTGCAATTTTAAATAATTTTTTAGATAAATTGCCATTAAATATGAATTGATATTAACCCGAAAAACTGAACTAACATTACACAATTGTTCATATCAATAATAACCGCAGAAAAACCGTAAATAATATCTTAAATGGCGAACTATGCACAAAAAGCGGCTGTGCTGGAAGAAGTGATAGACCATATTCGTTGTTTGCATGAAGACGTAAGAGCCGAAGTAGTAGTGGGTGAGCTGCTGGATAACCACGTGCCGCAGGATGCCGTTACCGTGCAAATGGAGAACGTGTTCAGCCGTGCCTTTGCGCGTGATATAACAGGAGTGAAATTAGATGATGCGCAGCCTTATCATCCATTCATCACACTGCTGCTCTCCAGGGATGGATTGTACGATCGCCTGCCTGAAGGACTGTTCCATGAGTTTTCATCACAACGCCGCGGTGGTGTGAGTGAGATGGTGGCCAGTTATAAAAAACAACAACAGGAAGAACTGCAGGCCCGTAAATTTTTCAGGCCTATTGAACATGAGTTTTTTTTACAACGTGTATTCCTCGAGCAAAGAGAAAAACATTTGTTGTTCGATGCTTTTGGAAAAGATGCAGATCAGCTGTTCCTTTCTTTCTGGAATATCAGCCCCGATCTGCCGCGCGTTCCTGTAAACCGGCTTGTAAAGTTGTTGCCCTATATGCACCGCATTGCCGGTAACATTCCGTTGGTACAGTTATGCCTGCAGGTGATACTCGAAGAAGAGGTAAGCATTGTCTGCGATCACGCACCGCAACAGGTAAAGAGCAGCAGCGGCATCCCGCTGGGCGAGTGCCGCCTGGGAATGGATACACTGGCCGGAGAAGACTTTTACACCGATATGCCGCTGATGAAAGTGACCATTGGCCCCCTCCAACATCGCCGCATATACGATTATTTGCCATGGCAGCCTTATGGCAGGTTGCTGGAAACCTGTTACAGCTTTTTATTGCCTGCTGATGCAGAGGTAGAAACCATTCTTGAACCTAACGCAGGCGAAAAGGGAGCGGCTGTAGCGGATGCAAACCCCAGGGAGGGCATCATGGGATATAACATGTTCCTTTAACCGGAATTATTTTTGATATACATTCATTGGTATGTTACTGAAAGCTAAAATATATTTTGTTGTAGCGGCTATGTTGGCCATCGGCTCCCTGGTGGTGGCCCTGTTAAGCCGCTTTATCCGGAACTTTGCACTCTATAAAAAGAAGGCCCTCTGGTACCTTTTCTTCATGGCCCTCGTATTTGGCGTGGTAGCCTCCCTGCCTTACCTGTTTACACATCAGAACCTGATGAGCCAGTACATCTTTTACATGGTCTGGTTCCTTGGCTTAGGTATTGTACACTGCCATTTTATGTATACACGATTTTGGGCAAATGAAAAAACGCTGGGCTCGGAGCTGGCCTTCATCGTGGCTATCTGGCTCTTCGGTGGCGGCCTTTCAGTATTGATGCACTACTGGATGTCTAAAGGCACCTACCTTTATTATCCCATGCTCACTTCCATGTTCTCATTTGTGCTGCCAACATTTGTGTATAAAACATTTGAAAGGATGATGGCCATCCCTGCCAAGGTGCATAAATGGTGGCAGTATCCCTTATATAAGGAAGCACCGGAAGTGAACGAAGATGAAATGAGAGACCTGATCGTAATAGGTTTTGAGCTGGAGAAAAAAGCCAACGATAATGCCCGCATTTATTTCAGGGCCCGCACACCCATAAAAATGGACCTGGGGGATCTTTTCTATCACTTCATTAATGATTATAACGACCGCTATCCCAATACGCCTATCGACTTCATAGATGCGAACGGACAACCCTACGGATGGGTGTTCCATCTCAAACCGCGCTGGCTTGCAGGCGCTAAAACGCTGGATCCGGAGAAGCCCGTTTTTATGAATGGGATACAGGAGAACAGCGTGATCATTTGTAACAGAGTAACTATATCTTAAACATCGTTTTTATGGCGGAGCCTTTAAAATATTTTCCCGTTAACTGGGTAGATGGCATGAAGATAAAGAAGCAGCATTTTATCGATACTGAAAATGCGATGCTGGATCAGATCCGGGATGCCGTTACCGTTGGCTTACATGCACAGAATTACGGATTGTTGCCACCCAAGGCAGAACAGAAGGAATCGCTGAGATGCTGGTTCGTTTCAGATAATCAGCATCAGTGGCGTATCAAGCTGACAGAATGCAGGGCCGTTACGCCCGGTGGCGCACGTATAGAAATACCCGAACATACCGTGCATTCACTTAAATATGCTACTACCTTTCCTGAAACTGTATATAACTGGGATCCCCGGCATACAGAAACGGCTTATTATATACTGATGCAGGTAAATCCCTTTAACCGCCAGCCCAGCGGAGAGCCGCTGCTGCAGGAAGATCCGCCCAGGTTGCCCTATGCTACGCCGGAGTATACCCTGCAGGTAACGCCGGTGTCTCAGCTGCCGCAGGGGCAACTGGGCAGCTACCAGATGATACTGGGCAGGATCACGGTGAAGGATGCACGTCCTGAGCTGGATGATGATTACATTCCGCCCTGTTCCATGATCGCTGCACATCCTGCACTGGCAGACCTTCACCAGGAGCTGGATCAGTTCCTTGGGCAGATGGAGCTCTATGGCGTGCACATTGTACAGAAGATCTACTCCCGTAAACAGGATAACGACCTTGCACAGGTAGTGCTCTATATCACCGAGCGGGTAGTGCAATATCTTGGCACCCGCATCTCACAGTTCCGGTGGCTCGGACTATACCAGGCGCCGGCTGTCATGCTGGAGATAATTGCAGGACTGGCACGTGTAATGAAGAACGCCATAGACCAGCGCGCCAGCGCCGGTAAGGAAGAATTGCTGAACTATTTCAGTGAATGGTGCGAGCTGAAACAAGGAGAGCTGGAGGCGCTTATGGTAAATTGCGCCAACATCCGCTACAGGCATACTGATATCAGGGAATGCCTGCAACCCATGATACCCTTTGTACGCGCAGTGAACAAACTCTTTGATAGCCTCAGCCGTCTTGACTATATCGGCCGCAAAACTGACAGCAGCATCTTCGTGAAAGAAGAGACACCGGAGGACAGCGAATACCTTCGCAAGCACAAAACAAAACGCTGGTTCTTTACAGACTGATAAAGCAGCTGTTGGCTATTAGCAGTTAGCTGTTAGCCAATGCCTTTATCATATTTATATACTAATTAGCAGATAAGTCTGTAAAAAATTACAGGCTAATTGCCAAAAGCTAAAAGCTAAAATAAACATGCAAGTACTAAACAAACAGGAAAGAACAACCGCCTTTTTATGGTTCCTTTTATTTTTTGTTGTCACAGTGGGCCTTTTCGTGCTGGCCATCTTCTTTAACTACCAGGTGCCGGTAAGAGAAAACACTGAACTCAGGAAAGAACTGAGTACTTTCCGCAAGGAAGAAGCATTCCAGGCATCTTTCCTGCAGAACCTTGAGAAAGTAAAGACCAACCTGGATTCTATTAATATGCCCAATCAGAATGCAATCTATATGGACCAGGAAGTGGCCAAACGATTATCTGATATGCACAATGCCATTCCGAAAGATGTGGTAAGTCATTACAACCTGTATGATAATTCTGTGCAGATCGGACTGGCATTGCATCAAAGCAAACAGCAGCTCCGCGGTCTGCAGGATGCACAGAAAACAATTGCCGAACTGAAAGAAAAGGTGCAGGATCTTACCAGCCAGCTAAATCAAACCCAGAGCCAGCTTGACTACTACAGAAGGTTGTCTGCAAGCACACCGGGAAGATAACGGTGACGGCTGTGTTACATTATTAATTTTAAAAATTAGTTTAAAATTTATTTGTTAAATTATCTGCTTATCCGCCCTGCTGGCTTGTCTACCTTAGCGGTATACGCTAAATTTGGTTATCATACTTATTATTACTTCTTGGTATTTTTTTATTTGGTAACCTTAAACATTTAACCCATGTCCTTCAAATCCGAATTCGAAGTAGCTGGCAAAAAGTACGTTGTAAAACATTGCAGCTATGACCTCAGTCAGGAGGTAGACGCCACGGGCCGTCCGTCCGCCATTACCCGCGGCGGCCGCATCCGCTTAACAGTAGAATCCACCGGAGAAACAGATCTCTTTGAATGGATGGTCAACAACTTTGAAAGAAAAGATGGTAAGATCACCTTCTACAAAAGAGATTCTGATTCAAAGTTAAAAACAGTTGAGTTCAAAGAGGGCTATCTGGTAAAATTCGAAGAGAACTTCGAAGCAGACAATCCGAACCCGATGACAATTAGCTTTACTATCTCTGCCCGCGAACTGTCATCAGGCAGCGGCTCCCACATTAACCAATGGGTAGGATAGTAATATAATGTCACAGACATTTTTTGGGAAGCCCCGTTCTGCAATGAACGGGGTTTTTTCATGTATGCGTTAAGGTTATACGCGCGTTAAAGTGAGTTTGGTCCCGCCTTAAGTTTTTCTTAATTGTATGGATTGTACAAAGTGATGGCTGCCCTTTTCCAGTATCAGGCTGGCGCGGTAACGCGTGGGCTCAATGTTCTCCTCCAGGTTAGGTTTATTGATCCCGTTCCATATTTGGGTAGCCATGGCCACTGTTTCTTCGTCTGAAAGATGGGCGTACCGGTGAAAGTAGGAGTGAGGGTCCTGGAAGGCAGTGCGCCGTAATGATTCAAAACGGGAAATATACCATTGCCGCAGGTGTTTTTCTTCTGCATGCACATAAATGGAAAAGTCGAAGAAATCAGATACGAATACCGCCGGCTCGCGTTCTTTACGCGCTCTTACCTGCAACACGTTAATACCTTCCACGATCACTATGTCAGGCGATTCTATCCACTGCACGCTGTTGGGTATGATGTCATACTCAAGGTGAGAATAAATGGGCGCAGCAATCTTTTCCATGCCTGATTTTACATTGGCAAGGAAATGTATCAGTCTTCTGATATCATAGCTTTCAGGAAATCCCTTACGGTTCATCAGCCCTTTCTGTTCCAGTACCTTGTTGGGAAACAGGAAACCGTCTGTAGTTACCAGGTCTACCCGCGGATGATTGGGCCAGGCAGATAACAGGCGTTGCAATACACGGGCGGTGGTACTTTTCCCTACCGCCACACTGCCTGCAATGCCGATGATATAGGGCACCTTATGCGCATGGTTGTTGAGGAACCTGCTGGTAGTAGCATGGAGCTGCTGGGCTGCTGTTACATGCAGGTTCAGCAGGCGGGAGAGCGGGAGGTACACCTGCAGTATCTCTTCCGATGTCAGTGGTTCATTAAGGCCCTGCAGCTTATGCAGGTCATTCTCGAAATGTATAATGGCATCGTCCCTTCTTTTGGCCCATTCTTCCCTGCTGATAGTGGTGTAAGGAGAGTAGCGCACTGGTTTAGTTTGTTGTTTCATATGCGGATATAGGAAGCAGCATTGCTTTTATTTCACGTACACGGTCTTGATGTTCAGAAATTCGTGCGCACCTTCGGACGAGAGCTCCCTGCCGTAGCCGGATTGCTTGACACCGCCAAAAGGCAGGCGGGCATCTGAATGTACCATGTCATTGATAAACACATTGCCGCTTTCTATTTGTGTGGCAAGGCGGGTGGCCTTTTCTATGTCGCTGGTCCACAGCGCGGCGCCCAGGCCAAACGGTGTCTGGTTGGCCAGCGCAATGGCCTGTTGCTCGTTTTCAGCTGTGATGATGGCAGCCAGCGGACCAAAGGTCTCTTCTTCAAAAGCTGTCATATCCGGTGTTACGCCGCTCAGCAGGGTAGGGGCAAAATTACAGGCGTCATGTGTTCCGCCGGTTAACAGCTGAGCTCCCTGCTGCAGGCTTTTTGCTAATTGCCCGGCCAGCTCCTCCGCCAGGTCGGGCCGCGCCATAGGACCCATTTGTGTATCTTCCGCCAGCGGATCTCCCTGCTTCATCTGCTGCAGCAGGCTGCTTACCTTATCGGTGAACGCAGCTGCAATGTCTTTTTCCACTATCCAGCGTTTGGCAGCTATGCACGACTGCCCTGCATTCTGCATGCGGGCCTTTACGGCAATGGAGGCCGCCTTTTCCAGGTCGGCATCCTTCAGTACAATAAAAGGATCGCTGCCACCCAGTTCCAGCACGGTCTTTTTTATGTATTTACCCGCCAGTTGCGCCACACTCATGCCCGCCGGCGTGCTGCCGGTAAGGGTAACGCCCTGCACGCGCATATCGGCGATAACGGGTTCTATGTTTTTGGAAGATACCAGCAGGGTTTGAAAAGCGCCTTCCGGAAAACCAGCTTCGAGGAAGATCTTCTCAATGTCCAGTGCGCAACCGCTGGTGTTGCTGGCATGTTTCAGCAGGCCTGCATTGCCGGCCAGTAAATTCGGAATGGCAAAGCGGAATACCTGCCAGTAGGGGAAGTTCCAGGGCATAATTGCCAGTATTACACCCTTGGGCTCATAGGCTACATAACTCCTTTTGGCATCGGCTGTAATAGGCCTGGGCCGTAAGATCTCCGCCATATTTTGAGCATAGTATGCTGCGCTGGTGGCGCATTTTAGTACTTCTGCCTTTGCTTCTTTCAGTGTTTTACCCATCTCCCTGGTGATCACCGTGGCATAGGCCGTGGTGTTCTTTTTCAGCAGCTCCACCACTTTCAGCATCAGGTCGCAACGCTGCTGCAGCGGCATCTGCCGTAACTGCAGGTAAGCGGTATGGCCCAGCGCCAGCCTGGCTTCAATCTCTTTATCAGTATGCGCTGCGTACTCGGCAATGGTTTCCAGTGTGTACGGGTATATGCTTTTAAAAGTACCCATAAAATTATTTTAGGCCTCAAATTTAAGGCTTATATGCGCTAATGGCGTACTTTTTCCATGAATAGCATTATCCGTAAAAAAAAGGAGAAACAGCTGCGCTGCTTCTCCTTTCTATTTTAAGTGCCGTTAGTACCTTATTCACTTACCCTGGTGATCTTCAGGGCATTGGTAGGCAGGTGCTCTTTTACAGGCGTGCTGCCGGTATTCACCACCACATCGCCTGCTTTGATGAAGCCTCTTTCCTTGAGAATGTTGATCTGGTCGAACACGATATCGTCCAGGCTCTCTTCTTCAGCATAGTAGAAGGCGCGCACACCCCAGCTCAGGCTCAGCTGGTTTACCAGGCTTCTTTCCTTGGTAAAGATATACAGCGGAGAACGCGGGCGGTAGCTGCTCAGCATGAAGCCGGTGTAGCCGCTCTGGGTCATACCGATCAGGGCGTCTGCATCCAGGTCTTCTGCTATCTTACACGCATTATAGCAAAGGGCGTCGCTCAGGAAAGTGGAAGAGTGACGGTGGGGGATCAGGTTACGGTTGTAGATGATGTCTTCTTTCTCAACTTCCCCGATGATCTTCTTCATGGTCTGGATCACCAGTACAGGGAATTGACCGGTAGCGGTTTCGCCGCTCAGCATCACCGCATCGGCGCCTTCCAGTACCGCATTGGCCACGTCCGTAATTTCACTACGGTTGGGACGGGTACGGTCTATCATGCTCTCCATCATCTGGGTAGCCACGATCACCGGTTTTGCACGGTGGATACATTTGCGGATGATATCCTTCTGGATCATCGGGATCTGCTCTACCGGCAGTTCCACACCCAGGTCGCCACGGGCGATCATTACGCCGTCGCTTTCCCAGATGATCTCTTTCAGGTTCTGGATAGCCTCCGGCTTTTCTATTTTAGAGATGATCTTGATCTTGGAATTACGCTCTTTCAGCTTCTTGCGCAGATCAGTCAGGTCTTTTACGTTACGTACAAAAGACAGGGCCACCCAATCGCACTCCTGGTCAATGATGAATTCCAGGTCAACCAGGTCCTTGTCTGTCAGCGCAGGCAGGGAAACCTTGGTATCAGGCAGGTTGAACCCTTTTTTAGATGACAGTACGCCCGGCAGGGTTACTTCTGCCTTGATCTCTCCGGCAGCGGTCACCTCTTTTACCACGGTTTCTATCTTGCCATCATCCAGCAGGATCTTTTGACCGGGCTTTACATCCCTGTGCAGGTTCTCGTAAGAAACATAGATCCTTTCCTTGGTGCCCACCACTTTCTCGTTCACAAAAGTGAGGATATCGCCTGCTTTCAGGGGCAGGGCGTTGTTCTCGATCTCTCCCACACGCAGCTTGGGGCCCTGCAGGTCTGCCAGGATGGCTACATTGTAAGGTTCAGTGCTGTTTATCTGGCGAATATGTTGGATAATGCGAAGCTTGTCTTCGTGTGAGCCGTGAGAGAAGTTCAGACGGAACACATTTACGCCGGCCTGCACCAGCTCCAGCAATTTCTCATAGGTATCGCAAGCAGGTCCTACAGTGGCAACAATCTTTGTTTTGTGATTAGAGTGTTCCCTGGATTTTTCATGATCCATCTGCTTGTGGTAATATTTGGATAAATCCTTTGTACTCATACGGCTTATTTTTAAACTCGCTAGAATTTTACACATCTTAACCCATTCCGGATCCATTTCTTCTTTTGCTTTTATAGCATGATCCAGCGGTGTATAGTGGATTTTGTTGTTTACGATGCCTACCATCACGTTATGATTGCCTTCCAGCAGTGCGTTCACGGCTGCAAAACCCATACGGCTGGCCAGGATACGATCCTGCGCAGTAGGAGAGCCGCCCCGCTGGATATGGCCCAGGATGCACACACGGGTGTCTGCGTTCGGCAGCTCGTGCTTGATCATTTCCGCTACGCCGTTGGCGCCGCCTGCTTCATGGCCTTCCGCCACTACGATCAGGTTCACCAGTTTGCGGCGGCGCTCATTAGCCTGCAGGTCTGCAATGATCTCTTCCACTTCAGACTTATGCTCCGGCATCATGATATGTTCCGCACCAGTGGAAATGCCACTGTACAACGCTATATAACCGGCATCACGTCCCATCACCTCAATAATGAAAAGACGGTCGTGCGCATCGGCAGTATCGCGTATTTTATCAATAGCTTCGATAGCGGTATTTACGGCAGTATCAAACCCGATCGTAAAATCCGTACCGGCAATATCTTTATCAATAGTACCCGGTAAACCGATACAGGGGATGTCAAATTCTTCAGAGAATTTCTGGGCTCCTTTGAAAGAACCATCACCTCCAATCACTACCAGGCCGTCAATGTTGTGCTTTTTCAGGTTTTCGTAGGCTTTCTTCCTGCCTTCCGGCTCATAAAAATCCTTGCAACGGGCCGTTTTAAGGATGGTGCCCCCACGTTGGATAATGTTGGCCACTGATTTTGATTCCATTGGCAGGATCTCGTTCCTCAGCATTCCCCGGTAGCCATACATGATGCCATAAACGTTCAACTGGTGATAAATACCTGTTCTTACCACCGCACGTACAGCCGCATTCATGCCTGGGGCATCCCCGCCAGAAGTAAGAACCGCAATGTTGTTCACTTTTTTCATTCAGGATATAATATTTATCTTCCCGGTGCTTATATTGATTTGTTAAAAAAACACCGAAAGGGCGCACAAAAATAACATTTTGGATTTTGTTTCCTAACAGTAATCCGCTTAAATAATTGAAATTTTCAATTTTAGTTAAACAATCCTGGAAATTTTTTCAAAAACTATACTTATGACGAAAAAGCATTATAGACAAATATTGGTATTGGGTATGAGTATTTTAACAGGCAGTGCAATGGCACAGCAAGCCGGGATGGTATATCCGGCTACGATGAAAACAGATTCGGTGGATGATTATCATGGCGTTAAAATAGCGGACCCGTACCGCTGGCTGGAAGACGACCACAGTGAAGCTACCGCCGCCTGGGTAAAGGAGCAGAACACGGTAACAAATGCTTACCTCTCCAGGATCCCTTTCCGGGACGCCATCAGGCAACGCCTCTCCGTTCTCTGGAATTATCCAAAAACCGGGGCGCCTTTCCGCGAAGGGGAATATTACTATTATTATAAGAACGATGGTTTGCAGAACCAGTCTGTCCTTTACCGCCAGAAAGGCCTGGACGGCAAGCCCGAAGTGTTCCTTGATCCCAACAAGCTGTCTGCCAGCGGCACTACGGCCCTCGGCTCCGTCAGTTTCTCCAGGGATCACCGCTATGTAGCTTATTTACTGTCCGGCGCGGGGTCAGACTGGCAACAGGCCTTTGTGATGGATGTGGCCACCAGGGAGCTGCTGCCCGATAAGCTGGAATGGATCAAGTTCAGCGGCCTTTCCTGGAAGGGCGATGGCTTCTACTACAGCCGCTACGACGCCCCCGGCGAGAAAAACCGCCTTTCCCAGAAGAATGAGTTCCACAAGGTATACTATCACCGCCTGGGCACTTCGCAGGAGCAGGACGAACTGGTGTTTGTAGATAAAGACCACCCCCTCCGCAATGCCAACGTGGCTGTTACGGAAGATGAGCGCTTCCTGATCCTCCACACCACGGAAGGTACGTCCGGTGCTGAGATCTGGTACCGTGATCTGCAGGATGCGGGGCAGAAAGACTTTAAACTGCTCATCAAAGGTTTCGACTTCCAGCCTGGTGTGATAGACAATATAGGGGGTAAGCTGCTGGTGCACACCAACCATGATGCGCCTAATTATAAGATCGTGCTGGTAGATCCTGCACATCCAGAAAAGGAGAACTGGGAAACCATTGTGCCCGAGAAACCGGAAGTGCTCTCCAGCGCAGGTATGGCAGCCGGCCGCCTGTTTGTGGGCTACCTGAAAGACGCTTCTGAACGCATGTACCAGTACGAGATCAGGCCGGGCGCGAAAGCTACATCCAGGGAAGTGGTACTTCCGGGTATAGGTTCGGTAAGTGGCTTCAATGGAAAGAAAGACGACAAATTCCTGTTCTATTCCTTCAGCTCTTATACTACTCCCGGCACAATATATAAATATGATGTAGCCACCGGTAAATCTACCCTTTATACCAGGCCTACGCTTAACTTCAACCCGGACGAGTATGAAACCAGGCAGGTGTTCTTTAACAGTAAAGACGGTACCCGCATACCCATTTTCCTGTCTTATAAAAAGGGAATGCAGCAGCAAGGCAACAACCCGGTACGTGCTTTATGGCTATGGCGGTTTTAATATTCCCATGACGCCGGGCTTCAGTCCTTCCAACCTGCTCTTTATGGAACAGGGCGGTATCTACGCGGTAGTGAACCTGCGCGGCGGCAGTGAATATGGAGAAGCCTGGCACAAGGCGGGTATGCTGGAGCATAAGCAGAACGTGTTTGACGATTTTATCGGCGCGGCAGAATACCTGGTACAGCAGCAATATACCAACCCTTCACGTATAGCCATCAGGGGTGGTTCCAACGGCGGCCTGCTGGTAGGAGCCTGTATGACCCAGCGGCCGGACCTCTTCAAGGTGGCGCTGCCGGCTGTGGGCGTAATGGATATGCTGCGTTACCAGCATTTCACCATTGGCTGGGCCTGGGCGGTTGAGTATGGCAGAAGCGACAATCCTGAACAATTCCGTTACCTGGTAAAATACTCTCCCCTCCATAACCTGAAGCCAGGTACCGCTTATCCGGCCACCCTGGTTACCACTGCCGATCATGACGACCGCGTAGTGCCCGCCCACTCATTTAAATTTGCCGCCACCCTGCAGGCCTGCCAGACAGGCCCCAACCCGGTGCTGATCCGCATTGAAACACAGGCTGGACACGGCAGCGGCAAACCTACGTCCAAACAAATAGACGAGGCAACCGATGTATGGGCGTTCACGTTGTATAATCTTGGCGTGGATTTTAAGTAATTTATTAGTACGAATTATCCCGCTAGCCGGGATAATTCGTAATTTTAATAAATTGCTGCTATGAAGGTTTTAATCACAGGAAGTAACGGTTTATTAGGCCAGCATCTTATTCCGCTGTTTATTGCGGACGAACGGTATGAAGTGATTGCGGCAGGCAGGGGTGTGAACCGCCTCCCGTCCCGGCAGGGGTATACTTATGAATCAGTGAACCTGCGTAATACGGTCAGCGTGCAGCAGTTAGTGGAAAAGCACCGTCCCGATATCATTATACATGCGGCCGCTATGACACAGGTGGATGAATGCGAGCGTAACAAAGATGCCTGCTGGGATACCAACGTAGCCGCTACACGTTATCTTATCCAGGCGGCTGAAAAGTATAATGCCTTTTTCCTGTTCCTCTCTACTGATTTCATTTTTGACGGCCTGGAAGGTCCTTACCGGGAAGATGATGCCCCCAACCCGCTCAGTTACTACGGCGCCAGCAAAGTAGCGGCAGAACGTATGATCCGGAACAGCAAGCTGCCCTGGGCTATTGTACGGACCGTGCTGGTGTACGGCACTGCCATCGATATGCAGCGCAGCAATATTATCACCTGGGTAAAGAACAATCTCCAGCAGGGTAAGAAGATCAAGGTGGTAGACGATCAGTGGCGTACGCCTACCCTGGTGCAGGATCTTGCCGAAGGTTGTAAGCTGGTGGCGGATAAGCAGGCTACCGGCATCTTTCATATATCCGGCAATGAAATGTTATCGCCTTATGAAATGGCCGTACAAACCGCCCAGTTCTTTAAGCTCGATCTCCGCCTCATCGAGAAGGTAAATGCCAAAAGCTTTGTTCAACCGGCCAAACGTCCGGCTAAAACAGGTTTTGTCATCGATAAGGCGGTACAGGAACTGGGGTATCAGCCTAGAAGCTTTGCAGAAGGGCTGGAAATAGTTGCCAGGGAAATAGGGGCAAAACAATAGTTATTTAAACTCCAGGTAAACATCGTGTTTTCCCCCATAGGTCGTCTTCACAAATCTGATCTTTTCTGTTGTATCGGCCGCCGGCGTTTTAAACCTGATCCTCACTTTAAACTGGGTAGAGTCATTATTGCCGTATGCAGATGCATCCTGCCCATAGGTTTTTAGATTGGCCGCACGCTTTTCAGCAGCAGCCAGGCTGTTATAGGAACCGCATACAATATAATACTCCAGGATCTGCGACGGATCTCCCGGCTCCGGCTGCACAGGCGCCGTACTGGCGGTATCCGTCTGTGTTACCTCGGCCGGTAAGCTCATGGTATCGGTAACGGCAGGCGCTGTAACTGCCGTGTTATCTACTGTAGATTCCGTTGGTACCTGGTTGCTCACAAACCACCAGATGGCGGTAGCTACCAGGGCGGCCGCAATAGGAATTGCCACCCACCACCATTTAAAACGGGACTGCTGTTCTTCCTCCTCCCATGGTGGTACGGTGTAATGATCCACCACTTCATTGTTCACTACTTCCGTAGTGCCTACCGTTACACTTGGCGTGGCATCGGGCCGCAACACAGGCTGCAGGTGCAGGGCGTCCGGCCTGCCGGGCAGGGTTTCCGGGGTGAAACTGATATGTCCTGTAGGGCCGGCCTGCAGGGAGCCTATGCCCGGTAATTCCAGCGGGCGGCCGCTTTGCAGGCTGGCCTTGAAGTCTTCAATATACTTTTCCAGCTTACGGCTGGCAATAGCGGGAACCAGCTGCTCTTTCAGCGAGATCCATTCCAGGCAGGAGCCGTCGTCTGTCCATTTTTCTTCAAAAGTCACCCGCTGTCCCGGCGGGTCAAGGCTTTTGTCCACTACATTATACTGCGCAGGTATGTGCTCAAGGGTAAAGGTTCCGATCCCCGGCACAATGCATACCTGCTGCCTGAAAAGGACGTCCTGTATGTACTGTTCTAATATCAAGGTGTTTGATTTATTGCGCAAGTTTACAACTTTAAAATTTAATCATCACTCCTCCTACGATATTAAAACCATAGGTGGGATAGCCGTTCCAGCGTTGGTAATGCGAATTAAACAGGTTATTGGCAGTTACCCACACGTTAAAATTACGGCCAACATCATAGTTGGCGCCGGCGTTCAGGTCAACCGCTCCCTTGGTTTTGGCAAAATCCTTATTGGCCAGCTGGTAGTAACTGCCGCTCAGCGCATAGAGATTGGCGTCCAGGTGCAGGTGCCTGCCTACCGTATATTGTCCGTACAGGTTGGCCTGGAAAGGGATCATATGCCAGGCTTTTACCTCGGTGTATTGCTTGTTGTAATTATACCAGTCGCCACTCAGACGTACCTGGAATTTTTCTTCCTCGATATAGCCGATCTCTGCATGCAGCTGGAAAGCACGCAGCTGGTCTTCATTTTTGATGAGAAAGGTATTGCCTACTGTGGTGTCGTTTACAAACAGGGGCAGGTTATGCCAGGTAACCGCGGCAAATTTGGTATTGTAGTTGAAATGGCTTCCCAGTGTACCTTTAATACCGGTATATTTTTCCTCTACTCTTGTATTCAGTATGTCGCCGGGGTATTGGCCAATAAAAGGATTCTTGTTGGCCAGGTTACGGAAACTGTTCTTGTCGATATAAGAGATCCAGCCGCTGCTCAGGATCACTTTCTTGCGTATCAGGTGTGATTCGTTCACAATGTCTGGCAGCAGGTAGAACTTGCTGTTGGTCCAGGTGGGATTTACGCCCGCATGCAGGGTAAAGCCCGGCTTGATGATCTCAAAAGCGGGATGGATGGCCACCACGTTGTTGTTGATCTGTTCCTGGTTATCTTCCTTGAAAGTGGAGAGATCAAGTACGCCTTCTGCTTTCAGGAAAAGGTCCTGCACCAGCTGCTTGCTCACCGGTACGTTGATGATGGCGGTATTTTCCTTGCGGTCAAAAGCATCATTGAACAGGATGAATTTTGCCTTGGGTGCAAATTGCAGCGCCCAGTCGTTCAGGGGGCGGTTCTTCAGTCCTACCTGCAGGGTGCCCTGGTTAAAAGCCTGCTTTACATCCCCTTTGGAGAAGTCAAACATCGTATGGTCATACCCGTAATAGTGGATTACATTGCGGTCAAAACCTACACTGCCGTTAATCTCAAACAGGGGGGAGTAGTAGGTACCGGAGGCCAGCACGTTTAGCGCGCTGTAGTCCTGGTTTTTGATATTCCCTTTTGAAGAAATAAAGCTGCCATACAGCCCGTAGTTGAACTTTTCGTTCCGGTTGCTGCCAAAGCCAGCCTGGATCAGGGGTGTTTTATAATTGCCAAAGCCGCCTTTGATAAAATTATTCTGCAGCGCGCTCAGGGAATCTTTACCCAGGGCCAGGGGCTTTAAGGGCACGGGCTGATACATGAAAGCCAGGTTAAGGGCCGGTACCTGGTACAACAGGCGCGGACGGGCAGTATCCGTACCGGGCAGTGAAGCCGTTAAGTTCAGCTTGGCGGCGTCGCGCAATTTGGGCTGATAGGTAGAGATAATGTCGATCGTTTCCTGTTTCAGCGAGTCCTGCGCCTGCACCGGTTGTTGAAGTCCAAGGGCTGCAACAACCAGCGCCGTTCCCATTCCCCACCTGCTCATATATTTGGTATAACCCTTCATTCGTTTTGCTTTTTACTTTTAACTTTTTTACTTGATCTTGGAAGCTGCTTTTTCTGCTGCTTCTACTTTACCCAGTTTTTCTTTTGCTTCCTGTTTCAGCTCCGGTATCGGGCAATTCTCAGCCAGGCTCTGGAAAGTGGCTTTGGCATTGAAATAATCTTTCTGTTGGGTATATACATCTCCCAGCAGGATATAGGCTTTTGCCACCCAGTATCCATAGGAAGGGGTGTTTTTGATCACGTCAAAGCCTGCCTTTTCCGCAGCATCCAGCTCGTTCTTTTTCAGGTAACTGATACCTGTATAATAACGGGCTTCAGCGCCGGTCTCGGATTTTGTCATGCCTGCCACTGTTTTGAACTCGCTGATGGCATCGTCATGTTTGCCGGCTTCCTGCAGGGAACGGCCCATGGCATAATGTCCCAGTATCTGGTCGTCTGTGCTGATGCTGGAAGAAGACAGCAGCATTTCCGCATAATTGCCTGCCTCATCCCAGTGCCCTAACTGCAGGTTGCTGCGTAAGAGGCCACGGGTGGCGGTCAGGGTATTTTCTTTGCCCGTGCTCAGGTCCTGCAGCTGCAGGTAATAGTTGCGGGCTTTTTCATAATTCTTTACCTGGTAGAAATAAATGTTGGCGGCCTGCTGGGCGGCGCGCTCCGCATAAATGCTGTTGTTCCCGGAGAGGATGAACTCATACCCCGGCAATGCGGCCGTATAATCTTTATTGTTATAGGCGCATTCTGATTTATAGAAGTAAGCAGGCAGCAGGAACTGCCCGTTGGGATATTGTTTGATGTAGTTGTTGAAAGCCGCGGTAGCGCCGCTGCAATCATTGCCGTTGAACTTGGCTTCTGCCGCTGCATAGGCAAGAGAATCCGCTGCAGATGCAGTTACGGTACGGCCGCTGGCTTTGAGCAGGGCTACGTAATCATCGGTTTTGCCCTGGCTGATGTAAATGTCTTTGATGGCCGCCAATGCTTCTCCGGCTTCTGCCGAGTTGGGATATTTCTCTACTACCTGGCGGTAATAGGAGAGGGCCTTGTTATCATTATCCCGGTTAAAATAGCACAGTCCCAGTTTTAGCAGCGCCCTTGGTGCATTGGGCCCGTTGGGCTGTTTCTGCAGCACACGCTCCAGGAAGGGGATCGCTTCTGTGTATTTTTCTGAAGCCAGGTAGGTGTTGGCGATCTCAAAATCTGCGTCGTTGCCGAAGCTGGAAGAAGGATATTTGTTACCCAGCTGTTTCAGCAGGGCCAGTTTCTCATTGTATTTACCCTGTATGCCCAGTATCACCGCCTTCTGGTAAGTAGCATAGTCTGCGTCCGGGTCATTTTTGGCGATCACGCGGTCATACAAGGCGGTGGCCTTGCCAAAATCTTTCAGCATGTAGTAGCAGTCTGCGCTGCGCAGTAATGCATCGTTGGCGATGCGTGGCGCATTGGGCCCGCTGACACGCTGGGCAGCTTCAAAATGCTGCAGGGCATGGGTATAGTCCTCTTTCTTCAGCAGGCTGTACCCCATGTTATAGCTGGCCGTCTGTGCATTGGCTTCCCCGGAGGAAGGCACGCCGCCGGTCAGGTAGGCATTGAGGTTGATGATGGCGTTATCGGTACGTTGCTGGCGCAGGGCAATTTCGGCTTTCCAGAAATGCGCCAGCTGTTTGATGTTCGGATCATAGGCATTTTTGATGGCAATATCCAGCAGGCGGTCTGCCTCACCCAGCTGCTGATCGTTTATCAGCTGGGTGGCTCTTCCGTAGGCTACCCGCTGGTAGGCGCGGAGCACGGTCGGGTTCTTTTCAGGGAGCGACTCAATGGTGGTGATGGCGTCCTGGTAGTTATTGGTGCTGGCAAAAAGGCTGACCAGTATCTCTTTCGCTTCTTTGTTGTAAGCAGATCGCGGGTAGGTGTTTACAAAATTGGTCAGCTCTGTCAGCGCTGCGTCCTGGTAGCCCAGTTCATAAGAAAGCTTGCCGTAATTGAACCGCGATATTTCCTGCTGTTGCGGGTTGGCGTTGTTGCGGGCGCCAAAGGCAAAGGCATTACGTGCATTGGCCTTCTGGCCGGTGCGCAGGTAACAGTCGCCCAGCAGGTACATGGAGTTCTGTCCCAGTGAATCCTTTTCGCCGCTCAGCTGTTTAAAACCGCTGATGGCTTTGTTATAGTCGCCCGTCTGGTAGTAGCAGTAAGACAGCTGGTAAACATCTTCTTTCCTTACTTCTTCTGCATTGTCCTGGTATTCCTGCAGGTAAGGCAGCGCTTTTTTATAGTCTTTTTTCTCAAAATAGGCTTGTCCTAATAACTGCTTCAGTTCTGCATCGTAGTATACATTGCCTTTCTGCAGCAGCGGTTCTGCAATGCGGATCACTTCATCCTTTTTGCCCTGGAAGTAGTAGATCTCTGCAATGTAGTAGGGCACGATGCCAGCGTATTTGGGTTCTTTCTCCACCCGTTTAAAGCTGGCGAGCGCCTCGCTGTACTGCCGGTTGTTGTAAGCAATAAAGCCATAGTAATAATTCGCGGGTATGTAGTATTTGCCTTCTATTTCTTTAATAGAGGCAAACAGAGGCTGGGCTTTCTGGAAATCTTTTACATTGAAGTAACAGTAGGCCAGCTCAAATTTAGCATCGGCTATTTCGTCGTTGGAAAGGTTGTCGATGTTGGCCTTTTCATACAGGGGGATGGCCTCTTTCAGCTTGTTGCGGTGAAAGTAGTATTTGGCCAGCTGGTAGCTTACCAGTTGCTCCCGGGCATTGTTGTTGGTGCGTTGCAGGTATTGCTGCGCCATTTTCTCCGCGTCGGCCTGCTGCAGTTTCAGCGCACACACGGTATAGTAGTAGGCTGCATCTGTTTTTACAAGCGAGCGGTTGGTTTCCTGGAAATAGTTGATATTATCCAGCACCTGCCTGAAAAGCTGCATAGACACCGCGTATTTCTCCTGCTGGAAAAGCTGCTGTGCATCCTTGAAAACTTTATCCTGGTCAGTATAAATACGGGTATGCTGGGCCTGGGCAGGGGTAATGGCGGCCAGGCCGGCGCCTCCCAGAGCCAGCAGGGATAAATACAAATGTCCGGAAACCACGATCTTTCTTATAAATTGCATGCGCTTGTATTTGTTAAAATAGTTTATTGGCTTACCTGTTTCCTTCATTGACTAATGGCTATTGAATGTCAGGTAATTAATGTTGGCAGGGTATCAATAGTCCGGAGGGTCGTTCAACGAAGAAAACGGATAAACCAGTAAACGCTAAATCAATGGTAGCAAATATAAAAGTTTAAACCTTTTTCACTCTGACAGCTTATCTACAGTGATGTGGATAACCATAATGTGGATAACTCTAACCCCTGGCATATGCGTATTCCCCTATCTTGCAGGCAATTTCATTAGCAAGAATTAAACCATATTTAAATTCTATGAGAAAACTCTTTTCTGCCGGCTTTACCAATGGAACGGTTAACTTTTCCCTTTTGTTGTTGCGGGTGGTGTTTGGAGCAATGATGTTAACACATGGCTGGCCTAAACTGATGAATTTCGCCGGCCTGGCCCATAAATTTGCAGATCCCCTGCATGTAGGCAAGGCTACTTCGCTGGGCATGACGGTTTTCGCCGAAGTATTTTGTTCTGTTTTTATTATCCTGGGGCTGCTTACCCGCCTGGCGGCTATCCCCCTGGTGATCCTGATGGCCGTAGCGCTTTTTATGATCCACGGGCATGACCCCATCGCTCAGAAAGAAAAGGCCATCCTGTACCTGGCTGTTTTTATCGTGATCCTGTTCTGTGGTCCCGGCCGTCTGAGCTTTGACAGCCTCATAGGAAGATAAAAGTAAAAAGTTTTACTTTTCAGCATGTTTACATCGATTACTACCATACGCGTTCGTTACGGAGAAACAGACCAGATGGGGTACCTGTACTACGGTAATTATGCGCTGTATTACGAAGTGGGCCGCGCGGAAGCCATCCGCGAACTGGGCTTTACCTACCGCGAACTGGAAGAGCAGGGCGTAATCATGCCCGTGGCGGAGCTGCAGATCAAATACCTCCGCCCTGCACTGTATGATGACCTGATCACCGTAAAGACCACTTTGAGGGAATTACCCGCCACACACAGGATACAGTTCCATTCAGAGTTGTATAACGAAAAAGGCGAGCTGCTGAATGTAGGCGTTACCACCCTGGTGTTCCTGCATGCAGCCACAAAAGCGAAGTCGAACCTGCCTGAACCGCTCAGGGTACGGCTGGAACCGTTCTTCAAGAAATAAATAAGAAAAGTAAAAAAGCTTTTTTCTTTTTTATTTTTGGTTTGGAACAAACCAACAAGTGTGGAAAAGATCACAGCCAGCATTATCACCATTGGTGACGAATTGCTGATCGGACAGACGATAGACACCAACTCTGCCTGGATGGCACAGCAGTTGAATAATATGGGCATCTGGGTGCAACGCCGTGTAGCCGTAGGAGATACCAGGCAGGCCATCGTGGAAGCCCTGGACGCGGAAAGCGCCACTGCAGATATCATCCTGATCACCGGCGGACTGGGCCCCACGGCAGATGATATCACCAAACCTACCCTTACAGCATATTTCGGCGGCAAACTGGTATCGCACGAGCCTACCTTGCAGCGCCTCATGAAATTCTTTGAAAGCCGTGGCCTGCCCGTACTGCAGCGCAATGTAGACCAGGCCCTGGTGCCGGATGTGTGCACGGTACTGTTCAACAACTGGGGCCTTGCACCCGGTATGTGGTTCGAAAAGGATGGAAAGGTATATGTGTCTATGCCCGGTGTGCCGCACGAAATGAAAGGCATCATGGAACACCATGTGCTGCCCCGCCTGCAGGAGCAATTCCCGACAAAGGCCGTGATCCATCAAACCCTCCTTACTTCCGGCTTGGGAGAATCCTTCATTGCAGAACGGCTGCTGAACTTTGAAGCCAATCTGCCTCCCTATATTAAACTGGCCTACCTGCCCAGCTACGGACTGTTAAAACTCAGGCTCACCGCCCTGGGTGAAGACAAGGTATCTACAGCGGCAGAACTGAAACTGCATTTCCAGGAAATGCAAACCCTGCTGGCAGATATTACGGTGGCAGAAGAAGACATTCCCATGGGTGAAGTGCTGGGCCGCATACTGCGCGCCGGCAATAAAACCGTGGGTACCGCAGAAAGCTGTACCGGCGGCTATATTGCTCATAACATCACGGCCATTCCGGGCAGTTCAGCCTATTTTAAAGGCAGTGTGGTGACTTACTCCAATGAAATGAAAATGAAGCTGCTGGCGGTAAAGGAGGAAACGCTGGCCGCACATGGCGCCGTGAGTGAGGAGACGGTGCGCGAAATGGCCGCAGGAGCACTGCAGCTGCTGGAAACAGATTATGCGATCGCCGTTTCCGGCATCATGGGGCCTGATGGCGGTTCTCCCGAAAAACCGGTGGGCACGGTGTGGATAGCCGTTGCCAGTGCCGCAAACATCGTCACTGTCAAACACCGGATGATATACGACCGTGAGCGCAACATCCACATGACCGCTATTTATGCCATGAATGAGCTCAGGAAGTTGCTGAATGCTTAATGCAGAACACCTAACGCGGCATGCAGCGTTGCGCATTCCGCCTTCAGCGTTTCGCGTTCTAACTAATTACCTTACATTTGTTCCCAGCAAAACACTAAAATAGATCTTATGGCCATTGTAGAACTGGTAATGCCTAAAATGGGGGAAAGCATCATGGAAGCCACCATATTACGCTGGCATAAAAAGCCCGGTGATCAGGTAAAAGCTGATGAAACCGTGCTTGAAATTGCTACCGATAAGGTGGATAGTGAAGTGCCCTCCATTGCAGATGGGGAAATTACCGAATTACTGTTTGCAGAGAACGAAGTAGTACCGGTAGGCGCCGTCATTGCACGTATTAAGACTGCTGATGCTGCCGGAACACCGGCGCCGGCTCCCGCACAGCCTGCGCCCCGGGAAGAGGTTCATCATGCACCGGCGCAGCAGGAAGCATCCTACGCTGCGGCAACACCGGTGCAGGAGCAGATAGAGCCAAAGTTCACCACCGGTACCCCGCGTTTCTATTCTCCCCTGGTGCTCACCATTGCCCAGCAGGAAGGCGTAAGCTTTGCCGAGCTGGAAAAGATACCGGGCAGCGGTAATGAAGGAAGAGTGACCAAGAAAGATATACTGGAATACGTAGCCGCCCGCAAACAGGGTACACCATCGCCTGTAACAGAAGAAACGGTACCCGTGCAGGCGCCCGTAGTAGCGTCCAGGCCCGTAATAGCCGCCGCGCCTGCGCCGCAATATAACGGCAGCAGTAATGGTAATGTAGAGATCATTGAAATGGACCGTATGCGCAAGCTGATTGCCGAGCACATGGTTCGCAGCAAGCATACCAGTCCGCACGTCACCAGCTTTGCAGAAGCCGATGTTACCCACATGGTAAAATGGCGCGATGCTGTTAAGAAAGATTTTGAACGCAGGGGAAGGAGAGAAGCTCACTTTTACGCCACTATTTATAGAAGCAGTGGTGAAATGCCTGAAACGTTTCCCCCTGGTGAACTGCTCCCTGGATGGTGATAAGATCATCATCAAAAAGGATATCAATATCGGCATGGCTACTGCACTGCCCAGCGGCAACCTGATCGTGCCGGTGATCAAAAATGCAGATATGCTCAACCTGGTAGGCCTGACCCGGCAGGTAAACCATCTGGCCAATGCCGCCCGCCAGAACCGCCTGAAACCGGAAGATACCCAGAACGGTACTTTCACCCTCACCAATGTGGGCACCTTTGGCAGCCTGGCCGGTACACCCATCATCAACCAGCCGCAGGTGGCCATACTGGCCGTAGGCGCCATCAAAAAACGACCGGTGGTGATCGAAACGGAATATGGCGACTCCATCGCTATCCGCCACATGATGTACCTCTCGCTTTCTTACGACCATCGTATTGTGGATGGCGCACTGGGCGCTACCTTCCTCAGCGCAGTGGCGCAGGAACTCGAAAGCTTTGATCCGCAGAAAGAATATTGATAAACGTCTTTTTAAAGTTAAAGGCCGGACCGCCATGCGGTCCGGCCTTTTTTAATTACTTATTTGCTAAATATACNGGGTTCATTAACATCTGGTTAACCGCTAAAAGGGCGATTCACAGTAACTTACACGGTATAGCTATGAAATAACAACCAGTGTACTTAAATACCCTATTCCTTACCCCATGACCAGAATCGGCATTATTGAAGACAATACTTTCCAGTTAAGCAGCTACCGGGAGTTTTTTGAAGATTACCCCGAATGTAAAGTGGTATTTGCCCAGCGCTCGCTGGAAGAATGCTGGGAACTGCCCTTGCAGCAAATGCATGCAGATGCAGTGCTGCTGGACATTCACCTGCCCGGCGAAACTGGTATAGCCGGTATCCCCAGGCTGCGCACCCTCTTTCCGGACGCAAAGATCATTATACTATCTGGCCACCAGGAAAAACAGTATGTGCTGGAAGCCCTCAAGGCGGGCGCTCACGGCTATATTGTTAAAAGCAGCCGCCTTACGGAGATTTACCAGGGCATACAGGACGCCATCCGCTACGGCGGCACGCTGTGCCCTCGGGTCTGTTATACGCTGATCCGTCATATCAATGAAGATCCGCTGCAGAACATCCGGTATAAGCTAACAGAAAGGGAATACGAGTTACTACACCTGCTGAAGGAAGGGCATTCCTATAAGGTCATGGCAGACCGCCTGCATCTGTCGGTCTTCACGGTCAATCATCACCTGAAGAAGATCTATCACAAACTGAACGTGTCTTCCAAATCAGAACTGGTTTCAAGAATCTGCCTGAATAATCTCTGATGCATTTTCAGCCACTTAGCATATAAACTCCATTAAGGTTTACCAGATAAACAATGGGGCCGCCTGTCAGTCAGCAGGCGGCCCCATTGTTTATGCATTGCTCCAGTATGATGAAGGCTGGTTCATTTGTATGATCCCGGTAGATGACCGGTAGATGACTGGTATCTATTAAGAGACCGGACATCTACCCTTCAACTACGGGACACATACCGGACATCTACCGGACATCCCTGATCTAACACAGATGTAGCGCGGGTCTGTCTAGTCCTAAAATAGCTATACAGGTGAATAAAATAGTCCTGATACTGGTTAAACATCCGAGTCCATAAGTCCTAAAAAAGCGCTACAGGTCATAGCCGATGCTTTATTGCCAGGTAGACCGGGTGTCTAGCCCTGATACGGGTTATACATCCTGGTCCTGCCTGAAATGAAACGGGACCGTCTCATTCCTGAGGCGGCCCCGTTTCATTTCAGGACCTATACTGTCTTCTATGGTGAATACGCTTAATTACCCCTGAACAACCTAAAAGAAAAAGGCCGTCCCAAAATTACTTTTGAGACGGCTCTTTCAATTCGTTTTGGCCTTGAATAACCTGGCGCAATAGAATAAGTAACAACATTAATAGCGACGATCGCGTCCGCCGCCGCCGTATCCACCGCCACCACGGTTACCACCACCACTTCTGAAGTTATTATTCGGTTGTTTAGGTCTTGCTTCGTTTACCATTAATTGCTTGCCCTCAATCTCGCTGCCGTTTAAACTGTCCATAGCTTTTTGTCCTTCTTCCTGATTAGGCATTTCCACAAATCCGAAACCGCGGGAACGGCCAGTTTCGTGGTCTTTAATGATTTTAGCGGACTTAACTTCCCCAAATTCGGCAAATATCTGGTGAAGGTCCTCATCGTTCAACCTATAGTGAAGGTTGGCTACGTAAATGTTCATGACTAAAAAATTATAAAATTGAAAAATAATACTGAAGATAAAGAAATTACTTCGATAAAAGCGACAACCGGTTAAACTATTTGTAAAAAGATGTCCAGGGGGTATAGCTGCTATACCCCGGATATAGTGCTGGTAAGGATTACGACAGTTTTTTAAATATTTATTAAAACGATATAAAAGGCAATATCATGCAACATTTATGACCTTTTTTTTGTAAATTTAATATATAATCCATTAAATTTTATTGTTATGGGTGTATTAAGTGAAACATGGTTCGCAGACGGATATATAGACTTCGAGCAGAAAAAATATACCTTGCTCGCCTATCTCCAGGAAATAAACCGCTACTTCAACCAGCACATGCTGTACCCGCAGCTGGCAGATGTGATCTTTCACTACAACAACCTGGTCGCTTTCCGTGAAAACAAACAGTTTATCCAGCAGCACTTTCCCAAACGGCTTACGGCACTGAACATGGAAAAGCTGCAGCTGCTCTATGAGCAGATGATCGCAGATGACGAGCTGATGCAGGAACTTGAGTCCATCATTCACTACGCCATGAACAAAATGAACAATACCATTAAGGAAGGCACGGAGATCTATGAACTGGTGGAAGAGAGTATCAATATTGCGCCGGTTGGACTGATCCCGCTGGACAGCCAGGAGGGGTACCTGTTTTTGTCAGACGGCCGCCGCCGCGACACGTTGGTGTATGAGTACCGGCTCACTATTTTTGAGCGGCATGATGAAAAATACCGTGGTATTCACACGCAGTATATTGAGGCTTACCAGAAGAACCTGGTGTATTCCTGTGAGCATATCAAAACATTACTGATCCGCCAGCGTAAAAAACTGCCTAACCCGGCCGTATACCGGATCGATACCGAACTGGTATTTCCCCTGAACGAAACGCTGCTGCCGGTGGCTAAACGCTGCCTGGTAAAATATATAGCCCGGAATGCGGCTTAAAAGCGCCTAATTTAAGGCCGGGTTGTTTCCATCTTCAAATATTACTTCCAGCTCATGATCGTTTAAAAATGGCTGGTAATATTGCGAAATGATCTTGCGGATCTTGTCTTTAGACTGCTGCAGGTATACGGTGTTGGATTCCAGCTGCGCGCGGGAGGTTTGGTACAGTTTCTTTTGTACGTCCGTATAGGTTTCATCATCCTGGAAAAGGAACCAGCCTTTGCGGTTGGCGGTTTCCATCTTGTCTATCTTCAGCTCATAGCTGAGCAGTTTGGGGGTGGGCATCCGCACGGTAATCTTGCTTGCATTGCTGGATACACGAAAATTCTGTTCGTTCACATCCACACCATATTTTGCCAGATAGGGAACAGATACCCATATCGTATTTTCCAGGAACACCTTCTTGAGGTTATCCGTCCAGTCGCCGCTGTTCTCCAGGTTACTGCGTTTAATGCTGGCAACGCCCTGTACTTCCAAGCTGGCCAGTTCTGCAATTTCCCTTACTACTATACTGTTGCTCAATACTTCCTGGCTGGTGGTTCTGCTGCCAAACTGTTTGCCCAGCCAGAAGATCAGGAGCACCAGCAGGGCCAGGATTAAAAGCGTAAAAAATCGTTTCATGTTTTAAAGTTTGAGATTTGAGTTTTGAAGTTTGAGGTATATTAGAAGCTGGAGGCTTGACTTAGCGTCTGGTTACTAATGATGCACCAGTAACCTTCAACAAACTTCAACCTCGAACCTCAAACTTTTACTCCTCTCTCGTGAGCGCCCCGATAATTTCCTTGTGTTGAGGGTACTGTGCCTGCAGTTTTTTACGCTGGGCCAGTTCAAAGTCTTCAAAATCAAAGCCAGGCGCCACAGTACAGCCAGCCAGTGTAAAGCCGCCGGGCACATCTACACGGGCGGCAAACCAGTTGCCTGCCGTGATCACCACCTGCAGCTGTTCTCCCAGGTGCAGGTTACGACCCAGTTTATGAACGTGCAGGCGGCCTGTACTGTCTAGTTCGTATATACTTAAAGGTTCGCCATCATAAAAATGCCATATCTCGTCAGCCGCTATACGGTGAAAAGCGGAAAAGTCGCCATATTCCAGCAGGAAATAAATGCAGGTGGATGCATGCCGGTTGCCTTTCATGCCGGGTGGCAGGGTAGACTTGTGGAGGATCCAGGCTGACCGGTAGGTTTCACGGAAAGCGCCTCCTTCCACATGGGTGGTCAGCTGCAATTGTTCCCGCCAGTAGTCGGCTGTTCTTAAGGTAGTGATCATGGGTTATGGATGTGTTTGTTTATAAACATCAGGATAGTGTATCTGCATAAATCTTTCCGGGTGGGACAGCGGAGTAAAGCCAAACTGTGCATACAGCCCGTGAGCATCTGCTGTAGCCAGCATCCATCTGCGCAGCCCCTGCAGTTCAGGATGCGCCACAATGGTCTTCATGAGCCATTTGGACAAGCCTTTTCCGCGGTAGGATGGCAGGATAAATACATCTGCCAGGTAGGCAAAGGTGGTATAATCGGTGATAATGCGGGCAAATCCTGCCTGCTGCTGCTCGTGGTAAAGGCCAAAACATAAGGAGTGCCGTAATGACCGTTCTACTGTGCTGCGTGGAATACCTTTGGCCCAGTATGTATCGCTCAGAAAAGAATGAATAAGGTCCAGGTCCAGCTTATCACTGTCTGTACTGATCAAATATTCGCCTGATTGTACCTGCATGATTTCCATGAGATGCTATTTGGCGGCAAAATAGCGAAATGTTTGCTATCAAGCTACTGCCACCCCTGCGTCCGTTGACGGCATCTGCGCTACTGCGCCGCTGGTGCCGGAGGGCATAAAGAAAGAAGGTGTCTGACCATTAAAGTATACATAATCCTGCCGCAGCACCGCTTCGTTGTAGTACTGCCCGTTGCCTGTAAGCGGCTGCCACTGCGGCATGGCTATCTGCTGCATAACGCGCATCGATTTTTTGAAGCGCAGCATGCTGGCGTACAGCTTAGGTGGCAATCCCACCACTTCCATGAACATTCTTTCCAGTGTAGGCCGCGATAACCTGAAGCGGTTGGCCAGGTGCGCTATATTTACATGGCCGTGCTGCTGCTGCAGGTAATCGGCCACTTTTTCTACTGCCTGTTTATTGTAATTCTGTTGCTGCATCGCTGCCTGCAAAGCCTGATCCAGCAGCGCGGGCACCTGCCCGGCATCTGCCGTGCGCAAATGTGCCGTCAGCATTTCCCAGCTGTCATTCCCGGTTTTAGCCAGGTTACGGAAGTAATTACTGATGGCGTGCATATTAAGGCCCAGCAAGCGGTGGCCGCCGTAGGCATTCAGTTGTACCACCACCATTTTCACAGGGCCTTTCACTTTAAGCTGGCTGGAGCAGGTAAAATGACCTATCACCGATGCCTCCGGCAGCTGGAAGGCGGCATGATGGCAAGGCTGACAGCTCACTTCTCCCTCCTGGAGAAATACCATATACTGATCTCCCAGTGATAACAGGCTTTGCGGCAATGTGATCACCCCCGTAGTATCATCATGCCAGTAGTAATAATGTTTTACATAAGGATGCAAGTTGGCTGCAGGACGGTAGATATGGAAATTCATAGGAAAAAAGTGTTGTGGTTCTGAATTTGTTCCCTGTACTCCCTCATTCTCGTTGGCTACGTAAATATAGTGAAAATGTATTATATACAGAAAGGAATTTATCTGCGCCAATTTTGGCTTAATTCTGAATGGATTAGGAGCTGATACTGTTAAAACGGCGCAGCCGGAAAATGACGAGCGCCGCATGCTGAACAAGCGGCGCTCTTTTATCTTGTGACAGGGGTAAAAATATTACTTACCGGCCGGTGTCCCAGCCCCAGTTGATGCCTTTTTCTGTGGCGGGGACCCCGCGTTCCAGCCATTGGGGAGCGGGTGCGCCTTTCAGGAAGTGGTCAAAGAACTGTTGTTCCCTGCGTTGTATGTCTTTGCGGTTCTGCCTTTGAACCAGGTTATGCGCTTCGTTGTTATAGTTCAGCATCCACACCGGTTTGCCCAGGCGGCGAAGGCCGGTGAACAGTTCAATACCCTGGTACCAGGGCACGGCCCCGTCTGCGTCATTGGCCATAATAGCCAGGGGGGTGTTCACCTTTGGCAGGTGGAATAACGGCGAGTTCTCAATATACAGTTCGGGCTTTTCCCAAAGGGTGCCGCCAATACGGCTTTGGGTATGCTCGTATTGAAACTGGCGGTTCATGCCGCTTTCCCAGCGGATACCCCCGTAGGCGCTGGTCATGTTGGCCACGGGCGCTCCCGCCCATGCGGCTTTGAACAGGTTGGTCCGGGTGATGAGGTAGGCCACCTGGTAACCGCCCCAGCTTTGTCCCTGAATACCGATGTTGGTACTGTCTACCCAGCTGTGTTTTGCAAGCGCCCGTGCGCCGCTTACAATATAGTTATAGGCGCTGTTGCCCGGATAGCCGTTATCATAGCTGATATCCGGTGCAAAAACCAGGTAACCGCGGCTTACAAAGAAGGGAATGTTCAGCCTGGAAGGTGTAGGCGCGGGCGGCTGGTAATTGTACAAAAGGTCTGTCAGTTTCTCATAGAAGTAGATGATCATCGGGTACTGCTGTGTGCTGTCAAAGTTTTCGGGTTTATACAAAATGCCTTCTGCAGGCTTGCCGTTATAGGCCGTCCATTTGAACAGCGATGCCGTACCCCAGTTGTAGTTTTGCTGCTGCGGATTGATATGGCTTATCTGCATGGCTTTATCAAAAGTGGGTATTTTCCCGGACAAGACGGCGGTATACACATCCGGCGACTGCTGGTAATTGCTCTTATTAAAAAGATAGCGGTCTGCCTGTTTAGCCTTTGCCAGGAACTGGTATGCGTAAGGCCCCATTGCCAGTTGCTGCAGCGGAGCTTTCCCGCCTTTTATAATATAAAATCCATTGTATTTGCTTTGCTCATTGTATGCGCTGAAGTGCAAATCCTGCCCGTTTTTAATAAAGCGCTCATCTTCATCCAGCTTCAGGTAGCGAAAGCGGGTCTTGTCCCTTCGGCCAATACCGGTAAGGTTCCTGGGCGTTGCAACGCCTGCGGGATCTGCTTCCCATACATCATAGCGGTCATACAGCAGTATGCGGCGGTCGTCCTGCAGCCAGCCTGCCCTGCCGTAGTCATAGGGTGCATCCGGATGATCATCTTCCTCGTCAAACATGGCGGTAGGTATGGCGGCGCTGATATTGCGGATGGCGCCACCGGCGCATTCATAACTGAACCAGTGCCGGGCCGCCATATCGTACCAGTACAGATAATTGCCTTTGGGAGAGATGTAGAAGGTGCCATCCAGTTTTTCCTTCACCAGCCGGCGGCTACCGTCTTTTACATTGATCAGCCAGGCGCTTTTCAGTGTGCGGCCGGTCCACTGCAGGGGAACACGCTGACCTTTGTCCGTATAGCCCAACGCGTAGTCGCTGTTCCCTTCATTGGCGGTGAGCACGTTTTCAAGATCGGTATCGCCCAGTTGTACCACCCGGCGGGTGTCTGGGTAGTATACGGCCAGGTAGCTTTTTTTCAGGTCCCTGTTGAGGTTTTTCAGCTGCATGGGCTGCAGGTAATCGTCCTGGTAATGCCAGATGTCCAGTTTTGCTACTTCGAAGTCTACGATGGTAGTATCTTTTGGCGGACGAACCGGCGCGGTGCCAAAGAACAAGCGCTGACCGTTATTGCTGAAATAAAGCCTGCTGGTATCTGCTACGCCCCATTTTTCCGGTATGCCGGGCGTATTTCTATCGGCCGCAATGGCGCCGCTATCCTGGCCTGGGCGGTAGTAGTACAATTGGTAGCTATGTTGCAGGGCTTTGGCGCTGTCACGGGTACTGATCCAGGCGGCCTGCAGGCCTTCCTCATCAAAAGTGAAGGCCTTCCGCTGTGCGGCGCCGCGGCTCAGGGTATCTGCACGGCGGGCGGCAATGTCCCATAACAGTACGGCTGCTTTGGCCAGGCTGTCTTTTTTGGAAGCCGTGGTGGCTGCCAGCAGCTTGTTCCCGGGTTTGCTGAAAGCATATTCCACTACATGATGGATGGTATCTTCCCGGCCTGTTTCGAGCTGGCGGATCACGAGCGGTGCACCACCGGTGCTGTCTTTATCTGAAGGCCCTTTTTCCAGCAGGTAGGCCAGCGTACCGCTGCCTTTCTCCGGCGTTTTAAATGATTTTACCAGGGGTGTTTTCCATACCTGCCATTTGTCCAGTGCAACAATGCCCAGTGAATCTTTGGGCATTTCTGCGGCTTTTTTCTTTTTGATCTTTGCCTGCCGGGTATCTTTGAAGAAGGGGTCTATCGCAAACACCACAAAGCGCGAGTCTTCCGTGATCACAGCACTGTTGCCGCGGGGTATTTCCAGGCTGCGCTGTGTGCCGGGATGATATATCAACAGGCGGCCATCGGCCTTCCTGCAGGCTGACGGTATAAACGATCCATTGTCCGTTGTTGCTGACAGCCTTGCTGCTGACGCTTTCCCAGGTGTCATATACACTGTGGTCTAATGGTGGTTTAGCTATTTTGCTGTGCATAACTGAAAAGGGGCAGTCCCAGGAAGGCTGCCCATACGTGCTGTGGTTCTCATGTAGGCTAAGTTACAAAATCCAAATTCCAAATACCAACATCCAAAGCCTGAAAAACAGCTGTTCCTGCTAAAGGCAAGCAACTAAAGGCAACCAATTTTTGAGAAGCAACTGCCCCCTTTGGAATTTTGGATTTTGGTATTTGGTATTTGGATTTTGGTATTTGGCTTTGGTATTACTGCCATCCCGGGTTCTGCTCCAGTTCCCCATTCGGGTAGAGGGCTATCTGCCCGGTGGGTATGGGAGACAGGTAATGTTTCGGATCAATGAAGGTGCGTTTGGTGCTTGCGCTGTAAGGCATAATATAGCCGTCGGCATTGCGCAGCACTTTACCATTGTCCGGTACTTTGGCGCCCAGGAAGATGTCGGGGTTCTGCTGGCTGTCCATATAGCGGCCTTTTTTCCAGCGCATCAGGTCCTGGTAGCGGAAGCCGTCCATCATCAGTTCTACTCTTCTTTCGCGGCGTATTTCCCATACCAGGGAAGTGATGTCTGCATCTTTCTTTGGGTCTGTGTACGGGGTACCGTTCACGGCTACACCCTGTACGCCGTTCAGTTGCAGATGAGGCATACCCGCTCTGTCGCGCAGCTTGTTAATGGAATTATCAAGATCTGCCTGGGTGATGGGGGTGCCCAGCTGATCCAGTTCTGCGCAGGCTTCTGCATAGTTCAGGTATACTTCCGCCAGCCAGAAAAGGGGCGCATCCGTATCATTGTAGGGAGAGCGCTCATTGGCAATTTTAGGCTGCAGGTATTTGGAAGGACGGTAGCCGGTGCTGGAGCTCAGGCCGTTCACGAGTGAGCCGTTGTAACAAAGGAAGGTATCTACGGTAATGAGCATACGTTTGTCACGGTTGGCACGTAGGTTTTGGATACCATCGTCACCCATGTACCTGGGAGAAAGGGAAATGGGCAGGCCATCATCACAGAGATAGGCGTCTACTGCCGATTTTGTTAAACCTCTCATCTGCGTGGTGCCGGTGAGAAAGCCTACTACAGAATGGGTAAGGATGCCCGGCACATATCTTTTGAAAAGCAACACTTCCTTTGCCGCCGGTCCGCCGGAAAGATCAATGGTATTGAACACAGCCTGGTAATCTTCAGACAGCACGTATCCTGCAGTAAAAAGTTTGCCGGCTGCATCCTTTGCCGCCAGCAGGAATTTATCTGCGCCTGTCAGCCCCAGCTCAGTATGATATTTACGGTAGGTGCCTTCGTAGAGGCCTATACGTGATTTCAGTGCCAATGCCACATTGTTGTTTACCGTATTGGAGTTATCGTTGGTTCGCAGGTTGGCGGCGGCAAAATCAATGTCTGCCAGTATGCTGTCCATCACCAGCACCCGGGAGTCGCGCGGTTTATAGATCTCGCCGGTTTCTGAAATATCCATGGAGCGGCCTATCCAGGGTACATCGCCATAAGCCTGCACCAGTTGAAAATAGCGGAAGGCGCGGAAGAAGCGGGCGATGCCTTTCCAGTGGTTCTTTGCTTCGTCGGGTATAGGCGCGTGGTCTATACGCTCCAGCATGATGTTGGCCTTGCGGATGTATTTCCAGTCCCATTCGCTGGAAGATGCAGGTGCTGAAACGGCGTAGTTGGCAAAGGTGGGCGCTGCCTGATCGTCTGTAAAGGAAGTGAAGTAGAAGTCGCCGGTGCCTGAGCCATTACCAAAGCCGGTGAACATGTTGTAGTACTCCCAGCTGTAGGTCCGGATCTTGTCTTCGGAGGTCCAGAAATCCGTATCATCAAAGGTGTCCGGCAAACCTTTATCTATAAACTTTGTACAACCGGTCACTGCAAAATACAGCAGGGCGGGAAGTATATATAGTATTGTCTTTTTCATCTGTCAATGATTTTAATGCGGTTAGAAGATCACTTGTAAGCCAAAAGAGTAGCTGCGCTGAAAGGGGAAGGTGCGCCCGATAAAATCTGATTCACCGGTGGTGATCTCAGGATCCAGCGGGATGCCTACATGTGAGATAATGTCCGCGATATTCTGACCGCTTACGTATACACGCAGTTTCTGCAGGTGTATGCGTTTCAGCAGTTCCGGTGAGAAGCTGTAGCCAAGTGTCAGGTTCTTCAGTCGCAGATAGGCGAGGTTCAGCAGGTATTTGCTTTGCGGGTAAAAGTTATTGCCGCCGTTTTGCAAACCGGATATCTTACCGGTGGCGTTGCCTGCGTATGGGCGGGGATACTTTGCGTTAGTATTGTCTTCTGTCCAGTAATCCAGCTGGTGGTCATACAGGATATCCGATCCCCTGTACAGGGGAAGCGCTACATCGCCCCATCCCCAAAGCTCGCGTTTACCAACACCCTGGAAGAAAATGTCGAGGTCAAAGTTTTTCCAGCTGCCGCCTATACGAAAACTGTATTGGTAACGCGGCAGGCTATTACCGATCACCTTCAGGTCGCCATGATCCAGCGCACTTGCCTTACCACCGTTGATCACGCTGTCGCCGTTCAGGTCCTTGTATTTAACATCACCGGGACCGTATACAAAGTTACCGTTCGCCAGGGCTTTCTGATCGGGAACAGACGCTTTATCGTCCATATCATCATCCGTGGTGAAATAGCGGTCTGTTTCAAAGCCCCATATTTCTCCGATGGTTTTGCCCGTATAGTTCTGGTTCAGCAGCATGGAAGGATTATCCCATTTGGTGATGGTAGATTTGCTGTCGGCCAGTGTCGCAATGCCATATACCGCCAGATCGGGCGTGATATTATAGCTACCGTCTATACTGATCTCCCAGCCGCGTGTGCGCATGTCGCCATCGTTCACTCTTGGGGCGGTGGTACCGAAGGTAGCGCCTACACCCTTGTTGGTAAGCATACCGGTGGTGTTGCGTTCAAACCAGTCTATGGTAAGGCCTATACGGTTGTTGAACAGGCTGATGTCTGTGCCCACGTTGAGCATCTTAATCTTTTCCCAGGTGAGGGATTGTGCTACTGCCGACGGCGCCCCGATGCCCGGTGCGATCATGTTATCCGGTGTAACCCAGTACATATTCCCTACTACCGGCATCTGGGGAATAAAATATTTACCGCCAACATCCTGGTTACCCAGTGTACCGTAAGAAGCGCGTAGCTTCATATCGCTGAGGGTGCGTTTGAAACTTTGCATGAAAGGCTCTTCTGTAACGCGGTAACCTACGGAGCCGGAGGGGAAGAATGCCCATTTATCATTATTGGGAAAGGCGGAGGAACCATCGTAACGGCCGTTCAGCTCCAGCATCCATTTATCTTTGTAGGTATAGTTGATCCTGGAAAAATAGCCTGCATAAGCGTCATTCAGGTGGCTGCCGCTTACGGTTTTGGCGCCGGTAGCCAGATCCAGCTCACCTTTGGTAGGATCCAGCAATCCAAGACTGTTAGCGGTGAAATTAAGGGACTCGTTTTCTTCGGCATTGATACCTGCCATTAATTTGATCTTATGCTTACCCGGAAGTGTTCTTTCATAGGTAGCATATGCATTCAGCGTATTGACCTTGTACCTTCCGTTGCCGTATTCCACGTCATTCTGAGAAGCGCTGGCAATATTTGCAAGGTTGCCATTTCCCCAGAAATCCCATGCCATAATGGGGCCGCCCACTTCGTGACGCAGCGAGTTATCACGGCCGATGGTATAATCAGCCCGTATATTCAGATGCTTGTTTATTTTGATGGTGGCGCCTAAGTCTATACGCTGGTAAATACCCTGCACCGAGTTTGTCTGCGCTCCCGCCAGGTAGGCCGGTACGTGGCGGAAGTAGTTACCCTGGTAAGTACCGTAAGGGAAATAGGAGCCCCATCGCATCATATAATACCAGTAGGCCTGGTAATTATAAGGAGACTCATATTCAAAATTGCGGTACAGCATACGGGCCCTTACATCCAGCCATTTGGTAACGGAGGCGTCCAGGCCGCCGATAATGTTATACTTCTTCAGGTTTTCAGGATTCATTTTCATGATGCCGCCCTGCTGGCTGTAACCTGCAGAAAGGTAGTAGCCGATCTTTTCGCTGCCGCCCTGTATCTTGATGTCGTGGATCTGCTGCGGCGTCCACTTTTTCAGCATCATATCCTTCACGTCCCATACGCGGTAGAAGTACAGGCGTCCGTCTGCATTCTTTTCAAAATCCTCTCCCAATACCATTTCGTTGCTGGTGCGGTTATTGGCATAGTTCTTTTGCCAGTTGGCAATGCCGTCTCGGAGGGTAGCCAGTTTCATGCCGAACAGCTCAGGATCGGTAACGCCTGAACGCTGTGCGCCTTCGATAATACCGGTCAGCTCTTTTACCGGATCTGCATAGTCGGGCAGTTTGGTATAAGTGTTCCATGAGAAGTTGTTGGAATAGCTGACGGTGGTCCGCATGTTCCGTGAGCCTGATTTTGTTTTGATCAGCACTACCCCGAATGCGGCACGCGCCCCGTAGATGGAGGCGGAGGCGGCATCTTTCAATACGGATACGCTTTCTATATCGCTGGGGTTGATGAGGGTGAGATCACTGGTTTCCACGTTGTCTACCAGTATTAAAGGGCGGCTGCTGCCGTTCACGGAGCCGATGCCGCGGATATTGATGGCAGGTCCTGTGGTAAGACCGCCGTTGCCGTAGGTGATGGTAAGTCCGGGTACCACACCCTGCAGGGCTTTACTGGGGTCTGTAAGCGGACGGTTCGTGAAAGTTTTGTTCACATCCACGGTGGTAACGGCGCCGGTGAGATGCACCTTTCGCTGGGTGCCGTAGCCTACGGCCACAAACTCTTCGAGGGAGCGCCCGTCTGTTTCCAGCTGTACGTCATAGTTGCCGGAACCGTTCAGGATGATGGTTTGCGTTTTGTACCCGATGAAGGACACCTGCAGTGAAGCGGTGCCAGGCGGCGCCTGGAGGGTAAATTGTCCCTTTTCGTCGGTAACGGTGCCATGTGTTTTGTCTACCGAAACAGTAGCGCCGATAATGGCCTGCCGGGTGCCTTTGTCAAAGACGGTCCCGCTGATCTTTTGTCCCCATGCACAGGTGACCAGCCCGCATAATAATGCGAGCAAAGAAAGGATTTTGCGTGTCTGCATACAGTTAGATTTTGGTTCTTGAAATAACAAGTTGCATATATGAAATCATTATCCCCGGGTTTGCATGCATAGGACGATCCCGCGCTACGGTTATAGCGGGCTGCGTACAGTACAGCATGTTATTGTTCACTGCCTATATGTTACAGCAGGCGAATGATGCGTGCGTTACAATAAAAAATTATGGAGCTTACTGGAGGTATAGCTACATAGTACGTATAGGTTCAATTACTCTCTACTCCTGAAAATTAGCAAATGTTTGCCAGAAAGTATAAATTAATTCATTGTTACCGGCGGTGCAACCTGATCACGCGCATCATTTGCAGCACTACTGATAATACAATGCAGAAAAGGCCTGCATAAAACGAAAGGTTGAGGTATTTGTTTTCCTGGAAAAGGAGAAAGGCCAGCAGTATGCTGTACACCGGCTCCAGGTTGAAGCAGAGGTTGACGGTGAAGGCGGAGATCTTTTTCAGCGCATTCAGGTTCAGCGCATAGAGCCAGATGGTACAGGCCCACGAAAGCGCCAGCAGGTAAACCGTATCTTTCCAGGAGGGGAGAAGGGACACCACCGGAAAAGCGCGCAGGTAGAAAGGCAGTATTGCACTCACACACAAGGTTCCCATCAGCAGCTCATAAAAACCAACGGTATAAGTATCAAAACGTTGCAGCAGCCTTTTGTTGAATACGGTGAACAGGGCGGCAAACATGGAAGATATAATACCCAGTATAATACCGGTGCGGTATTGCGTGTCAAAATGGAAAATGAGCAGTATGCCGCAAAGGGTGAGCAGGCTAAGGAGCACGTCCACTACTTCAAACCTGCGCCGGTTGATCAGCGGGTCAAAGATGGCGGTGAACAGGCTGGTGAGCGAAAAACAGATCACGCCGATGGATACGTTGGCATATTTGATGCTGCCGTAGAAAAAGATCCAGTGCAGGCCAATGATCAGGCCATTAGCGCCAATGTTCAATACATCGCGGACAGGCAGCTTTCTGAGCATGCCGCGCCACAGGAATAACAGGTATAATGTAACAGCGGAGATGAGTAAACGGTACCAGGTAAGCAATCCCTCATTCAGCGTGATCAGCTTTCCAAGGATGCCGGTAAAGCCGGCCAGGAAAACGGAGAGATGGAGTTGGAGGAATGCTTTTTTCAAACTTATCTATGTCTTTTTTCGTACCGGCGGAAAAGGCTTTGCAGTTGAATTTTCAGTACGCCCAGTATACCTTCTTTCACAATGCCCCTGCTCATTTTGGAATAGCCTTCCTTGCGGTCTTTGAAGGTGATGGGTACTTCTTTTATTTTAAAGCCCAGTTTCCAGGCGGTAAATTTCATTTCTATCTGGAACGCATATCCCACAAACTGGATAGCGTCAAATTTAATGGCTTCCAGTACGGAGCGGTGATAGCAGACAAAACCGGCTGTAGCGTCTCGTACAGGCATCCAGGTAATGATGCCCACATAGATGGAAGCGCCGTAAGAGAGCACGGCACGGTCCCAGGGCCAGTTCTCGGTGCGGCCGCCCTTTACGTAGCGGGATCCTACGGACATATCTGCTCCGCCCACTGCGCAGGCCTCATACAGGCGTATCAGGTCTGCCGGGTTATGGGAGAAATCGGCGTCCATCTCAAAAATATAATCGTAATTCCTGGCTATTGCCCAGCGAAAGCCGTGTATATACGCAGTACCCAGCCCCTGTTTGCCGCTCCTTTCTTCCAGGAACAGTTCTCCGGGGTGTTGTTGCTGCAAGCTTTTCACGATGTTAGCCGTTCCGTCCGGCGATCCATCGTCTATGATAAGCACATGAAACCCCTGCTGCAAGGAAAACACAGCGTCAATGATCTTGCGGATATTATCCTTCTCATTGTACGTAGGTATTATGACAAGCTTTTCCAATCAGCGAACATTATTTTGGACTGCGAAAATAGTGTAATCAGGGCGCAAGATAGGATGTTCCTAAAAAATATTACATTTTTTTTAACATCATACTATGATAAATTTCTGTTAGTTTTTGTTTGGTGTTCAGCGGAAAATCAGCTTTCATCATCCAGTCGTAATACTGGGGTTCTATTTTCAGCACTTCACGTACCGGGCGGCCTTTATATTTACCGAAATTGAACACTTCCTTACCGCCCTGCATCACCATACGGCGGGCAAAGTCAATATATTCTTCTTCGCGGGTAAAATCAGCCAGGCCTTCTACATCGGCCCGCAGGGTATCGTACCTGTTCAGCTGGGCCTCCAGTATCTCGTAGGTGGCCAGCGCATCGGCTTCCGCGCTGTGTGCATTCTCCAATTGTTTGTCGCAATAGAATTTATAAGCGGCGCTCAGCGTGCGTTTTTCCATCAGGTGAAAGATCTTCTGTACGTCGATGAATTTGCGGTTGGATACATCAAACTCGAGCCCTGCCCGTAAGAATTCTTCCACCAGCATGGGAATATCAAAGCGGTTGGAGTTATAGCCTGCTATATCACAGTTATCCAGGAACTGGCGCATTTCGTTCGCCATCTGTTTAAAGGTCTGGCAATCTTTTACGTGCTCATCTGTAATACCATGTATAGCGGTAGAAGAAGCGGGGATCTGCATTTCTGGGTTAACACGTTTCACCTTTGATTGCGTGGTCCTGTCCGGGAACACTTTCACGATCGCGATCTCAATGATCCTGTCTGTTGCTACATTGGTGCCGGTGGTTTCCAGGTCAATAACGGCCAGGGGCCTGTTGAGTTGTAAAGTGGGCATTTTTAAAGTTTGAAAGATTGTTTGAAGTTTGAGGTTTGAGGTTTGAAGTTCGTTTAGATGTTAGTGGTCAAAAATTAGTGTATGCCACTGCTGTTGAACCTGTAACATCTAAACGAACTTCAAACCTCAAACATTCCACCTCAAACTACTTTATTGTTAGATATTTTTTTAACGAATTTACATCCAATCCTTCATAGTCGCCAGAGCTCATCATCAACAAATTAGTGTTGATATAGTGCTGTACGTCCAGGAAGTTTTCAAGTTGAGCGCGTTTATTGAACACGTGCAGGTCATTCCTCCCAAATCCCTTCATGATCTGCTGCGGGTCCAGATCAGGCATCCGCTTTATTTCCAGTGCGTGCCGGCTGTAAAATACCACTGCCTCGTCTGCAGCCTCCATAGCGTCTTTGTACTGGCTCATAAAGCCGGCATTCAGGCTGCTGTAGGTGTGCAGTTCCAGTACGGCGATCAGCTTCCGCTCCGGTTGCTGTTGTTTCAGGGCCTGGATGGTGGCCTTTACCTTGGAGGGCGCATGTGCAAAGTCGCGGTAAATGGCGCAGTGTGCATTCCGTCCTACCAGTTCCAGGCGTTTGGCGGCCCCTTTAAAGCTGGCTATCGCTTCCAGGAACTCCTCATCCCCGATGCCCAGTTCATTACACACCAGTTTGGCGGCATGCATATTCAGGAGGTTATGAGCGCCGAACACCTGCAGGTCTGCAAAGCCTTCATCAAAATACACCCGGGTAATGCCGTCTTTGATGATATTGATAGGCAGGTTGTAGGGCACCAGTTTCAGATGGGCGCCTTCCTTTGCCACCAGCCTGCGCAGCTCTTCATCTGCATTGTTATAGATCAGGGTACTGCCTGCCTCCATCTGCCGGATGAAGATGGCAAACTGTTCCAGGTAGATATCGAAAGTGGGAAATACGTTTATATGGTCCCAGGCTATACCGGTGAGCACGGCAATATGGGGATGGAGAAAATGGAATTTAGGGCGTTTTTCCACGACAGAGGCCGGGTACTCATCGGCTTCGCATATAATAAGCGGAGCGGAAGTTACGTTTACGGATTGGGCAAAGCCTTCCAGGCGGGCACCCACGAGGTAGTCAAAAGCACGCTGCCGGGCCTGCAGTACATGCATGATCATGGCGGTGGTAGTGGTTTTACCGTGGCTGCCGCCAATGGCCACGCGGGTTTTGTGCAGGCTTTCCTGGTAAATGTATTCCGGGAAGGAATAGATCTTCAGTCCCAGCTCCTGTGCACGTACCAGTTCCGGGTTATCTGCCCGGGCATGCATGCCGAGGATCACGGCATCCAGGTCGGGGGTGATACGGGAGGCATCCCAGCCGATTGAACCGGGTAAAATGCCTACCTTTGCGAGGTTACTGAGCGCGGGCTCATAAATTTCATCGTCACTGCCGCTAACCTGGTACCCTTTATGGTATAATGCAATGGCAAGCTGGTGCATAACACTGCCGCCAATAGCAATAAAGTGAACTTTCATAATAGTCAGGAGAAAGGTCTGAAGGTGATATTTTGTTTTCTTTTAATATATTTTTTATATTTGCAAAGTAACGTTACAAAGCACGATTAAACAAAGAGATTATTTATTCCCTATGAATTTTCAATTATTATCTAAATTTCCAGTCATGACTGCTCGTTTTAAAATGTTGGGCGTTGCCGGCCTTGTTTGTATCTTTGCGGTTTTATTCACATCGTGTGCAACGCATTCGAAACTGGGATGCCCGATGAAGATCTCTAAATCGGCTCCCGCGCAAAAAGCGAAGGAGTGTTAAATGAATTGGATCACGCTGGATAGCGAATCGCAACTGGAAGAAATCAGGACAGTATCGGCACAAGAGCCCGTTGTTATTTTTAAGCACAGTACCCGCTGTGCTGTCAGCGCTATGGTAAAGGCACGCCTTGAGCGTGACGGCGCCCCGCAGGGACTAAACTTCTATTATCTCGATCTGATCAGGCATCGTTCCATCTCCAACAGGATTGCTGATGAGTACGCGGTTGAGCATGAATCGCCGCAGGTATTGCTTATCCGTAATGGAGCATGTGTGTACGATCAAAGCCACAGCGGCATTTCAATGGATGAACTGAGAGAACAGCTATTAGCTGTTGGCTCCTGATTGTCAGCTGCTAGCTATTAGCTACCAGCTGCCAGCTCGCATTAAAGCAAATGTCAACAGCTAACAGCCAATAGCTAACGGCTAATTACACCTACTGCCCCAAGTACTTCTTTGCCAAGCGGAGATACTGCCGGGCCGAAATAGTGTGTCAGCATCCCGTCACTGTTTACCAGGTATTTGCTGAAATTCCATTCAGGCTGCTGGTGATTCCAGCCATTAAGACCCGGGTCTGTAAGCCAGCGGAAGATGTTGTTCTGCTGCGGACCTTTCAATACACTGCTCTTGGCTGCCAGCGTAAAGGTGACCCCAAAGTTCAGCTGGCAGAAACGGGCAATATCTGCATCATCTCCTTTTTCCTGTTCCTTAAAATCATTTGCCGGAAACCCGATGATCACCAGTTGGGGAAAGCGTTCGTGGAGCTCCTGCAGCTCGGCATACTGCGCCGTATAGCCGCAATCAGAGGCGGTGTTCACCAGCAGGAGGTGCCTGCCGCTGAATTGACTCATGGGTATCATATCGCCTTTATTGCTCACCATGGTGAGGGTGGAAAAGGCCACCCGCGGCTTTTGTTCCTGCCTGTTTTGCAGTATGCGGCCCTTTTTGCCTAATGTGCGCGCAAAGCGCATGATCAACGGATAGAACTTTTGTAGAAAAGATTGTCTGCCTGTCATAAGTCAAATTTCCTAAGTTTGCACTACATATACAAAATAATGAAGCATCGTATAGTAGTGGCTGTTACTGGCGCCAGCGGTTCCATATATGCCCGGCAACTGCTGGGCAAGCTGCAGGCAGCGGCCGTACAGATTGACACCGTGGCCGTGGTGATGACAGAGAACGCCAAAACGGTGTGGGAAACAGAGCTGGAAGACAGGAGCTATGAGCAGCTGCCTTTCCGCTTCTACAGCCAGCAGGATTTCCATGCACCTTTTGCCAGCGGCTCCGGCCAGTTCAACACCATGATCATTTGTCCCTGCTCTATGGGAACCCTGGGCCGCATTGCTACCGGTGTTTCAAACGACCTGATCACCCGCGCCGCCGATGTGGTGCTGAAAGAACGCCGCAAACTGATCTGCGTAGTAAGGGAAACGCCCTACAACCTGATGCACCTGCGCAATATGCTTACCCTTACGGAAGCCGGTGGTATCATCTGCCCGGCAACTCCTTCTTTTTACAGCAAGCCCGCCAGCCTGGAGGCGGTAGCAGCCACCGTAACAGATCGGGTACTGGACCTGGCGGGAATTGAACAGGATACGTACCGTTGGGGGGACCAGATAGTTTAATAGTAACTTATAATATGCATATCGTCTATTATAAACGGACCTAATCTCAACCTGCTGGGTAAACGCGAGCCAGGTATCTATGGCAGTGAATCATTTGAAGATTATTTCGCCGCACTGCAAAAGCAATTTCCCGCAGTTCAGTTCACCTATTTCCAAAGCAACGTGGAAGGAGAGATCATCAATCAGCTGCATGAGCAGGGCTTTTCAGCAGATGGTATCCTGTTGAATGCAGGTGGCTACACCCATACCTCCGTTGCTATCCGCGATGCCATCGCCGCCATTAAAACCCCCGTGATAGAAATACACATCAGTAACGTATATGCCCGCGAGGAGTTCAGGCACACTTCCCTGATCGCCCCCAAATGTGCAGGCAGCATTTGTGGCCTGGGTATGAAAGGGTATGCTTTAGGGGTGCAGTACTTTCTGGGCGGCAATGGGAGTGGTGTGGGGTTAATTGGTAGGGACAAATGAATAATTAATAATTAGCAATTGCTGAAGAACCCCTATAAAGTGCTAAGACCGTATTGGTGCCGGCATTATTAATTATTAATTATTCATTCGGTATTAATTCTCAGCAGGCTTCTGCTGTAGCTTTTTCGTCTTTAAACGCCTCCCTGGCTTTGAGGCCCAGCAGTTCGAACATCATGTGGTCCTGTTCAAAGGAGGGGTTGTCTGTGGTCAGCAGCTTTTCACCGGTAAAGATGGAGTTGGCGCCGGCCATAAAGCACATGGCTTGTTCGGAGATGCTCATTTCCGCACGTCCGGCGCTGAGGCGTACCATAGCGCCCGGCATCAGTATGCGGGTGGTGGCGATCATGCGTACCATATCCCAGAATTCAACCTTGGGCATATGCTCCAGGGGGGTGCCTTTTACGCGGGTCAGGGCGTTGATGGGCACAGAATCAGGGTGTTTAGGCAGGGTAGAGAGGGTGTGCAGCATCTTGATGCGGTCTTCATGGCTTTCACCCAGGCCTACGATACCGCCGCAGCATACGCTTACGCCTGCCTTACGTACGTTATCCAGCGTTTTCAGGCGGTCGTCATAGGTGCGGGTGGTAATGATCTCACCGTAATATTCGTCGGAAGTATCCAGGTTGTGGTTATAGGCATATAACCCGGCATCTGCCAGCTTTTTAGCCTGGTCTTCCGTCAGCATGCCCAGTGTGCAGCATACTTCCATTCCCAGCTCGTTCACACCTTTTACCATGTCCAGTACACGGTCAAAGTCGCGGTTATCCCGCACTTCACGCCAGGCGGCGCCCATACAGAAGCGGGTAGAACCGGCTTCGCGGGCTTTGCGGGCATAATCCAGCACTTCGTCCTTTTTCATCAGGCCGTGCACTTTGATGTCGGTATGGTAGCGGGCGGCCTGAGGGCAATATGCGCAATCCTCAGAACAGCCGCCGGTTTTGATAGACAGCAGGGTACAAACCTGTACTTCTGCAGTTGCCTGGTATTGGCGGTGGATGGTAGCTGCACGGTACATCAGTTCCAGCAGCGGTGTATTATAAATTGCCTTTATTTCTTCAATGGTCCAGTCATGACGGATCTGCACATCTTGCATAATGGTAATATTTAATAGGAAGCAAACCTACAAGTTTATATTTCAAATCCCAAATTCCAGGTTCCAAAATCCAGATTCCAAAATCCAGATTCCAGATTCCAAATTCGGAGGACCGGGTTCCAGATTCCGGGTCCAGGCTGTTCATCTTCCCTCCTTTGAAGTTCAGATTTTGGAATCTGGATTATGGAACTTGACGTTCTACAAGTATTGGAAGTTTGTTTTAGGAGTGATATTCAGTAATGTATGATAGATCAGGGAAATGGTATTTTCAATATCGTCCCTTTTCACCATTTCCACGGTGGTGTGCATATAGCGCAGCGGGAGGCTGATAAGGGCGGATGGTGTACCGCCGGCAGTATAGGCAAAGGCATCGGTATCGGTGCCGGTGCTGCGGCTTACGGCGTGGCGCTGGAAGGGAATGTCCTGCTTTTTGGCCGTTTTGATGATCAGGTCACGCAGGATGTTGTGCACGGCAGGACCATAAGTGATGCTGGGGCCGTTGCCACAGCGGATCTCGCCTTCCACGTTCTTGTTGATCATGGGTGTGGTAGAGTCGTGTGTTACGTCTGTAATGATGGCCACGTTGGCGTTAATGCGCTTGGCAATCATTTCTGCGCCCCTTAAACCTACTTCTTCCTGTACGGCGTTCACAATGTACAGGCCAAAAGGCAGCTCCTGCTTGTTCTCTTTCAGCATACGGGCCACTTCCGCGATCATAAAGCCGCCGATGCGGTTGTCTATGGCGCGGCATACAAAATAATCATAGTTCAGTTCTTCAAAGCCGTCTTCAAAGGTAATCACGCAGCCTACATGAATGCCCAGGTCTTCTACTTCTTTCCTGGAGCGGGCCCCGCAATCCAGGAAGATATTGTCTACTTTGGGCTGTGGCTCCTTGCCGTCCGGGTTACGGTTACGGGTATGGATGGCCGGCCAGCCGAACACTGCTTTTACAATACCTTTTTCTGTATGTATGTTCACCCTTTTGGAAGGGGCTATCTGCTGATCAGAGCCGCCGTTGCGGATCACATAGATCAAACCTTCCGGCGAGATATAGTTCACAAACCAGGATATTTCGTCGGCATGTGCCTCTATCACCACTTTAAAGGGTGCTTTCGGGTTGATAATGCCTACTACAGAGCCATAAGGATCCACGATATGCTCGTCAATATAAGGCTTCAGGTATTCCAGCCACAGTTTCTGCCCTTCCTTTTCAAACCCCGTGGGAGAGGGATTGTTCAGGTATGTTTTCAGAAAAGCCAGTGATTCTTTCGTCAGTATGGATTTTTGCTTTTTAGCCATGATCAACGGATTATTATCAGGCAAAAATAGGAAAAGTTCAACGTTTCAAGTTTGAAGTTTGAGGTTTGAAGTTCGTTGAAGGTTACAGGTTCGTGATGTGTGGCGGGACACTAATTAAGCCTCCAACATCTAACGAACCTCAAACTTCAAACTGAGCATCAGGTGTAGTAAGGCTGACAACATCATGAGCCCGTCGAGTACGAAATAGTACATATAGTCGGACCGGTTATAGCGGGCATTGCGTGTAAGCAGGGCAGTGATGATGACGGGAACCAGCAGGGTGGCCACTACCGGGAGGGAGCTGTGCGGCAGAAGTAGCAGCGCTGTGGCTGCGGCCAGCACCAGGGAAAAGTAGTAGATACGGAACAGCTGGTTGGCAGGCAGCCAGGTAATCAGGCTGCGGATGCCTTGTTGTTTGTCTGATTCCACGTCGCGGTAATCAAAGAGAATGCAGATGGCGTAGATCAGGAAGAAGCGGTGCAGGCAAAAATAGATGGCTGCCGGTGTAATGGGCGAGCAGGAGATCAGTACCGGTAATACGGAGGTGACGTACATCCACACAAAGGTGAGGAACACGGTTTTGCCAATGGCGATCTTTCTCAGCCACACAAAGGCTTTCTGCGGCAGTTTGGGCGCTGAGTACAGGAAGGTGAGCACAGCGCCGCCGCTCAGGGGCAGCCAGTGGTGTTTCAACGACCAGGCAAAATACAGCGCGCCTATAGCGCCAATGGCGCAGAGTGCCAGCTGCAGCGTTTTATGCCGGGCGCCCCAGAGGATGCGCTCTGAGGTGGAATAATCTGCCGGTGTAAGGTACCAGTGAAAATTATAGCTGCAGATGGTGGAAAAGAAAGCAAAAGCATAGTAATTAAAATAGTCAGCATAGGATTGACAGTCCCATTGCAGTCCAAGGACCCTGTCTGTCTGCCAGATCATCAGAAAGGCACACAGGGCGGATATAGACGGAACTGAAGATGAAGAAGTTAAAAAATGCTCGCATAGTGCATTACAAAGGTATATTACCGTGTTTTTTCCTGGGCATATTTATCACTTTATTCTCGAGCATCTTAAAACCTTTGATGAGCTTTATGCGGGTCTGATCAGGCATGATCACTTCGTCAATATATCCTTTTTCTGCTGCCAGGTATGGGTTGGCAAACCGTTCAGTATATTCTGCCACCAGTTCATTCATACGCGCCTCCGGATCGGGGGCGGTCTCTATTTCTTTTTTGAAGATGATCTCTACGGCGCCTTTCGGGCCCATTACGGCTATCTCCGCCTGCGGGAATGCGAAGTTCAGGTCGGCCCCGATGTGTTTGGAATTCATAACGCAGTAAGCGCCACCGTAAGCCTTACGGGTGGTTACCGTGATCTTGGGTACGGTAGCCTCGCTCAGGGCATACAGCAGTTTGGCTCCGTTGGTGATGATGGCGTTCCACTCCTGGTCTGTACCGGGTAAAAAACCCGGTACGTCTACCAGCACCAGCAAAGGAATATTGAAAGCATCGCAGAAGCGGGTAAAACGGGCGCCTTTAACGGAGGCGTGTATATCCAGTACGCCGGCCAGGTGTGCGGGCTGGTTGGCTACAATACCAATGCTGCGGCCGGCAATGAGGGCAAACCCTACAATGATGTTCTCTGCAAAATCCTTGTGTACCTCAAAGAAGCTCCCGGCATCCACGATCTGTTCGATCACTTCCTTCATATCATACGGCTGGTTGGGATGCAGGGGGATGATCGTGTTCAGCGGCTCGCGTTGCTCATTGACGGGCTCATAGGGATATACCGGCGCATTTTCTTCACAGTTTTGCGGTATATAAGTGAGCAGCCGTTTAATGTATTGAATACATTCTACTTCGTTGGCGCAGGCAAAATGGGTTACCCCGCTCTTGCTGGCATGGGTCTGGGCGCCACCCAGCTCCTCTGCCGTTACTTCTTCATGGGTAACGGTCTTTACCACGTTGGGCCCTGTAACGAACATATAGGAGGTTTGCTCAACCATCAGGATGAAGTCTGTAATGGCGGGGGAGTACACTGCCCCGCCGGCGCAGGGCCCCATAATGGCAGACAGTTGCGGTATCACACCGGATGCGCGGGTGTTGCGGTAAAAGATGTCGGCATAACCGCCCAGGCTTACCACCCCTTCCTGGATGCGGGCGCCTCCGCTGTCGTTCAGCCCTATCAAAGGTGCGCCATTCTCCATGGCAAGGTCCATGATCTTGCAGATCTTGCGGGCATGCGGTTCAGAAAGGCTGCCGCCGTATACAGTAAAGTCCTGTGAGAACACATATACCAGGCGGCCATGGATCGTGCCATAACCGGTAACCACCCCATCGCCCAGGAACTGTTCCTGGTCAGTGGTCAGGCCGCGGTTGCGGTTGGCCACCAGCATGTCCAGCTCTTCGAAAGAGCCTTCATCCATCAGCAGCTGCAGTCTTTCGCGGGCAGTGAGCTTGCCTTTCTTATGCTGGGAGGCAATACGGGCAGTTCCGCCGCCCAGGGCTGCTTCCTTTATCTTATCCTGAAGTTGTTCGATCTTATCCATGTGTATAAATGAGGGGTAAAGCTAAAAAATAAAAGGATTCCTGTAAAAAAGGAATCCTTTCACAAACTAAGTTATTTATTCCGTAATTATTTGACGATACCCAATTTAGGAGTCAGGATGGTGTCGCTGCTGTTGCCTGCTTCATCCACTACAAAAACCTTCAGGCGCAGGCTGTCTGGCTGGGTGGTGCTGTTATAGATCTTAAAGTCGGTCCCTACCATATTATAGATCAGCTCTGCATCTATCTTGCCACCTCTGTGCGTGCCGATATCCGGCATGCGGCGGAACTGGAAAACCGTATCTGTGGCGGTAGCAGGGTCGCTGTCAATGATAGGAAGGAAGTAGAAGAGGTTTTCAAGGTCGCCGTCCCCGTCTTTTATCTGGAAGGTCACATCAAAGTTGTCTACCAGGCTGTCAAGAATATATGGGATGGAATAGGACTTGAAGCTGATCTGCGGTTTGGTACCAAGGTTATCATCCTTTGAGCAGGCGGTAGCCAGTACCAGGGCGGCCACCGCAAACAGTGGAAGTATTTTCTTCATAAAACAAACCTACGTTAATTATTTTATATTAATAAACGCGTTTAGGGTGCCATTTGTTACCCGGGCGGTCGTAACTTTGTGCCGTTTTTAAAAATGATCATGAACGGCGTGTCCCCGGAACGTATTTTTACCCTGCAGGGGCCGGATATTGAACCGGCGGCCCTTGACCTTTTCCGTTATCAGTACCGGCATAACGCCCTGTACCAGGCCTATACCGATGCCCTGCACATCCGGCCGGAAACGGTGAATGGCCTTACCGATATTCCTTTTCTGCCTATACAGTTCTTTAAAACGCATGCCGTTACCACCGGCAGCTTTGAGCCGGAGCTGATATTTGAAAGCAGCGGCACCACACAAACGGTGAACAGCCGCCACCTGGTAAAAGAGGCGGCGCTGTATGAGCGTAGCTTTATCACTGCCTTTGAACGGTTTTACGGCCCTGTAAGCGATTATGTGGTGGTAGGATTGCTGCCTTCCTACCTGGAACGGCAGCATTCATCGCTGGTGGTCATGGTGCAGGAAATGATCCGCCGCAGCGGGCATGCGGGCAGCGGCTTTTACCTGTACGAACATGAAAAGCTGTATGCACAGCTGCAGGAAATGGAAGCCCGCGGGCAAAAGGCCCTGCTCATCGGCGTTACCTTCGGTTTGCTCGATTTTGCGGAGAAATACAGCCTCTCCCTGAAACATACCATCGTTATGGAAACCGGCGGCATGAAAGGCCGCAGGGAAGAATGGACCCGCTCACAGGTGCATGCCTTTTTACAGGAGCGGCTGGGGGTAGCGGCCGTACATGCAGAATATGGTATGACAGAGTTATTGTCGCAGGCCTATTCCTATGGCGAGGGCATCTTCAACACACCTCCCTGGATGAAGGTGCTGCTGCGCGATGAAAATGATCCTTTCCAGCTGTTCACTGGCAAATCGTCCGGTGTGATCAATGTAATAGACCTGGCCAACGTATATTCCTGCGCGTTCATTGCCACGGAAGATATTGGCAGGCTGCATGCCGACGGCAGTTTTGAAGTACTGGGGCGTTTGGATAATTCAGCGCTGCGGGGATGCAGCCTGATGGTGAGTTAAAGGCAGGCTGTTAACAACCAGCACTTTTACGGCTTCGTTGCTCATGGCTGCCAGCAGGAGTTGGCGGTTCCCGGCTTTCAGCAAGGTCATATCACGTACAGCCCCGCGGATACGAATGCCGCTTTGCTGCGCTGTCAGCGCGCTGAAATGGCCCTTGCCATCACCCTTCAGCAGTGTGCCATAGCTGGCGTCATAAATGCCTGCTTCGGGCTTGCTCTGGTAGAAATTGCCACCCATTAGAATATCAGTTTTACCATCGCCGTCATAGTCTGCCACCACCATGCCATACATGGGTGAGAACTGGGCCGCCGCCGGTAATGGCTCCATGGTAAAGCCGCCTTTCCGGTTGTTGATCAATACGGCGCTCTGCAGAGTGTATGCTTCCATCTTCACGGCCCTGTTTAGCTCCGCAGGCGTGAAAATATCTTCTATGCGCTGCTGTTTGTACTGTTCATACTGCAGGTATTTCTTTTTGAGGTGAGGTATTACGCTGATAAGGTCATGACGCAATACCAGGGGATAGGCCGTGTCTTTATTGTAGCAGGTAAGGATCTGCTTTACGGCGCCGCTGTTGTCAAAATCTGCTGTGTACATGCATACCGGCCTGGCGGCAGTGGCTTTGAAGCGGGAGTTCAGGCCATGGTTGGCGGCTAACAATATCAGGGTAGCCGTCGCCGTTAACATCCGCTATAGCAAGCCGGTTCCACCAGCCCTTGCTTTTTTCCAGGCCTGCGCCGGTAGTGATTTCTTCCAGGCGCCCGCCCTGGTTATGAAAAATGCGCACCGGCATATACTCCCCGCATAATACCAGGTCAGGTTTGGCATCATTATCAATGTCTGTCCAGGCAGCATCTGTCATCATACCTGTTTTCAGGAGGCTGGGTGCGGCGGTGGATGTCTGGTCAGTGAACACGCCTTTGCCATTGTTGTTCAGCAGGTATCCGTTGCAGGGATAACCGTATTGGTGCGGTATTAACCGTACGCCTACAAAAAGGTCCAGGTCACCATCTCCGTCATAGTCTGCTGCGCGCACACAGCTGCTGCTTTCGAAAATACCGGAGGGCAGCGCCCGTGCAGCTTTGCTGAACAGGCCTTTGCCATCATTGATATACAAACGGTCTGTTAATGCAGCAGCGCCGGGCGCAAATTCATTACCGCCGCTGCATACATAGAGGTCGGCATCACCGTCGCCATCAGCATCAAAAAACAGGGCGTCTGTATCTTCACTCACTTTATCCTTTTCCAGCAAGGCTTCGTTGGTCCGCCTAAAATGACCATTGGCGCCTTGCACATATAAAGCGCCTGCCTGGTCTTTGGCGCCGCAGATGAAGATGTCTTCCAGGCCATCTTTGTTTACATCGCCTTTGGCTATACGCGGACCAGCGGTAGAGAGCATATGGTAAATAAGGCGGTCCCTGTCAAAGTCTGCAAACTCGTTTTCATGGTGTATAAAATCAATGCCGTAGTTGTTATTGCCGGCTGTGAAGAGGGTAGCTGCAGGTGTAACGGTGGTATGATGAGCGGGCAGCGCTTCGCTTTGTTTTACGGTGATATGCGTGTTAAGAGATGGCCGGTGGATAATGTTCGCTTTCCCGTCAGGCCATTTCACTACAACGGAGTCTATACCGGTGGTGCGGCCCAGGCCGAAGTTGAGGCGGTGATCTACTGTAGACTGGAACCCGCGCATGGGCATTTGCTCCTGGCAGGCAATGGTATTGTTATAGTACACGGTCACGTTGGCGCCGATGCCGAAACGGTTATTACCCTGTCCGTCAAGGCTTACTTTGAGGAACGCATGCCCGGGGTATTGCTGCATGGTTTCATTCCGGTATATAAAGCAGGGCATGTTCACATTGTTCACTACCAGGTCTAGATCACCGTCATTGTCCAGGTCTGCATAGGCGGCGCCATTGCTGAATCCCGGTTGGTCCAGCCCCCATTCGGCCGCTTTGTTGGTGAAGGTAAGATCGCCGTTGTTGCAGAAGGCGTAGCTGGCAACCGGGCGGGAGGGAATCAGGTCTATCAGTTTCTTGAAATTGGCTTTACCTGCCACTATCTCCTTGAAGAAGGTTTCGTTGGAGATGTATTGTATGTAATCTTCGTTGGTAAGGTCCTGGTAAATGCCGTTAGCCACAAAGATATCTTTTCTGCCGTCGTTATCAAGATCGGCGATGAGCGCACCCCAGCTCCAGTCTGTAGCGGCTACGCCTGCAAAGCGGCCTATTTCGCTGAATGTGTTGTTGCCGTTGTTCAGCTGCAGGGTATTGCGGGTAAACTGGTGATAATAATCGTAACGCAGGTTCAGCTGGTATTTATCCCAGTTCTCGAAGGTGGTGTTGGTTTTAAGCCGTGCGTTGTCTTCGGGCAGCATTTCCGTTACAAATACCTCCGGTGCGCCGTCGTTGTTAATGTCTGCCATATCAGCGCCCATGGAGGAACTGCTGATGCTGTACATCTGGTCTTCCAGGCATTCTTTAAAAGTGCCGTTGTGCTGGTTGATGTACAGGTAATCGCGTTCAAAAAAATCATTGCATACGTAGATGTCCTGCCAGCCATCATTATCCACGTCGCCAACGGTAACGCCTAGGCCAAAGCCAATGGCGCTGCCATAGATGCCTGCTGCTTCGCTGATGTCAGTAAAGTGATGGCCGTCGTTACGGAAGAATTTATGGCCACCGACAGAGTCGCGCTTATGTCTTTCATTTTCGTGCAGGTTAAAGCGGCCGATGGGTTTAAAGGAATTATTGAGGAGGAACATATCCAGGTCGCCATCATGGTCATAGTCAAAGAAGGCAGCGTGGGTGGAAAATCCGCGGTCGTTCAGTCCGTATTCACCTGCTTTTTCTGTAAAGGTGCCGTTGCCGTTGTTGATGTACAGTTCATTCTCCCGCTGTTCTCCCTGTACGTCACCACTGTTGCATACATAGATATCCAGCCATCCGTCGCCATTGATATCTGCCATGCTGACGCCGGTAGACCATTTCCCTTTCTTGCGGATACCAGCCTGCCGGGTGATGTCTTCAAACTGCATATTGCCTTTGTTGAGGTAAAGGCGGTTGGGAAGCATGTTGGCGGTGAAGAAGATATCCGGGAGGCCGTCGAGGTTGATATCGCCAATGGCTACACCGCCACCGTTATAGAAATTGCGGTAGGTATAGATATTGAAACGCTCGTCGTAGCGGAGATCGTTGCTGAAATCAATATTGGTGTAGGAGGAGGGAAGCTGTTGGAAGAGGGTCGGCGATGTTTGCCTGGTGGTGCAGGCAGACAGGATAACGGTTAAGGCGAACAAAAAGAGCTTTGCTGCTCCCCGCAATGAGGGGCAGGGAAGACCTTGGGAGGATCCGGACTGACCCTGTGATATGCTGCCTGCATAAATTATTTCGCCTGGCTGTGACATCTTTGTTTCCTTTGATTTCTTCGTTTGCTTCGTGATGATCTGCTCCTATATTGTTCGTATTTAAGATACTTCTTTTTCGGGTAAGGTAGTGCAGTACCGCCTACCTACTTATATTATTAATTTCTAATTTGTACCTTGCTGCTGAAACTAACCTATGAAACCATTATTGTTATTTGTGTGGTTAACCATGTGCGTATCTTCCCTGCAGGCACAGTGGTTAAAAAAGATGACAGATAAGATAAAAGGCCAGCCGGCACAAAGTGCTCCGGCGCAGGCAAAGGAAGATGAAGAAGACGCCGTACCGGCCGACGGGGAGGGAGACCCGCTCAGTATCAGGAAGCCGGCCAGGCAGGATCCTTCCCTGATCATCGGGGGAGACGAAAAAGTCAGGATAGACAGCACTTTTGAGTTTGATGTGGCCGTATACCAGGAAACCGCGGCATTCCAGGGCAACCAGCTGGTAAAAGACGGGGGAGAGGATATTGTGATCTACTACAGCAGTAAGGCGCCACAGTTCAGCATACAGATGACCAGTAAAAGCACTTCGGCCAGGTACCATTATTTTGCTGATTTTCAGAAGGAATCGCAGCTGAGCATTACCGCTATCAACGGGATTGCCAGCGGCGATAAGGAAGTGCTGGACCTGAACAGTATGGAGCCGGTCTTCCCCGGAGAAAGCGGGTATCTGAACCAGCTGCTGCGAACGGGCGCCAAGAAGGTGATTGCAGGCGTGGCCTGTGAAGAATACGTGGCGCAGAATGCAAAGGATGATCCGCGTGTACTGAATACCCATCATGCCTTGATGACGGCGCATGTGTGGATACCCATGGAGCCGCATACCCTGTTCCATGGCTATGGACTGATCCCTGACAAGTACAAGATACTGATCGAGAAAATGCGCATTGAAGGATCCTACGCGCCGGTGGTACTACCCCTGGAAATGGAGCTGGATTATGGTAACGGAGAGCGGGTGATCACTTCCACCACTGAGATCATTATGGGTGAGCCGAGAAAAGTACGGATTGCAGATATTAATAAGTGAATTTGAAGGTTTGAGCGTTTGAAAGTTTGAAAGTGTACCTGTTATGCAAGGCGGCATTCAAACGCTCAAACATTTAGGCTATCAGTCGCGCCTTTTGTAGTAATGATTCCAGGGTGAGTGTTTTTTGGACTACCTGGCGAAGTTCTTCCATATAGGGAAAGCTCTGGTGGTCCATACCAAATTTCTTCAGCAGATAAATGTCGAGTTCTTCGGCAGTTTTATAGTGATCTGCATAATCCCGCAGGAAGAAAAGGAAATGTTGTTGTTCCTTTTCAGTCAGCAGTACCAGTGCCACCTTCTCTTTTAGTACGTTACCGCAATTGAGCCGGAAAATATCCAGCACCTGCTGCATGGTTTTTATATTTATACCGGTGCTGTTGGCCGGTAGCCAGAACAGACAGCAATATTCTACGCAGGCGCCTTCAAAACAGGCCTCTGTCATTTCATCTTCATTATACCAGGTAGTAGCCCAGGTGAGCAGGTCCTTATCGGTGATCTTACCTGCAATGAATGCTTCCAGGTGATGTATAAGGCCTTCACGGGTAGGGGTGGTATCTGCTGCCTGGGAGACCTGCTCGACGATCTCAAAATAGAAAAGCTCGTTGAATTGGGTGGCTGCGGCGATGAGCTGATGGGTGATATTGGCGGGGTCTTCGTTTTCGGGCTCAGGGAGGGGCAGCATCCCCGATGTTTCGGAAATGATCTCCTGCTTTGTTTTGACCCCTTGTAAATAGGCCTTGATGAGGGCAATAAAATAGGTAGCTGTTACGTGGGGCAGCTCATTCTTCATGCGTGTATAGCCTTTTTTTGCTGGGTAAACTTACGTTTTTTTCGCTTGAAACGGCATTATTTACTGGAAGTAGTAGACACTGCCAGGGATATAAGTTGTACTTTTAGTGCATTCTTTTTCATCCCCCCCAACTAACATAGAGAGAGGAATCACAACATTGAAAATTGATGGCCAATGCCATTCTGGGACCATATTGTCGGGGAACTTTGCCGGAGTACACTGAATAAATATTTAACCGTCCTATGAAGTTTTGTAGCAAACCAATCCTGATGAGAAACCGGTTCCGATCGTGCGTGTTGACCGGTACTGTTTTTATTGTTGTTTTACTGGCGTTTGCGGGTCATGCGATAGCCCAGCACATTGTGCTCGCCAATCCCTCGCTGGAGGGCACCTCTGCAGGCGTCAGCAAGGTGCCGCAGGGCTGGATCAAGGTAGCTGGCACACCAGACATATTGCCAGGTGTATATAATATTGGTAATCACGCATCCGCCGGGAAGCATTACGAGGGCCTGCATAGCGGTCCTGCCAAAATGGAGGCCATCGGGCAGCATCTGCCCGATAGTCTTAAAGCCGGGTTGATGTATAAGCTGTCCTTTGATATGGCGTATGTGCTGAAGTACCTGTATGAGAATTGTTATGGCAACCTGGCCATCTTCGGGGGCGATTCGCCCGCTGACTCAACAGAGCTCCTGTGGACCTCCGGCGTATTCACCCACCAGCAATGGAAAAGATATGAAGCGGTATTTACACCGAAGCGCAGTTATAAATATATATCGTTCTGGGCTTATCCAACAGATCCCTGTGTAAAAACAGAGGTAGGTGTGGCGTTGTTGCTTGATAATTTTTCGCCCACTATAGAGCAGGTGGTGAAAGCGGAGACCAGCAGCACACCTTCGTGTAATAACCAGGCTACCGGCACCGCCACTATCCGCTTAACCGGGGCCCGGCAGCCGGTGCGCTACCAATGGACGCCCGGTAACTATACTACCGCTGAAATAAGGGATGTGCCTGCGGGGATCTACCAGGTAACTGCCACGGCTGCAAATGGTATTGTGGTGAAAAAACAGATCACCGTAGGTAATTCTGATCTGGCCGCTGCAGCAAAAGTAAGCACTGCTTCCTGTTATAATGACGACAACAGCCGTATCAGCCTCACCGTGAGCGGTGGAATGCCGCCTTACCGCTATACACTCAACGGGCATCCGTCTGATAGCAATATAATAGAACATGTGAAGCCGGGGGATTACGCATTGATCGTAAGTGATCAGCAGTTATGTGCAGACACCTTTACACTGAAAGTGCAGCCGCCTCCGCCCCTGACCGGGATAGTAACCGTACGGAATGTTGCCTGTGAGGAAGATACCAGCGGTATGTTTGTTGCACGTGTGCAGGGCGGTAAACGGCCGTATTTATATCGGGTTAACGGCGGCAACTGGCAGCCGGACAGTGTTTTCAGGCATTTGAAGGAAGGCGCATATCCCTATGAAGTGAAGGATGCCAATGCATGTTCCATCAGTGGCACTGCCAGGATCTCCATTGACCCTGCCATGACACCGGCGGTGCATCCGGCTGTAACGCCCGCCAGCTGTGGTGGGGCCAGTAATGGAGAATTTGTTTTACATGTCAGCGGTGGCGTACCTCCCTACGAGTTCCGTATGGGTAACGGCAACTGGCAGACAGACAGCGTATTCCGCGATCTGCAGCAGGGCATCTATACTTACGAAATCAGGGGTGAGGCCTCCTGCCACATCAGTGGCGAAGTGAATGTAACGGTGGATCCTGCAAGGGCGCCGGCGGTGAATGTTACTGTAAAGCCGGCCAGCTGCAGTGAAGCGCTGAATGGTCAGCTGATCATAACGGCGGAAAGTGGCAAGCCGCCTTACCGTTACCGCATCAATAGCGGCGCCTGGCAAACTGACCATACTTTTAGCCAGCTGCCGCCCGGTACTTATTATTATGAAGTAGAAGATGCTGCACGATGCGGGGTAAGCGGTTCCATTACCATTACTTCGCCCTTTCAGAACTGCCTGGTGATAATGCCCTCCGCATTCAGTCCGAATCACGACGGGAATAACGATGTGTTCCGGCCCAAGGTATATGACGAAATCCATGATTATCATATCCGCATCTTTAACCGCTGGGGAGCTGTAATCTATGAAGGCAATGACCCCGGCACCGGTTGGGATGGCGTGTACAAGGGTACCCCCCAGGATCCGCAGACTTATATATATGTGGCATCGTATACGGACAGGGATCATGTGCGGCATGATCTGAAAGGGACGGTGACGCTGGTGAGGTAGCAGTTAGTGGGTTGTCATCAATTCCACCAGGTATTGTCCCCATATCTGGGGCATTGAATTGGTTCCATGTCCGGCCGTTTGTTTTGACACGGGTAGCAGTATATATCTGCCATGCGCTACTTTCTTGATCTCCTGTTCCATGATGCCGAGTTCGGGAGGATTGATCTCATCGTCTGCTGAATTGATAGCAAATACCCGGGCTTTAATGGCGCTGAGATGCGGGGCCGGATTATATCCGCGGGAAGCTTCCAGGGCGTAGATCAAGTCATTGGCATCCAGTGAGCGCAGGTTGCCGGCTTTGATCTTTTCAGCGAGGGCATCTGCCTGTTCACGGGTAGGGGCAGCTTCCTGCAGGTGCTGCGGACTGCTGTTCATGAAGAAAAGGGAGGAGGTAGCGCCGGTCAGCCCTATCTGCGGTTGGGTGGTATATTCGCCGTTCTGCCAGGCAGGATCCATTTTAATAAGGTCTATGGCCATTTTGCGCATGATGCGGTTACGGCCTGCAATTTCAACGGGCAGACTGGCCAGTGGCATCAAAGCGTCAGTAAAATCAGGGTAGGTGTAGCCCCATATCCAGGCGTGCATGGCGCCCATGGAGGTACCCAGGATCAGGCGGAGGTGCTGCACATGCAGTTGCCCGGTCAGCAGCTGGTACTGTGCTTTCACCATATCATTATAATTGTATTGCGGAAACTTCATGTGCAGCCCTTCACTGGGGCGGCTGGATCCTCCGTGACCGATATTATCAGGAAGGATGATAAAATAGCTGGCGGCATCCAGCGGCTGCCCCGGGCCAAAGAGCCGGCCTGCAAAGCCGGGGCTTAATAAATTACGGGCGGCAGCGCCGGTGCCATGCAGGATAAGCACTGCATTTTTAATATGTCCCTTACTGTCTTTCTGCGGGGTACCGATGGTGTAGTAGTGCAGCCTTAGCTCGGGCAGCGTTTCACCGCTTTCAAAATGGAAGTCCTTAATAATATAGTTCCCTTCTGCAGATGCAGGATATTGTGACTGGCAGTATGTGGTATGGGAAGTGAGCAGGAACAGCGCAGCAAGTAAAAGTTGAAGCTTCGTCATCAGGTAATTATTAGTCGTCGGTTATCCGTATAAATGTATACAAGATCCGGTTAAATCGCTAACGGCTAATGAAGGAATTTTTTTATGATAGCGTGCAGGTTCTTGAACACAAAGGGTTTGGTTACATAGCCGTCTGCACCTTTCTGCATGGCGAGGTCTATCTCGTCTATTTCGGTTTTGGCGGTGAGCATGATGACGGGTATATTACGGAGCATGTCATCTTTTTTCAGCAGTTCCAGGAGTTCGTAACCGTTGAGGACAGGCATATATATATCGCTGATCACGAGATCGGGGCGGTTTAGTTTTGCCTGTTCCATTCCTTCGGCGCCGTTGGAGGCTACTATTACCTTATAGTGGTTTAGCTCCAGCAGGCTTTTGAGCGTATCAAGCAGGGTAGGTTTATCTTCTATGAGCAGAATGGTTTTATTCATTATGCTGCCGGAATATGATCCGGGTATTTAAATATAATGGTAAAAGTGGTCCCTTTGTTCTCTTTACTTTCAACAAAGATGTTTCCGTTGTTCCTTTCCACGAAGTCTTTCACGATAGATAGTCCAAGGCCGGTACCTTCAATAGCATCCACATTGCTGCCACGGAAGAACGATTGGAACAGGTAGGGCATATCTTTTTCAGGGATGCCAAGGCCATCGTCGGTCACTTTAATGACTACCCTGGTTTTCTGGTAATGAACTTTTACTACGGGGTTGCTGCTGGAATATTTGAAGGCGTTGCTTACCAGGTTGGTGAAGATCTTGGAGAGCTGGTTCCTGTCTGCGTAGATGGGTTGTGGTGTGCCGGACACTTTGAGGTTCAGTACGCGGTCGTCTTTTCTTTCTGAGAAGTACTGGTATTTAATATCCGCAATTACACGTTCTATTTCCACAGCTTGTTTCCGAACTTCTATATTATTGGACACAATGGTGCTGAGGGTGAGGATTTCATCCAGCATCGTATTCAGTTTAAATATCTCTGAAGAGATCTTGGAGATGTTATGTGTGTAGAACTGGTCCAGCAGGTTATCCATCTGCAGTTTGGTCTGCAGCAGCTCCATTGTGGAAGAGATGGCGGTTAGTGGTGTTTTGAACTCATGTGAAGCCATAGAGATAAAATGGGTTTTCATCTCCAGGAGGGATCTTTCTTTTTCCAGGGACTGGATCATTTTCAATGCTTTTGTTTTTCGATCACTGACATCAGTTATTAGGAGAATAGTATACTGTTCGTTGTCCTGTTTAACAGTATTAGTGCTTATTTCCAGCCATAGGGATGCTTTTTTTCCATTAACGGGAAGTTGGCATTCAAAATTGGTGAATTCACCGTTTCCTCCAGTTTTCAAAATATCCGGTAAAATTATTTTAATATCTGAATAAGATAACCCCCTTTTCGTGTTAGTTATTTTTTTAAATAATGATTCGGCAGGCTTGTTGGTGAACAATACCTGTTCTTTTGTGCGGGATATGATGACTACCGGTAATGGTAGTGAAGTCAATAGTACTTGATATGGCATGATAATTGAAAGATGAGCTTTCATGGAGGACATGGTTAATCAGGTCCCGAAAATAGGATAAGAAATCTAACCGTACAAACATACGGTGCAGGAGTAAAGCGAGGGATGCAACGCCAACTTTAAATTACCTGAAATTAGTAAGGTGCCAGCTTTAAAGTCATTGTTACGCAGGGCAATGCGGAACGAGCCTGATATCTACTGCATTATTTGTGATGGTTTTCGTTTATCCACTTAAATCAGTAATATATGTGTTGATTTATCGGCCATTCTCAGCGCAAAAGGGCGGGGAGGGTGTATCAAACGGCGGTAGCATAAACTACTTATTATAGTAAGAGCAACAACGTCGAATTCATGGTATCTTGTGACAAGTTATTCAGTAATTCAATGGATCGTCTCTGAATATAATTTTTTTATAATAAGTGAACTAATGTTTAAGGCGAAAAACATTTAACACATAGTTAATACATTTTCAGCCGATTGCAAAAACACCCTTTTTTCGCACTTTATTTGGCGCTATATTTGAATTATATTATTGAAAAACATATTTGAGAAACCATATCAATTGAGCCATATCAATTGTTACCCTTTGTCAACACGATGATCAATATAGGAATCATAGAGGACAACCATTTTCAGCTCAATAACTACAAGGAGTTCCTTGAGGATTTCCAGGAGTGTAAAGTAGTTTTTGCGTGTAAATCGATGGAGGAATTCAAGGCACTGCCCTTTAAGAATCCTGATGTGAAGGTAATATTACTGGATATCTCTTTGCCGGGAGAATCAGGCATCCAGGGTATGCAGGAGCTGAAACAGATCTATCCGGAAGCGAAGATAATTGTGCTTTCCGGGCATGACGGCAAACAGTATGTAATAGAGTCTATCAAGAATGGCGCAAGCGGTTATATTATTAAGACCAGCCGCCTGATGGAGATCTATCATTCCATACTGGATACAGTGAACCAGGGAGGCACCTTGTCTCCCAAGGCAGCTCATCTGCTGATAAGCTACATCAACAAGGATCCGCTCGAAGAACATCAAGCACAAATTAACGAAACGCGAGTACGAATTACTGGCCTTGCTGAAGGAAGGATATTCTTACAAAGAGATGGCGGATAAATTGTATGTAACGGTATTTACCATTAATCAGCATCTGAAGAAGATCTATCAGAAACTGAATGTTGCTTCGAAGTCAGAACTGATCTCAAAGATCTGGTCCAACAATCTTTTCAGTTGGTTGCTTATTGGTATTTCTGCCATTCAAACAATTAATGTAACAATTATTTAATGTAAATCAGGCCTGCCAAAACGCACTACTTTAACTAGTAGACGTGTTTATGCATACGGTAGGATTTATACTCTAGTAAGTAGTTGTGTCCGGGTACAGGTTGAACTAATATTGTAGTGCGAACAATGAGCCTGTGCCCCTTTACAAGTATTAAACTTTTAGGCTTAATATTAAACGTGTTAAAATGCTCTTGAGAACGGACTCCAGTTTAAGATTGCTTGTTTTAGGGTTGATTGTTCTAAGTTGTTTAGTAACTTCTTGTGCCACTCAAAAGAATACGCTCTATCTGCAGGATATAAGAGATACAACAGTAACGATAAACGGAAACTTTGAACCACTGATCCAAAAGAATGACGTGCTGCAGATCAATGTTAGCAGTCTCAACCCGGACGATGCCGTAATATATAACGCAGGCAATTCGGTATCTCCTACAAGTGGCGGCGCAAACATGAGTGGCATTGCGCTGGGAGGCTTCCTGGTAGACCAGCAGGGTAATATACAATATCCCATGCTGGGCACCGTTAAAGCAGAAGGGCTGACCAAGAAACAGCTGACAGATAATATTAAAGATCAGCTCGTGCAGCGTAAGCTGCTGGTAGACCCGGTGGTAAGCGCCCGCTTTCTGAACTATAGGGTAACCTTATTGGGAGAAGTAAATAAACCGATGGTGGTGAACGTAACCAATGAAAAGATCTCCATACTGGAGGCGATCGGTATGGCAGGAGATGTTACCATCTACGGCAAGAAAGAGAATGTGCTCCTGATCAGGGATCAGGAAGGTAAACGAGTAATAAAGCGGCTAAACCTGAGCGACCGGAACCTGCTGAACTCTCCCTACTATTATTTACAGTCTAACGACGTTGTATATGTTGAACCTAACAAAGCCAAACAATATACAGGAGAAAAAAGCCGCATGCTGCTACCGGTTATTATCAGTGCCCTTACACTGGGTGTGATCGTCCTTGACAGGCTGATCCTGAATAACTAGGGTGCATGCCCAACCATTAGAAGAGCGGAAACCTATTAGGACCAGACCATATTCATGAAGACCATATCGCGTAGTAAACATTATTGAATAACCAAACTTGATGAGGCCTGGATAGATATGCAACAGATTAATTCGAACAAATTACGACGTCCGCAAACGGAAGAGCAATTGGATTTGCTGCCATTGATCCGTCAGCGGTACCTACCGTACTGGCCATTATTCTTACTGGCTGTGGTGCTTGCAGTTACTGCCGGCTTTGTTTACCTCAGGTATGCCAGACCCGTATACTGGGTGTCTGCCACTTTACTGGTAAAAGATGAGAAAACCGGAATGGACGAAGCTGATCTGCTCAGTTCACTTTCAATTTCCGGATCAAAAAAAGTAATAGAAAACGAAATCGAAATACTTAAATCCCGTACACTGGCTAAAGAGGTGATCCGTAACCTGGACCTTTACGCGGAAGTAACAGTAAAAGGAAAGATCAGGGACGATGTTGCCTATAAGAGCAGCCCGCTGCGTTTTCATTTCCTGGAGCCGGATTCGATCCGGGGGGATGAATACAGCGTGATGTCCATGAAATATGATGCGGCCAGTAAGCGGGTATTCCTCAATGGTACCTCGTATCCTTTGTATGATACCATATACACCACCTGGGGTAAAATGGTGATCACACCCAAACCTGGCGCGCAGGTAGATGTGAAGAATAAAGAATATACCCTACGTGTTGCCGGTGAAAAAGTACTGGCTGGAATGATCCAGAATTCCCTGCAGGTAAATCCTACCACCAAGGCGGGAACGATCATCGGCCTTGGTTATAACGATGCCGATCCTGAAAGGGGAGAAGACATCCTCAATGAACTGATCAGGGTGTATAACAATGCATCCATCGAAGATAAGAACCGGACATCTGCCAATACCATGAACTTCGTGGACAGCCGCCTGCGGGTGGTAACCCAGGAGCTGAACCAGGTAGAAAGCCAGGTGGCCAATTTCAAACAGCGTGAAGGGATCGTAGATCTTACTGAACAAAGCAAGATCTTCCTGGAAAGTGTATCCGGTAATGATAAGAAGATCGCAGAAGCTGATATGCAGTTGTCTGTGCTGGATTCAATTGAAGGTTACCTTACCAGCGCCAAGGATGATGAATCACTGGTGCCTGCTACCCTGGGGCTGACAGACCCGGTACTGCTTGACCTCATCTCCAAGCTGTCTGAAGTAGAACTGCAGCTGCAAAGATTGAGAAAAACGACCGGTGAAAACAGTCCGCTGCTGGAAAGCCTTAACAGGCAGAGAGCACAGTTGAAACCAAGCGTGCTGCAGAATGTACGCAACCTGCGTGCTAACCTGGTGGCCAGCAAGCTGAAGATACAGGCAGATAACCAGCGTTATTCCGGTATGCTTACCGGTGTACCGCAGAAAGAAAAAGCTTTCCTGGAAGTAAGCCGCCAGCAGGAAATAAAGAACAACATCTACACCTTCCTGCTGCAGAAAAGGGAAGAGACCGCAGTAGCTTCTGCTGCTGCCGTATCAGACAGCCGCATTGTTGATGCTGCAGAAGCATCACCCTGGCCTATCAGTCCGAAAAAGCCTATTGTACTCGGCATCTCCGTGCTGGCAGCCATCGCAGGAGTAGGTGGCCTGATCACCCTGCGCGACCTGATGAAGAAGGAAATTGTTCATCGTTCAGAGATAGAAAAAGCTACAGATGCACCGATACTGGCAGAGATCGTACAGAATGACGGCAAGGAAGCAGTGGTGATTGCTGAAGGCAAGCGGAGCTTTGTTGCAGAACAGTTCCGTACCCTGCGCACATCATTGTCTTATGTAGGAGTAAGCGCCAACGGTACTTTGAATGGTAATGGCGTGAACGGTACGCCACACCGTAAAACATTGCTGGTTACTTCTTCCATCTCCGGTGAAGGTAAAAGCTTTGTGTCTGTTAACCTGGCAGTGAGCCTCTCGCTGGTGAAAAAGAGAGTGGCCCTGCTGGAGTTTGACCTGCGCAAACCCAGGATCAGCGCCATGCTGAATGTGTCGAGAGAGCCGGGTATCAGTAATTACCTGGTAGGGCAGGCAGATGCGCTCAGCATCATGCAGCCGGTGCCTGGTAATGAATATCTGTATATACTGCCGGCCGGTGTGATACCGCCTAACCCAACAGAACTGATATTGAATGGCCAGCTGGAAACGCTGATCAGCCACCTGAAAACGAAGTTTGATTACGTAATTATAGATACCGCGCCCGTTGGGCTCGTAACAGATGCGCGCTTGCTGGCGCAATATGCAGATGCTACCTTGTATGTGGTCCGTCACCAGGTAACGCCTAAACTCTACCTGAAGATGATCAACGATATCTATCAGAACAAGGAACTCGGCAACCTGAATATCGTATTCAACGGTATACAGCCGCGCGGCGCTGGCGGTTATGATGCGAATGGCTATGGTTACGGCTACGGTTATATTGAGCAGTCAAAGGGCGCACGCCGCAGACAATTTTTTAAAGGAATTTTTAACATATAAACAGGCCGGACGCTTCAAGCAAAACGCCTAACGCATTCAGCGTTTAACGTTCAGCGTTCAGCAGGAAAATAATCCGGAAAGCCCTTTGTTATCCAGCTCATGTGACTGAGAGAGCGAAGCTTTTCCGGGATAAACGAGAATGTCTTTATTTGAAAAAACCGAATGTATGAAATGTTTAACGGCAATAGCATCGTTGTCTTTACAGATCCCCCGTTATAGCAAAAGCTGCGCAATGTTAACCAACGTATTAACCTTAAAATGAGATGCCCATGCAACAGGAATTATCTACTTGGTATGCTGTGTATACCAAAGCAAGATGGGAAAAGAAAGTGGCAGATTTGCTTACCCGTAAGCGTATCGAGAATTACTGTCCCCTGAACCCGGTTGAGCGCCAATGGAGCGACCGCAGGAAGGTAGTGGCAGAACCGCTGTTCAGATCCTATGTTTTTGTACGTATACCTGAAAGCAGAAAATGGGTGGTGCGCGAAACCGATGGGATCATCAACTTCGTTTACTGGCTGGGTAAACCGGCCGTGATCGCTGATCATGAGATCGAACTGATCAAACGCTTCCTCCGTGAGTATAAGGATGTAACTGTTGAACAGTTCCCCCTGCGGCAGGACGACCTGGTAGAGATCACGTCTGGTCCGCTGATGAACCAGCGGGGCAGGATCATCGAAATAGGCAAGAACAAGGTAAAAGCAGAGCTGTCCAGCCTTGGGTATACCATGATCGCCACTGTACCAACTACAGAAGTTGTAGTAGTTAACAGAGCCGTTACCGAATCAATTTTTTAATTAATAATGAGTAATTAATAATGAATAATACCTGCGGGGTAGCCCACTACCTCATGATTATTCATTATTCATTATTCATTATTAATTATTAATTCCATCTTCTTATGATGCAGCATATTATTCTCTGCGGCGGGTCAGGTACCCGTTTATGGCCCTTATCAAACCGGCAAACACCCAAGCAACTGCTGCCCCTTTTTGAAGGCCGCAGCCTGCTGCAACTGGCTTACCAGCGTAACCAGGCGGCATGCGACAGCGTGCTGGCTATTGTAAGTGAACAGCATGCCAATATGGTAGAAGAACAGCTGCTGGAAGCCGGCGCTGAACAGCTCCGCATGCTGGCAGAACCGGTAGGCCGTAATACTGCAGCCGCTATCGCATTGGCAGCCTTTGTGTCTGCACCGGAAACCATCCTTTTAATTACGCCTGCCGATCACCTGATTGGTACGCCGGACATTTATGCGCAAACCATTGAAACAGCGCAGCTGCTGGCCGCCGGCAACAGCTTGGTAACAATAGGCCTGCAGCCCACCTATCCCGAAACTGGTTTCGGATACATTCAATACAGCGGTCATGATGTGATCCGCTTCGTAGAAAAACCGGATGCAAAAAATGCCAGCCTGATGCTGCAAAGCGGCGATTTTCTGTGGAACAGCGGCATCTTCTGCTGTAAGGCAGGCATCCTGCTGCAGGAGCTGAAACAACATGCACCTGAAATATATAAGGCAGCCGGCGAGGCGGCAGACGAATGGCTGAGCAAAGGCCATTTATCCAAAGCCAGCATGGAGGCCATCCCGTCTACCAGCATCGACTACGCGGTAGCAGAAAAAAGCAACCGCGTGAAAGTGGTGCCCAGCACCATGGAGTGGAGCGATGTAGGCAGCTACGAAGCGCTGGCGGAAGCACTGGTGCAACACTATAGTTATCACAACCACCAGGCCGTATCTATTGAAAGCGGCAACAACATGGTGATCGGCAAAGAAAAGCTGGTGGCCCTTGTTGGCGTAGAAAACCTGGTAGTTGTAAACACGCCTGAAGCCCTGCTCATTATGAAAAAAGGGAAAGGACAGGAGATCAAGCAACTGCATCAGTGGGTGAAGGAGAACAGGCCGGAACTGTTGTGATGTGAGGCGGAGTAGTATAAAGGTTACTGCTTCGCAATTCTTAATTATTAATTCTTAATTATTAATTATAAATGAAACTAACCGATAAGATATACATAGCAGGCCACCGTGGAATGGTGGGAGGCGCCATTAAACGCAGACTGGAAACATTAGGCTATCAGCACATTATTACCCGCACTTCAGCAGAGCTGGATCTGCGTAACCAGGCAGCGGTGAATGATTTCTTTGCCGAAGAAAAACCTGATTATGTGTTCCTTGCAGCAGCAAAGGTAGGTGGCATACATGCCAACAATACCTACCGTGCGGAGTTCCTGTACGATAACCTGATCATGGAATCAAATATCATTCATGCCGCTTACCAGCAGGGTGTGAAGAAACTGATGTTCCTCGGCAGTTCCTGCATCTATCCCAAGCTGGCGCCGCAGCCGCTGCAGGAGAGCAGCCTGCTTACGGGGCCGCTGGAGTATACCAATGAGCCTTATGCCATCGCGAAGATTGCCGGCATCAAATTATGTGAGGCTTACCGCGATCAGTACGGCTGCAATTTTATCAGCGTAATGCCTACCAACCTGTATGGTATTGGCGACAACTACCATCCTGAAAATTCGCATGTATTACCTGCGCTTATCCGCAAGTTTCATGAGGCAAAAGAGGCTGGTAAACCGACCGTGACAGTATGGGGAACAGGAACACCGAAACGGGAATTTCTGTACGCAGATGACCTGGCAGATGCCTGTGTTTACCTGATGCTGCACTATGATGGAAAGGAACTGGTAAATATCGGCACTGGCGAAGATCTGACTATCCGCGAGCTGGCGGAAACCATAAAAGAAGTGGTTTGCTACGAAGGTGGCCTGGAGTTTGACAGCTCCAAGCCCGACGGTACGCCGCGCAAGCTGATGGACGTTTCCAAACTGCATAGCCTGGGTTGGAAACACAGCACCAGCCTGAAAGAAGGTATCGTAATGGCGTATGCAGATTTCCTGAAGAAACGCCAATCTTATTTCAATGTAGTGTAAAAAGGCATAACTAAAAATCTGGAACATGAAAGTAATCGTAGTAGGAACAGGATACGTAGGGCTGGTGACGGGCGCCTGTCTCGCAGAAGTAGGCACCAACGTTGTTTGTGTGGACGTGAATGAAGCCAAGATCAATGATCTGCAAAAAGGTATTCTGCCGATATATGAACCGGGCCTGGAAGAAGTGGTACACCGCAACTACCAGAACGGCCGCCTGTCTTTCAGCACAGACCTAGCCGCAGTAATACCCGGTGCACAGCTGGTGTTCATCGCCGTAGGTACACCTCCCGGCGAAGATGGCAGCGCTGATCTGAAATATGTACTGCAGGTGGCCAGACAGATAGGCGCCTCCATGAGCGGCTACCTGGTAGTGGTTACCAAAAGCACCGTACCTGTAGGTACTGCCGTAAAAGTGAACAGGGCCATCAAACAGGCTTTGCAGGAAAGGGATGTGCTGCTGGACTATGATGTGGCATCCAATCCCGAATTCCTGAAGGAAGGCGCTGCGGTGCAGGACTTCATGAAACCTGACCGTATCGTGATCGGTGTAAACACCGAGAAAGCGCAGCAGGTGCTGGAGCAACTGTATCATCCCTTTGTACTGAACGGCCGTCCCGTTGTGTTCATGGATATTGCTTCCGCAGAAATGACCAAGTATGCCGCCAATGCTATGCTGGCTACCAAGATCTCTTTCATGAACGATATTGCCAACCTGTGTGAGCTCACAGGGGCAGATGTGAATAAAGTGCGTAAAGGTATTGGCAGCGATCCCCGTATAGGCGACCGCTTTATATATCCCGGTATTGGCTACGGCGGCTCCTGCTTCCCCAAGGACGTGAAGGCGCTGATCCGCACCGGCAGGGAGTATGGCCATTCCATGCGTATACTCGAATCTGTTGAAGCCGTGAACGAGGATCAGAAGAAGGTCATGTTCAGCAAAATAGGACGTCACTTTGACAATAACCTTGAAGGAAAGACCTTCGCCATCTGGGGCCTCTCATTCAAACCCAATACAGATGATATGCGCGAAGCGCCTTCCCTGGTACTGATAGAAAGCCTGCTGGCCGCCGGCGCCAAGGTAAAGGTGTTTGACCCCGTAGCTATGCACGAGGCAAAGAAAGAGCTGGGCGAACGCGTAAGCTGGAGTACAGATCTGTACGATGCCGCCGATGGCGCAGACGCGATCGTGCTGGTAACAGAATGGAACGAGTTCCGCCTGCCCGACTGGAGCCGCATCAAATCTTCCGTAAAAACACCGGTGGTGTTTGACGGCAGGAATATCTATGATGATGTGGTACTGCAGAAGAAAGGCTTTATTTATTATGGCATCGGTCTTACAAAATTCAATACATCTACCATTCTCGTTTAGGTTAGAACGTTTGAAGTTTGAACTTCAAACCTCAAACATTATTAAACTGCTTAAAATTCAAAAGTATATATGAAAGTTGCGTTAATTACCGGTATTACAGGACAGGATGGCGCCTACCTGGCAGAACTGCTGCTGGAAAAAGGATATATGGTGCATGGTGTTAAACGCCGCGCTTCCCTTATTAACACAGAGCGTATCGATCACCTGTACCAGGACCCTCACAGCGATAATGTTCGCTTCCGCCTGCATTACGGCGATATGACGGACAGCACCAACCTGATCCGCATTATCCAGGAAACACAGCCGGATGAGATCTACAACCTGGCTGCCATGAGCCACGTAAAAGTGAGCTTTGATACACCTGAATATACCGCCAATGCAGATGGCATCGGTACTTTACGTATACTGGAAGCATTACGTATCCTGAAGCTGGAGAAAAAGACCCGCGTATACCAGGCAAGTACTTCCGAGCTGTATGGCCTTGTACAGGAAGTGCCGCAGAAGGAAACCACTCCTTTCTATCCCCGCAGCCCCTATGCAGTAGCTAAACTGTATGCTTACTGGATCACGGTGAACTACCGCGAGGCTTACGGTATGTATGCCTGCAACGGTATCCTGTTCAACCACGAGAGCCCGCTGCGCGGCGAAACATTCGTAACACGCAAGATTACCCGCGGGGTAGCTGCAATAGCGCTGGGCCTGCAGGATAAATTGTACCTGGGTAACCTGGACGCGCGCCGCGACTGGGGCCATGCCAAAGATTATGTAGAAGCCATGTGGCGCATCCTGCAGCAGGACACTCCGGAGGATTATGTGATCGCTACGGGCATCACTACGCCTGTGCGTGATTTTGTACGTATGGCATTTGCAGAAGTTGGTATCGACGTAGCCTTCACCGGTGAAGGTGTGAATGAGATCGGTGTAGTGACCGCCTGCAACAACGAAGAGTTTACATTGCCGGTAGGCAAGGTAAATAGTAGCGGTAGATCCCCGGTATTTCCGCCCTACAGAGGTGGAACTGCTGATCGGAGATCCTACCAAATCCAAAACAAAATTAGGATGGGAGCCCCGTTATGATCTGCCCGCCCTGGTGAAGGAGATGGTGGCAGGCGACGTGGAATTATTCCGTAAGAAGGACGTAACACAACTGGAACATTTGGTAGGATAGTGATTTTTAGCACAATAGCATTATGCAAGCAGCCAGCAGGGTAGTATTAAATACAGGAGCGCTTTACGGGAGAATGCTGATCACCATTTTCATTTCATTGTATTCAACCCGTTTGGTGTTGAATGCGCTGGGTGCTCAGGATTACGGCATTTTTAACCTGGTAGGCGGTGTGATAGCCATGTTATCATTCTTAAATATGGCGATGACCATCTCTACGCAAAGGTATATGTCGTACCATCTTGGATCAGGCGATATCGAAAAGTTGAAAGAGGTCTTTAATTCCAGTGTAATGCTGCATTTTATTATGGGCATCACACTGGTGGTCCTGTTCGAGGTAGTGGGCATTTACGCGTTTGACCACGTGCTGAATATGCCTGCAGACAGGATCGCTACTGCCAAGACCATCTTCCATTTCATGGTGGTCAGCACATTCTTTACCATCGCTTCGGTGCCTTACGATGCTACCCTGATCGCCAGGGAAAATATGCCGCTGATAGCCGTGCTGGGTGTATTCGAAGGTTTGTCAAAACTGGCCATCGCCATCTCCCTGCATTATGTCAGTGGTGATAAGCTGGTGGCCTATGGCGCCTTAATGGCCAGCCTGACGGTGCTGTTGCTGCTGATTAAAAGATTGTACTGTTCTTTCAAATATGCGGAAAGCAAGGTAAGGGTCAGGAAGTATTTCAACAAAAGCCTGCTGAAGGAGATGTTCTCCTATGCAGGATGGAATATGTTCGGGGCCAGCAGTGTGGTGGCCAGAAACCAGGCGCAGGCCATGATCCTGAACGTGTTCTTTGGTACGGTGATCAATGCCGCCTATGGCATTGCCAACCAGGTGAACGCGCAGCTGACCTACTTTTCTGTGACCATGCTGCAGTCGCTGAACCCGCAGATCATCAAAAGTGAAGGAAGCGGCGACCGGCCAAGGATGCTGCGGCTGGCCATGATAGCCAGCAAGTTCTCCTTTCTGCTGTTGTCTTTCTTCGCTATACCGGTGATTATAGAGGCGCCCTTTATCCTGAAGATGTGGCTGAAGAATGTGCCTGAGTATACGGTGGTCCTCTGCAGGCTGATCATTGTCTGCAGCCTGGTGAACCAGCTGACGCAGGGCGTACAGGTGGCGATTCAATCTGTTGGCAGGATCAAGGTTTACCAGATGGTGGTGAGCTTCCTGGTCATCCTGAACCTGCCGGTGGCCTACCTGCTGCTGAGAGCAGGCGCGCCGCCGCAGGCAGTACTGATAGGCGCTATCTGCATGGAGGTGATAGCGGTTGGCTACAGGATCATTGCCGCCAACAGGATTGCAGGCATGCCTGTACCTGAATACCTGAATAAGGTAGTGCTGCGGGCGGTGATACCCGTAGTACTGGCAGCGGCCATCGCCCTGCTGCCACAATTTGTCCTGGACGAAGGATTTGTGCGGTTCCTGCTAACCGGCTGTCTCGGCGTATGTGCACTTACTGTGTTCGTGAAGTTCCTGGGGCTGACGCCCTATGAGATCAGTAAGATAACAGATATGTTGACAAAGCTGGTATCTAAGGTGAGCCCAAGATTTGCGGCAAGATTTGCGGTTATAAAAACACAGGCATAACATTATGACCATTTTATTTTTTACAAACATATCGCCCTTTCCTGCAAACGGAGGTGAAAAGATCCGGAGTTATTACCTCCTGAAAGCCTTATCCCAGTTAGGTCATAAGGTTATTGCCGTGATCTGTAATGAAGAAAATGTTAACCTGGCTAATTATGGTATTGACAATGTAACATTCTACACGCATCCTAAAAAGCCATTGACCATAATGGAGCGCATCACCTGGAAACACCTGTTCCGGCGTGATGCGGAGATCATCCGCCTGTTCGGGGAGATCTGTAAAAAGTACCGGGTGGATGCTGCACTGCTGGACTATGGAACAATCGGGCAGTATATCAGCTTCTTTACCGGCCGCCAGATACCGGTGATACTGGGTACGCACAACGCACAGCCCATGATCACCCAGCAGGTGCCTGCAAAGAGCCTTTTCCAGCGGCTGAGGAAATTCCAGCTGGTAAACCTGGAAAAGCTGCATGAAAGGCTGTACTTCAAACACGCTGCTGCGATACTGGTGGTAAGCGACCAGGACCGCAAATATCATGAGCGCTTTCTGAAAAAGGAACGGGTATTTGTAGTACCCAATTTCCTGGATGAAACAGAGTACACGCTGGTGAACAAGAAACAGTCCAAGGTGCTGGTGATGACCGCCAACTTTGGCGTATACATGAACTACACGGGCCTTAAATGGTTCATTGAAGAGGTGTGGGATGATACGCTGGCGGCGGAGTTTGATCTCTGGCTGGTAGGAAGGAACTCCAAGGAAGCGCTGCAGCAGATCACCGGCAGTGAGCAGTGGAAAAATATTGTGGCGCTTGGAAAGGTGGATGATGTGAAGTGGTACATATCCGTGGCCAGCGGTGTGATCATCCCACTGCTGCACGGCAGCGGCACCCGCCTGAAATGCCTGGAGGCAATGGCGCTCAGAACACCCATCATCAGCACGGCTAAAGGGGTGGAGGGAGTAGTGAGTAATAACTTCATTATCGCAGACAGTGCCGCCGGTATGAAAAGCGCTATTATGGAATTTAAGGGCAGTACCCATGCGGGAGAAGCCCTGCGGGAAGACTTTATGAGAGAATACAGCGCGGAGGTAAACCGCCGCCGGCTGGATCATATAATTAACTATGCGGTAAAGGGGAAGGAAACGAAAGTAATAAGCGAACCGGCAATAAGCGTAGAACAGTGAACAGAAATTTGTGAGTTATGACATGGATCAAAAAGATTAAAGCTTCGCTTTATGCATTGGGAAGTGGTGTAAGCATCAATCTCGTTGGCCAGTTTAAGGTCAGCGAGATCCTGGTGTTACTGATGTTCCCCTTTAGCGTGCAGAAGAATGACCTCAGGGATTACCCGCTGCTGAGGAAGATCGTCTATGCATTGGTGTTGCTGCTCTGCTTTCAGCTGATCACCGATCTTTTTGTTGTCAATAACTCGCCCCAGAACTTCCTGCGTGGATCGGCTTCCATCATTATGCCGATCCTGTCTTTTTTCGTCATCTTTAAGATGTTCCAGGACGAAGAGGCCATTATCATCTTCATCTTTTTTACAATGGTCAAGAACATTGTTTTTACAGATGATATCGTTGACTCTGAAATGAGCTACTTCAAATTCAAGATCGCGCCTATCTTATCGAATATCGTGTACCTGCTGGTGTATTATTTCTATAAGAAAGGAAATATGAAACTGCTGTATGGCACCATCTTCGTTTACTGCGTGGTGTGCCTGGCCAATGATACCCGATCCAGTGCACTGAGCCTGCTGATCTCTACTGTGCTCATTTACTTTTATACCAATGTGAATGTTACCCGTCAGAAAATAATTGTGTTTTGTATTGCGGGCGCCTTACTGTTCCAGGGCGTCTATATTTTCTATGTTAAATCGGTATTGAGCCACGAGCTGGGGGGACAGCACTCTCTGGAACAGCTGCAGCGGCTTGATAACCCCTATAATCCCTTTGAGCTGCTGATCACGGGAAGGGGTGAAACCTATGTGGCCGTAACCGCTATCGGTGATAAGCCCTGGTTTGGGCACGGCTCCTGGGCGGTGGATAAAGACCTGAAGTATTATAAAATGCTGCTGGCCGTGCATGATGAAGACCTGAACCTGAAGAAGGCGCTGGAAAAAGATCAGCTGGTACCCAGTCACTCGATACTGCTGGGCGCCTGGGTGAACTATGGTGTAGGTGGCTTCCTGGCCGTGTTCCTTATCTTCTGCTACCTGATGAAGGCAGGCTTTTATGTGATTGCCAGGGGACAGTCGCTCACCATGTACCCTATCGTTGTAATCATGACGGTGGGCCTGATCTGGATGTTCTGCTTCTCGCCATTTCAACACCTGAGATACAGTGTGCCGCAATGGGGTGCTATGCTGCTGAGCGCATACTATTATCTTAAATACGGTGAGGACAATGAAGAGGAGGAAGGCGATGCCGAGCAGGTAGAGGAAACAACAGCAGAACATGTGGTTTATTAGTTAGTATAAATTGTATGGAATACATCTATTATAAAGATTCAAAGGGCAATTTCGGAGACGATCTGAATGCCTGGTTATGGCCAAAGTTCTTTGGCGAGGCCAGGCCGGATGGAGATGCGTTCGTGGGTATTGGCTCTATATTGGCAAATGATTCACCATTGTTCAGGAACCTTTCCGGTAAAAGAAAGATCGTATTCGGTACGGGCATCCGGCCAGGCTGGCAGCCCTTCACATACGATGACTCGTGGGATATCAGGTTCCTGCGGGGGCCTTTGTCATCCTATGCCTTTAACAACCAGTACGAGTATATAGCGGATGCTGCCTATGCGCTGGGACTGATCAATGAGTTTAATGGAATAAAAAATACAGAGAAGAAATACGAGGTCAGCGTGATCCCTTATTTTAAATCACTGGCCTATTTTGACTGGGAGCAGCTCTGCAAACAACTGGGATACCACTATATATCTCCCTGTGCTGAACACGGCATAGAGCATACGTTGCGCGAGATCGCCGCATCAAAATATGTGATCGCAGAAGCGATGCATGGTGCTATTATCTCTGATATACTCCGGGTGCCCTGGAGCAGGTTTGTGCTCACCACGCCCGTTACCGAGGGCCTGAAGGTATCTGAATACAAGTGGATGGACTGGTTATACTCCATTGACCTGCCCACCACCGAAACGGCCTTTATTAAACTCTACCGTAAGTCTGCGGTACACCAATGGGTAAAGAAGCTCAGCGCTAACATGGTGCATGTGGATTTCCTGGTGAAGAAAGTGGTAAAGGAGGAGTTGCTTAGCACCTTATCATCCATCGATCATTATTACCTGTCAAAAGACGAGGTAATAGAGCGGATCAACAGCCGGATCTCGGAGAAGATCTACCTGCTGAAACAAGAGAAGAGACAATTAATAATGAATAATGAATAATTGCGGAGTTGGGGATGTAAGTGTTTATAATTCTTAATTACTATGTCAAAATTGTTTTCAATAGTGGTGCCTGTATATAACGGGGCAGCCTATATACAAGAGACGCTGGATAGTATCTTCAGCCAGACCTATCCGCACTATGAGCTGATCGTGGTGGATGGCGGCTCTACCGACAATACTATGCAGATCCTGTCTGAGGAGAAGAACCGCTCCCATATCAAGACATTGATCTCTGAGAAGGATGAGGGTATGTATGATGCCCTCAAGAAAGGTTTTGAGAGAGCAACAGGCGATTACATGTGCTACATTAATGCAGATGATCGTCTCTTGCCCTGGTCGCTTGAAAAGGTGGCAAAAAAATTCAGTGAGGGTAACTACAGCATTGTTTTCGGAGATGTGAACTACATCAATGAAACAGGCGAGATCATATACAGTTACAAGGGGGTGAACTTTGGTCCCCGGGCCATCCGCCGCCTGCGCAGGGTACCCTTCGCGCAGCAGAGCTCTTTCTGGACGCGCAGCATCTATGAAGAGAAAGGTGGCATCGATAAATCATACCGTTATTCTGCCGATTCAAAATTTCTGCTGCAGGTATGCCTGGACCCCAAAGTGAAAAAAGGTTATGTCCCGCTGCCTTTGGGTGAATTCAGGATGCACAGCAATTCTATCTCAGTTTCACTGACTGATAAACACCAGGCAGAGCACGACCGGGTAGAACGGGAACTGAACATGGGCGGGAGTAAACTGGAATGGGCATTTTACGAAATGATCACTAAGGTGAAGAACGCAGGAGGCATTTACAAGAAGCTAACTTATAAAGGAACGAGGATACGGAAAAATTAAGAGCATGAACATCCTGTTTATTGTACCATCATACAAACCGGCATATATATACGGAGGACCGATCGTATCCGTTTCCAAACTGGCAGAGCAGCTGGCGCAGCTGGGACACCGGGTAACTGTTTATACAACTACGGCAAACGGAGAAAAGGAACTGGATATTCCTTCTGATGCACCGGTGATGGTAAATGGCGTGGCAGTAAGATATTTCAAAAGGATCACAAAGGATCATACCCATGTATCGCCTGCATTGTGGCGGGCAATATGGTCAGATGCAAAGCAATTCGATGTGGTACATATCCACTCGTGGTGGAGCTTCCTGGTATTGGGTGCCTCCATGATCCTGAAGATGAAGAATATTAAGCCGGTATTGTCGCCCCGCGGCATGCTGTGCGAGTATGTTTTTACTTCCAGGAACAGCGGTAAAAAACAATTGCTGCATAAACTGATCGGTAAACGCCTCCTGGCCAATACCTACCTGCACGTAACGTCAGAGATGGAGTGGCAGGAGTGCCTGCGGCTGAATACAGACTGGCAGGGCGATACCATCTTCAACCTGGTAGACCTGCCCGTGAAGGAATATCAAAAACGGGAGAATGACATATTTACCATTAGCTTCCTTTCAAGGGTAGATCCCAAGAAAGGGCTGGATATTCTAATGCGTGCACTGGCCACGGTGCAGTTTCCGTACCGTCTTTGCATAGCCGGATCAGGAGATGAAGCCTATATGGCTCAGCTAAAACAACTAGCTGCTGATCTTGGCATACAGGAGCATGTGGAATGGGCCGGCTGGAAAAGCGGAGAGGAGAAATTTCACTTCCTGGCAGAAGCAGACCTGTTTGCGCTCACCTCGCACAATGAAAATTTCGCCATGGTGGTGATCGAGTCGCTTTGTGTGGGCACACCCGTACTGATCAGCAATAACGTAGGGCTTTATCAATACGTAAGGGAGCGTGAGCTGGGATGGATAACCGGGATCGACCGTATTGAGGAGATTGCGGAAAACCTTACGCTGGCTTACAACAGCCGTGAAGAACGCAGGCGTATTACAAAAGAAGCCAGGGGCATCATCAACCATGATTTCAATGATTCAAAACTGGCACAGGACTATATAGAATTATATGAGCACTGTAAATAACGGAAAAGGAAGGATAGCGGTGATCATCCTCACCCTGAATGAATCAAAGCATATCGGGCGCTGTGTGCAGAACCTGCGCCAGATATCCGATGAGATCTATGTGATCGACGCGTATTCTACTGACGATACCGTGGCTATAGCCGAAAGCTACGGCGCAAAGGTGTTCCAGAATAAATGGGTGAATTATGCAGAGCAGTTTGAATGGGCGTTCCGGAACTGTGGTATTACAGCGCCCTGGCTGATGCGGATGGATGCGGATGAATATTTGGAACCTGCGCTGGTGGAAGAAATAAACAGGCGTATGCCGGAGATGCCCGATGATGTAGCCGGCATTTACCTGAAACGCAAAGTGTTGTTTAAAGGTAAATGGATCCGTTACGGTGGTTTCTATCCGCATATACTGATGCGCATCTGGCGGAACGGACAGGGAAGCCTGGAAAGGCGAATGATGGATGAGCACATTGTCGTATCCGGCGGCCGTACCATCATGTTTAAGGAAAATATGGTGGATTACAACCTGAATTCCATTCACTGGTGGATCAATAAGCATAACAACTATGCCATCAAGGAAATGGCAGACCTGATGAATATCAAGTATCGCTTCTTTGAAACTGACGACAGGTTGCTGAACACCAGTACCAGCAATTCGCAGGCAAAGCGGAAAAGGATACTGAAAGAGAAAGTATACTCGGCGTTGTCGCCCAGTGTAACGAGCCTCCATCTATTTCTTTTACCGCTTTTTCATAAGGCTGGGTTTCCTGGATGGCTACCGCGGATTTGTTTTCCACTTTATGCAGGGCTTCTGGTACCGCCTGCTGGTGGATGTGAACGTAAAGGAATTTGAAGAGAAACTGAACGGTGATAACAGTAAAGAACGGCTGGCCGAAATATTAAGGCAGGATTACAAGATCGTGGTGTAGATGAAGGTACTGAAAACAGCGGCCGTTGCAGCATACTTTTTCATGCTGATATACGTGGTATTCCTGACACCACTGCGAACACACCGGCCGCTGGCACTGCAGCGATTTGAACATGTGAGGCTGGTACCTTTAAAAGGGATAGTGGACGACATGTTCTATCCAAAAGGCCATCAGGATCCCCTTACGCATTGGGGAAATTTCCTGCTCAACTTTCTGGGTAACCTGCTGATGTTCGTTCCCTTCTCCTTTATCATGATCGTGGTGTTCAGGGTATCGAAAACGCCTTTTATACTGGCAGCGGCCTTTTTACTGAGTGTGGTCATTGAAACGGTACAATATTTTGCCAGGCTGGGAGTGGCTGATGTAGACGATGTGTTGCTGAACACATTCAGTGCCTGGATCGGGATCTGGCTGTGCAGGTTTACAATGCGCTTACTTAACATTGAAACAACAAATGCAAACTGATCTGACAATAGAACAAAAGGTACAGTCTGTACCAACTGATCTGTCGAAGTTCGATACCGGCAGTTATCATCCGGGCGCCTCCAGGTTAAAGGTGCTGGTATGGTATTTTATCAATTACTATTTTTTTAACAGCGCCTTTCCCTGGCCTTACAGCATTAAGAGCAGGCTGCTACGCCTGTTCGGCGCCAGTGTAGGCAAGGGCCTTGTGATAAAAACCAAGGTACGTATCAAGAATCCCTGGCGCCTCGTAATTGGCGACCATTGCTGGATAGGAGAATCTGTATGGATTGATAACCTGGAGGATGTTAGCATTGGCGACCATGTATGTATTTCACAGGGCGCATTGCTGTTAACCGGTAATCATGATTATAAGAAGAGTGATTTTCCTTACCGCCTGGGTAAGATCAGCATAGAAAGCGGCGCATGGATAGGGGCACAGACAACCGTTTGCCCCGGTGTGGTGTGCAGAACACATGCCATACTGACGGTAGGAGCTGTTGCTACGAAGGAACTCGAAGCGTGGACCATTTATGCCGGCAATCCTGCAGAAGCTGTAAGAAAAAGGGTGATCAGTCAATAGTCGCTGATCATTAGTAATCACAGCGGTCATTCGCTGCATATTGATCACTAAGGATTGACGGCTGAGCACTAACGACTAAATAAAAGTATGCGAAAACGAGTTTTACTTATTGGTGGAAACTTTGCGCCTGAACCAACAGGAATTGGCAAGTATAACGGCGAGATGATGAAATGGCTGGCATCCAATGGCTATGACTGTACCGTTATCACCTCCTATCCCTACTATCCCCAATGGAAAGTGCAGGAGCCGTATGAGAAGGTAAAGTCCTGGTATAAAAAGGAAGAGCTGCCCGTAACAACTACGCTGAACGGAAATGGTACGGGCCGTTTGCAGATACACCGCTGCCCCCAGTATGTACCTGCAAAACCATCAGGCGCCAAACGGATTATGCTGGATTTTTCCTTCGCCCTTTCTGCATTTTTCAAGGTGACACAGTTGCTGTTCCGAAAGAAATTTGATGTGGTAATAGCAGTAGTGCCGCCTTTTCACCTGGGCCTGCTGGCGGTAATGTACAAGAAGATCCGCGGGGCAAAGGTGATGTACCACATCCAGGATATGCAGATAGAAGCGGCGAGAGACCTGCAGATGATCAAATCCAAAAAACTCATCGGCTTACTCTTCGGCCTGGAGCGCTATATCTTCAGACAGGCAGATGTAGTAAGCAGTATATCAGATGGTATGATACGTAAGATACATGAGAAAGCAGGGAAGGATATTTTCTTCTTCCCCAACTGGGTGGATGTCACCTTATTCCATCCCCTGGATGATAAAGCCGCCCTGAAACGGGAGTTCGGCTTTGCTCCTGAAGACAAAGTGATCCTGTATTCCGGCGCTATCGGTGAAAAACAGGGACTGGAGTCTATACTATATGCAGCGCAGAAGCTGCAGCACCGTAAAGACCTGAAATTCCTGATCTGCGGGTCAGGTCCTTACAAGGCAAAGCTGGAAGAGATGGCAGCCGTTATGGGATTGCAGCAGGTGATCTTTTTCCCGCTGCAGCCTTTCGAAAAGTTCAACCGTTTTCTGAATATGGCGGATGTGCACCTGGTGATCCAGAAGGCCAACGCCAGTGACCTGGTTATGCCTTCCAAGCTGACCACCATACTGGCGGTGGGCGGGCTGGCGCTGATCACAGCTAACCCGGGCACCAGCCTGCATGACCTGGTGACGCGCTATAACATGGGCATACTGGTGAATGCAGAAGATCAGCAGGCGCTGGACGAGGGTATCTGCAGGGCAGTAGATGCAGATGCCGCTACTTTACAGGAGAATGCGCGCAGCTATGCAGAAACATTCCTTTCAATAGGAAAGATCATGTCACGATTTGAAGAAACGGTAGTACAAAATTAGTAGTTAGTCATTAGTCGTAGTCTTTTATGTTAGATCGATATCTTAAAATTTGCAGCATCCAGATCGTTGTGCTGGATTTCATCGGGCTCAATGCCATTTTTTACATAGTAAGATCATGGCTGAACCAGACAGGCGAACCGATCAATGTGGATGTGGATACATTTTTGATAGGCGCCAATATTGCCTGGATGATCGCCTTATATACCACCGGTATCTATTTTGTAAGCCAGCAATTGTCTTATGAAAGGGTAGCGCGTAAAACAGTACAGGGCATCCTGCTGTACCTCTTATTGCTGCTGGGGTACCTGTTTATGTACCGGCAACTGAACTCCCGTTCATTCGTAATACTTTACTGTTCACTATTTATACTGGTAGTACTGATAGACCGTTTCATCTTCTATCTTGTTACCAACTACATCCTGCACAGCAAGGGCATACAGAAAAAAGTGGTGATACTGGGCTATAACGATGTATCCAAAAGGCTGGTGGACAGTTTCATTGATGTAAAGAGCAACCTGCAGTTTGAAGGTTTTTTTGAGGAGTACAGTAAAGTACATGAGCTGTCTTATTACCCGGTGATCGGTAACCTGGAAGATTGTGTGCCTTATGCCAAGTCAAACAATATCCAGGAGATTTACTCTACCTTGTCGCCTGAGCAGTTCCCCTATCTTTACACCCTGGCCCATGAGGCGGAGAAGCATTTTATCCGTTTCAGATTTGTGCCGGATTTCAGGATGTTCGTGAACCGCCAGATCTATGTGGACTATTTCAATAATATCCCGATCATCTCCCTGCGTTCTGAACCACTGGACGATATTGCCAACCGTATACGCAAACGTATTTTTGATATAGTGGTAAGCTCACTGGTAACGATCTTTATTCTCAGCTGGCTGATACCCTTACTGGCATTGCTGATCAGGCTGGATTCCAAAGGACCGATCTTTTTTATCCAGCACCGCACCGGCCGTAACAACCAGACCTTTCCCTGTCTGAAGCTGCGCAGCATGAAGGTGAACAATGATGCGAACGTGAAGCAGGCAACAAAGAATGATGACCGCTTTACCAGGCTGGGCCGCATTCTGCGCAAGACCAACCTGGACGAGATGCCGCAGTTCCTGAACGTGCTGATGGGAGACATGTCTATCGTGGGGCCGCGCCCGCACATGCTGCGTCATACGGAAGAATTTTCCCGCATCATCCAGCAATACATGGTGCGTCACTTTATGAAGCCCGGCATTACCGGCTGGGCCCAGGTAAATGGCTTCCGCGGAGAGATCCTTGAGGAGAATCATCTGAAAAAACGTATTGAGCACGATATCTGGTACATGGAAAACTGGTCAGTATATCTTGATCTGCGTATCATGTTTATGACAGTGATGAATACGATCAGAGGAGACAAAAACGCCTATTAAGCAGGTCCATGGGGGGACTGTCTTATTAATTAGTAGTAAAAATGCGGCTGGTGACCGCAAAAAGCATTATATTGTACTGATTATAGTAGTGAGATTTTATAAAAAGATCTACGAAATTGCACCACGATTTAAACCAGGAAGCACGGGAAGTAACTAACTTAGGGCACATCATTACGCGTATAGATACGGATCCATATACCTCATTACATTAAGACATCTAAACTAATTGGGTACACTGAAATCTGGGTTTCACAATGAAAGGTTCATCCATAACTAGTGTTGATCTGCTGGAAAGCAGGGGGCTGATGGAAGATATTTTCCACGAACTTAAATCGATACTCTCAAGTATTTTGTCGAGTGTTGAATTGATCGAGTTGTATGGCGGCGCCAACGGGCATCATCATCAGGTGGAAAAGCCTTCTTCCAACGGAAAGATCACCCGTCAGGCACGGGCTATCAAATCGCAGGTGATTGAGCTGGAGTTCCAGTTGCAGAATATCAGGATCATCCAGCATATTATGAATAAGACTTTTGAACCCAAGAAAGGGCTTACCAGTGTGAGCTTTTTCCTGCGGAACTTTATTCATGATGAGCCTTATGATACCTTGTTTGGTTCATCCGTAGAGATGCAGGTGAACAAGGAGCATACAGACGCCTACATTGATGAATTTTTGATAAAGCAGCTGGTGCTGAACATCTTCTTCTGGATGATGAAGAATTCTCCTACCAATCAGACACCCAGGCTTAGTTTTATTTTTGAAGATGATTGCTTTGAGCTGAAAGGATGCTTTTCTGCCAATGCGGCCAGCTACTTTTTCCCTTCCTATGCGGCAGCAGGCAAATCGTACGAAAACGGAGGAAAATTACACTTCGATACCGAGCTGCTGAACCAACGGATATACTACCTGATCTCTTATATAGTAGACCTGCATGATGGCAGTTTTAACATTAACCTGGAGGCGGAGAAAGATGTGGAGATCCTGGTGAAGATCCCTTACAAGCCTTCTTACATGCTATAATACTTTCGAAGCGGGAAATCATTACATACTGTTTTTATAAAGATAGCGGGCGGTCGCATTTATGCACCGCCCTGACGTTTTTGTTGTTTTACCAGAAGGGTAAGGCAATGAGATAAGGTTAAAACTATAGGGGGTATGTCTATATCCCCTGATTTCGGTTATTATTTATACTTGATCAAGTAGTATTTATTGCCCGTATTGGCATCTATCTTGCAGTTGATTAGCGCTATGTCTACTTGCCAGCGGCTAAGGGAGCGTAAAAAGGAAATCCATGTTGCATCTGCACAGTACTCCTGTTTTACAATTGAAATATTTTATTGAAAAATCGAAAAACCAGCATTTACTATGAAGCGGCATCTCATACTGCTGATCATGTTGTTCCACCTGTGTGTTACTGATTCAACTGCGCAATTCCTGGACTCCATACAGATCAATGTAGGTACCACCGGAACAATAGCTACAAAAGACTATCAGCCTTTGTGGATCACATCACAGCGGTTTGGTACGATCACCGATCGCAAGTCGGATCTCTCTACACAGATAGGTTTCAGCAACGTACACATGTTTGGAAACGGCGATAACAAAGACTTTTACATACGTTATGGCGTCGATCTCTTCAATAATGATCACTTTAAGGAGGTGTTCCTGGAGCAGGCTTATTTCAAGGCTGGTTATAAGCACCTGGAATTCCGCGCAGGGCGCTATGAGGAAAAGATCGGGGAGATGGACAAGGATCTGTCCAGCGGATCCTTTGGTGTAAGCGGTAACGCGCTGCCTATACCACAGATCGGTATCGCCCTCACGGATTACGTGGATGTGCCCTATACCAACGGCTGGCTGCAGGTAAAAGGCCAGATCAGCCATGGCTGGATGGGAGATGACCGGTTTGTCAAAGATGCCTGGCTGCACCAGAAAACCTTCTACCTGCGCGTAGGAGCCAGGAAACTGAAAGTAGGAGCCGGTATACAGCATTATGCTATATGGGGCGGCCACGGAGCCGGCCTGCCTGATATAAAGAAGAACTTCTGGGACGTGTTCCTGGTGAAAGAATCGAATGACGGTACGGTAGGCGGGCAGGATTTGCCCAACCGCTCCGGCGACCATCGCGGTGTGCTGGAGGGAACGATTGACTGGGATAATGATGTTACCGGGCTGCATTTTTACATGCAAATGCCATTTGAAACCGGGCAAGGTATAGACATCCGTAATATAGACCGTTTGCTGGGCGTTGCTTATACCAACAAAAGAGAAGAAAGCTGGCTGAAAAAAGTAGTGGGTGAATTCATTTATACCAAACAAATGAATGATTTCTACGACAAACAGTACCGCGAAAGCTATTATAATAATGGTGTCTACCTCACAGGCTGGGAATACCAGCGCCGCATTATTGGTACTCCCCTGTTCATTAACAGGACCAGGGGCGCCGAGTATTTCCCGGGCCAGGTAAAACCTTTCGACTGGAACCAGCCCTGGGATTCTGTAAGAGGAAGAGGCTGGAATATCATCAACAACCGCATAATTGGCGGCCACCTCGGCTTCCTGTATACCATCAAAGGCGAGCTGTCTGCCAAAACCATGCTTACCTACACCCAGAACTTCGGTAATGACCAGAAAGGCCTCTTTTCGCCCTCCCGGGCACAGGTATATGCCCTGCAGGAGGTAAGCTACCAGCTGCCTGCCATACCGCTCGCCATCAAAGCCGGCGTAGCCGTGGACTGGGGAGAGCTGAGCGATAATGCCGGTTTGATATTAGGGGTGAACTGGCAGTTTAGAAAATAGTTTGAGGTTTGAGGTTGGTTAAATGTTACAGGTGTTGTTTAATGGCCGGGTCATATGTCAGGACCTTCAACTTTGAACGAACTTCAAACCTCAAACTAATATGTCTGAATCGGTAAAAAGTACCATAATTGCCCCGTTTGGTGCAATTGGCGCATAAGGGCCCTTCGTACCTTTGTACTGTTAAAACAAAAGTACAATGGCAAAGCCCAAAATACCGGTGTACGATATCTATAGCATCAGTCATGGCCACACACAGCAGGATCTGATGGTAGCACGTTTCGGGCCTTATGTACGGGAGCATAAACACCTTTACCGGCAGCATGGCCACTCATTTTACCATCTTGTGCTATTTACAAAAGGCGCCGGCACCCATACCATTGACTTCTCCAGTTTTAATGTACAACCTTACCAGGTATATTTCATGGCGCCGGGCCAGGTGCACAGCTGGCATTTTGAAGGCCCTGATCCGGATGGTTACCTGGTACATTTCTCTCCTGCATTTTTTCAATCATTCCTGCTGGACCAGCAATACCTGGAACGTTTCCCGTTTTTACGCGGCAACAGCAACGATGGTGTACTAAAGATACCTTCGCCGCTCCGTGAAGGTGTGGTGCAGCTGTTTGAACAGATCCTGAAAGAGCTGGAACAGCCGGAAGAAGGCGGGCTGGATATGATCCGTATGTACCTGCTGCAATTCTTTATGCAGGTGGAGAGATGCTGCGGGAAAGGTGAAAAGAAACAGGTGCCCCAACAGAAACAACTGCTGCTGGCCAATTTCCGGCAGCTGATCAACAAGCATTATAATACTATCCGTTTGCCAAAGGAGTATGCGGAACTGCTGTACATAACGCCTAATCATTTAAACGCCTTATGCCAGGATCTGCTGGGAAGAACGGCTGGTGAACTGATCCGCGACCGCATATTGCTGGAAGCCAAAAGGATGCTGGTCAATGAATCCCTTACTATTACCGAGATCGCCTATGCACTGAATTTCCAGGACAATTCCTACTTCAACCGTTTCTTTAAAAAGAACACAGGTATGACCCCGGAAGCATTCAGAAAACAACTTGTTCATTAAAAATCTTTATGCCATGTGTGCTTATCACGAATCCAAGCCCAACCTGATTGTAAGCGTACTACAAAATAAATGTCCCCGCTGCCGTAAAGGAAAGCTGTACGAACACTCCAATCCTTATCTGCATTTGAAGGATTTTATGAAGATGAAGGAATACTGTGATGTATGCGGACAAGCCTCAGAACCTGAAACAGGTTTCTTTTTCGGAACAGGGTATGTTAGTTATGCATTATCTGTTGCTATCAGCGTAGCCACTTTTATTGCGTGGTGGGTGCTGATCGGCTTTTCACTGGATGATAACCGCCTGTTCTGGTGGATAGGTGTTAACGCAGTATTGCTGATCATTATACAGCCATTACTGATGCGCCTGTCCAGGATCATCTGGTTGTCTTTCTTTATCTACTATGACCGCAACTGGCGCAAAGAGCCATTGCCCCGGCATTAACACAGATAGCTGGCGTAACTTTTGATGTTCATCAGACAAATGTTCGTCAAATGCCTGAGGGCCCTTCTATAGTGATACTAAAGGAAGCCGTACAGTCTTTCAAAGGAAAGAAGGTGGTAAAGGTGAGCGGGAATACAAAGGTCGCCATGCCTGTACTGGAAGGGCAACGTGTCATTGATTTTAAGAGCTGGGGAAAACACTTCCTCATCTGTTTCCGCAGGGTTACTATCCGCATCCATTTTATGCTGTTTGGAAGCTATCGTATTAACGAAGAGAAGGATACGCCGCCGCGGCTGGGACTGCAGTTTGAAAATGGGGCTTTGAATTTTTACGCCTGCTCCGTTAAGCTGATCACAGAGCCGCTGGACGAAGTATATGACTGGAGTGGCGACGTGCTGAGTGATACCTGGGACCCGGGCAAGGCCCGCAAAAAACTGAAGGCCCTGCCGGATCTGTTGGTATGTGATGCATTGCTGGAACAGAATATTTTCGCAGGCGCCGGCAATATCATCAAGAATGAAGTGCTGTTCCGTATACGGGTACATCCCAGGAGTAAAGTAGGTAAGCTGCCCGCTAAACAGCTGAATCTTCTGATTAAAGAAGCAGTGAATTACAGCTATGATTTCCTGGAATGGAAAAAAGCCTTTGTGCTGAAAAAGCATTGGCTGGCCCATACTAAAAAGATATGCCCGCGCTGTAATATTCCCCTGATCAAAGAACATCTTGGCAAAACAAACCGCCGCAGTTTTTTCTGCAACAATTGCCAGGTGCTGTACCAGTAAGGATACTGACTATTTCTTCTTCAGCAATACCAGTTGCCCCAGGTGATAGGAGAGGTGGTTGGTACGGTTGATCAACACACTCAGCCTGTTACGGTGCGGCTCCTTCTCAAAGTCTTCGGCAGAGATCAGTGAATGCTTCTGAAACCACTCGGCAGGCTGCATACCGCTGAAGTGAACGGAGAGCTGGCTGTTGATATTACTCCAGTATTCCCTCAGATCTCCTGCACTGGGCAGATCTGTGACGGTTCGGTCAGGATGTTTGATAAAAGCTTCGTCCAACTGGGGGTACTGCCTTTCACCGAGGCCCAGTATAGGCAGCATAGCGTCATGTACTGCCGTAAGATGCCCCAGCAAATAAATCGCCCTGTTCTTACCCGGCGCAATTTCCTGTAATAAATCTTCGTCTGAAAGCTCGCCTAATAGCTTGTTGGTTCTTCTGATGTGTACATCCCATGCATGCATGGCCATCTTTACAAATAATTGCTGCTGACCCATAGGTATTTAATTTTGAGCGCGAAAGTTAGGCAAATTTTGTAAACAGCAATGAACACTTTTTTTGTCTACATTTGCCCATATTTTTTACCGGATATGCAACATGTCATACTGACGTTCGTCTTCTATGTACTGGTTATCGCCCGTCTGATCTCCGTATTTATCTCCGCTGCCAACGAACGTAAGCTGAAAAAGATAGGGGCCGTAGAATATGGTAAGGGTAATTCCCTGTTACTGGTAGTAGCCCATTTTGCCTACTATATTGCGGCGGTTACGGAAGGCAGCCTGCAGGGCGCCTTTTTCTACGATGGCCTCAGTTATCTTGGACTGGCTATATATGCATTCTCTATTGTGATGTTATACTATGTGATCTATACCATTCGCTATGTATGGACGGTAAAGCTCATTATCGCTCCCCAAGCCCATCATGTTATTAACAAATCGCCATTATTTAAGTATATTAAGCATCCGAACTACTTCCTGAACATTATCCCGGAGCTGATCGGATTTGCGCTGTTCTTTCATGCATGGATCACACTGATCGCCGGTATGATCATCTACCTGGTACCGCTGGCTGTCAGGATCAGGCAGGAGGAAACAGTAATGAAAGCGCATTTCAGCGAATACTAGATCATTGATACGCAGCAGCATATGGAAATAATCACTTTGAAATTAAATCAGAAGCATCACGGTGCTTTTTATTTCATGGATGGCGAAGAGCGACTGGGAGAGATGGTAATAGGTATTAAGGACAATGATCTTACCGTCTATCATACGGAAGTATTCTCCGGCGGAGAAGGGAAGGGGATCGGTAAGAAGCTGCTGGAGCATATGGCAGATTATCGCCCGTAAGAACAATTTGATGGTGATTGCACTTTGCCCATATGTATTTGCGCAGTTTAAACGGCATCCGGAAATGTATGCCGATATCTGGAAAAATAAAGAATAGTCAGTGTCAAAGATCATTGCTACCGCAGCAGCGGAAAACAGTGGAGAACTGTATACTACGAATATAGAAGTGCATCAGCACCAGCTGCTGGCCGAAATATAATTAACCCTTAAATACTTTCTGATGGAAAAGCAGATAGAACATATCCTTGAAGGAAGAACCAAACGCATCGGTGAGGAAACGGTACTGCAGTCTTTGCCTCATAAAGATTTCCGTTTTGCGAGTCCATTTATTGTAGTGCATCACTTACCGGCTACCACTTACCCGGCAGGATCTCCCCCTGAAAGGCTGCATCCCCATCCACACCGGGGCTTTGCACCGGTTACTTTCCTGTTCCAGGGAGAAGGTTATCACCGCGATTCCCAGGGTAACAGCGGCATCCTGAAAGCCGGGGAAGTACAGTGGATGTTTTCCGGAAGTGGATTGTTGCATAGCGAAGGCCCTTCACAGGCATTCCTGGAAAAGGGGGGTACCTATGAACTGGTACAACTCTGGGTAAATGTGCCTGCAAAGCACAAAATGGAAACACCCTTCTATCAGCAGGCCGCCGCGGAACAAATGCCTGCCATCAGCGAAGACCCCGGCATAGATCTGCACCTGGTCAGCGGAGATTACCAGCAGCTCAGGGGCCCGGTTAACAAGTCATTTACCCCTGTTACTTCCATATTCGGCAGCATGCAGGCCGGTAAAACGATCAGTTTCTTTCCCCGGGAAGGCGACTGGACGCTGCTATACGTACTGGACGGCACGGTGCTTATTAACGACCGCCAACCGGTGAATAAACAGCACCTGGTAGTATTCAGCAAAGCAGGCACCGGGCTGACCGTCACTGCCAAAGAAAATGTTCGCCTCCTGTATCTTTCTGCCGTGCCTATCGATGAGCCGGTGGCTGCCAGGGGCAATTTCGTAATGAATACTACCGAAGAGCTGGACCAGGCGGAGGCAGATTTTGCCGCCGGAAAATTCGGCGTGCTGGACTATTAACACTTCTCCTATCTTTACCCCGTGAAAGAACAACAGCAAAATGAAAGCATCGGCATGCTGTTCATTGAGATCTGCAAACGCCGCAGAAATAAAAAGAACGAGCTGCTGAGCGAGGCCAATCTGTACGAAGGGCAGGACATCCTGCTGCATTACCTGGCTATAGCCGACGGGCAAACCATGTCTGAACTGGCCGCCAAGGTATGTGTACAGGCAGCCACGCTGTCTACCATGATACGCAGAATGGAGGCCAATGGTCTTATCAGGAAGGAAGCTGACCCGCATGATAAAAGGGCGCACCGTATCTATTTCACTGCCAAAGGCAGGGAAGTACAGGCCCTTACATGCAGGATCTGGAGTGAGCTGGATAAAAGAACCCTTAAAGACCTGTCTGCCGACGAAAAAAAGCTACTTGATCAGCTGCTGAAGAAAGTGCTGAAGAACCTTGCTTAACGCTAATCCTCTATCAGACCGCCTTTACCGTCCGTTACTATCTGCAACAACCTTACGGCTACTGCTTCTTCCACCTCATCGGGTATAGTGGATGCTTCATCTCCGATGGCAATAAATTGCTCAGCCTCCTCATCCCAGGCAAAAACGAACTCCGGGCTGTCGTTATAGCGTACCCGGAACCGGGTTTCGTTATTAAAAGGATAAGGTACTGCCCTGATGGAATAAGGCACCTGCTCCAGCAGGAGATCAAAAGTGACGGGTTGCATATTCATAGTGTCCGTTTTTCTATCTGCTACAAAAAGAAGGCCGTATACCCCCGTCTTTTCATTGTAAAGGAAAAGTTGTGTGTTTCACCATTATTTTTTTAACTTTTTGTGAAATAGATGGCAAAAATGCAAAACTGTTTTCGTTTACCGCTGGTAGTGAGCCTGTTGGTGATATCCTGCCGTGAAAAGCCCCTGCCCGCCGTTACCCAGGTACACCTGCCCCGTATAGACTCCATGGCAGATATTCCACAACCCTTACAGATCATCAGCTGGTATGATATGGCCCGCCGCTTTGACAGCACCGTATACGATTTCAATGCCATAGGTCCACACTGGCCGGTGGTATGGTGGGACAGCAGCCGCCGCAATTTTCCGCAGAACGTGGTAGGCCTTTATACCGCCATGGACGATCAGCGCCAGGGCACGCATAACAAAGGCATGTTCCATGAGGCCCTGGCTACCATGGGCGCCACGCTGGGCGCCACCCTTGCCGGGATAGACAAACGCCGCCAGCAGGGCCTGAACTATGTGGCCATGCTGAAGAATTACTTTAACCGGGAAACTGGCTGGAATATCATGATGAACAATACCTGTCCTGAAGTGGCCCTGCTGGGTGGCGGCTATGGACGGGACTGGTGGTACGATGTTTATCCCAACATGCTGTTCTACGCCATCTATGACCGTTACCCCGATGAGCCGGGTTTTGATACCCTGGCCCGCAGTATAGCAGAAAAGTTCTATGCCGCAGATTCTATACTGGCAGGAAACTATGATCATTCTTTCTTCCACTACGGGCAGATGCGTCCTATGGATAACGACATCTGTAAACAGCAGGATGTAGCTGCCGGTCATGCCTGGGTGCTTTATGCCGCTTATAAAAAGTTTGGCGACCGGCGTTACCTGATCCGGGCTGCAACAGCTTTATTGTGGCTGCAGCAGCAACACAACAATACTTTCTATGAAGTGTTCATGCCCTTTGCTGCATACCTGGCCGCCAGGCTGAATGCAGAAATCAGAACACACTATAAGGTAAAGCGATTCCTGGAATGGACCTTTAACGGCGATCCGCAGTGCCGCCAGGGCTGGGGCGTACTTGCAGGCAAATGGAACGGGATGGATATCTCCGGTATTATAGGCAGCACAACAGACAGAGGTGGTTATGGTTTCCTGATGAACACTTTTGACGCCGCCTGGCCGCTGGTGTCGTTGGTGCGTTACGATGCCTCCTATGCAGACGCTATTGGCAAATGGATGCTGAACGCCGCCAATGCTGCCCGTTTTTTCTATACGCAGTACATGCCGGATGATCATGAAACCATCCCGGAACAGGCAGCCGTTACCAAAGGTGTAATAGGTTATGAAGGCATTATACATTCGCCTTCCTACCCGCAGTATGCACACCTGAAAGCGCCGGTAGCGCAGGGAGATGGTCCCCTGTGGGCAAAAGGTAACCCGGACGTATCGCAGTTCAGTATCTATGGCAGCGGGCATGTGGGCATTTTCGGCAGCATTATACGCCCTACAGATGTAGATGGTATCCTGCAGCTTGATCTGCTGGCTACAGATTTTTTCAGGGATGAAGCCTGGCCTTCATTCTTATACTATAATCCTTACACAGCTGCTAAAACCATTCATGTAGAGCTGGGAGAGAAGGCGGTTGACGTTTATAATACCATCACACATTCCTTTGTTGCCCGTAAGGCGCAGGGCAATTATGCTTTTACCTTGCAACCGCGTTCTTCAGCGGTACTGGTGTTCACGCCTGCCAATGCACAAGTAGTACATAAAGAGGGTTGGCTGAGGGTGGATGGAAGGGTGGTGGATTACATGTTCCCGCGTATAACAGATTAAAAAAAAGCCGTCCCCAACTGGCGGACGGCTTTTCTCTTTTTACAGCTCTTTTACGCAATCAGAATTTATACGCTACGCTGAAACGGATATCACGCGGGGCTTCTGCCTGCCAGTAATAATAAGCGCCATAGTCTGCGCCGGAATAAAGATATTTATTCAGGATGTTGAAGGCGTTGAGTGTTAAACGGATTTTTTTCTTTTCGTAGAACAAACCGCCGTCCAGCCTGAAATAATCGGGCAGCTGCATCCTGCTGGGTTCTTCGGTCCAGGTCCAGGTGCTTCTGTCGGCCTGGTAGCTGAAACCGGCGGCAATACCTGCACCTTTCAGTACGCCGCTCTGCATGGTATAGGTCAGCCAGGCATTGGCATTGTGTTTGGCAAAGCCGGCTATCCGTGTACCTTCTTTCACTACATTGCTTACAGAGCCACCGTCTTTGCTTACATAAGAATCGGTAAATGCGTAGTTGGCAACGATACTCAGTCCGCTTACGATCTCACCCATAATGTCCAGTTCCACGCCTTCGGCCCTGCTCTGTCCCAGCTGGAGAGAGTAAGGTTCTGCCGGTGTACTGTTGGGGTCTGCAGACAGCTCATTATTCTTGATGATACGGTAAACGGAAGCGGAGGTACTTAACTTACCGTCAAACCATTGCCGTTTGATACCGGCTTCGATGTTGTTGCCGGTAATAGGCTTCGGAGGAACGCCGCTTCTGAGCCTGCCCGCCTGCGGAATGAAAGATTGATCATACAATGCGTAAACAGACGTATTGCGGTCTACAGAATAGCTCAGGCCTGCCCTTGGGGTGAACCTGTTCTCTTCCAGGGTGGTGCCATCAGTTTCTTTTACATAAGTATAGCGCCCAGCCAGGGTAAGGCGCAGTTTGTTCTCAAAAAAGCCCAGCTCGTCCTGGAAATAAAGCCCGGTGTAGGTTTGGTTCCTGCGGGATACCGCCCTTTGATCCAGCGGGGTAGTGCGGTCAAAGGTAGGGAAACCGTAAGCCGGTGTACCGTAGTTGGGGTTGTGGGCGTCAAATTCACCGCCGTTGGCGCTGTCCAGCAGGGCAGACTGCCCCCAGTCGTACAGGCCTTCTTTTGAGCCCAGGTCCACGCCCGCCAGTATGCGGTGGTGGATCCTGCCTGTGTTCAGATCACCGTTCACAAATGCCTGTCCGTAAGTATTTTTAAGATCTGCATCAAATGCGTACAGCCTGCGGATCACCTTGCCGTCGGGCAGTACGGCGTCGGGCCATATATCGCTGGAGATTTGTTTGTACCTGAAGTATGCCACCTGCGCAGTGAATTTCCAGTTGTCATTCAGCTGGTGCTGCAGGTTCAGAAATGCGTCGTGCTCTTTTGCTTTGTTGGGCGTAATGCCGGGGTTCGACATACTGAACTCTTTCGGGTATTGTGCATAACCCTCTGTAGAGAACACATAGGCAGAGCCAAGGTCAGACATGGTTACATGCTGATAGGTATATTCTGCTGTCAGCAGCGTTTTTTCGTCAAGCTGGTAGCTGACTACGGGTGCAATGCTGTATCGGTCATTGAATTCGTAATCACGGAAAGAGTTCCTGGTTTGTCCCATTGCATTGAAGCGGTACAGCAGTTTGCCGGATTGATCCAGTTTGCCGTCCAGGTCCAGTGTAGACCTGAACAGGCCAAAGCTGCCGTAGGTCATGGCCGCTTCTCCTTTTTTGATGCCCGTAGGCTTTTTAGTTACCACGTTGTAGATACCTGCGGGTTCGCCATTAGACATCATGAAGCCTGCGGGGCCTTTTACAAATTCTACATGGTCTACAAAGCTCATGTCTTCGGTCAGCGGACCCCAGTCGGAAGTTACGTTCACCCCGTTGCGGAAGGCTGCCAGGCGGCCGCCGCGGGCGTTTATGCGGGCATAGATATCGCTCCAGTGTTCCAGGCGGGTAGCGCCGCTCACGTTCTTGATCAGTCCATCGCTCATGGAGGTGATGGTCTGGCTGGCCATCACTTTATTGTTCACTACCTGAATATTTTGTGGTACTTCCAGCAGGGGGGTAGTGATGCGGAGCGACTGGGAAGTACGGTCCGCCTTGAAGCTGTTCCTGTTCCCGGTTACGATAATGCCCTGCAGCTCGCCCACCTGCAGGCTCATTTGCAGGTCAACGGTAGTGGTCTTGTTGTTCTCAACGGTAACGCTGCGGCGTATCTCTTCGTGATTGCGCAGGCTGACCAGCAGGGTATATTCTCCCGCTTTTACATTCCTGAAATGGTACAGGCCTTCCTGGTCAGAAACGGCGTTGCTGCCTGTTTCTACCAGTTCTACGGTGATCCCGCTTACCGGGTGATTGTCTGGAGAGATGATTTTTCCTGAGATGTTGCCGCCCCCCTTCTGGGCGAAAGTAAGTGTGGATGCCAGCAGGCATACCAACATGAGTACAATTCGTCTGTTCATCATAATATTTTTAGTTCGATATAGGCGTTCTTCCCCCGTGATGTTAAAATCTGGGCGCAAAGGTCGTGTGAACAGCGGCTATCCGTTTACGCAATCGGGTAAATTATTTACGTGATCGGGAATTTTTTCCTACTTTTAAAGTCATGCAACAGACAACTCCAATCACCACCTTATTCCTGGATATTGGCGGCGTACTATTGAGCAACGGTTGGGACCGTGCCGCCCGTAAACGTGCAGCAGCGGAATTTTCGCTGGACCTGCCGGAGTTCGAGGAACGGCATCACCTCACTTTTGACACTTACGAGGAAGGGAAGCTGACCCTGGACGAATACCTGGACAGGATCGTGTTCTACGAACCCCGCGCTTTTACCCGTGAGGCCTTTAAAGAGTTTATGTATGCGCAAACAGAGGCCTACCCGGAAATGATAGACATGATCTGCAGGATCAAGGCCACTTACGGCGTAAAGATCGCCATCGTGAACAATGAAGGCCGTGAGCTGAATGAATACCGCATCCGCCGGTTTGGCCTGAACAAGTTTGTCGATTTCTTTGTTTCTTCCTGCTTCGTACACTTCCGTAAACCGGATGCCGACATCTTCCGCATTGCACTGGACATCGCGCTGGTGAAACCGCAGGAAGTGGTTTACGTGGAAGACCGCGCCATGTTTGTATCTGTTGCCGAAGGCCTCGGCATTCATGGTCTGCTGCACGAAAACTATACCAGCACCCGCGACAAGCTGGCCGCCTTTGGATTTACCTTACCCGATTAATGATCGCATGCTGCGAAGATCACTATCCACCGTCATCATCCTCCTGTTACTGGCTTGTAATGCCTTCGCACAGTCATTCAGGGCATTAGCCATTGCAGAACCGGGCGGCCATCACATTGCCTATTCCCGGGCGGCCAGGGTATGGCTTAACCAGCTGGCTGCCGACAGCGGCTTTGCCATTGATTATATCAAAAACACCGATAGTATTGACGAAGCCTTTCTGCAACGCTACCGTCTTTTCATTCAGCTGGATTACCCGCCTTACGCCTGGAAAGAGAAAGCCGTAAAAGCTTTTGAGCATTATATCAGTACCGCGCAGGGTGGCTGGATAGGGTTCCATCACGCTACCTTGCTCGGCGAATTTGACGGCTACCCCATGTGGCAATGGTTCTATGCATTTATGGGAAAGATCCGTTTCAAGGATTATATAGCCGGCTTTGCCGCGGCTGAAGTGAAGGTGGAAGATAATGCGCACCCGGTGATGAAGGGCCTGCCCACTTCATTTGTTATAGAGAAAGACGAATGGTATACCTATGACAGAAGCCCCCGTGCCGATGTACATATAATAGCCAGCGTAGATGAAAGCACTTATATGCCGCCTTCAGACAAAAAGATGGGCGACCACCCCGTCATCTGGACAAATACCCGTTTCCCCGCCAGGAATGTATATATCTTCATGGGACATTCCCCCGACCTTTTCAGGAATGAGAATTATCAACGGCTGTTCCGCAATGCTATTTTCTGGGCAGCGGGCAGGTAGTATGCAGCAGATCGGCCAATAAAAAGGCCGGCTGGATAGCCGGCCCGCTAAAACCGAAAAACTGCATCGCTCACAACACGTCATACATGAGCGTGCATTATCCTATATCAATCAAAGTGGCGTATACTTGAAAGAGTGGATGATAATTTCCACTTCCTGGCCGTTAGACGGCGGCAGGTGCTGAAACAGCCACAGGTTCATATGTACCGGTAAAGCTTCTGTACTTACTGGGAACCCGGCAGGCGTGGTCCAGGGGAAGAAGGCATTGCTGGGGTTTTCCGTATGTCCATGGTAGGCCGTGTAAGACACATAGGAGCTGGTACGGTAGAATTTGTACGTGCTGTAAGTACCGTTCAGGTCCAGTTCAAACTCATGGTGCGCTTTGGTCTCCGGATCGCCGTAAGCCGGGTACACGGTGTAGTTGAAATTGGGCCAGGCATTATTGCCCCAGCGTGCAAATTCAATATCTATTTCATGATGGCCATTGTCTCCTGATTTGTAGTTAAACAATCCGAATACAATATTCTTATCCAAAAGGTCCAGCGGCGCTTCTATCTGCCAGACATAAGAACCGTAACCGAAGGTTTGCTGGGAGATCACCTCTGAACAGTACCAGCGGCCCGTAGCGGCGTCTTTCCTGATCTTCAGGTGCAGGCGACCGGCGCCATCTACCCATACGTTGCTGGTGCTGCCGCTCCAGTAGTTATCATGTGGACCACTGGGCCCTGCCTGGTCTCTTACGGTCCAGTTGATGCCGCTGAAAGAGATGGTTCTTTCTGCAGCAATTTTTACATCGGCGCCTTGCACAGCATTTTCGTTACTCAAAGGGTTTTCTGAGGTGGTGGCGTTTTCCTTGCGGCAGCTTGCAAGCACGGCAAGGGTAAAGGCCAGCATAATGGTTTTTCTCATGGTAAAGTTTTAATGGTGAAAAAAAGGGTTACTTATAGATTGATAGCTATCTCTTATTGTCAGGGATCCCACCACACATGTTGCAGCCAGTCGTCTTTTCCGCCCATACGATCCACCGCTTCACGGTAATGACGGGTGTTTGTATAAGCTTCTGCAGATGGATAGAAAAGCCGTCTGAATATCCTGCCGCCTGTTTCCGACTCGCCGCCAATGTCTGTGATAGGCGCCAGTACGGGCCATCCGCTCCTGCGCTGGTTGGCGTAGGCTTCGTAGCCATTGGGAAAGAAAGCCACCCATTTCTGCATATTGATCTCTTCCAGGGCATTTTCGGCAAGCAGCGGGTGTGCGGCCACAAAGGAATCAATGGTTTGCGGGGATATAGCCTGCATGCCGGGATAGTTTTCCAGCTGTTGCATGGCAGCGCGTATGCCTTGCCGGTAAAGCGTTTGGGCGTTTCCATTATACCATCCCCTGACCGCTGCTTCTGCCAGCAGAAATTGTACCTCTGCATAAGACAGGTGCAGAAAGGGCGCTTCCAGCTGGTAAAAGGGCGGACTGATCACGCAGTACTTGTTGTTATGCGGGATGATTGTACCGTCTGACGCGGTATAATCGGCCCTTTCATCCCACCAGTATAAACCCGGCGGGATGGGCAGGTAATGTGTATATGCCGTAATATCTTTTCCCTTTTCATCCCGGTTAACGAAGAAGGCGCCCAGGCGCGGATCTTTTTCCCGTTTGAGATAATTCACAAAGGTGCTGCAACCAATGGTACGCAGGTAAGTCTGCGCTTCCTGCAGGGCCTGTGCATAACCATTACCCCGCAGATCTGGGTAGGCGGCGTTTTCATGGATCACCAGGAAATTATCTGAATGGTGGTGCATGACACCTCCGGCGATAGCTGCCATTACCTGTTTGCGGGCCATGGCAGCATCAATACGGGTTAAGCGCATACCGAGGCGCAGGCGCAGGGAATTAGCCAGGCGTTTCCACTGATCAATATTGCCTTTGTAAACAATATCGTTGTCCAGCGCCTGCTGCGATGGATTAAATTGTGCCGCTGCTGCAGCCAGTTCATCAAAAAGATCCTGGTAGATGTCCTGCTGGCGGTCATACCTGGGCGTATATATCTTGCCATAGTACGCCAGTCCCGCTTCCGAATAAGGCACATCGCCATAGGTATCTGTGATGATGGAAAAGATGTACGCCTTCAGTATACGGGCCGCAGCTACATAGTTCACCAGTGCCGTATCCTGCCTGCAGCGCTCCACCAGGTCTGTGAGCTGTTTGATGCTTTTGCCGTAAAAGATCTCCCAGATACGGTCATTCGCAAAGTCGTCGCGTATATATTTACTGCCTGCCCGCATGTCTTCAGCGCCGTTAATGTATTGCACCGCCGGCTGGAACAGGAACAGGTTGGGATAACCGGTTTCCCGGCCCCCGTTCAGGTAATAGGCAGCCGCCGAGAGCTGCTGCCCGGGTGCGAATGTCTTTTCCACGCAGCGGATCGGTATTGATGGCATCAAAATTTCTGGTACAGGCATATGGCAGCAGCCCTGCAAAGAGCAGGATGCGCAGGAGGTGCCGGTGTTTTGCTGACATATACCTTGATTTAAAATTTTGCATACAGGTTAATACCACAGGAGCGCCGGACCGGTAAAGATCCGTATTCAAATCCCTGCGCATTGTTATTGTTATAAACTGATTCAGGATCTACGTTGGGTATGTGTTTGCTAAGCGTTAAAAAGTTACGGGCCACCAAAGAAACGGTCACTTCCCTGATGCGTGTATTGCGCAGCAAGGCGGCGGGCACACGGTAGTCAAGGCTCAGCTGACGCAGTTTTATAAAAGAAGCGTCGTAAACAAAGGGCTCGGGAATATTGCCGCTTACCCGCTGCCAATACAACCTGGGATTAACATAGGCGCTTACTTCCCGGTAGACGGGCTGCCTGTCGGCGTCTGTTCCGGTTTGCTGTACACCCTTTACCAGGTAGCCGCCGCTGCCCTGCAGCCAGCCATCGCGCCCTTCCAGCGTGCCTTTATGTTTTCCATTGGCATATGCCAGGAGGTTGGTCATGGAATAGATATCGCCACCCTGTTTGATATCCAGCAGGATACTCACTGAAAGATTTTTATAGCTGAACTGCTGTTGTACACCGGCTGTCCAGCTATACTGGCTGTTGCCCAATGTAGCGGCGGCGGGATCATACTGCGGCAGGTAACTGGCATCCAGGATCAGGCGTCCCTGCTCATCCCGCAGGAATTGACGGCCCATGATCATCCCATAGGCAGCGCCCTCCTGCGCCACAATAGATACATTGCCCCAACGGGCGGTTGACAGCGTATAATAGCCGGATACCAGCGGGCTGAGCGACAATATACGGTTGCGGTTATACGCAGCATTGATGTTCATTTCCCAGCTGAAAACAGAGCCGGCAAGCGGCTTAACACCCAGGGCGATCTCCATCCCTTTATTCAGCACATTACCGGAATTGATCACGGCACTGGTATAGCCCGTAGCAGGAGAGAGGGGTGCATTCAATACCTGGTAGCGGGTATTGGACCGGTACCAGCTCAGGTCAAGATTGATACGGTTGTTAAAAAAGATAAGTTGCGTGCCTGCCTCGTATGCAGTGCTGATGCTGGGTTTCAGCGCTTCAAAGGGTACTTTGTTCACCGCCACACCGCCAATGGCGTAGCCACCTGTTGAGGGAATGGCAGGATCGCTGCCATAGCTGAGCGTCAGCTGGTAAGGATCAATGGCATCCGTACCTGTTTGGGCAACAGAAAAGCGCAGCTTGCCAAATGAAAGCAGGTTTTGCCCCTGCATCCATTCAGAGAACACCAGGCTGGCGGATGCTGAAGGATAGCAATAGGAACGGTGCGCCTTTGACAGCGTAGAAGACCAGTCGTTCCGCCCCGTAACATCCAGGTACAGCCAATGCCTGTAGGCAATATTGACGGCCCCGTAAAGAGAGTTGATACGTTTCCTGTTCAGGAACCCGTTGCCGGTCCTTGTTTTAAAATTGCTGATGTTTTGTATGCCCGCCGTGTTGATATGCAGGCCGCTGGTATATAGCAGTTCTTCTTCATAGTCCATGCGGTTGGCCCCTGCGCAGGCGCTCAGCAGGAAAGGCCCCACCTGTTTATCAACATGCAACAGCAGTTCTGAATTAACCTCGCGCAAGGTCCTGTTCAGCAGGTAGATGGAGCCTTGCTCATTGTATGGCGTGGAATAATCCGTGAAGGCTGAAAAGCGGAACTGCGAATAGTCTGTACCCGTCCGGGCTTGTATGTACAGCGAAGGCAGTAACTGGTACTTCAGCTGTATGAACCCATTGAGGCGGTCCTGCCGGCTGTTGTTAGGTTGTTTGTTAATAGCCCAGTAGGGGTTCACCTGGTAAACATTGTTATTCCAGTTGATGTAGTTGCCACTCACAGGATCTTTATAATCTTTCAGCCAGCGAACGTCAATGTTCGGGGCCAGTCCTGCAAGCGTATAGCCGATGTTGTTAGGATTATCTGACAAGGCAGGACGGTTCTTGACTTCCTCATGCAGATAGCTTATTTTGACATCCATGCTTAGCTGTTGGTGCAGCTCGGCTGTACCGCGCAGTGAAAAATGGTGCCGGTGTAAACCGCTGTTGGGCACAATATCTTTGTTGCCGGTGTGCGTATAGGTAAAGCGCAGCTGTGAGCTGGCTATACCTGCTGCTGCAGTAACGCTATGTGTTGCCGTTAGCCCTTCCCGGAAGAATTGTTGCGGGCCATGCTGTGCTTTTACATAAGGTACCTGCTGCCCGTTCCACAGCCACACCATACTATCGGCATTTAAACGTGGTCCCCAGCTTAGCTGTGGAAAGTCGCGTGCGCTGGCGGCATCCCAGGGTAGCAGTCCATCCCGCCCGCTGCCATAATCCGTTTGGAAGTCGTAGTTGCTGACCGGACTTTCTATGGTGATATTGGAGCTAAAGGAGAGTTCTTTGCCTATGCACCCTTTCCGGGTGTTAATGAGCACAACACCATTGGCCGCACGGCTGCCGTATAAGGCCGCAGCAGCGCCGCCTTTCAGTACAGAGATAATGGCTATTTCATCCGGGTTGATAATACCGCTGCCATCGCCAAGATCATAGCCGCCGTACTTGTCTGCCTGTCCGGGTGATGAATTGTTCACCGGTACACCGTCAATTACAAACAGCGGTTGGTTATCACCGCCGATGAGTTTCACTCCTCTGAGGGTGATCTTTACTGATCCACCGGGACCACTGTTTACGGGTGTTATGTCTAAGCCTGCCACGCGGCCGCTCAGCGTACGTATGGGGTTAGTTTCTCTTGCTTTTGTCAGCTCGCTGCCCCTGATGGCTGTATATGCATAGCCCAGGGAACGTTGCAGGCGGCTGATGCCCAGCGCTGTTACCACTACTGTATTCATCTGCACTTTGCGCAGCATTGGCAGGGTATCTTGCACAGGATGCGGCTTTTTTTTGCTGATGATGATCTGCTGGCCGTATACCCTGATCCTGAATTGTTCCGGTGGGAAAAGCCGCTCTATCACCTGTTGCAGGGGCGCCTCTTTTTCAAGCAGGGACACTGCACGCTGCATATCTGCAATGTCATTGGAATAGGCGAAGAAAACGCCTGCTTCTGCTCCCAGCACCTGCAATATGTCTGACAGGGATCTGTTGCTGGCAATGATCGTTACCTTTTTCTGAAGAATAGCGGTATTATCCTGTGCCGATAAGGAACAGGTGCACATGAATAAGGCCATCATGGTTATACACAGGTTTTTCATGTAAGGATATATCGGTGGCTGCGCCGGTTAAGGGCGCAGCGTATCCTGTAGCTTGATCAGTTCATCATCCAGCAGCGCATTCAGAACGTTTATGGCCTCTTCAGGCCCCAGGTGATCGAACCGCACGGTAACACGGCGGCCCCGCAACTTTGGGTTGGGTGTCATTACGCCGAGTTGATAGTGTGATGCCAATACCTGCAGTACCCGTTCTACCGGCTGGTTGTAAAATACCAGGTTGTTATTGGCCCAGCCGCAGCGGTACCGGTGATCACCTTCCTGTTTACGCACGCCGTCATGGCCGCCGCCTGCTATGCCCATTTCCCCGGTCCTCAACACGACTGGCGGATGACGGCCATCATCCAGGCTCACCTTTCCTTCCCATACTACCACATCCGTAGTGCCTGCCCGGGTACTCACGTTAAAGGAGGTGCCTAATACTTTCACCGTGGCGTTGGGGGCCGTAATGCTGAAGCGGTGCTGTTCATCTTTTACCACCAGGAAGAAAGCTTCTCCTGCTTCCAGCTGCACCTGCCTTTCAGAAAAGTTACGTGACCACGAAAGCCGGGCGCCCCGCTGCAGGTAGACGGCGCTGCCATCCGGCAATACAACGCTGTCTTTTGCATGAAGAGCAGTATAGGTAACAAGCTTGTTATGCTTTGTATGGTATAACCAGTACCCGGCTACGGTAAGCAGCGGCAATAGTATAGCGGCTGCTTTCCACCAGCGCATGGATATGCGCCTGGTTCGCGGCGCGGGCCGCGGGGCAGACAGCTGCTGCAACAAGACATCCCATCCGGCTGTGCGGTCTAATGGCACCGGCGGTAAGTCACCTGCAGTCTCCCACAACGTTTTCAGCGCTTCATACAATGCCCGGTGCTCAGCAGAAGCCGCCAGCCATTCGCGCAGCGCCTGCTGCTTTGCGGTATTACCGGGATCAGCCAGGCAACCGGCGATGAATGCATAATGCTCGTTTTCCATGTATTGCTCTATTAATGACAGTTCAGAAATGGGATACTTTGATGTTAAGGGGAAATTTTTTTTGACAGCATTGTTTCCCGGAGTGTTTTAAGGGCTTGCGACAACTGGAAGTATACCGTATTGAGGCTGATGTTCAGTTTCGTGGCTATCTCCGCCGGTTCCAGGCCATGTATGCGGCTGAGCAGGAATATCTCACGGCAGCGGGGCGGCATGCCCTGTACGTGTTGTAACAACTCTTTCTGCAGGAGTATGTAATCTGCTGTTTCGTAAAAAGAGGATTGGTCAGACAGGAACAGCAAAACCTCTTCACTTACCTGCCTGGATTGTCTCTTCAGCTCATTGATAGCGCGGTTGCTGACAGCGCGGTACAGGTAATGCTGCACCTGGCCCGTAATAGTGATCTGGTCGCCTTTTTCCCAGAGGTGCAGGAACAGGTTATGCACCAGGTCTTTAGCCAGCGCACTGTCTTTTACCCAGCGGTAAGCCAACAGGTATAACGCTTCACTGTAGGTATTGTACAAGTGCTGAAAAACGGCCTGATCGTGGTTCCTGAGCGCCTGGGTAACTGCGCCGGCAGAGATATCTGTCATGTGAGGTACTAAAAAGGTAACATAGGTGGTACAAAGTATTTCTTTTTTTAAATTAATAAAAACTTACCGGGTCAATTTCCTCAAAGAGTGAATTTTTATCTACACAGGTATCCGCTATATCTGCTTTGCTGGGAGCGCCGCTAATTAGGCATTTCTTTTGAACGTGCTGGCGTTATGGATACAGGCCCAACCCACGCTGTACGTAGTGCAGGAATATTAATGCATATCACTTCCCTGCCAGGGCCTTTTGGAATAGGAGACATTGGTCCTGCGGCACTGGAATTTGCGCGTAAACTGCAGCGCAGCGGCCAACGTTACTGGCAATTATTACCGTTAACCCCGCCGGGAGCAGGACTAACATCTCCTTACAGCGCGATGTCTGCCATGGCGGGCAACCCGATGCTGATCAGTCCTGAACTGCTGGTGGAAGACGGTTTGTTAAGCCAGGCAGGATCTGCGGGAGGTTACATTGCCCTCCACCGCCAGGGTGGATTTCGACAAGGCCCGCGACATCAAAATAAAACTGCTGGAACTGGCCTATCACAATTATTGTAACCGCAGTGAGAAGCTTTTTAGAAAAGAATACCAGGCTTTTTGCGAACAGCATGCCTACTGGCTGGATGATTTTACCTCGTTCAAAGCATTATCACTGTGGCATAAACATGAGCCATGGATTAAATGGCGGAAACAGTATCGCGACAGGGAACAGCCAATACCGCGCAGTATAAATGCCATAAAGGAAAAACAGCAATGGTGTCAGTTCATTTTTAACCGCCAGTGGATGGTGTTGAAAGCACACTGTAACCAGCTGGGTATACAGCTGTTTGGCGACCTGCCGTTCTATGTGGCCTATGATGCAGCAGATGTATGGGCTAACCGGGACATTTTCCGGCTGGATGAAAAAGGGCGTATGCTGGGAGTAGCCGGTGTTCCGCCTGATTACTTCAATGAGAACGGCCAGCTGTGGAATATGCCTGTATATAACTGGAAGGCGTTGCGGTTGCAACGCTATAAGTGGTGGATCAACCGCCTGCGACGCAACCTGGAATGGTACGACCTGCTGCGGCTGGATCATTTCCGCGCATTTTCGGCTTACTGGGAAGTACCTGCTGGCGCAGATACGGCAAAGAACGGCACATGGAAACCAGGGCCCGCCGCCTCACTGATGAAAGCTGTGCAAAAGGCTTTCCCGGCGATGCCCTTTGTGGCGGAAGACCTGGGACAGATAGACGAGCCGGTGCTGCAGCTGCGGGATCAGTTCCGGCTGCCCGGCATGAAAGTGCTGCAGTTCGCTTTTGGAGAGGACATGCCGGTTTCCACCCATATCCCGCATAACTACACCGACAATTTTGTTGTGTACACCGGTACGCATGATAATAATACAACAAGGGGATGGTATAGCCATGACAGCAGCCCGGAAGACCACGAGCGGCTTGCCAAATATACGGGCCTGAAAGTGGTGGAAGAAGCATCTCCCGATGTGCTTGGCCGGATGGCCTTTGCCTCGGTAGCCCGCACCGCCATACTGCCTATGCAGGATGTGCTGCGGCTGGACGCATCGGCCCGTATGAACATCCCTGCCGTAGCAGCGGGCAACTGGGCCTGGCGTATGCTGCCGGATCAGTTCAGCGAAGGCTGCATATCACGCCTGAAAAAATGGACCATCATATATAACAGAACGGATAAGGATGACAACAAGAAGCTATAAAAGACAAAGGTGCAATATTGAACGGACCGGGAGAATGCATGTTCAGGGTGTGGGCGCCCTTCAGGGAAAAGGTAGCGCTGCTGCTGCCCGAAACCAAACAATGGCAGTATGACATGCAGCGCGAACAGGAGGGATACTGGGAGGTGATGGTGAAAGACGTGCATCCGGGTATGCGCTATTATTACCTGCTGGACGGCGAGCTGCAAAGGCCTGATCCCGCATCACGCTGCCAGCCGGAAGGCGTGCATGGCCCTTCTGCAGTAACAGACCCTTATTCCTTTGTTTTTACAGACGATCACTGGCAGGGGATGGACCTGCCGGAGATGATCATCTATGAACTGCATATCGGCACCTTCACCGCGGAAGGTACGCTGAAGGCAGCAGAAGCGCGTTTACCTGCGCTGTCAGAGCTGGGCATTACCACTGTCGAGATCATGCCGGCGGCACAGTTCCCGGGTAACCGCAACTGGGGCTATGACGGCGTATACCCCTATGCGTTACATAACACCTATGGTTGCCCCGAAGACCTGAAAAGTTTTGTGAACAGGGCGCATCAACTGGGTATAGCTGTGCTGCTGGATGTGGTATACAACCACATCGGACCCGAAGGGAATTACTTTAATGACTACGGCCCCTATTTTACAGACCGTTATAAAACCCCCTGGGGCAAGGCCATTAATTTTGATGATGCCCACTCCGACCCGGTGCGGGGTTTCTTCATACACAACGCGCTGATGTGGCTGGAAGAGTTCCAGATAGACGGGCTGCGGCTGGATGCCGTGCATGCTTACTGGGACGCCAGCGCGCTGCACATCGTACAGGAACTGACAGAAGCAGTGCGCCGCCTGGAACGCCGCGCAGGCCGCAGGAAAATACTGATAGCAGAGCTGGACCTCAACAACCCCCGCTATGTAACGGCCACTGACAAAGGCGGTTATGGCCTGCAGGGCCAGTGGGTAGATGAATTCCATCATGCACTGCACAGCCGCCTTACCGGCGAGCGTAACGGCTATTATGAAGACTTTGGCGCACTAAGCCTGCTGGCAAAATCCTATGCGGATGTTTATGTGTATACCGGGCAGTATTCACCCGGCCGCAAACGCAGATTCGGGTTACCGCCGGAGAACCTGCCGTATAGCCGTTTTGTTACGTTCATTCAGAACCATGACCAGGTAGGCAACCGGATGCTGGGCGAAAGGCTGAGCGCATTGCTGCCTTTCGAAGCGCTAAAGCTGGCTGCGGCGGCTATGCTGTTATCTCCTTTTGTGCCTTTGCTGTTCATGGGAGAGGAGTACGGTGAAACACATCCGTTCCTCTTCTTCTGCTCTTTTGAAGATCCCGAACTGATCAAAGCAGTAAGAGAAGGCAGGCGGCAGGAGTTTGCAGAATTCCATAGCAAGGGTATCGCCCCTGATCCGCAATCGGAACAAACGTTCGAGGCATCCTTATTGAGCTGGGATCTGGAGCAGGCGGATAATGCTGTGCTGAGAGCATGGTACCGGCAGCTGATCAGTCTGCGTAAAAGCAATGCCGCCCTGCGTAATTTCAGCCGCAGCGGCACCAGTGTAAAAGCCCTGCAGCATGATGCGCTGCTGGTGCTGGAACGTAAGGATGCGGTAAACAATGAGCGGCTGCTGATGCTTTTCAATTTCAGCGGGGAAGAGCAGGTGTATACCAACGCCCCGGCGCAGCGTTTGCAGAAACTGATCGATTCTGCAGACATCCAGTGGAAAGGTCCCGGCGCCAAGGCGCCCGGCAGTGCGGAAAGTGGCGATATCATTATACCTCCCTTTTCCGTGGTAGTTTATGAAATGAAATTATTATGAAGATGACGACCAGTGATGTATTTACCCCCCGTGTCTACCTACCGGGTGCAGTTTAACGAGGCTTTCACTTTCAAAGACCTTGAAAACAACCTGGAATACCTGCATGAGCTGGGTATTACCACCATCTATGCTTCCCCTGTTTTTGAAGCAGCGCCGGGCAGCACGCATGGCTATGATGTTACAGACCCGCATAAGGTAAACCCCGCGATCGGCACGCTGGAAGAATGGCGCGTGCTGGGCAGCAAACTACAGGCGCTGGGTATGAGCTGGATCCAGGATGTAGTGCCTAACCATATGTCCCTGGACCCTGCCAACCACCGCCTGATGGATGTGCTGGAAAGAGGCCCCTTATCGCCCTACTATCATTACTTCGATATTGATTGGGAGTATCCCGATCCTGCTGTCAAAGGTAAGCTGATGCTGCCCTTCCTGGGTAAGCCATTACAGGAATGCCTGGCGGAAAAAGAGATAAAGATGGCGCCTGCTGCAGACGGATGGCGGCTGGGTACCGATTACCTGCAGCTACCACTGTCGGCCCGCGCATATGATATCCTGATGGCTGCGCTGCAACCCGGTGAAGGCGATATCAAACAGCTGCTTTGCGGCCTGAAGAAAAGTGTATTAAAACACTACGTGCCGGAAGAATGGCAGCAGCGGAAGAAAGATCTTTTTAATGCAGTTGATAAAGCACAACTGGCGCAGCTGGCCCAACGCGTAAACCAGCAACCTGCCTTGTTAAAAGCATTGCTCGATAACCAGTACTATGCTTTTCACTACTGGCGCGATGCGGAAACAAAGATCAACTACCGCCGCTTCTTTACCGTGAATGGCCTGATATGCCTGCGGATGGAAGATGAAAAGGTGTTTGATGAGTATCATACCTTCCTGCATCAGCTGTACCGGGAAGGCCTGATCCAGGGCCTTCGTATTGATCATATTGACGGGCTTTATGCACCGGGCACCTACATTAAACGGTTGCGCAAGCTGTTTGGTAATGAGTGCTATATCATTGCAGAAAAGATACTGGCGGGCAATGAAACAATGCCACGCGACTGGGAACTGCAGGGCAGCACAGGCTATGAATTCCTGGGAGATGTGAACCAGCTGCTCACCGATCAGCTGGGCATGGAGATGATCGCACGTTTCTATCGCAGTCATTTTCCTGAACTGGCAAAGTATGAGCGCCTGGCCGTCAGCAAAAAACAACTGATCCTCACTACGCAGATGGCGGGTGAATGGGATAACCTGGTGGACTATGCCTACCAGCTGGGTGTGATCCCACCGGTGCTTGACAGGGAGGAATTCAAAGAGGCCCTTGGACTCTTTATGGTACATCTGCCGGTGTATCGCATTTACCTGGAACATAAGCCGCTGTCTACCCGCGATCTTTCTTTGCTTGAATACGCGGTGCACGGCGCTTATCGTACAGAACCTGCGCTGACCCGGGTATTTGAAATGATCCGTTCCTGGTGGCTGCAGAACAGGCACAATACGTCTGTGCTGCGTTTCCTGCAGCGGGTTATGCAGTTCACCGGTCCGCTCACCGCCAAAGGAGTGGAAGACACCGTGTTTTACGTGTACAACGCATTGATATCGCACAACGAAGTTGGCGATGCGCCGGAAGGCTGCCGTTGCTCACTTGCACTGTTCCATGAACGTGCCGTGAACAAGTATCGTCATCGCCCATTGTCAATGAATGCTACCGCCACCCATGATACCAAGCGGGGAGAGGATGGACGGATCCGGCTGAACGCGCTTACCCTGCATCCGCATCAGTGGATACACCAGGTGCAACACTGGCATGCCATGAATAAGGTGTATAGCACGGACATCGATGAGATCACCGCGCCGGATCTGAACGATGAATATTTCATTTACCAGTCTGTTATTGCGGGCTATCCTGCAGATGGCGTTATCACGGAGTCATTCATTAAAAGATTGTCAGACTATTTTATAAAAGTACTGCGCGAGGCTAAAGTACACAGCAACTGGTCGGCACCCAATGAGGCATATGAAAAGGCCAGCCTGCATTTTATTGAGCAGCTCTTTGCTGCCGGCAGCTCTTTCCCGCACAGCGTGCACGCCTTCTTTGAAAAGGTAGGTGAGCATGCTGCTGTGTACAGTCTTACGCAGACATTGGTGAAGATCACGGCGCCCGGTATCCCTGATATATACCAGGGTTGTGAGCTGTGGGACCTGAGCTTTGTAGATCCGGACAACCGGCGGCCGGTGGATTACGGCTTGCGTAAACACCAGCTGTCAGTGTTGAAGGAAGCATCGCAGCAAGGTATGCCACAGCTGCTGTCTTTCCTGGAAGAACGGCGAATGGAGGGCCTGGAAAAAATGTATGTTACCTGGAAATCACTGCAGCTGCGGCGGGCATACCCCGAGCTGTTCACCAAAGGTGAATACCTTCCGATCTATGCGGATAACGGGCATGCGGTTATTGCGTATGCACGCCGTTATCATGATCAGTGGTGCGTGGTGGTAGCGCCCTTACTGGCGGCATGCAGGCATGGAGAAGATAAGGTGAAGCGGCGGATTACGTTACCTGCAGGCGCACCGGGCGAATGGCGGAATGTGTTTACCGGTGAGCAGGTGATGGTGAAGGAGGGGAAATTGCCGGCTGATATAGCAGACAGGTTCCCGGTAGCTTTGCTGATCAGCGGCTGACGATAGCGGGTTGCGTTATTGCGGGGAGCTGCAGCAAGTTGCGCTCCCCGCAGTAAACGGTAGTCATCCCGGATCAGCTTTTTACATTCTCATGCTTCAGTAAGATAATCGATAATTCTGCTGCACTTACCTGCTCACCTGCCTTGAAGTGTTTACCGGCTTCCTGCCCCATGCTGGTATCCAGCACCAGCTCCCACTGTTTTCCATAATTGGAAGGAGGTAATACAAATGTGATCGGCTCATGATGTGCGTTGAAGACGATATAAAAGCTGTCGTCCAGTATTTCGCGGCCTTTTGGGTCTTTTGCTCTCAGCGACATGCCATTCAGGTATACGGCCAGTGATTTGGCAAAGCCTGTATCCCAGTTCTCTTCTGTCATCTCCTGGCCTTCGGGCTGGAACCAGGCAATATCTTCTACTTTGCTGCCCGCTACGGCTTCTCCGCGGAACCAGCGCCTGCGCCTGAAAGCAGGATGCGCTAAGCGAAGGTGGATCATTTTCCTTGTGTAATCAAGCAGTTCCTGGTCCATCTGGTCCCAGTGCAGCCAGCTGATGTCGTTGTCCTGGCAGTAAGCGTTGTTGTTGCCCTGCTGGGTGCGTCCGGCTTCATCACCTGCTACCAGCATGGGTACGCCCTGTGAAAGGAACAGGGTAGTGATAAAGTTGCGCTGCTGTTTTTTACGCAGTGCATTCACATGCACATCATCGGTAGGGCCTTCGGCACCGCAGTTCCAGGAGCGGTTATGGCTGTCGCCATCCTGGTTATTCTCGCCATTGGCTTCGTTGTGTTTTTCGTTGTAAGATACCAGGTCTGCCAGTGTAAAACCGTCGTGTGCAGTAACGAAGTTGATGCTGGAAGTAGGCCTGCGGAATTCATCTTTATACAGGTCTGCGCTGCCGGTAAAGCGGGAGGCAAATTCTGCCAGTGTGCTGTCTGCCCCGCGCCAGTAATCGCGGATACAGTCGCGGTACTTGCCATTCCATTCTGCCCATCCTGCGGGGAATTTACCTACCTGGTATCCCCCTTCGCCAATATCCCAGGGTTCAGCAATCAGCTTCACCTGGGATATGACGGGGTCCTGGTGTATGATATCGAAAAATGCGCTCAGGCGGTCCACTTCATGCAGTTCACGGGCCAGGGTGGCGGCCAGGTCAAAGCGGAAGCCGTCTACATGCATGTCCAGCACCCAATAGCGCAGGCTGTCCATGATCAGCCTTAATACGCTGGGCAGGCGGGCGTTCAGCGTATTGCCGGTACCCGTATAATCCATGTAATAACGTTTGTCTTCGGTAAGGCGGTAGTAAGCGGCATTATCTATACCGCGGAAAGACAGGGTAGGGCCGAGGTGGTTGCCTTCTCCGGTGTGATTGTATACCACGTCCAGTATCACTTCAATGCCGGCTTTATGAAGGGCTTTTACCATTTCCTTGAATTCCTTTACCTGCTCGCCGCGCGGGTCGGCGGAGGCATAGCGTACATCGGGGGCAAAGAAGCCGATGGTGTTGTATCCCCAGTAGTTGCTAAGCCCTTTATCCAGCAGGTATTTGTCTGTGATGAAGTGATGCACGGGCATCAGCTCCACGGCGGTAACTCCCAGTTCTTTCAGGTATTTAATGGCGGCAGGATGCGCCATGCCTTTATAGGTGCCTCTCAGTTCTTCCGGAATTTCGGGATGGAGTTTGGTGAAGCCTTTTACATGTGTTTCGTAAATTATACTTTCATGATAGGGTGTTTTAAGCGGTTTATCACCTTCCCAGTCAAACGTTCCATCCACCACTACGCTTTTGGGAATAAAGGGAGCGCTGTCAGTAGCGTTAAAGCTCAGGTCCTGGTCCGGATGTCCCATTTCATACCCAAACAGGGAATCGTGCCAGGACACGGTTCCCGCAATGGCTTTGGCATACGGATCTATCAGTACTTTGTTGCGGTTAAAACGGTGGCCCTCACCAGGCTCAAAAGGGCCATCTATGCGGTAGCCGTACAACTGCCCGGGTTTTACACCCGGCAGGTAAACATGCCATACATGGTTGTTGCGGTCTGCCAGCCGTACACATTCCCGCTCCTTAGCGTCTTTAGGCTCATCAAAAAGGCATAATTCAACAGTGGTGGCGTTCTCAGCATACAGGGCGAAGTTGACGCCTTCTCCATCCCATGTGGCGCCTAAAGGGTAGGGTTGACCCGGGTAAGATGTTATACTCATATATCAACAGTGATTGCAGAGAGTACTAACAAGTTTGGTGCCTGTTAGTTCAGTAGATGGCCTGCTCCAGTTCATCCTTCCCGCAGTTGGGACATGCTTTATTGCCGGAGGGTACTTCACAGCCACAATAATGGCATACGGTCTTGTCAGGCGCTTTCTTCTGTTCGGCCTCGAATTCTTTGTCCCAGTCGGGTATGGCAGACAGACCCGGCGGTGCATCGTTATCACGGATCAGCGTAAAGTAGCCGCCAGCCTCCAGGTACAGGCGTTTTACCTCCCCCAGCTGGCGGATACCGCTGGAGCGCAGCTCAGACAGCAGTCGTTCGCGGCTCACGCGTGTTTTCTCCATCTCTTTATGCATCATACATCCATCCTTTACCAGCAGGCTGATATCTCCCTGGGTGAGGCGCTCAAACGATGGGTGTTTGATGGAACGTGTGGCGATGATGCGCTGCACCATTACCACCACACCTGCCATTACAATAGCCGGTAGCAGGCCTTTGTCGGGCGTTTGTATGGGTATGCCGATAGCTGCCGCCAGGCTGGCCATTGCGGCCAGCTCATTGCGGCTCATACGGGAGGCCATGCGTTTGCCCATAAAACGAAGGCCTGCCACCAGCGTAACATAAATCAGCACGGCGCGGATAACGAGCTCTATGAAAAACACGGCAGGGGTGTTGCCATTCAGGATCCGCACTATATCTATCAAATAAACGGATGATAACATGATGTTTCGCTTTTATAAAACCACCAGTTCCCATTCCTGGCGTCCGCAGTATTTGCACACCCTGGGGTCAGATCCTGGCGGCGGGATGGCTTCCGTGTTTCCACAGCTGCAGCAGGCCCACAGGGCTTCATCCGGGTGGGATTGTGATTGTAGGATGTCTTTATCTGTTCCGGGTAGTATGGAAAGTCCGGGTTTGGGCGCCTGCTGTGTATAAACGCTGAAAAGCCCGCTGGCTTCCTGGTAGAGGCGCTTTACCTGCCCAAGCTGTGTAACGCCCTTGTTGCGCAGTACTGCAAAGAGCTGTTCACGGGTGATCTTGGCAGCGTTCAGTCGCGATACCTGTATCACCCCGTTTTTGACCAGCAGGGTTTCGTTGCCCTGCAGCATTTTTTCGTACCGGTGATTTTTAATGTATAACAAAGTGGTGCCGCGCTGAAAGCCCAGTACCAATACCAGTAGCAGCGCCCCCTGTAGTATGCCCCTGTCATAGGTTTGCGCCGGGATAGATATAATAGCGCCCAGCCCGATCATCACTGCCATCTCGGTTAAGGTCTGCTGTCCCGTCATTCTTTTGCCCATCAGGCGGATGGCAACAAGCAGCACGAAGTAAATGATCAGCGTTCTTATCACCACTTCCAGCAGGAAGCTGAAAGGGGCCTCGCCCATTAAGATCCTTTTAATATCCGACAGGCTGATCTCTGAAACCTCCATGGTAATACTTTTCCTTACCCGCAGCAAAATGCATGCGTGACAATTTTCTTACCTTCGGTATATGGAAGAAGGAGAAAAACTAAAACGGATTGTGGAAGCGCGGATGAAATTAAAATCCCGCTTTGAGGAAAAAATGAAGCGTACACCATCGGTGGCAGATGATAAGCCGATGGGTAGCGGCAAGCCTAACCGTCATGGTATGCCGGTGGTACCCATTGGCCAGACCATCACGCACAAATGGCCGGTGCTGGATCTGGGCATTGAACCGGAGATCCCGCTGGATGAGTGGACGCTGCAGCTGGACGGTGAAGTAGAACACCCGGTAACACTCAACTGGAAGGAATTTATGGCGTTGCCGCAGACAGACGATACCTCCGACTTTCACTGCGTAACCACCTGGTCAAAGCTGGATATGCAATGGAAAGGCGTTCGGCTGCTGGACCTTGCAGCGCTGGTGCTGCCGAAGGAAACGGCTACCCACATACTCTGTTACGGGTATGACGATTATACCACCAATGTTTCACTGGAAGAAGCGCTGAAGCCGGATGTGCTGCTGGCGCATACCGTAGACGGGCAGCCCCTGCCCATACCGCATGGCGGACCGGTGCGCATGATCACACCACAGCTGTACGCCTGGAAAGGCGCCAAGTGGATAAAACGGATTGAATTCCTGCCTTACAACAAACTGGGTTTCTGGGAAGAAAGAGGATATTCCAATACGGCTTACCCCTGGAGGAATGACCGTTACAGCTGATGCCGCAGCGATCCGGTTAAAGATCGGTTTCTTCCTTTCCGCGGGCACCTTTGAATTGCGGGGGCAGTGTGCAAAGCTGCTGCCATACCGCCTCCGCTACCTCCCTGCCTGTTCCTTCAAGGTGCTGTATATCGTACCTGGGTTGCTGTTCGTTTCCCCGCTTTACAATGTCAAAGGTTTCCGGTAGCTCTTTTCTGAAATGCTGAGGGGTGTTTACATGGTAAACAATATCGGTTTGCCCGCTTTCAATATCCACGTTTACCATGTATTGAACGCCGGCCACCGTAATAGTGATCTGCCTTGTCATACTGCTCGTTTAGCTGTTGAACAGCAATCTTCAGGCCACCACACTGCCAGCCTGTACGGTGATGTTTTCCTTTTCCTGCTGCTGTTGCTGCAGTTGCTCCAGGTAAGCCTGTTTGGTGACTTTGGCGGTTTTTATGATCGCCGGTGTGGCTCCATCCCGGCGGCATAACAATGTATAGCAACTTGTTTTTGATACCAGGTGCTTTTACCAGGTCTTTCCACAAAGCGTAGAATTCCCCGAAATATACGTCCATAAAATTATTGGGATTCATTTCCCGGGTAATGCCGTACTCTATTTTCAGGTCTTCTTTTTCATGCTGGTGGGTGCGGAATAGTTTGTCCCATATGTTCAGCAGGTTACAGAAATTGGTATCCATATACAAAGGATTGCGGGCATGATGCACGCGGTGATGGGAAGGCGTAAGGATGATCCTGTTCAGGAAGCCCAGCCTGGCATTGGGAAGGATGTTCTCACCTACATGGATGAATGCGCCCCAGAAGCCGTCAATGAACATAATAAAGAACAACAGCGGCGGGTTCACACCGGCCAGTATACAGATACTGGTGCGGATGGTATCTGCATAGGGCGCTTCCAGGAAGAAGTGCGCATAGCTTACCGAAAGGTTCATGGTCTGCGGCGTATGGTGGGTAGAGTGGAGGCACCAGAACAGGCGAATCTTATGCCCCAGGTAGTGATACACGAAGTGAGAGAACTCCCACACAATATACCCGTATATCAGCCAGTACCAGGTAAAGCTGGTTTTGAACAGGGCATATTTCTCCAATAGCCCGATGAAGAATGCCACTGCCGCAATGGAAAGGAAACGGGAAATAAAGCGGTTCACCACGAAGATGAGGAAGGGCATCTTATAGTCTTCGATCTTGAACTTCTTATACAGCAATGCACGCCCGATCTCTATCAGCAACAGGAACGGTATCACGGGAGATATGGCGCCCAGTATGCCGTTCAAGGTAAGCAGCCGGTGGTAATCGCCGGTTTTATACATTTCCAGCAGTGCGCCAATACCCAGGAAGCCGGTCAGTTCATTCAGTAATGTTTCGAAAAATGCCATAACGGGTAATTATTTTTTGTTGTTGCCGCCAAGCCATAACAGGCCATCAATGATCAGCTGGTCCTGCAGCTCGTTGGCAAATGTGTACGATAATGTCTTATTGCTCTTATGCTCGTAGTCAATATCATTGTGGCCCATATTAAAATACAGCATTTTGAAACGCTGGTTAGTCCAGGCTACGGGGTAGTAGCCGCTATGCCATATTTCATGCTGCCTGGGGCCGGTGCCCAGCGGGAAGCTGGTACTGTCTATAGACAGCAGTATTCGTATATCCGGGTTGCGGCGCAGGTCATTGCTCCAGCGGTACCATTCATTGGGCGCCGATTTAAATACAGCGGGCAGGTGTTGTGTAACGGGGTGCGCCTTGTCTTCCACCCGCAGAAAAGCGGAGGTAGGCCGCCAGGTATTGCTGACATAGGAACCGGATCCCAGGAATTCATTGTGATACCAGTCCCAGTTCTGCGGAAAGTCGGACGGCGTAAGTGCAAAACCTGCAAAATGAAACCCCATCCAGGCGCCGCCATTTTCCATATAGGCCTTGAATGCCTCCCTCTGCGCCGGTTTTTCGGGGCGGGTATCTAAAAAGAGCACTACCTGGTATTGCGACAGGAAACCGGCATTCAGGTTATCCCAGTTATCTGTTGAGTCATAGCTGAAGTGATATTTCTGCGCCATGGCGGGGAACCACTGGTTAGCTTCGTGCACATAGCTGATGTGCGCCTGGTCGTTCTTTGCTGTGTAAAAGGCGATCACTTTGAACCGGGGAGAAGGGTTCTGTGCCGCTGCTACAGTCATGACCAGGCACCATGCCGCACAAAGCAGGATGGACCATATCCTCGTACCGTGGAATTTCATGCTATAAAGCTAATTTTTTTTGGCTATTTATTCCAGCCTTTCATCAATTATTACCTTTGGGGGTATGCTGCTTCACATACTGTATATCATCGCTATAACGGCAGAAGCGATGACCGCCGCCCTCTCTGCCGGACGCCGTAATATGGACTGGGTAGGGGTGTGTATCATTGCCTGGGTAACGGCTCTCGGCGGTGGTACTATCCGCAACATATTACTGGGGCATTACCCGATGACCTGGGTAGCCCATCCGGAGTACCTGCTGATCACTGCCGGCGGCGCTATTTTTGCCGGGCTGATAGCCTCCTTTATGGGCAGGCTGAGAATGCTGTTCTTGTACCTGGATGCACTGGGTTTGGTGGTCTTTACCATCATTGGCTGCCAGGTGGCGCAGGAAATGCAGCTATCCTTTATCATCGTCATGCTGAGCGGGATGATCACCGGCTGCGCCGGGGGTGTGCTGCGCGATGTATTGTGCAATGATATTCCGCTGCTGTTCCATAAAGAGATCTATGCCAGCGCCGCGATTGTGACGGGGGCTATCTACCTGGGTATAGAAGCCCTGGGGGGCAGCGTACACCTGGCAACGGTGATAGCGGCGGTAGCAGGGCTGGTGCTTCGCCTGCTGGCTATACGTTTCAGGTGGCAAATGCCGAAATTTGTATACCAGGAAGAGTGGCACTAAAAGAGAAAATAAATCAGCTTCAGCAGTCAACATATGATAAAATATTTTATAGTTGTAGAATTCCTATCATGAGGCCATTAAAAGCTTTCGTTGACAATAAAATGACGATTATTTTTGAGAGAAAATCAAGAACTTTAATACACAAAAAAACTGCAATGCAATATGGCCAGACCCAACGAGTCCTCCAATAAACAGGAAAACGAAAAGAAGAAAAGGCAACATAAACAGGAAAAACAAGAGAAGAAAGAAGCACGTAAGGCAAGTAAACATAGCACCTCATTTGAAGATATGTTGGCCTATGTGGATGAGAACGGAAACATTACCTCCACCCCTCCAGACCCCAGTAAAAAAAGAGAGATTAGCCTCGAAGAGATCCAGCTGGGTGTGCCCCGGCAGGAAACGATAGCAGCACCGGCAGACGGCCTGCGCAGAGGTGTTGTAAAGTTTTTCAACGAATCCAAAGGATACGGGTTCATCATCGATCAGCATACCCAGGAAAGCGTGTTCGTGCATATCCGTCAGCTGCAGGAGCCCATTAAGGAAAGGGACAAAGTGGTGTTCGAGATAGAGCAGGGACATAAAGGCCCCAGCGCCGTTAACGTGAAGAAAGGATAATGCGGAGCGGCGTACCCGCTGTCAAAGACAGCACTGCCCGGCTATCAACATACCGGGCAGCGCTTGTATATTATTAACTGGTTTTCCTGGGAGGCAGGGCGAAAGCGATGGCTTCATGCTCAAAATGCCCCTTGTGTGAAGCGTCGCAGAACGGTTTGTTTTTGGAAAGCCCGCAGCGGCAGATAGATACTACCTCTCTTCCCCCTAAATCATACTTATTACCATTCTTGTCAACGATCTCAAAGTCGCCTTCTATCTTCAGCGATCCATTACTGTTTACGGTGATCTTAGTTGTAGCCATTGGTGTTTTTTTAGACGGCCAAAAAATAATCAGTTCAAACGGCATTTTGAGAAAATATTCAACACAAAGCGTGCAATGCGGGCAACAGCAACGGCTGTCTGAAACAAAACCGCTGCTGTTATCGTCATTTCTTCCCTGTGAAGCGATCCGTGCGTTAAGCTTTGGCATAAATTTTAGCGCCTCTTATAGTGTAAACGTGAAACGATCACTTAAAAACCATGCATATGGCAACAAGTTTTAACCCTGAGCATCAGGAAGGAAAGGTGGCAAAAGCCATAGAGAAACAAACTGCCAAGATACCCTCAGATGTTTATCTCTGGGCCGCTATTGGCGCAATGGGCGTATCACTGGCATTACAGCTGACAGGCGTTAAGCACAAGAGCCTGTTTATTGGTCAATGGGCAGCGCCTTTCTTATTAATGGGACTTTACAACAAGGTTGTAAAACTGGAAGGGCACGACTAATGACCTGTTAAATCAAATGGAACGCCGGAGGGCGTCATGCCAATACCATGGCTTCATCCCCATGAAACCCCGGTGTGACACCTTCCGGCGTTCCATTTTTATTTAGTGATGCATTTGTTGTTTATGTGCCGCTGAATCAACCTTGTCTGTTATCACAAACTGCCTGATGATGCCGCGCTCCCAGGCATTGGCGCCCGCAGCTACCGGTGGCGCCACAATATCTGCACGCTGCTGTCTTTTATCCGCCGTAGAAGTATTAAAACGCTGATCCCGCTGTTGTATCAGCGAAGGCTGCAGCTGACCGTCTTTGGTAAAGCCCATCATGATCATGGGGCTGCCCAGCGGCAATGTACGTTGCTGGTCAGTATGCCAGGTGTGTATGGTTTTGCCGTAAGTGGACACCAGTTTCTTCATCAGTGCATGCTCTGCTGCATCCGGTATGCCGGGGGCTATGAGCTCGCCTGATTTTACTTCATACTGATGGCTGTGCCACAGCAGCTTTTCTTCTTCCGGCAACGTTTTGAACAGCCGTTCACTGATGATGTATTCAACGCCCATGATCTTGGCGTCAGCACCATTGCCATCAAAGATCACGGCCTGGTGCAGCTCTTCATTGAGCTGTGATACATAGTGATGCGCCTCCATCTGCGCCTGCATGTTGCCGTTGTAAAAATGGAAACCATCCAGGTAAACGTTGAACCGTTTAAGTGGTGATTTATCCTGCAATACATCAGCACCGGCTTCAAGCGCGCGCGTATCTGTTTTCTTATCCGCCCCGGGAGCTTCCACTTTGGAGCGCGTATTCTTTCCGCCGCAGGCTGTTAGCAGTGCAGCGGGTAATAACAGGAACCATAAACGCATATGATCAGGTTTTTTGAGCAGGATCAAATACTACCCGTATACAATTGTCTGTCTTTTCCTTGAACATCCTATATCCTTCAGGACCTTGTTCCAATGACCAGCGGTGCGTGAGCAGAAAAGAAGGATCGGCTGCTCCTTTCAGTATATGATCCAGGAGACGCGGTATATATTTCTGCGCATGCATTTGTCCCATGCGCAGTGTAAGACCCTTGTTCATGGCCGGGCCCATTGGAAATTTGTCAACCACGCCGCCATACACGCCTACAACAGATACGGTACCGCCTTTGCCACAGGCCATAATAGCCTGCCGTAACACAGCCGGGCGGTCTGTCTGCAAACGCAATGTATGCTTAACACGGTCGTACAATTGTTCCATACCGGTAGTATGGGCTTCCATGCCTACGGCATCAATGCAGCAATCCGGACCGCGGCCGCCGGTCATCTCTTTAAGGGTTTCCAGTACATCTGTTATCGTATAATCAATCACATCGGCTTGTCCAACGTGTTGGGCCATGGTCAGTCTTTCGGGGATGCGGTCTATTGCGATCACCCGTGCGGCGCCCAGCAGCCAGGCGCTTCGTATAGCCATCTGTCCAACGCCGCCGCAACCCCATACGGCCACCACCTTGCCGGCTAAGCTGCCGCACATATCCGCCGCCATATAGCCGGTAGGAAAAGCGTCTGAACAAAAAAGCAGCTGTTCATCAGTAATACCTTCCGGCGCTTTGAATGCGCCTTTATCCGCATAAGGCACGCGGATGTATTCTGCATGGCTGCCCGCATATCCGCCAAAGGCGTGGGAATAACCAAATATGCCTGCACCTGAATAACCAAAGGTGGCTGCTGCCATCCAGGCGTGCGGGTTGGAGTTATCGCAGAGCGACCAGGCATCGTGCTGGCAATAGTGACATTCACCGCAACCTATGACGGAGCCTACCACCACACGATCTCCTTTTTTCAGCTTTTGCACCTGCGGCCCTGTTTCCACCACTTCCCCTATGAACTCGTGGCCAATGATATCACCTGCGTGTATATTGGGCACATACCCATCCAGGAGGTGCAGGTCGGAACCGCAGACGGAAGACAGCTTTACTTTTATAATGGCATCCTGTGGGTTGAGAATGCCCGGGTCTTTGACGGTTTCAACACCCAGTTTGTTGATGCCCTTCCATACCAGCGCTCTCATGTGATCAGGGATTAAGGTACAAAGCGGTATGCTCCCTGGCGGCCGTCTGGCCTTCTATAGTGGATGTTTCGCCGGTTTCCAGCATTTGTTTGAAGCGGTGGAGATCCTGCCGTACCTGTACTTCAAACCCCTTGTGGAATATTTGAGCGGCCATTTTGCCAAGCGCTCCGGCGGGGGCGTGGTAGAACATCGTAACATGCACTTCCGTGCCACGGTTGCCCGGGGCATCATTAAAAATCACTTCTCCGGCTGTATCTATATCTGAGCCTTCCAGTGAACGCCAGACCAGCAGCTCATCCGGCCGGTCTTCCACGATCTCAGCTTTCCACGTCTACCGTGCCCAGGTCGCCCGGCAGGCGCATCTTCCACTGTGAGTGCTGCTCATTTTCCACATTCACTTCCACTAAGTGTTTCATGAAAAGCGGCAGGTTATCCAGCTGGCGCCAGTAACGGTACACTTCGTTACGCGGACGGTTTACCGTAAGCGCTTCACGGATCAGGAGTGGTTGGGACTGCTGCTGCTCCAGCGCTTTAGTGATCAGCTCCCGCAGCGGGCAATGCCCGGTGGCGCCGCGATACAGCAGGTAGCCGCCGGCGATGGTCTTTAAAAGTGCCATAACCGGGTGCTTCCTCATATTCAGCACGCCCGAGGTCAGCAGGAAAGCGCCGCCTGCCGGCAGACAGCATACGTTCTGTCTTGCGGATATTGATACGGATGGAACTTTTCCCGGGAGTTTGCGCAGCGTCCATAAGCGTTTTTTTAAATAACCCTCAAATTACGTACCGCTGGTAACATTTCCGCGGGGCTTTTGAGGTATTTCTATTTTCCGCATGCTAAACCATTGTTATGAAGCTCCCTTTCCTTAAAAAGAAACATCCGGAACAGCCCCGTAAAAAAGTCGGTACTACGGGAATGGATAGACGCCGGTGTATTTGCCGTCATCGCCGCTACCCTGATCCGTACTTTTATCTTTGAAGCGTATTGTATTCCCAGCGGTTCCATGGAGAGAACACTGCTGGTGAACAACTACCTGTTTGTAAGTAAGGTAAGCTATGGTCCGCGTATTCCCATTACACCACTGGCGGTGCCCCTGGCAAGGCCTGGATCACCTGGCTGAGTTATGGCGGGGAGGGCTTAAGGTGGAAGCGGTTCTTTAAACAGATAAAGTAACCGGACCGGGAAATTAGTTGTTAATTACTCTGCGAATTCCCAGGCACTCTGGTAAGCGTCCCTGTCTGCCGTGTAGGCAATGAAGTCTTCGTAGAAGGGCAGTTGTGACAGTGTGCCGCTGTCGCCGATCACCACCAGCTTTTTACGGGCCCTGGTCATGGCAACGTTCATACGGCGGATGTCTGACAGGAAGCCAATCTTGCCTTCGGTATTACTCCTGGCCATGCTGATGTATACAATATCACGTTCCTGTCCCTGGAAGCTGTCTATGGTGTTGATGGCGATCCGGTGGCTGTACAGCTGCAGGGCGGTAGCGTGGGGCAGGAGGTCCTGCAGTATCTGTACCTGCTGCCGGTAGGGAGAGATAATGGCGATGCCGGGAAAATTATCCGGCTGGTAATGTGCACTTAGTTCCGCTACCAGCTGCCGCAGGTGCTTAAAGAGAAACGATGCTTCTTCGGGGTTGGTAATGCTGGTGCCTTCATTCTTCTCATCAAAACCGCAGCCGGCGGTATCAATAAAGGAGATCGGCGTATCATTGGCAAAGAGCAGGTGCTGTGCTACGGAGGCATGTGCTTTCAGGCGGTTCTCATAGAACACGGCGGAGGAATAGCCCATGATCATTTCGTGCATGCGATACTGTTCTTCCAGCAGGGTAACTGCTTCCGGGTGCAGGGCCACGCATTTTTCCAGCAGGGTGGTGCTCAGCCCTTTTTGTGCGGCTTCGTTGGATTTGATGGTGGGCGGCAGCTGGAAATGATCGCCTGCCAGCACTACTTTCTGCGCCTTCAGGATGGGTATCCAGCAGGCGGGCTCCAGTGCCTGTCCGGCTTCATCGATCACGACCGTTTTATATTTCCGCTGCCTTACCATGTAGTTGTTGGCGCCTACCAGGGTGGCGGTGATCACCTGTGCTTTATTCAGCAGGTCTTCTATAATATACTGTTCCGTATTTTCAACCTGCTTCATGATATTGCGGGCTTCATCAAACAGCGCCTTACGCTGGTCTCTTTCCGCTTTGCCGAAATTACGCTTGTATTTATGCGCCATGTCGCGGAACTCGCTGGCCTGTTTTTTCAGGCGTTTGATATCCTTCATGCTGTTATGCTCTGCCATTTTACTATCAAGCGTGAGTGACAGCAGGCGGTCTGATACACGGGCAGGGTTGCCTACACGTAGTACGTTCAGTCCTTCGTCAGATAATTTTTCGCTGAGCAGGTCTACCGCTGTGTTGCTCGGCGCTACCACCAGTACCTGTTGGCGTTCCTGCCGGATAGTGGCCTTTATGGCCTGTACCAGGGTAGTGGTTTTGCCGGTACCCGGGGGGCCATGTACAACGGCCACTTCGTTGGCGCACAGTATCCTGTTCACCGCGGCCTGCTGCGAGGCATTCAGGGAGGGGATATTCACAGCAGGAAGATCATCCCGGAAGGTAGCCGGCTTATCGCCTGTCAGTATCCGGATGATGTGGTCGTCCTCATTCTTTTCATAGCGTATTTCCGCCTGTTTAAGGGCGTTTTGCATCTCGTCATAGCTGTTATCATCAAAAAGCAGATCCACCCCTAATTTACCGTCACGGGACCATTCTGGCAGCTCATCTGTGCGCAGGGCAATCTTCATACGGCTGCCGCCCAGGTAAGAGATGGTACCTTCTATATTGTCCTGTTTGGGATCATGGTTGGAGAAGAGCATAACGGATACGCCGCTGCGGAACTGGTGAGACAGGTCCTGGTGCGTGGTACGCTCCACTTCTACGGTCAGGTAGTCGCCACGGCCCAGTTCCGTATCCCGGATGGCGATGGGGTACCAGCACAACCCGTTCTCGCGGCGGGTAGCGATGGAGGAGGATTGGGTCAGCTGCAGGTAAGATTGCCGGTCTTCTTCGCGTTCGATCTTCAGCAGGTCCAGTTGCTTTTTGAAATAGTCCATCCGGCAAAGATAGCGGTTCACAAAAAACATTTGCCTGGTCTGCCAGGCTACCCGGCCGGTTTACTATTTTAAAAAATAGTACGCTGCTGATGCCGCTTAGTAAAGCTTTATGGGTAAATTTCCATAAACAAGCCTAGCATGCCAAAGAAGAAGCTTTACCACCTGCTGTTCTTTACGGGTTTTTTGTTGGCCCATACTGCCTTTGCACAAAATAAAGCCATCGGTATTTTTGAGGGGCATACCGATATCGGCAAGGGGGTAAAGCCCGGTGCAGCGGTCTATCATGCTGCAAAGAAAGAGTACGTTATTTCAGGCGCCGGTTATAACATCTGGTTTGATCATGACGAGTTCCAGTTTGTATGGAAAAAGATCAAGGGAGATTTTACCGTTTCTGCCCGTGCTGCTTTTGTGGGCAAGGGGGTGGAACTGCACCGTAAGGTAGGATGGATGGCCCGTAAAAGCCTGGACAGCAGCGCACCGCACGTTAATGCCGTAGTGCATGGGGATGGCCTTACCTCCCTGCAGTTCAGAAGAACGCAGGCAGCCCAGACAGAAGAGGTAAAGTCTTCCATTACCCATGCCGATGTAATACAGCTGGAAAGAAGGGGTAATACCTATACTATGCGCGTGTCGCGGTCCGGCAGGCCTTTTGTTACTACGGAGGTCACTGATATAGACCTGGGAGATGAAATATACGTGGGCCTTTTTGTAGGTTCCCATAACCCTGCCGTGCTGGAGACAGGGGTGTTCCGCGAGGTACGTATTAACACACCCTGATACTATTTTAACAAAAACCCTTTGCCACAAGGATAACACAAGGAGCACACATAGAGAACACAAGCAGAACACTATGAGAAGACTGTTAAAATACCATCTGTAATCTCTATTTTTGCTTTGGAGAGATTACATTGAAAGAAGCTATCAACTATACCGTGATCAATGATGAAGAGGAACGGGACCTGCTTGCGGAAACCGCAGCCGGTAGCTGGGATGCTTTTACCCGTCTTTATGCGCTATTCAGTCCGCTGATCCTCCATTACCTGCACGTCTATCTTCCCGAAAAACAGGATGTTGAAGAAATTGGCCAGGAAGTATTCCTGAAAGTATGGAAGCGCCGTGAAACACTGATCACCGTCCGTTCTTTTAAGAACTATGTCTTTATCATGGCGCGCAATGCCCTCAATGATTTCCTGCGCGCCCGCCAGTCACGCCTGATGCAGCAGGCCGGTTATGAAAGGGATTATGTGCAGCCCCGCAACTACTGCTCTGACGACAAACTACTCACCGATCAATACGAGGCCATTGCGCGCGCCGCGCTGGACGCGCTGCCCGAGAAGCAACGGATGATCTTCCAGCTGCGTATCCGCGAAGAGAAGACCATCCAGGAGATTGCCGACGCAATGGGCATGTCGCTGGGCGGCGTACACAAATCACTGCAGCAGGCCATCGTCACCCTGAAGGAGCACCTGGGCAGACATGGCGTAAGTTTTACACTACTGTTACTGCTTGTTTTTGCCGGCGTTTAAACTTTATTACTCCATCTGAAAAAAAAATCTGGTGGCGCGGTGAAAATTTCTGACCGGCTGCCGTCTTTACTACTATAAGCCATGAACCTGAGCAAAGCAATACAACACCTGGAAGCACTGGCAGCCGGTATGCCGGTGGATGAAGCGCAGGCAGCCGCATTCCGCCACTGGGTATTCAACGAAGCCACGAGCGCAGAGCTGGAACAGCTGGCAGCAGCGCATGAATCACTGCTAATGGCGGCAGGAGGGGCACTGGCATATGATAGCGCAATCGCCCATAATATATTGAACAACCTGCAAGCCTTCCGCGATACAGAAGCGGAAGGTTTAATAGAACAGGAAACGCCAGTGGTGCCCATGCGTTCCCGGCGCAATTACTGGTGGGGAGCAGCTGCCGTATTATTCCTGATACTGGGAGCGGGCGCCATCTGGTTTATGCGCCAGGAAAAAAGCTCACCGGCGCCCCGGGTGGCCGCACAGCCTTTACAGCCCGGGGGCAATAAAGCGCTGCTCACCCTTGCCAACGGGCAGCAGATACAGCTGGATCAGGCGGCTACGGGTCAGCTGGCCAGCGCTGCCGGTGTACATGTAGTAAAGCTGGATAGCGGCCTGATAGCGTACCAGGGCAATAGCGACCTGGTAGAGTACCATCAGCTGTCTACCCCCAGGGGCGGACAATTCAGGATCACGCTGCCGGATGGCACGGGCGTATGGCTGAACTCCGTTTCTTCGCTGCGTTTTCCCAACACCTTCACAGGCAGCAGCAGGGAAGTGGAGCTGAGCGGAGAGGCTTACTTTGAAGTGGCACAACAGCCCGGCCAGCCCTTCATTGTAAAAGCGGGAGCCGTGAAAGTACAGGTGCTGGGCACCTCATTTGATCTCATGGCGTATGAGGATGAAGCGGCTATCCGCACCACGGTATTGACCGGGGCGGTAAGCGTGCAGGCAGAAAAGGCGGCAACTACCCTGGGGCCCGGAACACAGGCCAGGCTTAGTATGGATAACAGTACCGCCTTTACCATCAGCCGGCCCAATGTGGAAGAGATCATCGCCTGGAAGAACGGGCAGTTCTGGTTCGGTAAAACCAATATCCGCAGCATCATGCGGCAGCTGACCCGCTGGTATGATATGCAGGTGGTTTACCAGGGCAATGTAGAAAATATATACTTCGAAGGAGTGCTGTCTAAAAAAGGCACAGCGGCTGAACTGCTGGACGCCATTGCAGCCACCGGGGAAGTACATTTCAAAATAACAGGGAGCACCGTAACGGTTATTCCGGGGAAGGAATAAGGGGGGACAAATCAATTGATCAGCAGGAAGCAACCAGGACAGGAAATCAACCAGGATTATTATTAGGTCAACCAAAAGTATCACTATCACTACCAACAAGAAATCTATGTAGAGAAGCGCAACAACCAACCGCTGATCCCGAAAAAAATAGCGGGTCCTGACGGCAATCAGGGCCCGCTGATACGGGATCACTTGCAATGCCTGAAACATTTTTCCGTAAATCCCTAAATGTACAAACGTATGAACTGGATTGTACCTGGTAAAGGTATGCGAAATCTTTCGCTTATTAAATGCTTGCTGATTATGAAATTGATCATTGCCTGTATTTTAGTTGCCTCGCTGCACGTAAGCGCTGAAAGTTTTGGCCAGCGGGTAACAATGGATGTAAAGAACATCCCCATCGCACAGGTGTTCAGAATGCTCAGCGTCCAGACAGGGCACGAATTCCTGTTAAGTCCTGCCGTAACAGAATATACCGCGCCGGTTACCCTGCAGGTGAAAGACATGCGGGTAGATGCCCTGCTCGAAAAGCTCACCACCGAACGCGGTTTACGTTATGAGATCAGGAATAACGTGATCATCATCACACGGAGCGAAACTCCCGCAACAACAACATCTGCAGTAAAACCACCAGATCCGCAGATACTGCTCAGGGGCCGTGTTACTGATATCACCGGTATGCCGCTGCCCGGTGCTACCGTGATGATCAAAGGCACCAAAAGAGGAACGCAGACAGATATCAACGGTTACTTTGAGCTGAAAACAGACCAGGCGGAGAATGCATTGGTGATCACCTATACAGGCTTTGGCGTAGTAACCGTAAAAGCCATTCCAGACAGGGTGATGACCATCCCCCTGAGCCCCTCCACCAATGATCTTGACCAGGTGCAGGTAATAGGATATGGCCGTACCAGTAAACGTTTCAACACGGGCGATGTGGCTACTGTACGAGCAGAAGAGATTCAGCGTAATCCCGTGAGCAATGTATTGTCTGCTTTACAGGGCCGGGTACCTGGCCTGATCATTACACAGAACAGTGGTATGCCCGGCTCCAGCTTTAACATAAATATCAGGGGCCGCAACAGCCTGAATGGCAATGAGCCATTGATTATCATCGACGGCGTGCCTTATCCCTCCAACAGGTTGTCATTGCTGAACCAAACTTTACGCGGAGGCAGCTACCTCGATTATTTCAACCCTGCCGATATTGAGCGGATCGATGTGCTGAAAGATGCGGATGCTACTTCCATTTACGGATCCAGGGGCGCTAACGGCGTTATACTGGTCACCACCAAAAAGGGAAAGCCCGGCAAAACAAGAGTGGATGTAAATATGTACTCCGGTTTTTCTTCTGCCGCTACCGCACCAAAGCTGCTGAACCTTCAGCAGTACCTGGAAATGCGGCATGAAGCCAAACGGAATGATGGCCTGCCGATACTGCCTACAGACTATGACATTAACGGCACATGGGACAGCACCCGCTCTACCGACTGGCAGAAATACTTCCTGAAGAAGAAAGCCTATGTGAACGATGCACAGGTAAGTATATCCGGTGGTGCAGGCAATACCACCTTCCTGATAGGCGGCGGCTATCACCGCCAGACTTCCGTGATGCTGGGCGATGGCGCCGACCGCCGTGCCAGTATGCACTTCAGCACTACCACGGAAACCAATAACAAGAAAGTGATGGTGCAGCTGTCAGGCAACTACAGTTACAACTTCAACAACATACGCGCGGTAGATCTTTCTTCCACCAGTTTGCTGCTGCCTCCCAATGCGCCGCCGGTGCATAACCCGGACGGATCCCTGAACTATTACGAGTTTGGTACCAACAGGAACCCATTGACAGAGCTGGAAAAACGCTATAAGAAAACAGGGCATAACCTGGTAGCGAATGCGTTTATCAGCTATCGCCCCCTGAAAGGACTGGAACTGAAAACCACCCTGGGATATAATAATTCAGATATCAACGAGTTCCTGGGAACGCCCCTTACATACTACTATCCCAATCAGCTGTCCAATCCCAATAACGTGAGTGAAAGCGATTTCAGTGAGTTCAATACAGATACCTGGACAATAGAACCACAGGCGGTTTACACCATTGCCATTGGTAAAGGTGTGCTGGATGCCCTGGACAGGGGCCACTTTCAACAGCACAAAGTCTAACAGCCAGAACATCAGCGCGGTGGGTTTCAGCGATGATGCCCTGCTGGAGAACCCCGCCGCTGCAAATACCACCAGCATCAGTGGCTTCAGCCAATCAGTATATCATTATAATGCGGCGTTTGGCCGTATAAAATATACCCATAACAACCGGTACCTCCTAAGTCTTACCGGCCGCTATGATGGATCCAGCAGGTTTGGTCCGGGCAGACAGTTTCATTTCTTTGGCTCAGCAGGTGTGGGATGGATCTTTACAGAAGAAGCTTTCATTAAGAACAATGTTTCCTTCCTGAGCTTCGGAAAGCTGAGAGGCAGTTATGGTACTACGGGTAATGACCAGATAGGGGACTACAACTTTTATGATCTTTATTCATCCGCAGGTGCTTACCAGAATACACAGGGCCTGTCGGCCAGCCGCCTTTACAATCCAGACCTGCATTGGGAGCTGAACAAAAAGCTGGAAGGCGGTATCGAGCTTGGTTTTCTGAAAGACAGGATCTTCCTGGAGGCGAACTATTATGTGAACCGCGGTTCTGATCAGCTGCTGAGTTATACACTTTCCAACGTAACGGGTTTTTCAGGTATCAACCGCAACTCACCTGCTACCATCCAGAATAAGGGACTGGAAATAACATTACGCACCACCAATATCCGTACAAAGAATTTTACCTGGAGCACCAATTTCAATATTTCAGCCAACCGTAACAAGCTGGTTGAATACCCCAACTTGTCGGGATCTTCAGACGAAAGCAAATATCTGCTCAACCGGCCTGTTGATATTGTACGGGTATACAACTTTGCAGGCGTTGATCCGCAAACAGGCCAGTATACTTTTTATGACAGCAAAGGCAGTATCGTAACAACACCGAATGCAACAACAGACAGAACGGCCATTATCGAGCTTACGCCGAAGTATTTCGGGGGACTGAATAACTCATTCCAGTACAAAGGCTTTTCACTGGATGTGCTGTTCAGCTTCATGAACAGAACAGGCTACAGTGCTTTTGCACAGCAGCAAATGTTTCCGCCGGGATTTATGCTGAATATGACCACCGATGTACTGGCACGCTGGCGGCAGCCCGGTGATATTACCGATATCCGCAGTTATACCACCAGCCTGCTGGGTTTCTTTGCACAGGGCAATGTGCTGAGCAGTACACGTGCTTATGCAAATGCCAGGTATGCGCGTTTGCAGAACCTCTCTCTCGCTTACCAGCTGCCGCAGGCAACATTACTTAAATGGCGCATTTCCGGCCTGCGGGTATACCTGCAGGGACANAACCTGCTCACCATTTCCAGTTACAGGAATACCGACCCGGAGAACCTGAACTCATCCAGTTTGCCGCCTTTACGTCAGTACACCGGCGGCTTCCAGATCACTTTGTAAAAAGCATGCAACATGAAAAAGAGAACGACATCTATACATACTTCGCTCCTGTATCTTTCCGTTGTCAGCGTGCTGCTGATAACAGGCTTCACCGGCTGTAAAAGCTTTGTGCAGGTAGATCCGCCCATATCAGGTATTACCAGCGCTACCGCTTATGCAACAGATAAATCGGCTTCGGCGGTGGTAACCGGTATCTATGCTGAGATCATGTCGGCCAATACCGCTTTAACACAAGGCACCAGCGGCATTCCCTACCTGATGGGATTGTATGCAGATGAGCTGCAGAACCATGCCGCCAGTAATGTGACCAGGGAGCAGTACTACCAGAACAACCTGCAGAACACAGCTGTTGTTACTCCTTTCTGGAACAGCCTCTATGGTGCATTGTATAATTGCAATGCCGCTGTTGAAGGCATCAGTAAATCGGGCACGCTTAGCCAGCCGGCAAAAGACAGGCTGCTGGGAGAAGCAAAGTTCATGCGTGCCTTTTTATTGTTTTATGCCACCAATCTTTTTGGTGATATACCCATGCCGCTTACTACTGACTACGTCATCAATAACACTATCACGCGGAGCCCGCAGGCAAAAGTGTACGAACAGATCATCGCCGACTTGCAGGAGGCCCAGACACTACTGGATAACGACTATAAGACAGGCGATGGCAATCTTACAGAAGATAAAGCACACCCCAATAAGCAGGCTGCCACTGCATTATTGGCCAGGGTGTACCTGTACGTACAGAACTGGCAGCAGGCGGAAGCGCTTGCGGGCTCGCTGATAGCAGACGGCCGTTATGAGCTGGAAACAGACCTGCTGAAGGTTTTTTTAGCCAACAACAAAGAAGCGATCTGGCAGCTGGCCTTCACCGCTTCTACGAATTTTGCCAATCTTGATATCGATTATTATACCCTTACGCCAGCCTCCGGCCCGGATGCATTCCGCACCGCTACCATGTCTGCCTCCCTGGTAAATGCATTTGAGCCGGGAGATCAGCGCCTCAGCGTATGGGTGGGCCGCAATGATGTAACAGCCACCCCCACCACACCGGGGGGCAGCTTCTGGTACTCCCGCAAGTACAGGGATAAAACGCCCGGCACAGAATACCTGGCGGTGCTCCGTTTGTCAGAACAGCTGCTCATAAGGGCAGAAGCACGCGCACAACAGGGTAACTTAACGGGCGCACAAACCGACCTGGATGCTGTAAGAACAAGGGCCGGACTGCCTGCTGTCACCGCAACTACAAAAGAAGCATTGCTGGCTGCTATCCTCCATGAACGCCAGGTAGAGTTCTTCCTGGAATGGGGCCACCGCTGGTTTGATCTTAAAAGAAGCGGCAAGGCAAACGAGGTAATGAGTGTGGTAACACCGCAGAAGGGCGGGGTATGGAACACTAACTGGCTGCTGCTGCCTGTACCGCAGGCAGAACTGTTGATCAACCGCAACCTGACACAGAACCCGGGATATCCGAGCTGATACATTTATCCCTATACCTGTTGCCTGAACGCAAAACCCAATATTTATAATAGCAATTTCATGTGCAAGAAACATTTTAGCACAGGAGCATGGCTGCTGTGTATGATACTCTTCGTGCTGCCCGCTATGGCGCAGAAGAAAGATGCCGTCAAAAAAACAGATACTACCGGTAAGAAAGTGGATACTTCTGCCCTGGTAAAGGCGCTGCTGGCGCCCAAACCGGATGCGCCGAAGCCTTACAGGGAGATCATTCCCTCCACCGCCATTACGGGCCGTAGTTTCTTTAAAGTGCATAAGGTAGATGAGAAGTATTTCCTGGAGATACCCGACTCTTTGCTGGAACGCGATATACTGGTAGTGGGCCGTATCGCCAAATCGCCGGCAGACCTGCGTTTGCCCGGTGGTATGTTCAGCTTTCCCGGCGACCAGATCGGCGAGTCCGTGATCCGCTTCCAGAAAGTACCGGGTAACCGTATATTCCTGAAGAAGGTCACGTTTAAAGAACGTGCAGCAGACAGCTCTGCCAACGGGCTCTATCGTTCTGTGGCCAACAGTAATATGCAACCCGTACAGGCGGCATTTCCCATCAAAGCGTTGAATGATACCGCTGGCAGCAGCGTGATAGAAGTAACGGACTATATCAACGGCGATAATTCCGTGCTGTTCTTTGATCCTGCTGTTAAGCACCTCACTACCTTAACCATGCAGGCAACAGACCGGTCTTATATCGAAAGTGTGAAAGCATTCCCGATGAACATCGAGATAAAAGCCGTGAAGACCTACAGCACCCGCCCCGCACCGGACGGCTCCACGAAGACTTTCACCTTTGAGCTGAACAGCTCTGTTGTGCTGCTGCCGAAAGTACCCATGCGTGCGCGTTATTTTGACCCCCGTGTAGGTTTCTTTGCAGATGAGTTTACCGACTTTGACGCCAACCCCCAGGGCGTGAAAACAAAGAGCAACATCTGGCGCTGGAGAATAGAGCCGAAACCGGAAGATATGGAACGTTACAGGCGCGGTGAACTGGTAGAGCCCGCACATCCCATCGTGATCTATATCGATCCGCAAACGCCCCGGAAATGGGCGCCCTATCTTATCCAGGGTATCAACGACTGGCAGAAAGCTTTTGAAAAGGCCGGCTTCAAAAATGCCATCATCGGTAAAGAAGCACCTGTGAACGACAGCAGCTGGAGCCTGGAAGATGCGCGGCACTCCGTGCTGGTGTATAAACCATCCAGCATCGCCAATGCCATGGGCCCCAGCATCAAAGATCCGCGCAGCGGCGAAATACTGGAAACACATATCAACTGGTATCATAACGTGATGGATGTACTGCGCAAATGGTATTTCATACAGGCAGGCGCTATTGATCCCAGGGCGCACCAGCTGCAGCTGGATGATGAGCTGATGGGACAACTGATCCGTTTTGTTTCTTCTCACGAGGTAGGGCACACGCTGGGGCTGCGGCATAATTTCGGATCATCGGCCACGGTACCGGTAGACAGCCTGCGTAATAAACAATGGGTGGAAGCGCATGGCCATACGCCTTCTATCATGGACTACGCCCGTTTCAACTATGTAGCGCAACCGGAAGATCACATCGGCGAGAAAGGCATCTTTCCCCGTATTGGCGCCTATGATGAATGGGCCATTGAATGGGGCTACCGTTACATTCCCGGTGCAAAGAGCGCCGAAGAAGAGCGGGATACCCTGAACCGTTGGGTGGTCAGTAAGCTCGCCTCCGGTAAACAATACACATTTGGCATTGAAAGAATTCCCTGGGAGCCCAGAACCTGGCTGGACCCACGCAACCAGAATGAAGACCTGGGGGATGATGCCATGAAAGCCAGCGCCTACGGCATTAAGAACCTGAAACGGATAGAAGCCGGCCTGCTGCAGTGGACGCGCAAGCCCGGTGAGAACTATGATAAGGCAGGAGAGATGTATAAGGAGCTGGTGACGCAATACCAGCGTTATATGGGGCATGTGGCCTCCAACATTGGCGGCATTCTGACCACGCCTAAAACAGTGGAGCAGCCGGGCCCCGTGTATGAAATTACGCCGAAAGCCACACAGAAAAGGGCCATGGCGTTTTTGCAGGAGCAGCTGTTCACCACACCCTTATGGTTAAACGACACGGCATTGTTTGCCGTCACTGATGCAGGCTTCAGTATGGTAGCCGCCGTACAGCAACAGATCCTGTCTGCACTGATGGATGGTAAACTGATCAACCGCATGCTGCAGCAGCAGGAGTATGCACCGCACAAGGTGTACACGGCTGCCGGGATGCTGCAGGATCTGCAGGCAGGTATTTTTTCTGAACTGACAACACATAAACCCATCAGTATATTCAGACGGAACCTGCAAAAAGCTTATGTAGAAAAACTCATCACTTTACTGCCGCCAATGGCAGAGAAGAGCGGCCTGAGCGCCGGCAATGATGGTATTTCAATAGTAAAGGCACATGCTAAAAGACTGGCGGCCGGTATGCAAAGGGCCTCTTTGCTGGTAGCGGAGACCATGTCACGTGAACACCTCCAGGATTTATACGAAAGATTGAATACGGCGTTACATCCCGTAAAGGTAAATTAGAATGGTTGACACAAAAGGAAAATCCCGGCTGCCTTCTGGTAGCCGGGATTATTATTTTAAGCAGGCAGCCTTAGAACCCATACCGGATACCCAGCTGTAACTGCCAGGGATTACCGGATGGTGTGATCACTCCTGTATTGGCATTCACCGCATACACATAGCTTAAGGTACCGGGGTTAAAATCCCTTAAGTTCAGGATATTCTGTTTGTCCAGTGTTTTAGTAGCGCCCCATGATTTATTCAGCAGGTTGGCTACGTTGAATATATCAGCTGAGATCTCAATGAACTGTGCCTTTTTCGCAAAGAAAACCTTCTTGGAGGCACGCAGGTCCCAAACACCATAAAAGCCGTTCACACCGCCATTGCGTTCTGCGATCTTACCTTTGTTCTTAGTGATATAATCCTTCAGGCGCTGATCCGCCAGCGGGTTATCCAGTATGGCCTGGATACCATCGCGTACGGCCTGCGGAACACTGGCATCATTCGGATCGAAAATATAGGCGAGATCGTTAGAGCTGACAAAGTCTCCATTCACATTGCCGTTCACCGCCAGCGAGTAGCGGGTGCCGCCAATACCTGAGTAACGCACGCCCACGCTGAAACCGTAGAAGGTGGGCAGCGTACCATAGAACACGATCTTATGACGGAACTGGTTGTCAGAATAACTCATCCTGCTGAGGTTGCGCGGATCTTCGGGCGTCATCAGCGAGAGGGTAGCCGTGTTGGCCACATCGCCGTTATAGGAAGTATTGTCTTTGGTATCGTTCCATGTATAGCTGAAGGAAAATTCCCCGTCTTTATAATAGCGCCAGGTACCATCTACTACAAAGGCAAACTGGTTCACTTTACCGTCGCTGGTGAGCTCCAGTACGCGGCCAATACGATCGGATTTGCGTCCCATCAGCCAGTTGGCTACGCCATTGGTGGTGTCTATCGTGTTGGCAGGAACGTATACGCCGCGGTTGGCTTCACTGGCCAGGCGGAAGTAAGGCTGGTCTGCCATGTTACGATCCACATACATGTAGTTGTTACGGGCAATGGTGGCAAAGAAGGTTACACCCATTTTAAGACGGTCGGTGATCAGGCGGTTGTAGGAGATATTCGCTTTGTATACCACCGGTATCCTGGCGTCTTTTCCATTCATGTTGATGGTGGCCAGGCGCGGTACGCCTTTGTCGAACAAGTCCCTGCCCGGTGCGCTGGAAGGGTTCTTACGGTAATCGATGAAGTTGGGCGCAGGCACCAGTGCGCCCTGCACATCTACAGAAAGTACTTTGGTGCCATCAAACACCATGTTGTTGATCATGGCGTAGTTGTTGATGTCTGAGCCAAAGATGGCGGCGCCGAAACGCAGGTAGTCCCTGTGCTTTTCGTTGATGTCCCAGTTGAACTGTATACGTGGCTGTACCTGGAAAGTGCGCAGGGAGCGGTCTGTTTGCAGGCCAAGATCTTCCTGCACCAGCTGGTTAGCATTCGGTTTGTTCAGGTAGGTGGTGTAATCAGCGCGGATACCGGCAATCATTTCAAAGCCCCTGAACAATTGTGTCTGCATCTGTGCATATAAAGCCCCGCTCAGGATGCCCTGTTTTACGCTAGGGTCATCCTGCATAGCTACTTCGCGTGCGTAGCGGTAAGGTTTCAGGCTGTCAAACTTCTCGATGCCCCTGAAGTAGAAGCGGCCATTCATTTCACTGCCGTACAGGGAATTCATATGGCTGTACATCAGGTCTGCGCCGAAGGTGTAATTTGCCTTGTTGGTATTGTAGTACACGTTATTTACCAGCTGGAATACATTGTTGTAGAAGTGCTCCGGTGAATAACGTTGTCCGCCCAGCTGTATGGTAGTTAGGGCAGGCTTGCCGTCTATGTTGGAGCTTACCTGCTCAACGATAGCGCGTGGTATATTTTCAGCAGGCAGCTGATCGCCAGGTGTACTTTCCTCAAACGTATAGAGGTGTTGTACTTTCAGTTCGTTGGTCAGCCGCGGACTTACCGTTGTTCGCAGGGTGGCCAGTAAACTGTTGTTCCAGGCATGTGCATCTGCATATACTTCGTACAGTTCGATGGCGCTGTTGTCGTCACGCCCTAACGGAGCACGGTCATTGATATAGTTGTTGCGGATGGTGAGCAGGTTCTTTTCATTCAGCTGCCAGTCTACCCGTGCAAAAGCGGCGTCTGTGTTTCTTTTCTTGTTGAAGGAGCCGAACTGCGGAGCGTTTGATACGCCATATTTGCTGCGGGCAATACCCAGGAACTGGTCCAGCGTACTTTGTGTAACATTCAGTCTTCTTTCGTCTGCAGGCGATTGTATATCCGCTAACAGCAGCGGGCGTGCATCCGCCTGGTGATCCCATGCTATAAAGAAATGCGCTTTGTCTTTAATGATAGGGCCGCCCAGCGAGAAACCATATTGATAGGTAGAGAAATCGTTCTGGCGTTTGTTGCCCCTGATATCATTCGGGCTGGATAATTCATCTGCCCTGGCAAACATAAAGGCGCTTCCGGAGAAAGTGTTGGTGCCTGATTTGGTAACGGTGCTGATAGTGCCGCCGCCGCTGCGGCCGTAGGTTACATCATACTGGTTGGTCACCACTTTGAATTCGCGGATCGCCTCCATGGAGATGGCGTAAGGGCCGCCGATACGGGTATTGGTACCTGCGCTGGAAGTAGGGTTCTTTGCAGAAGTACCGTCAATGGTAATGTTGGTAGAGGAGCCCAGTTGCCCGGAGAGGTTGTTGCCACTGCTCAGGGGAGACAGGTCTATCAGCGAGGTGAAGTTACGGCCGTTCACCGGCAGTTTGGCGATGTCGCGTGCGGTAACGGTGGTGGCTGCTCCAAAGTTATCCGCTTTGTTGCGGAGGGAGGAGGCAGATACGGTTACTTCGTTCATGCTGACGGAAGCAGACTTCAGGGCAACATTCACCCGCAGCACATCGCCCTGGTTAAGCGCATAGCCTGTTTGTTTCTGTTCTGCATAGCCAATGAAGGAAGTAGTAACCGTGTAAGGTCCGCCCAGCGGCAGTTCCCTGAAGGTGTACTCACCTTTTGCATTGGTGATGGTGCGGCTGGTAAAGCCGGTAGATTCATTGCGCACCAGTACGGATGCTCCCGGGATCACCTGTCTGGATTCATCTGATACCACGCCAAAGATAGATGCCTGGGTGGTTTGTGCGTGCAGCGAAATACTGATAAAACTGCATAGAATACTACAGAATAGTAGGTTGACAACGTTTTTCATAGCGCGAAATTAATATGGTGTCTACGCGGATACTATAGCCGCGTAAATCGTTAACAAAAAGTTCATCTTAAGAATAACAATGGACCGTGTAAAGAAGAGTATGCTACATTAGTACTATCTCAAAGATAGCAGTAATTTTTATTTTTTGCCATACAATAGTACTAACAGCCCGCAGCAACGACTAGGGAAGTATTGAGCTCAAAATAATCATCATCCGTTTAACCGAAAACCGAAACTTACCTATGAAGACCTTTACTCATTGCCCGAAAAGCTCCGTTGCTCGACGCTTTTCACAAAGTATACTGGCAGTCTTACTGCTTTTAGTAATTACCTTTTCTGCCCGTGCCCAGCAGTTTGCGGATGTAATGACGGCTGCAGAATGGGATGTGTTCTTCCCGCACCGTTATAACCCCGACGATCGTACGGGGAGTGGTACATTGCCCAATACACCTGCAAAGGATTTTTATTCTTACGCCAATTTCGCGGAAGCGGTACGCCGTATGGCTAATATTAAGATCATCTCTGAACGCCGTTGCGGCACCAATGCCTACCGGCTTACCAGGGTGGATAAGACCACCGGTGCAACGGTGGTGATCCGTACCGATGCAGATTTTAACACCTCCGCTGCTTCCATCATCACAGCAACCATAGACTATGGTACCTTTGCGGCAGAAGGCGATCTGGCGGCCCGCAAGCGTGAGCTGATGGCTTTCCTGGCCAACATCTCGCAGGAGACTACCGGCGGCTGGCCTGCTGCGCCCGGCGGACAATACGCCTGGGGCTTATACTTCCGGGAGGAGGTAGGCTATGAGGGCACCTCCAATATTGGTTACCGTGACGAGAACAATGCACTGTATCCGCCTGCACCCGGTAAATCTTACCACGGCCGCGGACCCATCCAGCTGAGCTATAACTATAATTACGGACAAGCCAGTGAGTTTATCTTTGGCGATAAGAACGTATTGCTGGCCAATCCCGAGAAAGTGATCCAGGAAGGTGTGATCGCATTCCAGACAGCGATATGGTTCTGGATGGCGCAGCAGTATCCCAAGCCATCCTGCCATGATGTAATGATCCCCGGTAAGTGGACGCCTGCTGCAGAACAAACCGCCATTGGCCTTAAGCCAGGTTTTGGCGCCACGGTCAATATCATTAACGGCGGTATAGAATGCGGTAGCGGAACAGAGAACGCCAAAGTACTAAGCCGCATTGGACATTATCAGCGCTATACGGGTTTGAAACAGGTAAGCCTTGAGCTGGATGGCGGTAACAATCCGGTTAACTGCGGTTGCGCCAATATGGGCCGTTTTGCGATAGATAATGCGGAGTGCAGCAAGATCACTTCGTTGTCGTTCACTGCTCCTGCCAACGGCATTTTAAGCGTTACGTCATTGTCGCCGGTAACGCTCAGTGTTGCAAAGAATGATCCGCGTAATGAGATCACACAGGTGTTCATCAATATTGACGGGCAGCGTTTAGCCGGTACTTCCGTACAATGGACGCCCGGTGCGTATAAGTCGTATACCGCTACGGCAGTGGGTATACGTCCCGGTAAGGATTCCGTTGTCAGCACCGTTACATTCGCCGTATGGAACAGCCAGACACTGGAAGGATGTGCTTACCTGCCTTTGTGGGATGCTACCAAAACCTATACCAGCGCCGGTAACATTGTGCGCTATAACAACGTCATTTACCGCAATCAATGGTGGGCTGGTGCGGGCGATGTACCGGGTACCAACACTACCTGGGCGGCAGCAGGTACCTGCAATGGAAATGGCGGAGATGGCGGTGGTAATGGTCAGACATGCGGCAGTGTGCCCGGCTGGACGCAGGGAGGCATCTATACCGCGGGCAGCGAGGTGGCCTACAACGGAAAGATCTATAAAGCAAAATGGTGGACACAGGGTGATCGCCCTGATCAAAACGCAGGAGATGGTCAACCCTGGCAGTTTGTGAGCATTTGCAGTGCAGCTGCTCCTGCACTGGTTACCAATGCTGCGGTGGCGTATGATGACGTGAAGGGAGTTACGCTGAAAGTTTTTCCGAATCCTGTAACAGGTAATACATTACAGGTAGCGTTAAATACAGCCGCTGCGCAAAAACTGCGTGTAGTCGTGCTGGATGCCGTTAGCGGACAACCGGTATTGCAACGGCAGTATGTGCCATCCGGTAAAAACGGGCAGCAGTTGCAGGTAGACATGAGCCATGTGCCAACCGGGATATGGATATTGCAGGTGAATGATGAGCGGGGCGTGAAGGTAGGTGCTGCCAAAATTGTACGATTGCAGTAGGCTGCTGCCAGCAGATTTAAGAGGCCGTTTCCTGTTGAGATAAAGGCAGGGGGCGGCCTTTTTGATGCAGGGCGTTTGTCATTGAATAGTCTTTAGCTAATTAACTATTCTGGACATAAATGCTTAAATTCACGTCCTCATTTCAAACCATCACGTACAACAATATTCTATGGAACCAAAGAGAGCCGGGTCAAAGTTTATGATCCGTTCCAGCCGTGCAGACTTAGCTGACACCAGTACTGGCCCCTATCTTGTTGTGGACTACTCCGGCAACAGGCCAGGTACCCCCATTACCCAAGTATGGAACGACAAGGGCAGTGGTGCGGTGTACAGCGTTGCTATCTACCGTGTGGATCCCCAGGAGGGCTATTATATCTTCGGTGATTATGCCCAGGGTGATTATGATCCCCTTAGCGTAACTTTGCCTGTTATTTCCGTAGTAAATGACGATCCGTATGATCCCCTGCTGGTTCCGCCAACGGGTTATCTTATGATGTGGTCTACCACCGGTACGGATAGTGATGCCGCTGGTTCCATCTGGCAGCCGGAGGCTCCTACCGGTTATGTTGCACTGGGGTGGGTAGCGCAGGCGGGCCTTTCGACGCCCAGCGTCAGCAACTATATGTGCGTACGGGAAGATTTCCTGCAGATAACCCAGGACGCCCCCGTTTTCATCTGGGACGATCGCCGGTCTGGCGCAGAGAAAAGCATCGCGCTCTATGGGCCGGATTACTCCAATGAATATGCACCGGTATCATTTATCGGTCAGTCCAATTATAATAGCTTCGATGGCACGATATATTATTTTAATGACAGGGTACAGATCTTACCGTACTAGATAACTACTCTACACCTAAATATGTAAATTCATTCGCTCATTTCAAATTATGTACAACAGTATTCTATGGAACCAATAAAAACCGGATTGAAATTCATTGTCCGATCCAGTCGTCCGGACCTGGCTGAGGCCTCGAATGCTCCCTATATCGTTGTCGGGATGGGTGGCGGCCCTGGTCCTTATACTCCCAGCGAGATATGGAACGATAAAGGCAGCGATGCGGTTTACAGCGTTAGCATCTACCGGGTGCCCACCCCTGAGAACTATTTTATCATCGGTGATTATGCCGTGAGTGGTTATGAGTTTGATCCTGAGATCATGGATATTATTTACGCGGTAAATGAAGATCCTGATGATCCCGTACTGCTGCCGCCTACGGGTTATACAATGATGTGGTCTACCTCCGGTACGGATAGTGATGCCGAAGGCTCCATCTGGCAGCCGGTGGCCCCCACGGGTTATGTAGCGCTGGGATGGGTAGGGCAGGCAGGTCTTTTGGAGCCGGGCCTCAGCAACTATATGTGCGTACGGGCAGATTTTCTGCAGGTATTCAATGGCACACCTGCATTTATCTGGGATGATCGCAGGTCTGGCGCAGATATGAGCATTGCGCTTTACACACCGGGGAATGCTGTTCATACTGCGCAACTGACATTTACCGGCCAGCCTAATTATGATAGCTTCAATGGTATTATTTATGTTTTTAATGACAGGATACAGGCGCCGCCGGAATAGCGGGGGGAGAGCGTTTAACGCTGGTTAAAAAATGAAAAGGGTATTCCAGGCGGAGATAGGGAAGGAGATCGGTATTAACGGAGATGTCTATGGTAAATATGAACGCAATGAAATTCGTCCCACTATTGAGATGGCAGTAAAAATCTCCGAAGCGCTGGAAGATTCTTTAGACTACCTGGCAGGCAAAGCTGATATGCTCCTGGATAATGAGTCCATCAAACGCATTCAGGATGTTTCCAAATTACCTGAAGTTGAACGCAATTACGTATATGCAATGCTTGATGCGTTTATTACTAAATGAAGGTGCAAGGAGTACTATATTAACAACAAAGCCAGGTTAAAAAACCTGGCTTTGTTACGCAATTTATTTTTAATGATGTGGTATAGAAACAACACAATATGTGCCTGATAGGACATTCATTAATACCGCAAAAACAACTACTTTAATAAAGAACTTGGTATTTAAGCTTTCACTATTATCCGAGGCATGTCGATAGAATATAATATAAAACAAGGTATAAATTACATTAAGACATAACAAATAAAATAATCCAAACGGCAGCATAAAAAAATTCACAGAAGCACTATTAAAAAACTTCATAAGCACCATGCAAAGCACACCTGTTGTGACTGTATAAATGTTAAATTGCAATCTATGTGATTCCCACCATTTCTTTATATCCTTATTCATATATCTTCTCATAATAATAACTGATATTAAAAACCTATTTCAATAACAACCGCTTACAATAGATGTATTAAAGCCACAAAACTTCCCACAATAAATACTAGTACTCCTGATATTAAACAAAAACATATCCACCTCCATTTTCTGCTTTCGTCTCTTGGCATCTTTTCAAATTCCTTGAAATAAACTAAGTATTTATCTTTCTTAAACAATGCCAAATGATTTATCAAAGCAGAGGGTCCCACTAATAAGGAAATAAATAGTATTTTATAGGAAGTATTCCCCCAAATATATTGTATAAGTGAAGCTCCTATAAATGCCTGTAAAAAGTTAAATATACCATACTCAAATAGAACTACCAGCCCCCGATCTGGATTCCAGCAATATTTGCATTATTACCCCATTGTGGGTTATTTATTGAATCCCTGGCTACTTTCTGTATTTTTTTGTCTAGACATACTCCTTTTCTCCGTA